>Ga0183098_10053_pt1 | contig 496647 bp, 454 predicted proteins | sample BioMet9_FD_128884 | JGI IMG/M metagenome (GOLD analysis project Ga0183098, IMG submission 128884) | Microbial communities from bioreactor (seeded with sewage sludge) at Lawrence Berkeley National Lab, California, USA - Biofuel... | ecosystem: Engineered > Bioreactor > Anaerobic > Unclassified ...
GGGCGGCGCCGGTGAGCATCTGCACCCAGTCCAGATAGGCCGAGAGCTTGCCCACGGGCAGTCCCGCTTGGGTGGCCGTGCATGGAACAGACATCGCGTTCTCCCGTGTTGCTTAACGGTTGACGGGAACCGGGACGAAGATGCCCCGACAGACCAAGGTGCCCGGGACCGGAATGACGGCCGCGCCGGCGGGGGGAAGCCGGCGCGGCCGTATCCCTTTAGCCCAAAGCAGCCTCCAGATTGGGCGTGGCGTAGAGGTCGCCGCCGTGGCAGTCGTTGATGACCAGCACCGGGAAGTCCTCGACCACGAGTTCGCGCACGGCCTCGGGGCCGAGATCCTCGTAGGCGATGACGCGCGCCTGCTTGATGCGCAGTCCGAGCAAGGCCCCGGCACCGCCCGTGGCGCCGCAGTAGACGGCCTTGCGCGTGGCCATGGCATCCTTGACCGCCTGGGCGCGCATGCCCTTGCCGATCATGACCTTGAGCCCTTCGTCGAGCAGGCGCGGGGCATAGGAATCCATGCGGTAGCTGGTGGTCGGACCGGCGGCGCCGATGACGTAGCCGGGCCGGGCCGGCGAGGGGCCGACGTAGTAGATGACCGCGCCCTTGGGATCGAACGGCAAGGGCTGGCCGGCGTCCAGGGCCTCGACCAGGCGTTTGTGGGCAGCGTCGCGGCCCGTGTAGATGATCCCGGTCAGGTAAACCACATCCCCGGCGCGCAGCTTTCCCACGTCCGCATCACCAAGCGGCGTGGTCAGATGATATTCGGCCATCAGAGCGTGACCTCCTTGTGCCGGGCGCTGTGGCACTGGATGTTGACGGCCAGGGGCAGGCTGGCCAAGTGGCAGGGCGCGACCTTTATCTTGACGCCAAGACAGGTCGTTGCCCCGCCAAGGCCCATGGGCCCGATGCCCAGGCGGTTGATGGAGGCGAGCAGATCGGCTTCCATGGCCGCCACGTCGGGATCGGGGTGGACGTCGTCCACGTCACGCAGTAGCGCCTTTTTGGAATTGATGGCGGCCAGCTCGAAATTGCCGCCGATGCCGACGCCGACCAGGATCGGCGGACAGGGGTTGGAGCCCGCCTCCGCCACCCGGCGGATGACGAATTCCCGGATGCCCGGCCAGCCCTGGGCCGGCGCCAGCATCATCACCCGCGACATGTTCTCCGAACCGCCGCCCTTGGCCATCATCCAGATCTTGAGCCTGTCCCCAGGGACCAGATCGAAGTGGATGATGGCCGGGGAATTGTCGCCCACGTTTTTACGGGTAAAGGGATCGCAAGTGGATTTGCGCAGAAAGCCCTCCTGGTAGCCCTTGACCATGCCGGCGTTGATGGCCTCGCGCAGGCTGCCGTCGGCCACCCGGACTTCTTCACCGACTTCGACGAAGAAGACGCCGAGGCCACAGTCCTGGCACAAGGGCAGTCCGGTTTCCGCAGCCAGGGAGGCGTTTTGCTCCAGTTGCCGGAAGACTTCCCGGGCGGCAGGCAGGGTTTCGGCCGCCTGTCCCTTGGTCAGCGAGGCCAGGACATCGGCGGGCAGGAAGCGGTTGGCGTCGATGCACATGGCGGCCACGGCATCGACAATGGTGTCACGTAAAATGGTACGCATGAGAACTCCTTGCTTCAGGAACAACACTGCCGACCGCTAGCCCCGCCAGAGAATCCAGGGGAAGCCGACCAGCAGGAAGACACCCAGGTAGATCGCGCCGAAAACCAAGCCCAGAATCCAGAATTCCTTGCTCTTGATGTAGCCCGAGCCGAAATACAGCGGCGAAGGCCCGGTGCCGTAGGGGCTGATGATGCCCATGATACCGAGGGTGGCGCACAGGACCATGGAAACGACCTGCATGTTGAGGCCGGGCACGGCCATGGCCGTGGCCAGCATGACCGGGAGCAAGGCCGCCACATGGGCGGTGATGCTCGCGAACATGTAGTGGCTGACGAAAAAGAGGATCACCAGGCCAAGCAGCATGGCGGTGGGGGAAAAGCCCTGCATGTGGGCGGCGGCCGCCTCGGCGAACCACTTGAGAAAACCGGTCTTGTTGAGACCGTCGGCCATGGTCACCAGGGTGGCGAACCAGGCCAGCACGTTCCAGGCCTGCTTGTAGCCGATAATGTCGTCCCAACTGACCACCTTGGACAAGGCCATGACGCAGATGGCGGCCAGGGCCACGGTGGTGGCGTTGATGGAATCCTTGAGGAATATCCAGCCGAGCAGCGCCGCCACGGCCAGAGCGGCCATGGTGATTTCCCGGGCCGTGATGGGGCCGAGCTTGCGCAGTTCCTCACCGGCCCAGATCGGGGCGTTTTCCGAGGTCTTCTGGGTGGGCGGATAGATGATGTAGGTCAAAAGCGGCGTGGCCAGAAAAAGGATGATGCCAACAGGCAGGAAACTCATGAACCACTGGGTCCAGCCGAGCTGCACATGGGCGGTCTTTTCCACCAGGGACTGGGCCAGGACGTTGGGGGCCAGACCGGTTAAAAACATCGACGAGGTGACGCAGGTCGTGGCCAGGGCCGTCCACATGATGTAGGCGCCGAGGCCCCGGGGATTGTTTTCCGGCGTGGAACCATAAAGCGGCGGAATGTTCTTGATGATGGGGAAGATGGTGCCGCCGCTACGGGCCGTGTTGGACGGCATGAACGGCGCCAGGATCAAATCGGCCAGGGCCACGGCATAGCCCAGGCCCAGGGTCTTCTTGCCCATGGCCTTGATCAGTGTCAGGCCGAGCCGCTTGCCGAGCCCGGTCTTTTCATAGCCCAGGGCGAACATGAAGGCGGCGAAGATGAGCCAGACCGTGCCGTTGGAAAAGCCTGACAAACACCACTTGATGGCGTCTCCGGCCGAGGGCGCCTTGCCCGGGGTCAGGGGCACGAGCCGCAAAACGGAAGCCAGGGTGACGCCGATCAGGCCGATCAGCGCCGGGGGAACGGGTTCCAGGACCAGACCCAGGACCACGGCCGCGAACACGGCGAAATAGGTCCAGGTCGCCGACGACAGACCTTCGGGAGCGGGCAGCAGCCAGATGATGAGGCCGAGCAGCACCGGAGCCAGGAACTTGGAGAAGCGTTGCATGGAGGACTCCTCGGGGTACGGGTTGGGGGAAGCCGGTCCACGGCCGGCAGTCCTGGATACAGTGCCGGGCGCCATGACGCCGCCGCCACGCCCGGCAGGAGCAGCCTTCGTGACGCAGAAAAGCAGGATAGGTGCCAGTGCGGTTACAACTGCCCTATTCTGCTTATTTTAAACGGAAATATGTCAGGGTGGCGCACGAAAAACGCCGCCAACCCTCATAACCCAAGTTATGACGGTTGGCGGCGTTTTTTTCAAAACACTTCCCATTCCATCCGCTTAGAGCATAGAACTCCCGGTTATGTCCATGCCCTAGGTTATGGGGGTTTGGGCGGCCGCGTGCTTGAGGCGTTTGCTGAGCGCCGGTTGGGAGATGCCGAGCAGGCGCGCGGCCAGGGTCTGGTTGCCGCCGGAGCGGGCCAGGGCCTCGTCCACCAGGAACCGGGCCGCCTCGGCAAAGGTGGGCAACTGCGCGAAGGCGGCAAAGGGATTGGGCGGCGGCGCGGCCGGACAAGGCTGGACCCGGCCCATAGCGGAAAGAAAGCTCTTCATGGACAGCATGCGCCCGGTGTGCAGACTCACGGCGTCAAAAACCATGGCGCGCAGTTCCCGGATGTTGCCGGGAAAGGCGTAGGTGGCCAGACAGCCGGCCAGTTCGGGCGGTGGCGTGGGCCGGGATTTGCCCATGGACGTGGCCGCCTCGTCCAGAAAATGCAGCAGCAGCGGCTCGATATCCTCCTGGCGCTCGCGCAGGGCCGGGATGTGCACGTGGTGGGTGCGCAGCCGAAAATAGAGATCACGCCGAAACCGGCCGGCGGCCTCGTCGGCGGCCAAATCGCGATGGGTGGCCACGATGACCCGGGCGCGCAGCCGCTTGGGCTGGTCACTGCCCAGGGCATAATATTCGCCCTCCTGAAGCAGGCGCAACAGCTTCACCTGGGAGGCGACGGACAGATCGCCGATCTCGTCGAGAAAAAGCGTCCCTCCGGCCGCTTCCTCGATCATGCCTTTGCGCGGGGCCTCGGCCCCGGTGTAGGCCCCCCGGACATGGCCGAACAAGGTGTCGGCGAACACCGTATCGTCGAGTCCGGCCACATTGACGGCCACCAGGGGACCGTGCCGGCCGCTTACGGCATGGGCGGCCCGGACGAGGTTCTCCTTGCCGACGCCGGATTCGCCGGTGATGAGCAGGGACTGGGGGCTGGGGGCCACGGCCTCGATATAGGCAAACACCGAAAGCATGGCCCGGGACCGGGTGACAATGCCGGCAAAGGCCTCGGGATGGGCCGGTCCACCGGCCACGAGCCGGCTTTTGACGGCCCGGTTCTCGTCGCGCAGTTCTAGCATGCGGATGGCCCGCAGCACGCCGCCGACAATGCGGTCCTCCTCGTCGGTCTTGACGTAGTAATCGAAGGCCCCGAGCTTCATGCAGCGCACGGCCGTGTCGAGCTGGCTCACGCCGCTTACGATAATGCAGGCCACGTCCGGATGGCGTTCGGCCAGGGCGGCCAACAGCTCCTCGCCGGACATACCGGGCATGGTCAGATCGAGCAGCACCAGGCCGATGCCGCCCTTTTCCAGGAGTGGCAGGACATCGCGGCTTTCCTGGCACAAAAACGTGTTGGTGATGCCGGCCGCGGATTCGAGGGTGAGGGACAGGGAACGCAGCCAAGCCGGCTCGTCGTCCACGAGCAGGATGCCGAAAGCGGGAGTCAGGGCGGCGGTGGTCACGCGGACGGGTCCTCCTGGGGCACGGGCAGTTCCAGACAGGCGACGGTCCCCTGGCCCTGGACGGATTCGAAGGTCAGGCTGCCGCCGTGTTCCTTGAGGATGCCGGCGGAAACGGACAGGCCGAGCCCGGTGCCGCCCGTGTCGCGCTTGGTGGTGAAAAAGGGATCGGTGAGATGGGGCAGATGCTCGGACGCGATGCCCACCCCCTCGTCGCGCACGCACAAGACCACCGTGCCGGCCGCGGCGTCGTGATGGGTGGTGATTTCGATCACCCGGTTCTTGTCGGGCAGGGCCTGGCAAGCGTTGAGCACCAGATTGACCACCACCTGCTCGATGCGCTGGGAATTGCCCCAGACCAGGGGCAGGTCGTCCTCGTAGCGGGCACTGAAGTGGTCCGTGTGCTTGCGGATGGTGGCCTCGACCAGGCGCACGGCCTTGCGCGAGGCGTCGTTCACGTCGATGAGCACCTTGCCCGCCCCTTCCTCCCGGCGGGCGAAGTCCTTGAGGTCGTTGACGATGCGTTTGATGCGCAGCGCCCCGTCCTGCATCTCTTCCAACATGCGCGGCACTTCCTGACGCATGCGGCTGTACGTGATGCCGCCCAGGGTGAACTCCCCTTCCCGCTCCGCCACGGCGTCGAGCAAGCGGGCGACATCGGTCTGGACCTTGCGCAGGATGGGGATATTGAGCAAAATTAGGCCATTGGGGTTATTGACCTCATGGGCCACGCCCGAGACCAGGGTCCCCAGCGCGGCCATCTTGTCGGCCTGGACCAGCTGGCGCTGGTTGCGGGACAATTCGTCCAGGGCCTGGGTCAGGGATTGGGTGCGCTGGGCGACCTGCCGGCGCAGGAAATACGTCCAAAGCATGGACCCGCCAAGCAGGGCCAAAAGCGGCGTAACCACCGCCCCCACATAGGCGGCGATGGTCTGCCATTTGAGCCGGACGTTTTCGAGCACGCCAAGCCATTTGTCGTGGATGGCCTGGTAGCGGCCGGTCTCGCGCAGGATGGCCAGGCCTTCGCTGAACCGGGCGAGCAAGGCCTCGTTGCCCTTTTTCACGGCATAGCCGTAGCGCACCGTGGCCACGGTGCGGGCCACGGGCTGGATGTTGTCGAGCTTGTTTTCGCGGATGATGTAGCTGCCGGGCAGCATGGCCACCACGGCGTAGTCGCCCTGGCCCGAGGCCAAAAGCCGCAACCCGTCGGCCGGGGTGTCGGAAAAGATTAGGTCCTTGGCAAAGCCCTTGGCGGCCAGGGTATCGTGCATATAGCCGCCCCGGTGCACAATGACCTTTTTGCCGGCCAGGTCGTCGAGACTCGACACGGGCAAGGTGTCGCGCCGGGCGAAGATGGCATGATTGACGATGGTATGGGGCGCGAAATCCAGAACCTGGGCGCGGGCATCGGAATAGGTCATGCCTTCCAGGACATCCAGGTCACCGTCCATAAGCGCCTGGCGCTCACCAGCCCAGGCCCCCAGGCGGAATTCCACCTGCATCCCCATGACCTCGGCCACGGCCCGGGTCAGATCGACGTTGAAGCCGGCCGGCTGGCCGTCCTTGTCCAGGAATTCATAGGGCGGGTAATCGCGATCGCCGCCGACCCGGACCGGGCGCAGAATGCCGGGAATCTCCCGGGTGGTGGCCACGACATCGGAGGCCCTGGCCACGACCACGCCAGCCCAGACGAGCCCCTCGAGGACCATGCCCGCCATAACCACAAAGCGTAGCAAATTCCCTCGCATGACGCATGCATTGCCGCGTTTCCGAGGATTCGTCAATCGGCGCCCCACGACTGGCGGAACGGCAGGCTATCCCGGCCACGCAATCGTTCCGCCCCCATGGCCGGCTACCGGAAACCGGGTTCACAACAGGCCCAACAAACCCCTTGATCTCCCCAGCCCAAATCCGTCCTTACCAGCCCGTTGAAAAAGTCCGTGATCTGACTGAAAATCGCCACAGCGGACGGTTGGGGGTGAGGCATGGGGCTTGGTTGTCAGGGTGAGCATCAAGGGAAGCTGTTTCTGGCCTTTGATGAACTCCCCCGGTCTCGTGGGCATGCGTTCGCGGACGCACCTAGCCTGTAAGCCGGAACATGCGGTGGCTCTGGACAGCGATGCGGTGGTTGCCGCCGAAATTCACGAAGCCGATCAGGGTGATACGACGCCCCTGGGCGAGACGCTCAAGGCCGCCGAGGACAACCTGAAGCAGGTGAGCAAGACACCACCAGATATGGACGATTCCGTCGATCTTGTGGTGGATAAAGGCTATTTTTCCCGTGACGTGCTCAAGCAGCCCTTGGCGCAGCCGGATGCCGAACCCAAGCGGCAAGGTCTCAACGTCTGGAACGGCGATCACGCAGCGCGGCGCGCCGTGTATAACAACCGGATTCAACCTCGGCTTGCTCATGCGCGCCCAAATCGGCTGCGGCACCCCACGGGGCTGGGCCGATGTTTGGCTTGTCGCCATTTGGACCGAGCAGAAGCCAACAGAGAGGTGCCGCACTGATCTGCAAGATTTTTTGCCTTGAACTGCCCCAAAAGACCACGATCTTGCTTTGGGCAGTGAAATGTCACCTTGTAGGCCCGGGGGGAGAGCAGTATCCTGCCATGGACGCACCCCATTTTCGTTTTACTGGTGTGCTGTGACACCGGTATTGGGGAAGAGAACGTGCCATTCAACAATAAAACCTTGTTATTTTAGTATTGTACAAGACGACATGGCTATTGTGGCATCCAAGAAAATTAAGTAAAGAACAATAATGCCTTGAGCTATTTCTGAGGGTTACATGCATCAATCGTCAAAGAACGGCAGACCACTCAATCGACGTCATGAAAGAGCCGGCAAGAACCTCCGCCTTGCCTTAAAAATTCTTGGCAAGACGTGGCGTAAAAACACCCAGGACACGAGCCACGTACTCCAGTGGGACGACTGGAGTTCCTACGGTTTACCGCGGAGTCCCACCACGATTGACGCGGACATCCATCGGGGGATTCCTGAAGAACGCCTTGAGTCCTATGCCCGTTGCCTGGGACTGACCGTCATGGCGCTCACCTCCCCTGACAGTGATCTCCACGCCCTCCTCGATCCACGCAAAGGCAAGACAGACAACGCGTCATCCCTGCTGGATCTTGGTTATGGCCCAGCATTTCAGGAACAATATTCTAAATATAACACGAGAGAATACATTCAAAATCTATTCTCGCTAATGGAAGGAGTCTATGATATTAGCTATGTGACGCCGACACTGGACATTATTCTTCGCTGTTCATTTTGTATCCATCACGCCGCGAAAAATCACCTTTGTGGCCAAGGATTGTTTTTTGTCTATGGCCTCGACAATAGAGTCGAAGCCAATATATTCCGATGGCATAACAATTTACATGCCATATTCCATTGTCATAATATGATGGAACTTGGCCATTACTTGGTAATAGACCCGTTGCGCCATCATCTTGTCGCCAGGCGAAATCCTTTTTGGCTCAAAGGTACAGGTGTGACGGACAATGGCCAGGCGGACAATGCGCCTATTGCGTTCACTTTTTACATGCAGAAGCTGGAACGGCCTGCCGACCAGACCCTTTTAGAATTCTGGGAAAGCCAGTGTGAAGCCTTGCGCCAGCGCCCCATGATTCTTCCTGATGACGCGGACTATATCACGTTCCGGGCGATGATCGAGGCACCGGACAGCTTCTGACCACACCAGCCCGTTATAAAAAGAGACTGCTGCACAATTCATTGAAATGGATGCCTCCGGCGGCCAAAGGGCTTCGCCCTTTGGAATCCTTTCATGATTTTGGTCGGTTGCAATGCGCGCTTTTGAAGCCCGGTACGCCGTCAGGCACTTGCGCAGTGGCCTCGAGGATTACTCAATAGTCTCGTCTCAAGTGGTAGCGAAAAATCTTATCTGTAAAAACGATACGGCCAGATCAATTTCTTGATCCAGCCGCATCGTTGTCCCTGTAGCAAAAAAACTACAGAATAAATGAAGACGCCGTCAACGTTGCTTTGTTTGAAAGCTGAATCTGCAAATCAGCTGTCTTGTCACCGTTTGTATCACCAGAAAGGATGCCGTTCGAATAAATCAATTGTCCGGCAACGCCTGTGAATGCTGCCAATCCTGAATAGGTAAAAGCCTGATCCCCAGATTGCAGCGTGTTCGCATCAATAGCGAATAAGGAGATCTTATCTCCTGCAGCAAAATCAGTGATGATATCTCGGTTCGTGCCAGACAACGTTTCTGTTGTCGCTCGAAAAACAAAGACATCATTCCCCGCACCACCTGTCATAATGTCCTTCCCGAGGCCACCGATCAGTTCGTCATTGCCGCTCCCGCCATTGAGTGAGTCATTGCCTAAATAGCCGTTCAGCGTATTGGCCGCGCTGTTCCCGATGATCGTGTCATTACCCGCGCCACCGATGACATTTTCCACTGCCGTGATGGTATCGGTGCCACCGGCGCCGGTGTTCTGGGCGGTCGTCGTATTCAAATTCACAGAAACAGCCGTGGTGGTCCAGGTATAGGTGACGGTATCGACCCCATTACCTCCATTGAGGTGGTCATTGCCAAGGCCTCCGTCAAGAAGGTCGTTGCCATCACCTCCGCTGAGAAAATCATCGCCGGCCCCGCCGTAGAGCAAGTCATTGCCTGTAGAGCCATAAAGCGTATTGGCGGCACCGTTCCCGATAATTTTGTCATTGCCCGTGCCACCAATGACATTTTCCACTGTCGTGATGGTATCAGTGCCACCAGCCCCGGTATTCTGGGCTGTTGTCGTATACAAATTTACAGAAACAGCAGAGGTGGCCCAGGAATAGGTGACTGTGTCAAGCCCACTGCCACCCGTAATGATGTCATTGCCAAGACCACCGTCAAGAAGGTCGTTGCCATCCCCGCCACTGAGGAAGTCATTTCCTATTCCGCCGTAAAGCAAGTCATTTCCTGAACCACCGTACAGGGTGTCGTTGCCTGTTCCGCCACTCAGCACATTGGCGGCGGCATTGCCGATGATGGTGTTGTTCAGGCTGTTCCCGGTACCATTGATGGCCGCCGAGCCGATGAGAGTCAGATTCTCCAGGTTGCTGCCCAGCGTCCAGGAAACCGAGGACTTCACCGTGTCGATTTCAGTCGTCACGGTGCTGGTTTCTGTGACCACGTCGCCTGTGGAATCAACCACATAGGTATCATTACCCGTTCCGCCGACCAGATTATCGGTGCCTGTTCCGCCGTCCAGGTAGTCATTGCCCGTTCCACCGAACAGGGTGTCGTTGCCGGCTCCGCCGAGCAGGGTGTCGTTGCCACCGCCACCGTTGCAGGTGTCGTTGAACATGCTGCCATACCAGGTATCGTCTCCGTTGGTCAGCACCAGGGGATCATCATTGAGGATGGTGCCGGTGGCCGTGGAACTGGAAGAGAGGGTGGCTCCGGTTGCACCGGACAGCGTCACGCGAAAAGTCTCCGTGGACTCCGCAGTTTTGTCGGCCAGAACATTGACCGTGATGGTCTTGCTCATCTCGCCGGCCGCGAAACTCACCGTGCCAGAAGGCAAGCTGCCACCCACAAAATCCGTCGCCGTGGCGGGATTGGCACCGCTGCCGGCCACGGCCCAGTGCACGCTGGAGGTGCCCACGGTACTGCCCTGGCGGGTCACCGTGAAGGTGTAGGCCGTGGAACCGCCAGAACTGCCCTCGTTCTTGTATGCGCTGGCGGTGGCGATGCTCAGGGTCGGCAAGGCCACGTCGTCGTTGACAATGGTGCCGGTGGCCGTGGAATTTGAGCCAATGGTCCCGCCACTGACACCGGACAGCGTCACGCGAAAAGTCTCCGTGGACTCCACGGTTTTGTCGGCCAGGACATTGACCGTGACGGTCTTGCTCGTCTCGCCGGCCGCGAAACTCACCGTGCCCGAAGGCAGGCTGCCGCCCACAAAATCCGTCGCCCTGGCGGGATTGGCACCGCTGCCGGTCACGGCCCAGTGCACGCTGGAGGTGCCCGAGGTGTCGCCCTGGCGGGACACCGTGAAGGTATAGGCCGTGGAGCCGCCCGAACTGCCCTCGTTCTTGTATGCGCTGGCGGTGGCAATGTTCAGGGTTGGCCTGGGCGAGGGTACCAGACTGGAAAGATCAACGGCGCTGGAGGAACCAAATCGTACCAGTTCGATGCCACTGAGGATATCGGTGCCGTCCGGCCCGACCACGCGATACGTGCCATTGGTCTGGCGTGTGACGGTATAACTCCCGGCCGTGCCGCTGAACACGGCTGTATCCGTACCGTTGCCGCCATACAGGGTATCGTTGCCCGCACCGCCGTTCAGGGTGTCGTTGCCATCAAGCCCATTGATGAGATCATTGCCGGAGCCACCGATCAGATTATCATTTCCCGAGGTCCCTGTGAGAGTCAACGCGGACTTGGCAAGTAAATCCAAGGTCTCACCAACCGAGCCTGGATACACTTGGGAGAAGTTATCATAGCGTTGAAGTTTAACGTAATAATTTTTTGCGATATAGCTATTGATGGTTTTCGAAGTTATCGTTGCAACAGCCGAAATGAATCCCCTCATTTGATAACGTATCGTTTCGACGCAACCGACACCAGGATTCCCATTCCCATCAAACCAATTAAGAAAGATAGCATAATAGTAGTAATAGTTTGTGGTTGTTGCTGACGTACTTGTGTGAAGGCCGCGCAATATAAGATGCTTATTATCGACCAATCCGACGGCAATCGGAGCTGAATCTGTATTTGTGAATCTGAGCTGGTCGCTCCCCCCCAAATCATAAACAACATATGTACCGCTTGTTTTTATAATGTATGAATTATTTTCCCCGCCACCAGTAAAAACATTCGGAAGTGTGACTTCGCTCACAAGATGTTCTCCATGGTACTATCAGTCATAAAGGGAAATGGACGTCTCGTACGTTTTCTCGGTGAAACCAATTCGCCCCCCTGCTCTTTCAACTGGCCGGCTGCAAAAGTCTTCGGGATGTGGTCATGGACATGAATGCCGCCGCTACCCACCGCTCCCGCTTCGGCGTAAAGTCCGTACCACGATCCACCTTGACCGACATTAACAACGTGCGGCTGTACACCAATTTCAAATTCCTGCTGGGCGAACGTTATCGGTATTGTCTCAAATACTGGAACGCACGCTATCGCAAAAAAAACAAACAAGTTCAGTCTGTGAGCTCATCGCTTGAAGCTGAATGCCCATCCTCGATGGTTGTCCTTGACAATGCAAGTGGTAACCCGTCTTAAACACATCTGATGCGTTCAATAACAGTATTTTATTCCGATATTATGTTTCGCTTTAAAATGAAAAACTTGCGAATTGGTTCCAGTCCATCCAGCCCTCAAGAACCTTTCAGATTGTCATATTTCTACTGATTCAGCAGTACATATCCAAAGAAGTACGCTTGAGCAATAAGATTTCTGTGTGTTTTTTGACCCAATAAAACACAAAAAAGTATTTTCGGAGGAACACTTGGCCCGGTTCATTTCCGATGTGGTCGTGGCCCTTGATGTGGAGCTGTTTCTGTGCCGGTTCCGCGGCAATGGCCAGAGAGGAGCGACCTTCCATCCTATGCAACGGCGGTCACGAAGCGTGGCGCGCCGTGTATAACAACCGGATTCAGCCTCGGCTTGCTGATGCGAGCCCAAATCGGCTGCGGCACCCCTCGGGGCTGGGCCGATGCCTGGCTTGTCACCATTTGGACCGAGCACAAGCCAAGACAGATCTGCCTGGGCCTGATGCTGTGCCGCCAAAATCAATCCTGCCTCTTCCTAACGCTCACCTTCATTCATATCCGCGACTGAGGCAAAGTCGTTTTTTACAACGGGCTTGATAAGGGGGCGAGGTCCATACCATTATTTTCAGATGCCCGCCCAGACTTATTATGGAAGCACGACACAAAATAATTTCATTTATTATCAGTATGCACTCTAACAATTTTACATGGTTCATTGCACTTGCCAGTGGAAACGAACCTTGATAGCGAGTTAAAAATAGCAAATCTTTTTATATGCCATCAACGAATAACGAGAGAGGACTCGTCGTGAACCCCACCCCGCGTTTCTCAATCAACCGCTTCAGATGGCTGGCTTTCATTGTTCTTGTTTCTCTTGTCCTCGCCCCGCGGCAAGCCGATGCGATCGAAGGCGGCATGGGGCATTACATCCAGGGCGCCTACGGTGATTTCTTCATGGGATACATCCCGGCCGCGGGATTTTACGTCCGCAACGACACCCTGTACCAGGCTGGACGGATTGACGGCACCCTCAAGGGAGGATTCGTCTACGCCAAACTCAACGTCTCCTCTTTTCTCAATATCACCAAGCTCTCCTACATGTTCGACGTTCCGGCCATGAACGGCTTTCTTGGCGTCGGCGCGGGCGTACCCGTCCTCATCAACCTCCATGTCTCCGGCAATGCCTCGCTCAGGCTCCCCATCCTCACGAAAAGCATTGAAGGTTCCGGAAACCGGGGCGGACTCTCCGATATCTTTGTCATGCCGGTCATCGCCGGCTGGAACTTCGGCGAGTGCCACCTCGTCGCCATGCCCATCGTTTTCTTGCCGACCGGCTATTACAATTCCAGCAAATTGACCAATCTCGGCATGAACTACACCTCCTTCGACGGCAACGTGGCCTTTACCTGGCTGAGCAAGTCGAAGGTTGAGCTGTCCATCAACGCCGGCTACATGATCAATACGGAAAATCCCTCGACGCACTACCTCTCCGGCAGCCTCCTGCATGTCGACTGGACCGCTGCCTACCACTTCACCCCGCGTTTCGCCCTGGGCGCTACCGGTTATCTGATGACCCAAACCACCCCGGATACCGGTTCCGGGGCCAAGCTCGGAGCGTTTGAATCCTCGGGCACGGGCATCGGCCCCATCGCCTCCTACGCCATTCCGGTGGGAGGAAAGGACCTGCTGGTCGTGGCCAAATGGATCCATGACCTGGGGGCCCACCACAGCTTTCTCATGGACACGGTCTACGCTTCTTTCGTCATCAAGTTCTGATGGCGAAAGAAACGAAGGTGCTTAAGCTCAAAAAGACGCTCGGTGACACTACGGCGGCACTGCGCGCACACAGCATGAGGAGGTGTCCCCTTAGAGAGAGACACAACAACGGGATGTTTCACGACTTGGCAACAAACAAACCTTGAACTGAAGGAGGTTTGCCGAAAATGCGCGATGTCAGACATATTCTCCTGGCCGTTGTGGCTGCCCTCTTGTGTCTGGGGGGTGTTTCCCTGGCTGCTGACAAACCGAACATTCTGTTTATCGTGGTCGACGACCTGGGCTATGGCGACCTTGGCGTCTACGGCGGCGGCGAGGGACGGGGCATGCCCACGCCCAATATCGACCGGATGGCGGATGAAGGCATGACCATGTTTTCCTTCTACGGCCAGCCAAGCTGCACCCCCGGCCGGGCGGCCATGCAGACCGGGCGTATCCCCAACCGCAGCGGCATGACCACGGTCGCCTTCCAGGGCCAGGGCGGCGGCCTGCCGGCAGCGGAATGGACCCTGGCCTCGGTGCTCAAGCAGGCGGGGTACGACACCTACTTCACCGGCAAATGGCACCTGGGCGAGGACGATTACGCCCTGCCCAACGCCCAGGGCTATGACCACATGAAGTACGCGCTGCTCTACCATCTCAATGCCTACACCTATGGCGACCCCAAGTGGTTCCCGGACATGGATCCCAAGCTGCGCGAAATGTTTCAGAAAGTGACCAAGGGCGCGCTGTCGGGCAATGCCGGGGAAAAGCCCAAGGAAGACTTCAAGGTCAACGGCGAGTACGTCGACACGCCGGAAAAGGGGCTGGTCGGCATTCCCTTCGTGGACAAGTACGTCGAAAAGGCCGCTCTGGAATTTCTGGACCAGGCAGCCAAGTCCAAGAAGCCGTTTTTCATCAATGTCAACTTCATGAAGGTGCACCAGCCGAACCTGCCGGCCCCCGAGTTCGAACACAAGTCCCTGTCCAAGACCAAGTTCGCGGATTCGGTGGTGGAACTCGACACCCGGGTCGGGCACGTCCTGGACAAGCTGCGCACCCTTGGTCTCGACAAGAACACGCTGGTCTTTTTCACCACGGACAACGGCGCCTGGCAGGACGTGTACCCCGACGCCGGCTACACGCCGTTTCGGGGCACCAAGGGCACGGTGCGCGAAGGCGGCAACCGCGTGCCCGCCATTGCCTGGATGCCCGGCAAGATCAAGGACCATTCCCGCAACAACGACATCCTCGGCGGCCTGGACCTCATGGCCACCTTTGCCCACCTGGCCGGCCTGACGCTGCCGGAGAAGGACCGCGAAGGCCAGCCCATCATCTTCGACAGCTACGACATGTCGCCCGTGCTGTTCGGCACCGGCAAGTCCGATCGCAAGGAATGGTTCTACTTCACCGAGGAGGAGCTGACCCCCGGCGCGGTGCGCTCGGGCCACTACAAGGCCGTCTTCAACCTGCGCGGCGACGACGGACAGGCCACCGGCGGTCTGGCCGTGGACACCAACCTCGGTTGGAAGGGTCCGCAAAAGTATGTCGCCACCACGCCCCAGATCTTCGATCTGTGGCAGGATCCCCAGGAACGCTACGACATCTTCATGAACAATTATACGGAACGGACCTGGACCTTGGTGAGCTTCAACAAGGCGATCAGCGACTTGATGCAGACGTATATCAAGTACCCGCCCCGCAAGATGCAAAGCGAAGTGTACACAGGCCCCATTACCCTTTCCAAGTATGAGCGCTTCCAGAACGTGCGCGAGGACCTCAAGAAAAACGGCATCAGCCTCCCGATGCCGTCCGGGAATTAAGCCCGATGCCGCGCATCGCGAGATTGCCGGCCTGAAGCGGCTGCCTTGCTTGCCCCCGGGGTGACGGCACTCCGGGGGCAAGTCTTCTGGGCGACACGAGCCTTCCCATCGTAACGGAGAGGATACCCGTCATGAAAGCGCATCGGAAATTTTGGGCAGCATTTGGTTTCGCCGTCGTGGTCCTGCTGCACCAACTGGCCGTCGCCCAGCCAAGCGACCCGCTGCCTTCCTGGAACGCTGGCGCGGCCAAGGCGGCCATTGTCGCATTCGTGGAGAAAACGACCCGCCAAGGCTCGCCGGATTTCGTGCCCGTGCCCGAGCGTCTCGCCACCTTTGACAACGACGGCACGCTCTGGGCCGAAAAACCATTCTATTTCCAGGTGTTCTTCGCCCTGGACCGCGTCAAGGCCCTGGCCCCCAAGCACCCGGAATGGAAAACCCAGGAACCGTTCGCCTCGCTGCTTAGGGGCGACCTCGAAGGGGCCCTGAAGGGCGGCGACAAGGCGCTTCTCGATATCGTCATGGCCACCCACGCGAGCATGACCACGGCGGCGTTCGAGCAGGACGTCAAGCAGTGGATCGCCACCGCCCGCCATCCCCAGACCAAGCGGCTTTTCACGAACATGGTCTACCAGCCCATGCTCGAACTGCTGGCCTATCTGCGGGCCAACGGCTTCAAGACCTTCATCGTCTCCGGCGGCGGCATCGAGTTCATGCGCCCCTGGACCGAGGCGGTCTACGGCGTGCCGCCCGAACAGGTCGTCGGCAGCAGCATCAAGACGCAGTATGAACTGCGTCCGGACGGCCCGGTGCTCCTGCGTTTGCCCCAGGTCGCCTTTGTCGACGACAAGGCCGGCAAGCCCGTAGGCATCAACGAACACATCGGCCGACGCCCGGTGGCCGCCTTCGGCAACTCCGACGGCGACCAGCAGATGCTCGAATGGACCACCATCGCGGCAAAGGGGGCGCGCCTCGCCCTGCTCGTGCACCACACCGACGCCGCACGCGAATACGCCTATGACAAGGGGGCTGAGAAAGCCCTGGCTGAAGCCAAGGCCAGGAACTGGACCGTGGTCGATATGCAGCGGGATTGGAAGGTCATCTATCCTCCGGAGCAAAAATAGGGCAGACTGCGGGAAACCGATAAAGGAGAGGTTGCCTCCGCATGGCGTCTTCCCGGAAATCCGTCACCGACCTGCTGCTCCACCTGCATCCGCCGACGGTGCCCGCCGCCACGCTACGCTTTTCCCTGAGCCTGGGCCTCGGCGGCATGGCCGTAACCCTGGTCGGGCTGCTTTTGCTCACGGGCGTGCTGCTGCTTATCGCCTACGAGCCGACCATCGGCCAGGCCTACGATTCCATCCTGGTCCTGACCCGCGACGTGCCCTTTGGTCGCTTTGTGCGCAACATCCACCACGCCAGCGCCAACTTGCTCGTGGTTATCGCCCTGCTGCACCTGCTGCGCGTGGTCGCAACCGGCGCTTTCGGCCCCGGGCGACGCCTCAACTGGATCATCGGCCTGGTGCTCTTGGCCCTGGTCCTGGCAGCCAATTTCACAGGCTACCTGCTGCCCTGGGACCAGCTCGCCTACTGGGCCGTGACCATCTGCACGAGCATGCTCGGCTACGTACCCCTGGTCGGCGACTGGCTCACAGCGCTTTTCCGGGGCGGCCGGGACATCGGCCAACCGACCCTGGCCAACTTTTTCGTGCTGCACGTGGCGGCCTTTCCCGGGCTGTTGCTTATATTGCTGGCCTGGCATTTCTGGCTGGTGCGCCGGACCGGGGGGCTTGTGCGCGACGAAGCGTACGCTGACGAACGCGTGCCCACCGTGCCCCATCTTCTGGCCCGGGAAGCCGCCGTCGGACTGACGCTGGTTGCCTGCGTCCTCCTGGTCGCCATGGTCTGGGAGGCGCCGCTTTTGGCCCAGGCCAACCCGGGCTTAAGCCCCAATCCGGCCAAGGCCCCGTGGTATTTCCAGGGGTTCCAGGAGCTGCTGCTCCATCTCCACCCGGCCTTCGCGGTCTTTGTCTGGCCCCTTGGCGGCGCGGCCGTCTTGGCGGTTCTCCCGTTCTGGTCCGATAGCGGCCTGCCGCCGGGCCTCTGGTTGGGCTCCGGGCGCGGCTGGCGGCTGGCCGTGTGGATGGCCGGCCTTGGCATCCTGCTGTCGGTCGGGGGCATCCTCGCGGATCATGCCCTGCTCCTCTCCGGCCATGGGGCGCCGGGAGACTGGATGACGCGAGGACTCGCCCCGACCTTGTTGCTGCTGGTGTTCTTCGTCGGCCTCTATCGGTTTCTGGTCAGGGCCCGGGGCTATTCCCGGGCCGAAGCCGTGGCGGCCTGTCTGTGTCTGAGTCTGGCGGCGCTCGTCGTCTGCACCGTGATCGGGGTCTTTTTTCGCGGCCCTGAGATGCGCCTGGTCTGGCCCCTCGGGCTGGAGGTGGGGAAGGGATGAAGCAAAAAAAACGACCGACGGCGGAGACAGTCAACGCGCAGGGCGTGGCCGATCCCGGTCGCCGACGCGTTTTCCGCTGGTTCTGGGCCTTTGTCGGCCTGGCCGCCGTGGCGGAATTTTGCTGGATGGGCCTGTCGTTTCTCCTTGCCCGTAAGGACCGCAAGGCCCCGGGTCTGGCCACGCGCATCATCACGGCCGGGCCGGTCGAGCAGTTTGCGCCGGACACGGTGACGGCGATCCCAAGCGGCCAGTTCTACCTGGCCCGCCTGGCCGATGGGGGCTTTCTCGCCCTGTCGCGCACCTGCCCCCACCTCGGCTGTTCCATCCATTGGGATGCAACCAAAAAAACCTTTCTGTGCCCCTGCCACGGGTCGAGCTTCGATGTGGCGGGCGCGGTCATAACCGCTCCCGCGCCAAGACCCCTGGAGTATTATCCGGTGCGCATCGAAAACGGCATCGTCAAAGTGGATGTGGCCGCGCCGCGCCGCCGGGAACGCTTCGAACCAGCCCAGGCGACCCGTCTGTGACGGTGGCCCCGGCTCCAGTGATCGCGACCTATGACGCAGGGAATGGATGCAACGGGCATAACGGGTGCAACGAAACGTTGGGAACGGCTGGCGCTTGTGGCGGCCGCCGTGCTTCTGTCCGCGCCGCTCCTGTATTGGCTGCTGTCCGGACCGGAGAAACGACCGCCGGAACAACCGGCGCGGTTCGTCGGCAGCGAAAAATGCAAAAGCTGCCATGAAACGACCTACAAAAAGTGGCTCGACTCCGACCATCGCAAGGCCATGGCCACGGCCAGCGACGAAACGGTGCTCGGCGATTTTGGCGACGTACGCTACACCGACCCGCACAACCACGTCACCTCGCGGTTCTACCGCAAAAACGGCAAATTCTTTGTGGAAACCGAAGGCCCGGACGGCAAGCTCGGACAGTTCGAGATCGCCTACACCTTCGGCGCCTTCCCCTTGCAGCAGTATCTGATTCCCTTCCCCGGCGGCCGGCTGCAATGCCTCAATATCGCCTGGGACGTCGCAAAAAAGGCCTGGTACCGGCTGCCGCCCTATGACGTGGCCTCGCCCGAGGACTGGCTGCACTGGACCAAGGGCGGCCAGACCTGGAACGCCATGTGCGCCGAGTGCCACTCGACCAACCTGACCAAGGGCTACAACCCCGAGACCGACGCCTATCGCACCACCTGGTCCGAGATTACCGTGGGTTGCGAGGCCTGCCACGGCCCGGGGTCGAAGCACCTCGAATGGGCCGAACTGCCGCCTCTGGCCAGAAGCCGGGCGGACAATTTCGGCCTTGCCGTGCGCACGAGCCACACCACCGCCGAACAGCAGATCCGGATTTGCGCGCCCTGCCATGCCCGGCGCTTCCAGCTCGGCGATAACCACCATCTCCCAAGCGAACTGCTCGACCTCCTGGTCCCGGAGCTGCTCAATGAAGGGTTCTATTATCCTGACGGCCAGATCCTGGCCGAGGATTACGTGTACGGCTCCTTTGTCCAAAGCAGGATGTACCAGCGCGGCGTGCGATGCGGCGATTGCCACGATGTGCACAGCGGAAAGCGCCACAAGGAAGGCAATGCCGTGTGCACCCAGTGTCACCGGGCCACGGTCTACGACAGTAAGGCGCACCATTTTCACAAAGCCGAATACGAGGGTAAGCCGAGCGACGGACGCCTGTGCGTCAAGTGCCATATGCCCGGCCGCTACTACATGGGCATCGACTACCGCCCGGATCACAGCCTGCGCGTGCCGCGGCCCGACCTGAGCGCGTCCCTTGCGGTGCCGAACGCCTGCACGGCCCAGGGGTGCCACGCGGACAAGCCCCTGGCCTGGAATACCGACGCCTTCACCAAATGGTACGGCGAGACGCGAAAGCCCCACTACGGGACCGTCATCGCCGCCGGCCGCGCCCATGCCCCGGGCGCGGACAAGGATCTCATCGGCCTGGCCGAGGACCCGCTCGTGCCGGCCATTGTCCGGGCCACGGCCCTCGGGTTGCTGCGGTCCTATCCCGACGCCCCAGGCCATGCCTGCCTGGCCAAGGCACTTGACGATCCGGACGCACTCATCCGCGCCACCGCCATCCGCAGCCTGGAATATTTCGATGCCGACACCCGGCTCGCCCGCATCGCGCCCAAACTCTACGATCCGGTCAAGGCCGTGCGCATGGAGGCGGCCGTCCTGCTCTCCACCCTGCCCAGGCAGCGGCTGCGCCCGGACGACCGGGAGGCCTTCCGCGCGGCCCTGGCCGAATACAAGCAGGCCATGCGCTACAACGCGGACTTCGCCCCCCAGCGCTACAACCTCGGCAACCTGGCCGTGACCGAGCAGGACATCGCCGGGGCCATAGCCCATTACCGGAAAGCCATCGCCATCGACTCCCGGTTCTATCCGGCCAAGGTCAATCTGGCCTCGCTTTACAACAGGCAGGGCCAGAACCGGGAGGCGGAACAACTCCTCAAGGAGGTGCTTCGCGACAATCCCCGTCTCTTCGAGGTGTCGTATTCCCTCGGCTTGCTGCTCGCCGAAATGCGAAAATATCGGGAGGCGGAGCACTACCTCGGCCAGGCGGCGTCCGGCTTGCGCTACGGCCGGGCCTACTACAACCAGGGGCAGGTGCTGCTGGTCCTCAAGGAACCGGCCCGGGCCGAGCAGGCTTTTTTGCAGGCGCTCGCCCTGTCGCCAGGGGACCGGCAGTCTTTTTCGGCCCTGTCGGGTCTCTACCTGACGGCCGGGCAGCCGGCGAAGGCCAAGGCCCTTGCCGAGCGAATCCTGCGGGAGGCACCGGACAACGCGGCCGCCCAAGCATTGCGGCAACGCCTGGGACAGTGACGGAAACCGTACGGAAGGGGCGAACGTGAACGGAAGAGGCGAACGCCATACTGGAGGCCGAATGCGACAATCTCTACTCCTGTGTATGCTGTTGTGGCTCATGGCCGGCCCGGCCGTTGCCGGCGAAACCTTGGCCACGGTCAAATCCGCCAAAATGGTGCGCTGCGGCGTCAGCACCGGGACCGCCGGTTTTTCCGAGCAGGATGGCGATGGCCGATGGCACGGTTTGGACGTCGATTTTTGCCGCGCCCTGGCCGCCGCCGCCCTGGGCGACCCTGAACGCGTCTCCTACAAGGCCTTGCCCACATTGGCCCGATTTCCGGCCTTGATGAGCGGCGAGGTGGATATCCTGGCCCGCAATGCCACCTGGACGCTTCGCCGTGAGGTCATGCTCGGCATCGTCTTCACCGGGCCCCTCGTCTACAGCATCCAGGGAATTTTGGTCGGTTCCCAAAGCGGTATAAAGAGCATCCCGGACTTCGATAATACGAAGATTTGCGTCGTCCGGGACTCCACCCAGGACGCTTCGCTCCTGTTTTGGGCCAAGCGACAGGGACTCCACGTCGAAAAAGTCAGTTTCGACAGCGACGAGCAGGCGCGCGAAGGTTTTTTCCAGGGAGCATGCCACGGTTACGCCAGCGATGCCGTTCTTCTGGCGGCCTTACGCCTGAAGGCTCCCGGCGGAAAAGACGCCTATGCCATCATCACGGACGATCTTACCATGGATCCGTTGTCCCCGGCCGTGCGGCAGGGCGACAACGAATGGCGGCAACTCGTGGAGGCCGTCTGGGCAAGCCTGCTTTTGTCGGAAGAGTTCGGCCTGGGACAGGCCGCCTTTGCGCCCGACGCGCCGATGACCCCGGCGAAGGAGGTCTTTATGCACAAGTCCGACTCGCTGGCAAAACCGTTTGGCATCGAGCCGGGATGGGCCGCCCGGGCCGTGGCCGCGGTGGGGAACTACGGGGAGATGTTTGAGCGAAACTTGGGAGCAAAGAGCCCCTTGGGCCTCGAACCAGGCCCGAACCGTCTCTGGTCGCAAGGCGGCCTGATGATACCGCCCGGTTTTTAACTTGCCAGTAGCAACGCCAACCACCGGACAATCGCCATGCTGGAAACACAAGCACTGTTCATCGCGGTCGTTTTCGGGCTGGTTATCCTCTGCATCGCGCTCAATGTCGCCGACATGACGCTTCTCGCCATGCTTGGCCTGTGCGTGCTGACCCTCGGCGGACAAATCACCCATATTGACGTTTTCAATGCCGCCAAAAGCGCGACCGGCTCCCTGGCGCTCCTTTTCGGCGGTATGGTCGTGGCTCGGGTGCTCGCCCCGACGGGGATATTCGACAACCTGGGAACGCGCTTTCTCCTGCTGACCGGAGGCAGCGGTCGCCGCTTCCTGCTGCTGTTGACCCTGCTGACGGCCGTGGTCTGCGCCATCTTGCCCAATGCCACGGCGGTCATCCTCATCGCCCCCATCGTCATCCAGGTGTGCAAGGAACTGGAGACGGACTTTACGGGGCCGCTGATCCTCACGGCCATCATCAGCAACGCGGCGGGTCTGCTCACCCTGGTCGGCGATCCGGCGACATTCCTTGTCGGCCAGGCGGCCGGGCTGTCCTTTATGTCCTACCTCAAAAAAATAAGCCCGGGCGGCCTGTTGAGCATTCTCGTCGTGATTCCGCTCATGCCCTGGCTGTTCGGGACGGTCTGGAAGGCGCGCCGGCGCCTTTCCCCCGATCTGCGTCCCGACCCCATAACCCGGCCAGGATTTTGCGTCCTGTCCCTGTTCGCCCTGGCCGTCATGGTCGCCCTGTTTCTTGTCGGGGACTACCTTCCCATCCCCGTCGTTCCGCCAAGCGCGGCGATCATCGGCGCGAGCCTAGCGCTGCTCGCCCTGCACGTTTCCCGGTACGAGTCCACGGAGGCCGTCTTCCGGGACATCGACTGGCGCACGCTGGTCTTTATTTTCTGCATGATGTGCTTTGTCGAGGAGATCACCAAGACCGGCATCATGAGCGGCCTGTCCCGCCTGCTTTACGCCGGCTTCGGCGACCACTTGCTGGAAGCGGCCCTGGTGCTGCTCGCGTCCATCGGACTGCTTTCGGGATTTCTGGCCAACATCCCCGTCGTTGCCGCGGCCATCCTCCTGGCCAAAGGCTATCTGGTCATGGCCAAGGTGGTCCCGGAACTGGCCCTGGGCTTCGGCTACACCGATTGGCCGCCGCAATCGCTGCCCATCTTCGCGGGCATGATGTTCGGCGGCACGCTCGGCGGCAATGTCACCCTCATCGGCTCTTCGGCCACGCTCATCGCCGCCGGCATCTGTGCCAGCCACGGCAAGCCCATCTCTTTTGCCTCGTTCATGCGGTACGGCGTGCCCATTGCCGGTTGTCAACTGGCGGCTTCGGCTGGCTATGTCTGGTTCTTGTCCTGGTCCATCCCGTAGGGAAGCAGGACTCCGTTTAGGCGGCAGACGATTGGCAATTCGAGGAAGAATACGCCAAGGTGCACAGGGACAAATCCCCGGCCTGGGGCATCGCGCCGCGAGGCGGTTCGGTGCATCGCCTGCCCGCAGCCGCTCCGCCAGCCGCGCGCGGGCAATCTGGGATTTTCCACCCGGGGCCAAGGATATCGGCAGGTTCCGCGAAAACATTGCCCGGGGATTTCTCCCCTTGCCGACGGACGTCACGTATGAAGGCCTGTTTGACGACTATTCCTTCGAGACAGGCGCGAATTATTCCGGCGACGCCCTTTTTTGTCCGACGTACTCCACGGACGTGTCCGACGATCCCCTCACGGGAAAACCCGAATACTTTCTCTCCGTAGGGCTTGCCTCCGGACTCAACTTGAACTTCGCACGGAGAACGGAATTGATCTCGACCAGGCAGGTGATCGCTCCCTCAAACACCGCTTAAGGTCAATTTTGTTCGCCTGTTGGCGCTTCTTCGGCGCGGCTCCAGGGTTTGCCGAAGCGCCCTGCGGGAGCACCCGGAAAGCCCGCATGCATTTTTTCAAGGGGTCGCCCCGGCCCCCTGTCCTTCCTTCGACGAAACAAAATTTTCCTCTACTTTTCCAAGGCGATGGTCTAGGAAATGCCACTTGCGCAACTGGAAGCGATTAACCATGTCCAATTCCATCCCGACCAGAGAGCGTTCGGAAATCCGTTTTTGCGGTCAAACGTTCCATGGAGAAAACGCATGTTCACCGTCTGCTTCTTGATTGGTTTCGGCGCCATCTTTTTGTGGATGCTCAAGCCTGCTTGTGCCAACGCCGCATCGCAAGATTCAAAACCGGCATCCGCAGTCACCCTGGCCGCCAATGCCGCGCTGAAAAACCGGCTGGATTGCAGCGACAAGCGGGATTTTGACGAAGCGACCCGGGGGCTGATTGCTCCCTTGGCCGACAGCGGCGTCATCAAGGATGCCACGGGACGAGTGGTTTGGGACCCGACACCGTACGCGTTTCTCGATCCGGACAAGCCTTCCCCGGATACCGTCAATCCCAGCCTGTGGCGGCAGTGCTGTTTGGTGATGCAGGGAGGCCTGTTTCAGGTGACGGAGCGCCTGTACCAGGTCCGCAACGCCGACCTCTCCAATATGACCATTTACGAGGGGGACAGCGGCATCATCCTTGCCGATCCCCTCGTGTCAGCGGAAACGGCCAAGGCGGCCCTGGAACTTTATTTCGCCCACCGTCCTCGCAAGCCGGTACTGGCGGTCATCTATTCGCACAGCCATGTGGATCACTACGGTGGCGTCAAAGGCGTGGTCGACGAACAAGACGTCAAGGCCGGCAAGGTTGCGATCATCGCGCCGGCGGGCTTCATGGAAGCCGCTGTTTCGGAAAACATCTACGCGGGAACAGCCATGGGCCGTCGAGCCCAGTTCATGTACGGCAATCTGCTCCCGCCTTCTCCCACCGGGCGCGTAGGCGCAGGTCTGGGGCTCACCTGCTCGGAGGGGACCGTCACCCTCATTGCGCCGACCCAGCTCATCACCCACACCGGCCAGACCCTGGACCTCGACGGGCTGCATTTCGAATTCATGCTTGCGCCGGAGACCGAGGCACCTGCGGAAATGCACTGGTACGTCAAGGAACTCAAGGCGCTGACTGCCGCCGAGAACTGTGTGCATACCTTGCACAACACCTATACCCTCCGGGGCGCCAAGACGCGTGACCCCCTGGCCTGGTCCAAGTGCCTCGACGAGACACTGGCCCGCTGGGGCGAGCAGTCCGAGGTCATGTATGGCATGCACCACTGGCCGGTCTGGGGTGCGGCACGGATCGCGGAGGTGTTGGGACTCGGCCGGGATGCCTACCGGTTCATCAACGACCAGACGTTGCGCCTGGCGAATTTGGGATACGGCCCGGATGACATCGCCAACATGCTGGCGTTTCCTGAAACGATCGATCGGTTTTGGGCAATACGGGGCTATTACGGCACGTTATACCACAACGTCAAAGCAACCTACGTCAAATACCTAGGATGGTTCAACGGTAATCCTGCCAACCTGCACACGTTGCCCCCCGTCGAGGCGGCGCGGAAATATGTCGCCTACATGGGGGGGGCGCAGGCGGTTCTTGCCCGGGCGAAAGAGGATTTCGCCAAGGGCGAATACCGCTGGGTCGCCGAGGTGACCAGCCGCGTCGTCTTTGCCGATCCGACAAACGCCGAGGCGCGGGAACTGGAGGCCGACGCCCTCGAACAGATGGGGTATCAGGCGGAATCCGGCCCGTGGCGCAACTTCTATCTGACTGGCGCAATGGAACTGCGGTATGGAATGAAGCGGCCGTCGGCCGGGCGTCAGGGCAATATGGAAGTGGTGCGGGCCATCCCTCATGATCTGCTTTTGGATTATCTCGGTATCCGCTTGAACGCGGTCAAAGCCGGCGATATGCGCCTCGTGCTCAATCTCGTGTTTCCAGAATCCGGGGAAACGTTTCTGGTGACACTGGAACATGGCGTCCTCAACCATCGGGCCGGTGCCATGCAGCAGGATGCTGCCGCCACGCTGATGTTGCAGGGCGATGCGTTCCTGGGCCTGGTCAGCGGCATGCTGACAACGGAACAGGCAACGGCCAAAGGCGGCCTCGTGATCGAGGGCGACCAGACCGCATTGCCCCGGTTGTTAGCGTTGCTCGACAGCTTCTTGCCGTATTTCCCGTTACTCACGCCGAAAAACGACTAGATAGCGCCAAAAGTGAATTGCAAGCAGGGAATGTGGCTGATCGGTCATCGCCTTTACAAACCAGCGTTGTACTGTGCAACGCTGTCCTGTCGCAGAAAAAGCATTTGACAGCGGTGGCGTCGGAGCATTGTTCATGGATCAAAAACGACCGTTCTCCCGGTTTGAAGTGCGACAAGAGATGCGGACGCCGCGCGCTGCCGCCGTCGCCGGGATAATCTTTTCCGTTCTTCTTGCCATCACAATCGTGACGCTGCATTTCTCCATAGCTTCCCGTGAGGCGCTACGACAGGATTGGTTCGCAGTAAACGCGTGGCGCCTCAAATTCGCCTTCAATCTCGTGCCGTTTGCCGGGATCGCCTTTCTTTGGTTCATCGGGGTCTTGCGCGACCGGCTCGGGGCGGCCGAGGACCGTTTTTTCGCCACGGTTTTTTGGTCGAGCGGTATTCTCTTTTTGGCCATGTTTTTTGTTTCGACGGCGGTGCTCGAGGCGCTTGTCCTGGGGTTGCGTTCGAACACCTTGCTACCAGGGGCAACGGACGTGTACGCCTTTGGTCAAGCCATCAGTGCCCAACTTATGAACGTGTATTCGCTGAAAATGGCGGCCGTATTGATGATTTCAACGGCCACATTGGGTATGCGCACGCGATTTATCCCGCGCTGGATTGCGCTGTCTGGCTATGTATTGGCGGCTTTTCTGCTTGTGAGCAGCCATTTTTTGGACTGGTTGCCTTTGGCGTTTCCGCTGTGGATATTCGTCATAAGCCTCTATGTTTTGATCGATAACTTCCGCGAGGCCCGGCCGCATGAACTCGTTAACTGATGCTTTTCGCCAAATCCGCCAATCGCCTGAGCCTCAGCGTTCGTGCAAGAGTGGAGCGCGTCGTGCGGCACTCGCAGTCCCTCTTTATATTGGCGTTGTTGCAGCGCTGGCGTGGATGATGACACGGAGACTGCTGCACAATTACATTGAAATGGATGCCTCCGGCGGCCAAAGGGCTTCGCCCTTTGGAATCCCTTCATGATTTAGGTCGGTTGCAATGCGCGCTTTTGAAGCCCGGCACGCCGTCAGGCAATTGCGCAGTGCTCTCCAGCAGCGGCAATCGAACGCATAAATAAATCCCAATTGGCGGTGACTTGGTGCGCCAAGTCAAGGGACTCAGGCGTCCGGGCCTTCAGCAGCGCCGGGATGGCAAACAGGCCAATAAAAGAGACCGCGATTTCTTCCGCGCGGAGATCGCAGCGCATCTCGCCGTGTGTTTGGGCTTTCTTGATCATATGGACAAGAAGCAAACGTAATACTTTATGATTATGCAACTTGAGCGCTCGGAGTTGCGGCTCTTTGAACCAAAGCATGTCCGATGAAAAAAGGATGGGGAGGGCATAGAATCGATCAACCAGATCCATGGTGAGGAAGTAAAGCCTGCGCAAGGCCTCGATCGGGCTGTGGGCGCCCTGTTTTGCTTTTCGGATATTGGCCAGGAAATGCTCCTGGTGTTCATCCATAATTGCCTGTAATATTTCGGCCTTGTTGAGGTAGTGTCGGTAGAGCGCCGCAGCGGATATGCCGATGGCGGCCGCCACACCGCGCACCGTCACCGCGCCGATGCCCCGGCGGGCCATGATGGCAAGCGCTGCCTCGGCGATCTGTGCCCTGCGTACAGAAGACTCCATCCGTTGCATTGTAGCCTCCTTGACACTGCATCACGCGGCTTCAAGTTGCCCGACGGCCTGTCATGAGAAGTTACTGCATTGTCATGGCCTTGCCGTTATGGCTATCGAGATCGGTTTGTCTCCTGGATTTGAAGGACCTTGGTTTGCGCATAATGAGAGCAAAAAAAGGCGGACAAGAAAAAATGCCAAGAATCGTGGACGTCAGCATGCTGCCGAGCACACCAAGCAGCACAATACAGAACACAAGGCGCAATGCTTTTCGAGACCTACAACCGCCCTTGTAGTGACTAAAATTACAATGTGATGCGGGATATTATGACTGATGCCTCCTTAAACGCTCGATACCACCGAGCGAGAACTCGGTGATGTAGTCCACCATGAATTCCATGGCATCGGACGTGATGTCCAAGGCTATTTCCATACGAGACAGGGCCTCCTTGATAAAATCGTAGGCAAGGCATTGACCGGCGATACTATGGGCGCAGCGCAGTACCAGCTGTCTGTCCATACCGGGCAAAAAGGCGGAAACGATGGTGATGAGCCGCTCGTGGCTCGGGCGGATGTGTTTTTCCAAAAGGGGCTCGAAGGCTGGTGAGGGGGCGAAGATTTCCTGGGCGACAATGCGGCACAAGCCTTTCGCCACGGGATCCTCGTAGGCCAGTATCCGTTTCAGGAACCCTCGGATAAAGGCCCGCAATTGCGCTTCGGGCGCGGACTGCTGCCCGAGTCCCTCGTCCAGGGGGAAACGGTCCGAGGTCTCGGCCAGAAAGGCATCGAGTACTGCGATATAAAGCTGCTCCTTGCCGCCGAAGTGGTATTTGACCAGGGCCACGTTGGCGTTGGCCTGGGCGCAAATCTCCCGGAGCGAGCCTTCAGCCAACCCTCGCTCGGAAAAGATCCGTCGCGCCGCCTCAAGGAGCCTTTTTTTTCCCGTCAGCGAAGCTGGTTTCACAGATTTTCCACTACTAAACACTGTTTAGGATTAAACAGTGTTTAGCTGTCGCACGGGCCGGAGTCAAGCGCTGCACTCCGGCCGTTTCTCGACGGGACCGGGACATTCGGTCCGCAAAAGGTCGAGGGCTCCGATGGCCTGACATCCGCCGAGATTTTCGCCGCCCCAGCCCCGAACGTCGGCAGGGGCGAGGCCATGGCTGCCATGGTTTCCCTTGTGGGGAAGTTGCCCCAGGGCATCGGCTCCGCGTGGACGGACCTGTCCTCGGAAGAAGAAAAAGTCGGCAGCCAGACCGGGCCGTTGTACGGCATTTCCCGGAGCATGATCCTGCTGTGCCTGGCCGCGTCAGATGAGAGCTGGCCGGTGCCTTTCGCGGTTCTGCTGCTGGTGGTGCCGCTTGGTGTGCTTGGAGCCTTTGTCGCCCGGCTGCGCGGGGATCTCGCGCGGCACATGGACGGCCGCGCCGCCACCGACGATATTTCGCTCATGGGCATCACCCGCGCCCGGGAAGGCGGAAACTCAGACTAGCCGGTATCCCCGCGGTCTCCTTGCCCGTCGCTGGCACCCCCCCCGGGCTCATTCCCTGTGACCGTCCGAGGCGTTTCCTCCGACTCCGACCGTTCCGGCGGCGCCGTGCCATGGCGGGCCTCGGCCGTGAGCACGGACATGATGAACCGGCCCTTGCCGGACTGCTGCTCGAAGCGAATCGCGCCGCCCATGGAACGCACGAGCCGGAAACACATCGGCAGTCCGATCTCGTCGCCCCCGGCATCGAAGGGCAGAAAAACCTTTTCCGTATCCGCCACGGGCTGGGCCTGATCCCCGCCGATCTCCAGATGCGCGAAGCCCTCGTCGCATCGGGTGGCGAGCCACATCCCGCCGTGCGGGGGCAGGGCGGCCAGGGTGAACCGGATGAGGTTGATCACCACCTGGGCCAGGATGTCCCGATCTTCCTCGACCAGGGCGTTTTCCGCTTCCAGTTCGAGACGCGGCACCACGCCATTGCCTGTCAGCTCCGGGGCGAGCAGGGCCAGGCAGTCGCGCACCACGTCGGCCAACCGGACCGGCACCGGATGCTGGCGCACCGGATTGAGGTAGTCCCGAATCCGGTTGAGAAAACGTTCCAGCCGCTGGGCTTCCTCCAGGATGATGGTGGCTTCGGGCAGGTCCGGCATCTTTTGGGTCAGGCGCTTGGCAAAGCCGCCGATGGCCATGAGGGGATTACGGATCTCATGGGCGACCTCGGCGGAGATGGCGCCCAGGGTGTGAATCTTCTCCTTTTGCACGAGCACCTTTTCCAGCCGCATGCGGTCGTCGAGGTCCATGATGCACCCTTCCACCCGGCTGCGGGGCTCGTGATTGGCGCAATCGGAACTCGGGATGGATTTGAGCATGCCGTGCACGATCCGGCCGTTTTTGTGCAGGAGTTGGCACTGGCGGGAAAACGACTGGGAGCAGTCGGCCAGGCAGGCTTCGAGATTGCTCCGCACCCAGTCGCGCTGGTCGGGATGGATGCGCGTGAGCAGCCAGTCCGGTTCGGCCAGGGCTTCCTCCCGCGTGTAGCCCAGAAGCGTGCGGCAGCCCTGGTTGACGAACTCCAGGCGCAGGCCCCCGGTGAGACCGAAGATGAGCAGCGGGAGGTTTTGCACCAGATCGGCATAGCGCTGTTCGGCCTGACGCACGGCCCGCTGCAACGCGGCCCGTTCCAGGGCCTTGTCCACGGCCAGCCCCAGGACGGCCATGTCCTGGATGGGCTTGGTTATGTAATCCCAGGCCCCGCGTTTGACAGCCTCGACGGCGTCCCGCAGGACCCCGGTCCCCGACACCACGATGGTCGGCGTGTCCGGGGCCATGTCCCGCAGCCGGGAGAGCACTTCCAGGCCGTCCATTTCCGGCATGCGCAGATCGACCAGGACCAGATCGGGTCGTGTTTCCGCGAACCGCTCCAGCCCCCGGCGGCCATCCGGCGCCTCGAACACGACGAATCCCCTGTTTTCCATATAGGTAGCGATCGTTTCGCGGATCAGGGGTTCGTCGTCGATGGTCAGGAGGGTCGGTTGCCGCGTGCTCATGGCCGCTTCTCGAAGGGGAGCTCGATGATGAAGGTGGCGCCCTTGCCCGGCTCGGATTCCACGCTGATGGTCCCGCCATGGTTGGCGGTGATGATGAAATAGGACACGGCCAGGCCGAGTCCGGTCCCCAGCCCCGGCTCCTTGGTGGTGAAGAAGGGCTCGAACACCCGGCGACGCACCGCGTCGGCCATGCCCGGGCCATTGTCGGTCACTTCGATGCGCACGCCCGTGTCGGTCCGGGACGTTCCGAGCACGATGGTCGGCGCGGCCTGGCTCGGCGGCTGGCCGGCCATGGCCTGGGCGGCGTTTTTGAGGAGGTTGAGGAGCACCTGCTCGATTTCGGTGCGCGTGCAGGTGATGCCGGGCAGGTCCGTGGCATAGTGGCGCAGGATGGTGATGTGGCGGAAATCGTAGTTCTTTTTCAGATCGTAATCCGTGGAGGCCAGCTCCACGCTGCGATCCAAAATGGCGTTAATGTCGGCTGGGGCGCGTCGGGATTCGCTTTTGCGGGAAAATTCCAGCATGCTGGACACGATGGCGGCGGCGCGCAGGCCGGCTTCCTGAATGCCAGCCAGGAATTTGAACACCCGCCGTTTTTCGAGGTAGCAGCGTACGGCCTCCACCGTGCAGCCGCACCCGGCGGCGCCGGCCTGGTTGGCCGGCAGGGCGGGGTCGAGCTGCATCAGGCAGACCTGGGCCGCCTGGAGGATGCTGCTCAAGGGGTTGTTGATCTCGTGGGCCATGCCTGCGGCCAGTCCGCCCACCGAGGCCATCTTTTCCGACTGGATCATCATTTCCTGCAGCCGCATCCGTTCGGTGACATCGAGGATGTCCACGACAATGGCATCCGGTCCGGTGCGAAAAACGCGGACATCATAGTGCCCGGACAGGTGCTCGTCCTGGAGCGGGGCTTCGTAGGACTGGGCGCCGAGAAGGCCCTGGGCCACGCGCCGGTACAGGGCCGGGGAGTCCGTGTGGGCCAGGCCCGGAAAGACTTCCTCCAGGGATTTGCCGACCAGGGCCTGGCGGTCGAGCCCCACCAGGGCGTCGGCTGCCGGATTGGTCCCGGTCAAGAGCAGGCGGCCGTCCGGTTCCAGGTGGAAGAAAAACATGGCCGTGGGCGAGGATTCCACGATGCTGCGGAATTTTTCCTCGGAGGCTTCGAGGTTGCGCTCCATCCGCTTGCGTTCGGTGATGTCGCGGATGACGCCAACCACGCTTTTTTGGCCCAACGCATCGACATAGCGTGTTTTCTTGGTGACGATGGTCCGGATTTCCCCCGGGGCGCTGGTGATGCATTCCTCGGTGACGTTTTCAAGGCCGGTGGCAAGCACGTGCTTGTCCACCTGCCAAAATCCCTCCACCTGGTCCGGAGGGAAGAAATCCCTGTCGGTTTTGCCCAGGATGTCCTCCCGGGCATGGCCGACCAGGGCGCACAAGGCGTCATTGGCCAGCACGAAGCGATGGCGGCCATCCTTGACGAAGATCGGGTCACCGATGGCATTGACGACGCTGTTGAGATATTCCCTGGCCTCCCGGATCTCCTGCTCGGCCTTTTTGCGCTCGGTGATGTCAATGCAAAAGCCTTCGATGAGCGTTTCCCCGCTGTCCGGTTCGGAGCGGCGCTTGGCCCAGATGGCGATCCACATGCTGGAACCGTCTTTTTTCCGGTGCCGCGTTTCGAAGCTTTTCACCGCGCCCTGTTGTTGCAGGCGCTGCAGGAAGGTTATGCGGTCGGCGGGATCGACATAGAGGTCGACGACCCGTTCCCCGGCCGCCTGCTGGAATTCCTCCGGGGAGGCATAGCCGTGGATGACGGCATTGGCCTCATTGGAGAACCGTTGGCGTCCCCCCACCGTGGTGGTGAAGATGCCGACCGGCGCGGTCTCGAAAAGCGTGCGCAGTTGTTGTTCGCTTTGGCGCAGGGCATTTTCAGCCTGCTTGCGCACGGTGATGTCGCGGGCCACGCCCACGGTGTAGCGCTGGCCGTCGATGTGCATGGTACTGAGCGTCAATTCGAACAGGCGCCGTTTGCCCGACGGATCGGTGTAGGCGATTTCGTGGGTTTCGCCTTCGGGCACGTTGTCGAGGCCGCCGGGCAACGGCGCTTGCCGCACCACGCTGAATTCCTGGAGCAGGGATTTCCAGGCCTGGTCCACCTTGCTCAAGCCGAGCAGGTCCATGGCGGCCTGGTTGGCTTCGAGCAGGACCCCGGAATGGGTATCCACCAGGAAGATCGGGTCATGGGCCCGGTCCAGCAGGGCATGGTAGAGGGCGAGTTCATCCCGACCGTTGGCCGGCCGCGTGCTGCCCGCGTTGGGTGGCGCAGCAGGGGAGGAGCGGTCTGGTGTGTGGTGTTTTGGGGTCATGGCGATCTTCCTACTCGTCTTTCCATTTGTCCCGGATGGCCCGTATGGCATCGAGCTGGGCGAAGAACACCGTCACCAAGTGCGGATCGAACTGTGTCCCGGCGCCCTGGCGCAGGATTTCCAGGCTTTCCGCTTCCGAAAAGGGTTTTTTATAGGGCCGGGAGCTGCGCAGGGCATCGTAGACATCCACCAAGGCCACGATGCGCGCGGTCAAGGGGATGTCTTCGCCTTCCAGACCGAACGGGTAGCCCTGGCCGTCAAAGCGTTCGTGATGGAGCAGGGCCAGGGTCCGGGCCAGCAGCAGAAGTGGATTGCGCTCGGTGCCATTGGTGGGCGCCAAGGGGTCCGAGCACCAGGTTCGGGCATCCTGGAGGCTGCCAAGGGGTCCGAGAATTTCACAGCCGTAGAAGCAGTGGCGCTTCATGATTTCCCATTCCTGGGGTGTCAGCGGACCGGGCTTGAGCAGAATGGCATCGGGAATGCCGATCTTGCCCAGGTCGTGCAGGGGGGCGCATTCGCGCAGCCTGTCGCATTCCGTGTCGGAAAGCCCCATGGCCCGGCCGAGCAGGGCGCTGATCTCGCCCACGCGCACGACGTGCCGGCCGGTTTCGTTGTCCTTGAACTCGGCGGCGCGGCTGAGGCGCTGCATGATCTGGCGCCGGGTGTCTTCCACCTCGGCCGTGCGCGCGCGGACGAGCGCTTCGAGATTCTCCTGGTAGGCCCTGTTTTCCCGCAGGAGCCGCTTGCGTTCCAGGGCCTTGTCCACGGCCAGGCCCAGGACGTCCATGTCCTGGATGGGCTTGGTCACGTAGTCCCAGGCGCCGCGCCGGATGGCTTCCAGGGCGTCCCGCAGGACACCCGTGCCGGAGACCACGATGGTCGGCGTGTCCGGGGAGATCTCCCGGAGCCTGGCCAGAACCTCCAGACCATCCATTTCCGGCATGCGGAGATCCACCAGCACCAGATCGGGCCACTCGGCGACAAAACAGTCTACCCCCAGGCGGCCGTTACGGGCTTCGAAGACGAGAAAGCCCTTGTTTTCCAGGTAGGCGGCGATGGTTTCCCGGATCAGGTCCTCGTCGTCGATGGTCAGGATGCGCAGGGGAGAAGCGGTCATGCCCAAGGCCCTTTTGCCGGCAACAGCTGTTGGAGCCGATCCGCGAGCAGACCCATGTCGGCGATGGGTTTGGTGAACACGTCCCGGGACGTCAGTCCGGCGGCGAGCAGTTCGGGCCCGAGACCGAATTCCATGGAGCCGGTGCAGATCAGCCATTTCATGGCCGGGAACCGCGGCTGGGCGGCCAGGATCATGGTATCCCCGCTTTGGCCCGGCAGGCGGATGTCCACAATGGCCGCGTCACAGGGGTGGCGGGCCAACAGTTCCAGGGCCTGCTCGGCGCTGGCCGCCGTGGTCACGTCGAAGCCCCGGGCCTCCAGGAAAAATTGCAGGCTTTCGCGGATGGTCTCCTCGTCGTCCACCACGAGGATGGTCGCGACTTCCCCGGTCATGCTTCCCCCCGTAGCGGCAGTTCGATGCTGAAGGTGGCTCCCTGGCCGGGCTGGGAATCCGTCCGGATCGTCCCGCCATGATTGGTGGTGATGATGTAATACGAGACGGACAGCCCCAGGCCCGTACCTTCGCCCGGCTCCTTGGTGGTGAAGAAGGGGTCGAAAATCCGGGTGCGGACGGATTCTTCCATGCCCGGCCCGTTGTCTTCGACCTCGATGCGCACGTGATCGTCGTCATGCCGGGTCCGCACGGTGATGGTCGGCTTGCGGGCGGGGTCCGGGCTTGTGGCCATGGCCTGGGCCGCGTTTTTGAACAGATTGAGCAGGACCTGCTCGATTTCGGTCCGGGTGCAGGTGACCGCCGGGATGTCCGGCGCATAGTCCCGGACGATGTCGATGTGCCGGAAGTCGTACTTTTTTTTCAGGTCGTAATCGGTGGCGGCCAGGGCGAGGCTGTGGTCCAGGATCGCGTTTATGTCCGCCGGTGCCCGGCGCGAATCGCTCTTGCGGGAAAATTCCAGCATGCTGGACACGATTTGGGCGGCGCGTTTGCCCGCGTCCCGGATGCCCTCCAGGAATTTCAGGACGCGGCGCTGTTCGATGTAGCTGTGGATGGCCTCGATGGGGCAACCACAGGCTGCGGCAACCTTGCGGTTACTCTCCAGGGTGGGATCGAGCTGCATGAGGCAGACCTGGGCCGCCTGGAGGATGGAACTCAGGGGATTGTTGATCTCGTGGGCCATGCCCGCGGCCAGTCCGCCCACCGAGGCCATCTTTTCCGACTGGATCATCATCTCGCGCAGGCGTTCCCGTTCCGTGACGTCGTCGAGGCGGATGACCGCGCCGGTCAGACCGTTGGCCACCAGGGGATAGAACTGGAGGTCGAGCAGATGTTCCTCACCGTCCACGCGCAGGCTCGCGTGTTCCACGCGCTGGACCTCGCGCCGGCGCAGGGCCCGCTCCAATTTGTCCAGATGGGCGGTCAGGAGGGGCAAGGCCTCGTCCGGCGGGTGTCCCAGGGCTTTCCCCGACGGCAAGGCGCACAGGGTCTGGGCGTTGGCGTTCACGTGAGTCACGAGCCCATCCTCGTCCAGGGCGATGATGGCTGAGGGCATGGATTCCAGGATGTTGTTGAGCAGGTTTCGCGTCCTGGCCAATTCCTGTTCCCGCTGCCGCAGTTGGGCGGCCCGGCTTTCGAGGCCCTGGGCCATGCTGTTGAAGGTGGCGGCCAGCCGGCGGATTTCGAGGCTGCCGGAAGCGGTTTCGGCCCGGGCGGTCAGGTCGCCTTTGCCGAGCTTGTCCGAAACGGCCATGAGGGTGTCGAGGCCCGTCAGGACCGCCACCCGTCCCATCCGCCGGGCGATGAGCAGGGTCAGCAGCACGGCCACGACCATGAGCGCCAGGGAGCGGGTGGAACGTTCCCGGGCTTCCCGGAAGGCGTCCTGCCAGTCCATGGTCACGACGAAAGTGGCGTAGGGCGGGTCCGTCGGCCGCAGGCGCAACCGGGTGTAAGCCACCAGGACGCGCTGCCCGTCCCGTCGGTGGTCGTCGAACAGGGCTTCGTCCTGTGGGGCCTCGCTCAAGCGTTTCCACAAGGCCTCGGCAAGAGGCTCGCCCAAGGGCCGAATCCTGCCGGGGGGATAGGAAAGCATGCGCCGGCCGTTGCGGTCAAAAAGGCCCACGCGAGCCTGGCTGGGCAACTCCAGCTTGTCGAGGAAGTTCTGATAGTATTCCAACTTGAACGAGTCGCCGATGATGCCGGTAGTGCGTCCGTCCCTGTCCGTGACCGGCAGGGCGAAAACCAGGATGGGCAGGCCCGAGGCCCGGCCGACATTGTAAACGCCCGCCTCGAAGCTGCGCTTGGTATTGACCGCCTGGAAATAGAGCCGGTCGGAGAGATCCTTGCCGAGAAAGGCCGGCAGACCGGAGGCGATGACCGTGCCGGCCGTGTCGGTCTGAAAGATGTTGGTCAGTTCGGGGTGGTCGGCGAGCAACACGCCGAACCGTTGGTTGCAGGCCGTGCGGTCGCCGTTTTCCACCTCGGGCAGGTGCTCCAGGGTCATGAGCAGCACCTTGGCCTCGCTGGTGATGCCGGTTTGCATGGACGTCAGCGCGTGAAGGAGGCTGCGTGTTTGCTGCTTGGCGGCTTGTTCGGCATGGAGGCGGCTGTCGAACATGGTGTAGGCGCTCAGGGCTATGGCCGGCAGCGCCGCCAGCAAGACGATGATGGCCAGACTTTTGTGAATGGAACCGGAGAAGAGCGCTTTCATGGGCGAAATTCCTCGGTTTGGGCCCGAGAACCGGACCTGGCCGCGTGCGTCGCAGTCCTTGCCGCCTGGGCTGTGCCTCGCGCCGGGGCCAAACCTGCCACCGCATGCCGTGCGTTCCGCGCAGGCGGGCTCGGCAGTCACGGAACCAAAACTACCATAGGGGCATGAAGATTGTCCATGTAACCAAGGAAGGTTGGGATTCCACGTGAGGCCGATCCGTTTCGCCTGCTCGGTTGGAGTTGACCCGATTTCATGAACCGATAAGCAGTTGAGAAGGAAAAATGCACGCTGTCGAAACGCCTCCTTTGCTCCCGGAATGCCGCAGCCGGAGGATCGATCTGGTTCGATCCGGTCGCAACCCTAAGCCGAGGCGCTGGTCAATGAATTCGAGCCCTCCGCAGCGTTGTGGGCTGGGCCATGGTCAGTCGTATGAGAATGGATTTGGTGCGCGACACTCTTGCTATGGCCGTGAAGCAACGCAATCCTGCGGAGGAGGTCACCACTGTGAATCAGGCGCACACGATATGTCTTTTCGTTTCGAAGTCGCTGCCGCGCGCTGGACGTGCGCCCATCCCTGGGAACTGTCGGAGATGGCTTGGTGAATGCCGTGTGCGAGAGCTTTGCGCGTCGCTTGCACGCGAACGGCTCTGGCAACCCTGTTCCGATCGAGACAGGAGGCCGGACTGGCCGTGTTTGCTGTAACCGAAGGCTGGTACAATTCCCAAGGACGGCATTCTGTTCTCGACTCCATGGCGCCCTTGGCTTACGAAAGGATGCATGCCATCGCTTCCTGAAGGTACACACCAAAAAATCTCCACAAAATCGGGTGAACACTACCCGGCGGCTACGCCCAATTCCTGGATTTCGCGTGGGTGATCGCCTCAGGCCCGCATGCATTCCATGGCCTTAGGAACATGAATCATGTCAGTAAGGAACACACCCTAAAAAGCCAGGCATTCAGACACTAAGCCTCCATAATATTTAAGAGCATGGGATATGGTACAGATAAATCCAGTGAATCAAACGGCTCTGTTGTGTTTTCTCATGGTGGCAAGGCATTTTCATCTCGATTTTACTTTGGAGAGCCTTGCCCACAAGTATGCATTACATGATACAGAGGTCCCGTCTTCCCTGTTGCTGCGCATCGCCAAAGAACATTCCTTTCGCGCCCGGGAAGTCACACTCACCTGGGATCGGCTGCTGCATATGGGAGAAGCCTTTCCGGCCATTGCGCGGCTCAAGTCGGGCAAAAGCATCCTTCTTTCCGGTGTCCAAGCCGGATCGGCCCCTCAGGTGGCCGTCCTTGATCCCCTGGCTCTCAAGGCCGGGTTCAAGTTTCTGACCCGGGACGAGTTGGAAGCCATTTGGGATGGGAGTACCATCCTCATAAAACGCAACTATAAGTTGACCGATGCGGACCAGCCCTTTTCCCTTCGGTGGTTTTTCCCGGAAATCCTGCGGGAAAAAGCCATGTTCCGGGACGTGGCCGTTTCGGCCATGGTCATCAACGTCCTGGCCCTGGGCAGCCCTATTTTTTTTCAATTGGTCATCGACAAGGTCCTGGTGCACAAAGGATTTTCAACCTTGCAGACCCTGGCCATCGGCATGGTCATCCTGCTGCTTTTCGATGCGGCCTTCAACTTCATCAAGCAGACCATCCTGCTTTACGCCACAAACAAGATCGACATGCGTCTGACACGGCGGACGTTCAACCATCTGCTCTATCTGCCGACCAACTTCTTCGAGATGAATTCCTCCGGGGTACTGCTCAAGCACCTGCAGCAAACGGATAAAATACGTGGTTTTTTGACCGGTCGCCTCCTGTTCACCTTGCTGGACTTGAGCGTCCTGCTCGTCATCTTCCCCATCCTTTTTCTGTACAGCGTCACCATGTCGGTGATCGTCCTGGTCACCGCGCTGGTCATCGCCATCATCCTGGCCGTGGCCATCCCAATTTTTCAACGACGGCTCCGCGATCTTTACACCGCCGATGGGGAACGACAGGCGACCCTGGTGGAGGCCATCCACGGCATGCCCACGGTCAAGGCCCTGGCCCTGGAACCCCTGCAATCCCGCAATTGGGATATTCAGTCGGCCAAGACCATTTCCATGCAGTTCCGCGTGGGAAAACTCTCCGCCTCCATCCAGACCCTCACCGATCTCCTCCAGAAATGCATGGGCATCGTGCTCATTTGGGTGGGGGTAAACCTCGTCTTCGACAACACCCTGACCGTCGGGGCCCTGATTGCCTTCAACATGCTTTCCCAGCGGGTCAGCTCCCCGCTGGTGAGTTTCGTATCGCTCCTGCATCAGTATCAGGAAGTGGGCCTGTCCATTCAGATGCTTGGCAACATTATGAACCGGCCCACCGAACGCCCCCTCAACGTGCGGGGGCTGACCCCGACCATCAAGGGGCGGATCGATTTCGAACATGTCAACTTTCGCTATGCCCAGGGGGCGCCGTTCGCCCTCAACGACATCAACCTGTCCATCCTCGCCGGGGCCTCGGTGGGCATTGTCGGCCGGAGCGGCTCCGGAAAATCGACCCTGGCCCGCCTCCTCCAGGGCCTATACCCCGTGCAGGAGGGCAACATCAAAATTGACGGGCTGGACATTCGCGAAATGGATCTGCCCCACCTGCGGCGCAGCATCGGGATGGTGCTCCAGGACAATTTCCTGTTTCGCGGCACGGTGCGCCAGAACATCGCCTATACCAAGCCCAGCGCCAGCTTCGAGGAGGTCGTCACGGTCGCGCGACTTTCCGGGGCGGACGAGTTCATCCAGAATCTGCCCCAGGGCTACGACACGCTGCTTACGGAAAACGGCACGAATCTGTCCGGCGGCCAGCGCCAGCGTCTCTCCATCGCCCGATCTCTCCTGCTCAATCCCCGCATTCTCATTTTTGACGAGGCGACCTCTGCCCTCGATGCCGAAAGCGAGGCCATCATCCAAAACAACCTGGCCGCCATCGGCAAGGGTCGCACCATGCTCATCATCAGCCACCGTCTGTCCATGGTGGCCGGATGCGATGGCATCATCGTGATCGACCGGGGCACGATCGTCGCCGTGGGCAAGCATGCCGACTTGTTGCAATCGTGCAAGCTGTACCGGGAACTCTGGCAGGCGCAGAACCGGCATCTTGTCCCAGCCGCGCCCAAGGAATCCGCCTCATGAAAAAGCCAAGCTTCCTCAAACTGCTTCCCTGGTCCCAACAATGGCGTGAGGCCAAGGAGCTTGAGCAAAGCGTGCTGGAATTCCAGCCTGATTCCATGGAATTGGAGAAGCAACCCGTTCCTTTTTTCATCCGTGCCACCTATTGGTTGCTGTTGCTGCTGTTTCTGTCCGCCCTTATCTGGTCCATCGTGGCCAGGATGGATATGATCGTCACCGCTCGAGGCCGGCTTATCTCTACGGGCAAGCAAATTCTTGTCCAGCCGTTGGTCAACTCCATTATCAAAAAATTCCACGTGGACGTTGGACAGATTGTCAAACAGGGGCAGGTTCTCGTCTCACTCGATCCCACCTTCGCCGTGGCGGATGAAACGCAAGTCCGGGTGCGGCGGGCGACCCTGAACATCATCATCGATCGCCTCCAATGCGAACTGGCCGGGAAGTCCTTCCGCGTCAAACCGTCGATGGACGCGACCGAGGCGGCACTGGAAATGAATATCCACCAGGGGCGTCAAAGCGAATATCAGGCCAAATTGAATCTGTATGACAGTCGCATCGTCCAGGCCAAAGGCGAGACGGTGTCCTTCACCAAACGCCAGGAGAGCCTGGGCCGCGAACTCCAGGCGGCCGAGGAGTTGCTGGCCATGCGCAAGAAGGTCTTTTCCCAGGGGGCGGACTCACGGCTGAGTGTGCTCGAGGCCGAGGCCAAATGTGCGGCGGTCCAGTCGGAAGCCGAAAGCATCGCCAATGAGCTCAAGGTCCGCAGCCAGCAGATCGCCCAGACGGTCTCCGAACGCGAGGCGTTTATCAACAACTGGCGCAACGACGCCGCCAAACAACTGGCGGACGCACGCAAGGAATACGACGCGTTGCGGGAGCAGGAAGCCAAGGCGGCCCGCTACCGGGAACTGGCCGAGCTCACCAGTCCGGCGGATGCGGTCGTGCTCGACATGGGCCGGTTTTCCGAGGGATCGGTGGCCAAGGAAGGCGATCCCATCATGACCCTGGTACCGCTCTACACGCCGCTGGAAGCCGAGGTGTCCATCGAGACCAAGGACATCGGCTATGTCCACCTGGGAGATCCGGTGCGGATCAAGCTCGACGCATTCCCGTTCCAGCGCCACGGCACCCTGGAGGGACGACTGCGCGTGGTCACGGAAGATGCCTATGTCGCCAGCACCAGCGAAAACGACAAGGTGCCGAGCTACCAGGCCCGGGTGGAACTGACCAAGACCAAGCTGCACGACGTGGCCCGGGGAACCCGTTTCTTGCCGGGCATGACCCTGACGGCGGAAATCGTGGTGGGTGATCGGCGGGTCATCACGTTTCTGGCCTACCCGATCATCCGCGGTTTGGACGAAAGTCTGCGTGAACCCTGACGCGAATCCAGGCAAAAGACGGGAATTCGCCGGGGGAAAAATACGTTGCACCTGAGCGCGACTCTTATCGTGCCGCCGTTTGTTGCAGTTGGGACGCATCCCAACCGCCACCGAGGGCCTTGATCAAACTGACGCTGGCGACAAGCCGGTTCTGCTGGATCGCGAGCGCCGATTCCTCGTTGGTGAGCGCGGTCACCTGGGCGGTCACGACGGTGGTGAAGACCACGGTACCCGCCTTGTATTCGTTGAGGGAGATTCAACGGCCCGCTTGGCGAGCTGCCCGCCTCGGCCTGGGCCTGGGCCTGCTGCTTGAGTATCCGCAGATTCGACAAGGCATCCTCCACATCCTTGAACGCCGACAGCACCGTATGACGATACGTGGCAACGCTTTGGTCATAGGTCGCCCGGGTGGCCGCGACGGACGCGGAGCGCCCGCCCCCGTCAAGCAGCGTCTGACTGGCGCTCGCCGCCAGGGACCACATCGCATGGGGCTCGCGAGCAGCCGGCACACGAGCATGCCTTCGGCCCGGAAATCGCCGGCGTAGCGGGCCTGGCCGGTCAGCTTGGGGGCAAAAAGGGTGTCGCTTGTCGCCATGGCTTACCCCTTCCTCATGTATTCGGCCCCGTGCAGGAGGCCGGTGAGGATCTTGTCATAATCCTGGCAGCGGCAGAGGTTGCCCGAGATGCCATGGGCCAGTTCCTGCCGTGTCGGCGCGGGATCAGTCTTCAGATACCCGAGCGTGGCCTTGGGGCCGGTCCCGGGAAAAGCGGGCCGGAAAACGACACGACCCGGCGGCGATCACGCTTTGATGAACTGGCGCCGGGTCATGCCCCGCGTGACCGCGGCAAGGGGGCAGGCCTGCGGCAGAAGAAACGTATCGGATTAGGCAAGAATTTGAGAGAATCGTGCTTCCCTCCGATCCTTTCCAAGGCGTATGGAACCAACTCCGGCAGCCGATTCTGCGGCATGGGGGCTCCCCTGACGCAAAGGAAGAGACGATGGGCAGACAGGCCGCGCCCTGTTTTTGAGACTCCTGCGCATAATCGTCTGCCTGGCCCTGGCCGCCTGCGTCTTCCTGAACGCGGCGGAATTCTGTAAATTACCTGAAAACGACTGGTCGCAATACGCCATGGGCTCCCTGCAACAGAACCCTCGCCTGCTCACCCCGAAAAACGGCGAACCCGTCCGGCTTGACGGCAAGCCGCAACGTTTCACACCGTGGAGGGAGGGCATTGCGTTAGCGACGGCGCTTGCAGGGGCAGCGGAGTAAGGCGATAAGACGCGTGTGCGACATTGGGCGCACCAGGCAAAGACCGAAGACCGGCATGGACCGTAACGGTGAGGAACCATGGAAAAAGCAAAAGTATATTTCACGGATTTTCGGACGAAAGCCTTCGGCGACGGCCTGCCCACCAAACTGAAAAAGATGCTCAAGAAGGCCGGAATCGGGCAGATCGACATGAAAGGCCGGTTCGTGGCCATCAAGTTGCATTTCGGCGAGCTGGGAAACATCAGCTATCTCCGCCCCAATTATTCCAGGGCCGTGGCCGATCTCATCAAGGAACTCGGCGGCAAGCCCTTCCTGACCGACTGCAACACCATGTATCCGGGCAGCCGGAAAAACGCCCTGGAACATCTGGAATGTGCCTGGGAAAACGGCTTCACGCCCCTGACCGTCGGCTGCCCGATCCTCATCGGTGACGGTCTCAAGGGGACCGATGACATCGTCGTCCCCGTCGCGGGCGGTGAGTACGTGAAGGAAGCCAAGATCGGACGCGCCATCATGGACGCGGACGTGTTCATCAGCCTGACCCACTTCAAGGGACACGAGGCCACCGGGTTCGGCGGCACCCTCAAGAACATCGGCATGGGTTGCGGGTCGCGCCGGGGCAAGGCGGAACAGCATAGCGACAGCAAGGCGTCCATCGACGAGGCGCGGTGCAAGGGCTGTCGCGCCTGTCTGAAGGAATGCGCCAACAACGGCCTGGAATTCAACCCGGAAACCAAAAAGACGCATGTCAACCTCGACAACTGCGTCGGCTGCGGGCGTTGCCTTGGCGCATGCAATTTCGACGCGATTTCCTTCGGGTATGACGCGGCGGTGGCCTCTCTCAACTGCCGCATGGCGGAATACACCAAGGCCGTTGTGGACGGCCGTCCGCACTTCCACATCTCGCTTATTGTGGATGTCTCCCCGAACTGCGATTGCCACGGCGAAAACGACGCGCCCATCCTGCCCAACATCGGCATGTTCGCGTCTTTTGATCCGCTGGCGCTGGATCAGGCTTGCGTGGACGCCTGTCTGAAGGCCACACCGCTTCCGGGGAGCCAGCTCACCGACAACATGGCCAAACCGGGTTTTGTCGACCACCATGACCATTTCACCAACTCCAGGCCCGAATCGGAATGGCGGACCTGCCTGGAGCACGCCGAGAAAATCGGCCTGGGGACCCGGAAATACAAGCTGATCGTGGTCAAATAGAAGGAAATCCGAGCCCAAGCGGCCGGACAAGGATGGTGTCGCGGGAACGTTCTGGCGTGGAGCGGACCGGTTGGTTCTCCCGAGGAAACGCGGTCCGCTCTTTTCACCGAACCCTGGGGGGAAACCATGGATCGTCGTGACTTTTTAAAGAAGGCCATCCGCGGCGGTATCATCGCCGGTTCCGGTCTTGCCTTCGGCGGTATGGGTGGCATCCGACTCGCCGCCGCGGCGGAAAAAGAAAAGAACTGGGATCTGGTGGCCGTTCGCGGCGGCGAGCCGGACGCGATGTTCGATGCGGCCATCAACGCCTACGGCGGCCTGGGCACCTTCGTGCCCAAGGGCAGCAAGGTCGTGGTCAAACCGAATATCGGTTGGGACGTGACGCCGGAGCGGGGAGCCAATACCCATCCCGCGCTGGTGGGGCGCATCGTGAAGCGCTGCCTTGAGGCCGGGGCCAAGGAGGTCGCCGTCTTCGACCACACCTGCGACAACTGGCGCCAGTGCTATGCCACGAGCGGCATCGGCAAGGCGGTCGAGGACGCCGGCGGCAAGATGCTCTCGGCCGACAGCGAGGGGTATTACCGGGAAGTGGCCATCCCCCAAGGCAAACGGCTGACCAAGGCGTTGGTCCACCAGGCCCTGCTGGACGCGGACGTGTTCATCAACGCGCCGGTGCTCAAGGATCACAGCTCCACCAAGCTCACCGCCAGCATGAAGAACCTGATGGGCGTGGTCTGGGATCGCGGGTACTGGCATCGCAACGATCTCCATCAGTGCATCGCGGACTTCGCTTCCTTTCGCAAACCGGACCTCATCGTGGTGGATGCCTACCATGTCATGAAGCGCAACGGCCCGCGCGGCGTGTCGGAAGGCGACGTCGCCACCATGAAAGCGCAGCTCCTCTCGAGGGACTGCGTGGCCGTCGATGCGGCCGCGGCCAAGCTGCTCGGCGTGGAACCCGGCGAGATCCGGCACATCCAGATCGCCTCGGACATGCAGCTGGGCCGCATGGAACTCAACGACCTGTCCATCAACCGCATCAAGCTCGGCTAAGATGTCCCTGCGCGCCCTGAAGCCCATACGGGTCCTCGTCGCCGTCGTCTTCCTCGCCCTGACCATGGGCCTGTTCCTGGACTTCAGGGACGTCGGGATTCGCAGCCTGGCCGATGGCGTGCTCTACCTGCAATTCGTCCCGTCGCTTTTGCGCTTTCTGGGAAGCACTGCCCTCGGGGCAACGGGCTTTCTGGTCGTTGTCGCCCTCACGCTCCTTTTCGGACGGATCTACTGTTCCACCGTCTGTCCCTTCGGGACGCTACAGGACGCGATACGCCGCCTGTCCGACGCCAGGCGGCGTATCGCCGGAAAAAAGCGACAACACGACGCGTTTTCCAAGCCGCAGACGGCAATCCGGTATGCGATTCTCGCCCTTACCGGGCTTCTGCTCCTGACAGGCAGCGGATTGTTGCTCAACCTGCTCGATCCTTTCAGCAATTTCGGCCGGATTCTCTCCAACCTCGTCGAGCCCGTCGTACTTGCCGCCAACAACCTCGCCGCGTTTGTGGCCGAGCGGCTGGGAATCCATGCCGTGTATCAAGTCCCATGGCCGGCGGTGGCTCCTGTTTCCCTTGGCGTGGCCCTGGCCATGCTGCTGACAGCAAGCTGGCTGAGCGCGCGCCACGGCCGACTCTACTGCAACACGCTGTGTCCCGTGGGGACCCTGCTGGGAATGCTTTCGAAGCGCGCGCTGTTTCGCCTTCGGATAAACCCGGCGGCATGCGGCCATTGCGGACGGTGCGAGCGCGTGTGCAAGGCGGGCTGCATCGACTTCCGAAAAAAGACGGTCGACTTTTCCCGCTGTGTCGGCTGCTACAACTGTCTGGCGGTTTGTCCCGACCAGGCCCTGCAACTCGGAAGGGGACAGGGGAAGAAGCCCGAAGCGGGCACGCGCAGTCCGGGCCGGCGGCGGTTTTTGATCGGCCTGGCCGCCACGGGCCTGGGTCTGGCCGCGCCGAAGTCAACGCCGGCCCAGCCGCCGGGGTTCGTCCAAAGCCGCCCCACCACCATCCCCGAGGAACGGACCGGACCGGTTTCACCTCCCGGATCGCAAAGCGTGGCCCATTTCACCTCCCGCTGCACGGCCTGCCACCTGTGCGTCGCCGCCTGCCCCTCCCGGGTACTGGTCCCCGCGTTCCTCGACTATGGCCTGGCCGGCCTCATGCAGCCGCGATTGGATTTTCGATCCGGGTACTGCAATTTCAACTGCACCGCCTGCTCGGCGATCTGCCCGAGCGGCGCCATCCTGCCACTGCCCAGGGAGCGCAAGCAACGCACCCAGCTCGGCGTGGCGCGGTTCGTCAAGGAGAACTGCGTGCTGCACACGGACAACACCAATTGCGGCGCCTGTTCCGAGCACTGCCCGACCAAGGCGGTGCATATGGTGCCGTATCTGAACATGGCCGACCGCAAGCTCGTCATCCCGGAAGTGAACGAAGCCCTCTGCGTCGGGTGCGGGGCTTGCGAACACGCCTGTCCCACCCGGCCGTACAAAGCCATTTATGTGCGCGGGAATCCTGTCCACAAGTTGGCCGAGAAACCCGCGGAAAAAGCGTTGGAATCGGCCCCCGCAACCGGCGAGGACTTTCCTTTCTGAGCCCCGGCGACGGCCAACAGGGCGCGCCTCCCTGCCATGCCCAACCTGTCGTCTCAAATGAATAAATCACACCAGGCACCTTCCAACCTGGACGGCGGGACGGCGAATGCCGTATGTCCGGGAAGTCAAGCGCCCGTCAGGAGCTCCGCCGCACATCGGCCCCGGCTTGTCCGAGCCCCCAGGCGGTCAGGATGCCGGATGCATCCGGTCGGGTTCACGGAAACAACGGCGCCGTGTCCCGGAACGCAAATCTGCCGACACGCCTGTGCGGCAACAAAACTGAAGGGGAGAGCCATGGACCGCATCAAGGACCCGAGCGCCCTTTCCATCGACGGGTGCAGCATCTGTCAATTGCACTGCGCTGACTGCAAGGTACAAAACAATCTGAATGCCGGAAACTACTGCTTTTCAAAAGGCTATCTGACCGTAGAGAATTTCAAGCGGGTGCTTTCCGAAAACCCCTCGATCCGGGAAATCCACTTCGACAACATCGGGGAACTGTTCCTCAACCCGGATCTCGAACAAATTTTCCTGGCTGCCGGGGAACACGATGTCGCCCTTTTCATCCCCTCGGGGGTCAATTTCAATTTTGTCCGGCCGGGAGTCCTCGAAGCCATGGTCGCCTGCCGGACCCGACTCCTGGTCTGCGCGCTGGATGGCGCCACCCCGGAGACCTACGCCATCTATCGTCGCGGGGGCAACCTGGCCCATGTCCTGGCCAACATCGACCGGCTCAACCGCGTCAAGAAAGCCAGCGGCAGCGACTTCCCCCACCTCAAATGGCAATTCATCGTCTTTGGCCACAACGAGCACGAACTGCCCCTGGCCCGCGCCATGGCCGAAGAACGCGGCATGGAGTTCTCCCCCAAAATGGCCTGGGACTCCACGTATTCCCCCATCCGGGACAAGGATTTCGTCATGCGGGAGACCGGGTGGCTGGCCGCGACCCGGGAGGAACTCCTGGAGAAAACCCAGAAATCCTATTCCCGGGCCATGTGCTATTTCCTCTGGCGCAAACCCCGGATCAGCTGGGATGGCAAAGTGCTCGGCTGTTGCGGCAGTTCGGAATTCTACTTCGGCGGCAATGTGTTCGAGGACGGTCTGGACGCCGCGCTGAATCATCCTAAAATCGTTGCCGCGCGACGCGCCCTTCTGGGCAAAGGCCCCCTGCGCGACGACGTTCCCTGCTGCGCCTGCGGCCAATTCAGAAGCCTGCGCGATTCGGGACACTGGCTGACCCCGGAAGAAGTACTCCCCCCGCCTCCTGCCATGGAGACCACGAAAAGCGCCGCCGCACGACGGTTCCACATGCGCCTGGAACACTTCGCGGCCGCCTTGGAAAAAAACCAGGAGCAGCGCGTCCAATCCCTGCAACAGTTGCTGTTCCCGACCAGCACCACGCGCCAGGAGGCGGTGCAAAAAGCCATCGCCATCGCCTTGACGCTGCAAGACCGGCTGTTGGTCGAACGTCTGGCCGCGTACGGCAACCCGGACAACGCCCCGCCGTGCTGAACGGCTACCGGGGCGGCAAACGCTCCAAGCCCCGCTTCCAGACCGTACGGTTGCAGTATTCCGTATAGCTGAGGATGATCCCCAGCACCTTCCGGGACACATCCAGGGGCGCATAATCCTCGGGCAGGCCGACGCGCCGCCCGTCCGGGCCGGCGGTGGCGGCCGTGGCCGCGGCAATGGCCCGCAACAGTCCTTCCGGATCGAGATCGGCCATGATCGCCACGCCCATGTCCATGCCTTCGGGACGTTCGTGGGCCTGGCGCAGCATCACGGCCGGGAAATCGCACAGCGCCGCCTCCTCGGTCAGGGTGCCGCTGTCGGACAGCACGCAAAAGGCATTTTTTTGCAGCTTGACATACTCGAACAAGCCGAAGGGCTGGCTTTGGAGCACCCGGGCGGGCAGGGAAAAACCGCTTAACGCCTTGAGCCGGGCCAAGGTGCGCGGGTGGACGGAAAAAACGACCGGCAAGCCGTAACGGGCGTCGAGTGCTTCCAGACAACGGCGCAGCCGTTCGAGCCGGTCCGGCGCATCCACGTTTTCCTCGCGGTGGCAGCTCAAGACAAAATATCGCCCCCGGTGCAATCCCAGCTCCTCCAGAACCGTGGCGGCATCGATGGCGGCCCCATGACGGGTCAGAACCTCGCGCATGGGGGAACCGGTCTTGATCACCGTATCCGCGGGAATGCCCTCGGCCAGCAGCAACCGTCGGGCATGCTCGGTATAGGGCATGTTGACGTCGCTTAAATGGTCGATGATCCGGCGGTTGATCTCCTCGGGCACGCGCTGGTCGAAGCAGCGGTTGCCCGCCTCCATATGGAAGATGGGGATCTTGAGACGCTTGGCCGCATAGGCGCCCAGGCAACTGTTGGTGTCGCCGAGGACCAGCACGGCATCGGGACGTTCCCGGCGCAGCACGGCGTCGGTGGTTTCGATGACCCGGGCCACGGTCGCAGCCGGCGTGTCGCAGGCCGCATTGAGGTAATGGTCGGGCTCGGGCAGGCCGAGCTGCGCGAAAAACACGCCGTTGAGACCGTAATCGTAGTTCTGGCCGGTATGCACCAACACATGGTCCACATGGCGGGCCAGGGTGTCGATGACCGCCGAGAGCTTGATGCACTCGGGGCGCGTGCCGAGCAGTGTCAGGACTTTGAAGGCCATGGCAGGTGTCCGCGACGCCCGATCAGTCGATCAGGCCGTGTTTGCGCAGCAGCGCCGCCACTTCGGCCAGGGGCACCACCGCTTTTTCCGAACTGAACTCGCCGTGGAACGCCGGCGGCGACGGCTCCTCGCCCTGGCGCAGTTCGGGCAGCATGGGCCGGATGGCGTAGTACTGGCCGCGCCGGGCGCTGTTGTAGGCTTCCTCCACGGAAATCAGCACTTCATGGATCTTCTCCCCCGGCCGGATGCCCACGACCCGGATGGGGATGTCGCGCTCCCCGACCATGGCCTTGGCCAGATCCATGATCGTGCCGGACGGGGCGATGGGGATGTAGATTTCGCCGGGCTTGGCACCGTCGACGGCGGCAAAGACCGTGTCCACGGCCTCGTCGATGCTCATCAAAAAGCGGGTCATCTCCGGCAGGGTCACGGTCACCGGGCCACCCCGGGAGATCTGTTCCCGGAAAAGCGGAATGACCGATCCCCGCGAGGCCATCACGTTGCCGTAGCGCACGCCGATAAAACGCGTGGACGGATTGAGGATGTTGGCCGCGATGATGATGCGTTCCTGGATGGCCTTGGTCATGCCCATGACGTTGATGGGTTTGCAGGCCTTGTCGGTGCTGATGGCGACGACCGTTTCCACGGGGAAGCGGTTCTCGTTGATGGCGCGCACGATATTGGTCACGCCCAGGCAATTGGTGCGCACCGCCTGTTCGGGGAAATACTCGCAGGTCGGGACCTGCTTGAGGGCGGCGGCGTTGATGACCACGTCCGCGTCGCGCACGGCGCTGCACACATCGGGATAGCGCCTGACATCGCCGATGCGGAATTCCAGACGCTGCTGGAAGTTGCTGTAGATGTGCTCGTCGGTGACGGTCTTTTGCTTGGACAGCGACACGCGCATGTCGTGTTGCTTGCTCTCATCGCGGGAAAACACGATGATTTTTTTCGGCGCACCGCGCTCGCCCGTCAGCAGCCGCCGCACCATCCGGCCGCCCATGGAACCCGTGCCGCCCGTGACCAGCACTGTCTTGCCCTCGAAATACATCCTACCCTCCTTGGTTGCGGCCCCGCGCCTGCGGGAGACGACCGCGAAGACGTTTTCTTGACGCACATTCCGGCATCCTGCCGGAACGCAGATCCGCATCCGGCCGTGCGCAGGAAGATCCTGGCGGGTTTCCCGGCGCAACAACGCGAAAGGCCGGAGGGATGCGTCTTTGCGGGGAAATTATGCAAAAAAAGCGCCAGGTTCAGCCGCGCCCATCCGCCCGTAAGGCCTCGGCCAGTTCGCGCACCATCGCCGGCCAGGACGGCGGCACGTAGCCAAAGGCCGTCTGAAAACGGCTCGAATCCAGGCTCCGGTCGCAGCAAAGCGCGCCGTCGGGGCGGATGGCGACAGGCACGTCCAATGCGTCCCGCAACAGCACCAGCAGGTCGTGCTTGGCGATGGGGGCGGTCGAGACATTGTAGACCCCCGACGCGTGCGGGTGGTGCGTGAGCAACCGCGCCACCAGACGCCCCATGGCCAACGTGGTCAGCCCGGAAAAAACAACGTTGGTGTAGCCGGGCACGGTTCCGGCGCTGTCGCGGAACCATTCGAGCAGTCCCTGGCGCCGGCCCGGGAGCTCCGGGCCGATGATGGAGGTGCGCAGGGTCAGGCAGTCCGGTCCACCGACTTCGCCCAGGGACTTGCTGCGGCCGTAGAGGTCGACGGCGTCATGGGGCGCGTCGTCCGGGTAGTTGCCGGCGCGGCCCGAAAAGACGCAATCCGTGCTGAAGTGCAGCAACCGGCACCCGGCCTGGCGGCACAAGGCGGCCAGGCGATGGGGAAAAAGCGCGTTGAGCTCGATGGCCGCCACGGGATCTGCCGCTTCCCGGCGCTGCTTGACCAGGCCGGCGCAGTTGATGACGGCCTGGGGGCGGCAGGCGTCGAGCACCCCGGACAGCCGCTCCGGCCTGGTCACGTCCACACCGAAGACCGTGGCCTCCGGCGAAAGGAGCTGTTCGAGGCCGGCGTAGGCCTCCCGGGGGCCGCGCACCGTGGCCAGAACCGTGAAGCCGTCCTGGCGCAGCTGCCGCACCAGTTGATGGCCGAGCATGCCGGCCCCTCCCACGACAAGGACAACCATGGCTTCCTCCTTGACGGGCCGTCAGGCCCCGGCCCCGAGCACGGACCGCACGAGCGCCTTCACCCGCGCGCACTGGGTCACGGAGTCCACGCGGTCGCGCACGATGTTGCGGTTGATGGCGGCAAAGGTTCGCGCTTTTTCCGGGTTGCGCAGCATGGTCAGCATGGCCGCGCCCAGGGCCCTCGCATCCCGGGGCGGGACGAGCAGGCCGTTGCGGCCGTGACTCACCCATTCACGGATGGCCGGGATATCGCCCAGAATCACGGGCGTGCCGCAGGCCATGGCCTCCAACATGCAATTGGGCTGGGAATCGTTGGAAGACGGCGAGACCATGCTGTCGGCCGCCCGGTAATAGGCGGGCATGCGCTCCCAGGGAATCTGGCCGTCGTGGCGGAAATGGTCCGCAAGCCCCAGGGAACGGGGCAGGGCCAGCAGTTCCTCCCACAAGTCCCGGCCGACGCCCGAGACGAACAGGAACGTGACGTCCGGCACCACGGAACACACGGCCGTGGCCGCTTCCATGAGGATATCGGAATTGAGGTAGCCGCCGAGCCCCCGGGGGCACAGGATCACCGGCCCGCTGCCAAGGCCCAATTCGGCCCGGGCGGCTTGCCGATCTCCGGGCGTGAAATGGGCCAGGTCCACGCCGGGATAGCGGATGACATGGAGCCTTGCCGGATCAAGGCCATATTCCAGGGCCGCGGCCCGGGCCGTGTTGGAATTGACGGTCACCGCGGCCGCGCCGCGGATGCCGGTAGCCACGATCTGCCGCTTGAAGGTCTTGAGGATCTCGTTTTGCTGGGCCCACCAGACCAGATCGCCGTTCCAGAACGTGATCAGGCACGGCAGGGATTCGGGCAGCAGGCAGGCCAAGTACGAGGGATAGAGCAGGGTTTGCAGGAAGACGGCATCGGGCTTGAAGCGCCTGACCGCATGCAGCAGCTGGCGGTAGGCGAAAAGCTGGACAACGAGCTCCTGCACCAGGCTCCCGGACGCTTGGCGCACCCCGGTTTGGGCGAGAAAGGCCGCCACGGCCTGGACGAAACGCGGTAGCCGCTGCCTGGCCCGGGCCAGGCCCTGGCGCCCGTTTAAAAGCGTCAGCCCGGCGCCCGGGATGGCGTAGGCGTGATCGGAGGCCACATGCACCGTGAAGCCGGGGTCCGCCGCGAACAGGCCGATGCGCCGGTAGGCATGAATGGAATAGCCGAAGGCCAAAAACAGGACCCGCAGCGGGCGCGGGCTATCCGAGGCCGTCATAGGCCGCCCTGCCGGGCCCGGGCCAGGGTCGCCCGGGCGACATCATGCAGGCCCTTTTCCTCCAAAATGGCGACGATGTCCGCGGCCAGTGGGGAAAAGTGGGCGTCGAGGCTCCGGATGGCCTTGAGGTAAAACAGCTCCTTTTCCTGGAAATGGGTGTCCCGCAGCAGGTTGCTGGTCTGGCCGGGATGCTGGCGCGAGGCGACCAGCGGTTGGGGAAGGTAGGCAAAGGCCACGCCGGCCAGGGCCATGCGCAACCATAAATCGTTGTCCTGGACCGTCTTGAGCCGTTCGTCGAAGCGTCCGGCCCTGGCAAAGGCGCTTTGGGGAACCAGGGTGGCACAGCCGTTGACCGAGGTGGACAGGATGGTCAGCACCACGTCGCGCAGCAAGCGTGGGGGCACGATGTGGTCGCGCAGGCGTTCGCCCTGGGGCCCGACGAGCCGGATGGCCGTAAACGTCAGCAGGTCCGGGTCCTCGGCCAGACGCAGGTAGGCGATCTGGGTGGCGATCTTGTCCGGATCGTAGAAGTCGTCGTGGCTGAGCCAGGAAATATAGTCGCCCCGGGCTTGTTCGAGACCGTGGTTGAGGGCCGAGGCCACGCCGCCGTTTTCCTTTTCGCAATACCGGATGCGGTCGCCAAAGGACCGGGCCACCCGGGCGGTGGCGCCGTCGTCGGTGGAGCCGTCGTTGACCACCACCACTTCGATGTGGCCGTAGCGCTGGGTCAAGGCGCTTTCGACGGCCACGCCGAGATAGTCCGCCCCGTTGTAGACCGGGATGAGCACCGTCACCAGCGGGTTGAAATCCTTAAGCACCGTGCGCCTCCGTGCGCTTGAAAATGTAGAAATCGCTAAACGAGGTCGTATCGGGTTGGCCGGGGTCAAAGGGGTAGGCGTTGGGAATATGGCCTTCCAGGACAAAATCCCGGCGGTTGCGGCGCACCCAGCCTGTGAATTTGCGGTGGCGCACGTGGGCCACGCCGGAATCGGCCTCGGTGTTGGACGAATAGATGATGACGTAGCGCGAGGCGCTGTCGAAGAGGTGGCCCAGGTACAGCTCGTACAGCCGGTCCTCGACGATATGGAAAATCACGTCCAGGGATAGCGCCAGCTCGCCCCGCAGCCAGGGATTGTCCACCGGGAAGGCTTCGGGCTCGTAGCGGAAAAACCGCTTGGTCAGATCCCGACCGTGCCGCTCGCGGCACAGGGCCACGGCCCCGGCCGTGATGTCCAGACCGACATAGGCCGGATACGCGGCCAAGGCGAGCTGATTGCCGTCGCCGCAGCCGAATTCCACCACCGAACCCACGGCCTGTTCGGCCACGAAGGCGTTGAGCACCCGGGCCTTGAAAGCGGCCAACCGGCCGTACGAACCAGCGCCCGAAGTGCCGCCGTCAGCATAGCGGTTTTCCCAATAGCCGGCCACGCCCGGAAACCTGTCCGCCGCGTCCGCGACCGCGACAGTCTCCTCGGCCGGCGCCGACGGTGTGTCCGCCAGCTCGCCCAGGGTGACCGCCCAGGTGGCCAGCTGTTTGGCCAGGCCGTAGCGCTCGGTGACAAAGGCGCGCAGGGCCTTGGGATCGTAGGCCCCGGCCACCAGCATGTCCGCGCACTGGGCCACGGTGTAAAACAGGCATTCCCGCGGCCAGACGGCCTGCGCACCGGGAAAGGCGTGGACGACCGGCTGGAGCCCGGTGGCCATGGCTTCGGCAATGGCATAGCCGAAACTTTCGCGGATACTCGTGGAAACCAGGGCGTCCTTGTCGCGGTACCAACCGGGCATGTCTTCCACATTGCCGCAAAAGGTCACCTGATCCCGGAGCCCGAGCTGTTCGATCATGTGCAGGTTGTAGACCATGTTCTCCATGGACTCGACCCCGTTCCAGGCCGGGTAATCGCCGGCCACGTGCAGGGTCCAGCCCGGATCGCGATCGCAGACGGCCCGCAGGCATTGCAGCATGAGCGGGAAATTCTTGGTGTGGCGCAACGTACCCACCCAGGCGATCCTTTTCCCCCGGGGCGCGGGCGGCTTGGCCGGAAAACGGGACACGTCCAGCCCGTTGGGGATGATCCTGGTCCGGACCCGCTGCTTGAGGTCGGGAATCCGCGACTCGAGCAGGGCCAGGACGTGACCGGCCACGGCCACGAGCAGGTCCACGTTTTCCCAGCGGATGGCATTCGCTTGGACGGTATAGGCCTCGTAACTGTGCAGGCGCACCAGGACCTTGCAGGGCCGGCGGTGGCGACTGACCGCCACGGCGTGTTCGGCCATCCACTCCACGAAGGCCAGATCGGCCCAGCGACACAGCTGCGCGATGCTGCTTTCGTCAAAGGTATCGCTGAGGCGGACTTCATGTTCCCGGCGCAAAAACGCGATGATACCGCTGCTGAAGTCGCGTAACACAACACCACTGCTGTCTTTAATGAAAAATACGATCTTCATGCGGTCCTCGTTGTCCGGCACCGATGTTCATCCCGGCCACCTGGCCCGACATCCCCGTCGACGCCCCACGGCAACGGCGTCTCCCGGGTCATCTTTTCCCACCGGAGGGTGAGATCGGCGCGGGGCCTGGTCTGGCAGGCAAGTTCAGCCCGTTCATGTCCTCTTTCTGCCAACAAAAAACTATTTATTGCAAGCGCCGCGCCAAACAACGGCCGTTCGCCGGTTGCCCGCCAGGGAGCCCCGTGGCCCAGGACAGGCCGACATTGCACGGGCCAGGCCTGTTGCGCGCCCCGCGCAGGACTGTCACCGCAGGGACCGAAAAACATGTAACGGCATGATTTATGCTTATTTTTTGCATCTCGCAGCGCCGCCGCCATGCAGGAAAAAGGACATACCATGGGCACACCACGCATTGCCGTCGTCGGTTCCGGCTATTGGGGAAAAAATCTCATCCGCAATTTCCATCAGCTGGACGCATTGGCGTGCATTGTGGATACCGACCGGGAGACCCTCGCCGCCTTCGGCAGGCAATATCCCACCGTGACCACGAGTCTGCATCTGGAAGACGCCCTGGCCGACGACGCAATCGAAGGCATTGTCGTGGCCACCCCGGCCGAGACCCATTATGCCATCGCCCACGCCGCCCTGCTGGCCGGCAAGCATGTCTTTGTCGAAAAACCCCTGGTCCTCGACGAAGGCCATGGCGAGGATCTTATCGCCCTGGCCGACAAGCGGGAACGCATCCTCATGGTGGGGCACCTGCTGCATTACCATCCGGCGTTTATCAAATTAAAACAGATGGTCCAATCCGGTGAATTCGGCCGCATCAATTACATCTATTCCAACCGGCTCAATCTCGGGAAATTCAGACGCGAGGAAAATGCACTCTGGTCGTTTGCCCCCCACGATTTTTCCATGATCCTTGGCCTGGCCGGCGAATTTCCCACCCGGGTCCAGGCCATCGGCGGCAATTACCTGCTGCGCCAAAACGCCGACGTGACAATGACCAACCTGGAGTTTCCCTCCGGCCTCAAGGCCCATGTCTTTGTCTCCTGGCTGCACCCCTTCAAGGAACAAAAACTCGTGGTGGTCGGCGATCGCAAAATGGCCGTTTTCGACGACACCCTGCCCTGGGAGCACAAACTCACGGCCTATTGCCATGAAATCTGCTGGCAAAACGGCCAGCCCATCCCGAAAAAGGACGCGGGCGAGGCCGTGGCCCTGACGCAGCGCGAGCCGTTGCGGGAAGAATGCCTGCTGTTTCTGGACTGCATCCAGCACGGCTGCGCCTCCCCCACCGACGGTCGCGAGGGCCTGCGCGTGTTGCGCGTGCTCGTCGGCGCCCAGAAATCACTGGAACGGGGCGGCGAAAGCGTGCGCCTGCGCGACGGAGGCAGCGATCCCGAAACCCCGTTCGTGCATGAAACCGCCATCATCGATCCGGGTGCGGTCATCGGCCGGGGCGCCCGGATCTGGCATTTCACCCATGTCCTCAAAAACACCGTCATCGGGGAAAAGACCAATGTCGGCCAAAATGTCATGATCGGTCCCGATGTCCGGGTGGGCCGGGGCTGCAAGATCCAAAACAACGTTTCGGTCTACAAGGGCGTCACCTTGGAGGACAACGTGTTTTGCGGCCCCTCCATGGTGTTCACCAACGTGGCCACGCCCCGCGCCCACGTGAACCGCATGGACCAGATCCGCCCGACCCTCGTCCGCACCGGGGCCACCCTCGGCGCCAACAGCACCATTGTCTGCGGCCACACCGTAGGGGCCTACGCCTTTGTCGGCGCCGGGGCCGTGGTGACGCGCGACGTGCCGGACCACGCCCTCATGGTCGGCAATCCGGCCCGCCGCATCGGCTGGATGTGCGCCTGCGGCGAACGGCTGGGACCGGACCTGACCTGTCCGGCCTGCGGCAACGCCTACGTCGCAACCGGGGAAAGCCTCGCCCCGCTCCCCGGCGAAAAGCACTAGCGTCCGGCCCCCGGGACGCGACACAGGAGACGCAACCGTCATGATGCCCTTTATCGATCTCAAGGCCCAGTACGCCCGCATCAAGGACGCTGTGGAAGGCCGCATCCAAACCGTGCTCGCCCACGGCAAGTTCATCATGGGCCCGGAAGTGGCCGAGCTGGAAGCCCTGCTGGCCGCCCACAGCGGCGTGGCCCAGGCCGTCGGCTGCGCCAGCGGCACCGACGCCCTGCTGCTCACCCTGCTCGCCCACGGCGTGGGGCGCGGCGACCTGATCTTCACGACGCCGTTCACGTTCATCGCCACGGCCGAGGTCATTGCCTTGGTGGGCGCCACGCCGGTCTTCGTGGACATCGATCCGGCCACCTTCAATATGGACCCGGACAAGCTCGGCGCCGCCATCAGCCAAAGCCGCCAGGCCCCCCGTTTCGCCGGAATGACGCCGCGCGGCGTCATCCCGGTGGACCTGTTCGGCCAGCCGGCGGACTACGCGGCCATCAACGCCCTTGCCACGGCCGAAGGCCTGTTCGTGGTGGCCGACGCGGCCCAGTCCTTCGGTGGCTCCGCCCAAGGCAAGGCCGTGGGCTCCCTGGCTGCGGCCACGGCCACGAGTTTTTTCCCGGCCAAGCCTCTGGGCTGTTTCGGCGACGGCGGCGCGGTGTTGACCGACGATCCGGACTTTGCCGACACGTTGCGTTCCCTGCGCGTCCACGGCAAGGGGCGAGACAAGTACGACAATGTCCGACTGGGGCTCAACTCCCGCCTCGACACCCTCCAGGCCGCGGTATTACTGGCCAAACTGGCCGTATTCCCGGATGAAATCGAGGCCCGGCAGCAGGTGGCCGCACGCTACGCCAATCTTTTGACGGGCATTCCCGGCCTCACCTTACCCCCGGTCCGGGACGGAGCCATCAGCGCCTGGGCCCAGTACACCCTGCGCGTGGCCGACCGGGACCGTCTCCAGGCGGCCCTCAAGGCGGCCGGCATTCCGACCGGCGTGTACTATCCCCTGCCCCTGCATCTTCAGGGCGCTTTTGCCGGACTGGGCTATGGCCCGGGCGATTTTCCGGTCAGCGAACACGCGGCCAGGGAGGTGCTCAGCCTGCCCATGCACCCGTATCTCTCCGGCAAGGATCAGGAAACCATCGCCGCCGCACTGCGTCAGGCCGTGGCCGCTTAAGCGCCGTCAGCCCGACCCGGCTGCGACGCAAAAAGCTTTTTCCCGGTCCGTTTTTTGCTTATATTGAGCGTTACCGTGTCCCATGATGACGATGGACCGGCCGCCGTGCACCCCAGGCGGCCAAGAGGAACAACATGAGGATGGAATGTGCGGCGGATGCGCCGCCTTTTCCGCAACGCATCACCCTGGAGTTGACCAACCGGTGTAACCTGCAATGCGGGTTTTGCCCGCGCAAATACATGGAGCCCGAGCGCGGCGACATGGACGTCGACCTGGCCAAGCGCCTAATCGACGAGATGGCCTTGCACGCGCCGGTGCAACTCGTGCCCTTTTTCCGGGGCGAACCCCTGCTGCATCCGCACTGGCAGGCAATTCTGGCCTATGCCAAGGCCTGCAACAGCGGCCCTATCCAGCTGGCTTCCAACGCCACCCGCCTGACGCCCGAAACCGGCGCGGCCCTGCTGGATACCGGCCTGGACTTTGTTTCCTTTTCCCTCAACCCGCCAGATCCCCGGGCCCAGGCCGCACCGGAACGGACCGCCGATTACGCGGCCTGCCGCGACAATGTCCTAGCCTTTCTGGACCGGAAAGCGAAATGCGGCGCCAAGACCGTGGTGCAGGTCTCGACCGTGGAAACCCAAAGCCGTAGCCCGCAAATTCAAGATTTCGTGGCCTTTTGGCGCGAGAAGGCCGACCGAGTGCGCATCTACGTCGAGCATTCCGGCGACGGCCATCCCGGCAGCATCGCCGAGCCCCTCCCGGCATTCGACCGCCGCCAGCCCTGTAAAAAACTCTTTTCCGACATGGTGGTCTACTGGAACGGCGCCATCGCGGTCTGCAACCACGACTGGACCCGGCAGGTCAACGGCCGCCCTCTCGCCAGCGTCCGCCACGCCTCCCTGGCCGAGGCCTGGAACGCCCCGGCCTACAATGCCCTGCGCCTGAGCCATCGCCGGGGAGACTACGCAGGCACCGACGTCTGCCAGCACTGCGACCATTGGAAGATGTATTACCTGAAGGACGGATTTCTCGGCCGGCTCTACCTGAAAGGGGAACAGGCATGAACCACATTCCCCTGATTCGCCCGGTCATCACCCAGGCCACCCGGGACCGGGTCCTCGCGGTCCTCGAGTCCGGGTATCTCACCGAAGGGCCGGTGACCCGGACCCTGGAAGACCAGGTCGCCCGGTTCACGGGCGCCCGCCATGCCATCGCCTTCCCGTCGTGCACGGTCGGCCTGGAAATCGCCCTGCGCGCATGCGGCATCGGTCCCGGCGACGAGGTCATCGTGCCGGACTATACCTATCCGGCCACGGGCGCGGTCGTGGCCATCGTCGGGGCACTGCCCGTGGTGGTGGATATCGACCCGAGCACCCTGTGCCTGGACTACGACGCCGTGGAAGCCGCCATGACCCCGAAAACCCGGGCCATCATGCCGGTGTCGCTTTTCGGCAACCCACTGGACTACGCACGGCTGGAAGCCATCCGCGCCCGTTTCCCGGGGCTGCGGATCCTCGAGGACGCGGCCTGCTCCCTGGGCGCGTCCCAGGGCGGTCGCATGGTCGGCACCTTTGGCGATGCGGCGGTCTTCAGCCTCCATCCGCGCAAATGCATTACCACCGGCGAAGGCGGTCTGCTGACCACCGACAACGACAACCTGGCCGCCTGGATCAACGCCTACAAACATTTCGGCCTGACAACGCCCCAGGGCAGCCGTGAAGGCGCGTCCTTCACCCTGATGGGCACCAATGCCAAACTCTCGGACATCCTGGCCGCCGTGGGCGTCAGCCAGATGGAGATCGTGGAGGATTTGCTGCGTCGGCGCCGGGAACTGGCCGCCCGCTATCGGGAACTCCTGGCCCACATGCCGGGTGTGCGCTTCCCTTCGGAACCGGCGAACAGCCAGCATTCCTACCAAACGTTTTGCGTCTTCGTCGATCGGCGCGACCAGGTCATGGCGACCCTGCGCGCCCAGGGCATCGAGGCCCAGATCGGCACCTACGCCCTGCATCGCCAACCGGCCTTCCAGGACCCCGCGCGGTGCCGGCTGGTCGGGGACTTGGCCGCAAGCGCCTCTGCTGCGGACCACTGCCTGGCCCTGCCCCTGTTCCATGACATGACCGACAACCAGCAGCACACCGTGGTCAAAGCCCTGGGGGCGGCCCTGCGCCTGCCCGATCAGGCGTAACACCGGATCGGTCCTATGTGTGGCATCGCCGGCATACTCGATTGCAGCGGGAAACCCGTCACCCGGGAAGAAATCCGGCGCATGACCGATGCCCTGGCCCATCGGGGGCCGGATGGCGAAGGCCAGTACGTGGACAGAGGGATTGGCCTGGGGCATCGCCGTCTGGCCATCCTCGACCCCTCGCCCGCCGGGGCCCAGCCCATGCTGTCACCGGACGGACGCACCATCATCGTCTTCAACGGCGAGATCTACAACTTCCGGGAACTGCGCCGTGAACTGGAGGCACTGGGCCGGCCGTTTCGCTCCACCTGCGACACCGAAGTGCTCCTGAACGCCTACGCCGTCTGGGGCGCGGGCTGTATCGACCGGTTCAACGGCATGTTCGCCTTCGCCATCTGGGATACGGTCGACCGGACCCTATTTTTGGCCCGGGACCGCTACGGCATCAAGCCGCTGTACTATACCTGGCATGGCGACCGGCTCTATTTCGCCTCGGAACACAAGGCCTTGCTGACCTGCCCGGAGATACCCCGGCGCCTGGATTACGAGGCCCTGCTCGAATACTTCACCTTCCAGAACCTGTTTACGGACCGAACGCTGCTTGACGGCATCCGGCTGTTTCCGCCGGGACACCTGGCCCTGGTCGCGGCCGACGCGGCCCCGGGACGGCTGCCGCTGCGGGAATACTGGGATTTCAATTTCCGCGAACCCGACCAGGCCGTCGAGGAAGCCGAATACGTCGAGGAACTGCGCCGTCTGTTCACCCAGGCCGTACGCCGGCAGCTCGTCAGCGACGTGGAACTCGGCAGCTACCTTTCCGGAGGCATCGATTCCGGCGCCATCACCGCCGTGGCCGCCGGAGCCCTGCCCTACATCAAGACGTTTACCTGCGGTTTCGACCTGCATTCGGCCTCGGGCCTGGAACTGGCCTTCGACGAACGGTCCAAGGCCGAGCTCATGTCCTACCGGTTCAAGACCGAGCACTACGAAATGGTGCTCAAGGCCGGCGACATGGAGCGGATTCTGCCCCGGCTGGCCTGGCATCTGGAGGAACCGCGCGTCGGCCAGAGCTACCCCAATTTCTACGCCCATAAGCTGGCCTCGCGCTTCGTCAAGGTGGTGCTGAGCGGCACCGGGGGCGACGAACTGTTCGGCGGCTATCCCTGGCGCTACTACCGGGCCGTGGTCAACGACAATTTCGAAGACTACATCGACAAGTACTATCGGTTCTGGCAGCGCCTGGTTTCCAATGCCCAGCTCAAGGAACTCTTCGCGCCCATCCGGGAAAAAGTGGAGCACGTCTGGACGCGCGACATCTTCCGCGACGTCTTCCACCACCGGAAAAAGACGCTGGGCGGCCCGGAAGACTACGTCAACCATTCCCTCTACTTCGAGGCCAAGACCTTCCTGCACAGCCTGCTGCTCGTGGAGGACAAGCTGTCCATGGCCCATGGCCTGGAGTGTCGGGTGCCCTTTCTGGACAACGACCTGGTGGACTTTGCCATGCGCGTCCCGGTGCGGTGCAAACTGCGCAACCTGGACGATGTGGCGCGCATCAACGAAAACGAACCCAACAAGGCCTACAAGTTTTTCCAGGACCACAAGGATGGCAAGGCGCTGTTGCGCAAGGTGCTGGGGCCCCATGTGCCGTCCGAAATCGCCGAGGGACGCAAGCAGGGTTTTTCCGCGCCGGACGCCTCCTGGTTCAAGGGCGAATCCATCCAGTTCGTGCGCAAAATTCTTTTCAACAACAAGGCCCGTCTTTTCAGCCTGCTCGATCGGGATGCCACCTTGCGTATCGTGCTTGCGCATCTGGAGGGGAAAAACAATTACCGGCTCTTTATCTGGAGTCTGCTCAATGTCGAAACCTGGCTCAATCTCTACGACCCGGAGCTGTAACCCCTTCGCGTTCGTCCATCCACTTCGGATCTGATCCTATGCGCATAGCTTTTCTTTCCGACGCCCACGGGAATGCCGAAGCACTGGCTACCGTCATCGAGCACATCCGGACAAGCGGTGCTGCGGCCTTGTATTTCTTGGGAGACGCCCTGGGTTACCTGCCCCAGGCTGGAGCCGTGCTTGATCTGCTCGCCGGTTGCCAAGCCGTCTGCCTCAAGGGCAATCATGAAGCCATGGCCCTGGGTGAATTGCCCCTCGACCCGCAAAAAGACCAGCTCTACGGGCTTGCCCGGACCCGTCAGACGCTTTCCGACAAGCACCTCGCCACCATCCGCTCCTGGCCGCAAACACTGCAGATCCATCAGGATGCACTGACCATATGCATGGTCCACGGCGCACCTTATGCGCCCCTATCGGGCTATTTACATCCCGATGGGGCGTTTGATTTTCTGACGGACTGCCATACGAACATTCTCGTGTGTGGACATACCCATCGCCCCTATGTTTTGTTCCGGCATGGCGTGGTCATCGTGAACGCCGGCTCCTGCGGCTTGCCCCGCGACAACGGCCGGCTGGCCGCCTATGCCCTGATCGACACCACCGCCCAAACGGCCAGCATCCATCGTGTTCCGTTCACGGTAGGCGATGCCACATTGGCCACCCTGCCCGAGGCCGTTCGGCGCGGTCTGGCCCGACGTGCCCCCTGCCCCATGAACTTGTCCATGCCCATCGGGGAACGCTGACGTTTTGCATTGAATGCACACTTGGCACACATTTCGCAAAGACTGAAGTTACTGAAGCGGCAAGGAGCCACGCGTGAAAACGGTCACTGTGATGGTCACCGGGGTTGGTGGCGGCGGACATGGCGAACAGATCTTCAAGGCCCTGCGCCTCTCCGACATGCATTACCGCATTGTGGCGGCGGATATGGCACCGCAAAGCAAAGCCCTGTTTTTGGCCGACAAGGCCTATCTGCTGCCCAGGGCGAACCACCCGCACTATCTGGAATCGCTCTTGGACATCTGTCGCCAGGAGGATGTCAAAGCCTTGTTCCATGGCAGTGAACCGGAATTGCGGGTCTTTGCGGAAAACCGGAAACGCATCGAGGCGCAAGGTCTTTTCCTCCCCATCAACACGACGGAGGTCATCCGGCGCTGCATGAACAAGGGAGCCACCTGCGCATTCCTGCGTGATCACGGATTTGCCTATCCCCAGTTCCTCACGCTCCGGCGTGTCGAAGATACCATTGGCTTTTCCAAATTCCCGGCGGTCATCAAGCCCTCCCTGGGTTCCGGCGGCTCGGCCGATGCCTTCATTATCCAGAACAAGGAAGAACTGGACTTTTATGCCCGCGCCATGCTGTCGTTTCATGACGAGTGCATTCTCCAGGAATACGTCGGCACCCACCAGGACGAATACACCGTGGGAGTCCTCACCGACATGGATGGGGGGCTATTGCATTCCATTGCCGTCAAACGCTCGATCCTTTCCGCCTTGAGCAACAGAATGAAAATCCCCAATCGGACCGGAAGAGCCGATCTCGGCCCGGTCCTTGCCCTGTCCAGCGGCATTTCCCAAGGCGAAATCGGCCCCTTTCCCGAAGTCACCCGCCAGTGTGAAGACATTGCCCTCGCCCTCGGCTCCCGGGGACCGCTCAATATCCAGTGCCGTCTTGTGGGTGGAACTGTCTATGTCTTTGAAATAAATCCTCGTTTTTCCGGAACAACGTCTTTGCGGGCCATGGCCGGATTCAATGAACCGGATCTGCTGGTGCGCCGGCATGTCCTCGGCCAGCCGGTGCAGCCAGGGTTCCCCTATGCCAGAGGCATCATTACCCGGGGACTTGATGAATTTTTCTTCCGCCAAACGGACGAACGCTGTATCGACGAATCCTTTTTGCCCAAAGGAGGCAACGATGCCTGAAGCCATCAGCTGTCCTGTGTGTGCGTCAACGGCCTGCGAATCCTTCATGGAGCCGTATACGGGCCCGACGATCTCCTCGGATTTCGGTGTGGTGAACCCGGCCAGTCTCGACAACCGGATCTGCCGGACATGCGGCCTGATCTTCAATGCCAAGGGGGTTCGTGAAAGCACCACGGACTTTTATCGCAACACGTATAGTCTCTTGCTTCACACCAAAGAAGCCGGTGTTACCCAGTTCTTCGACAACCGCCAGGTTTCCCAGGCCAAATTATCCTATGAATTGCTCGCCGAACAGCTTTCCCCAGCCCAAACCGGCCGTCTGTTTGAAGTCGGGGCCGGCAAAGGACATTTTCTCCGCTATTTCCAGGCCGACTTTCCGGATTGGGAACTCGCGGCCCTGGAACCGAGTCAGGCCCATCATGCCTTGTTGGACTTTCTCCCCCAAGAAAACGTCTTTCCCTGCGGCTATACCGAACACGCCCTGTCCCCGGCATCCCAGGACATCATTGTGGCCCTGGGGGTCTTGGAGCATGTCACCAACCCCTTGGATATGTTGCGCTGGATGTACCAGGGCCTGGTCCCCGGCGGCCGCTGCTTCATCCGGGTCCCAAACTTCCGCAACAACCCCAATGATCTGTATTGCGTGGACCACTTGAGCAAGCTGACCACAGGAACCCTCGCCTGGCTGGCGGCGCAATGCGGATTCGGCTTCCGGGTGCTGCGGGAAACGGGGGTGCCGGTGTTTATCGAACTCACCCGGGGGAGCGGCGTCCCGGAACCGGTCAACGCCTATTGCGACAACAAGGCCCTGGCCGAGGCCAACGCGAATATTGCCACGAAATCCTTGAAAACCATCGAGGCGGTTCGGAAAACCGCTCTGGAACACGGCGAAAATTTCGCTATTTTCGGTCTTGCCGCCTCAGGACTCTTCGCCCCCTTCGCCTGCGGGTTTCCGGCCGAAGAAATCACCGCCTATATTGATGAAAACAAGGCGTTAAGCGCCATGCACATTCATGGCCGTCCGGTCGGCGGCCTGGACCTAATCGAAAAGCTGCGCATACGCCATATCGCGCTGACCATCAGCCCGGCCTACTGGAACACGGTCAAGGCAAAACTCGAACCCTACGGCGCTACCGTCTCTACACCGTCTCTGTAAAACACAATGCTCTACCGTACCCCGCGCTATGTTGTCACCTTGGATACAGATTGGGTTCCCGCCTTTGTGCTGGACTATGTTCTCTCTCTTCTGGCATCCTTCAATCTACCGGCCACCGTCTTTTGCACTTCGCCCTATGCCCTGGAGAACATCCCCGGCATTACACCGGCCCTGCATCCCAACCTTATGGCCGATTCCAGTCAAGGCTCAAGCCAGACCGAAACCATCAACAACCTGAAACACCTGTATCCGGGCGCCTGGGGCGTACGAACACATCGTTTATTCTGGCATTCCAGTCTTTATGATCTGTTTGCGGAACATGGATTACGCTACGATTCTTCCGTCTTTATGCCCTTGCAAGCCTATCTTGTTCCGAACAGCCATCTCGGCCTGACGCGGTTCCCCATCTGGTGGACAGACGCTTTCCACGTGCTCTCAGGTTTCGACTTGTCCCGGTTCGTCCCCCCCGGTCGGGACGAACCGGGGCTCAAGGTCCTCCTTTTTCACCCCATTCACGTCTATTGCAACAGCCGTCAGCCTCGATCGACCAGCCGCCGGCTGGTCGACCTGGACCTATTCCATTGCAGCGAACAAGATCTGGCTGGTTTCCGCAATCCCGGCCAGGGCATGGAAAGCCTCTTTCTCAACGCCCTGCACTGGCTGTCCGCGCACCGGGATCAGCTCTCCAGCCTGCCCGCCCTGCTTCCTGATGCGGTTGCGCCGCATGTTTGCGTATCCTAACTTCAAGGAGAGTTGCCCATGTTAGAGCACGCCGTGAAAGTCGCCCTCACGGAAGCGGCCGATCTTTTGGACAGCAACGATCTGGCCTTCGCCCGTCGCGTCTATGCCACGGACGCCAGCCTGTACGAGGATCGGCTCAGGGCTATTGGTTTTACCGGGCTCGACGACGTGCTGGATTCCGGCTGCGGCTTCGGCCAGTGGTCCCTGGCCTTGGCCAGGCTCAACCGGGGGGTGCATGCGCAAGATGTTTCCCCTGGACGGGTGCGCTTTTTGAAAAACCTCGCCCGCCATCTCAGCCTGAAAAACCTGCGCATCGAACAAGCCACCCTGCCCGAAACAAAGGCGCAGTCTGCCAGCTATGACGCAATATTTTGCTACGGAGTGATCTTTTGTACGCCTTACGAGGCTTCTTTGCGTGAATTTCGACGCATCCTACGTCCTGGAGGCCGGTTGTATCTCACCGGAAACGGCTTTGGTTATTCCATTTTCCGCTGGAAAACCAATCCAAACCCTACCGAAACATTCTCACCCCAACGCGCCGCGGCCCTGTCCTTTTTAAACACTCTTCACTACAGGGGAACCGGAGAAGCCCCCCAGGAAGGCGCGCTCATTGTCGAACAGGAAGAAATGGTCGCTGCATTGCATGCTGCAAATTTTTCCATAGTAGCCCAAGGTGGCGACGGCACTATCCGAGTCGATGTGAACGCCCCGATGCCAACGCCTTTTTTTCGTGCGGAATATTACGGTCTACCGGGATGCTATGAGATCCTGGCACAGCGGATGGATTCGTAGGAGACGTCCCGGGCCCAATCTCACGACCTTCAACAGCCTCGGGACATCGAATTCTGGGACCGCAACAAAAGGACACCGCTTTGCGCGTCAATTTCATCGGCAATACCTGCAACAACCACTACGGGCTTTGCAAGTTCCTGCGCAAGGCAGGCGTTGATGCCCACCTGTTTTATGACCGCCGGGGCGACATCCAGACCTTTCCCGAGGCCGAAGACGCCTTTTTGGCCGACCAGCCGACCGAGTGGATCCACCCCTACGAGGCCACGGACGTCGGCCCCCACCCCTGGCACCATATCCCCCCGGCATTCATGGAGCGCCTGCGAAACTGCGATCTGCTCCAAGCCGAATCCGAGGGACTCATCTGGGCTTGGCAAAGCGGCAAGCCCTACATCTGGTCCTATTGCGGCGCCGATCTCAACTTTTTTCCCTACCACGCCTACTGGTCCCGGCACTGGAACGAAGCCAATCCCGAACATCTGCTGACCCCCCTGGCCTATCGCCGGGCCATTGTCGGCGCCTCGGCCTTTCGCCGGGAATGCTGGTATCAGCCCCTGCGCCACGGGTATGGTCTCCTGTCCACACTGCTGCCGCCCGAACGGTTCGCCAATATCCCCGGCAAGCTCATCGACACCGAGCTGTTCACTCCGGGCACGCCCCGGCCTTTAGCCGCCATGTTGGCTGACTTCGGCCTGTCGCACCACCCCGAAGGCCTGATCCTGTTCCACCCCAGCCGGATCATGTTCACGCCTAAAAGCTACGTCAACAAGGCCAACGACCGCCTCTACCGGGCCCTCGCCCGGCTGCGGCAGACTGGCCGCTCCTTCACCCTGATCCTGATCAGCCTCGGCCCGGGCAACATTGACGAACCCGAAGCCAGGCGGTTGCTCGACGAACTGGGCATCGCCGACCGGGTGGTCTGGCTGCCGCGCAAGCTCAAACGGCATGAACTCCGCGAATGGTATCAGGCCGCCGACCTCACTGCGGACGAGTTCATCGGCGGCTCCATCGGCTCCATTTCCGTGGAAACCATGGCCTGCGGCACGCCGTTGCTGTCCCGCCTGGCCACGGAAGACCCCGATCCGACGCACTGGTCGCCGGCCCTTGTGTACAAGGAACTGCCGCCGGTCATTAACGTGAGCAGCGAACAGGAGATCCTTGACGCCCTCATCCGCTTTTCCGACGACCGCCCGGCCCTGGCAGCCCTGGGAACGGCCGGCCGCCGCTGGACCGAAGAAAACTATTCCGGACAGGCCGTGGCCAAGCGCTATCAGGCCCTATTCACGAGCATCCTGGCCTCGCCTGACACACCGCACCTGTCCGTGGCCGCCAGGGGACGGGAGCCCTTGCCGACCATTGATCCGCAGTGCCTCCCCTCCCTGCCCGCCCCGCGGGGGCAGCAGCCTGAAAATCCGTCCTCCCCTACCGTGACCAGACGCCAGCGGCTGGACTGCGCCCCGGATGATCCGGAACGCCTGTGCGCCGTGCTCGAGGCGACGGCCCGGGAAGGACGGCTTGATCTGGCCATCCACAGTGCGGCCCTGGCCGTAGAAATGCTCCCCCAAGCCACCCTGCTTGCGGAAAAGCTCGCGGAATTCCGGCTGGTGCGCGGCATGATTTACGTGGAGCAAGGCCTGGTGGATCAAGGGCTGGACGATGTGCAACAGGCCTGTGCCAGCAAACGACATCGCCCCTTGGCCCTGGCCGTGTTGGGGCGCCAGGCCTGCCGCCAGCACCAGTACGAGAAAGCCATGGAGTTGTTGGAACGCAGCTTGGCCCTTGACGCGCGCAATCGCGAAGGCTTGATCGGCATGGCCGAAGTGCTGTTGGCCCAAAATAACAAGGCACAGGCCCTGCGTATCATCTCCAAGGGCCTGCGCGCCTCTCCTGGCGACCGTCAGCTTCTGGCCTTGCTGTCACGGATCGAGAGCTGAAACGCGGCCATGGCCCAAGGGCAGCCCTGAAGGAACCAGGACGCCAAACGGCATCAGGCCATAGGCAATTTCACCGTCTTCCCCTCGGCCATGGCCCGGGCGAGACTGGCGGCAAGGGCATGCACGTGGCTTGTGTACTTTTGAAAATAGCCGGCCATCACCGTTGCCCGTATGCCAGCACGCTGCGCAAGCACCTGCAGAAGCGCGGCCGCTTTGAGGGTCTGCCCGGAGATTGCATCCGCCTGTAAATCGCGGTCATTAGCCGCGATGTGAATGGATTTGACCCCGCCGTCCACACAATTACGAACAAAGGCGGTCACTTCGCCTTCCGTATTGTTCCCGTCCATCAGGATGTATTTCACGATCAAGTCCGTACCGCCCACGGCGTACTGCCGGACATGCCGCCAGACCTTGTCGTGCAAGTTACGCCCTTTGATCCGGGCATAGGTCTCCGGCGTGCCGGAATCGATACTGACCTGGCAGGTGACGAGTCCGCGACGCAAAGCTTCTTCCAGGGCCGGGGAATAGACCGTTGCGTTGGTGTTGATGAGCTGTCGCAGGCGGAGATCCATCAATATCGTGACGATCTCCTTGAAGTCCTTGGTGATTGTCGGCTCCCCGCCCCCCCAATGGAAAACAGCCTGTGGGTCAAGAAGATCCTGGCGGCGTATCTCCTCAAGGACAGGCAGAAAACGATATTTATCCGTTCGTTGGCGCCATGTTTTTTGGTTTTGCGCGCTTCCGATGCCACAATAGCAGCAATCCAAAGTGCATTCCCTGAAATGATTGAGCACCAGCGTCTTGAGCCTGCCGTCACGCTCCGGCCAATCCCTGAACTGAAGTTCCGGGCAACCGTGGCACAATGGGCACGTATCGTCCGCCAGTTGCAGGATCAACTCCCGTCGTTTCTCTTCAATGCGCCCGGCCGGATAGCCTTCGCCGTGATACGCAAACAGTACAGGACGGCCCTTGTTCCCTGAACAGCAGAATGTGAGGGACTTATCGCCAAAATTCAGAGAGTTTTCTATGTGGGTACAGCTTTTATATCGCATACGTCCATCCTTCACAATCGGCCATGTCCCCCTGGTCCCAGGAAGTCGCCGCCGAAGCCCTAAACCTCGCCGGACGCCCCTTGCCCAAGAAGTCGAATATGGATGCACCCATCGGCCAACGGACATTGCCGTCCCCGAACGGCCTGTTGCGGCTCTCGGGCTTCAGACAGGAGGAACACACAAAATGGGGGGCAATCCAACGCAAAAAAGGATGCACCACGCTACTCAAAGGTATATCCAAAGCAAGCGATATCCCATGACCGCATTTCCGCCACGTTGTCAACCACATGTGGTGCATATTGCGTTCGAAACTCACCGTCAGTTGACTTATTGAGATGAGCAAGCGAAGAAGAAATACCCAACTGAATCCGCTCCAAAATCGTATCAAAATCATTATGGAGATTTTCAAAGCGGCCAAGAAAGGTCACAAGCTGTGTTCCGTCAACATCGCAAACGAATGGCATCTGTTCATCAAGGCCAAGGGGATTTTCCCTTCTTTTTTTCTAACGGCTTATAATACTCAATTTTATAAATTACTCAGATGTTTTCAACTTATGTATTTCAGCATGTCTCTCATGGCGAGGATTCCGAAAAATATACTTAAATATGGAATATTGGAGATTCCACGGATCTCTTACGAAAGCAAGTCTAAACACCAACAAAAACATAGCCTGCCCAATCATATCTCGCAGCGCATGAGCCCTGACATGGTCAGTGCAGTGGAATTTCGCCAATCATGTCAACTTATCCGACCTGAAGATTAAAAAAATTTTGTATCGAAGCCCAACCTGTTTCATAGGTGTAAATAAAAATAAATTTATTTTTCACTGAAGTAATCATATCTCCCACCTCCCACAAATTTATCAATATATTCTTATATTTCCATTATAGTGCTTTATAACACACACGCCAGCAAGAAGGCAAGGGCTGACTCCAATAATGGTGCGCCCCAATACCACAAGCAGAAATGTCTCGAAGGCCAAACAACTCCAGATTCCACCGCAAAGCGAGAAGCGCTGCAAATGGACCTTGAACAACTCTACCCCTCGCAAAAGCAGGGCCCTTCGCGGCAAAATCTTGACAGTTGTGCGTTCCGCATGCACAGCCATCCCTTGGCAGACTAGCGACACCTCCAAACGCCAATCGGGCGAGCGAAGTCCACCACGCTTTTGCCTGACGGCAGGCCGAAGCCTCAAAGGATACTGGTGTCATGCCGAATCACGACGGAAGTCCATGTGATGCCCCCCTGCTTGCGCCGCTGGCGGCATGGATTGCAACGCATCGTGCGACCGGACCCCTTGGTTGCATCTTGCCGGACCAGATGGCATGCCCCAGGACTATCCAGATGTGCCGCAAGCCAAGCACGGCTTTTGCATCGGAATCGACGAACCGTGCGAAAACGCCCCTTTTGCGGACGATGTGAGGACCTTTTGGCCGTGGCCAGGCGTGTTTCGATACCCAGGGAAGGGAGGCGCTATGGACAGCAGGATCGACGCGCAACGACAGGGACTGGAAGCCGCTGTGGCCAAAGCGGCCGCAGCCGGCGCGTGGCCCCGGCGACTTTTCGAGGCGGCGGTCGAGTTCCTCAAGCATAACGGGGAGTCGTCCATCCTGGCCACCTGGATCAAGGACGTCCAGATGGCCGAGGGCCAACCCTCCCCATCCCACGACGGACCGCCCGAGGTCTCGGTCATCATCCCCTGTCACAATTACGGCGCCTATCTCCGGGAATGCGTCCGGAGCGTGCTGTGCCAGAGCTTTCGCGCCTGGGAAGCGATCCTCATCAACGACGGCAGCACGGACGAGACCCACGAAGTGGCCCAGGATATCCTGGCCAGCCACCCGGGCCACGCCATCCGCTATTATCGCCAGGAATGCAAAGGCATTGTCCAGCCCCGCAACCGCGGGGCGACCCTGGCGCGCGGGGATTTCATCCTGCCCCTCGATGCCGACGACCTGATCGCGCCGCGCTTCCTGGAACGCACCGTGGCCGTCCTTCGGAAGCGGCCCGAACTCGGCTACGTCAGCACCAAGGCGCTTTTTTTCGGCAGCGCCAACAAAATTTGGCCGAGCGATCCGTTTTTCCCCCTGGCACTGCTCGTGACCAACCAGCAAACCAACACCACGCTCTATCGCAAACGCATGTGGCAGGATGTGGGCGGTTACGACGGCCGCATGATCCACGGGTACATGGATTGGGAGTTCTGGATTCGCTGCACCAAAATGGGCTGGATCGGCGAGCAGATCGACGAGCCCCTGTTCTTCTATCGCCGCAAAGCGGATTCCGTGGTGATGCGGGCCAAGAAGCGCGATGCCGCGATCAAGGAACAGATCCTCCGGCTGCACCCGGACATTTATGACCTCGCCGCCCTGCCGCGCCTGCGCGGGGCCCTGGACTCCCCCAACTGGATCGCACCGGAGCTCCTGCGCAACCCCTTGCCCATTCGCCAGCGCCCCCATGCGCAGGCCACGGCAGGACTTTCCCGCTGGCTGGCCAGCACACGCCGCCCCAGCCCCAAACAGGCCGGACCGTCACTCCGCGGCCAGATCCTGGAAGTCCTGGGACAACTTTTGCCCGACGTTGCCCAGCTGCTCCAAAAGGCCACCGCCAGCGACCCGGAACCGGGAAACGCCTTTGCCCCCATGGCCGCCCATTTCGCGGGCAAGGTACGGCAGTTGCTCGCCCACGACGCCAAGGACAAGGCCCTGGAGATGGCGGCCATGTTGGTTGCCGCGCATCCGCTGGAACCCGGCGCGGCCATGCTGCTACTCCAGACCCTCGCCGCCTGCGGCAAGCTGGCCCAGGCCCTGGAGACGGCCAAATTCTACGGTCCCCTCCTGGGCTGGCCCCGGGACATCGCCGGATTCCTGGCCGTGTGCCTGCACACCTGGGCCCGGCACGAGGCCGACCCCTACGCCGCTCTGGGCCTACTGACAGGCGCCGCCCTGTTCGCCCCAAAGGACGCGGACATCACGGCCGCCCTGGCAGCCCAGCACGAACGGTTGCGCTTGCCCGCTCCCGCGACGCCCGAGGCACAGGAGTCGCAACCCGCCCCGATCTGGTACGTCACCGACTGCTTCGGCTACGGTGCCGGCGGGGTCAACGGCGTCAGCCAGGCCAAATTCATGACGTTATCATCCTTGCTCCAAGGCGCGGACGGGCGGGACATCTGTGTCGTGCTGCCCCTGCGGCCGGATTTGCCGGAAGCGCTCGCGGAATTCGGCCGGTATCTGGGCCGCATCCGCAGCGAAGGCGGATTGCGTTGGCCGCGCTGGCTTCCCACCGTCGGCAGCGAGACCGCGATCCGAGCGCCCCAGGCCGGAGAGGCGTGCTTCAACGGTGCCGAACGTCCCCTGGTTCCCACTGGTCCGGCACCGGCCGGCCTGATCGTCGAAGGCATCCGCCTCGACGCCCATGCCTACCTGGAAAGGCTCGGCCTGGCCCACGACGGTCCCCGGGTCTTCGTGCAGCACGCCTCACCGGACCAGTACGGCTACACCGACGCCGGGACGGACAAACTGTCCCGCGCCGTGCAGGCCCTGGCCGGCTACACGCATTGCGTCTGCGTGTCGGCCACGGTCATGGAGCAATGGCGGCGTCTCGAAGGCCCCAGCGACAAGGTCTGGACGTCTCTCCCCAACTGCGCCCGCGAAGAGGAGATCGCCGACCTGCGCGAGACGGACCCCTTGGCCTTGCGCCGGGCGCTCGGCCTTCCCGAAACGGGATTTCTCGCGCTGTGCCTGGCCAGCGTGCAGCTGCGCAAGGGCCAGGATATCCTGCTCACCCAGCTGGCCGAAGTCTTCCGACACGTGCCGAACGCCTGCTTCGTGTTCGTGGGGCCGATTTTGCCCCAATGGGGGGGCGAGACGATCGTCGAAACGGCGCGGAAACAATTCAGCCCCGCCCAGGTCCGTTTTTGCGGCGTGCGCAAAAACGCCCTGGACTATGTCCAGGCCATGGATTGTCTGGTACTGCCTTCCCGGGAAGAGGCCCTGCCCCTCACTATTCTGGAAGCCATGGCCGTCGGCCGACCGTGTGTGGCCTCGGACGTGAACGGCATCCCGGAACTCGTGGACCACGGAGTCACCGGGCTGCTTTTTTCGCATGACGCGCCGGAGGATCTGGCCCGGCATCTGATCCGGCTGGGGCAGGACGCGGACCTGCGCCGCACGATGGGCGAACAGGCCCGACAGCGCTACCGCGACCATTTCGCCAGGACCCAACATGTGCGTCGCTGGCGGAGCCTGCTGGCGGACATGGTCGGCCCGATCCCGGCCGGTCGGCCATGGCGCGCAGCTAAACCGGCAGCCCTCAAGATTCCCCTGTAATCCGGTTCGGTGTACAAGGTGTCACCATGCCAGACGATGTCCAATCCCTGCTGACCCAAATGGCCGCCCTCGGCCGCACCATGCCCAAGCAGCCAAACCGCGTCATCTTCCCCGGGCGGGTCAACGGCCGGCTCATGGACAATGTCAAATACGCCTTCCTGCACTTCGCCAGAAACGAGCCGGACTTCGACTGTCACTTCCTGACCACGCACCCCGACGAGCATCAGCTGCTGACGCAACACGGACTGCCCTCCCTGCTGTTCGGCGAGCCCGAGAGCTTTGCCATCCTGGCCAGCGCCGCACTCGTGATCTGCGACGATTTCTCATGGAAAAACGAGAGCCCGGCCTATCCCCTGCTGGCCAGGGCCCACACGGTGCAGTTGTGGCACGGGGTGCCCCTCAAGGCCATCGGCTTCCCGGAAATCGCCACCACGCCCAACATCACTCCCGAGCGGGCGGAATTCCTGCGCAGGGGCTATTCGGGGTATGACGCCGTGGTCTCCACCTCGCCCTTTTGCACGCGCTACGCCTTTGCCAAGGCCTTTGCCGCCGGCGAGTTCCCCGAACTGGGCTATCCCCGCAACGATGCCCTGCTGCGCCCCCCCACGGCCGATTGCATGCTCAACGCCGATGCCGCCCTGTACGACGAATTGCACCGGGTTCGCGCCGCCGGCGGCAAGACGCTTTTCTACATGCCCACGTTCCGGGATGAAGGCTATGACCCGTTTTCCTGCGGCGCCGTGCACCTGGGGGCCCTGTCCAAACTGGCCGAACGCTACAACGCCCTGATCGTGCTGAAGCTCCACCCCTATCTCGACTTGTCAGCCGCGGTGCTGCCGGAGCGTGTCCGCATGGCCCACTGCAAAAGCGACATCTACCCCTTGCTGCCCCAGTGCGATATCCTGCTCACGGACTACTCGTCCGTCTATTTCGATTTTCTGCTGCTGGACCGGCCACAACTCTTCTACCCGTTCGATCTCCAGCGCTATAAAACCCACAACCGGGCCCTGCTTTTCGACTACGACACCATGACCCCCGGTCCCAAGGCCGCGCACGCTCAAGGATTCGACCGCATGCTCGCGGCAGCCCTGGACGGTGAGGACAACCACGCCCCGGCCCGCAAGGCCCTGCGGCAAACCATCTTCACCCACCACGACGCCGGCAGTGCCGCCCGTCTGGCCGCCTATGTCCGCCAACGCTTCCTCCACTGAAGGAGACACACCATGATCGCCGTCATCCTTGCCGCCGGTGTGGGCAGCCGTTTGGGCCGCCCGTTCCCGAAGTCCCTGTCCATGCTGCCCACGGGAGAACGCATCCTGGGCCGCCAGATCCGCCTGCTGCGCGAGGCCGGCCTGCGCCACATCATCGTGGTGTGCGGGTTCAAGATGCATCTGATCATGGAAGAATTCCCCGAGGTCTATTACCGCTATAACCCGCTGTACTACATCACCAACACCTCCAAAAGCCTGCTGCAGGGCCTGACCGACCTGGATGATGCCATCCTCTGGCTCAACGGCGATGTCGTCTTCGATGCCGCCGTGGTCCAGGCCGTGGTGGACGCCCCCGGCAACCTGATCTGCGTGGACAAGAAGCGTGTGGGCGAAGAGGAAGTAAAATACGCCGTGAGCGGGGACGGGCGTATCACCCATCTGTCCAAGATCGTGGCTCATCCCCAAGGCGAAGCCGTGGGCATCAACGCCGTGAGCCGCGAAACCCTGCCCGCCTTCCGCCAGGCCCTGGCCCAGTGCGCGGACATGGACTATTTCGAGATGGGCGTGGAACTGCTCATCCACCAAGGCGTGCCCTTTTATCCGCTGGACATCTCGCGGCACCGCTGCATCGAAGTGGACTTCGACGAAGACTGGCATGCCGCCCAGGAGATGTTCCCACAGGAGGGCTGACCACGGTCCGACGGCCGGCAGCGGCGGCGAAGATTCTCCTGGGCGCGTCCGGTGCCCCTCCCCTGCACCCGAACGCTCCAAGAATGCCGGCGAGCCCTGCCGTGGAGCGGGATACGCGTGGCCATCGGAATCCCTCTCGATTTTACTGCCGTTGCGATCAAACCCTCACGCAAACCGTCTGGAATCGCTCGCAACAAAGCAGGCGGCGACAGCCGCAAGAAAAGCGAGCAGGCCACCCAGGAAAAACGGGGCGCGCGGCCCGAGGCTGTCCCAGCACCAGCCGGCGGCGATATTGCCAACCAGCATGGCCAGTCCGACGGACATATGGAACATCCCCATGGCGGTTCCTTTTTTTTCTTCCGGAATATGGTCCCGGATGAGCGCCCGGCCGGTACCGTCCGTCAGGCCCATGAACAGACCGTAAAAGGGGAAAAGCCACCAGATCGCTTCCCCGTCGGCCAGGGCGAAGCCGATATAGACCGCTGCGTAGAGCAGCCAGCCGCCGATGACCAAACGCCAGCGGCCGCACCGATCGCTCAGCGCGCCCAGGGGATAGGCGCTGCCCGCATAGACCACGTTGAACAGGGTGTAGGCCAGGATGGTCTGGACGTCGGACAAACCGAGATTTTTCGCCCGGAGGATCAGCAACGTATCGCTGGAATTGGCCAGGGCGAAGCCGAGCAGAAGGCCCAGGGTCACCCAGAAGGACCGGGGCAACCCCGACCAGGGCTTGCCCGACGGAGCCGGGCACGGCTCCGAGGCCGGCATCGCCTCGATTGGTGTCGTGGACGCCTCGCGCAGCTTGAAGGTGAGCCAGACGGCTCCGGCCCCGGGCAAGGCGGCAATGAGGAAGAGGGTCCGATAGTGGCCGGGCAACCAGAACAGCAGTCCGGTGGCCAGCAGGACCCCAAAAATGGCGCCGGCCGTGTCCATCATGCGGTGAAAACCATAAGCCCGGCCGCCGTGGGTCGGGTCCACGGCATCGGCGATGAGGGTGTCGCGGGCCGTGGTGCGCAAGCCCTTGCCGAACCGGTCCAGCAGCCGGGCCAGGAAAACCAGCGGCCAGGCAAAAGCCAGGGCCAGGAGCGGCTTGGCGACCCCGGACAGTCCGTACCCCCAGCGGATATAGGGCACACGCCGGCGGAGTTTGTCACAATGCCAGCCGGACAGGCCCTTCATGAGGCTGACCAGGGCTTCGGCCACGCCTTCCACGGCGCCTAAGACCACGACCGGCGCCCCCAAGGTGACCGTAAGAAACAGGGGCACGATGGGGTAAACCATTTCCGAAGCCACGTCGGTGAAAAAACTGATCCAGCCGAGGCGCACCACGGATTCGGGAAGTTGCCAACGTTGCGACGCATTCTGATGCATGCTCTTTCCTCTGCGAGCGGAAAATACCATTGTGGCAGTGCTCTTGCGGAGACGATAACTTGAATCGCATAGACAGCAAGGCGCGGCAGCCCACATGACGGCCGTGTAACGTAGCCGGAAAAGACGTTGGCTTTTTGACTGTCTCCAAGGCCGCTTCGTCGAAATCGGCACCGCCACCGCGCACGACGGCCGCATGCTGCAAATGGCCGGAAGCGTCAATGGTCAACCGCAGGAGCACCCCCCTTCCTTTTGGGCGGCCCTGGCCTGGGCGGGGTAGCGCGGCTGCACCAGTTTCACAAAGCGCGGCCCCTCACCATCCCCAAACCGTGCGTCGCCATAGACGCCCTGTCCCTCCTCCTTTTCCCTGCGTCCCACATCGCACCCCGCGCCCGGGGCCTCAAGCGGGGAAAACGGTTCATCGAGCAAAAGCACGTCCGGCCGCATGGCGAGCGGGGCACCGGACCGCGCCGCCCTCGGGGGGACAGTCGGCCAGCGCGCAGCAGCGTCGATTTCCCGGAACCGGACGGTCCGGTGATGACCGCCGCCTGGAAAAATGGCGGGATGCCGCACTCGGCGGCATTGCTATGGCCCTGAAAAGCCGCACGGAAGATCCGCTGAAAGCCGCGTACGATTCGGCCATGAAGCGCGTCGGTGAACTGACCATGGAGAACGCATTACTCTGGCAGTGCGTGCGGCGGCCTGGGGAATCGTTTCTCGCCCAGGCCGCGACAGACCCTCAGTCGAGCTTACGAATTCCCCGGAGTCCCGGGGCTGTGGCTTGCCCGGGCGTACCGGGCCGCAAAATCTTGCAGCAGTATGGCTTGGCGTTCCATGTAGCCAACCCAAGCTTCGAGCACCTCGCGGCCTTCCTGGGTGATGGCGTAGACCCGCCGGGCCGGTCCCGTGCCCTCGGCCTCCCAACGGGAAACGACGAGCTGGTCCTCCTCCATCTGCCGCAAGTGCCGGTAGATCATGCCCGGCGGCGCTTCCCCCTTGAGAAAGCCATAGTCGGAAATCCGTTGTAACATCTCGTAACCATACGACTCTCCACCCAGAAGGGCCATAAGAATCGAAGGCTGCATATACCTGTCCGGCTTACCGGGACCAATTTTTTCAGACATTGATCAAATCCCACTTGACATAGATGCTTTGAGCACATAGGTTGTAATCAAACAGGGCGACCAGCCCGCCACGGAGGTGGACCATGAACCGTATTTTCGCACGCGAGCGCCGCAAGATTGAAAACGGTGAAAAGAGGCCGCGTTACCGTGTGGTGGCGGCCACCGGCGACGTCAAGTTCTTTGTCGAACACATCCGCAAGCTTGAGCTGGAAACCATCGCCAAGACCCTGGGTGCCGAGGTTGTGTACCTGCCCAATCCTGGGTCGGGTGAAGGTGGCAACAAGGCCTAAGCGATACACTACGAAGCCGGGGGAGACGCATCTCTCCCGGCTTCGTTTTTCATGCACCGATTCAACCGCACCCGTTGTGCGCCGTTTCTGACTCCAGTCGTGAAGGCGTGTGACGGTTTCGGACCACAAATTCCCTGCCGTCGTTCCGTATATCCGTGAATTCCCCGCAAGCAGCCTTCCCAATCGTCTCCACTCCTCATGCATGGCGCCCCACGGCGTAACACCTCGCAGACCCGTATCCCGGGACAGGGAGCCCCAAAAGAGCACTCCCCATCCCGATCAGCAAAAGCGCTTTCGCGCCACTTACGCTTCTTTGTAAACGATCGTTCCCACATGTTCTCCAGCCAAGGCCGCCAGAATATGCTCGGGATGATGCAAGGCATCGATGATCTGAAATTCCTTGATCGACTTGGCATGCTTGAGAAAACGGAGGACAGGCCGCTCAACGATCAGGTCTTCAAGATCAAGCGCGATCAGCTCGTCGACCGAGATGCGGCTGTAGTAGTCCAGCGCATCGATGTTCTTGGCCTTCTTGGGATCGTTGCTGTAGAGGCCCTTTTCATCCTTCAGGTAAATGAGAGAACGGGCGCCGATATTTTCCGCCAGCAAAAAGGCACCACAATCCGTCCGGTGCGGCGGGATCATGCCCTGCTCGGCCGGATGTTCGAAAAAGCCATATGGCGGGATGCCCGGGGTAATCGGCAGATAGCCGAGCTGGCAGAACATGGTGAGCTGTTCCAGATGGTCGCCGTGGCCGATGCGCACACCGCCGTGCTTGGACAGCAGCACCGAGAGGATCTCGGCATTTTGCGAGGACACCTTGTCGCCGAGTTTGGACAGGACACCCGTCGGCATGCCCAGCTCCAGGCCGATGTTGTAGATGTGCCGGGCGCGGGTGCCACCACCGGTCATCAGGATCATTTTGAATTGTTCCTTGGCCTTCAAGAGCACATCGATAATGGGCAACAGCGCCTTGGCGCCCCGGTCCATGATGGACTGCCCGCCGATTTTGAGCACGTTGACATCAGGGTGCATCCGAAAAACTTCCTGGCGCTCCATTCCCGCCAGCAAGGCCTTGCTGACCAAAGATTCCCCCATCAACGGGGATTCTATATGAAGCCGTCCACTTTCTGCCGTCTCTTTCACCAGCTTGCCCATAAGCACCCTCGCGCTGTTAAGTGTGAATTGACCCTATATCCTCATCAAACATAGTCTCTCTTGGAAAAATGCGCAAGCTCAAATGGAGTTGACCCTGGTTTGTCACCTTACCCTGCGGGCAAAGCGGCCTATACTGCCACAGCTACTCCTGTATCGAAAAAACAACAAGTTGGTTTGGATTTTGTTGTGCTTATGTGGTGCGCAAAACGCTGACGCCTGAAGAGGCCAGGTGCTCTATCGGCAAGAGAAGAAACAAGCTCCGACCAGATTTGCCCAATGAATTTAAATAACTGCGTATGGGACATGGCTCGCCGAGGTTCACACGCAGGTACGAGGCCGACAGAAAGCAGGCCCACCTTTGCCAACCAGCGGATCAGGCAGGCCCGTTTCCCTGGCCTGTGGCGCGTTCAAAATCCTCGCGGACCAGGTCGCGTAGGGCTGCGGCTTTGTGATCAACACATTGGATGGCGTCCCAGTCCGGTTCCAAACGGACTTTTTGCATGAGCAGCCCGTCGGAACCGAACCAGTAAGGCAGCAAACCAGCCAGAAAGTACCCTCTCTCTCGCAGCACCGCCACGGCCTGGGGGGTGGCCGGGTCGCCAAGGTTCAGGAAGATCTGGATCATCCCGCGGGGGCCGGCCTTGGCTTCGGCCGCAGTAACAACCTCGCCAAAATCGCTGCCAGCCCGGGTTACGGTCAGGCGCATGAGGCCGGTCTCCTGGATGAAGAAAGGGCTCGCCAAGGTCTCTCCCGTGAGTGCCACCGCAAAAGAAAACACACGGGGGAGCGCCAGTTCCGCGTACATCGTCTCGCAAAACGCCCGGTATGACTCGGGCAAAGATACGGTGCAGGCGGTGTTTTGAAACGATTTGAACATCAGAAAGAGTGAGACATTATGGGGCGCCTTGCCCTCTTTGGCCTGGACGCCGGCCGGCAGGCATTCCACTTCGAGCCCGGTAAAGACCAAGCCTCTGGGGAGAACGATACGTTGGGAAACCGTACTGTTGCTCACGGCCTCAAGGAAGACCACAGGAATCCGCAGCTGCTTGGGCAGTTTGTCATGGGCCATCAGGCTGAATTCCGTGCTGATGTGCCTTTTTCGATAACTTTTCAGGACCATGAGCTGGCCGGCTTCGTAGACGCCGGGATTGGGGGCGTGGCGAAACAGTCCGAACAGCCCGACCACCTCGCCACGCGGCGTCCGGGCGACCACGGTGTATTGGTCGTCGGTGGCGTTCCGGCGGATGATTTCCTCGGGGTCGTAGACATGCTCCAGCGGAAAGGTGTCGCCATAGGTCTCGTAATACGCCAGAGCGACGCCAAGGGCGTCCTCGGGACGAAAAAGGTCTATCGTGACCTCCTGGTCGGGCTCGATCACCCGGTGCGACGCCCGGAGTTTTCGGATCAATTCCTCGCGTCCCACATGCATCTCCTTCGTTCCTGGCTCCACGTCCACGGCAGGTTATGCGTCCAGGCGCACATCGCCCACCACCAGTTTCTGGTTGAGAAAATCCACCATGGTGAACCGTGGGGCAAAGACCGGTTCGCGGTCCACTAGGCCGGTCCCCCGCAGCAGGGAGGTGAGCACCTCGCAGGCAAGCAGCGTGTTCGCCGCCAGTCCGCCGAGCGCCGTGGTGGGAAGGGTGCCAGAAGCATACCCCCCGGCAATGCGATCCATGACCGGACGGTTGAAGAAGTCCCCAAAAAACGACGGCAGCAAGCCCTGGCTGCCTTTGGACCGCTCCTGCACCAGCCGCCAGAAGGTCTCCGGCATCATACCGCCCGGCTCGTGGGCCACCAACAAGGCGCCGAAGCCGATGGCCCCGCAGGTGAACAGGGGCAGGCCGTGCTTTTGCAGCAGGGGCGGGGTCATCGCCTTGACGTCGTTGCCTTTTTCCACGTCGATGACGCCGATATACACGTCGGCGCCGGCCAGAAACCGTTCGAGGTTGTCCGCGGTGATCCCCTCCGGGAAGCATTCGAGCTCCAGGTCGGGATTGATGGACCGGGCCAGCTCCACATACACGTCGAGCTTGGGACGTCCCATGGTAGGGCCAAAGGCCCCGGCCTGCCGGTTCATGTCCGGCGGGTCGAACACGCCGTTTTCCGCCAGCCGGAAACGGGTCACCCCGCAGCGGACCAGAGCCAGGAAGGCGCCGCCGCCCACGCCGCCCAGACCGGCAAGGGCCACAACCTTGTCCCGCAGGACCGCCAACCCGTCCTCGGTAAAGATGGGCACCGATCGATTTAAAAATTCCGCGGCCATCCTCATCCCCGACAGCCCGAGGCGCAATCGCAAAGGGAGTAAACGGTTTCGCCGTGGCTGTGACGATCCGCCTCGTTTATTCGCAGATCGTCGAGCAGCTCGGCCATGACGTCCGGCTCCCGGTGGTAACCGAGTTCTTCCACCTCCCGCAGCGCCTCCTCGCGGGAGAGCAGCCCGAAGTAAACCCCGGCGCTCACTTCCACGATGGATTGGGGAAAAGCGGTGGTGCGCATGTTGCGAAAGCGCATATACTGGCAGTAATCCTTGACCTTCTCGATGCGGCAGCTGGTGTGCAGCAACCCCTTCTGCCCCGGCGGCATGTTCCAATCCATTTCCTGTTGCATCAACTCCGTTGCCGCGCGCCAGGAGCCGTACAGCGCATTCGTCTTCAAACGAAGAAATTGCGGCACGAAAGCGGATGCGTCCTGCCTGGCCCGGGCCAGGAACCGGTCAAGCGGTCGATAGATCGGGTCGAGGACCTTTCGGATAGAGCGCTGATAGTGGATGAACTCCGCTGTCAGGGAAAAAGGATTGGCAGGCTCGGGCGGGCTGGCCGTCAGCCCCAGGAATTGGAGGGTCTGCTCGCGGATGGACGGGGACGCGGCCGGAGCCTTCCCTTTGCCACCTTGCAGGCTCTGCATGACATAGCTCATGACCGCGAGCTGGACTTCCTCGATCCCCTGCATGACCACCGGAATCCGTTCCTCGGCGGCGAGCGGGAAAAAAAGGACGTGGGCCACGGTCGGGCAAAGACAGGGCATCCCGACCTGGCCGAACTGGGCGCGCATGGCCTCGCGGACGGCGTTAACAGGCAAGGTCCGTTCCACCAGCTCGACATCCGGCAGCAGTTCAAGCGCGCGACGGATGTTGCGGCGGCAGGTATCGTTGGTATAGGGCATGTTCCAGGACGCGGCCAGGACGCGCAGCCCGAGCTTTTTGGCCAGATACCACAGCAGATACGTGGAATCCTTGCCGCCGGTGCAAAGGACCATGACGTCGAACCGGGAGTCTTTGTTGCCCTCGGCGATCGACAGCAACGCGGTCTCGTCCACTGCATTGCGCGGACCGGCGCTCCCTCCCGCTTGCTCGGCCTGCTCGTAACACTGGCAGAAGGCGCACACGCCCCGGGCATCGAATTCGAGCCCCGGCAGCAAGTGGTCGTCGGCCACGCATCGGGTGCAGGTCTGCTTGTGCTCGGCCGTGGACGGCTGCCGCCGGTCCTTTTGGTCCACCACGATCCCCTGCTCGACCAGGCGCCGAAAGTCCTCGCTCTCGCGCACGGCTGCCGGCAGGCTGTCCAGAGACGTCGTACCGGTAAACCCTGCTATGACCTCGGCCAACAAATCCGACACGGGAACGACCATGCTGCGATGGAAGGGAGGGTTGCGCAGCCCGTAATAGACAAGGACCTTCCCTTCGCGGCTGTCCCGCACCGCCCACCGGTATTGGAGTACGGGGAACATCGGCATGGTGTGCATGACGGCCTCACTTCGACTTGCGCAAAACCGCTTGGGCGGCTTGCCTCCTGAAGCGTTGTGTTGATCCCTCGGGAGGGCGTACGCCTTCTTTCGTAAGCCAAGGGCGACATGACGTCGAGCCCGGAATGCCCCCGGCGGGAGAAAAGGGGCTTGTCGCCCTGTTCGGCCACCCGAGCCCGTTTGCCGACCAGAACGGAATTCGGTACCATGCCTGCCACTGGCTGATGGGCAGAGGTTCATCCAGTCTGTTGCCGGGAGGACGCTATGGCCGAGGACCTGGGTCTGTCGCTGGAGATTCCGGCGGAAACCGCTTTTGCCTGTCCCGTGGCCGGCCTGGCCAACGTCTTGGCGGAACGCGCGGGCTTCGGCCAGAGGGAAAAATACCGGTTTCAGCTCACCGTCGAGGAATTCTGCCTGTACCTCGCCGGACTCGCCGCGAACAACCGGCCGCTCACCATCGGCCTTACCGGTAAACGGCACCAACTGCGCGCCTCGTTTGCTTTCCAGGCGGCGAACCTTTCCCTTGGCGCGCTCAACATCACTTCCCGCGCCACAACCGGAACACTCGACGCTTCCGCCGAGGAGATGGGGTTGTTGCTGGCCGGCAAGGCCGCGGACCGATTTCATCTCAAGCACAAGGGCGCGGACCGCTTCCTCCTCGAAGCCGAGGTGGACAGGGCCTACCCGGAAACGGCTCCGGTCCATCTTCCCGAGGGCTTGCGCCCACCCTATACGATTCGCCAGGGAAGTGATTCGGCCCAGCTCACCCAGGCCGCCGCCCTGGCCAGCGCCGTCTACCCGCCCTGGCAGTGCCCAAGCAGCTTCCGGACGCCCGGCAAGTTCCCGGACATGGTAGCCGACGGCCAGGCAACGTGCGTCCTGGCCTGCGACGCCAAGGGACAAACGGCCGGTCTGCTGGCCTGGAGTCCGTGCAGCGAGCAGGGCCTCTATTTTTCCGGGCCTTTCGTCTTTGCCCCCCGCGAAGAAGCAGCTAACGTGGCCCGGCTTTTGATCGACGGCTTCCTGGAGACGGTGGCCCGCGAGTCGTACAGCATCGTGCTCAGTTTCCGGGCCACGTCCGATCTCCCCGAGGCCTCTTTCGAGACCTTGGGGACCCTGCAATCTTTTGTGGACGGCCGATTGGAACACCATCCGGTGGTCTTTCGCCATCTGCGCGAGGATAACGGCTTGGCGGTCTGGTGCGCGCCGCAACTGGAGAGTTTTTTGCGCCGGACGTATGATCGGCTGGCCCTGCCCCGGGACATTCTGCCCGTGGACGCCCCGGCCGGCCGGGCCCGGCGGGAATCGTTGCTCGGCGCCGTCTATGACCGGGTGCGCAATTTCGCCGAGCTGGAGCCCTTTCTCGACGGCGAGGATATGACCGCGAATTTGGCGGCCCATGTGGCGGCCTTCCGCCGTCAGGGCATCGGCACCATCCTCTACTACATGGACCTGGCCGTCCCCTGGGAGGCGGCGCTGGCCGGCGACCTGCTCCAGGCCGGCTTCGCACCGATGGCCGTCCTTCCCCAGGGGGGGCAGACGGACAAGGTCGTCTGGCAGCATGAGCAGCTTGCTTGACCGCGTTCCGGACTATGTCCGGTCCTTCGAACGCTACATCCCCAGCCGGCCCGATCCGGTGCTCATGCGCCAGTTCGGCGTGACGCGCCTGTTTCGCCTCAACAACAACGAAAATGCCCTGGGACCGCCGCCCCTGGCCCAGGAGGCCATCGCCGCCTTCCCGCCCGCACGAGGCGCCATCTATCCGAGCGGCGACGCCTACGACCTGCGCCAGGCTCTGGCGCTCCGTTTTGGCAAGTCCCCGGACCAGTTCCTGGTCGGCAACGGTTCCTGCGAGGTCATAAGCTCCGTCATCCGGGCTTTTTGCGGACTGGGCGACGCCATTGTCACTGCCGACAAGACCTTTGCCGTGTACGAGTGGGTGGCGAAATTTTCCGGGATCGAAGCCCGACTGGTCCCTCTCGTCAACCAGGCCCTGTCTCCCGAGGCCATGCTGGCGGCCGTTACGGAACGCACCAAGATCGTCTTCGTGTGCAATCCCAACAACCCGACCGGTTCCTGGTGGAATCGGGCCCGTCTGGAGCGCTTTCTCACCGCCCTCGACGGCCGGGCCTTGGTGGTGCTCGACGAGGCGTACTGCGAATTCCTGGATGCTCCGGACTACCCCGACGGCATGGAGGTCATGGAGCGCCACGACAACGTCCTGGTGTTTCGCACTTTCTCCAAGATGTACGGCCTGGCCGGCTTTCGGATCGGCTATCTGTGCGGCTCCTTGGAGGCGGTCGATATCGTCCGGCGCACCCACATCACTTATTCGGTCAACTGCCTGGGGCAGATCGCGGCCACGGCGGCCCTCACCGACGACGCCGGTCACATCGCCGCCACTCGGCGCATGGTGGACGAGGCCAAAGGTTTTCTGCGCGACCGGTTCGACGCCCTGGGGCTCGAATACGTGAGCGGAGCCGGCAACTTCATCATGGTCCGCACGCCGCTCTCCGACACCCTGCTCTACCGCAAGCTCATGCGGGAAGGCGTGATGGTGCGCACCATGACCGGCTTTCGCTACCCCAACTGGATTCGCGTCTCCCTGGCGCAGGAACAAGCCATGGAAGCCTTTGCCAAGGCCCTGCCCAAGGTTCTGGAACGCGCATGAGCGACGGAGAGCGGACCGCGCCGGAGCGCCTTTTCACCTATGACTTCACGGTCCTGACCCTGGTTGCCACTTTCGGATTCAGCAATATCGCCGTCTTCTACGGGTTTAACACGTACCTGGAACGCCTGGGCGTGGATCCGGCCTGGCGGGGTTTCCTGCTCGGGGCCGAACCCTTGGCGGCCTTCTGCCTGCGGCCGTTTTTAAGTGTCCTGGTGACGCCGCGAAACGCCCTGGCCCTGGTCCGAGCCTCCCTGGTCGGCATGGGCCTGGCCCTTTGCGCCTATCTCTGGGCCCGGGACATCGTTTTGCTCCTGGCTGTACGCTTTTTCCACGGAATCACCTTCGTGTGCCTCGTCAGCGGCCTCACCGTCCTGCTCGTCCAGGCCATCCCCAGACAGCTGTCCGGGCGGGCCTTCGGCTCTTTTTCCCTGGCGACGCTGGTTCCCTATGCGGTCATGCCGCCCGTTACCGAATGGCTGCTTGCGCGCGTGCACCGCGAGGACCGGGCGTACGCCCTCTGCGCCGTCCTGGTTCTCCCGGCCCTGGCCCTGCTTGTCCCCTTGGGCCGCCATCTGGGCCGCCGGGCCCTGGCCGACGCGCAAGGCACGGACCGGGTGCGCCTGGCCGATTTGCGCCAGACCCTGGCCCTTATGCCGGTGCGCTTGGTCCTTTTGTCAAACCTGGCCATGTTCCTTTACACGACCCTGGTCTTTTTCTTTTTCAAGCCCTTTGCCCTAAACCTTCGGATGGCCGATCCCGGCCTGTTTTTCAGTGTGTACACGGCCGCCGCCATCGCCGTGCGCCTGCTGGCCGGACCGCTGTACGACCGCCTGCCCAAGGAGACCGTGCTGGTGGCGGCTCTGGTCTGTCTGGCCGGCTGCATGGTCGGCTTCGCCGCTGCCACAGGCCCGCAATCCCTGTTGTTTTTGGCCGTGGCTTACGGAAGCTGCCTGGGCTTTGCCATGCCGCTTTTAAACGCGGTCATGTTCGACCATTCGCCGCCAGCCATGCGCGGCACCACCATGAATCTGATGCTCTTTATGATGGATGCGAGCTACGTGTCCGGCCCCCTGGCAGGTGGGGCGCTCCTGGCGGCCGGGGCCGGATTCCCCAGTCTTTTTCTCGTGGCGGCCGCCTTGGCCCTGGTCGGGGGCTTGCTGGTGACGCCGCTGCTCGCGGACGGGTGGCGGACGTGGCGACGCGGTGCGCCCTGACCTGCGGCAGGAGAAAAACGCTTTGCGAGCGGCCCGGCGCGTCGGACAATCAACGTCCGAGCAGGCGCAGGGGCAGGTTGCCGGCGACCTGCCGGCGATAGGCAGCCGAGGCCCGGATGTCGTCGATGGGCGAAATGGCCTCTCGGATGCCTTGACCGAGCGCGCGCAAGGCTTCCCGGTCGAGCCGGCGCCCGAGCAAAAACGCCTCGCCCTCCCGGCAGCGCAACACCGTCGGGGCCAGGCTGCCCACGGCCAGGCGGGCCTCGGTCACCCGTCCTGCGGCATCCCGGGCGATCAGGGCGGCCAGGCTGGCCACGGCAATGGCCAGGGCATCGCGGCGCCCCACCTTCTCGAAATGCTGGAGGCAACCGGGTGGAGGTGGCGGGATGCAAACGGCCAGGACGATTTCGCCCGGACCAAGGGCCGTGCGCCCGGGGCCCATGAGCAGCTCGGCCAGGGGCATCCGACGCGTTCCCTGGCGCGAGGCCAGTTCCACCACGGCATCCAGAGCAACAAGGGGCGGCAGGCAGTCTCCGGCCGGTGAGGCGGTCACGATGTTGCCGCCCAGGGTGCCCATGTTGCGGACAAGAGGCGACCCCAGGGAGGTGAGGGCCTGGGTCAGCACTGGCAGCGATTGGCGGACGAGGGGATGATCGAGAATTGTTGCGTGAGTGGCGGTGGCGCCGATGCGAAGAAGCCCCTGGTCAAGGCCGATGGCATCCAGGCCTGGGATGCCTTCGAGCAGAGCCACATCGCAAGGCCCCTGCCGCCGGCAGCGCACGAGCAGGTCCGTCCCGCCAGCCATGGGCCGCGCGCCGTTTTCCAGCAGCGGCCACAGCGCTTCCAGGGAGACCGGACGATGGACCCGGCCGTTCACGGTTTCTCCTCGCGCAAGGTTGCGGCCGCGGCCATGACCGCATCCACGATTTTGACGTAGCCCGTGCAGCGGCACAGATTGCCGGAAAGGGCCTGTCGGACCGCTTCCCGATCCGGAGCGGGATTTCTGGCCAACAGCTCGGCCGCCGCGATGGTCATGCCCGGCGAGCAATAGCCGCACTGCACGGCGCCGTGGGCGGCAAAAGCCGCCTGGAGGGGATGCGGCGCCTCGGGCGTACCGAGCCCCTCGGCCGTGACCACTTCGCGACCATCGAGCTGGGCCGCGAGCATGAGACACGAGAGTTTCGCCACGCCGTCCACCAGCACGGCGCAGGCCCCGCATTCGCCGGTGCCGCAGCCCTCCTTGGCCGCCGTCAGGCCGCAGTCCTCGCGCAGGACATCCAGGGCGCGCCGGCCCGGCTCAAGGAAAAGTCGCACCGGCGCACCATTGAGGCGAAAGGAAATCTCCCGGAGCTCGCTCATACGTCCTCCTTCTCCAGGGCCGCCAGCACGGTCTCGGGCGAAACGGGCAAACACGTCACCGTAAGCCCGATGGCGTCGTGGAGCGCCTGGGCCACGGCCGGACCGGGGCCGTGGGTGCCGACCTCGCCCATGCCCTTGAGCCCCATTGGGCCCGAGGGTTCATTGTCTTCCAGGGCCAGGCATTCGATTTCCGGCAGGTCGGCGGTTGTGGGGATCAGATACGTGCTCAAATCCCCGGCCCGGATACGGCCTGCTTCGAGGGACACGTCCTCGAAAAGCGTGAACCCCACACCTTGGGCGGCCGCGCCCTGGAGCTGCTGCTGCACGCCGGCCGCGGACAGCACCCGGCCGCAGGCAACAACCATAAGGCAACGTGCCAGTTTGGCCCTGCCCGTCAAGACGTCTACTTCCACGCCGCACAGACAGGCTCCATAGGAATAGAAACGGTGGGGGAACCCGAGCTTGAACTCCCGGCCGGTGTCGGGCGGATGCTCCACCACGGGCATCACGCACTGGTCGACGCAGATCCTGTCATCGCGAAGAAGCAGGCCGCCCAGACGGGCCAGGGGGAACATGCGTCCGGTCACCGGATCGGAGACGCCACCGGGCACGAGTTCGAGCCGGTCCGGCCGGTCGCACAAAAGCGGCAGCGCCGCCCGGTTGCGCAGCTTTTCCGCCATGGTTCGGCAGGCCCCAAGCAAGGCGTTGCCAAAGGTGTAGGTGGTGCGGCTGGCGGCAGACGAACCGGCCAGCGGACAGACCCTGGTGTCGGGCTGGACGCACGCAAAAGCGTCCAGGGGTTGGTGCAGGGCCTTGGCGGCCAGGGCTACGAAGGCCGAGACATTGCCCTGGCCCATGTCCGGCACGGAATTGTAGATGCGAAACGTGCCTTCCCGCGTCAGTTCCAGCTTGGCGGCGGCATGGTCGGGCAGACCCCGTCCGTAGCCCATGGCGTTTTGCATGGAGACGAGGCCCACACCGCGCCGGACAAACGGCGGAGCCGCGCGTTTCCAGGCATCCCGTCCGGCCCAAAACGGATGGTCCTTGGCGGCCGTGAGGCAGGCGGCGATATCGGTCCCGGGTTCGACCGGCACGCCGACGGCGTTTGTTTCACCCGCATGCAACGCGTTTTGGATTCGCAGGCCAACCGGATCACGCGAGAGCCGCGCGGCCAGTAGGTCCATGGCCCGCTCCACGGCAAAGCTGGCCTGGATCACGCCGAAGCCCCGGAAGGCCCCCCCCACGGGGTTGTTGGTATAGGCGCAAAACCCTTCGATGCGCGTGCCGGAGATGCGGTAGGGGCCCCCGGCGTGTTCCATGCCCAGGGCCATGATCTCGCCGCTTAAATGGGCGTAGGGGCCGGCGTTGAAATGCATGACGCAGTCCAGCGCGCCAAGCGTACCGTCGGCGTGCGCTCCCAGCCGGATGTCCACGACGGCGGGATGGCGCTTGTAGCCGGCCACGAAGGTCTCCTCGCGGCTCCAGACCATCTTGACCCACCGGCCCGGCACCCGTAAGGCGGCCAGGGCGAGCAGGCACTGCACGGTCGCCCCGTCCTTGCCCCCGAAACCGCCGCCCAGATACGGGACACGAATTCGGATGCGCCGGGGATCAAGGCCCAGGGCGTGGCCGATTTCGAAGGGGTCCCGGTAGGGAGCCTGGGAGGAAACGATCATGTCCAGACGTCCGGCCGGGGAGAACCGGGCCAGACCGTTGGGCGGTTCCAGGGACACGTGTTCCTGCATGGGGGTCGCGAACCGGCCGCCGACCACCACCGCGCACCGCTGGAACTCGGCCCGGGCGTCGCCCTTTTCCATCAGCCCGTGGGCGAGGAGATTGCCTCCCTCGCGGCCGGGATGGACAAGCGGCGCGTCCGGCAACAGGGCTTGCTCGGCATCGAACACGCCTGGTAGCGGTTCCAAGACTCCTTGGATTCGGGCCAACCCTTCGGCCAGGGCCTCCCGGGTTTCGGCCACGACAAGCGCCACAGGATCGCCGCAGTGCCGCACGCGCTTGCCGCACAGCACAGGTTGGTCCTTGGACACGATTCCCTGGCGGTTGGTGCCGGGCACGTCAGCGCGCGTCAGCACCGCCACGACACCTGGCACGAGGCGGGCGGAAGCGACATCCAGGCCGACGATCAGGCCATGGGGAATTCCCGCCCTCCGCACACCCGCCCAGAGGCAGTTCGGCGGCATTGCATCCACAGCGTACCGTTCACGACCGCAGACTTTGTGCAGAGCGTCGGTCCGAGGCGGGGAATCAAGATGTCGCATCCTTGCTGCCCGGCTACGGGTTGTTAAAAGTGTTCAGAATTCCCCAGAAATAGGGCCACCGCTTGAGACGACCGCCCAACAAATTACCTATCAGTGTTGGGTAAGGAAAAAGGGCTTACAGCCTGTTTTGCTGTAAGCCCTTGAATTAGCTTGGCGTCCCCAAGGGGATTTGAACCCCTGTTACCGGCGTGAAAGGGCGCTATCCGCCCGGCGCGATTACTGTTTTCAACTCTCCCCGCTTCTATCCTGCCGTTATCATTCCCGCCTGTTTACCCCCATTTTTACCCCTGATTTTACCCCACGCGCCCTCCGACGTGACAGGCCGCTGAATGCCGATTTTCATCCCGCTTTCACGCCGTTTTCCGGTGCTCCGGGGCCTGGCATGGAGTCTGGACGGAAAAGAAAAGCGTACCGAAGGAGGTGATGCCCTATGCCCTTGAGCGATCTTGATAGAATGCGCGTCAGAGGCGAAATTTAACGACGCCCCGGTAGCCGTATGGCCGCCGGGGCGTCTCTTTTTTTGGGATCGATGTCACGATGCTGGCAACGAAATCTCGACGCTGATCGCCCGCACGGCCGCCACCGTCTCCGCCGCTTTGACCTGATCGTAAATAGCTTGCCGCTGCCCGATCACCGCGCCACTGATCGCGGACCAAGATTCGCGGTTGATCAGGATTCGTTGGGCCAAAGCGGCGACTTCCATACCTCTGGCCGCAGCCATGGCCGAAAGCATGGGCACCGACGCGGACGGGTTGGTCATAAGCGCCGTAGCCTCGGTCACCTGCTGGTCCCACGTCGCTGTCTCCCATCGGCCATACTCGGTCCCAAGGGGCTCAAGTACGGCGTCGCAGGCCGCCTTGGCTTCCGCGTTCTTGGCCGTTTTGAGTGCGGTCAGATCGGGCGTCAGCCACTCGCCGCCGAACAGCGGGATGCCTACCGGTGGATCAACTACCTCCACCCCCTCCGGCCAGGTCGCGGCATGATCGCGGCCTACTCATCCGGCACACTAATCACATTATCCTCACACCCCCACCCCACAGCGTCAGCGACTGTTATGCCCCGTCTCGTCAACCCATTGGTCTCTTGTAATCCCCACTGATAGAGATATCGCTCTGTGACCGTTCCGTCAGCGTCCGTTATGTCAACGATTTTGTGCCCTGCTTCTTCGGCTGGTTTATCTTCAGTAGGGTCTAATTGGCCTTGTAATACCCATCCATACCGCTCGTTAAGCCATGTTTGGATGTCGGACAGAACTCTGGACTTATAAGTATCAATAGCAATAAGATTTTCTACGTCTGCTTTTGTCGCAATCGATTTTGGATACCCAATCATATTGACTCCTATCTTGTCATTACAGCGCCACGGCCAACGGCTCCGCGACCCCGCGCGCACCGATAGCCGTATCCAGATACAGCGGACCGTAAATCCAAAGCGAACTGCGCGAGCCGCAATACGACCCACTATTCCAATAGCCGCCCGCGATCCCACGGTTGGGGGCGTAATACGACTTACCAGCCACGCCGGAATCGTTGGCGTTATAGGCATCCACCCAGGAGGCCGCTGCATAGGGGCCGCCTGCCTCGCAGAGCCATTGCCAGAGGGCGCCACAGCAGTCCTCACAGCCACAATTACTGATCATACGTCTGCCGGCGGTGTCAGAGTGGCCTCCCGTGGTGCCAGGATCGGCGCTCCCGGAGATATTGGTGCCCTGATTGCTGCCCAAGCTGGCAGACACAAACTCATGCTGGGACAGCGGTCGTTTGCCGACCTGCCCAAACCATTGCGAGAATTTGTAATAGTGGAAGGCCGGGCTACTCCCGCCATCGGCAGTCGTGCCACCATTAACAGAGACCAGCGCCCCGCTGCTTACCGAGGCCAGATAGATATCAACCCATTTGCCGATGCCGGAAACGTACACCATGCCCTCGGGCGAGGACACGGGGCGGTGCTTCAGGTCCCAGACGCTGGCGGGGAGGATGTCGCCGGCAACATAATCGGACAGGGAGTGGCCAGAGATTGTCCCAACAGCCAGGCACAGGCAATGAAATCCGCCCGCCTTGCGGCTTGTTGAGGCGGTATATCCTGTCGGATAGGTTGAATTTGCTGATACGACCAATTTAATCGACCCACTATCGAGACACGCGTAGACATAAAAGTCTTTGCCCGCACGATTCGCCGCTACGGTGTAGTCGGTCGCTGTGCTGTCCCATGCAGACGAATCTGACAGCACAAAAGTCTGTTGCTCCGAGAGCGTAAGCAGTACGCCGCCAACATCAATAGCCATCCGCGCGGGAGAGAGGAGTGTAAGCCGGTCGGCAGCGGCTGAAACCGTTTTTGCTGCCCAGGCGCTATCCCGCGAATAATGGCCGGGCATGGACGCGATCAGGGCGGCCGCTAGATCGTAGGTGGAGGCCGACCCACTGTGCGGGTTGGCTGCTGCCTCATGCGCCTCACGGGCAGCGGCCTCGGCCGACAACTCGGTGCTTGTCGCGAGCCCAGCCCGAACATGTACTGCTGTAACTTTTTTGGTGGTGCCGTTGGCCCCGTCTGTCACATCACTCATATCCTGCACGACAAAGATATCATTATCGGCCGGAAGTTCAGCCAACTCAGTCATTTCGGGAAGGGTTTTAAGCGCCATTGTTACCCCTGATAGGCCAGCTTGTCGCCGGCAGTTGTTGCAATGATGTTGCCGTCACTAGTAGCCAAACAGCCGACAGACACGCCCCGCGCCGGCACCGGCACCACAAACCGTTGCCAGGACTCCCAGCCATCACGCACGCTCTCTATCTCGACGCGCATGGCTTCCCCCACGCGTTCCTCGCGGTCCGATAGCTCTGTGGCCAGTGAATACGTCCACGCCCTGGGCTCGGTGGCCAGGCCGGTCACCGACCGGATCAGCGCGGATGTGGCCGCGTCATAGAGGTAGATCGAAAGAGTTGTGCCGGCCTCGGGCAGGATGTTGCCGGCGGCCTGGTCATCGATGGCCCCGGTTTGCTCAACCCGATTACGATTGTCCCAGGTGAGAGTGATACTAGAGTCATCGGCGAGTGAAGTGGGGAACGCTACCCCATTGACGCGCACGTTAGCCGGCGGATACGGTCGGATTGCCCGAGCGTTGAAGATTTTAGTATTTTCCGACGCGTCATCTAATGACAAAACGCCTCTGGTCGTCATCGGGCAGACCTTGAGCCGGACCGTCAGGCTCTGGAGATAGACGGATCGGCACAGGCCATAATCGTCCACCCCGACAAACCAGATTTGCGCCCCATCGGTGTGCGTAGATGGAACGGTATCAAGGACCCCGCGACCGATGGTCAGGGTCGCCGTACCGAGATCGGTATCCACCGTTCCCGATTTTACCCACACCCATTCGTTGTCGATTACCGCAAGACAATCGAGTCCTGGCGTGATGCGGTGCGGCTCGGTGATTCCCTCGACGGATAGAGATGTTGTCGCGGGACCAATGTCTGCGGATATGATTCCGGTCGGAGTGAACAGTTGATTTCCACGATCAATCCAGGCCGAGCGGGATGCAACGTATTCATAGAGTTCATACCCCAGGGATGTGCTTGACGGACGGCCGATGAACGTCGCCATGATGCCGGACGTTTCATCCCGACTGGCGAGGTCTGATTCGCTGACAACTCCATTGACCAACAAATGGTATGGCAACTCCGTCAGGGAGCGATACTCTGCATCCTCGGGAAGAGCCGCACGGCTTGCGCCTTCCACCGCTCCAGGTCCAGAAAAAATGGTGTAATCAAGCCCATAAATATCCTCTGAGCACGTCACAGTGACCTGCTCGTCGGTGAGACTTCCGTAATCGATTTCCAAAACACGCATGACCACGCGAACAGCGCCATAGTCACTGTTTGACCATGCAAAAACATCCCCGCGCACAAGTTGCGAGAGTTTGCGATTCCCGATGAGTTCCGCCACAGCGAACGGATACGAGTTTTGCAATAATTTACGCTCAGCCACCCGCTGGGCAACGGATCCATTCGTAATATGTTTCCCGTCCACATCCAGGATGATGGGCTTTCCTTGCAGCGCTTGGGCAGCAGGGTTATCCAACGGGAGAGTTCGGACGGTTTCACCATCACCGTCCTCTTCATTAACCTGCGTCCAAGTAAGTAAGACCTTGTTGTAGAGGTCTACAGGCTCTTTACGAGAATAGTTATTTACTTTTGAAATCGTTGATTCATCAAAATGCTGAATATTATCTATATCATAATCGCCACGGAACAATTTAATGGTTTGCAGCCCTGTCCGGGGATGCTCGAAAACAATTCCATCAATGTAGTCGCAAATATCTGAAATAAAATCATCGTCTGATGTCCCACCATCCTGTGTTGGAGCAAGCCCAAAACCTTCATTATACAAAGTCTGCGCGGCGGCGAGGAAGGCCGCTTCATCAATAAGGGATGTATCCAAATGCGATCCCCACTCTCCAGCCCCACCATTTGATGTCTCTATGTCCCAGATAATATGCACGGGATTCATGCCCGTCACTGTATCATCAATCTTGGGGAGCATGAGTTCTGGATGCCAATCAACCGTATCGTCTTCAACCAGAAAATCCCAGCTCTTGAGGTAGGGGTTGACTGCCGCAATCTTGCCATTGCGGACAAGCGCGGTAACAAGCCCGCGATAGGCTGGTTGGTCGGTGCCAGATCGAGCAGTCAGATAGCTACTGATCTCCTGGTCTGGATTTCCATCCATCAAGTCGATTTCGGCAACAATCCCTCCCTCGGAGCTTTCTCCCCCAAAGAGATTCGGCTGGTTGATGGAAATACGCCCAGCCGAAGCATCGCCAGTCCAGGCAATCTTATCCCCGACCTTGATCGCCTTAAGCTTCGACATGCTATGGCAAAGTGCAAACAGGATGTCCACCAAATACCAATAACCGACGACGTAGGATTGGTTTCCCTTCCCCCCGCCACTGCTCATGTGTTTTCTCCACCTGCGGCGGCAAAACGCGTCAGAGCCGTCACCATCACGGCCTTAATACGTGCATGGTCAAACTGTTTGAGAATTTCGATATCAATTCCATTTTTCCTAAAATCGTTCCAATCGAGGCCGTGCCCTCGACAAAAGGCACGCCCACCATCGCAGCAACACCCCGGAGTCGACATGTAATCCTGCAGGGTAACGATCATCCTTTTTTCCCACCTGCATTCTTGCGTATTGGGATGGTATTCACATTTCCGAAATATAAAACAGTTGCATTTTTTATCCAACGCCGATGCCACACCTTCTTGATGTAATCACCCTCCTTGGCCATATTGACATCAGACTCTTCAATAGTCCCAGGAGTGGCGTTGCTTGACTTCTTTGCTGGCGTAAGTAGATAGCTAACAAATGAAAGAGCTAGGGATGCTATAAACAGTATTGCTTGCAGCATTATGCCACCTTATCTCCAGTAAATGGATTATCCAGGGGGATGGTTGGGCCACCACCAAAATTTTCCAAGTTGTTAAATTTCGTTTTGCAAATTGAGATAGACAGATTGCAGCCTGGATAAAATGTCACGGTCAAGCCGGTTGTCCCAACGTTGCTCAAAGCATAATGCAAGGTAACGTCCGTCCCGGCATGGGCAACGATCATGCGCCGCTCGCCCGTGTCGAGTTCGGCATACCCCCCGCTCCACCAGCCGTCCTCTTGGCCAGCCAAGCCGGAATGAGTCAGAGTGCGTGAGCCGTCACTTGTCACGCCGGCCAGACGCACCGCATACTCTGACGCAACCAACCCACATTGGCGGCTGTAAATGGCATGCCTGCATTGACGCCCCATCCTGACCAAGCCGGTCTGACGAAATTGCGTCCGCGAAGTGTCACACTGCAAGGTCGCCTCATCTCCGGCCAGTGAACCGTCCGTCACGCGTCCCTGCCAGATAACCATCGCCTCCGTATCTCCTACATGGAGGCGATAGATCGTGATGTAGGCCACATTCTCTGGTGGTGGCCCTGCGTACCGCGATGCAATGCCCAAGGTGCGGGCCATCGTGAGTTCGAGGCTTCCTTTCAGTGCGTTTTGCGTTGACTTGATATTCCCGCTTTTTATCGTAGCCGCCTCATACACTTCACCATTATACGTGATATCACGCGAGGCAGACGTGTAGCGCCATGCCGTTGATCCGGCCACGAAGCGAAAAAGGACAATCGGCCGCCCACCAAAAATGCTGTTCTCGAAATCCCAGAAGCTCACTGTGCGACCTCCTGGATCATGAGCGAGGCCTTGAGCGCCGGAGCCGTGCTCCAGGTCAACTCGGTGTCGTCCTGATCCAGCCGGACCAGATTCAGGAAGCACATCGTCTTGATACTCGCGACCGGCACCTCGACGCCCAGGGTGTCGCTGATCGTCAGCACTTCGGTGCCTGGCGCGCCGCGCTTAATGGATGTGACCTGCCGGAAGTATTGCACACCGGCTGTGGTCTCGACGAACAGATGCGTCCTGGTCGGATGGCCCGAGAGCATGGCGAATCCACAGTCCTCGACCAAAATGGTCTGATCGCTGGCGCCGATGGCCTGCGCCGGGGCCATGGACGCGTCGTAGTTGGGGTACCAGAACGGCACCCGCCGACCGTAGCACCGGGCCACAAACTGCCGGGCCGTAAACGCGGCTGCACGGTCAATGGCCACGATGTCTACCTGCACCTGTTGGGACGTGAAGTCGGACGGGCTGGAAAAGAAGACCGTTCCGGTCGAGTAATCCAGTTCGGAGATGACCCGGGTGAACGTCACCGGCTGGGTGGAGGACTGGAGAAACCGGGATGGGTAAACGAAGACGTCCAGGCCGAGGTATTGCGGCAGCGGCAGGCCGACGTCGAGGTCGCGATCATCCAGGAGCCGGAACTCCAGGGTGTACTTGTCCTCCACGGCCGGGGCGCGTTCCTTGGTTGGGGCCGAGGCGAACCGGGCCAGTTGCACCGGGATTGCGTAGACCGGGCCGGTGTGCCCGGCTGGCGGCGAAAGAGGCTTAGTGACGGTGATGCTCGATGCCGTCAGGGATTCAACTGGCAAGGTCTGGGTCGCCGTCTCAGACCACCAGATGCAGACCATATCGCCTGCGGCCAGGGACATGTTCGTGGTATCCACGGCTACCGTGGCGTCGCCCTCGGCCGGGGCGGTGGACAGGCGTTCGGCCTCGTGGAAGAGCGGGAGAGACCATGAATTTGCTCGCCACGCCTGGACCTGATTTTCAAGCCGTTGCGCCAACGCTGATGTTTGCGGCCAGATCACGAGCTTGATCGTTCTGCGCGGCTCTTGGCGCACCTGAATGCGCTGCTCCAGGCCAGTCCAGGACGTAAGCACATCCGTCAACCAGGAAATCGTCTCCACGAGCCCATCCTGGGGCCATTGCGTCAGCACCACGGCCCGGGTGCCGGTCAGGGTGATGAGAATGTTTTCAGTTCCGAAAACAAACGTGTGCGCGGCCGCGATATCCACCGGGCCAGCGGAGCCGATGACGTAGGTGACAATCTGGCTGGCCAAAGGGTCGAGGGTAAAGGGCGTGCCCGGAGTGTTGTGCGTGATCCCGTCCATTTCGGACTCTATGTCATTGGAGCAGGTCACGGCGTCCAGAGAGGCGTTCCACAATTCGACCGTGGATTCCGCACCATCGATCACCGTCCCCAGATCAATGTCCGCCGACGGCAATGCGTAGACATGGCCAAATGCAAATCCAGGCAACAGCACCCCGGCGTGGCTGGCTGGGTGCATTTCGATGGGCGCGTTGCTGGTCAATGCACCGGACAACGCTCCATCCAGCACCAGGCAGGCATTGCTCGCCAACGGCCACGTATTGGGGCCTGGCATGGACGGCGTATAACTGACCTCGTCAAAATCGGTCAGCAACGCCGAGGGAAGTGTGCCGGTGTAGGTGCTCATCAGACCCCATCATACTCGACGGCTAACACGCTATTAGAACTCCCGAGAACGGTATAAATTGGCAGAAGCATGTACTCTTGCCCAGCGTATGTAACTACTTGCTCGAACAATGACACTGGGACAGACGTTATTTTAACGTGTGACAACTCACCAAGAAATGAGGTATTCGTTAGTGAGATATTTCTTATCATCCTCACCTGCGCTGGGAAAAGAAGTATTGGAGAAACAATACTAGATGGGAGTACCTGTAAATAGCTTGTGTTAAAGCTACCTGAACACGACGTTACTGTCCGTGATGTAAGGCTCCAATACCCACAATTGGGAGGCAAGAAAAGGGTATCGGATGTAGTCCCAGAAGACGCCCGTCCAGAAGTCACCCAGGTCCCACCGCTTGGGACAACTCCGGCTGTTGAAATGTTTATAGCCCCATTGACAGAATACTCTGCCGTTGTGTAGCTAAACAAATACAACAATGGATATCCGCTAGACCCTGTTGAATTTTTTGTAGAATCGCTATCGTCTACTCTGTTTGAACTAAAAAAGAACTTTCCCCCGTCCCACGCCCCGTACTTCGCTGACATTTCACCAAGATAAATGTAAGACACAAAAGTAGACGTAAAATTTAAATAGACAATTAAAGTAAACGGACTATCAAATAAAAATATTTTATACGATCCTGCTTGATTACACCAAGTAAAACCAGCCAAACCATACCCTGTTGCGTTTTCTATTGGCGCGCCTGTCTGCGATATCCAGTTCTTTGATGGATCATACCCGGTGCCTAAATTAAACCCTATTCCGTATCTTCCTCCGTTTGTGTTTTGAGGAAATATTGACGCCCCTTTTGTGCTTCGAAAATTAACATAAACTCCATTTTTATGAGCGTGGAGACGCTTAGCGTTTGCGGAAGTTTCTGGCGAGTATGTTGGGCTATATGAAGAAGAATCGTATGTATATGAGTCTATAGTGTACCCGTTGTCTTCCAAAAGCAGCTTAATCTTTCCAAGAAGATCAAATTGATCCGTGAAAGTTCCAGATGAGTAGGCCATTGTTTACTCCAGTTTGAAGGCGGCGTAAGACCGTCTTGATGTCCTATACGCCGATGCAATAATTATGTATGTGTCAGAACCAATGGTTATTGTATCTTCTGGAACATTGTTAATTGATGGAACTCCGAAAACCCCGTCTAGCTCACCATACACCCCTCTTGTAACAGAGGCATAGTTTGACATTAGGATACAAGGTAAAACGGGAAAAGAACCGTCAATGTTTTCTCGTAGGCTATAAAATTCATAAATAGTCGGAGACGGTGATTCTTCACTTGTTGGGGTCCCGCAATATGGATGGATTACGAGGCCATAACCGTCTCCACCCCGATTAACAACACTCATCCACGTGTTGTTTGCCAGGAACGTAGACTGTGGCCTACTACCAGAACTTGACACTTGTGGATTCCAAAATGAAAAATGCTCAAACTCTTGCTCTGTGTATGAATTAGAAACAGAGTTGTGGCTGCCTCCAATAAATAGAGGATACGAGAGCTGCGATTCTGGAGCATAGGGGATAATCAAACCTAAATAAGCGCACTCATAGCTCAACCCACATTTTGCTATAACGATCACGCGCCTAGAGTTTACAATAAACCAATATTGAATAGTTCCGTTTGTTAGAAGTAACGGAGCGTTCGAAGTTCCTGAAATGGCCCCTGGCTGGGAAGCAAAATCAAGTAGTGACGAGTATCCAGTGTAGCCCCGCAATTTCCAATTATAATACTGGCTATCAGAATTAGTATATGTCTGAATACCAATGTAAATCTCGTCCGTCCCTGTAAGTCCTGGACCCATGGCGACATATTCGTAGACATCGCCCGTGGCATAGCGTTTTGTGGCCCAGCCCTGGGCTTCTAAGAATGTCTTGAGTGCATCCAAAAGGGCAATGTGCCCGGTACAGGTCCCCGTCGCGTAGGACATTACATCACCCCGTTGCGCCGCATGACGTTCACAATTATTTTTTCGCCGGCGGCGCTTTTCATGTAGTCACCGAGCACAGCGCCATCCAACACGTTGATGACCTTGACTGGGACGTTCTGTCGGCGACCGCCCCAATGAGTCCACTGGGTGCTCAGCTAATGGAGCCACGGAGTGCTCGCCCAATGGAGCCATTCGGTGATCATCTAATGGAGCCAGGGCAGCGATAGGCGACCGGGTTTCGGACCTTCGAGACGCCGCGTACGTCCTCTCGATCCACAAACGGGAGGAGCGCGGGATGTCCAATCGGAGGTTCGAGATGTATGAGTATCATCAAGCCCTTGTTCGGATGCGTCTTGGCGAGTCGGACAGGCAGATCGCCAAGACCGGGCTGATGGGCCGCAGAAAGCTGGCCCAGGTCCGTGAGATCGCCGAAAAGCACGGCTGGCTGGTCGCGGAGGCGAGCTTACCCACCGACGCGGCCCTGGCGCTGTTTTTCTCCGGCCGGGCATCGAAGCAGCCCTCCACATCCAGCATTATCCCCTACCAGGACGAAGTCCGGGACTGGGTCAAGCAGGGCATTGCCGGCTGCACGATCCATCAGGCCCTGATTCGCAAGTACGGCTTCACGGGCGCCTATTCCAGCGTCAGGCGTTTTGTCGCCAAGATCAAGCAGACGCCTGCGAAGGCCACGGTGATGCTGGATTTTGCGCCGGGGAAGGCGGTGCAGGTGGATTTCGGTGCCGGCCCGGTGATTACCGACGCCTTCACAGGTGAAGTCATCAAGACCCATTTCTTCGTGATGACGCTGGCCTGGAGCCGGCATCAGTATGCGGAGATCGTACGCGACCAGAAGATCGAGACCTGGCTCGGCTGTCATCGTCGGGCGTTCGAGTTTTTCGGCGGCGTCCCAGCCAGGGTCATCATCGACAATCCCAAGTGCGCCATTACCAAGGCCTGTTACCACGATCCCGAGGTTCAGCGCTCCTATGAGGCCTTTGCCGAGGAGTATGGCTTCCTGATTTCGCCCTGCCCGCCGCGTGAACCGCAGAAAAAGGGCAGGGTCGAGTCTGGGGTGAAGTTCATCAAAATCAACTTCTTGCCGACACGGACCTTTCGCAGCCTCCATGACGCCAACGCGCAGCTTCTGGAATGGGTCATGGGCTATGCGGGGAATCGCACCCACGGCACAACCAAGACCCAGCCGTTGGCGTTGTTTGCCGAGACGGAAAAGCACATCCTGCGCCCTTTGCCGGACGTGCCGCCGGAACTGGCTGTTTGGGCCAAGGTGAAGCTGCACGGCAACTGCCATGTCGAGTTTCGCCGCTGCTACTACTCCGCCCCCTGCCGACTGGTGCATCAAATCCTGTGGCTTCGCGCCACGGAAAAGACCGTGCAAATCTTCCACGACAACGAGTTGATCGCCATCCATTCCCGACGGTTAAAGCCGGGGAGCAAGGCCACCGTCCAGGAACACCTGCCACCAGAGGCCCAGGCCTACATCATGCACGATCCGCAGTGGTGCCTGCTCCAGTCCGAAAAGGTCGGGCAGGCCTGCCGTGAGTTCATCGATGCACTCTTTGCCCACAAGGTCCTGGACAATCTCCGGGCCGCCCAGGGAACACTGCAACTCAAGAAGAAGTACGGGGCCAAACGCCTGGAAGACGCTTGCCGCCGCGCCTTGGACCATCACGATCCCCGCTACAACACCGTCAAACGCATCCTGGAAAAGGGGCTGGATGTCCTGCCTCGACCCGTTTTCCACGAGGAGGTGAAAGATATCTACAGAGGAAAATCGAAGTATTGCCGAGAATTACGAGGAATCCTGCAATGAAAAGGAGGAAGTCATGAACCCCATGCCAGCGCTCGAACCGGCGCTCAAGCAACTGCGTCTCTCCGGCATCCTGGACTCCATGGAGATCCGCAACAGGCAGGCCATCGAGGACGGCCTGTCCCACGTGGAGTTCCTGGCCATGCTGATTGGGGACGAGGTGGCCCGCCGGGACCAGAAAAAGTTCTCGCTTCGTGTGCGCCGGGCCGGTTTCCGCAGCGAAAAGACCTTGGAAAGCTTCGACTTCGGCTACAATCCGGCCATCAACAAGGCGCTTATCCTGGACCTGGCCACCTGCCGTTTCCTTGAGGAAAAGGCCCCGGTGCTCATCGTCGGCCCCTGCGGCACCGGCAAAAGCCATATCGCCCAGGCACTTGGCCATGCCGCCGCCCGAAAAGGCTACGAGGTGCTGTTTACGCCTGTCGGCAAGCTCCTGGGCATGCTTCAGGCGGCCAAGGCGACCAACGCCTACGACAGAAAACTCTCCGCCCTGGCCAAGACGGATCTGCTCATCATAGACGACTTCGGGCTGAAACCCTTTAAATCTTCAGAGGATGAGGATTTCCATGACCTGATCGCCGAACGCTACGAACGCGTTTCGACAGTGATCACCAGCAACCTGGACTTCGCCGAATGGGGAGAAGCCTTCAATAACAAGCTGCTCGGGGCGGCGACCTTGGACCGGATCCGGCACGGGGCCTACAAGGTCATCCTCGAAGGACGGAGCTATCGAAGCTCCAGGGAAGAGGCGGCACTTAAAAACCGCGTTGCCGGTGCGGAGGAAAACACCTAACTTTTCGATGCGTCCGAACCCCGGAAACGCCACCCAAGGTGGCTCCATTAGGGGTGCACATCGCTGGCTCCATTAGGGCGGTCAATGACAACGTTCGCTGTGACGTTGGTTGGCTTGCTCGATTGGTTTTTTTGGCCCACGTCTACCTTGACGCCCAAGTCGTTGTTGCTCATGCGCTTAAGCGGCATGATAGCTTCATAACCCTTCTCGCCAGCCACCCCGAGCCCGCCAGATGCAAACGCGTGGAAGCCGCTATCCGCCGTCGTGAATAAGGTCGGTGATGTCAGGATGGAGTTCGTGGGAAGAGTTGTTCCAGAGAAAGCGCCGCCGTTTGCAAAACCGAAAATGCTCAGGAGAGACCAGCTCGAATTTGCGGTGCTTCCAAAAAGTCCACTGAGAAAATCACCCGTGAACTGCTTTGCTATCGAATCGAAAATATTATTCAGCCACTGCTCAAGAATCTTTTGTGCGAAGTTACTGAATGCGTTCCCAAGGTTCTCAAGCAATGAGGACCAAATGTCCTCCATATCCAGGGAGCCTTGCGCGAGCCCCTTAAGAAGATCACCGAATGTATCGCCAATCGCAGAAGAAATATCACGCGACAGATCGAACAGAGATTCACCAAGCATTTTGGCGTTGTCTCTCATCCTTGACATATCATCTTTATACGTACCGAATTTGAGAGACAAGGTTGCATAAAATGCGTCTGTTGCATTCCCGTATTTTTGGATATCTTTTAACGTCTTCTCCATCGCGTCTTCTTTGTTTACCTTGGAAAAGGCTTCACTCTCTTTGTCTCCAGCCTTTTGTGCGGCGGCTATAATCTCATCGTATGCTGCCATGCGCACAAGGACCATCTTAGAAGATATTTCGGAAAAGCCCTGGAGGTCTTGCTCGTAGATTTGCAATCTAGCCTCTTGGGCTTTCTTCTCCTCGCTATTGATCTGATTGTAGGCGCTGGCGTACTCTTCAAATGACCCCGCCGTTTCCAACTTGATTTGAGCTGACTTATTATTGGCAAGCAGATGTAGGACATCGATCATCTTGTCCAATTCAGGACCGGCCGGGAATTTCTTTCGAAGGTCAAACTCCTGAGCTTTTTCCCACAAGGACACCTCAAGCTGCCGGCCCTGGCCGAGCATGGATACGTCGCCAACAGCTTGGCCATACTCCTTCCAGAGGTTGGCCTTGTTGATCAGGGACTGTTCCTCGTCCCGATCAAGCTCTTTGAGCTGCGCCGACCGGCTTTGGGCAAGCTGCGCATCGATGGCCGCACGCTCTTCAGCAGAAGCATTTATATAAGCGTCCCGCTTGTGGACTTCATCAATTTCTTGTTGAATTAAAGTACGCTTGTACTGATATTCTCCCATTTCAATGGAATTGATCTTGTTTGTTGACTCTTTTTTCAAAGAAACGATATCGTTTGAATCCTTGGCGTAATCAGCTAGTGAGCGATCTGTTTTGTCTCGTTGAGCAGCAAGAGGGTCAACTACATACGCCATCGCCTTGCCACCGCCCACCCGCTTTAGATAGGTCGATGCATCTGTCATGCGCAGACCATGGCTCGACATCTCGACTATTTTGGCAGCGCCAGTTGTTGCATCTCTATAAAACGCGACGATATGGTCTATCCCGCGATAGTGATCTTTGTCCCAATCTTTCGGCCCGGTATCAAACCCCAAAAGCATACCAGTTTTTAGGGCGTCAATGTTGATGCTTTTCGCAGCACCTTGAAGCATCGTCCCCGTCGCGTTTTGAAGTTTCTGGATCATCGCTCCAGAACTATTTGATTTGCTTACTGCGCTAAATATGGCGCCGTCTGTTCCTGCGGCGCGAAGCTCTTGCCCCATATTTTTATCCAAAGCCTTGAACCAATTCGCGATCCACCCGGAACAATCTTGAGCCCCGCTGGACAAGTCTTTTGCCCCGCGCGCATATTTAAGCCCCAAGGACAATGTCTCATTGTAGAAACCGGAAAGATTCTTTCCCACTTCATTGACAAGCATCTGGTTCCGCTCGTCCTTGGGCATGGCGGAATAAAGTTCTGTCTTGGACGCCTGTTCTTTTTTTGCCTCGTCAACCTTATTTGAGTAGACACTTTTTGCGTAAGACGTGTCAGACAGCTTGTCGGTGATGGTCTTGATTATGCCAGCATCATTCGTAAGCGCTGCATTCGCCTTCTCAAGTTGCTCAGTGAAGAACTTTACTGCCTCGCCGGCGCCTTCGGCCTTCGCCTTGTCAAGATTGTCGGTGAAAAATTTGACGGCCGATTCGTCTTGCGCCTTCGCTTCATTGGCCTTTACGAGGTCGGCCTGGAGAGTCGCTTCAACAGCATTAACATTCCCAAGGCTTCCCTGGGCTTTTCGCACCTTATCAAGCGCAGTCCCCTCAAGAAGCTTGTTGAGCGTAGCGATTGCTTCAGTCAGCTCTTGCGTATTGACGCCGATCTTGACGTCTTGGTTGTTGAGCTTGTCGAGCTTCGAGCGAATGTCGTCGATCTGGTCGGACGTCTCTTTTAAGGCGTGATTCGTGGCATCCGTCTTAATCGGTGTGTTATTTAACTTGTCATATCGAGACTTGAGTTCTTCAAGCCGTCCCTGTAATCTGTAAAAATAGTCGGTCGTTGTTTCGGTAGCGCGTTGCTTTGATGATTCACTCGAAACATAGGTGGAGGCGGAGCTAGAACTATATGAAGAAATTAGCTTCGCCCCTGAAACGTGAGCCGAAACGAGATCAGTTTGAGCTGTTTTTGTTTTAAATATTTGAGTTCTTACTTTTTCAAATTCATCAATAGACTGATTTACATCCTCATATATTCCACCAATAACAGCTCCAGCCAAAGTTCCGGCGCCATTTTTTGTAAACAAGAACCCAGTTGCCCCGCCAACAAGCGCCCCACGCAACCTCGGGTCTATTGAATTCCATGAATTTGAAATGCCAGCGAACCTATCCGGTATGCTTGAAAGTGCATCTCCAAGAGACTTGATGCCGTTTGCGAAGTTGTCAAAATCCGTCTCGTCAAGGCTCAAGGCCCATTCTCTGAACTTGACAACCACATCCGCCACGGCAGACGCAATGTGCTCAAGCCCCGCCTGAATGCGTGGATCTTGGACTTTAATGCCCAAGTCCTTCATGGTGTAGGTCAGCTCATCAACAAGAGTGGAGGTGGCGGGGAGAAGCGGAGTCCCAAGATTCCTCTTGAACTCTTCAAAATATCGCGGGAGGCTGGAAATTTTCTTGCCAGCAGTGGTCAGGGCCGCTTCATAGACGCCAACATTGCGGGCGGCCACCTCTTCAACGGCCCGGGTCCTGGCAAGCGTCTTTTCTCGTTGTGTCAGAGCATCAGAATTCTTGTTGAGTTCCAGGCCAAGCCGCTTGTAGCTGGCCTCGAAATCAACGTTTATACCGATCTCGCGCAGGATCTCGGTGTCACCCTTCTGGATGCCGGCCACCATGCGGCCGAAGGCTTCGGAGGAGTTGATGCCACCAATGACCGCAGCGTCCTGTGCCGCGCGGGCAAGCGTTGACGCCTCGGCAAGGTCTATCTGCGCCTGGATCATGGCGATGATCGAGTTCCGTGATTCCTGGGCTGTAATGCCTCCCTTGCGCATCGCCATTTCGACGTCATACATGCGCTGCATGGAGACGCCGGCGGTTTTGCCTATTTGCTCCATGACGACGCCAAGCGTCTGGTAGCGAGCAGCCAACAAGGCCGCATCCTGGACGTAGGACGCGACCTTGTAGGTGGCGAATGCGGCTGCGAGGTATTTGGCGGCCTTGGTGAGGCCGTCCATGGTCGTTTCGGCGTTCTTGCCGGCCTTGGTCAGGGCGTCGAGGTCTTGGGCCGCAACCTTGGCTTCAAGGGTGCTGATCCTGATATTGAGTTCGGCCAGGTCGGACATGGATCAACCCCTTTTCTCTGCGATCTTTGCGGCTGCGCCCAAATAGGCCACGTCCATTTGCCGTAAAATTTCGACTTCCCATGCCCGTGGAGACGTTCGCAAAAGCCGACCCCAGGCCTCAATTTCGGCGTATGTCAGGGGCGCTGGCCCAAATCCTCCGCCGCGCCCCTGGTGCAAGTCCCAGAACCAAAGCCAAATATGCTTCCCTTCGGGCGGAATCTCCGGCGGTTCGACCGGCCTCCCCGCCTGCATCAGATTTTGCCGGAGCGTTGTTCCGCCCTTGCGGGGGGTGTCCATCTCGACCAGGAAGTCCACCCCCGCGCAAAGGGACTGGGTTAGCCAGGCAAAAAATTCGAACGATCCTCCACGAAGGAGGAGACCTGTTCGAAGACCCAGGGCTGGATCATGAGCTCCAGGGCGACGGGCTGGGTGACGTCAAGTTCCTGGCCGCCGAGAAACACCTTGCCCCCGGTCACGGTGCAGGCCAGGAGCTCACGGCCTTCCTGCTCGGCCTCGGCCGCCGACAGGGGGGACGTCCGGGACTTCTGGCGCCGCGCGTGCTTGTCCAGGATGAGGCGCAGGTTGTCGCGATAGGCCTCGCTGTCACGGCCGATCACCATGAAGTACATGGTGCTTTCGTCCTCCTCACCGTAGGTGAGCGGCTTGCCGGTGACGGGATGGCGAAGGTTCATCCGCACGGCGGTGCCGGCCGCCGAAACAACATCAAGATTCTTCAGGTCCATCGATTACACTCCAGGGATGCGGGTGATTTGGAAGTTGGTGCCGGTAGTGGCGTCGTAGAGAGCCTGAAAAGGCATTTCGACAACGATGCCCTTCTCATCCTTCACAGGGTTGCTGCCGTCGCTGTATTTCAGACGGGGGATCAGGGACGTGTAACTTTTGGACGTGCCGTTCCCGAGAGTAAATTGCAGCGAGCTTTCCGTCTCGTTGATGAATTTGTTGAGCAGGTTCAGGTTCTCGAAGTAAGCGGACAACGTTCCGGTGAGGTTCGAGCGGCCTGGGATGACCCCGGCAGCCTGGTTGCTAAAGACCACATAGGCGGGGTCAAGGTTGTTCTCCAGGCTCAGCTCTAGGCCGGTAACGACGGCGATACTGGAACCACCCTCAAGCAACTCCCCTGTGAAAGAGTCGAAGGGGAGATTTGTCTGGCTGGCGGTCGGGGAGGCGTCCAGGGGGGAACTCGAATAGGAGCCACCCTTGCCGATCAAGCTGAAGGTCCCGCTGATAATCTCATTCGGTTTAACCGAGAGCTTCAGCGTTTTAACCATGCAACCCGTAAACACCCCATACTGGCCGATATCGGCGAACGCACGTTCGAAGGTGAAACTCTTGGCCGTCGTCCCGGCCTTAAGTACATTGGTCGACCAAGTCCCGAACAGCGCCCCCTCGAAAAGAGAGTCATATTCACCGTAGGAAAGTTCGAACTCAATATCCCCTTCGATCTTCTGGGTGCCATGGCGAAAGTCAGAAATCTGCCGGTCATCGCGCAACTCGGCGCTCTGATTCGTCTCCTTCGCCAGGACCAACGAGCAGGTCTTGTGCCGCAGCTTGACCATTTCCGGCGTGGTTGGCGTTGTCCCCCACGTGGACTCGGCCACATACCGCAGCCCGTGAAACCCGCCTGTCGCGAATGTCATGATGTTTCTCCTTCTTTTCCGGCTAGGCCGGGTCCATGTAGGCTCGGAACGTTATGCTCACCGGTCGCTTGTACCGCGTAGCCTCTTCCATCTCCGGTCCCATCGCAGCGGTTTCGATGACCACTTTGGCATCCGTCATGGTCCCAGAAGTAAGCGTCATGCCACGCCGAAAATGTGCCCGCAGCGCGTCACCTAGGCCGAAAACAGCCCCGCGCCCCTTACCCGGGAGCCCCAGAACATCCACCTGATAGACGCCGCGCTGGAGGTCTTGCGCTTCTGAGCCAAGCCCGGCTGCCCGTGTTGTCGCCGGCAGGAAGTGCGGCCGGAGGTAGGCGGCATCGGGCGGCGTGAAAGCCCGATTTTCCCAGGCGACGGCCAGAGATTGCGCAGTCGCGAAAGCGGAGAGGTGGCCATCGAGCAGGCCTGAAACCGTGGACCAGCTCATTGCGCACCCCCGGAGATGGAGCTGAAATGAGCGATCAATTCTTCGACGCTGATGCGGTAGACGCCGGCCGGGGCTTGCTTTGAATGACCGTATTCGAGGGGGATGGCGTATTCGACGTTGTTGTAGATGAAGATCGTGTCCCCGAGCTTGTAGGAGCCGAGCTTTTCACTCCCGCGACCGACCGTGATGCTGCCATCCCCATGGGCCTCAAATTCCAGGACGGCGCCACCTGAAATGCTGTTGATGTCAATCTGGTTGTTGGCCCGGAAGCGTCCGGTATCGACAGGGGATCGGGCCACAATCCGCGACAGGAGGTCGAGGGCGATCTTGCTTACGACCAGGCGCATCTTCTCCTTTGTCTTTACGCCAAAGCGTTCCAGGTCGAGTGTGAAGCTACCCACGACGGACCTGCAGCTTGTAGAGGAGGGGGGTCCCGGCGGGCTCGACGGCCGAGACGGAGACCACCCGCCAAAGGGTTGAGCCGATGGCGACGACATGGTTGGGCTCCGGTCGAACGGCCACTTCCGGGCTCATGAGCACAATCTTGTCCCCGGCCAGCACAAGGGACCCGTCGACCAGATAAACTTTGACGTCTGTCAGAACCCCAACGGTTTCGTAGGCCGGATCGGTCTCGCTGGAGTCAGTGCCGGAGACGGGGTCGAAACTGCCCTCGGTCGGCACGCGCAGGGTCATCGAGGTCCCGGCCTTCTTGAGCATGGCAGCGGCACGTTTGGCGGTGGCGGCGTAGTTCATGCGTGCCCCTCCCCGGCCTTTTTTCTGGCCACGGCCTCGGCGAACATGGTCCGAACTTCTTCCTCGGAAAGCCCCATTCCGCTTTTGGAAAAGATGGCCGACATCCAGGAAAGGGCGCGAAAACCATTGTAGGTCCCGTCGGGGTTGCGCGCGGCCTCATCCAGAGTCTTGGCGTAGCGGGGATCGGTCATGGCAAGCACCAGCCTTCCACGCGCTGCCAGCGCGGCGATGGATCAACATCCCAAAGCCACCGGTAGATGTGCGCGAACCACCGTCCGAACTCGTAGCAGACCTCTTCTTCGGCCGGCATTTCGTCACGCTCGAGAATGGCTCGGTAACTCGGACAGAGGATGCGGAGGCGATGCAGGATGGCGTGCTGGAGTTCGTGGGCCACAACTTCCATGTCCCAGGCGCCAGCCACGAAATGGACCTCGCCCATCTTGGGTGCCGGGAGCAGCTCGCCGCTTTCCGGATCCATGGACGTTGGGCACGGGCAATGGCAGCCAGTCGCCTGGCCATCTTCCATCCCCTTGGTCCCGCCGATGAGAGCCGGCTTGTCGCACCAAAGAAAGACGTGCCAGTAGTGCGGCCGACGGCTTGACCGCATGATGGCCTGGGCTACGAGCCCAGAGAAGTCTTTGATGCGACGGATCGCCACTTACGCCCCCACCTTCTTCAAGTCGTCCGGGAACTCGGCGGCGCGCCCGTCATCGAACGGACATTCTTTCGGCAGCACGTCGAGCGCGGCGACGACATCCACCTGGGCGTAAAGCTCAAGCGTAACCCTGGCTGTCCGGTCTTCGGCCCGGATCTCGAACTTAATGCTGTAGACGCCGGGGATTTCTTCGCCGGTCGCCGGGTTGATGACCTTGGTGCGGCGCGGGTCGCCGTCACTGATTACGCGGACAAGGCGTTCGGTCGCGTCCATGCCTACCCCCTCACCAGCTCCACACTGGCTCCGGACTTCAAAAACGGCCGCAGCAACGCCTCGACCGCGAGGAACCGCGTCCCGGCCGGAGCGCCGGCCACGTATTGGGTCGTGAGAACGTCAACCCTCTCCATCACAATAGCTCCGCCGCGCTCAAGGTCCGGGAGCATGTCCGTCCCAACAAGATAACGAAGCGCGACTTCGCATTGTGCTTGTGGAATAGCCGGGGGGATTTCGTTGGAAGGCCAATAGTAGCCCTCGTTAATGTCATAGCTTTCCGGCAAGCCAACGTCGTCGATGGGGACATTGTATCTTGGCCAGCACATGGCCTGACGGTAAGTGATGCGGTAGCCCCGCCAATTGAGGCAATTAAGATATTGCCCGGCACGAATAAGCGAGGCTTCTTTCGCGGCATCCGTCCCGGTCCAGTCCGTCATGCCTCGGTCAGAAAAATAAGCGTCGGCATCGGTCACGTTGATAAACGTATTCGCGCCTGTGACGCGTGCCCCTGTTTCGACGACAAGCGCCATGGTTTATGCCTTGCCCCCGGAATGAAGCGTAAAGTCTGCGGCCTGAATCACGGCCAGGATCGCATCCCTGGTGGTGGCGTCGGCCCCAAGTGTGACCCCATGCTCCTTCGCGAAGGACCGAAGTTGAGGGACTGTCATCCCTTCAAGAGGAACGATCTCAGGCTCAGGCTGCACGTTCGTCCATCCGCCCCGAGCGAGCAATTCCCGGGCATCCACGTCATGAACTTTCAGCGGAGCGCCCGATTCGATATTGTAAACGATGGCCATTTATCCCTCTTTGAAGGGGCGGGTTTCCCCGCCCCGACATTTTACGACAGCGTGACGCCGGCTTCGGCCACCACAACCCACTTCTCCGCCGTGCTTACAAGCACGAGCGTTTCTCCGGCCGCATTGAACGTGGCGGTCGAAGCGGCGGAACCGCCGATAACGTTGGTCAACGCCAGGGTGACCGCGTTCGTGGACGTGGTGCTGGTCATGGTGAGGACCAACAGTTGCCCAGCCCGCGCCGGGGCAGCCAATGTGATTGCATAGGTGCTCGTGGCAGGCCCGACGATGGAGACATGGTTAGCGTTGACGTCGACCGCTCCGGCGGCGGTAATAGCCGCCTGGATGGCCCCGGAAAGCGCCGCGCCGAACGCCGTCCCACCGGTAATGGCCACGGCATCCGGCTCCTGCAACGCCATGGCGCCCATCGTTACGTCCTTGATCTGTTTGACGCCTGACGCCGGCAGCGTATGGGCTTCGACGATGCCCGGGTTGATGGCGGACATGACGATCTACTCCATGGGCACGGCATAAGCCGTGTAGTTGATGCCCGTGGCCACGTCGCCGGCAACAGCGGTGTACACACGCAAATAGCGGTAGTAGGTGCCGTCGTTTTCGTTGTCGAAGTAGAGCTTGAAACGGCCGGTTGAATCGTCCTTGTTGCAGTCTGACCGCTTCACTTCGGCTGCGGACAGGTTCAGGGCCGCCAACTCGGCAATGGCCGTATCGGTGGCGAAAGCGGCCACGGTCGAGCCCTGGACAATGATGTCGTAAATCTCCGTGTTGGAGGCGATCTCCAAAGCGGTCACGTCGATGATCATGCAACCGCGAAAAAGCCCCTCGCCCACGTCGATCACCTTGGCGGCGGAATCGACGGTGGCAGCGGCGGAAGCGGCCACAAGGCCCGCGTCCTTGAACTCAAGGTTGGCGTCGAAAGTGCCCTGGGGGCGCTTTTTGGCTCCGGTAATGCTCATGATGTTTCTCCCTTTGCGTCAGGCTTAGGCAGTGACAGCCGCGTCCTTGACCCCACCCAGGCGGGCGGCGGCGCGGCCGTGGTAGCAGGCGATTCCGGCGAGCCATTCAACGCGAGTGCGCATGGCCGGCTTTTCCTGCAGCTCGCCCAGGTCGCGGACATCCATCACGCCGTTCTGGATTCCGCCAAGCATGCCGTCGCCAAAGCTGACGCAGTAGATGCTCGATGCGGTGGCCGTAGAACCGGTGTAGCCAACCTCGGTGAACGGCAGAATGTCGTCCCCAGCGTTGTCGTAGTCGGCAATCAAAATGGGCAGGTCGGCGTACATGGCGATCTTGCGGCCGAAGGCGCCCAACTCGTACGTCAGGAACCCGCCGATGGACGTGGACCGGGAAGCAGCGGACAGGCGCCGACGCATGGTCTTGTTCATGATGAGGTGCGTGGGGCTATCCACGCGGTCGATCAGCTCATCGAGCTTGGCCAGGGACAACGCGTCCCCGCCGTCAGTGGTCCCGGCGTAGAAAAGCTGGTTTCCGACCAGCCGCGCCTGGAGACCGTCAAAACCGCGTGGGTCGCTGACGCTGTCACCCTTCAAAAACTGCTTGGCCCAAGCCAGGGCAAGGGATTTGACTTTCATGCCTTCCTGGGTGGACCGCTGGGCCATGCCCATGGTGCGCAGGATGAACATGTCAACGTCCAGGTCCCCGCCCGCGATGACGAGGGGTTCCGTCTGCGGGTTGAGAACGCCGGTAGACTCGGTGTAGGCTTCGTTCACGCCACGGAAGCCGACGCCGGGCAGGGTGTCTTCACGGTTGTAACGCAGCGCGTTTCCGGTGATGTCCTGGAACGGCAGCGCCGCCATGATGTCCGAAGCGGCTGCATACATTTCGATGACAGCCGACTGGACGGGGTTATCGGACCGCTTGGCGGCCTCAACGAGAGTCAGGGCCATGGTAGCTCCTTGTTAAACGCCCCGCGCCTGATTCAATCGCTCGACAGGCGACAGGTCGTGCCAGTTTTGATTCGTGGCTCCGGCCCGCCCTCCGGTGGCCCCGCCCCCGGGTTGGAACTTTGTGTCCACGAGGTTCTTGTTCTCGGGCAGTCCCAAAAACGCCTTGACCGCCTCGGCAGCGGGAAGGTTTTTTTCGACACGCTTGTCACCGTCCAAGACGGTGACCGTGGTTTTTGGGACGTACTGCCCGGTAGGCCTGCCGTCGTCGCCGATGACGGGCTCAAGCACCGTGCGCCCCGCCAGAAGCCCATGGATTTGGGCGGCGGAAAACGCACCGGCTTCCTGTGCGGCCCGGGTAAGCACGGCCTCGATTGTCGAGGTTGTGTAAAGCTGTTGGTAGTGGTCAGCCTGGGCCTTGATCTTGGCGGTTTCTGCGGCCGCCTCTTCCCGAGCCTGCTTGATCTTTTTGGCGGCCAGCTCGTCACTGGAAAGCACCTGCTTTTCCAGATCGTCGACTTTCCCCTGGAGGTCGGCACGCTGGGCATCCGTCAACTTGTGGTTTTCCAGCAATTCATTGTACTGCCCGAGCAGCTTCTTTTTTTCGCTAAGCAGCTCTTCATTCTTGGACTTCAGCCCTTTCACTTCCGACTCGGACACAAGGCCGCCGTTTACGTCGAGCACATACGCTCCGTCCTTTTGGACGTAAGCCGAGCGCAGCACCTCGGGCACCGCGTCCAGCGACTGCAACTTGAATTCAAGGCCCATGGCTCCCCCGGGGAGTAACGCCGGCCCCTGGCCAGGCGGTTGGAGTTGTAGAAAAACAAAAAGGCCGTAAACCTGGAACGATTCACGGCCTATAATACAGGGGATGGTAAGTTTATTTTAGACGGTGGTTGCCGCTAGAGGCAAAGGCCCCATTGAAATCTTTGTCACGCCGCATGTATTATGCCCCCAGTGAACAAGCAAAACCAATGGGGGCGCGTATGGCAAATATGCGAGACACGGTCGAAGAGTTGCGCGGCATATTGCCGCCCGTCTTTGCGGGCCAAAGCCTCGACGACATGACGGGCGGGGCCATCAACTGGCGAACGATCCTCAACGCCAGGGCGCGGAAAGAGGTCCCGCCGTCGTGCTTCATGAGGAGCGGGAGAAAGGTGCTGGTGAAGCGCGATCCGTTCTTGGAGTGGTGGAAAGGGACGCTGCGGGAAGAGGGGGGCGAGTGATGGCGCATACCGACGCCTGCAAGTACCAAGTCTGCCAGCTCGTCGAACGGCTGGTGAAAAATGGCCAATCGGTGAATGAGGCCAGCAAGCACGTGCAGGTTGAAAGCGATGGCATCCCGGCCAAGACGATCCAACGGTGGTGGAGACAAATTCAGGACGAAGCAAACGGGTTGCTCAATAATGAGCAACAGCCCGAAAACCCAGCAACCATGCCGGTTCAGGGTGGTTGCACTGGTTGCAAGCTTGATCCGGTCAGGGTTGTTTCCAGGATCGACAAGATGGTCGAGCAGGGGAAGTCAATCCGTGAGGCATCCGAGGTGATTGCCAAAGAAACAGGAAGGCGCCCGTCTGCGATTCGAAGTGCCTACGTCCGCGAGCGTGACAAGCTGGCCCCGGAAGACGAGCCGTCCGAGGCTTGGCAATTCGTCGAAATTGCCATCTCACAACTGAGCAGGATCAGAAAAGACGACCCCGGGCGGAAAGAGGCCTTCCAAAAACTTAAGAACTGGATTGCGGTCCAGGAGGGAAAATAGCATGTCCAAGGTCCTTGAGTCTCGAAACTATGGGATGTTCTCACTCCACAGCTTCAACCGTGACGTTGAAAAAATCGCCAAGCTCGAAAAAAGTATGCGGCTGCATGGCTGGATTTCCGCATACCCTATGCACGTCATCCGCGAAAACGGGCACCTGAAGATCAAGGGCGGACATCATCGGTTCGAGGTCGCCAGGAAACTCGGCATCCCGGTCAAGTATGTCGTTTGCGACGACAAGGCGACCATTCACGAGCTGGAAGACGCAACCACGCCGTGGGATTGGCCGGACTACTTGGAGTCCCACGCCAGGACTGGGAACGTAAACTATCTCAAGATCAAAAAATACCAGGGCGAAACAGGAATACCCCTCACGTGCATCGTTTCCATGTTTGGTGGCTACACGGCCGGATCAGGCATTTACGCTGGTCCGTTCAAAAGCGGGGCTTTTAAGATCAAAGACACCGATCACCCCTCCATCGTGGCTGACCTCGTGGCCGTCGCAAGGTCGGCAGGATTCAAGGGCTCGACCATCCGCAATTTCGTCATCGCCCTGTCAAAGGTGGCTAAGACCGCCGAAATCGACCTCCCCCGCCTCAAGGCCAAGATGAAGGCGCATCCCTACCTTCTCCAGAAACAAACATCCGTGGATGGCTACCTTGCCATGCTCGAAGAGGTCTATAACCGGCAACGAGCCGACAAGGTTCCCCTGGCTTTTATGGCCAACGCGGCGGCCAGGGCTCGCAACATCATCCCGCCCAAAGGACACAATCAAGCCGCCTAACCATCGCCATATCACGCATATGCAAGCCGCCTTTCGGGGCGGCTTTTCATTTCTCTCGGCCGAGCATAAACTGACCCCATGAAATTCGGCCCCCGCGTCCCCTCCCTTCGCAAGCGCATAGCCGCCCGCACGTCTCCGGCCCGGTTCCTGCGGCATTCGCTCGGGTTCAAGGCCCCGCGTGGTTGGGGCTGGCTGACGAACCCGAAGCGTGCGCTCTACAACCGGATTTACAACCGGACGACGTTCAGCATTCTCCCGAGCGGTTGCTTGATGCCGATCTTGACAATATTTTTTATAGGCATATTTGCAGCTATCAGATTAATATTCTAACAGCGCAAATGGGTATGAAAAATGAAAGTGCAATTTGTCGTTGAAGCGTCTTGGCTATGCAAACAATGCGGATTGAAACAAAGCGATCCGGAGTTAATCGTCGAAATCGGAGGGAAAGTAACTCCATTTTGCAAAAAATGCACAAGTAAAGATATGATTTTTATGGGTGATGAAAAAACAAAAAAGCTATGGGAGCTCTACGCCTATAGAAACTTGTCATCATCCGACCGATTTGACTTTTAATCCGCCTCCCCCCCCCTCCATTTCTCGCCCCGCCCGCCAGCGGGGCTTTTTTGTGCCCAAGTCTTGCCGGGGCGACATGAAAACTGGTATCGGGGCGGGAAACGTCGGGAGGCGGGATGACATGAAAAAATTTTTTACGCTTATGATACAGACAAGCTTATTCTGTATAGTGCTATTGCTTGTTATCCCCTTTTTCTCTTATGTTGACGCAGGCGAAAATAAAAATACTGGCAGAGAAGAATATTTTAAAAATAAAAAATGCTGTATAAATATTGACGATATATCAAAAACTATCAGCGCATTATCAACAGCTGGGGTCTTGCCGGGCAAAGGAGAGTTTGAGACCTCTGCTATGTATAATGAGAAGGTAAAATTTTTTAAAGAAAAAGAGCATGAAATTATAAATAAATATTACTTATTCAAAATAGTTCAAGACGCTATGTGGTCAAAATACAATGCTGACAACAATAATCTTGAGTTTGGCATAAAGGACTCGGCCAATTGCAGCCCGTCAATGCATAACCAACAAAATGAAAATATAGTTTTTGTGATTGATATAGAAAAAGAAAAATCAGACCGTGAATATGTTGGAGAAAATTCATTTGGGGTTAAGCGTACGGTTACAGAGCACACCCGGTCTACTAAATCAATTTATTTGTCAAATTTTAGTTTGCTGCGCAAATCCGTCCGTATTGGAGAGTTTGGTCATGTTTATTTAAATATTTTTTCTAAAACCTATAACGCTGAAGATGCTAAAGACATCAAAAAACGAATAGAAATGTTTGTGCTTGTGAGGCCAGACAATATAGAGCGGGGAGATATGGTTTGTCCTGTCTCTGTGTATGGGAAGAAAAAGCAGTGTTATATATGGGAGTATTCTTATTCCACTAAACCAACAATTGACCTACCAATTGCAGATACGGGGCGTTATTATCAACTCAACGCGAGCCTTGCGGCTGTCGTGTCTGTAGACCGCGAAACTAATGAAATAATAAATTGTACGTTTTACGACAAGCATCAACCTAGTATCAGTAGACATTTTTTAACAAACTGACTTAAAGGAATGGGATATGCAAGACCCTGATTACCAAGCGGTAGCTATGGCAATACGTGATGCGATCAATGACTCTCCGAAAAAATCTCGTCGCATCCTTCTGAAGACGCTTCTCAAGATGTACGGCTTCAAGACCAGACAAAAGCATTGGCTTGAGGCTATTCAACAGAGCCTTGACGGCGCTGGTATTATTAGCGCTCCCTCCGTTTCCGAGGCGGATCGTGACGATTGGGTGGTCCTTTCTGTCACGACTCCGCACATCCCCGTGGACGACTTCACGGCCGTCCCAGAAGGAGAAGATGGGGAGCAGGCCCCAACAGGTGACGACCCGTGGATTTCCACCATCGCATCCAAGACTTTCCGCAGCGAGAGGGAGGTTGAAATACGTTTTGTCCTTCCGCTCTTGGAGCGCCTCGGGTACGACGAAGACGACCGGTCAGATGGATACCCGGTCGAACAAATTGTCGGTGTCAGAAAATCTAAAACAGAAGCAGATTTTGTTTTATTTGACGGACTTAACCGGACAAAGAGCAACGCATTGCTGGTCGTTGAAGCAAAAAACGTGGGGAAAACCCTCGTTGATCACATCGGACAAGCGAAAAGCTACGCCATGTTCTTGGGAACTCCATATTTTATGGTAACAAATGGAGACGATATTAGAGTTTTTCTTTACAGAAGTCCCATTGAGTCTGACGTTGAAGTGTTCAAATCGAACAGAAATGATTTAGTTTCCACATTCAAGGCCCTTTACAATATCGTCAGCAAGAGAGCTGTCGTCGAATACAAAAAGAAGAAAGCTGCGATGTTAGGATGATGCGGCGTTGTGATGCTCCACGCCGGCAAGTAAGCAATTTCCGTGGCCATGGCTAGCAGCCAGGTTTTTTCTAGCCCCCTGAGTTATCATGGGGCCTTTTTTTCTTGACTCTACTTTATATCACTTCGGTCTCTTTAGACCTGTCTCTATAAATAAATTTTTTCCCGCATTTTGGGCACTCGCTAGGCATGTATGTAATGTCAATTCCGCATTCTGGACAAAATATTTTATGTGGAGCCATGGGCAATTCGCGACCACAGTGCTTACAAACAATAGCCTCTTGCTTCACATATTCCGCACAAGATGGGCATCTTTTATGCCGAACTGGCGCATGCCATGTCGGCATAAAGCCCACAATAAAAATAGCAAGCGGCCCTAAAAGCATCCCGAGGAACAGCCAATCGAACCAGCTTCTATTTTTGGCGTTGGCAATGACTGAAGCGCCTATGCCACAGCATATCCAGGCGAAGATAAAGGCCATCTTTTCGTTCTCCCTTTCTCCAAACCGATACCGCCCGCCACATGGGCAGGGCAAGCCTGCGGGCGGTGTTTTTCTTGAAATGGGGATATTTTTTACGAGACGGATTGACAAACATGACTAACATGTTTAACTCTTGAATTAGGAGACGGGCACATGGAAACAACCAATATCGGGATCAGAAATTTTCCGGTCGAACTTCGCAAGCAGGCGAAGATAGCGGCCCTGAAGGAGGGAATAACGCTGCAGGAGTGGTTTATCGAAGCTGTCAAGGAGAAATTGGAGCGTTCCAAAGAAACCCAGTAACAAAAGCGGCCCCGGCCGGGTGTACCACCACCCAACCAGGGCCTAGCCCCAGCACACCTTACCAGGAGGTGCACCATGGCTCAGGCTATTTTATCCGAACCCGTTTCGTCGGGCAACGGTCTTCCGGGCGCAATGCCCATCCTGTCCCTCGTCAACGGGCATCCCAGGGCTTCTTCCCTCGCCGTGGCCGAGCATTTCAAGAAGCGACATGACAACGTGATGAGGGCGATAACCCAAACCTGCCATCATCTCCCAAGCAATTTCTGTGCCCTCAATTTTGAGGAGACATCCTCGGCAGTCCCTGGGCCGAAGGGCGGCACTCGCCAAGAGCGCGCCTACCTCATGACCCGCGATGGCTTCACGCTGATCGTGATGGGCTTCACCGGCAAAGAGGCGATGGCCTGGAAGCTGCGGTACATCGAGGCCTTCAACGCCATGGAAGCCGAGCTTGCCCGGAAGTTCCCGACCGCAGGAACCCTTACCGCCTCCCAGCAGCAGGAAATCAAGGAGTTGGTCCAGGCCAAGGCGTCGGCTTACCCGGACGCGGTGAAGCGCAAGGTGTTCTCGCAAATCTGGATGCGCCTACAGCGCAAGTTCAAGGTGCCGCGCTACGAGGAATTACCCGTCGCCCTGTTCGGCGAGGCCCGGGACTACGTGATCGCCATGCAGATTCGGAGCGTGGCGGCGCCGGCCCTGGAAGGAGCCGAACCCGCCAAGTCTCTCCCACCTGTCCGCCGCCGTAACACGCTCGACGACTACAAGGCCATGTACCGCGAGCTTCCCGACTCGCCGCAACACTGGCTGCGCCTGATCACTGAGACGTTTAACGCGACGGAAGCGTTTGGCAAAAAGCTGGATGCAATCAAGGCCGAGGCGACGAAGCCCTTCCGGTCCGGCCGGACCTCCGACGTGTCCAGCTACTTCGATGCGTCCATGTCGCCTGTCTTCGACCTGTTCTCCGTCGCCGACGAGCAGCTCAGGCTGACCTACCGCTGCGTTTATAACGCGCTGGAAGGATGTCGGAATACCTGGATGTTGCTCAATAAGGGGTAGGGCCATGAGCGATCCCAAGCGCATTGACGCGGACGTGGCCCTGGCCCTTGCGATTTTAGAACTCAACAAAGCGTTCGCCCGTGAACGGGATGGGAAACGACAAGGGCCGGCGCCCGAACCGGTGAAGGCGTAAAAGAAAGGGGCCGCTCGAAAGGGCGGCTCCTATCATTCAACCCCCGCAAACCTCCCGCCACACCGGGTCCATCTGGATCGATTTGAATCGCAACCCGCATGCCGGGCACCGATGATATCTCTCTCGGATGTCGTCCTTCCAAGGCTCGCGATGGTAGGCCTTCACAGGCAATTCACCGCACCTCGGACACCGGGCGCCATACCGAGGCGAATACGATACGCCATAGGCTTCCTGGGTTTGTATCGCCTGGGCATTGGCCTGCGTCAATGATTCAATTTCCATGCACACGCTTTAGTTCCTCCAGGGTCAACAGGTCCCCTTTGCTATCCACCAGATCGCCGAATTTTACCTTTCCAGACTTCAATAGTTCCAGCCGGCCAGGCCCCACAGCATTGAGTTTGAACGAATCGCTTTGTTTCTCGAACCAGCTCCCGTAGTCGCCCTGGTGAAAACCGTATTCCTCGATCTCACGCGCTCCGCCAACCCCTATGGTTTTGTCAGGGCGCATGGTGTAGGGCCGGGCAGCGTCCTGCAGTTCGTCAAGCGGTATGCCGAGGTCGCGCCAGGAAATCGTCTCTGGTGTTGTCACGCAGCGACAATTACTGGACAGAAGCCCGCCTACATAATAAAGTGATGATGCAGTTTGGAGGTCATAAACATGCCCAGTAAAGTATCTGACTCTTGTGAAAGAGACGTATGCAGACGTTATACTTCCGGAGAATCTTCTGGAGAAATTGCGAAGGACCACGGAGTTTCTATTTCCTGCATCGCGTCCATTCTCAAAAGGAACGGTATTCGTCCCGATGGAAGGAAGCCAAAGACAATTCCCAAACGAAGGTTGAACATCCCTCTTGAAGAGGTGACTTCCTTGTATTTGTCCGGGATCTCTGAAAACGAAATTGCTAAGCGCTTTGGCGTTAGCCGGGCCGCAATTCGCCCCCGCCTCTTGTCCGCCGGTGTACCCATTCGCGACAGCGCCCAAGCTAACCGCCTGATGATGGCTGGCCGAAGCTCCGAGGAAAACTTCCGCAACACTCAGGCCGCGCATGAAGCCGCCCGAGGCAAACCTCAACCAGAAGAGTGGGCCCAAAAAGTTGCTCTCGGCCGGGAGCGGAACAAGAGGCACATCGGGCCGCAGGAGGTCGAGCTTGCGGCCATACTTACGAGCAAAGGCTTCACGGTCACCCCTCAAAAGGCTGTCGGGCGCTATAATATCGATATAGCCATTAGCGAATTCCCCATCGCCGTGGAGGTGTTCGGTGGCATGTGGCACGCGTATGGTCCCCATGCCCGGCGTTTTCGCAAACGCTTCGACTACCTTTTGGATTGCGGATGGATTCCTGTCATCGTGTGGATCAGCAAAGATTTTCCTTTGGGCCTCGGGGCTGTCAAATATATCTGTTCCCTCGCGGAGCGCCTGCGCAGCGGTAAATCCGTCCCTCGTCAGGAACAGGTGATTCGGGGTGACGGCAAACCGACGTCCATCGGAAAGGCCAATATCGACTACCGGGCCGCTGTAGGGGGCGACAAAAGCGGCGATTTTGTTCGGGGCAAAGACGGGCGTTTCACCCGTGAGGCAGCGAGGGTGTAGCGGACAATTCGGCCGACTCGTATCGTCCAAGGCCCACGTCCGACCATCGAGCGCCGAACAGCGGAGGCATGTTCCGTGCCCTGTATTTTTATACCCAGGCTCCAACGTCGCCCGCCATTTTACGCGCTTCACCACGTCAGCATTCTGTTTATAGACTGCTTCCATGGCCGCAACATTGGCCGACTGCACATAGGTTCTGGCCAGTGTAGTTGCTTGTTCCTTGCTGAGCATGTCGAACCCCTGGGAGAGGCGCTTGACCAACTTCGGATAGCCTTCGCCCTGAAGCATGCCGACGTTCAGCTCTTCTTTGATTCCGTCCTTGACGGTGGTGTCGAAGGCGGCATCGACCCACGCCGAAAGCGTCTTTCCACCCAGGGGCGTGTCCACGAACATCTGGCGAATCTGCTCGGCCGAGAGGGATACGAAGCTCACATTTACGGCCGCTCCGCCCACACTCAGGATGTCCGAGTGCTCGGCGAGGGAATGTTGGCCGGCGAACCCGGCCGCCTCGCCAATCTGGTCGGCCAGGGTCAGGCGAACGCCCTGGGTCAACTCATCGAGGGCATAAAGCACCTCTTCTGCCCGGGAGGCCGACCAATCCGTGCGGAGAAGCTGCGCCTCGAACTTGAGTTGGATTTCTCGCCGGGCCGTTGCCAAGGATCCCTGTATGCGCTTGAGGACCTCGTTGTCGTAGGCGTCGAGCTTGTAGCGCCAGGCAATTTGACGACCCAACCAATAGATGTTCAGGAGGTCTTGCGGTGCGGTTCCCATTCGGCTACACCCCCGCCATGGAGAAAAAACCGAGATGCCCGTTTACACCCGAGGAACTCGAAGACAGTGACGCGGGGATGCTTGCCCGATATCGCAAGCGCATCCGCGAACGCCATCCCGAGACCATGGAAAACATCGCACGCGGGAAGGCCTTGTTTATGGCTACCGTCATTCCGCCCGACGTATGGGCAACCGATCCAAGCATAACGGGTAAACAGGTCGAGGGGCCAACCATGGCTACGCCGCCTGCCCCAGACCCTGACCTGCCGGAGTAGTCCCGCCGGCTGCAAGCATCCTGTCCGCCAGGCTGGCCGCATCCAACGACGGGCCTGTCTGTTGGCGCGCATCGGCTTCAATCTTGGCCTCCTCTTCGGCATGGTCGAAATCATCCGCTAATACGCCCCTGCGTTGCAATTCCCGCCACCACGTCCGCTTCGAAAGCCCCCCGTTTTTCCACGTGTCCTCCAAGACCGTCATCGCGGTGTCGTCCCCAATGATCGCCGGGCGGAATTCGGTATTGATCTCTATGGATGGGGCCTTGATGCTACCACCCATGAACACCGTGGCGAACACGAAGGCCTGTTCCAAGGCATCTTTGAGTTCCATTGCCCACCCCTTGAGCGTGGAGTCGTTTTCCCCTGAATTGATCGCCTTTTCCGTAGCCGTCACATCACCTGTGCGCGGCATAAGAAGCTGCAATCCAAAAAGGGCCATTTGGCGTTGCAAGTCTTCAAGCTCTTCTCGGGACGCGGTAACAGAAGAAGGGTCAACGCCGAACGACTTGATATCACCACCAGTTGGGACCCTGGTCACAACACCAGGGCCAACAGGGATAGGTTGTTCCATGCCGTCAGGGCCAATAGTCGCGTCGGCGCCAATCAACGCCGTTCCTGGGGACCGGACCCACACCATCATCTGGTTGTGCTCGGCCTGCTTCTGCCAATGCTCGATGTTTTTTTGCGCAAGCGACTCCAGTGCCGGGCAGCACGTCACCTCTCCAAGCGGCTTCCCTGGGCGGAAGAACACTCCCGGGATTTCATCTCCAGGAAGATTCCCCTCGTCAAAGAGGGACCACACATCTTTGTCGTTGTCAGCCCGACGCCACACCTCAAAACGACCGGGCCGCAACACCCGAACCTGTTCTCTGATTACATCTCCCGCGTCCCACTCTCCCATCTCTTTGTAGGTTTCCAGGAGACGCAGTAAGGTCAGTTTTTTTGTCCCGCCTCGCAACTCAAAACGCCACCCAAGCACGTTTTCGGCCCGGACATGGATAAACCTTGGCCGCAGCCCAATCGCCGCAGCGTTTCCGGCATGGAGCGGTTCCCATTGTTCTTGCCCGAACTCGTCCATCCCCGCCAAAAATTCTCGCCCGCCACCCTCGCCACGTCGGCTTTCGACATGCGGGGAATCGATCAGAATCAACCCAAACCCGTCGTTGATGCTGGCATGGAAGAACCGTTTTGCCCAAACGGTCAGGTTGTTCCCCTCGCCGTCTGTGTTCTCAACAATCTCTGCAAACGGCCCCAGGGCGGCATCTTGCTCTGTTGCGCCATCGCCTACCACGCGAAGGTCCTTGGCGAAGACCTGGCCACCCAGATAAGCAAGCGTGCGCTCATAGACGTTGAGCAGCGTTGCACCTTTAACTCTGGCGGCCCATTTCTTTTCCGGTTCTCCGGGGAATTGCCGGAGATACCGTGACCCGGCGGCCCGCATAGCGTCCTGACCGCCCATAAGGTCTTTGACCATTTGGAGCTTTGGGCGGTAGGCCACGATGTCGGCGTTCGGCGTGGCGACGGTGATAAATTTGCTGTTGAGCACAGACATGGCCTACCATCCTGTTTGCTGTTGAAGGGAAAAGACGCGCTTAATCAGTGGGTATTCCTGATGAATGAAATACCCGGCAGCATCAACGGGGTGATCATGCCCCGTTGTCTTGTCAGGCTCACCATTTGCGGACCACGCCTGTTGTTCCAAGGCATCGGCATAGGTTGGGCAGGTCGCTTGGTTCACAAGATAGCGGCGTTCTCCGGCTGCATTCAGGAACATGGCGTTCATGGAGTTCACGCGATCCTTAACCGGAGGGTTCGCGGCAGGAGCGGATATGGTAAACCCAGCCTGCTTAAGCAGCGCGATATCAGTCTCAGACGCGTTTTGCGATTTCCTGGAGCCCCCTGAAGCATCCGGGTAGACTCTGATTTGCCGCGAAGGCTGGTACATTTTCCCGTCGTAACGCCAGAATCGTTCCTTAATGCGACGAATCATATCCGGCGTGTCATAGGCGCCGACGATCTCATCAACCGCTCTGGGCAAGCCGTCGCGCTTCACGTGGACAATGGCCGCCATCTTGCCGACATTGAAATCCATGCCGACGAAAATGGCCTCGCCATCTTGAACAGTATCATTGCAGGTGCTCAGCTTTCTGTCATAAGCGACATAGACAGTACCTGTCTGAAGATTGACGAATTTCCCATTGATGTAGGCATCAATCAATTGCGGGGGGTACGACTGGAGAAGCGACGGGATGTAGTCGTCAGGAAGATTTGCGGCGTTATCGTATGTTGAAGCTTGGATAATCCCATATAAATTTTGAAGCGATTTGTTTTCTCGGATTTGTTTTACAAATCTCGTATAGATAAAACGGAAACCTTCTGGCGTTGTTGTGACGTCAATCCCATTAAGCAACCCGTCACGCTTTACGCGCATCCGAGCAAGTATTTTTCTCCAAGCAACACCAGCCTTTTCCATTGAAAGAACGTCTATTTCATCAACAAGAGCTTTCCCTATTTTGAACCCGACAATCGAAGCCGGATCTTCCATTGACCGGCACTTAATTGTCCCCATGAATGTACGACCACGATACACGTCTACCTCGTGATCGCCTTGCCGAACCTTTGTAGTCAACCCCCAGTCTGCCAAAGACTCTTCGACCGTGGGGTAAAACGTGTCCTTAATGTCTCGGTATGTCGGGGCAAAATATCCTGCGTCTACACGCGGCCACTCGTAAAAGTGCTTTCCAAGCGATCCGGCGCCAACCCACGTTTTCCCTCCTCCAAATCCCGTAACAAAGGCCTTGAACTTGTGGGGCATTGCTATAAAACGCGATTGTGGAACATTCATGGTCGGTCGGATGACGAGGTCGCTCATTCCTTGCGCCCATCCATAACCGCGATTTCAATCTTGACTGGCATCGGGCAATCGTCGCCGCCGGGGTTCTCTCGGAACAGGCCAAGGTGATTCCCAAGGTGCTGGAGAGCCCTCACCTTATCGTGCAGCTTAAACTTGGTTTTTTTTACCGTCTCGGCGTCGTCTCCACGGCCTTCAGTGTAGGTATCCTGGGTGATTTCGGAGACGGCGGCGAGTTTGACGTCATCGGCGTTAGTAAAGTCGAGGATAGGAACGCCAGTCCCTTGAATCTTGACGAAGTCGGCGATGTTTGCAAACCCGACCTTAGCAAGTTCTTGGAGCACACGGTCTGCGGTGATCTCAGTGCGCTTGGCCCGTTCTGCCATCTCTTTCTTAATCGCTTCCTGAACTGAACTTTTCTGAAGCAGATTGGCTCCGATCCGATAGGCGGTTTTTGGGCTGTACTTTGCTCGAATTGCGGCCTGAGTCGCATTCAGATCGATCATGTATTCCTTAACGAAAAGGCCTTGCTTCGGAGAAAGTACGCGTCTCTTTGGGTTTTTCTTAGGGGAGCTCATCCACCACCACCTTCCGCATCGCCTTCGTCTCCTCACTCCCACACCACGGGCATCTCCCGAGTCCGATACCTCGCAGCATCTCAAACACTGTCACCATAAACACGGTCCCGCACTCCCGGCATTGCCGCTGCATCCTGGACGGATGCCAGCATGGTACGCGGTCTGTCCCTGGGTCGAGATACTCGGTCTCGCGGATCATCCCGCCTTTCTCGCTTTCCGCTTCCGCATCGGCCTGCGCTCGGCCTCGCGTTCGGTCTTGAAAAGCTCCAGTTCTCGATTCTCGCGGTTGCTGCCGGCTGGCCTGACTTTATCCAAGGACGGGTTTTCCAACGTAGGGCAATCCGACAGCCTCTTTAAAGAATGATCTAGTAAGGGACGCTCAAAAACGCGGTATTCCCGTTCATAGAGTCTCCCCTTTCCATCGCGCCGTCGTGAACCCCTGACGATATATCCAGCGGACTCAAGCTCCCGAATCGTCGCCCTCACGCTGTCCCGGCCATCCGTGGCGTGAGCCACGAGGTCGTGCTCTTTGACGATCCAATCGTCCGGCTTGGAGAGCAGGTAAGCGAGAAGCCCCTTCGCCTTCCAGGACAACCCCGAATCGTTGATGCTGAATTTGTCGAGCATCACGTACGGATTTTCGCGGTTCTTCTGGATGCGGAATGTAGACATGTGTTACTTGCCCCCCAGCAGATGAGACACGGCCGCGCCGGCCGCAGCTCCGACAACTGTACCCACAGCGGTCAGGGTGGCCTGTTGGCCCCGGGAAAATGATCTGTGTTCCTTGAGGGCTTGGAGATCATCGCGTTGCTTGACCTGCTCGGCCTCGACGGACTCCAGCCGCTGCGACCTGGCCTCGCACCGCTCGGTGAGCATCGCCCGGACCTCGCGGACGAGGGCTGTCAACTCAGCGACGGCGGATCGTAGCTCATTGACCGCTCCCCACAGATCATCGATATCGTCACCCACGCCCTCGCCCTCGCAGTTGTTTGTGGGCGAGCTTGCGCCCGTAAAATCGACGGCCAAAAAATGTGACGGCCAGGTAATAGGTCAGACAGCGCAGAGCCCGCAGCGGCAGCAGCCACCGCGAGCCACGTCCACACAGGATCAGGAGATTGCACAGGAGCATGATATCGGCACGGGCCTTGGGACACCCCGTCCCATAGGCAACATCATGGCGGGCGCAGGCGGGATAGATATCGATCCCCCAGATTGAGTCGGGGACGAGCCACCGCGTCCACGTCCCGGCGCCACCGCACCCATTGATGAGGCGGGACCGCTCGTGGGGTTTGAGTCTGGACCATGCTGGTGGTGCGAGTAATTGCATGCGCCCTAACTCCCCGCGACCGCCGTAGCGACCGTAGCCGCAGCCTTGGCCAGATATTGAGCCCATGCGACGTAGCCGGCGAGCTGCTTGGCCGTAGCCTCGTCGGCAGGCACGGCGGGTAGATTGGCGAGTGCGGTTGCCACCCCGTCCGCCTGTGTGGCGATGTCGGTAGCAGAGATACCAACCCCGGAGCCGGCGGAGGATTGGCCGGCCCCGAGATTGGCACAGGCGGGGAGGACGAGGCAGGACACGAGCAGTAGAGACACGGAAATATTACGCATTTGATGATCCTTTGGGCGGCTTGGCGGTGATGCGCCCCCAGGTAGCGAGCGCGGCCAGGCCAGAGGCGATGTACGGGTACATGCCGGCGAGCGAGTAATGCTCATTGCCGTGGTACAGGCCCCAGTCCAGGCCGTCCGGTCCGAGGATCTGGAGCCCGAGCATGCCGACCACGCCCCATTGTGTCTTGGAGGTGGCAAGCATGCGCAGAACCGGCGTTATGACAGCCAGGAGCGCCGATATACGGCCTCCCACCGGCTGGCCCACCGGAGCGCTCGGGGGCGTGACATCCCCAGATCGAGCAGCCGGCACCGGACATGCTGTGGATTGAGCCGGTGTTGCAGCCACATCCGCAACCTGGACCACAAGATCCTCACTCATTTGTCCTCCCAGAGCGCGGCCCACGTTTTTGGCCCCACCTGGCCATCAATCCCGAGCCCTCGCGCCCGCTGAAACGCCCTCACCGCATCGCAGGTACGACGCCAGTAGAGGCCATCAGCCCGACCAGCATCGGGATAGCCGAGCGCGACCAATCGCTCCTGGAGCAGGCGCACATCGTCGCCCGTGGATTGGAGCCGGAGCACATGGCCAGGGTAGGGGTGGGACTCGACGGGTTCGGGATCAGACGAGACAGGGGTGACGGACTCGGCATCATACGGGTGGCCGCAGTCAGCGAGCCCCCGCAGCAGGGCCATAGCCCCGCATTGCTTACTGACCGCCGTAGCCGACCACGTACCGTCCCCAACATACTTTCCGCGTGTGTACGCGGTCGTGTAGCTCCACAGGTAGGGGCTCGGCACCTCGGGATGATGCAGGCGGTAGCCCCAACCGTTGTAGCCCTCCAGGACGTAGCACAGGCCGGGGATGGACCAATCGGACCACTTGTTGACGTTGTGCATAATCAGGGCATCGCAAGCGCTCTCCTCCCATGAGTAGGGCGGGGAGCCGGCAATAGGTCGCCCGGCCGGCACATGGGTGGTCCTTGCTTTGAGTGGATCGCCATTATGGAGATGCCGGGTAAAATCGAGCCCGCACTCCATGGCATGGATCAGGGCGACTAGATGGGCCGGGCAACCCAGGGAGGAGGCTACCTCCTCATACCGAGGCCAGGACGCGGCCAGCCTGCGGGCCACTCTGGCGACCTCAGCCCGCCGCTCGGGGCGGATCGTGGCCTCGGCATAGAGCCGGGCATACTCAGCTCGGAGCGCATCGGTGAGACTGATTTTTTGGCCCATGCCGCCTCCCGCCCGGACGGTCCGGGCTTTGGGTGGAGGCTAACCATGCGCGGGGCGAGAAAACTAGGGTATATGGGCTATATAGGAAAAATCTGGACAAATTTTTCGGGCCGACTTGACAATCTACAGGCCTAGGCCTATATATTTATTAACGGCGGACGGGATAGGCCCGGGGCTAAAACGAGCGAGAATGCCATGAGCGTGATAAGCGAAATCCACGAGATCATAGAGTCCGGAGAATACGCCTGCTACGCTACCAGGGTTGCCTCCGACCACGTGATTATTGGTCAAACGATGCCGGCTAGCCGTAGGTGGTACGATGGCTCCCCGGTCAACTCCTATAGATGGGTCGCCGAAGGAGACGTTAGAGAATTTGAACGCATGGGCTATGAACGTATGACCAATGAAGACGCTGAATTAATGCAGGCCAACGGGTATTGGGGAGAAGGTGGAGTGCTCATGGTAAACTGGAACGAATACGAATTACTTGACGGTACGTGCGGTGTGAACATCAATGGCAGAACAATTGAAAAGTCTATTGAAGTTTCGAACAAGTACAATGGAGACTATATAATGCTGATAGCTGGTGATAATTTTGAAGAAGGCAACGACACAAGAGAAGTTGTCATAGAGAATGCCACAGTCCTTGGTGTCTGGCAAAAGCAATGAACCAGATCCTATTAACCACCACCGAAGCCGCCGCCGCGCTTGGCTTGAGCATCAAAACCGTGCAATCTCTCATCAAGCGCGGCCGTCTCCCGGCCGAGAAAAAAGGACGCGACTGGATGATTAAGCGCAAGGATGTGGAGGCTCACGAAAGGGGGAAGGGTGGACGCCCTAAGCGTAAGGTTGATCCCCTGGATATCTGACCCTCAAAATAGTTTCCCCCGTCACAACCTGACGCCCACATTTCGGGCATAGACGGACTCTCTCGATGGATTTTTCGAGGGGGTCCGTCTCGACAACACGGATTTTTGCCCCGCAATTGGGGCACAACGTCAACTCGCTCACCCTATCCACCTCCTACGCAGCCCTTCGCCGGTCCCTACGCAGCAACTCGCCGGTTTCAAAATTACGCCGGAATTTGCTTGATTCTCCACTTCCCGCCTTTCCACTGGCACCAATAAAAACAAATGGTTGCATTCATTCTCGCGGCGACTTTTGCTTTTACCCTGGCATCATCCCAGACGTGGGCGCCTTTAACCTCGTGGCACTCCTCCCGACCGTCTGCCAGCCGACACCACCAGTCGGGCGTATAGGTGCAGCGATGGGCCAGCTCGAATGTGCGCCCCTCGAATACGCACTCGGCAATCTCCCCTGACAGGATGCGCGGGATTAAAAATTCATCTCGGTACCGCTGTTCGGTCTGGTTGGGCACCCCGGTCGTGTGGCTATTTCGTCCTATGCTGCCACCTGCTGCGTTTTTCTGCCCATCCGTGGTAGATTGTTCGTCCCGACTACCCATCGCGCCTCTCGTGACCGATTTGACGCAAAAATCAGTATGTGCATTTTTTGCACACACTGAGGCCTCTCTATTCGCCTTGGCCGACATCGCGGCAATCCAGGCAGCGGGACCGCCGGGATAGGCGTGGAGGGCGGAGGCGGGGTAGGATTCTTGGGTCATAAGTTGTTAAGTTTTTCTTCTTGATACTGGACAAAATCATCTCGTCTTTTCTTGGATTCTGGATTGTTTTGTATATTACGTCTCTCTTCTGGAGAAAGACAGACATGTGCACTCCCAAATATAAACTTGTTTAGGCAGACAACCTGCCCGCAGATTGGGCAAACATCGTACATCTTTTTACCGATGAGTTTCATATTCTATCTTCCTCACATCCCCTCATCCGATGCAGATCGTTCCAGGCGCTGATAAGGAACTTCAAATCATTTGCATTAAGATCGTAACCAGATACTGCATTATTCCTCCTCAAAATCATATTTGTTTATAAAGTTTTTTTACTTCGATTCGAGAGAGACGGCGCCGGGCGCGTGCCATAATTTTTCGCGCTACCTTGCCCCATGACCGTGGTTCTTTTGGCCAACACCATCCAAACAACCGCTTTTCTGTTTTACAGACTGGTTTGGCCATTATTACCCTCGAAAAGCATGTCATATGCCCTCGTCATCATCTTGTTTGGTTTCATTGTTTTCCGACCATCCGCCATATGGACACAAATAGGGCACTTTCGTAAAATCTCCAGTAAATTTATGCCTTACAATTATTGTTTTGCCACATTTTCTACACCCATAAATAAGATGGTATTCCCATCCACAATATGTTTCTTTTTTTAATACATAATCATGTTTACATAATAATCTTCCAAAAAATCCTTTCATTTATCCCCCATCCCCGCGAATTCTCACGGTCCCCATCCAGTTATTGGCCTCGCAGCGCTCTCTAATTCTAGATAGGCGTCCATTCAACTCTAAGTTCTGCTCCAATATCTCTTCAACAATAGCTTGTAGACCAGCAATTGTCTTTCGACGATATTGCGCATCTCCCATATCGTCTTCCGTGGCCACGTCATACGCAAACATGGACGGTCGTTCGCACATTGGGCAAATAACCTGAGGCATAAACGAATACGCAATTATCCCGCAATTCATACATTTCCAAGAGGAGTGGACCTCAAGCCTATCATTTTTGTCCATCCTGTATTCCTTGCCCCGCCCATCGTCGAACGGGGCTGCGTTGCGCTGGCTAAGCCCGCGTCTCGTCCAACCGATGGTCACCGCACCAATCCATCGCAAAAACCGGCACAAATCCGTTCATGGTCGGACAGTGCCGACGGCAGCGTCCGAGAGGACCCCGGGAATCACTGGTCTCCAGGACAGTAACAGGCCGATAATTTTTTGCCACAAACCACATGCAGGTGTGGCACCGCATCCCGTCCGAACGATGCAGCCAGGGATCTTTCGGAGGCGTAGAGCACGGTTTTTTGCAGTCGTCGAGAGACTGGCGTTGTAATTCTGCTTTTTCCTGACCCATGGGAGTCATGATCTTTTCGTAGTCGTTCATGTTTCTCTGTCCTCCTACTGCTGCACTTCGGTGGCCGGCTTCTTGGTCCGTCGTTCCCACAGGCGCATGTCCTTCATTTTCTTGCGCCGTTCCCGTTGCAGGGATTTTGCGGCCAGGGGCGCGCCCTTCTTGTAGCCCCACTTGGCCCGGTACTCCTCGGGAGTCAGGCCGTGGGTGGCGAGATGCTTGCGGGTGATGACCTTGAAGCTCTTGCCGCACTCAAGGCAGGTGATGGAGGACTCCCGGATAGCCTTCTTGGGGTCCATGGCCGGGGCGGGACTTCCGCCCGGCTCAGGGACCGACATCGTCCCCGCCGCGACCTGGATGCCGTGGGCCACGTTGCCGATCATCGAGACAATTTCGTCCTCGGTCATGGGGCGAGCCGAGGCCTGGGCGCGCACGATTTCAACAGCCGCTTGCATCGCTTCTTTCTGGTCCATTTCCTGTTCCTCCTATCTTTTTGCAGGCTTCTTGATATAATAATCAGAATCCCATTGAATTGTTTTCTTCAGTTCTGTCGGCATAACAACACCCCTGTTCAACAACGAACATACGCGTGCTGCGGTTTCACGCACCTTCACAGCATCGTCTTTTGGACCAACGACGCGAGAAAATACCTTTCCTTTTTTTACACGATCATTCCTTGGTTGCGGGTAAGCCTTTTCTACCCACTGAAAAATTCCCAAGGAAAAATTGTTTCCTTGAACGCTCGAATGGGCTGGGTCACACGAACCGAAAAAATCATATTGGCCAACGTCAGGCATCTTTCCTCCTGCCGGCTAGGCCGGGTTGATAGTGCTTTCTTTGATCCATATCTGTATTTCTGGATCGTCAATACAGTATCCAGTCCAGAACAGACATCGTTTGCAGGGACGTTTACATCCTGGGCGCGGACCGCATCCGACAAAATTAACACACTGCCTCGACAATCCATCATCACAATTTTCTGGGTCTTCGGCTATGCGCTCATACAACGGAACAAGCAGATGATGGATGTTCATTACACCAACAATCCACTTTGCAGTGCAGCCACAACCAAAGCGGCCAAGGGCACCAACAACACGGCAAACGGCACGTCGTCCATGCCCGACGCCTCACTTGGGAACGCCGGCCCATCCTGCTCTCCGGGTTGCGGCTCGTATTGCCTCCTCCCCGAGTTTTGATTCCCCCTGGCCGGCTGCGGGCGTTCCTGCGGCGGCTGGTCGTCCTTATCCGGCCAATCGATGGGCGTGACACCCATGCCCGGAGCACCGACCAGGATTTCCACCTGGCTACGCTTGTTCCCGTCCTTATCCTCCCAGGACCGTTCCGACATTTCGCCTTGGACCAGGACACGCTTGCCCTTACGAATCCAGTGGTCGATAAACTCTGCCTGTTTCTCAAAGGCCTTCACACGGACCCATAAGGTACGCTCAACTTTCTGGCCGTCACGCCCCTTGTAACTTCGGTCCACAGCCACGGAGAGGTCCATAACGGCGTTCCCATTGGGCAGGTAGGACAACTTGAGGCTCCCCACACGGCCTAAGCACTCATAGCGATTTAAATCAGCCACTATCTTTGTCTCCTGTACCATTCCCGGCACTTTTCGATCCACTTGCACTCTTCCACCTGCTCCAATGGCTTTGCCTTGCCGGGCTTCCCGTCCCAGTACGTCACGCCAAAACAGAGGCCGGCATGGGCACAGGGGATTTCCGGGCAGGTTGAGCAGGGGAGGGTCATTGCACCCATTCTTCATCCTGACGCGGCCTGCTTTGCGGCATCCTTTTCCCCTGGCTCACCATGGCCAGGATTTTCCGCGCACCCTCAATGTTGCGTTTATATTGCCCATCGACGTCCGTGTCCCAGGCAGGAAGGGCGGGAAGTTCGCGGTAAGGCGTTGCATCGGCTAAAGCCTTATCTGCGGCCAGCAAGTCGGCCGTCGTCGGCAGGAACGAGGATATCTTGCGATGCTTCCGGCAGGCGTTGGCGAAGCGTTCCGACGTCCAACGCTCTTCCAGCAGGTCATCCAGGATCATGGCCGCCAGGATATCCAGCTCATCCGGGCTTTTCTGCGCCGCTGCCGAGAGCCGCATGTTGAACAAATCCATGGCTGACCTGACCTGTTGCTGCGTCAACGCTTGCATTTGAAATCCCCATTGCCGCCTTTAGGCGTTTGGCTGTTTGCTCGCTCTCCATCTGCCGCTGATCCCGGAATGTGCGCGGCTGCGGGCTTGCCCTGGCCCTTTCGCGCGGCTTCGGGATCGGATCGAGCCATTTCTTTTTGCTCAGGTATGTCGAGAGGTTCATGGGCACGTCCATGCGCCGCCATGCGTCGGACTGACCACGAGTGGCGATGTCGTCCACCACTCGGTCTTTCGGGAAATTGAAGCGCATAGGCAAAAACGTGCTGTAGGCCGTGACCGTGTCCACGTTTCCACCGGCATCTTGAAAGACCGCAGCGATGTCCTGGAACTCAATCAGGCACTCGCTCAGGTCGGACACGTTGGCGTTCGGCTGGGCGTCCGGGTTGTCCTCGGGTGAGGCAGGTATGGGATCTTTTGGCTCAGTTTTTGCTATATGCGCGTGCGCGCTTTTATTTTTTAAATCTTCCCTTTCCAATTCCCTTTCCAATTCCTGACAGGGTATGGATACGGTATTTGATGGTATGGATACGGTATCAAATTCCCCGAAAATTTGAGGATACCGTTTGCAAAGTTCTTTTTTGATTTTAAGGCTTTCGACAGCTTCAAACTGTCTTTTAAGGGAAAGGAGTATTTTTGGACTGGTGTTTGTCTGGTGCTTGATGAAATTGACAGTGAAAATGAACGATCCATCGACAACAACCTTTTTGTCCTTTTCCATAAGAGAAAGGCCAGAGGCTACACCCCCAACATCGAGGCCGGTCTCAAATGCAATTTTTTTATGGGAGATATCGAGAATACCAAGGTTATTTACGTGAGGGTTGGTAAACAGGTAGATATATAGGAGCTTGTCTAAAGGTTGCAGACTTTCAATATATGGGTCATCCCAAAATGAGACGCGCATTGTTCTATATTCGGCCACAGTCCTACCCACCCACCACGGCCCGATAGCGCCGTTCGACGGTGCGCCAGTAGTGGCGCAGGAATGAAAATGTCGCCCGCTCGGCGCCGCGCCGGTCCTGGGCAAAATAAAACGGAAGCCGATAGCGACTCATGAACGCGAAAACGGACTCCAACGCGGCTTTGGGATTGAGCTTGGAACGGTATTGGCCGGTGGCAAGATCGGTAATGGGCGACTCGACGACCAACAAAATGGATTCCATCGCCCGCAGCCTCTCCAACTCCCGTTCAAACCGCTCCCGCTCGCGCCCCAAACAGGCCACCAGATCGGGTAAGGACTTGCGCTCGACTGCAACCATGTCCTCCAGCCCTACAAGGCTGTAGTCGCCGGCCTGGAGCGTTCCAGGCACCACTTCGGCGTCGTAGCCGGCGAAGGGAAATGGTTCCTGCTCTCGGGAATCAGTGACGATGCGGATCATTACGGCAATCTCCACTCCATCAGGTTCGGGCGGTCATCAAATTCCGTCATGCCTCGCATTTCGTAGGCCATGAGCGTAAAGCAGTTCCACCCGGCGTGGGCTAAGTGATGGAGTTGGTCATCCTGGTCCAAGGCAATGCCACTCCGCCATGCCTGCATGTGGCGCTCCAGGGCGGCATAAATACGACTGTAGGAAATCCCCTTGAGCCAGTTTCCCTCGCCATACCTAGCGGCCCCGACCGTATAAACGCGCACCAGTTCGGCCAGCGCGTCCGGCGGAACGAGGTCGTAACGGAGCTTTCCGCCATCGTCCTTTCGGCCTTCGGTCATGCCGACTTTCCTCTTTTTTTCCCAACAACACGCGCGATCCCGTCTATGTCATCCACGGTATATCCGGCCGCCTCGACGGCATAACGCTGATGTTGATACCGAAAATTTGGACCACCATATTTTACAGCTAAATTAAGGACGGCTCGGACAGACGGAGTTCCGCGCAATGCGCGAAAAGCTTTGCGGATAAATGGTGCTGCCTCAAAGTATTTTCGTTTTGGATTTGGCTTCTTTTTGGCCTTTTGTATTGTCTGTTTGCTGACAAAAGAAACGTTATTTTTATTTACAGAATGGTTTTTCTTTATTTGGAGCTTTCTTTCTGGGATAATGTTCGTTTTGTATATTATTGCAGGAGACTGGGTTGGGCGGGAAAGTTCTCCAGCCTCATATTTAGCCAACAACAATTTCCCAATAGAACAGCCGCAATCCCTGGAGCACTCCGGTTGCCCAGACTGGTAGTCTGATAAGCAAACAAACGGCGATATCCAGCCCCTATAACGACCGCGCACGCACGGAGCGTCTTTCCCGTGCGCACGACGGTCCCCATGGATGTCAGCGGCTGCGGCAGCTCGTAAAAATGTTGCTGCTTGCATACTGTGGGCAACAGGCGATCCAAGTCCGCTACTAAGGTCCATCAGTTATTCCCCCTCTTTGTCCCCAAACGCCATTTTCCACCTCTGGCCATGGTCAACGTCTGGCCCACGGGGCACACGAGACAGGCCGGGCACTCCCGATCAAGGTTTGCCCAGCACAGGGCCGATTCACGCGGTACGTTGGGATTTTGCGGGCAGGTGGAGGGGATCATGCGTGTTCCTGCTCCCATTGCGTCTCGTAGAGGTCCAAATCCTGGCCCACCTCGTCCACGTGCTTGTCAAAGGCGTCTCGAACGACGCGCGGATGTTCCCCGGTCTGCATGAGCTCATGGACAAGGGCCAGCGAGGGCAGATCGTCTAGGCATTCTTCGGCCACAGTGTCCTTGTTGGGTTCGGTTGTGGCCTTGCCGCCGCATCGCTCATTAATGGATTCGGCAAGGTAGTTGAGCATCTGCCGAACCTCGTCCGGCTCTCCGGCATCATGGAGTTCGTCAAATAGATTGCGGAGTCGCACCAAAACACTATTTTCCGAATCGGAGGTGAATTTTGGATTGCGGCAATACCTATTTGCTTGTGTTGTCCCAATCCCAAGCAACCTCTGAAACGTGGCCAAGCCAAGGATTCGCTTGGCATTCGCCATCATTTCCCACGGCTCTACCGGGGGTTTTTGAAAGTTCATCTGTCCCTCGCTATTGTTCTCGGGCCTTGTATTGTGGCCCCATGCAAACCCTGAACGTCTCCATTGAAAAAGATGACGTCGGCCTTCTCGTCACCATATCCGTGGTCACGAGAGCCGCCGCCCACTTCCGCCGCTTCCGCCCGCCGGCCGGCACCACGTTGGCCGACATCACCAGCGAGGCCGAGCGCATGGCCCTGGAACGCTGGCCGGGGGAAATCTGCTACAGACTCCCGCTCCCCATGGAGGATTGCGGATATGTCCCCGACCTGTAGCGAGTGCGTGCACTGGCACGATGCACTCGTCGTGCAGCGACATCCGGTCGAGGTGCGCGCCTGCCTGGTGGCGCAACGGCTGGTCCAGACGGACACGCCGGCGGATGCGGAGTGTTTCGAGCGTCTGGTCACGCTCAAAACCCCCAAGGAACGCGGTTGAGTTCGCGGTCGCAGAAATCGCAGCAGTCCACAAAATCGGCCAGTTGCCGGTCGCGCTTCCGCTTCTCTTCGGCCTCGTTGTGCTCGATCAAACCCTGGACAAAGTCCGGGGTGATGCGGCCGGTACGTTCAAATTCGGTCCATGTGGTGAGGTCCATCATTAAACTCCGTCTTGCGGTTCGAGTTCGTCGCCCCAAAGCCATTCCAAACGAGGAGAAAGGTCTGCCGTGGGGTGAATGCGATCCAAACCGACCACCCAGCGGCCGCCACGACACAAAGCCAAAGTTGGGTTTGCGCCAGGGTAACGATGAAGAATTACGCCAACCCTGCCCGGGCAAATTTTGCAGCAAGATCGAACGCTAACGCGTTGGCCAGGGTATGGTTCCATCACGCGGCCTCGTCGGGGTGGGGCTGGGTGGGGTCGGAGGGGAATGCCGTGGATAGCGGGGACGGGAGGGGGTGGAGCGGATGGGTTTCTCCGTAGAGGTAGGGCCAAAGCTTTTGGATATTGGCATAGCTTGGCTTGGCTCCCTCAACATTGAGAAGCCGCCAGATGGTGGATTGAGGAACCCCGCTTTTCCTGGCGATTTCCGACTCGGAAAGTCCTGAGTTTTTTTTCGCTTGGAGGTCTTTCAAAATGTCCATGACGGGATACTACCCAAACTTAGATAGCGAGTCAATGATCAATCGCCAAACTTGGGTAAGACAAAGTCTTCGCGGTTGGGTATGGGAAGATTGGAGGCCTTCCATGCCGTTCCTGGAAGATGTCAGGCAAAGTCTCGCTCGGTTTGAAAATAATCAGTCCGAGCTTTCCCGGTTGAGCGGGGTTCCCCAATCGACCATAAATCGAATTTTCAAAAGCCAGGGCGCACCGAGGGCCGACATTTTGGGGAAGCTTCTAGACGCCGTCGGCGCGCGAATCGTCTTCCCCGGCGAGCGCCAGGAACTAACCCGGGACGTCTGCTGGGTGGATGCCAAGATCGTCCCGGCCGGGAATGGGCAGGCACTCCCGCCGTCCGAAAGCTATTTTGCCGTCCCGCTCGTGGGCGAGGCTGGGGCCGGGCCGGGCGTGATGCCGACTGAGGAAATCAAGTCGTGGGTGCTGGTCTACCGCCACCAGCACGCCATCCGCTTCAAGCGTGACCTGCTCGCCGTTGAAATCGAAAAGCATAGCACGTCCATGGTGCCGCTGCTGCGGCCTGGGGATATCGTGCTCGTGGATCGCACCGACTTCGAGCCGACCAAGCCGGGCGGCATCTTTCTGGTGCGCGAGCCGGGCCAGGAAGGCGGGGCCATGGTCAAGCGGGTGTCCGTGAAAGATGTTCCGGACGATATCCTTGTCACGTTCTACAGCGAGAACGCGGCCGAGAATCCAGCGGACACATACAGCCTAAAGCGCGATTATGACAATGAAATTTCAAAGGCCATAGTCGGACGCTGCGTTTGGGCATGGTCGGATATTACGGGGAAGTGATAAACCGTGCGGTGGTGGACAAATCAACCTCGAGCCCTTAAAATTGAGGCATGATCGAAATGAGCGACCTCCCCGAGGACAAACGGCCGGACTTTTGTCTGACCATAGAATTCGCCAGGGACACCAAAAATCCAGGGCGAATTTTTAAGTCCATGGCTTCGTTGATCGAAGCCATGGAGGGGATTGATTCTATCCTTATTGAGTCTATTGATTCAAAAATAAAGCCAGTTCTTTTGCTTGACTCTGTCGAGTCAGGGTCTGTAAAGGTATGGCTAAAGCAATTTCTTGAATTTTTCCCTGATGACGGGCTGAATAAACTAGACTGGAAGCCGCTCGTCGGTCAATATTTGGTAAAGGCCAAGCATTTTTGGCTTAGCAAAATTGACACAAAGGAACCACTACCGACGCGAGAAAGCATTGATGCAATATCTACTGGCATAAATGAAATTGCCAGAGAGACAAACGTAAAGCTACTCCCAGTTTACAAAAAAATACCAGCGATTGAAATCGCCCGTGGCATTAAGATGTTGGCCGACGCTACTGCTAAACTTGACCAGGGCGATTCTGTAAAATTTTCATCAGACGATGGTGACGCGCTTGTGCCATCATCCATCATCATAGAACAATCAAAAATAAATGAGATACTGTCATTTGAAACCATACAAAATGAAGCCGTAAAAATATTAATGGTCAGGAGACCTGATTTTCTTGGGGATACGGCGTGGGAGTTTCGACATGAAGATAAAAAATACCCTGCCAAGATAGACGACAACGAATGGCTTGAAGAGTTCAGGGACGGGAAGCATGACATCAGGCCCGGAGACGCGTTGAAGGTTAAGATACTTGAAACGACTTCCTACGATATGAACGGGGAAGTCGTGAGCGATACAAGGTCAATAATAAAGATACTTGGTGTTATACGGCAACGCCGGATGTCTCTTATAGAATAGGGAATATGTCTGCACCCACTGGGTGTTTAAGTCCTTGTGGTTCGTCCGCAAGGCCGCCGCGCAACGAAGAATGCAATCCCACGCGGCGTCAGGAAGCCCCGCCGACGCGGGGCTTTTCTTTTCCCGACCCATCCGCTATCCAATCAGCATGAAGCACCACATCTACCTCGCCGGCCCCCTCTTCACCCACGCGGAACGCCAGTTTATGGCCTCTCTCCGCGACCGCTTGCGCCAGCTCACCCATGTCACCGTGACCTGGCCGGGCGACCTCTTTGACGATGCCCACCTTGCCTCCCTTGGTCCCAAGGCCAAACAGCACATCTTCGCCGGTTGCCGTGACGAGATCCACGCCGCCACGCACATAGTGGCCATCCTGGACGGCCCCCAGGTGGACGACGGCACGGCCTGGGAGATCGGCTACGCCTACGCCCGGGGCCTGCCGGTTATCGGCCTGCGAACGGACTTTCGGCAGGCAGGCGACACTGCCCATTCGGTAGCAAACGCCATGATCGAGTGCTCGTGCGTGCATATCTACCGATCCGCTGATGAGCTTCTGGCCGCCCTGGCCGGATAGCCAACCCCCGCCATCTCTATTTCTATCCCCGCCCGGCTTCGGCTTGGCGGGGATTTTTTTTGGGCTATCTTATTCAAGTTTGGAAATTGACCTTGCATTACTACCCAAACTTGGATAGATTCTCCTCAACGAGCAGCCACCCGCACCCCGCACCGCTCCGGCCTAGGCCGAGGGGCAAGGGGACAGGTGGCGGGGCGAGAGGCCGGAACGCGACCGGAAATCCCTGCAACAGCAAGCGCCGCGAGGATGCACGCCACGGGAGGGGATGGGAGCGGGACGGCCAGGAAGAGAGAAAAAGCCTTTTGATTGAAGAGAGTTGAGCGGCAGGAACAACGATCCATCAACCACATGCCCATCAAGCGGGCGGCCGGATCAAGGGGCATTAAGAGTGTCTCGGCCGGCAATAAAACGAAACCTTTTGGAGCATGACATGGAAATATTAAAACTTCATTTTAAAAAGGACGCTAAAGGACGTTGGCTTGGATTGTTTAGATGTAAAAATTGTGGAGTAATTTATATTAGGGATTTAAGCGCTGGCAAAAAATCAAAACAATGCAAAAAGTGCTATAAAAATGGAATAGCGAAATTAAATTACAAACTATATCACATTTGGCACTCTATGCGCGACAGGTGTTATAATAAAAATAATAAGAATGCTAAATATTACTACAAAAAAGGTATAAGACTATGCAAGGCGTGGAGAAAGTTTGAAAATTTTTTAGAGTGGGCAAATAAAAACGGTTGGAGACCAGGATTACAGGTTGACAGGATAGACAGCGAAAGGGGTTATTCCCCAGATAATTGTAGGCTGGTTACTAGTTTGATAAACATGCGAAATAGAAGTTGCTGTAAACTGTCTATTGAAAAGGCTGAAACAATCAGGCTCCTTCATGCTGAAGGAAAGACTTCTAAAGAAATTGCAAATGAATTTTGCATAAGCAGGGCGATGCTAAGTTATGTTTTGCATAATAGGTGTTGGTCGGTCGAGCCCCCTACGCAGCGAGCAACCAACTCAACCGTTGGAAACGGCTAGCCAGGGGCATGACAACAGAATTTCTCCCTGGGGGACTTCGGTCCCCCTCGGGACTGGCCTCGCGTGTTCGGCGTGGGGCCTGACCGAGAAATAAGGAGGGAGGGATGGGAAAAGAAGAAGAAAACACTGTTGTTCGTGGGTTTAAGGGATTCTCCAAAGACTTTAAATGCCGAGACAAGCAATACGGAACGGACGAGACTTTCGAGGAAGAAGGCAACATCGAGCTTTGCAAGCATGGAATGCACTTTTGCGAATATCCGCTCGATGTTTTCGGATATTACGAACCAGGGTTAGGCAGCCGCTATTGCGAGGTGTCAACTGACTGTGCTTCTCCGAAGGCGCAGGGGTCGGATTCAAAACGTGTGACCAGCCGGCTTTCGGTCGGTGTTGAGATCAGCATACCCGGGATCGTGCAGGCCGCCGTGAAGTATGTGTTGGAGCGCATCACATCCGAAAAAACAGAGTCCAACACGGGCGACCAGAGCGCGGCCACCAACACGGGCGACTACAGCGCGGCCACCAACACGGGCAACCGGAGCGCGGCCACCAACACGGGCAACCGGAGCGTGGCCACCAACACGGGCGACTACAGCGCGGCCACCAACACGGGCGACTACAGCGCGGCCACCAACACGGGCGACTACAGCGCGGCCACCAACACGGGCGACTACAGCGCGGCCACCAACACGGGCAACCGGAGCGTGGCCACCAACACGGGCTACTACAGCGCGGCCACCAACACGGGCAACCGGAGCGTGGCCACCAACACGGGCGACTACAGCGCGGCCACCAACACGGGCGACTACAGCGCGGCCACCAACACGGGCTACCGGAGCGCGGCCACCAACACGGGCAACCGGAGCGCGGCCACCAACACGGGCGACCAGAGCGCGGCCACCAACACGGGCTACCGGAGCGCGGCCACCAACACGGGCTACCGGAGCGCGGCCAGTGTCGAGGGCGAGCAATCTGTAGCCATTTCCACAGGAGAAAATGGCCGAGTCAAAGGCGCTCTAGGCTGTGGGATTTGTTGCGTCGAGCGTGACGAGGACGACGGCCATATCGTCGCCATCAAAGCCGCCATCGTGGACGGCGAAATCGTCAAGGCCGACACATGGTATTCTGTTAAAAATGAAGAATTTGTCGAGGTTGAATAGCGAATTTCCGGCGGGGGATGCTGAGTCCCCCGCCACAACTTGGGATTCGAGCGGGTGGCTGACCATGACTCATATGGGGACATGTGGCACTGGGCCGCGAAATCCAGATTGCTGCAATGCAGCGTGGTCGCCCCGACTGCCCGGACAGCCACCCGTTTGAGGCTCAAGCATCCAGGGGACAAACAAGAGAGGAATCCAGGATGACCCTAGGCACTCTCCTGGAGGCGATGGTTAAAGTCCATCCCCCTGGTCCAAAATTTCGGGACGTAGCGCAGTCTGGTTAGCGCGCCTGCCTTGGGCGCAGGAGGCCGGGCGTTCAAATCGCCCCGTCCCGACCAAATCTCCCTCTTGCGGTTTCCCCGACCGCCAACCCCAACCGGGCCGTCTCCGGTGAGACGGCCCAAACGCCAATCAACGCCCGCATGGTGCGCGGCGGAACAGGAGGTAGAGCACTGCTCACCCTGATAGAGGATTGGATTCCCGCAATCCATACATGGCCCGAGGATGGCGCAGCATCAAAGCGCATCCGGGGAGATGGTATCGAATACCACCCTGCGGAGTGACTGAGGCAGCAACACGAATAAACAACCAGAGATGTTAGGAGAAAGCATGATCCGAGGACCGACCAGTCGCCGTACCGAAAAGAATATAGCCCTGGAGAGCATCAGCAAGATCATCATCGGCGCCCACGGCACCGCCCCCGGCAAGAACATCTAGACCGGCGGCTTGGCCATCTGAAACGCCCCCCGCTACTTGGCTCACGGGAGGCCTGAAACCACGCATGTAAAAACCAATAGGAGGCGCGAAGCAGATGACAAAAGAAAAGGGTTAGATATCCGGTGTGGCCCTGATGGTGCTGCACTTTTACAGAGTGACCGTGCCCGGCCAAAATCTACACCAACAGGTGATTTGGCCGGGCTTTTTTAGAGATGGAGCAAAGAGGCGGTTTGCACCCGCGAGCGTGGCCGCCATGCGAGACCGTCAAGAGCGGCAGGGGAACCCCCGAAGGCAACCTTTGTTCCATCTCTCCCAGCCGGGACTTGGCGGTCCTGGACGGGGAAAGGCTTTGCTTCCAGAACCCATCCCGTGGCGGCCGTGGATAGGCCGCGGCTGCTTCGGGGGTGGGGTCAGACACACACCACGGAGGCCACCATGGGCATTGCACGCAGACGGGCGCGACGTAGGGCCGGAAAACAGCAACGGAAACGTAAGCGGAGGATGCAACGCCATGTGCTATCCGTATGAGCCTGACCATATCAAGCACGCGTTCTGGTCGCTGGCGCTGGTCGCCGTCGTTGTTGTTGCGGTCATTGTCATTACCGCATGGTCAAGACCGTCGCTCGAAGCGCAATATCAAGCCCGGTGTATCGCCGGGAACATATGCGAGGTGCCGAAATGAACATCCCAAGCTATGCGACGTGCTCCATGTGCACCGGATATGAGGACGATAAATTGCACCCGGACTGCGGGACTTGCGTCGAATACGACAAGCAAGTCTTGGGAGCTATTGAAGCGGCTTGTTTGCCCAAGCCCAAGTTTTTCCGTTTAAGCATCCCTTGGGACGCTAAGCCACCCTGCGGATGCGATGGATGGCAGCCCAACGATGAGGAACGAAGGTTCCAAGAAGAGGCCTCGACTCTTGTGGAGGCCTTGCCCATGGACGACTTTCAGGCTCGCAACATGGAGGCCGGGCGACGGCCGGGAGGTGGAATATGAACGCAACCCCCATCTATATCGCCCCCGAGCACGCCGCTGTCCGTGACGCATGTATCGAGCGCGGGCAACTGCGGCCCCAGGATCGGGCGGACATCGAGCGCATTAAGGGCATGCCCATTGAGGAAGTCGGGACCATGCTCGTTGAATCGGTCCTGGCCAGCTATCGGCATATGTTGGCCGTGCGGGGCTACTGATGGATACCCCCAAAAGCGAACCGCCCCGGTGCTGGAACACTGGGGCGGACGGGAAACAAAAAATCATCTCTCTGCGTTGAAGGAGAGAGCTTATGAGTAATATCGAGGGGCGTCAACTCCCCACGCACGGCATCTACCCGAACATCTCCCACGACGACTATCACGCCCACCCGGCGGTCTCGAAGTCCGGCCTGGATCGGCTGGAGCAAAGCCCGGCTCACTTCCGCGCCTATCTGGACGGCGAGGACAAGGACACCGACGCTAAGCGCATAGGCCGCCTGTGCCACATGGCCATCCTGGAACCGGCCCGATTTAAGACCGAGGCCGTGGTGCCCCCTGACATCAACCGCCGCACCAATGCCGGCAAGGCCGAGTGGGAGGAATGGCAGCGGTTGCATGTCGGTTGTGAGATCATCAAGGACCAAGCCGAGGCGGACCTGCTCCGGCGTATTCAAGATTCCGTCCTCTCGCACAAAACGGCCGGGGCGTTCCTCTCCTACCAGGGCCAGGCCGAGGTCTCCGCATTCTGGACAGACCTGGAGAGCGGGGTTGCCTGCCGGTGTCGGCCGGACAAGGTGCTTGGGGGCGGCGTCATCATCGACCTCAAAAGCGCCCGAGACGCCAGCCCCAGGGGGTTCACCAAGGCCGTCGCCGACCATCGTTATCACGTCCAGCAGGCATTCTACCTGGATGGGTTCACAGCGGCCGGAGGCTACGCGGACACGTTTATTTTCGTGGCGTTTGAAAAAGAGCCGCCATTCGCCGTGTGCTGCCACCAGCTGCAACCGGAGGACGTGGAAGAGGGCCGGGCGGATTACAGACGCAATCTGGCCACCTTAGCCCGGTGCCGCGCCGAAAATAACTGGCCGTCCTACGCCGATGACATCGTACAAATTACCTTGCCCGCATGGGCGAGAAAGGAGTTTCGGATATGAGCGAAAGCTTGCCTGATTTAAAGAAGGAATCGGCTGCGGCCTCTCCTGATGTGGTCCTCGGATTCGGAAACGCCGCCGGATTCGCCATGCTGCAACGGGCAGCCGGCCTATTGGCCAACTCCACGCTGGTCCCGGAAGCCTATCGGAAGTGGATCAAGGACAAGGACAACAAATACGGTCCTCTGGTCGAGAACGAAGCGGCCATTTCCAACTGTGTCATCGCCCTCAATATGGCCCAGCGTTTGGAAGCCGATCCAATCATGATCATGCAAAATCTGTATGTGGTCGAAGGCCGGCCTTCCTGGTCCTCGCAATTCATCATCGCCGCCCTGAACACTACGGGCCGTTTTTCTCCCTTGCGGTTTCAAATCAGCGAACCCGTGAAGAAGACGGTCCAGGTCACGACGGTGGATTGGGTCAACAAACAGAAGCAGGTGAAGAAGGAAAACATCGAAATCCAGGACCGGACCTGCATCGCATGGGCCGTTGAGAAGGAGACCGGAGAACGACTGGAGAGCCCGCCTATCTCCATCGAAATGGCCGCCAAGGAAGGATGGCTTACCAAGAAGGGGTCGAAGTGGCAGACCATGCCGGACCTCATGCTCCGCTACCGCGCCGCCACCCTGTTCGGACGACTCTATGCGCCTGAAAAACTGATGGGCCTGCAAACCGAGGACGAAAGTCGGGACATTTACGACCTTGAGCCGGCCAATGGTGGTTTTTCACTTCCCGAGACTACCCCAGCCGACCATACCGCCGACATCCTGAAGCGGGCTTCCCAGGGCCAGGAAGAGCCCTCCCAGTCGGTTGAACCCTCCACCAACGGTATCCGCAACAAGCCCACCAAGGCCGAGATGGAACAACGCCGCGAGGAGGCCAAGACCGCAATCCTGTCCGCCGGCCTGGACCTGGAAGGCGTCGAAAAGTCCCTCAACTCCTACGCTCAAAACTGGAACACCGCGCAGTGCCAGCGGGCCATGAAGATGGCTGAAGAGGCCCAGGAAGCCGCGAACGAGAACCCTGACGATGACCAGTCGGACGATGCCGCCCAAGCCGAAACTTCGGAAGAGCCTTTCGAATGCCCCAACAACAAAGGGCCGGTCCGCCTCTCCGTCGAGTGCGCCGCCTGCGACCAGATGGGCAAGTGTCCAATGACGGATGGGCAGGCCTAGCTATGCCCACTATCCACTATCCACCCCACGTCTGTGAACGCGAGGGATGCACGAACATGACCAGAAACAAGCGGTTCTGCTCGCACAAATGTAGTCTTATCACCTCAAAGGAGCAAGGCGAGGCGGGCAGGAAAGCAAAATTGCATCCGTGCATGATCTGCGGTGAACCGACAAAAAGAAAGATATGCGGCAAGAAAAGCTGTAGGGCGGAATTCTTTCGGAGGAGCGCGCTACACAGGGGGCCGCAGGGTACTCGGCGGTGTATCGCATGTGGACAGGAAAAGTCACTTAATGAGTTCCGCCGCCTCTCCGATGCAAGAAACTGCTACTTTTCGAGCACCTGCCACGCTTGCCGACCTGAAAACGCTTACGTCCTTGGCCAGACCGAAGTCCCGAGAGTACAGCCGAAACCCAAGCCGGTCCCGGTTCAAGCGGCCTGGAAGGACCCTGACCCGGGACGTCCTGTGTTACCCATCGCCGTTGACGAGCATGGGCGTCGGTCCGCCATTCCCTGGTCATCCCTGAATCTGGGAGGGCTGCCCGGGACATCAACAAGCGCAACGCCGTTCGCGGCGTGAGGGAGGCGTGATGGCCAGCAAACGTCACCTCCGCCGTAAGGCCTGTGTAGGCAAAATCCGCCACGAGATCCTGGAGCAGGCTCGGGCCATGGCCTGGAACGGGACGAGCCCGTATCACTGTCCGTTCTGTGGCGGTTATCATGTCGGGCATTGCCCAGGATATAAGGATCGGTTCAAGAAGCCAAATGGGAGAAGGTACTGATGCTCGAATGGACTGAAGAATATGACCGCTACGACAACACCCACTACGAGGCGGCCGGACCGTACCAGGAAGAGGACGGAACGACGTTTTATTATCGTATCGTCCCGGTTCTGCGGGATAACAAGGTCCAGTTCTCGACCTGCGAATCGGACGCAGAACTGATTTCGGCTGCTGACGCCGAGGAATTCCCGACAGTGGAGGCGGCCAAGGAGGACTGCCAGCAGCGGGACGACAACCTGCGCGATGAATTGGCCGGGTTGTGAATTATCAACAAACCGTCCTCCCCATATTCCCCGCGCCAGGATCACTCGTTCGGGTGCCGTCTCCCGGTGGGGGATATGTTCGGACCTGGACCATGACCGAGGCGCGGGATTTGGGGCAGGGGCTACGGATAAAATGTGTGGGTGAGGGTGAAGTAGAGGCAGGGAGGGTGAAAGAAATTGCCAGACGTTGATATCATTATTGAGCCAGAACGTGGGCGTTGCATCGTTAGCAACGTCAGGATGATTTCCAAAAAGCAGGTGGAAAAAGCGCCAAACTGGCACGTTGTAGCGCTGGTTTTCGGTGTCGGAAGCGGCAGAGCAAACGCCCTGTGCCGGGAATGGTGGATCGATCCAAACACAACAGAGACCCGCTAGCCCCGCCTCCGACCGGCCCTTCGGGAGAGGGGCCGGGAACAACCAAAGGAGAGCATTGTGGAACGGAAAGAATACGAGGCCATTGCCACACAATGGAACGACCAGATTACCGACCTGGAACGCTGGAAGTGGCTCCGAGACAACCCGGGCAAGCTCGTCGTGATGCTGGACAATGACAGCACCCTTGTCCGGTTCGCGGCGGAAGACGATGCCCCGGAAGACATCATTTTGATGAACTTTGAAAGCTGGGTCGGGAACGATGACGGCATCTTTTATCTTCTCAATGCCGTTGAGATCCGAGCTGAGGGAGTCTAATCACCCCCGCCAGCCCCTTCTGGCCCGGCTTCTGAGACGCAGCGGCCACGGTCGTTGCGTCAACTGGAGCCACACTTTTACAGACCGCTACGGCGGTCTTTTTGTTGGGGGAGAGGATGGAAGTGAAGTTTACGCCTGGGCCGTGGCGAGTCCGCAAAGATGAAAACGGCAACACCGTCGTTGCTACGATGCCAGAGCCTTCCGATATCCTGCATGGGGCCACGCAATCGTGGCACCTTGCCGTTGTCATGGGGACTCCTGGGAAAAGAGACAAGCAAGCCAACGCCAACATCATGGCCGCCTCCCCCATATTGTACGAGGCTCTGGAACAGCAGCTTACCCAACTTCAACTAATCTCCAATATGGTTGATGACGACGAGGTTATAGCCGCTACCATCGAAGCGTCTATGCAACTCATCAACAACGCTCTCCGTGCGGCGCGAGGCGAGAAATGAGTAACGAAGACACCACGAAATACATCCAGGGAAAGCTCTTACAAGAACATCGTCGTGGACTCGACGCCTATTACCGAACTGAAATTTTCACCGAGCACGGTGTTCGTGTGGCGACTGTCGATCTGTGCCCCGAGGATGTCCCCAACGGCCAAGTTTATCTGCGCGGCGGGACTGCGCGCCGTCTCGTCGCCTGTGTCAACGCCTGTGCCGGCATCACCACCGAACAACTGGAGCGCGGCGGCCTGGAAATGCCGTTGCTCTCCACCCTCGCCGACATCCGCCTTGCGTTGGGCGTGGGGGATAGGCCGATGTTGTCGGAGCTGGCCCCGCTGGTCTCCACGGCCGTCAGGCACAGGGAAATGGCAATCGGCGCACTCCAAAACGCCATCGGTATGTTGACGCTCTACACGTCGCCCACGGATGAACTGGCACAAAGCGGGATTCAGTCGCTCAAGGATGTTCTTTTCCAGGTCAATGGAGGTAACGGATGAGCCAATATCTTATCTTCTTCGGTCCGAATCAGGCTTGGTATCGCCCCGGAGCGAATGGATACACCGATTCGGCGCTCGAAGCAGGCCGATTCCCCCGTGAGGATGCCGTCGAACACGCCCGGCGCGGCAACTGCTTCGTGGTCGAAGACGGCTCCGATGAAATGCTCATGCTTTGCAATAAGTGGGAGAAGTATTTTTTGCCGAAGATGGCTGCCCACGCCGCCGAGGTTGAGCGGCTGAAGGTGGAGCGGGATGAAGCTGAGAGGGCGAGGAAATACCTCTATGACGGCGTGAACGAGGCACTTCATCCCAACGGAGGAGGGCCGGAACGCCCGGCTGGATGCGACCTCGTTGGATATCTTAAACATGATCTGCAACAGCTTCGGGCCGAGCGTGACGCCGCCGTGCGGGAACGGGATGCGGCGTTAAAGATTGCAGAAGAAGCCCAGATGAGCTCCCGCGCCGCACTCACCAAGATAGGGGGATGGGGATGAGGATGAGCGTCATGTCTAAGCACCACCAAGAGCTGACCAACGGGGCAGGGAAGTGTTCCGTCCCCATGTGGTCTGGCGGCTGTCCTGATGGCTTTTGCGATGAACCGGCCTACGGATTCCGCCCTGACTGCGAGACGTTCCGGGACGCCTACACTGGAGAGATAAAGCGCCTCGACGGTCGATATAATGGATACGTTCCAGGCCTCGCTTGCCCCAAGCATGGCGGCCCCAAGAAGCCGGAGGAAGAGAATGAACAGTCTTAAAAAATACAACTTCAAAGATGAACAGGGTCATCCTTTGGAAAACTGCCAAGACTTTATCGAATTGGTTCACCGCGCATCTTCCGCCGAGTCCTCCCTTGCGGCCATGCGGCAGCGGGCGGAGGAGGCGGAAGCCAGGGCCGCTGAAGAAGAAAAGTCATGCGAAGAGGCGCTGAAGGAACGAGACGAGCTTGAGGATATCCTTGGGAACCTCGCCGCTTGTTTCGACCAGGAGTTTTCAAGCTCCTACGGTCCTGAGTCCATCTCTCATGACATAACCGAACTCCAGGAGAACCGGGACATCTGGCAAAGCAAGGTCGAAGGGCTGGAAAAGAAGGTCCGGGAAGCCATCTCCAGGGCAGAACGGGCGGAAGATGCGTTGCGGGATTTTGTTTCCATCCTGTCCATCCCCCATCCCGTCGAACATGGAACGTACAAAGAGCTGCTGACGACCGCCTTTGGTCACGCCAAGGAACTGTTGGGGATGGTTCCCGATCCTGGTGCCTCCCCTCCCGCCGACGCCAGCACAATGGGCGGAGACCATAGTGCTGACGCCACCGAATTGGTGGAGGGACCGTGTCCCGACTGTTCTCACGAGTCCGCTAAAGAATACTCTTGGCACTGCATCGGATGCACAAGCGGCGGTGGGGGCCGGGAACGGAGGCTGGTGGAGGCACTGGAAGCAATATCGCGTCGTGCTCCAATAGCTGGAAGCCGGGATGAATACCGACGTGGGCAACTTGACGCGTTAGAGGCGTGTCGAGAAGTGGCACTCGCCGCCCTGGCCGAGATGGAGCAAAAGTCATGAAAGCTTTTTGGCTAATACTCGACTTACTCTCCCTGGTTATCCTCCCCATTTCGGCGTTCATGATTGGCGCAAACAACTTCGATTACCTGTTTCCATTGTCGGCGTCGTTGGTGGGGCTGATGTGGTCTCTGTTTAAGTTGCACAGGAGATCGGCGTTATGACCGCCCGAGAAGCGATCTACAAGACGGCGTTGGAGCATATCAGAGACGGGCACGACATGGTTTGCCCAGTTTGTGGTTGGATGGGTTGCAATGCCGATCTTGAGGGCAGTCCTGAAGTTTTTTCACTGATGAGGGTTTGTCCTGCGTGTGGGGACAGGCCCATCAAAGGATACCGTCACCTGGCCGCCTACGCCCTGGCTCAGGCCGAGAAGGGGGAGGGATGAGCATAACCATAAAGATGGATCGGCGAGCGAGGGAATATCTTGATCCTCTGGCTGTGTCCGTGTGGCATTTGGACGGTATGGACACGGCCGTTACCCACGCTGATGGGAAACGCTGCATCGTCAACACCGACCGCGTGGCTGAAGCCCTTAAGGGCGGTCTGGAAAACGCTTTCGAATACGTCATGGGTGATGGCTGGAAGTTGTTGTCCTACAATTTCAACACAGGTGTGGCGACTGTGGAGCAAAAGTCATGACCACCCGCTCCCTCATCCTCCACCCCCACGAGGTCCGCGCCGCGCTCGATGGCCGGCTGCGGCTGATTGTGCGGCCGGTGAAGCCGCAGCCGGAATACCAGGACGCGACAGGCCGGTGGACATTTTGCGTGTCGTCAACGGACAAAAACAGCCGCGACAAGTGGAGCTACTGCGTCATTGACGACAACGGCCACCACTACACCGAGCGCGGCCGGGAACGATGCGTATTGTCACTGCGCGATCCGTTCGGCGTCCCTGGTGATCGGCTGATCGGGAAAGAGGCCTACTACATCCAAAACACCCACGGACAGCATCGCACCGATGGCCTTCGCTGGGGGTCGTGGTCCGGCCTGCCGATGACCATCTCACCTGATGGCAAGCGCATCGTCTACTACAAGGAGGGGTTCGACCGTTGCGCCCCCATGTGGCGCTCCCCCGCCACCATGCCGGCATGGGCCAGCCGGATAACGCTGGAGGTGATCGGGGTGCGGTGCGTTCGAACCAAGGATCTCACCGAGGACGACGTGCGTGCCTGCGGTTCCTTTCTCGGCCGCTGTTCCTGCTCCGAGATGAACCGCAAGCCACGGACTGCCATTGAATCGAAGTTCCGGCAGACGTGGTGCCATATCCACGGTGAAGAGTTTCGGTCGTTTTGGAACGCCAAATACGCCAAGCGCGGCCTCGGCTGGGAAATCAATCCCTGGGCGTGGGCTGTGGAAGTGAGGAGGGTGGAGGGATGAGCAAATACACCAGCAATGCGGAATGGCCGGACACCGTTCGTCTTGGTTGCACGCCTAATGTCTCCACGGACACGCACGATTCCAAGGAGTTTGCCGAAGCTGTTTGTCGTCGTCTTGGTCGCGAAGGCTTTGGCGGCGAAAGGAAGATTTTCCCTATCCGCGTTTGGGTTGAAGAAATCCCGAGCGAAGAACCAGAACCCCGCCTCGGCAGAGCCTTGACGAACTTGGCCATCATGGGCGCGGCTGTCGGTGTGAACGTCTCCGCACTCCTTGAGCACGCAATCGGCAAGGTGAAAGTTCCAAAGGCTATGGGGCCTGGGGCTGGCACAAACAGGATGCGCCGTCGCGCACAAGGGAAGGCTTGGTAGCCATGACCACCCCCCGCCACGACCCCCGCGTTCTGGCCGCCATCGCGCGCGGCACCGTGCAAATCAAGCTTATCTGCGTCGAGGTCGCCCTGATGCAACTTGAACAGGTCTTTTCCCACGAGCCCCAAGCCGTCGCCCACTTCGCCAAAATACGCCGCTGGCTGATGGCCTGTTGGGAGACGACAGGAGCCCCACCGCAGCGTCTCATTGACGGCGAGTGGCGGCCCGTAAGCCGGGGTAAGCCGTTGTCCTCCGCCGTTCAGCGCCGGGCCGACACCGAGTCAGCCGCCGTGGATGAGGCTCGCCGGTCAGTCATCGGCAAATGTGCCACTGTGGACACCTGGGCCTCCTGGTTGGTCGCTTTGGACGCACTTATCCATGATGTCGTCTGCACGTGGCGGCCGGACGGGCGTCGGGCCTGCTGGCGCTATCTCGGACAGACATGGGAGACGCTGGCGCGGCAGTTTTTGGGCCAGTGCGAAGACGCGGGGAAGGCTGAAGAGGACGGGACGGCGATTTACGAACGGGTGATGGAAAGGACGGGATGGGTATGAGCGACTTTACCGAGAAAGTGCGGGCGATGGTTGAAGCGGCGTATCGTGAAGGCCACGAAGATGGATATCGCGACGGGACAGATGCCAATCTTAACGATGAAACCATGTCGGCCGTTGATCGTGACTGGAAAAGGAGTGATGCTCTTTCTCTCCTCGACGCCGCCGATGCGGAGGAGAAATAGCCATGATCGACACGAACGATATCCGCCAACGCATGACTGAATGCGACGTCAGCGAGGAAGACATCCTCGACCTCTGCAACGAACTCGACGCCGCACGTGCCGAGATCGAACGGTTGGCCGGGAAGCCGAAAGCGCAGACTGACCAAGATTATTTTGTTGTTGCCCTGCAACTTATATCAAACAACGGGGATCGACAGGAATCAACAATAAAACTTAAAGCGTGCAATGCATCAAGTCTCAATGAAGCCCTTGGCGCATCCGTAAAAGAATATGCATACGGAAATTATCATCTTGGAGCATGGAGAGCGGCGCACATTTCTGCTCTCACCGCCGACCTGCCCATCCCCGAGGAAACGACGGTCGAGGCGGAGGTGGAGAATGCTTGACAAGAATAACAGGGCCAGATGCGAGAATGCGAGGTCTGTGGCGGTCCATGCGCAGCCTACGCGCTCGTGAGATTGTACCGGAAGGCCCGTCATGTCGGATGAAGTGAAGCTGGAGCCTTGCCCGTTTTGTGGATCGAAAGCGATACTCCGTGATTTTACTGATTTCGTGACTGTTTCCTGTCGAAAATGTGCAATGTCTGGACCATGCGACCCAACAAAACAAGGCGCCATCTCCGCCTGGAACGCATTACCCAGGGACCAGAAGTGGACCACCTACGACGGGAAGGAAGAGACGTTGCCGCCGTCCAATTCCGAAATTCTATTCTGCTTTGCTCGTGGTCCGGTGAAAAAGAAGTCTTACGCGAAGACCTATGAGGACAGGGAAGTCATCGTCCTGTCTATGTGGGACACAACCATAAAGACCGGAGATCGCTGGCTGCTCTGGCCGGAGGATAAATAAGCATGAATTTACCAGTTAATTGGCCCAAGGTCATGAGCGAGATGGAGGCGGAGAAGAATGCCGAGATACAGCGTCTCCGCGCCGCTCTCGCTCCCATCCTCGCCCACGCTGATGCACCAGATACGGCGCCACCGCTTAGAATTAGCGTGAGAATGGCCAGGAAGATGAAGGAGAAGATTAATGCCACGATGTGATGATTGTGGAAAGGAAGTTGTCTTATCTTGTGCTGAAGAACGTTCAAACCACTATCGTTGTTTTGAATGCTACCTTAAATATGAAGCAAGATGCCAATATATGCACAATCCAACGGTTAAGGCTTTGGTTGATGCCTTACGTCTGTGCGCTCCATACGCCAATCAGGCAGGAAAAAATGCGGCCAGACGCGCCCTTAAAAATTTCGGAGGACTTAATGCCAGCATATCGTGACATCACCCATTGTTCCGGCCACAACGCCCCCATCTGCGAACACTGCTGGCGCCGGACCTGCCCTGTGCCGGATGGTGAAGAGGTCAGTAACGGCGACTGGACGCCAAACACCAAGGGCCGTGGATGGTGCGAGGGGTTTATGGAGGAACCGAAAATATGACAGATTTTGGCCGCCACCTGTCCGCCTATGAGGTCGCGGAACGGTTTGGCAAAAGCCTTGGCTGGGTGTACCGGCACAAGAACGCGCTGGGCGGTTTCCAGTCCGTCACCGGTGGGGCCGTCGTGTTCTTTGAAAATGTCATCAAGGAGAAGATCAGCCATGCCCTATCGCCAGAAAAACGGGACGTACCGGGCGAGCAGGATGATAGCCGGCCAGAGGAAGCAAGCTGTGTTCAAGACCTTGGGCGAGGCAAAAAGGTGGGAGGCCGGGCAAAGCGCCGAGGCGTGGGAGCAAGCAGAGAAGCCGATCGTCACGGTGTTCTCGCTCGTGCAGGCCTATCTTGATTTTGCCAAGGAACGATTCGGCCACAAGACATACGCCGAAAAATCCCTGGCCACGGTCACGCTTCTGAAATTCGTTTCACCCAATACAAATGTGGAGAGCATCCAGCCAAAGGCGATCCTCGACGCGTTGAGAAATCGGGCCTTATCCAGCGGAAACGCGGCCAACAAGGACCGCAAGAACCTCGTCGCCATGTGGAACTGGGGTATCAAGTATCTTGCATTGCCTCGGGATAACCCGTTCCAGGCCGTGGACCGGTTCGCCGCTGACAAGCACCCACGCTACGTTCCGAGCGAAGAGGACTTCTGGAAGGCCTATGACGCAGCCAGTGAGGACGACCAAGCCTTCCTGTTGACCGCGTTACACACAGCAGCCCGGCGCGGGGAGCTTTTCCGCCTGACGTGGCCCGACGTGGACTTAAAGTCCGGGACGATCCGGCTCGGCACCAGGAAGACCGCCACGGGAGGGATGGAATACGCCACGCTGCCCATGACCTCGAAGCTCGCTGCGTCATTGTCCGCGCTGCGCTCCCGGGGTCCGCGCTCCATGTTCGTGTTCTGCCAGGAGGACGGGGAGGCTTTCTCGTACCGGATTCACTACATGGAGCGGCTGTGCAAGCGGGCGAAGGTGCGGAAGTTTGGATTTCACGCCATCCGCCACCTGTCGGCCTCGATCCTGGCGCGGGAGAAGGTGGACCTTCCGACGATCCAGGCTGTCTTGCGCCATAAGAGTCCGACCACGACGGCTCGGTATCTACACTCCCTGGGCATTGTCGAGAACGTGCTCGAAGGCGTGTTCGTCGAAAAACAAAAGGCCCCCGAGAAGATCACTCCCGAGAGCCTTTAAAACCGGATTTACCCCTAGATTTACCCCTGGTGGTAATTCCGATTGTCTAAGTCTTGGCGTCCCCAAGGGGATTTGAACCCCTGTTATCGGCGTGAAAGTGGCCGAGCCGGCTCAAACACTTTATCAAACACCTTCATATACTTTGATTTTTTTCCGCTCACGAGGCGCAAGACGTTCACTGCGTTCATGGCGTGATGTGGACAAGCGTGTGGACCTGGATTTGACCGCAGAAAATTAACAGCTGAGTTCCTTCTGCAGGGGAGGCCTTAAATTTTTCTTTCGTCTCTTGCGTATTGTGCCGACAAATGTTTCCAAAGCCTCAATGTCAGCTTTGAGTTCTGCTGGCTCTGGCACTGGCGCACGTGCAGCGGCTGCTTGATCATGTCCGGGTAGCCATTTCGAACATTTCGCCATCGCCGTGTCGAAGACTCGGCATTCATCATCAGTGATGTCAGCAATCAGGCCAATTTGTTGTGTCTGAATCCCAGGCCTGAATCTTTCGACAATGCCGCCCAAGAGCACTTCCTCTAGAGCACGCTCCCATGCTTCACGCAGCAAGCCGTACAGGCACGCGGCATCCTTTTCATAGGCATCTTGATGACCCTCACGGAAAAGCTTGTCGGCAGTTTGCCATTCATTTTTTAGGTGTCCGATTTTCTTTTTAACAGGCATTGCGACCCAAGGTAATTCATCTGAGCATATACCAGAGCCCTTGGAGAGGTGCCGGACGTGTTGGTCAAGCTGCGTTACGCCCAGCTCTTCAGCAAATTGCTTGAGGAGGAGTAAAAAAACTACATCGTGTGTGAAGACTATGACTTGTCGAGTTTTGGCTTCTTGAACCAACCGCCGCGCCACACCTTCACGCCACATGTAGTCAAGCGAAGAGACGGGGTCGTCGAACACGATTCCCGAAGGATCGTCCGCCGTGCTGAGCTCAGCAAAAAATGCAGCAATCGAGAGGCAACGCTGTTCGCCTTCGCTCACCACTTTGGGCAATTCAACGCCAGGGGCACGGGTAAGAACAATCTTGTGATAGAGAACGCCTTCCGCACCCCCTGCTTCCTTGAGCTCTACCTCAACATGGCGGAACGCGAGATTCGCCAACTCGGCTTTGAAACTTTGTTTAAGCTTCTGTGACACTGCGACCTTGGTTACTGCTGTGCTCTTCTGTGTTATCGTTTGAGTCTTGGTTTCATCGATGCACAAACCGTAGGCAGCATACTTCATCCTGCGTTCGATGTCGTCGAGAACCGTCTGCTTGTGCAGCGCGAGAAGCTTTCTAGAGCGCAGATCTAGCGCCTCTTTAGTCATACTAGCACGAATTTCCTCAGTAGTGCTGGTGCGGATGGTCTTTATCCGTTCTGAAATCTGTGCAGAAAGAGCATTCACTTCTTGTGAAAGAGATACGAGTCCTGGACAATTGCCTGCAATGTCTTTGCCTTCGGCTAGAGCCTGTACGATAGCCTCTCGTCTGTTCTCGTTTGTTGCGAGCGCCGTATCGATTCTGTCGGCCAAGTCAGCATGCTCAATACGGATTTCCTTTATTGTTTCGCTAACTGATTCGGGCATTGTTTTAAGCTCAGTGTAAGCCCTTCGCAACCGAGCAAATGTTTCTCTAGTCTCCCGTAGTTCCCGTTCAGTGGTCGAAGCGATGAACTCTTCAAACTGCCTGAGCCTATGACCAGCGGCTTGGTCGAGGTCCTGTTGGCACAGGACACAAGTTGCACCGCTCTCCAGGACCGGAAAGGCCTTGCCGGGATAAGCTTGCTCTTGAGAAAACCGGCGGGCAGCGTCCCATAGAGCTTTCCAGGATTCAGAACCGGTTCCAGCAAGCAGCCCGGCAGGGAATGTGGCCTCTCGAAGCCTTTTGGCTTCCTCGCTCTTGCGCTGACCTTCATTTCGAGCTTCGAGCACAACTGCCAGGGCTTGCACTGAAAGTACCGCTTCAACTTCATTTAGATGTCGAGCCAAAGCTTGGACACGACCGGCACGAAGAGTTAGCTGGCTGGCCAATTTTTCTGGGTCATTGGCCTGCAAATCGAGAAGAGATTTGTCAAGTAGCGCGAGCCTAGCTTCCTCTTCCTGAGAGAGGCTCGCAAGCACTTGGACAGATTCCGACTTCGTGAGGGAACTAATGCTTGCGAGGAAATTTGCAGCTACTGTTCCTGCTGGAATTACAGCCTGCACAGCCTCCAAAGCGTTTGACTCTAAGGCGCGTCGTTCGTTTTCGAGTATCGTGCGAACGGCTTTGCTCGCCTTTACGAGCTTATCAAACAGGTCCAAACCAAAAGGACGAAATGCAACATCTGTCTTCTCAGTGAGGTAAACGGCAGCACATTGTGTATCGAAAACACTCACACGGGATATGAATTCATCCTCACCATTCCCGTTCCATTCGAATGTCTCTGACTCGTTACCTGTTTTGTATTTTATCGACACGACTGGTGAAAATGGCGTTGATCCCGAGGCCACATTACCTAGAATTGCCTCCTGCCCACGTGCACGGCATGCGGATTTTAGGATGCGGATATAGCCTGTTTTCCCGGCGGCATTATCGCCGTAAACAACTGTGAGATTGGGTGAAAATTTTAAAGTTTGGTCATCGGCGAGCGCGTTCACCCCATGATGGTGAAAGATGGAGACCAATGATATAGGCGCCGCGCCAACCGTCTCACTTGGAACATGTTCTTCTGCCAGGGGGATGGCCGTCTGTTGTTCAGCAAGTCCATGTGCACTCTTACATATAGCGGACAACTCGCAAATGTCGTCATCAGAAAGATCGCCATTTAATATCAAACGCCGCAAAGCGTCACGCTGCCAAGCATTGCGCTCTTTTGACCATTCAAAAATCTCAGCAAGAACATTCACCATGGCCTCCAGCATCTTTCTACTAAACGTCAATGATCATAGACAATGAGGGCTTTTGATTACTCCTCAAATTCAGCACTTTTGAATTGGAGAACATTGCAATTTTCTTTAACCGCCCGCTGAACTCCATCATCAAACCCAGACGACGAATCCGCCCGGATCTCAACAGCGATTTCAACCTTCACTCCGGGACGAGAGGTAAACTGCAAAAGGACCTCATCGACCAAGTCGGAAAACTGTTTTTTTGCCAGGATCGGGTCAAGGTCAATACTGCCATAAAATTGCTTTTTGGTAGGTCGCTGAGTGGCACTGCCATTAACGATGGGGCTTGGGATGGTAATGTTCCCTGTACCGACCGTATCACCTCCGTTGGTTGAAACAGATGTGGTCTCGGGAGGTGAGGGTTGTCCAGCTTCCTCGGCAGCACGCTGGGCTTCGATTTGCTGCTTGTACGCGGCGGCGGTAGCTGGCTCGATCAAGAGCAAGGCATCATCGAGGAAAAGCATGGGGCATGTGCCAAAGGTGAAGCCAATATAGCGGTCATCCTCTTTGCCCTGCGCGAAACCGAAGAAGTCCAGGCTTACCGCGCCCGCTCCCATGGTATTCTTAAAGACGGCCTCGTCCTTCAGTCGGGGCAGATACAGCTGCTGGCAGGTTTGCTGCCAGACTTTGAGGGCACTGACTTCCTTGGCATCGTCTTTCCAAAACCAGTCCCTGAGCATCTTGGCTAAGTGGATCGGGGCCCACTCCGTGATCAGGATTTCGTTCTCCTTGAGCACGCGCTCGATTTCCTGAGTCAGATGCGGGGTTCCAGCGTTTATCTGAAATTGCTCCCACTTTACATCGGACACCCCCCTGCCGGGGGCGGCCTCCTGCATTGGTGCGACCAGCCACTTGTAGGTTTCGCGGACCATCCGACGCAGAGCCTCTTCAGCGCCATTAAGGCTCTTACCGGCTTGCTGTGCCTGGAATTGGTCCAGGTTGAGCTTCATCTCCTTGATGTCACTAACGATGGACTGCCAAGCCAGGGCTGATCGGACCTGATCCTTGAGCCGGCCGACGCTGTCGCCATCTGGGACCAGAAATATGAGACGATTCTGCTTGAAGCGCGGCTGGTCGCCACGGGTCTTGAGAATCTGCCCAGCGTGTTCGAGTGCAAAGCTTGGCCCTGACTTGCTTAAGGCAGCATCGGGAGGGAGCACCACAAGGCGCAGTTGCCAGTCATCGGGGATGTCATTGCTTCCCGTAAAAATATGGATGCCGCTAAAAACCCCGTTCCCATGGAAAGCTTTTTTGACGTGGTCTCGAATGAATGGGAAGATATCTTCCTTATCCTGGAAGCGGCGTTTACGGTCCTCCATCTCTCGGCGAAGGTTTGGACGGGTATCAAACCAGAATCGATCCTGGCCGCTGTTGAGGTAGTGGAGTCGGTCGACCAGACGGCGCAAGGCGTCCTTGTAGAGACCGACTTGTTGCCCTGGATGTGCCGCCCCAAGCGTAATCCTCTCCATCCCAATGCCGCGCACCATCTGATTCGGTGTACTTGGGGCGCTGCCCAAAAATATCGTCCTGGCTGAACGGCGGCACGCCTGCACGCTTCCAAGCCTCGTGTCGACGCTTTCAATCTCCGTGGTCTCGGCCCTCTCCCCGTCGATGTCCTTTTCGACCACAGGGTCCCAGCCCTGGGGCAGATAGTAGATCACCTCATTGCGGGTATCGGCATCGGCCAGGGGAAAGCTCCCGGGCATGATCAGCGGGTCTTTGTCGTTGTCCTTCCACAGGCGGTGAATCACCTTGGCCATGAGCTTCAAAACGCCACGGGTGCGCTGGAAGTTATCCAGGGAGGACCAGTCTTCGTACAGCCGGTCGAAGACCTCCGGGTGGATGGGATAGGCCTGCATTAATCGGTCGAAATAATGGCTCTCCTGGGTGTCACGAGGGAAGGAATCGCTGTTGGCGGTATAATAATCGGCGAAGGCCCGGCATACGGACTCCGCAGCGGCCTTGTCATTGATGTCGGTAAAAAGACGGCGGCGAACTATCTCAAAAGCCTCTTCCGTAGCCACAGGCTTCCACAGGGCCTGAATGCGACCGAAGTAATGCTCCAAGGCCCGCAGAGCCTTCACACCTTGTTGGCTCCCTGCCTCACGGTCCGAATGGGGCAACGAGGCGAGAAGCACCGCGTTGGGGACAGCCTTCAAAGATTCCGTCAATGCCTGTACGAAAGAAAGCTGCGAATCGTAGGTACCACCGGTTAGCGTCGTCCCTTCCGCAAACTGGCGAACATAGCCCACCAACTCGTCAATCAGGATCACGCAAGGCGCATATCGTCCGATCAGCGTTTCCAGGACGGCTTTGCCGGGAGATGTTCCTGACGCGTCGGCATCGGCCACCAAGGCGTAACCATCGGCCTTGCCCAACTGCCAAGCCAAGTCACCCCACAGGGTACGGATGGTTTGTCCTTCCCTCACCACAGGCTGGTTCGGGGATGACATGATACCGTCGAGCACAACGACTTTTGCATGCGGCAATTCGGTGATTCCGGCTGCGTCTAGGATGGCTGGGACACCTTGCAGGTCGCTGACCATGGCCTTCCCACCGTCCCGGCTCACGAGGTGGTAGACCGCCAGCATGGTGTGCGTCTTGCCACCGCCAAAGGCAGTCTGGAGTTGGATGACCGGATCGCCACCTTGGCCGGAGAGACGCTTAACAACGGAGTCCAGCAAAAGCCGCATCCCTTCGGTGATGAAGGTGCGCTGGAAGAAGAGCTTCGGGTTCTGGTACTCAGCGGTTGCCGTGCCGGCATGCACACGGGACAAGTCTGCCGCGAACTCGGACTGCTTGAAGGTGCCCTTGAGAACGTCCTCGTGGGGGACTGCGATTTCACGCCAAGGTCTGAGGCTCATGGTGACTCCCTTATGAGAACAAGCCCAGTTGCGTTCCATGTCCGGTTTCCGCCGCAGCTTTCTCGATGCCTGTCCAGGCGGTAACCAGTTCGTTATAAGCCCGGGCCTCTTCGGCCCAGCCCTTGCGTTCGCACAGCGTGTAGAGGCGATAGGCCAGGGCGCGTATCGGCTCGGCCTTTTCCGGCATTCGAGTCAGGAGACGGCCAGCCACCGATTCACCCTCTTGGTTGAGGGCTCGGATGAGTTGGTGCAGAGCCTCCCAGATGGGCGTGCGGGTGTCCTTGTCTGGTGACCAGTCACCGGGCATTTCAACCCATTTGAGCAGGCGCAGGTTGCCGCCGCCGCTTTCTACCACACCCGCCTCGACCAGTCCTCCGACGCTGGTGCCCTTGGCCCGGGCCAGCACATCGGCATCGCCATATTTGCCGGTAATCCAACCCTGTTGCTCGAACCAGTGCAGACAGAACTGCGTATCGTGGTCGAAGTCATCCTGGGCCAGGAATCGGTTGATGAGTTGCAGGGCGGTCTTCACGCTCATGGGGTTGCCATCCGCTTCGAGCACGGCGGCGTACTGGCTGAAGATGCCCATGCCTGGGCCTATTATGGCTTGCGAGAGATCGACCGGCACGACAGGCGAATTGACGCCACCCCTGGTCATTTCGTCCAGGGCTTCGGGAAGGGTGGCGTTGAGTTCGCGCAGGAACTCGCGGCGGCTTACTGTGGAGGCATCGGGGGAGCGCTTGCGGCAGACCAGCACGATGCTGGAGGCCAATGAATTAACATTGCCCTTAAGCCCAACAGTTCGTTCCGTCCGCATGGGCCAAGTCCCTGTAATAGCGAACCCAGACTGAAGTACCGCGTCTAGAAATGTTTCCCAACCGGTGCTGGAAGTTCCAAGCTCACCTTTTGTTTCCGACTGCTTGAAGGCGTAGTAGATGGTGACCGGAAAGGCTGGATGGGCCTGCTCGGCCAGCTTGTGCATGGCCCGGGTCATGCCGTCCAGAAAGAAAGCCTCGGCTTGTTCCTTACCGCCGTGCCGGTAGGGGGAAGCGACCAGTTCCTCGGCCTTCGGTACAGCCAACGTGGCGTAGAGGCCGGGAAAGATGGGTTTCATACTTTTGCGCAGCCAGACATAAAAGAAATCCGAAAGATCAGCGTAACCTATGTTATCGTAGTAAGGAGGGTCGGTGGAGACAACTTTGTTGCGCGTAAAATTTTGACTTTGCGCATCTCCCTGGAAAGATGCTCCACCTACCTGCATGGATTGAATTGCTGACGCTGGCCACTGAACTGTAGTCGTAATATCCAAAGGACTATCAAGTGGGTTTGCTTCGGCAAAGTCCCATGTCATTGGTATAGCTTGACGTCCAAAAGCCTGAGCTACATTTTCATTAGTCTTATTCCAACCACAAATAGTGCATGAATAACGAGTTAAGTGGCTGACTCCAAATCCCAAATACACGCCAACCGCCTGGGCATAGGCGGTAGCCCCGGTGCCGCCGTCATCCAACCCCTTCCCATCATCGGTCATGCATGCGGCCAGGGCGTCTTCACGAACCTTGGTGATGGCCTCGCCCACCAAATCGGAAAACGTGGTCAAAGCCACAAGCTGACGGGGGGTGAATGCGTCACCCCAAGTATACATTCCGTACATGGGGAGTCGATCAACGTCGTGGCAAGGAGTTGTAACCAGCAAGTCAGGCTTCCATGCTGGTTTTGCAACAGAAGCGATGTTCTCCATCTCTGATGTTGGGCTAAGATAAACGCGCCCTCTCTGGCCTTCTGCAACGATAGCCATGAGGCGTGCTTTCATGCGGCCAGCCTGGGCTTCAACGCGTATGTATTTCGCTTCTATTGGCGTATCAGACAGCACACAGCGGAAATTCGCCCCACGTGCCAGCTTAGTCCCATTCTTCGCACCCTCCGGTGGCGTCCCTACCTTCACGGTGAAGCAGTAGCTGTCCCCATTCACCACAGGCTCAACATAGGCTTCCTTGCCAGCCTTACTGGAGAGCACGAAGGTCGAGACCAACGGCACCTCGGCATGACTGAAGGCCGGGTTCGGGCTCTTCACCGTGTGAGCCCAGAGCCAAGCTATCACTGTGAGCTTCTGCCCAACCAAGGGCTTCAGGTCTGGACGGTCTGACGCCATGGCCTCAGTGACCTCAACCTTCGGGTACAGGTGGCCAATGCGCTTGAATGCCTCGTCGCGCATCCAGGCTCCATACCGCCGTACGTCCTCGGCCAGTCCCTGGGCTCCCTTCCATTCCTCGTGAAGGGTCGTTTGCCTATCGCTTTTCAGCCGAGGCCCCACAGGAGGACGACCGGCGAACTTGGGCGGTATCTCGATCATGGCCTTGTTGATGGTCACGGCCACGGGGTTCAGGTCCGAGGCATAGGCCTCCAAGCCAAGCCTCTGGGCCTCCAGAGGCAACGCTCCGCCGCCCGCGAAGGGATCATGGAAGGCTGGCAGCTTATCCGGGTTGAACAGTTCAGCCGCCTGGGGATGATTCTTGTTCAACTCGCAGGTTTCGCGCCAGCTTCGCCATATCTCGGCTCGCGCCCGATCGAGAACCTCTTCATTGGCGATGTTCTCCCAGCGCACGAGGTCTTCGAGGATTTTGAAAAGCCGCTCCCGCTCAATGGCAGCTTTCTCCTTGTTCATCCCGTACTTGAAGCCACTAGCCTGATGACCAGGGTCATTGACCATTTGCGCAAAGATCACCGCCCGCGCCGCAGCCAGAGGACGACGCGCCCACCAGAGGTGCATGGCACGTGGATGCCCCTTAAGGAATGGGTTTTTCTCTTGTTCACAACCAGCACTGATAGCATCCAGCGGCAGGGCGACTTCGATGAGCTTCTTCGGAGATTTGATGGCAGCCATTTTCTTTTTTATTACCTTATGCTGGTTGCTCGGCTCGGGCGAGCAGATGGTTCAGGTCGAGATTGATGCTGGTCACCTCCCAGCCTGGTTCCTGAGTAAACGGCTCCCGCACGTAGAATGGCCCTTCATGCCGGTCTCCGTCGACCAAGACGATGGCGAGAATGAACTTGTCCTGCTGGTTCAGGCCGTAGAGAATTTCATTACGAGTGACCGTCACAGTGGAGCTTCCCTTGGCGCGTCCCTTGACCTCGATATGGCGGGATGCTGGCAGCTTGCCATCCACCGGCCTGGGTAAACTGGTCACGTCCCAGCCACACTTCTCCGCAGAGACGTCGAAGACTTCATGCCCTAGGGCACGTTCCGCCTCCATGACTGCCTGCATGGCAATTTGCTCCACCTGAGCCCTGGCCGCGGCATCTGCGGTCCAATCACCGGAGGATGTAGGCTCACCTTTGCGTTGGGCCAGCAGTCCAGCCGGGATAACCAACGCGCCACCAGCGATTACCGGCGTGGCCGAAATGACATGCCGCATTGCCTCAAGCTCATTCTTCCGCGACTGAAGACGTGCGGTCAGGTCATCAATGGTACGGCGGACATTTTCCAGGGGAAGCCGAACATCCTTGCCTGCCCCCAAATCATCTTGCAACTTGATGTAGCGGTCAGACCAAAAATTGATTTCCTTGACCAATCGTTCTTGGACGGCGTTAAGCGTCTTATCCACATCACGCTCACGACGAGAACGTATCTCCTCGAAGTGCTCCGGGACAAGGTGAGTCGAAGCCTGGGCCAAAGCTATTTGTTCCAGGTCCTGCGTGATCCAGGGGGCGCCAAGCACATCCTCAATCAGGGACATCTCAGCATTCGCCAGAGGCTCCAAATCAAGGTGTGGAGCCCATCCGGCATTGGTCGCGTCACCTTGCGGGTCGATGCCGACGAATTGCATCCGACGGGAGACGATCCGAGAAGGATCCGCTCCTTCCTTGACGGAGTGGTCAATGATGAAAAGTACTCTGGGGGTGGTCCCCATGTCGGCGGGATCGACCAAGATCGAGCCCTGCTTAAGCTTGTTGCGGTGCTGCTCCAGAACGATATCGGTGACAGCCTGCATAAGCGGATGCCCGGGGTGCAGCAGGCTGGCCATGGGAGCACCAACACGTTCGATAAGCCGTACATATTGCTTTTCGAAACAGACGCGTTCGTACTTACGCATTACCGGGTCCAGGTTACGGCGGTCGCGCCCGGTGATCTGCCGATCCCGTTCCCGGATCACTGCTGGAACGTGGGTGATCTCGTAACGGCCTGCCTCGCGGGGGCGAAGCTCGCCGCCAAGCTGCTGGAAGGCTTGGCTGAAGAAGGAACGAATAAAATAGGGTTGGAGCTTGCGCGCCTCGGCCTTCTCCATTTCCTCTTTGACGGCGAAGAGACGCCGCTCGTCCATGACCTCCTCACACAGGGCGTTACGCTGAATGATAGCCCGCAACCGTTCGGTATCGAGCGCATTCTCGACCTGCGCCAGCAAGGTTGCCTGTCGTTCCTGAGATTCGCCATAACGGATGGCCTCGATCAATAGATCCTTGAGGCTCTTGTCCTCGAAAACTTCGCCCAGGATATCGAACACACGGCCGCCCAAGGCAGAACGCTCAACCTCCAGTTTTTCGAACAGACGCTGAAAGACATCGCCTTCACGGGTCTCATTGGCCACCATGTTCCAAAGGTGGCACACTTCGGTTTGGCCGATGCGATGGATACGGCCGAAGCGCTGTTCCAGGCGGTTAGGATTCCAGGGCAGGTCGTAGTTGACCATGAGGTTGGCATTTTGCAGGTTTACACCTTCGCCCGCTGCATCCGTGGCGATAAGGACACGCACTTCAGGATACGTTCTAAACATCTCCTGGACCTTGCGGCGTTCTTCCCGTTTGACCCCGCCATGGATCAATACCACCGCGTCCTCGTTGCCAACTTCCCCAAGAAGGCCGCGAATCCTGACGGCAAGGTAATTGAGCGTATCCCGGTGCTCGGTGAAGATAATGAGTTTGCGCTGGCGGCCGGTGGCATCGCGCATCTCCGGAGTATTTTGCAGCAGGTTGGAGAGTTCGTCCCACTTCCGATCCTGGCCGGAATGGACCACTTGCCGCGCCTGCTCCTCCAGTCTTTCCAAGATGAGGATTTCGGCCTCCAGCTCCTGGATAGTCTGGGCAGCGGTAGCCTGATCGACTATGGCCTCCTCGAAGTTTTCATAGTCACCGGCTGACATGGAATCCCCTGCATCCCAGGCGTCTTCGGGTGTTCCATTCGAGCCATTCCCTGAACCGTAGGGGCTCAAGGTTTCGGCCAGAGTTTCTCCTCGCTGGCGGAGCTTCTCCTCTTCAACGCGACGGGTAAGTTTATTTCTGCGGCGTTTAAGGGACTGATAGATTGCCTCGGGGCTAGAAGCGAGGCGGCGTTGCAAGGCAGTCAGGGCGAACCCCACATTCCCCTTGCGTTGTCCGTCGAGATTGTCGGCCCGGTTCATCTCCTGCTTCACGTATTCGGTGACGGAGACATAGAGGGCGGCTTCGAGGTCGGAAAGTTTGTAGTTGGCGGTGTAGGCCCGGCGTTCAGGGAACAGCCGCGTCCCGTCGAAACGAAGCATCTCCTCCTTCACCATGCGGCGCATGAGGTCAGACACGTCTACCTTGTGTGCCCCATCGCGAAATTTGCCGTAGAAACGATCAGAGTCCAGCAGGGACATGAATAGCTGAAAATCCTCTTCCTTGCCGTTGTGTGGCGTGGCTGTCATGAGCAAAAAATGTCTGGTGATAGAGCCAAGCAGTTCGCCAAGTAGGAAACGCTTCGTTTTTTTGACTTGGTTGCCAAAATAGCTGGCCGACAGCTTGTGTGCTTCGTCGACGACCACCAAATCCCATTGGGAGAGGCGCAGCTTATCCAATAGGTCTTCATTGCGGGAAAGTTGATCCACGCGGGCGACCATAAGATCGAAATCATCGAACGGGTTGCCGCTGCGGGACTGCTCAACCTGCTCCCGAGAAAACAACGAGAAGGACAGGCCGAACTTCTCGAACATTTCATCCTGCCACTGCTCAACGAGGCTGCCCGGGGCCACGATGAGGATGCGCTTGGCGTCGGCCCGCATCAGCAGTTCCCGGATAAACAACCCGGCCATGATGGTCTTGCCCGCCCCGGGGTCGTCGGCCAGCACATACCGCAAGGGCTGTCGCGGTAGCATGGACTCGTAGACCGCCGTGATCTGGTGGGGAAGGGGCTCCAGGTTGGACGTGTGGACAGCCATCATAGGGTCGAAAAGGTATGCGAGATTGATGCGGTAGGCCTCGACTGCCAACTTAAAGTCCTCACCGGGTGCATCGAAAGCCCAAGGCCGACCAGCCTCGGCTAAGGACAGGTTGGCTTCGTCAGTTCGGAACAGCATGCGTTCCAAAAGCCTGCCATCGGGAGTCTTATAGTAGACGGTAAGCGCGCTGTCGCCGGCCGGTTCGGTGGTGACGATTCGGACGACCTGACCGGGCTCTATCCCCGAGACGACGCATTTTTTTTTAATGGATTCGAGCGTTAGCATAGACTTGGTGCGCTACCTTCCCAAAAGGCGGTTCAAAAAATCCTGCAGGGCTGCCCGGAGGGCCTGGACGGGCAAAAAAGTGAGCTTGCACCCGGGTAAGGGGGCTGGACATAAGTTTTTGAATTCTTTACGCCGAAGGAAGGTCGCAAGCAAGGAATCATGAGAACTGGGAGGCGCTGGCGGTGGGCCGGGTATATTTTGGCGAACTACGCCGAAAAGACCTCCCAGGACGCGACTATCCTGGCGGTACTCCAGCAATTGAGACTTTGTCAGCGCAGTGGGCTGCGTCAGACATTGTCAATAAACACATGCGCGCTAAGTAGGAGCGTTTTCAATGATCAACATCGAACAGTTCAGTGTTACATTCTACAAAAAACTTACTACAGAAGGATCACAAAATGAAAGCAAAGGGGCTGTGGTAGCGCTTGGCGCCAGACAAAATAAATATGGGTGCCAGCTTCACAGTGATGGCTGTTATTATTCTGTCTTGGTACATAGAAATGAAAATAAATTTTATACAACTGGACTAATAAAAGCATTCACAGAAAGAAACGCCGACATCTCTTTAGACTTTTTTAAGACAGAAGATGGAGTTCAGCGATTTGAACTTTTTCTGACTATTAGAGATGATTCCGATGCAAAGTATGTCGGATGCAGCAAATAAATCCATTTTAAACTTGAAAGTCCAGTCTCTGATGAAACACTTAAATATTTTGGATTAAAAGATAGCGAATAGCTGCTTCCCCGGATCGGTCAGCACCTTCTCCGCGTGACCAGCCCCCTGGCCCAGGATATCCTTCTGGCAAATTTCTCAATGCCACCAGGAGGGTCGCCAAATGAGCCACGAAGACCAGCTTCTTGACCTGAAGGATTCGATTGTTGCCGCCTTCCGCCCCATGGAGAACTTGTTCGTGGTCATGGGCAGCGCGTCTGTGGCCGAGGGCGGCGAGATGGCACGGCTTTGCTCGGAAATTGGGCAAGAACTGGCCCGGAGCTTTCGCGTCAAACTCGATGCCGCCCTGGACAGGTTGACGGTGGAGACGCGCCACAGCTGACGGATAGACGGCCCGGCATCCTCATTAACCGCCAGCGCAGCCCCGACACCTGTGCAGCCACACCCGCTGGTTTCAATTGTAATGCGGCTATTTCATACAAAAATACGATGAAATAAGCGCGTGCTGACCTGAACCACCCGCCACGGCTGACGTTGCCCAGGGGGGTTTTCTTGCCTCTCCCTGATAGCCCCTGCACGCGAGAACCACTTCACGACCACATTTTCGACGGGCCAAAGAATATTGCAAGTTTGTAATGTTAGATGCGGCACTGTCATCAGCCATAAAAGCACGATGACTGTATCAGCTAAGCATAGCTTGATTGAGACATGTAATGAGTGAACATGGCACACTAACATTCTATTATGACACTACTCAACACCCATTGCAAAGGCTCACGATATGCTTATTGTATTCATTGTGAGCAAGGGACGGCCGCTCTAGCCCGCAATTGGCTATGGCAAAGAAACCAAACCTTCAAAAATAGGAGGTCCGTCATGGACACTACTAGTTGTTTTGATCAGAGTGTAGAGGTTGCCGAGATCAACCTCGAAATGGGGACGAAGTTCGCCCTGGCCCAGGCAATACAATCTTGTGCTTCGGTGGGCATGATCCCTTTGCCGTCTACCATCACCATCAACTTGAAGGCTCAGATCGATGGAACCCTTCTTGACCCGGACAATTTTGATGCATTTTACGACCTCCACGACGCGCTGAACATCAACATCAAGCTGTAGCCCGGGAGCGGTCGAACAGGGACGTGGTATCTCGCCAACACCACCTCCTAAAGCCGACCACCGCGACAAAAATGAGACCGTAGGTAGAAAAAATGAAAACGCTCCTCGAACTGGCCGCCGAAACGCAGGCGGCGCTTGATGAAATGAAAGCTGACTGTGAACCTCGCTGCTCCCCGCTGGGCCAGGACGCCTGCCGCCGTTGCTGGGACCTTGAAACTGAGCTTGAACGCCTGATGCGCCTCTATGAGGCTTGCTCGTCCGAAACCTTCGCGTAAGATGCGGCAAACCAAGGGCACTTTCCCACTGCGGGAGGGTGCCCTTTTTTATCCGGCGGCCCTGCTTTGGACGCGCGCATGGCGCGGCAGAGGGGGTGGCGAGTCAGGCACTAGCAGAGCGAATGAGCGAGCCTAGCCCCCATGCTGTCACCAACATCGAAAAAGGGCACCGCCCTCAACGTCGAGCCGGGGGCGACAATCGCGGCCACGATGGCCAGGGTAAAGACTGACGCCGCCCGTTTCGCCACACCGAGCTGCTTTCCCGACCGCTCACAGCCACCGGCAGGAGACGGCCCGCAAACCAGGCTGGCGAAAAAAACCGCCCCAAGGACCTTGCCTTCCAGTTGGGCTGAGTTAGTTTCAAATGAAATTACTTCCAAGGAGGTGGGCCAAGCTAAAATCGGACGAAGACTGTTGTTGTCATTGATCATGCATTGATTTTCTCCACTCCCATGTGTCTCAGTTCCTGACCCTCCACAGTAGTCCCGCAAAGCAGGCCATCCCGGTCGGCTAGGGCTTTTTGTCTCAGAATTTGGTCTCCGCTTGCGCCAGCAGCGCGCATCACGGAGCCGCAGACATGGAAGGTTCGCCTATCCAGCGAGCCGGGTGGAGTTTTTATGAATGGTCAGACAGGGTCTCGCAACGAGGCCGTCTTCGATTACTACAGCCTACAGGTCGGCAAGCAGCCGCCTGACGGGTGGTTCGTCGTGTGGACCAAGGCGCACGGCATCTTCGGGTTTCATACCACGGACATCGCCGGCATGGCCCATAAGGTCGGTGAGTTGCAGCAGCAGACCGATGTTTACGTCGGCATGGCCCTTCAACGGACGAAACCCGAACCGGGAAAGCGCGGCACCGGGGCGAATACGGCCGCCATTTTTGGTGTCTGGATCGAGATTGATTGTCAGGGAGGGGTCCACAAGGAAAAAACCGAGAACCTCCCGACGAAGGAACAGGCCCTCGGCATCCTGAAAGGACTCCCCGTCACGCCCACGGTCATCCTGGACAGCGGCGGCGGCTACCACGCCCACTGGTGGTTCGACGCCCCCTTGGTTTTCAGCACCGAGGAAGAACGGCAACAGGGTCAGGACTTGGTCCGTCGCTTTCAGCAGGCTGTGGCTGAGGTCTTCCGCCAGCAGGGGCACAAGGTCGACACCACTTCGGACCTTGCCCGTGTTCTGCGCCCGCCCCACACCTACAACCACAAGTCCGGCCAGCCAGCCCTGGTGTCGGTCGCCCATTATGACGCAGCTTCCCGGTATCCTGTGGCCGCTATTGAGGCCTCTTGTCCTCCTCCCACACCGGCTCCAACTCTAAACCTGGCACGGGCATCGGCAGGGATTGACCCGGCAGGCGAGACGCTTATCCAATACCCGTCAGTGGAACTCCAGCCTGTCATGGACGGATGCGCCTGGATGCGGCATTGCCGGGATGACGCGGCAACGTTGCCGGAACCGGAGTGGTTCGCTGCCCTGTCCATCGTCGTCCGGTGCGTCAACGGAGAGCAACAGGCCCATGCCTTGAGTTTGCCCTACCCTGGCTACTCATTTGCCGCGACAGAAAACAAAATCACCCATGCCTTGGCTGGCGGCCCTCGAACATGCACCAACATCCGTGACTGCTTGAATGCGGCGGCCTACTGCGCCAACTGCCCCCACCTCCCGAATGGATCGAGTCCCATCACCTTGGGCTTCAGCAAATCGGCAGTAGCCATTGCTGAATCCCAGACCCCACCAGCCACGGTTCACTCCATGCTCCCCGACGCGCCGGTATCGGCCAACGCCTTAGTACCAGGCAAAATGATTCTCAGCCTCCATGATGGGATTGCCGCGTGGGTCGACAACGGGAAAGGCCATGCCGGGTTTAAGCACGTGTTTCCCGTCGCCATCGTCCTCGTCGAACGTTTGAAATGCGTCCACACCGGCAAGGAGCAGGTAAAGCTGGCATGGCACATGGACGACGCATGGCATTATCAGATGGTCGACCGTAAGGTCATCGCCGACACGCGTGAGATCGTTTCTCTGGCGAGCTACGGGCTCCCTATTACCAGCGAACACAAGGAATTCCTCGTCAAGTACCTCTCGGCCTACGACTTTGTAAACCGCCGCTGCATCCCCCTTATCCAGGTCAGCAGCCGTTTTGGCTGGCAAGACGACAACGAATACTTTCTCTGGGGCCGCAACCTCATCACCAAAGAAGGCATGTTGTCTGCCGCTGCGATCAATACAAAAAACGGTCCATCAGCCATCGGAGCCGCCAGCATCGTCTTCCGTGGCAGTGACGACGGAGATGAACAGGTTGCAGACAGTTTTGCCTGCTCAGGTTCATTAACGGGCTGGCTCAACGTGGCCAATCGCGCCATCGTCCATCCCATTCCCTTTGTCGTCACCCTGGCTTCATGTGCGCCGCCGCTGCTGACCCTGATTGGTGCGAGCAACTTCGTCGTCGAGACGGCGGGCATCACCTCAACGGGCAAGACAACGACCCAACGCTTGGCTGCTTCGGTCTGGGGCTGTCCCGATGAACGGGCTGAGGCGTCCGTGCTGCACACCTGGGACACGACACGCATCTGGGTCGAGCGCACCGGCGGCTTGCTCAATGGCCTTCCCTTGATCCTCGACGACACTAAGCGGGTCTTTTCGAGCCTGCCAACCAAGGAGGCCCGTGCCCTCGTGAATGCGGTCGTATACGCCTATGCCTCGGGGAAAGGCCGCGGCCGGGGAAGCGTCCAGGGGACACAGCGTACGGGAGCTTTTCGCTCTGTTTTGATCTCTTCGGGGGAAGAGCCCTGCACCGGGGCCAGCACACAACATGGTGGCGCTCGTGCCCGCGTCCTTTCACTCTGGGGAGCACCCTTTGGGGCAGCCCCTCAGCCCGAATTGGTCAAGGACGTGAACGTGGCCGTGATGGTGAACTATGGCTTTGCCGGGCCATACCTGGTTCGTCACCTGCTGGTGCAGCGCTCCCACTGGGCGGCGTGGAAGGTGGAGTTCCAGCAGCTTCAAGGCTTCTATGCGACACTGGCCGAGGGCAATAACGTGGCCGGCCGCTTGGCTGAAATCTTCGCCGTCCTCGAGTTCACAGCCATCCGTCTTCTGGAGGCGCTTCCGGGACTGGTCCTTCCACGACCAACCCGTGAGGTCTTGCTGGGCATCTGGGCTGAGACCGTTGCCGACGCCGCCCAGGATGCCGACCGCGCCCTGGCCGCCCTGCGCGATATCGCCGAGTGGTCCATTGCCAACCAGCAGAAGTTCTTCGGCCGCCATAAGGCGGATGCCAACGGTAACCCAATCGAGCCCTTTGGCGGCTTTGTTGGGCGCTTCGATGCCGTTGAGCAATGGACCTTCATCGCCTTCCTGCGCAAGCCCTTGTGCGAGCTGCTCGAGAAGTTTGGGCACGATGTCTCCGCGACGCTTCGTGTTTGGTCTGAGCGTGGCTGGCTGCTGGCCGATTCAAAAGGTCGAAGCCAGCGCCAAGTGCGCATGAACGGGGGCAAGCTTCCTGCCTACTGCATCGCCCGTGGTAAACTCGAAAATGAACTGGGCATGGACTTCCGTCCTGATCAAGTAGCTTCAAACCCTTCAAATCCGTTTGCTGCCTAGGCCAGGGTTGATATTCGAAAGGGGTTGTCCTGAGGGTTTTGGGTCTCTCAGGACAGCCTCAGTACAAAAAAATATTATAATTTCAAATATTTAAATACTTTTGTACTGAGAAAATCGTGTACTGAGCACCCCAGCATACCCCCCCTGGGAGGGCGGCACCGCGCCCGGCCCGCCGCTGCAAAAGGAGTTTTTTGGGGAGCCCCCCGGGCTCCTCAGTCTCAGTACATTTTGATATAATATATTGAAATCATTTGAAAAAAGTGTACTGAGCGCGTCCTGAGGGGTCAGGACACCACAGGGTGGGCGACTTTCGATGCACAAAACATCATTTAAATTATATCTCTACTTATATGGCAGTCTAAAAACGATCTACTCGATGTGATGTCTATTCAAATTTTCCGATAGATATCTATGAATGACAATATTATACTATATTATCAACAAATTCGTGACAAGTTATTTTGTAACATTTGGCAATACCAGTCCATAAGTTGGTCGTGTGTGCCTTGAAGTCTCGACAGTCCAGTTCCGATGTTAGTTCGGATGGTTTTGCTACCCAAGCAAAAACCAAGGCTAAAAATCCTCACCCTCTCCGTGAATGCCACACTGCGTCGCCCTCATCGAACGCGGTCGCCGGAGAGGCGCATACCCGTCAAGGAGCGATCCGGGCGGGGGAGTTGCTGATGCCGAGGCGCTGGCCCGTTTTCCTGCCAGGATTAGACCATGCTGGCCCGTACGTCGGATGAGAACCCGGCCGTTTGAAGTCCGTGGCACACAAGCCTCAAGGGCGCTTCCGATGGGCATGGAAGCGTTTCTGGCGTACGCGGCGACGAGGTATGGGACGGCGCTGACGTGACTGTCGATATGACCAAGGGAAGTCTCATTGTCTTGCTCTTATATTAAGACACAAAGGCGTGAGGACCTGAGACATTGAGATGGCTGCGTATCCGTAAGGGATACACCGGAGTGACGCTTCGAAGTGCTAATATCTTGCAAATAAGAACAAATTACGACCTTGATGACCAATTTATATAGTCAAAAATTAGTTCAAAAATTTCCGCTTTCGCGGGCAATATCTCATCTTTAGTGCTTTCAACAGAAAAGTACACCTTAACATGCGTCACTCCGGTGCCGCTGGATGCGGGACAACCGCCTGTCCAGTGGCAAACGGGGGTCGGAACTGGCGACAGTCCTGGCCTATCGTAAGGCCTCATCGCCTTCGCTCCTACTGGGGCCTCGGCAATGTGGCTGGGACTGTTTCTCAGGGATTGTCCGGCTTCGGCTGGCGCAATCCCTTTTTCTTGGTCGCAGTCCCGCCAGCGCTTGACCTCGTGACCACTCCGGCTGGGCCAGGGTATCCTCGCCGTATTTACCCATTTAAAACTGGAGGATGCCCACATGGATGATTTCAATCTGATCTATTCTTACAGCCGCGCCCAGGCCATCGAGGATGGCGTTTTGATCGACGTGACCACCCAGGCGAAGGGAGTTGGTTTCAAATTCCACACCGTCGTCACCGACAACCTGTTCCACACCTACATCGAGCCGCCGGCTGGCCTGGAAGGCGAGGGGCAAAGTATTTCCGGGCGGCTCCATGATCTCTTCACGCTTCTGCGAACGGCCATCCTCGGCAAATCCGCTACGGACTATCTCGAACTCGACGTCCTGTTCCTGATGGCCCCGGCGCGACGCGAACGTGTTCGGATCATCGCCGTCGTCGGTCCTGGTGACCACGGGGAACCGGTCATGACCATCATGCTCGAAGGCGACGATTGATGCTACCGCATGGCGCTTGCTTGCCGACAGGCCAGTCAACATGCGCTCAAGCTATTTCAGCCGCCCATGGCCTCCTGGGAGCTTTCCCCTTGGCTGACTCCGTCCTTGGCCCCGGCCAGGGCCCTAGAATCCCCCCTCCTGCGAGTTCGGGGCGGTCCCTGGGGTTTCCTATCCCCCAATCCCAAATCCCAGGAGAATCCCGCTCCGGCCCAAAGCCGCTTTTGGAGCTACCGACACCTGCGTCAACATGCACTATTTTCGTAAAAATCGCGTTTTTTTGCGCTATTTTGGCATAATTAAGCTGTAAATACAGATATTTATTACAAAATAACCGCAAAAGGAGCCCTCCATGGCCAAGAAGCACGAAGCCACTGAGACCGAGTCCACCAGGATTGAATCCCGGTATCAACCCGGCTTGCTGCGTCAATGCATCACCGAAAACCTTTCGGCAGATTCCATGATGGAGCGCCTGGGCATTCTGCACAAGCAGACCTTGCGCAAGCACTTGCTCCGACTCATGGCCGAGGACAAGACCTTCTACGACATTGAAGGCCTCTTCCTGCGAGGCAGCAACCTCCCCAAGGTCAATCCCAAGGGCAGGCTGACGCTTAACCTGCGCGGCATCATCATCGCCGGCCAGGAGGTACGCGAAGGTGACGTCTTTCAGGTCCAGATCGAGGAAGACCGCATCGTCCTCACCCGAGGATGAACCTCAACCGAGGGGTCCGGCCGCAAGGCATGGCCCCTTCTCTCTTTCGGAGCGTCTCGCTGCCGGCTAGCCCGGTGCCGACGCAGGCAAGCTCCAAAGCCGCTTTCTTAGTAAGAAGCGGCATTGGGCGCTTAATTCCTTAAAAATCCTTTGAATACAAATGGATACTTAGAATTCAGCCGCCTGCCGAGGCCCCGATCCCATTTCGAAAGCTCGGTTTGATCCTTCCCCAAAGAAAAACATGTTTTCCAGGAGGGTAATCCATGAAGGTACAGCCCATCACCGACTTGCGCCACGTGCGCAGCATCAAGCGCTTGCTGGCCGACAATCCTAGAGATAGAATACTCTATATTTTGGCAATAAATAGTGGCTTGCGGATACAGGATTTACTACAGATCCGCGTCGCCGATGTGCGCGGGCTTAAGCTGGGAGACCGACTCCCCATCCGGGAGAAGAAAACCGGCAAGCCAAACGTCATCATCGCCAATAAGGAGATCGTCGCTGCACTGGAGGACTACTTAGCCGCCGTCAATCCTGACGACGAGCACTTCCTGTTCAAGAGCAGGAAGGGCCGCAACTACCCGCTCACGACCCTGACCGTCACCAAGAAGGTCAAGGCCTGGACGGCGGCCATCAACCTCAAAGGCAACTTTGGCGCGCATACCCTGCGCAAGACCTGGACCTACCACCAGCGCCGTGAATTCGGCGTGTCCTGGGAGGTCTTGGCCAAGCGGTTGAACCACTCAAGCCCATCCGTGACTCGGCGCTACCTCGGAATTCAAGACGAGGAGGTGGAGGAGGTGCTGATGAACGCCTTGTGATCCAAGGGGGCCGGTGCCCCCTTTTTTTGTCACCGGACACAGGGAAGCTTCACCGATCTTGGTACAGCAATTTACATGAGTAAAACTACGAGGAAGAATGATCGAGTAAAAAAACGACCAACAAACAGATTTCAAGTAGCAGTAAGAAAAAATTTTCGATGTATAATTGCCATTTGTAGCGGCCGTGGCAATGTTGTCCTCGGAGTTCCCACGAAATATGACCCGAGAGGATCGCTATGTCACTTTCTGAAGAGCTTGGAAAACCGCTCACGCCGCAGGATCTCGCCAGAATCCTTGGCGTCTGCACCAATACAATTCGCAGATACTACACACGCTGGGGCGGTGTACAGATCGCCCCAGGCAAAATCCGGTTTTTCGAAAACCGTGTGAAGGAGGTGCTCAATGCCAGCACTGCTCAAGAAGTTCAACCCGCCTCGGTGGCGGGCGGTCGTAACTGTAGAAGGCAAGCGAAAGGAAAAGCTCTTCCCGGACGGGACCGAGAAGAGTCGCCGCGCTGCCGAACGTTGGGAAGAGGCCCAGAGAAAGAGACTCCAGAACCCGAAGCCGATCGTCACGGACTCGCCGACCTTGATTGATCTGGCCAACGCGTTCCTGGATTTCGTCAAGGAGCGGCAATCTCGGAAAACCTACGTGGAGAAACTGGCCGTCCTGAAGCGTATTCTAAAACGGTTCGGCCGGGACACCGAGGTCGCTGACATCCAGGTGGCCGACGCCCTGAAGTTCCTGACCGACCAGTACCGCAAACGTTCAGGCTACGCGGCCAATAAGGAACGCAAAATACTGGTAACGGCTTGGGGCTGGGGCAAGAAGTACATGCCCGGTTTCCCGGATGGCCCCTGTCCCTTCCAAATCGTAGACCGGTTCCCGGAGCAACGCCAGCCGCGCTATGTGCCCCCTGAAGACGACTTCTGGGCGGTCTACGAAGAGGCCTCCGGGCAAGACAAGGTCATGCTGGTGACGTTCCTTTTCCTGGCCGCACGGCGTGGCGAAATCTTCCGGCTCAAGTGGGCGGACATCGACTTTGCCGGGAACACCGTGACGCTATGGACGAGAAAGCGCGCTGGCGGTGACCTTGAGGCCGACCCTGTTCCTATGGTTGGCCGGCTCAAGCAAATCCTCCTGGCTTGGTGGGAACACCGCCCGATCAAGTCCGAGTTCGTCTTCGTGAACCTCGACGACACGCCATTTTGTCGCCAGTACCTGGGGCTGCCCTTCACCAATCGGCAGCACCTCATGGAGCGGCTGTGCAAGAAGGCCGGCGTCCGTGAGTTCGGCTTCCACGCGATCCGCCACCTGACCGCCAGCATCATGTACCGCGAGGGACAGCCGGTGTCCGTTATCCAGGCGGTGCTCCGGCATAAGTCGCCTCAGACCACGACCCGCTACCTGCAGAGCCTCGGCCTTAAGCAGACCCAGGAGGCCCTTGAAGCCGTTATGGGCAACCGTGGCCCGGCGAAGGTGACACCGATCAAGCCGGCCGTTGAAGCCTAGGGATGATCCCCTCGACAACCCCAACCAGAAACGAGAAAAATCAGGAGAAAAATATGCAAAAAGTCATTAACTTCCCGACTGATGACGCTGAACTCAATCGAGACATTGAGCACGCCAGGAAGTGGCCCAAACAATACCAGCGCAATCAGATCCATGATGAAGTGGATTTGTTACAGCGTCTTGATGACATTGTGACCTTTCTGAGGATCACAATCGCCGATAGCATCATTTCTGGAGTTGCTATTCCGCAGGAAACTAAGGCGTTACTGGATGCCATCCTGGACGTGCAGGATTATTTGCCGGATCGGCTTTCCTATGCGATCATCCTGGACACGACCTTCCCTGAAGTGGCTGCCCAGATACTAAACTATCCGAAATAACAAAGAATAAGAATTCGCAGGTGGCGATGAAAGAAGTAAAGGGGCAGTTGTAAATGCACTGTCCCTTTAAAATCATTATTCTTCCCGATCATCCCACGCATCAATAAGTTTTTCGTGAGCTAATTCACGACAGGCGGCATAGAGTTCTGCTAGCACTTCTTTCTTTTTAGCAGAATCAATTTTTTCATCATCGCAGCCATAAAAAATGGATTGATATTCAAACTCGCGTAAAAAAATTTTTAAAAGACTATCAAAGTCATTTTCATCTTTGACTTTCATTTCAAAACAAGAGCAGCTCTCGTTAACAATATACCCATCACTTACCTTGCTGAAAGTAAAAGATGTGTCGAACAAAAAATCTTCAGCCAATTGGCTAAAATCAATGCCTTCCCAATTAATACCAAGATCGGTCGACTCAATGATTGTTATAGAATTATCTGCTGGACAAAACCGATACAGTTCATGCCTTGTAGTGTACACTGTCATTGGCGTGCCTGGGCGATATGTTGCACCTAACGCAGCGCTGTGCCGTTCCATCTCGAAAAAAAGACAATCATTCTCTGTGCGGATATTAAAGGCACGCTGTTGGAATTTATTTAGCGTGATGCCAGTGCCCAAATCTTCACGAATCGAAGAAAGATAGTCCAGCAAGGCGTTGTGGAGCCCCATCTGATGATCCCTTGAAATTTAAGGTTCTTAACGACTACGTCCTATTTTATTGTTATCTTGGTTATTATCAAAATTATGGAAAACGGCAAACTGTTTTTTTTCTACGATCCATCGTGGGTGGATAGCAACCTGGTATCACAAGACGCCGGTCGTTTTCAGACGGTAAGGGATACGGCTTGCTTCTGACAAGCTAGAAATGCTCAATGTGTTGATTTTTCAGTGCAAATAACTCATACCTGTGAAAGTGCCGGGTAGGGAAGTCACCAAAACAAAATCTGAAGGTATGTGACATGAAGCGTGGTGCTGAAACTGATGATACAGCAAGTTATGAACAAAGTTACAGCAAAAGTAAGCGGGGTGTTAGGGGGGGGCCTAAATTTACCAGGCGGATATTTAATCCTATTTTACTCTCTGCATGTTGACTGGCACACCGAAGCTTTTCATTTATAGTTTTTCTTCATTCATCGATGACTTGACACTGCTGGCGGTACGCCTATTTCAAACGTAAATTAGCGGTCAAGACACCGGCCGATTTGACGCAGTAACAGAGGGCGGGATGTGGACTTCGTGTGGACCAAAGAAAAAGCGGCTTACGTGGTCGACGTAAACCGCTGAATTTCTTGGCGTCCCCAAGGGGATTTGAACCCCTGTTACCGGCGTGAAAGGCCGATGTCCTGGACCAGGCTAGACGATGGGGACGTATTTTCTGTGGCTGGGGGACTAGGATTCGAACCTAGGTTGATGGAGTCAGAGTCCATAGTCCTGCCGCTAGACGATCCCCCAGCAGGTGCAACGCTCAAGAGCGGATATCTCTATCGCGCCAATTCAAAGCTGTCAACAAAATTCTGACAACTTTTTTTCCGGCTAAACAGCCTTGGCCAAACGACGCGTCCGCTTCTTCAGCTTGTTGATCTGGCGGCGCAGAATTTCCTTCTGCTTGCGCGCACCATCACCCGTCGTCTCGGTGCGCTTGGCACGCAGGTCACGCATCTTGCCCTTCATCGACAAGATCTTGGTTTTGTACGGCGAAACCGTCGGGCCTTCCTCACCGCCGATGCCCAACACTTCCTTGATCTGCACCAGCAGTTCGTCCTTGCCAAGCCCGGACGCGCCCGTAATCTGCGGAATCTGCTTCAGGCACAGTTCACGCAGCTCCTTGGCCGTCATCTTGTCCAGCGGCTTCTTCAGATCCAGCTGCAATCCTTCGCTCATTGTCGCCTCCACGGAAATTTTTTTCGTGCCGTCATGCGCCGCCCGCCATCCTGCGCTTGCGACCGCCCCGGCCTGTCCTGCCGGACGGCTGCGGCCCGGCCTCGAAATACGCAACATATTTTGTGTAGCAACGCGCCACCGGCGAAGACGCATCCAGTTTTCCCAGAAGTCCCCCCAGGCGCGCCGGGCGCGTGGGCAGGGGGGTGAAAAAACGGGGGGCCTCGGCCCGGTGTACGTCCAACGAAACCCGGTCTCCTATCAAGTCGAACCGCACTCTGTCAAAGGCATCCTGCCCCAAAGCAGCGTTGACCAGGGACACGATCTCCGGGGCCGCGAAAACCATCTCCTGCATGGCCACCGGATCCTCGGTTCCAAGCAGCAGTTCCCGCCGGCGATGCCCGAGCGGGCGCACGAGTTCGGCCGTTTCCACGCCGACAATGGCTTCCCACCGCCGGCACACCTCCACGAACAGCCGCCGCGCAGCCGCTTCCCCGCCTCCGACATAGGGGCTCAGCACTTCGGAGAGGCGTCGCAACATGGGCTTCCCGAGCGGCCGGTACCGGGAACGCGCCCGGCACCAGCCGCAAAAACTTTTCGCTACAGCTTGAGCGCCGTCTTGATGTCGGCCACGGCGTCGGTCTTTTCCCAGGTGAATTCCGGACGTTCCCGGCCGAAATGCCCGTAGCACGACGTCGGCTTGTAGATGGGCCGCTTGAGATCCAGACGCTTGGAAATGAAATACGGCCGCAGGTCAAAGACCTCGCGCACGGCCTTGGTCAGTTCCTCGTCCGGGATATCGCTCGACCCCATGGAGGTCACGAGCACGGACAGGGGCTCGGCCACGCCGATGCAGTAGGCGATCTGGACTTCGCACTTGCTGACCGCGCCGCTGGCCACCAGGTTTTTCGCCACGTAGCGGGCCATGTAGGCCCCGGAACGGTCCACTTTGGACGGGTCCTTGCCGGAAAACGCGCCGCCGCCATGGTTGCCCATGCCGCCGTAGGTGTCCTGGATGATCTTGCGCCCGGTCAGACCGCAGTCGCCCATGGGACCGCCGATGACGAACCGGCCGGTGGTGTTGATGTAGATCTTGGTGTTCTTGTCCACCAGATTCTCGGGCAGGGTGCGGTAGATGACTTCCTGACGCACCGCCTCGACCAGATCGTGGTAAGCGATGTTCTCGTCGTGCTGGCAGGCCACCACCACGTTGTCGATACGCACCGGCTTGCCGTCGACATATTCCACGGCCACCTGCGTCTTGCCGTCGGGACGCAGGAAATCGAGGATCTTGTTCTTGCGCACGTAGGTCAAACGCCGCGACAGCTTATGGGCCCAGTAGATCGGCGCCGGCATCAACGTCTCGGTCTCGTCGCAGGCGAAACCGAACATCATGCCCTGGTCGCCCGCGCCCTGCTCCTCGGGCTTTTCCCGGGTCACGCCCTGGGCGATGTCCACCGACTGCTTGTCCACCGACGAAATAACGGCGCAGGTCCGCCAGTCAAAACCCATATCGGAACTATTGTAGCCAATCTCCTTGACTGTGTCGCGGACAATGGCGGGAAAGTCGGCATAGGCCTTGGTGGTGATCTCCCCGGCGATGAAGGCGAGGCCGGTGGTGACCAAGGTTTCGCAAGCCACGTGGGCATTCGGGTCCTGGGCCAGGATGGCATCCAGGATGCCGTCGGAAATCTGGTCGGCGACCTTGTCCGGATGTCCCTCGGTCACGGATTCGGAACTGAAGAGATACCGGCCCTTGGCGTTGATCATACATGTCCTCCCTTTTACAGCCGCGCTGGTCGGGACTGCTGCCATGCGCGTGGCGTGTTCTTCTTGACGTGAAACAGTATCTTGTAGCCGTAGCACTTTAAAAAAGCAAGATACGCGCCAGTTTGGTTTCCCAAACTTTTTCAGACAAATAGAAATATACTCCAAGGCCAAGGGCACGACCGTCCGTCGCCTTCGAAAAAAACGCGGCAACACCCGTCGCACTGGAGCAAAGCGTTCACTCAGACCGGATAAAACGCGTCCTAGGCCCCGCCCACCAGCCGGTTATCAATCAGACGCGCCCGGGAAAAACGCACCGCCGTGGCCAAAAGAGCCGGGGCATCGAGACACGCCACGGCTTCCAACTGATCCGGATGCACGCATTCCAGATACTCCACCTGGGCGTTCGGCATGTGCGCGGCAAAGTACTCCTGGACCGCCGCCAGCACCACGGCCGCGTCACACTCCCCTTCCCGGGCCAACGACTCGGCCAGGGCCAAGCCTTTATTGATATGCACGGCCTGGGCCCGTTCGGCCTCGGTCAGGTAGACATTGCGTGACGACAGGGCCAGGCCATCGGCTTCGCGCACGATGGGCCGGGCCTCGATGCGCGTGGGCAGGCCCAGGTCGGCGGTCATGCGCTTGATGATGGCCACCTGCTGCCAGTCCTTCTGGCCGAAGGTGGCAAAGGTCGGCAGGGTCAGGAGCAAAAGCTTGGTCACCACCGTGCATACGCCCCGGAAGTGAATCGGTCGCGACAGGCCGCACAGGTGGTTGGCCAGGGTCGGCACTTCCACCCAGGTGGCGGCTTCGGGCGCGTACATGGCCTCGGGCGTCGGCGCGAACAGCACATCCACCCCGACCGCCCGGGCAATGGCCGCGTCGTGGTCCAAATCCCGTGGATACGCCGCCAGGTCCTCGCTCGGCCCGAACTGGGTCGGATTGACGAACAGGCTCGTCACCACGATATCGGCGTGTTCCCGGGCATAGCGCATGAGGCTTTCGTGTCCGGCATGAAAATAGCCCATGGTGGGCACGAGGGCGACAACGGTTTTCCGACGAAACCAGTCATGGCAGCGCTCGCGCACGGGCGCCGGATCAACAAAAATATCCAAGGCGGTCCTCCTTGCGGTTTCGCGGCCTCTAGCCCAAGGCGGCCCGGGTGTAAAGGCGGCCCGCCCCGAACGTTCACGGCTTTTCGCGCGCCGCCTCCCCCGCCGGGGCGTCGTCGTAGGCCACCCGCACAAGACACAGGCCCGAAGCCGGCGCCGTGGCCGGAGCCAGGCTGCGCTCGCCCGACGCCACCAGCCGCCCCACCGCCTCGGGCGTCAGCCGTCCCCGCCCCACCGCCACCAAGGTGCCTATCAGATTGCGCACCATCTGTTTGAGGAAACCCGAGCCCTCGAACCGCCAGGCCGTTTCCTGGGAGCAGGTGCCCGCTTCCCGGGTCACGGCGTACAACCGGCGCACGGTCGTGGCCACGGACGAACCGGCGTTCTGGAAGGCGGCGAAATCGTGCTCGCCCACCAGTTCCCGGGCCGCCGCCGCCATGGCCTCCACGTCCAGCGGGCCAAATCGGCCCACATCCCAGACATAGGCCCGCCGCCAGGGCAAAATATAGGTGGGCTCGGTCCACAGGGTATAGACATAGGTCTTGCCCCGGGCGGAAAACCGGGCGTGGAAGTCCGGCGGGGCCGGCGTCACCGCGACCACGGACACATCCCGGGGCAGCAAGGCGTTGAGGGCCTTTTGCCAGGGGAGGTCCGTCCGGGCGTCGGGCACGTCCGCATGGGCGGTCTGGGCCAGGGCATGGACCCCGGAATCGGTGCGGCCGGCGCCGATCACCCGTACCGGTTCGCCGCACAGCCGCGCCAGGGCCTCTTCCAGGCAGCCCTGGACCGTGCGGCCCAGGCCCGGTGCCTGGAGCTGCCAGCCGTTGAGCGCCGTGCCGTCGTAGGCGACGGTCAGGCGCAGCCGGGCCATGTTCCGCTCCGCGAAAAGGCCGGGAGGCGCGTCTGCGTTCCTCCCGGCCACAGCTGCCTTGACATCGCGCCCCTACTGCCCATCGGCACCGTTCGGCACGCCCTGGGGCGGCAGTTGCATCTTGGTGAGCATTTCGGTGAGACCCGCCGCCTTCTTGGCTTCCATGTTGTTGAGCACGTCGCCGGCTTGCCGGCCGCGCATGCCGGCCAGGATGCGCACGGCGATGTTGTTGTCCAGGGTCTCCAGGACCCGGGCCGCCTGCTTGGCGTTCATGTTCGAATAGACATCGATCAGGTGCTTGAGCTTCTGATCCTTGATGCTTTTGGCTTCGTCCAGCATGGCCTTGAGATTCGTTTCCATCTCCTTGAGCTTGGCCACCCGGGTGTTGAGGTCGGCTTCCAGGGACTTGAGCGCGGTCTCGCGCTGATCGAGTTCTTCCTGGCGCTTGAGCAGGGCCTGGGCATCGGGCGGTGTGGCCGCCGGTGCCGCGGCCGGGGCATTGGCCGGCGCGGCCGGCTGCTGGGCCAGGGCCGGCGCCACCCCGGGTAGCACCGACGAGGGCAGGGCCAGGACGGGCCGCGCCGCCATGGCCACCTGGCGCGCCGGCGGTTCGGGCAACAGCAGGTCGAGGCTCAAAAAGAGCAGGATGCCGAGCTTGACCGCCGCAATCAGGACAAACACGGCCAGGACCTTGGTGGCCCGGGGGGCGATGCCGCCGGCCAGGCGCTCCAGTCGGTCGCACAGGCCCAGGGCCAGCTCAGACAGTCGGCGGCCGATAGCGAACCGAGGCCATTTCGTCGTTTTCCTTTTGCTCGGCGAGGCTTTCTTGCTGGGCATGGTGCTTGGCCTTATTGGATTTGAGTTTATCGAGCAGTTTGCGGTCCTTGGACCGGACCACGGCCGTGCGGCGGCAGCGTTCGCGCTCTTCGACGAGCTGGCTGAGTTTCACCCGGGCCGCGGCGATATCCTGGACGAGCCGTTCGCGGTAGGTGCGCCAGAGCCAGAGTTCGGCCGGCGTCACGGTCTGCTTCTGGGCGGCCGAGGCGTCCCGGGCGGCCAGTTCGCGCTCGATCGTGACCACGGCCTTTTCCTGGGCCAAGACGGCGTTTATGGCCTTGGCCAGCTCCATCCGGGCCCGTTCCTCAAGCTGCTCCCGCAGATCGAGGATGCGTTCCAGGTTAAAGCGAAACGGTTTGGGCACGGGCGCGCTCCTGACGGCGCCACCGGGCGCCGGAAATCCGTCGTCGGGGACGAGAACAGCAAAAGACGGGCCAGAGCGCACGTCACATTCGTAAAAAACACTTTTGTTTTTTATGAATTTTAAAAATAAACCCAGCCTGTTGCACCACGCAGCCGCATACAGGCAATTGCCGCGCGCCGCTTTAAACCAAGCCGGCCAGGCAGGCGGCCAGCTCCACCGCCACCACGGCCGCGCCGATGAAATCACCGTTGATGGCCCCGTTGGCCCGGGCCAGCCGGGCCAGGCCCCAGACGATGCCCGCGCCAAACAGACAGGCCCAGGCCGTGGCAACCAGCCCGACCAGCACCACGCCCAAGGCCACGGCCAGTCCGAGGGAGGCCAGCACGGCCCGGGTCGTGGCCCCGGAAAGAAAAAGCGCGCCCAGTCCCGGCCGGGAAATGTCCCGGCACCGGTGCATGAGCACCACGGCAAAACCCCGGCCCAGGGCCGGCGCCACGGCCAGCATCCAGACCCGGCCCGCGCCGAGCAGCTCGGCCCCGAGCGCCACCTGGCCGGTGACGGCCACCACCAACGCCATGCCCCCGAACGCGCCCACCCGGCTGTCCTTCATGATGGCGAAAAACCGTTCCCCCCGGGCAAGGGACCCCCAGGCGTCGGCCACGTCGGCAAAGCCGTCCAGATGGAGCCCCCGGGTCAGGGCGATATTGGCCACGGCATAGAGAAAAGCCGCAGCCAGGGGACGACCGGCCAGAAGGCCCAAGGCCAAGGGCACGGTCAGCACGAGGCCGAGGGTGGCGCCCACGGCCCCGAACCAGGCCGGACAGGCGGTCATGTCCGGATCGGACCGGGCCGGGCCCAGGCGGGTCAGAAACCCCAGGGCAGTCAGATAGCCGTCGCCTAGACCCATGGCGCGCTATCCTCGGGCACGTCGAGCACAATGCGGTCGCCGGCGGCCAGTCCGAGGGCGGCCGCCGCCGAGGCGCACGGCGCGGCCAGCTCCAGATAGCCCTGGCTGCCGGCCAGAAGGCCGATGGCCCCCGATGGAATGGCGGCATAGGTGGTGGCGGCGACCAGGGGCAGGGGCCGGGGTTCGATCAGGGCCGGATGGTGCGGCAGGCGGCCGTAGGTGGCGATGTCGCAGCTCGTGACCACGTTGCCGAACCGGTCCACGGACAGCACGAAGGCCGTGACCCGCCGTCCCTGGCGCCGGGCGACCAGCCCGTCCAGACGTTCCAATCCGGACAGGGCCACTTCCGGTCCCAGGTCTTCCCCGGTCTCGCCCATGGCCAGCCTGGCGGCCAGGGGCGCGATGACGTCGCGGCCGTGAAAGGTGGAGCAAACCGGCGGCATGGCTGGGGTGGCGTCAAAAGCCCGCAAGGGCTCGGTGCCGGACAGGACAAGCGTCAAAATTCCGTTATCCGGGGCCAGAATGGTGTGGCTGCCGCGCGCAAGCGCCACCAGCCGGCGTTCGGTGCCGACGCCCGGGTCCACCACCACCGCCACCACCGCCCCGGGCGGCAGCCAGGGCAGACTCGCGGCCAGGTAAAAAGCGGCCTGGCGCACGTCGTGGGGCGCGATGCCATGGCAGAGGTCGAGCACCGGGATAGGGGGCGCGGCCGTGGCCAGCACGGCCTTCATCTGGCCGACATACGGATCGGTCAGGCCGAAATCCGTCAGCAAGGCAACAAGCGGCGCCGGCGCACCGGGCTGTCCCATGAGCGATCCCTTGACCACGGCCCGGGCCGGACCGCGTGTTTCAAAAAGTAAGAATTTTTTTCTCGCTGCCTGTCACAAAACAAACGGCTGCCCTGCCCAACACGTCGGACGAGCTCCCTTTCCCCTCTTGGGATTCCAAAGGACGCAGCCCGTTGGCCGCCGGAGGCGTCACCCTCCCCCACTAGCGGTTGGAGGCCACCCGGGGGGAACGGCCGAAGGCTTCGTGCAGGGCCTGCTCGAACTGGCTGGTGGTGTAGAGATCCCGCAGCACAAGCGGTTCGGACGCCTGAGGCCCGGCCGGGAAAAAGGCCACCACCGGAATGGACTGGCTGCCCAGGCGACGCAACAGCGCCATGGCCCGGGGATGCTGGATCGTCAGGTCCACCTTGATAAAGGAGGCCCCATGCCGGTTCGCCCACTCCTTGAGGCGCGACGGCGTCAGCACCGTGCGCTCCAGGAATTTGCAGGTGGGGCACCAGTCGGCCGTGAAATCCACGACCAGATTCTCCTTGCCGAGCCGTTCCTCGAAGGATTCGGGCGAATAGGCCAGCCAGCGGGTTTCGTCGGGCGGTGTATAAAACAAGGCCACGGCCAGACCGCCACCGGCCACGGCCAGGGCCAGACCACGCAGGCTGAGGCGTTTGGCCGTGGTCTGGGACAGGTTGGTGCCCCGGCCGTAGATGTAGGCGCCAAGGCCCACGGCCCACAGGGCGAAAAGCGCGGCCGGCAGGCGCGCCGGCGGCACCAGGGACAGAAAATAGATGCAGCTTGCGGCCAGAACAAACGCCATGGCCCGCTCAAGGCCCGTCATCCAGCCGCCGGGCCGGGGCAGAAAACGCGCGAGCCTTGGCCAGATGGCCAGGACCGCGTACGGCGCGGCCATGCCGAGGCCAATCACCGCGAAGATGGTCATGATCTCGGGCAAAGGCCGCAACAGCGTCCAGGCAAGCACGCCGCCAAGAAACGGACCGCTGCACGGCGTGGCCAGAAGCGTGGCCAATACACCGGTCAAAAAGGCCCCACGCCGGGTATGCCCCCGGCCGCCGCCCGGTACCTTGAGGTCGATGACCGGCAAATGAAACAGCCCAAACAGGCTCAACGACAAGGCAAAAAGCACCACGGCCACGACCAGAGCCAGCCACGGCGCCTGGAACATCTCGCCCCAGGCTAGGCCGAAAGCCCCGAGCAAGGTGCTGAGGCACAGGAAATAGACGACAATGCCAAGGGCGAAAAAGAAGTTGTGCTCGCGCAGGGTGCGCAGCCGCTCGCGCTTGCTCTCCTCGCCACAGATAGCAAGCAATCCCGAGAGCTTGAGACTCACGACCGGCAGCACGCAGGGCATGAAGTTGAGCACGAGCCCGGCCACAAAGGCGAGCAAGGCGGCCTTGAGCAGCCCCGTGACCTCCAGGGCCGGGGTAAAGGAACGCGGGCTCAGGCTCAAATCCCCGGCCGCAGACGGGGCCGGGGACTTGGCCGGCCCGACCTCGGAGGCGGTCGCCGGCGGCGGCGCCACCTCGGGTGCGGCAGTGCCGGACGGCTCGGTCACCGCCTGCAGGTCGGCCGCAACGCCGGGCGGGTCTGTCCGGCCGGCGGCCTGGCGCAGGGACGAAAATTGCGGCCACCAGGAAGCGGACTTCGCCGGCGGCAGGTTGTCGGTCGCCTGACCGGCCAGGGGAATGCGTACGGAAAACGAGGAAGGCCAGCAGCTTACATCGGAACAGGAAAAAACCCGCACCTGTCCGGTCAAGGCCGGAGCGCCGCTTTGGGCCTCGGACAAAGGCACGTAGATCGGGGTGGGCGCTTCGTAGACCCGCACGGTCTTTTCCGGCTCAAAGGCGTCCGGCTTGGGATCGCCGGGCGGGAAAAGCGCCTGGGCCGGGGCATCCCCAGCGAGCAGGTTAGCCGAAGCCGGCTGGCCGGAAGTCACGGAATCGGCGCTGTAGGCATGCCAGCCTGGGGCCGGGGTGAGGCGCAGGACCGCCACCAGACGCCCGGAAGGATCGTCGGCCGGCAGCGTGTAAAGCTCCGTATCCAGCCGAACCGGAGTATCCGAGGCGGGCTGGGGCGTCTTGGCCCACACCACCCCGCACAGACCGCAGACAAGGACGATGAGCAGCAGGCCGCCAGACAAACGGCGGCCGGCCGAACAGGCTTTAGCGGATCTCATGGGGAATAAAGGAAATTTTTGGCCGGAAATTTGCATTCGTTTCCATGACAACAGGCCTCCGATGCATGGCCGGTCGCCACAAGCGGCGGCCGGAAGCCGGGGCGCCCGACAGCCCGGGAATCACTCGAAGCAAAACTCCAACGTGAAATCCCCAAATTCGGTGGAAAACGGAATCGCCACCACCGGTCCGGAGGTCACGTGGCTGATGGAATGATTATCGCCGAAGATCACCGTGGGCGTGGACGCGGACAGGTTGAGACCGATCTGGCTCAATCCGGCCCGGGCTTGCCCGGAAATCATGTTGGTGATTTCGCCCACCGCATCCTTGGCGTCCTGGATGATGTCGGAGATATCGTCGCCCAGCATGTTTTTAACCACGGCAATGGCACACTTCTTCGAAAAACTGATGGAAATACTGCCGTTGCGATCGCCGGTCAGCCCCACCACCGCCGAGACGTCGCCATTGGCCCCGGAAGCTTTCTTCACATAGGGCTTACCGGGTTTGGGATCGAGCTGGGCCATCATGGTCAGCACATGACGCGCGGCTTCCACAAAGGGTTTGGCGACTTCGGCATCGGTCGGTTTCATGAGCGGCCTCGGAGTTTCGCGGCGCGGCCGGCTTGGTGCCAAGCCCGCAAGCGCGGCGGATGTCTTCTGTCCGACCGCTCTACATCAAAACGCGTCCCCCTGTCACTAGGCAGCGCCACGCGCACCGCCCCTGGGGAAATTCGCCTTGCCTTGGCCGGTCCGATTCAGTAAAAAAGGATAGAAAGCATGATGCGTTTTCCGATAACCACCCGGTTTTACAGCCTGTTTTACACTCCTGTCCAGACGGCCGACGCCAGCAAGGCCGACCGGCCGGGAGCGCGGTCGGCATAATGTACACGCGAACCCAACGAGAGGGAGGCGCGAGCTCCCAGGCCAACCGCGGCGCCACCGACTGGCATGCCCTGGAGGTGCAGCTCAACCGCACGCGCACCATTCTCCAGGAGATTCTCGTCCATTTGCAGGAAGTCCTGCGCAATCTGAAAATGGCCCGAAACGGCGCCACAGGCTTTGGCCCCACGTCCCGGGCCGAGACCGGTTCCAGCCGTTTCACCAGCCAGAACGCCCGGACCGCCAGCCCAAACGGCAACCGCTTCCGGGCCCAATCCACCACCCAAAGCCAGTCCACCCGCTTCGACCGCAGCCAGCCGCCCCCCCAGGGCGCCACGCACGCGTCAGCCACCGGGACCGCCGGCGCGACAAACGCCGGGGACCGGTTCCGCAGCCGCGCGCGTCCCTCCGGGTACGAGGCCCGGACCGAGGCTTCCGGCCACGCCCGCACTGGCACCACCTTTGACAAGGCCAAGGCCGAAAGCGCCCGGAACTTCCGCACCGGAACCACTTTTTCCCGGACCACGGCCAGCGCCGGCTCCCGAACGACCGCCGGTTCCGGCTCCCGGACCACGGCCGGTTCCGCCAATGCCGGCCGGGAACGTCCCCACACCGAAAATACCTGGCGCGCCAAGGCCCAAACCTCCGCCGGGCCCGAACGCGAGGCCCGCGCCAATACCAGCCACGGCCCAAGCGCCTCCCAGCGCGCTTCGGCATCCAGACCCTCCGCCCGGCCCCAGGCCGGGTTCACCATGGACCAGGAGCGCCAGCACCGGGCCCGGGAAGTCGCCCGCAAAAACGGCATGAACCTCAAGTGCGCCTACGACATCCTGTGTCTGGACTATCCCTGCTCGGCCGACGAGATCAAAGTCGCCTACCGCCAGATGGCCCGGCTGCACCACCCGGACCTCGGTGGCGACGAAGAGGCCATGAAGGACGTCAACGTGGCCTATGAGATGGCCATGCGCTTTTGCGCCGGGCCACGTCGGGCCAGCGCGGCCTGGGCCGTGTAGCACAATAAAAAACTTCCTCTATTTTCATGCCGTAACAACTATCCATCAGGATCTATATTGACAAACAAAATTTAATATAGACTACTTGGACCATGAAGATCCTCTCCCCCCACCGTCAACCACGGAGGAATCATGGCCCCTCGCATTACCCTGAATCCCGACCTGCGCGCGGAGTACGAGCAACTGTTCCAAACGGCTCAGCTCCGCCCTGACCGGGGACCGGAAGTCCAAAAACTCGTCGGTCGCATGACCCACCCCGACACCTGGGCACGCTACGAACAGGTGGCCACCGCGACCGGCGTGCCGCCCCATGTCATCGCCCTGATCCATGCCATGGAGGCAGGGCTCGACTTCACCACCCATCTCCACAACGGCGACCCCCTCACGGCCCGGACCGTGCAGGTGCCCAGCGGGCGCCCTCAAGACGGCCAGCCCCCCTTCACCTGGGAGGAAAGCGCCCGTGACGCCCTGACCCTCAAAAAACTCCCCCTATGGACGGACTGGAGCCTGGCCGGCCTGGCCTATGTGCTGGAAGGCTACAACGGCTTCGGCTACCGCCTCCACCATCCCGAGGTCAAAAGCCCGTATCTGTGGAGCGCCACCACCGCCTACACGGCAGGCAAATACATCGGGGACGGATCCTGGTCGGCCACGACCGTCAGTAAGCAATGCGGGGCCATGGCCCTGCTGCGTCGCCTCATGGAATCGGGGAGGGTCGACCTGCCGGAAGTGGAGGAAGAGCCCATCGCCGCACAACCCGCGCCAGCCTGGGACGGCACGGTCTTGCGCCCCGGCGCCACGGGGAGGGCCGTCAGCCTCATCCAAAGCCGGCTCCTGGAACTCGGATTCTCGGAAGTCGGCCCGGCGGACGGTCTCTACGGTGACAAAACCAGCCAGGCGGTCAAACATTTCCAGGCCGGACAGCAGGATGCTTCGGGCTCCCCCCTGGCGGTGGATGGCCTGGTCGGCCAACACACCTGGCAGGCCCTGTTTGCTCCGGTGGCGACGGCCTAGTCGCGTCTGCGCACCCCCCTGCGGTGGTCGCGCGCTGCCTGTGCCCCCATGCGCCGCGACCACCGCGCGCCTTGCCCCTTTGCCCGGCGGCAAGCCGCCGCCTGGAGGGAATTTGCCTGCCCGGGACATTCCGGGTACGGTGCCGCCAACCATCCGTCCTTCAGCCACGCTTTGCGCCAGTTGCACTATGGCAGACGCATGATTTCAGGCCGCTCCCCCCTCGTACGCGCCATGATGGCGGTATTTTTTCTGTTTGCCCTGGCGGGTTGCGTCAGGGAAGGACGGACTGTGCCCGTGGCCCACCACGGCGTCCTCGATCTGTCCGGCTGGGACCCGGATCGGGACGGGCCGATCGAACTCAATGGGGAATGGGCCTTCTACCAAGGCAAGCTGCTCGATCCCGCCGCCCTGGCTGGAACCGCCCCGGACAAGGCCGAGGACTTCCTGGCCTTGCCCGCGAACTGGAACGGCGAGACCGCCGCCGGGAAGGATATCGGCACGGTGGGCCAGGCCACCCTGCGCCTGCGCATCCTGCCCGGCCCCGGCACCGGCCGCCTGGGACTGCGGCTTTTTTACATCAAGGCCGCCTACGTCTTGTGGGTCAACGGCACGGTGCTGGCCACAAGCGGCACCCTCGGCACGGACGCGCGCACGGAAGTACCGGAACCGTCGCTCCGACTGCCGTCCTGGCAGGCGGACGGACGCCCCCTGGACCTGGAGTTGCAGGTCACCAACCACCATTACCGCGAAGGTGGCGTGGTCGCGCCGATCCGGTTCGGCCCGGCCACGACGCTTTGGAACGAGCAGGTCCGGGACTGGGCCATCAGCGGTTTTTTTGCCGGCAGCCTGCTGGTCATGGGCGTGTACCACCTGGTCTTGTTCCTGTTTCGCAAAAACTCCCCGGCCCCGCTCTACTTCGGCCTGTATTGCCTGCTGTGGCTGGGGAATTTCATCGGTTCGGAGTCGAGCGGCTGGATCATACGGCTTCTTTTCCCGAACATTCCCGCCTTATGGCTCGACCGGATCGATCTGCTCTGTTTTTTCCTGACGATTCCGGTGGGCTACCGGTTTTTCCAAACGCTCTATCCCCAGGAATTTTCCAGGCGGCTGCTGCGCGTGGTCGTCCTCCTGACCGCAATCGCCACCCTGATCGCCTTGCTCGCCTCTTCCCTGGTTTTGACCACTTTTTTACCGGGCTATTACCTGTCCTCCTCCCTGCTCATTTTCTACTGTATTTTCAGGCTCCACAAGGCTCGGAGCATGGGCCGCGAAGGGGCCGGATTCATCCTGATCGGCTTTATCTTTCTTGGAATGGCGGGTCTCAACGATATGCTCGTCGATCTTTCCCTGCTGTCCGGGGGGTCCCTCATCTCGGTCGGCATGTTCCTGTTCATCCTGTTCCAGTCGTTGGCCCTGGCGCGGCGCTTCTCCCAGGCGTTTACCGCCGTGGAAAGTCTCTCCTCCGAACTGGAGGACAACAATCGCGTTCTGGAAGAGGAAATGGCCGAACGCACCCGGCTCGCCAGCGAAATCGTCTCCGTGACCGAGGAGGAACGGCGACGCCTGAGCCATGATCTGCACGACGGGTTGTGTCAGCAGCTCAGCGGCGCCAGGTTGCGTTGCTCCGCCTTGATGCTCCAGTCGATCGTTGACCGGGATGTGGCCGAAAGCGTCTCCCAGCTGTCCGCGTTGATCGAACAGTCGGTGGGCCAGGCCTATGATCTCTCCCTGGGGCTGTGGCCGGTGGAGCACAATCCCAAGGGCGCGGGGCCGTCGCTGGAAGAGTTGGCCCGACGCGCCAGCAAGGCAAGCGGCGTGGCCATCACCTTCACCAAGCAGATGCAGTGCCAGGAATGCGTCAACGAGCATGTGGTGCAGCTCTATCGCATCGCCCAGGAAGCCGTGGCCAATGCCCTCAAGCATGCCAAACCCAACCGGGTGAGCATCCGCCTGGAGTGCCATCCGGACAGGCGCCTCACGCTTTGCGTGCGCGACGACGGCATCGGGCGCAAGGTGGCAACGCGTTCGGCAACGGGAGGACTCGGCACCCGGATCATGGCCCATCGGGCCCGGATGATCGGAGGAACACTTGCCATAGACGACGGGGAACAGGGGGGCACGGTGGTGCGCTGCGAGCTGACCTGCCTGGTCACCGATCCCCCGCCCGAATAACACACCCCGGTTTTGTGGCCTCCCGGGACTGTCGGTAAATCTGCCGACAGAACTTACGGAAAATCACCGGCAGACAGGGGCACCCGTTCGTGTAAATTTGGTCAACTTTGGACCTGCAGAGGGCTGCGCCGGGTCCCACACCTTTCGCGACGAGCCACACCGCACCATCATGGGAAATCGTCTCCTCCAAGTGCTCGTGATCTGCCTGGCCGGCGTGTCCCTGGCACTTTACGGATTCAGGAAGCGCGGCCCCAAGGGACAGCACCTGCACTTTGACGCCAAAGGTCGCGCCACGGCCACAGGCCTGGTCGAACGGGGCGGTGACCGCGACTGTTACGTGCTTTGGGCCGAGGCCGGCCAATCCATCACGATCGCCGTGGAGAGCCCAGGACAAGCGGTCGTGTTCCATGCTCGTCTCCCGGGACAGGGGACGGACTGCCTGCCCGGCGCGGCCCGCCGGGACAGGATCGTCTCCTGGCAGGGAACGCTGCCCTGCGCGGGCCTTTACCAGATCGTGGTCGAACCGAGGCAGGACAACACGCCCTATGCGCTCCGCGTGGCCAAACGCGATCCGCAACGACGGGAAACATAAAAAAACGCGGCGAAGCGCCCAGGCCGATGCTCAATTTTCCAGGGACAAGTCCCAAGGCGGTCCCTGGGTCGCTTCGAGCGTCTCCCAATAGGCGTTTTCCCGGGGCGGAAACTCTTCCAGGTGCGTAGAGAAGGCCGCACTCAGAAAAGCGTCCACCCACCAAAAGATGTCGAAACGACGCACAATGGCCCGGATGGCCCGCATCCGGCGCCGCCGTTGGGTCAGGTCCATCGTGGCCCCCTCCCGGATGGCCTCGGCCAGACCGTCCACGTCGAAAGGATTGACCATCATCGCATGGCGATGCAGCTCCATGGCCGCGCCGGCGAATTCGCTCAGGCACAGGATGCCGGTGGAGGTGGTGTTGCAGGCGGCGTATTCCTTGGCCACCAGGTTCATGCCGTCGCGAAGCGGCGTGACCAGGGCCATGTCGGCGGCCACGTAGTAGTTGATGAGTTCCGTGTGGGGCAGGTTGCGGTAGGTGAAATGCACCGGCGCCCAGCCCGGTGTGGCATAACGGCCGTTCAGCTCCCCCACCATGCGCTCGATCTCCACCTTCATGGTCTGGTACTGGGGCAACTCCTCGCGACTCGGGACCAGGACCTGGACAAGACAAATCTTCTCCCGCAGTTCAGGGAACCGCTCCAAAGCCACCCGCAGGGCATCCAGCCGCTGGGGCACGCCCTTGGTGTAGTCCAGACGGTCGGCACTGAACAGGAGGAACCGGTCTCCGAAGGCGCTCCGGATCGCCCGGGCCGCCTCCTGGCACTCCGGTCGGGCGGCGGCCTCGTTGAAAACCTTGTAATCGATACCGATGGGGAAGGCGCCGAGGCGGAGCGCACGACCGTTGGCCAACAGGGTCGTGACCTGGCCCCGGCCCTTGCGCGTGGCCGAAGGATAGACCCGCTTGACCGACTCGGCGAAATTGCGTCGGTCGCGCAAGGTCTGGAAACCGATCAGGTCGTATTCCAGCATGGCGTCGATAAGCTGGCGCCGCCAGGGGATCTTGAGGAAAATATCGGCCGGCGGAAAGGGGATGTGCAGGAAAAAGCCCACCCGCGACCGGCAGCCGGACTCCTTGAGCAGCCCGGCCATGAGCATGAGGTGGTAGTCGTGGACCCAGATGAAATCCGTGTCCGCCGCGGCCTTGGCGGCGGCCTGGGCGAACTTCGCATTGGCGGTCCGGTAGGCTTGCCAATAGGCGGGCAGAAAATTGCACGGCATCTGGAATTCGTGGAACAAGGGCCACAGTATCTCGTTGGAAAAGCCCTGGTAATAGCCTTCCACCTCGGCCTCGGTCAGGGGGACCGGCCCGAGGAAATACCCGGCCTCGCGAGAAAACGACTGGCACATGGCCACGACGCCCCGCTCCGAGGTCCCGGGCCAACCAAGCCAGATGCCACCACGGTTTTTGAGCACCGGCGCCAGGGCGGTCACGAGGCCGCCAGCGCCCTGGGTGGCGACCAGCCCCCCGTCCGGCCCGCGCTTGATGCTGATGGGCAGCCGGTTTGAGACCACGATGAAACGCCGCTTCGAGGTGCTCGCAAGCATATTACCTCCCTGATTCGTTGTTCCCCCCCTCAAACGCCGCGGCAACGCGATCCAGAAAAACAGAAAGTTCCCCGGGCGGGGTCAGATGATAACGGGCGGCCGTGGGCCGCCACCGCGACCGGACCAGAATCCCCAACCCGTCCGGGCCAAGGGCCGTGAAGGCGTCCTCGTCGGTGCGGTCATCGCCGCAATAGATGAGCACCGCCCCAGGCTGTTCCCGGGCCAGGATGCGCACGGCCCGGCCCTTGTCCCAGCCCGGCGGCCGCAATTCCAGGCCGCCGTCAAAGCCGTGCAAGTCAAGTCCCGCCTCCCGGGCGAGGCCAAACCAGACCGGTTCGATGCGCCGGGACAGGGACCGGACCGCGTCCTCGGGCAAGCCCCGCCAATGCAGGGCCAGACTGACAGGCTTGCGTTCCAGGGCCGTGGCGGGCAGCACCTCGGCTACGGCTGCGGCCGCCCGGTCCAAGGCCTTTGCCCACTGCGGCGACAGGACCAGCCCTTCCCGCCGGCCGTCCGGCAACCGGCGAAGCGCCCCGTGACAGCCCCAGATCTCGGCCGGGGCGGCCGGGCCCAAGAAACTTTCGATGGCCTCGATGGGCCGGCCGCTGACCACCACGGCCCGGCCACTGCCCGCGCGCGGCAGCTTGGCGAGAATGTCGATCAAGCCCGGATAGGGCACGGCCGCGTCCCGGTCCGGGGTGAACGGGGCCAAGGTGCCGTCGTAGTCCAGGAGCAGCACGCCTTCCCGTTCTCCGGACAGGACCGCGCCCAAGAGCGGATCGGCCAGCAATGCGGCCAGCCCCGGCAGATCGGTCACGGCGCGATGCTCCGCAGGCTCTCCATGGCGGCCAGCAACAACGGCACCTCGCGCCGCCCCTCCTCCAAGGCCCGCAAGATGGCCCGCAAGCCTTGCTCCAGCACGAATACGTACAAGAGCACCCGGCGGGCCGTATCGTCCGAAGGCAGGAAATCCGCCTCGCCCACGGTCTCCTGATAGGCGGCGATGCAGCTCTCGCACACGGCTTCGAGCCAGCGGGCCAGCCAGTCCGACAGCAGCCCGGCCTCGGACGGGGCATGGGCCAGACGCACGGCCAAGCCGCGCCGGGCCGCCACCGCCGTGGAGAACAGCAGGCTCGCCACGTCGCGTAGCGGCGAACGCTTGATCCGCCGCTCGCCCAGGGGCAGCCGGACATCGCCGTCGAAATCGGTCAGCAACACTTCGTGGCCCGCACGCAGCACGTTTTCCAGCAGCAAATCCCCGTGAAGACGGATACGCGATCCCCCCGGCGTCAGGGTCAGCAGCCGGGAAAAACGCTCCAGCAGCACCCGCCTGGGCAGGGGCTTGAGCCCCGGATCGTCGCGCCGGGCTTCGTCCACGGCCAGGGCCACCCGGTGCACATGGTTGCGCATGGACTGGTAGATGGAGCGCAAATAGAGCTTGGTCACGGGTTCCGGCGTAAACTCCGGCTCCGTGGCCCCGGCCAGGGTCAGGTGCAACCGGCCGGTCAGACGGCCCAGGCTGCGGAAATACTCAAGGACGTATTCGCCGATCACCTCGCCCGGGATCTCGGGCCCGGGGGGCACCCCCGCGGCCACCACCTCGCCGAAAAACCGCTCTAGGACCTCCAGGGCAAAGGCCTCGCCCGTCACGGCCCCGGCCACGTAGGTCGTGGCCACGGCCAGGGTCGTGGGCTGGGCATGGGACCGGCGGTAGGTCAGGGCGGCGAGCACGCGCGGCACGGCGAAAAATCCGCGCCGGACCAGCAGCTGGGGCAGCTCCAGGTCCGGATTGACTCCTTCCTCGGGACGCAGAAACACCTTGAGAAACACCGCGTTGTCCAGGGAAAAGGTGATGGACTGCGGATTGCGGGTGATGACCCGGGCCTTGGCCAGCCGTTCCAGGAGTGTTCGGTCGCAACGCCTGGCCAACAGCTCGCCATGGAACACCCCGGCCCCGGTCCGACGCCTTTTGCCCGAAGCCATGAAGGCAACCAGGGCGGCCAGGGAACCCGAATCGCGCAGACCGTTGACCAGGGCCCGCGCCCCGTCCGGGCACGTCAGCCGGGCCAGCACCGCCTCGGGGTTGACGTCGCGGTCCTCGGGACCGTGCTCACGCAGCCGGGTGACAACCAGGAAATGATTGGCCGGATCGCCTTGCCGGTCCTGGTTCTCGGCCAGGATCAGGCTGGCGGTGCCACTGGGAATGTCGAGCGGCAGTTCGTCGATCTGGGCGACCGCGCCAGCCGGGAGGTGCGTCAGGTGCTCCACGACCCGGTCGAGGGCCGGCGGCAGGACATGGCCCCCGGGCTCGGACAAAAGGTCCAGGTCACAGACGGACCGCGCCTGGACGCCATCAAGCAGCAGACAAGCGTCCTCGGTCTCCCCATTCTGGGGACCGTGGCCGTTTTCCAGCCGAAACCAAAAATAGCCGAAGGCACCCATGGTCAGGACGTAGGGCTCGCGGCCGATGACCGGAAACCGGGTCCGGCCGAATACGTCCACGGGCGTGAACCCGGCCAGGTTGGCCAGGTCGAGCTCCGCCACCTGGGCGTGGCGGGACAGGTTGATCACGGCCAGAAGACGGTTTTCGCCGTCGCTGCGCAGCAGGGCCAAAACCTTGGGATTTTCCCCCTGCACAAAGCGCATGCCGCCCCGGCCCAAGGCGGGCTCGGCCTTGTAGGCGGCAAGCAGGCGACGCATCCACCATAAAAACGAGGACGCATTGTGTTCGAGCGTCTCCACGTTGACCAGTTCGAAGTGGTATTCCGGGTCGATGATGACGGGCAGGAACAGAGACTGGGGATTAGCCTTGGAAAAACCGGCATTTCGATCCGGACTCCACTGCATGGGCGTACGCACGCCGTTGCGATCGCCCAGGTGGTAGTTGTCGCCCATGCCGAGTTCATCGCCGTAGTAGAGGATCGGAGTCCCGGGAAAGGACAGAAGCAGGATGTAAATCAGCTCCATCTTGCGCCGGTTGTTTTGCATCAGCGGCGCCAGGCGGCGGCGGATGCCGAGGTTGATGCGCGCCCGCGCGTCCCGGGCATAAGCCCGGTACATGGAATCGCGCTCCTCGTCGCTGACCATCTCCAGGGTCAGCTCGTCGTGGTTGCGCAAAAAAAGCGCCCACTGGCAGGACTCCGGGATGGCCGGCGTCTGTTCCAGGATGTCGACGATGGGGTAACGGTCCTCGGCCCACAGCGACATGAAAATGCGGGGCATGATAGGGAAGTGAAAGGCCATGTGGCATTCGTCGCCGTCCCCGAAATAGGCCACCGCGTCCTCGGGCCACTGGTTGGCCTCGGCGAGCAGCATCCGGTCCGGGAAAGAGGCGTCCACATGGGCCCGCAATTCCTTGAGGAAGGCGTGGGTTTCGGGCAGATTCTCGCAATTGGTGTCCCGACGCTCAAAGAGATACGGCACGGCGTCCAGGCGCAACCCGTCAACGCCCAGGCCCAGCCAGAAATCCACCACCTTGAGCATGGCCCGGCGCACGGCCGGGTTGTCGTAGTTGAGGTCGGGCTGGTTAGCGTAGAACCGGTGCCAGAAATAGGCCTTGGCCACCGGGTCCCAGGCCCAGTTGGATTGCTCGAAATCCTTGAATATGATGCGCGCCTGGCGGTACTTGTCCGGCGCCTCGCTCCAGACGTAGAAATCGCGATGGGGCGAGCCGGGCCGCGCTCGCCTGGCCCGCTGGAACCAGGGATGCTGGTCTGAGGTGTGGTTGAGCACGAGTTCCGTGACCACGCGCAGGCCGCGTTTGTGGGCCTCGCGCAAGAACCGCCGAAAATCGGCCAGGGTGCCGTAGGCCGGATGGATGCCGGTGTAATCGGCGATGTCGTAGCCGTCGTCGCGCAGGGGCGAGGGATAAAACGGCTGCAGCCACAACGCGCCCACGCCCAGCCGTTCCAGATAGTCCAGCCGGTCGATGAGGCCCCGAAAATCCCCCACGCCGTCCCCGTCGCCGTCGGCAAAGGAACGAACGTGCAATTCATAAATAATTGTTTCTTTATACCACATGATCGGTCGTGTGACGGGGTTGTCCCCGGCCGACCCGCGCCCGGACGTGTGGGCAGCGCGGCCGCCAATGGCCCGGAGCGGGAGACGTTGCGTGAAAGCGGCGATCAGTCCATGGTTGCCGGAAGCCGCGCCCGGGCAGCCGTTGTTCAAATGAGAGCCCAAGGCGATTATCTAAAAGTATGCCATCCTTGCCGCGGTGGCCATGAGATTGCGGAGGAAAAATTCTCATGCCCAAAACCATCATGACGGCCATCCGCGAGATGGTGCGGGCCTCGGCCAAGCCGGCCAAGGCCTTGGCCAAGGAAATCGGCAAGCCCTATTCCTCGTTCATGCGCGAACTGAGCCAGGCCGACCGGGGGGCAAAATTCGGCGTGGAGATGCTGCTCCCCCTCATGCAGGCCTGCGATTCCATCCTGCCCCTGCGCTTTCTCGCCGCCCACATGGACTGCCGGGTGGTCTCCCTGCGGGAGGTCACCCCGGACAAGGACAGCCTGCACGAGGAACTGCTCGACTCCTACGAAGCCCTGTCCCAATACCACCGGGCCATCCGGGACAAGGTTCCCCTGGAACGGGTGGCCGAGCTGCGCGAAGTGGTGCTGCGGCAAGTCCAGGAGGATTTCGTGGCCTATGCCCGCAACGACGGGACGGACGCGTCCTGAAAGGCGGCCCTCAGGCCCCCCCGTGGCCCGTCCCGGCGCCAGCGGTCAGGCCGGCCAGGTGACGCCGGGCCAGTCGCACCAGGGCGATGGAATCGGCGAACTGGCGGGATTCCTTTTCCCGGGTATGGTTGTCGCACTTGCGGTCGCGTTCGTGGATGCGCACGTGGGCCAGCACCTTGGCCACATGGGTGAACCGGGCCCCGCCCATGGCGAAGCGCAGGTACAGTTCGTGGTCCTGGGAGACCCAGTCCGGGTCGTAGCCGCCGAAGCGGTCGTGGAGTTCCCGCTTGTAGAGCTTGCAGATGCCGCACAGGTACCAGTGGCAAAAGGCGGCTTCGAACGTGTAGTCCGGCAGGGCGAACCGGCGCAGGATGCGGCCGGCGTCGTCCACGATGTGCATGTCCGCGTAGGCGAAATCGGCCCCGGTTTCAGCCAGGGCCCGGCTCAGGTCGGACACCATGGTCGGCAGCAGCAGGTCGTCCGAGGCGAGAAACGTGCAAAGCCGGCCGGTAGCCGCCTCAAAGCCCGTGTTGAGCGCGGCACTCAGCCCCTGGTTGGTCCCGTGGCGCAGCACCACCAAACGCCGGCCTGCGGCCGGATAGCGGGCGTGCCAGGTGCGCTCGACCGTGTCCGTGGCAGCGTCGTAGTTGGCCGCGAACGAGGTCCGCTCACCGGCCACGGCCGCCTGGTACGCGTCGAGCACGGCCCGGGTGTCGTCGGGCGAGCCGTCGTCCACCACCACGATCTCCAGGTCCGGGTAGTCCTGGAACCAGAGGCTGTCGAGGCACATGGGCAGATAGCGGGCCTGGTTATAGGTGGGAACGACGATGGAAACCGTGTCCATGGCACCTCCGGAGCAGGGTTGGCGCCGGCCTGGGACATGCTGCCCGGTCCCAAGCCGGCCAGGGATCTTCCGCCTGAGCATTCCCCATCGCCCAGATATGGTCAACACCTTGAAACAACGATGGATATGCGTATCGGCCGGGACAGGTGGTCCTGCTTCCCCGCCGTCCTGCTCCGCACTGACAAGCCCCTTGCCACCGTGCACCGCACCCGCTAGTTTCCTTTCCCCGAAATGGGGGACTCCGATCGTATGCACTGTGGTCTTGATTGGTTTGAACCGTGTTCTCCCCCGCCAGCGCCTTCCCTCGGTTTCGGGGGAGAATTCCGTCAGGCGGCCGCAGAAAAGACTTACCGGACCGACCGCCTCGGCGAATCCCTGCGACTGCTCCGGCTGGTCTTCCGGTATGCCGCCCTCGCCAATCTCCTCTTTCTTTTCAATGATTGGCGTTTTTTCGGGCAACCCCATTTCCCCGTGGCCCTCAGCGCCCGGGGAGTTCTCATTCTGGCCTCCCTGGCCGGCCTGATCCTGCTCCCCAAAATCCATTCCTTTGCGGGGATGCAGAAGCTCGGCGTCGGTTGGAGCCTGCCGGCCATCGCGGCCAGCACCGCCCTGGTCAGCCCCCATACCGATGTCGCCCTGTTTATCACCTACATGCTGCCTATCGTCTTCTATCTGGCCCTGCCCCTCTCCTTTGCCTGGGCCATGTTGGTAGGAACCGGATGCAGCATCGCCACCCTGGCCGCCTACATGGCCCCAGTCCCCTGGTCGGGCACCAGCTATGGCCTGATCCTGGCCATGGCCACCAGCAATACGGTCCTTGCCCTCGTGCTCGCCCGCGCCAACCGGCTCCAACGCCTGGAGTGGGCCGCCCACCGGGCTGTGACCGCTGCCAATCAGGAGCTGACCGAGCACCGCCGCATGTTGCAGACCCTGTTGCGCGCCGTGCCCGCCCCTCTCCTGATCACGACCCGGAAAGGCGACCGGCTCATCCAGGCCAACGACGCAGCCAAGTCCTATTTCGGCCCCGACGCCCAGGGGGACACCTTCAACATTCGGAAATATAGCGACAGTGCGGGGAGCCGTAAAATACACCTGACGCTGCCACAGGAGGGGCAGATCACCGAAGCCGAAGCCCGACTACACCTGGCCGACGGCCGGTTCCGGGACGTGCTGCTCGTCACCACCCAAACCATGGCCAACGGCCTGGAAGCCGTCCTGACGATCGTTGTGGATATCACCCGGCGCAAGGAACTCGAAGCCCATCTGCGTGAACTGGCCACCACCGATCCTCTGACCGGCCTCGCCAACCGCACCCTGTTCTGCGGCAAGGCCACGGATGAAATCCGGCGGGCCAAGCGTCACGGCCGGCCCCTGGCCGTCATCATGCTCGACATCGACTACTTCAAGCACCTCAATGACACCCACGGCCACGACACCGGAGATGCGGCCCTCAAGGCCTTTGCCGACCTGAGCCGGACCATGGTGCGCGCCCAGGATGTCGTGGCCCGAATCGGCGGCGAGGAATTCGCCCTGCTTTTGCCCGAAACCGACCGGGCCGGGGCCCTGGGCCTGGCCGACCGGCTGCGGCTGGCCGTGGCCGGGTTGCGGCTGGGAAACGGCGATGCGACCATGACCATCAGCCTTGGCGTCTCTGACATCCGGCCCGGGGAGACGACGGTGGATGCCGCCCTGCACCGGGCCGACCAGGCCCTGTACCGGGCCAAGGCCGCCGGTCGCAACCAGGTCATGGACGATGCCGGTCCGACCTGGCCCGCCCCCCTCGCCCGGAATGCGGCCAATGCATAGTTCCTGGCCCGGGACGTCTCCAGCCGAGCTGTGTTCTCCTTGCCGCCGGGACGCAAATCTGGGAGAGTGGCAACCATCGCGGCTTGTTGGCGGCCGGCGTCCCCGGGCTTGTCCGTTGCCGGAAGGCGCACATCGGGATTGCTCTCCAGGGCAACCATTGTCATGATAACGAAGCGGCGGTCCTGTGCGATGAAGGGGGAACCACTATGGCAACCCGGCCCGGAACCAGACACGCCCAACATTGCGCGCTCCACGCGGCGAACGACCCAAACGCCGGTCCGGAGGCCTCTTCCCGCGACTCGCGCCCCGGTGGCGGCCCGGACTCCCGCCGTGTCCTGGCCCTGCTTTCCCACCGCCACGGCCCGGGCTTTCCCGTCCTCGCGGTCAGCACCGACATCCAGGCCCTGACCGGTTTCCCGCCCCAGGCCTTCACCCAGGCGCCCCGATTCTGGGTGGACCGCATCCACCCCGACGACCTGCCGCCGGTACTCTCCCGTCTCACCGCTTTGGATGCCCAATCCGGCGCGACCCTCGACTACCGGTTCCTGACCGCAGACAACGACTGGCGCCGCCTGCGAGAGGAAGTCCGCCTGATCGAGGCCGTCGACGACAGCGGTGCCACCATCCTCGGCTCCGTTTCCGGCCCGGCTGACAATCGGACAACGCCGCTGCCCGACCGCAGCCTGGACAACGGCCGGCCGGGTCGACTGTCCACGGACCTGGCCTCCCTGCTCGACTGGGAACAGATCCAGACCATGATGCATGATTTCCAAAAGTTGACCGGGGCCGTGTTCGCCCTGCTCGACACCCACGGAACCGTGCTCGTGGCCTCGGGCTGGCGCGACCTCTGCACCCGCTTCCATCGGACCCATCCCGAATCGGCCCGGGCCTGCACCCAAAGCGACCTCTATCGAAGCGGCAACGTCCGCGAGGGCGAATACGCCGCCTACAAATGCCAAAACGGCCTGTGGGACGTGGTGACGCCCCTGTTCGTGGGCGGCAGGCACCTCGGCAACATCTACACCGGCCAGTTCTTCTACGACGACGAGGCCGTGGACACCGAGGCCTTCGCCTGCCAGGCCGACCGTCTCGGCTACGACCGGCAGGCCTACCTGGACGCCCTGGCCGAAATTCCCCGCATTCCCCGCAATCGGGTTCCGGTCCTCATGGCTTTCCTGGTCAAGCTCACGGTCTTCATCGCCGAACAGGGGGCCAAAAATCTGCGCCTGGCCCGACTCGTGACCACCTCGCGCCGGATGACCACGGCCCTGCGGGAAAGCGAGCGCCATTTCCGTCAGCTGGTCACCCGAGCCCCGGTACCCATTGCCCTGTTCGACGCCGCCGGCGATACCCAGATCTTAAACGACCGCTTTGTCTCCACCTTCGGCCACACCCGCGACAAGCTGCCCCGCTTGGAGGACTGGTGGCAAATGGCCTTTCCCGATCCCCAAAGCCGCCAGGCCGCCAAGGCGGCCTGGCGACGAGGCATGGGCCATGGCGGCCACACCACCCCCCCGGCGTTGGAACAGGAGATCATGGGCGCCGACGGCACGGCACGGGTGGTCGAAACCGTCTGCTCGCGCATCGGCGACCGGACCATTGCGCTTTTCACCGACATCACCGAGCGCAAGCGCTCCGAGGCGATCCTGCAGGCCAGCGAGGAACGCCTGCAAAATCTCTATTCCCTGTCGCCGGTAGGCATTTTCCTGTGCACCCCGGAAGGGCGCTACTTGAGCGCCAACCAGGCCCTGGCCGACCTGCTCGGCTATGCCACCGCCGAGGACCTCGTGCGCGCGGTCGATTCCCTGCCCGAACGGACCTTCCATGAGCCCGGCGAATGGCACGCTATCGCCGATACCCTGAAAACCCGCGGAAAGTTCGTCAACCGGCTTGTCAAGCGCCACAAAAAAGACAGCACCCCCATCTGGGTCCTCATGAACATGCGCGCCGTGCGCGCCCCGGACGGGTCCCTGTCCCACTTCGAAGGCTTTACCCTGGACATCACCGAGCGTCTGCTTGCGACCCGGGCCCTGGCCGAAAACGAGGAACGCCTGCGCACACTCATCAACGCCATGCCGGATATCGTCTATTTCAAGGACGGACAGGGCCGCTGGCTCGAAGCCAATACCTTCACCCAGCGGCTTTTCCAGCTCGGCCCGGCCGACTACCTCCAGCGCACCGACCGCGAACTGGCCGGGCTGCGGCCGAATTTCCGCGGCACCTTCATCGAAAGTGCCATCTCCGACGATCTGGCCTGGCACGCCGCCCGGATGTACCGGGGCGAACAGGCCATCCTGGACACCGACAACACCCCGCGCATGTTCGACCTCATCAAGGTGCCGCTTTTCCGGGACGACGGTTCGCGCCGGGGCATCGTCACCGTGGGCCGCGACATCACCAAACAGCGCGAGACCAGTGCCGCCCTGGCCAAGTTCAACCGCAAGCTTGAAAGCCTGGTGGCCGAGCGCACCGCCGAGCTGGAGGAAAAAGCAGCCGAACTGGAGCAGGCCAATGCCCGCCTGCTCGAACTCGACGCGCTCAAATCCTCGTTCGTCTCGTCAGTGTCCCACGAAGTGCGCACGCCCCTGACCTCCATCCTCGGCTTCACCCGGCTCATCGAACGGGATTTCCACAAGCACTACCTGCCGCTCGGCCAGGACAACCGGAACCTTGCCGCCAAGGGCAACCGCATCATGGCCAATCTGCGCGTCATCGACCGCGAAGGCGACCGGCTCAAACGCCTCATCAACGATTTCCTGGACCTGGCCAAGATCGAATACGGCTCCCTGCGCTGGCAGGACAGCTGGGTGGCGGTGGCGGAGCTGTGCGCCCAGGTGGCGGACGCGGTCCAGGGCATGTTTTCCGAACGGCCCGAGCTGGCCTTCGTCCTCGATCTGGAACCCGATCTGCCTGCGGTCTGGATCGATCCGGACCGCCTCCAGCAGGTGCTGTTCAACCTCGTGGGCAACGCGGTGAAGTTCACCCCGGCCGGCAGCGTCACACTCCACGTCTCCAAGGAATCGGCCAACAGTCTGCACCTGGCGGTCAGCGACACCGGCATCGGCATCGAAGCCCAGGACCTTGAACGGATTTTCGAAAAATTCCACCAAGTGCAGCAAAGCCCGGCCACCGTGGACCAGCCCCGGGGCACCGGGCTCGGACTCACCATCTGCCGCCAGATCGTCCAGCACTACGGCGGTACCATCTGGGCCGAAAGCGAACCCGGCCACGGCAGCACCTTCCAGATCTCCCTGCCTCTCGGCGGCGATGCCGGCTAAGGGCGTTGGAGAACGCCGGGTAAGGGGGGCGGGGTCGCCTCCGGCGGCCAAAGGGCGCGGCCCTTTGGAATCCCGAAGGGTGGGGTGGTTGTCTTGTGGGACTTCGAGAGAGCGGGTTGCCCCCGGACGATGCAAAAGGACCCAAAGCAAGCGGCCCGGCACAAGGCCGGGCCGCATTGTCTCTCGTGTAGCTGACGGGTTCAGGAAGCGGCTTCGCCCGGCGCCTCGGCCTTTTTAAACGAGATCAGGGGACAGTTCTTGCAGATGTCCGCCCCGGGGAAGGGCTGGCCCACGCGGGTCAGGGACGCGCCGCCCGTGGCCGCCTTGCGTTCGAGCAGCCGCGCGACGACCTTGCCGATCTGGTCGCCGGGGATGGCCACGTTGATCTCGCCGCGCTCGGTCTTACCGGCGTTGTAGCTGCCGCTGCAAGCCAGGAACACGTTGGCTTCCTTGGTGTTGAAGCACTGGACATTACCGGCGCAGGCGGCCGAATTCATGGTCATGTTCGGGCGCAGGGGATGGTGGTCCATGGCCGCCATCCAGTCCACGACCAGATGGTAGGCCTGCATGTTGTCGCAGTAGAAATGGACCACGTCCGGCGGGAAGGGCGCGTCGGCCAGGGGCGACACCACCACGGCCAGCAACCCCTCGGGCAGGCGCGGCTTGGATTTGACGAAACGCTCGGCCTGCTCCAGGTCGCGCACGTACTTGAGATGCCCCTTGATCTCGCCCTCGTCGAGCTCTTTCCAGCCGAAGACAAACTTGGCGTTGCCACAGCCGAGTTGCGCCTTGCCCACGAGCACGGTGATCCCTTCCATGCGCGCGCCGATTTCGGCCTGGCAGAAGGTCAGGGCCTTGGCCGACTGGTAGTACGCGCCCTTGGCCACGAAGGCGTCCAGCTCGGCCTGGTCGAAAAAGTATTTGATGGCGATGGGGTAGTGCATGAGCCGCAGTTCGTCCATCAGCGCCTGTTGCATGTCCTGATACGACATCGTGTCCATTCCAACTCCTTGTGCGGGTCGATAAGGGCGTGCGGTCCGTCCGGGCGGACCCTTGCCCGAACCGAACCGTTGTCACTTCGCGGTGGCCGGGCACATATCCACCCCCGCCCACGGCCGTGCCGACCGATGAGCCTTCCTGCCCGAACAGCCTGGAGACACAGACTGCTATGCTTTATCGTGTATAAGTCATACCGTTATTCTGTCAACGTTTCCAGCCCGACCGCTCAAGCCTTGGGATAGCCCACGGACTGGGTCAGGATAACACGTTGGCCCTCGGCCAGGCCCATGGCCTTGGTCAGGGCGGCCCGGTCGAAACTGGCCCGGACGACCTGGGCCAAGTCCATGGCCGCGCAGTAAAGCGACACGTTCTGGCAGATGCAGCCCGTGTCCACAGCGGCCATTTCCAGCCGGTCCTCGGGACTGCTGCCGGCCGCCTTGCCCATGTCGGCCACATAGACCAGATTGACCGGCGCCTGGGCCACAAAGGGCTGGCGGCCGGTCACCGCGCGCAAATCGCCGTCGCGCTGGCGCACGAGGCCCTGGGCCTTGGCGTCATAGAGAAAGAGGGCCTCGGCCGTGGCCACGTAAACGGCCACTTCCTGGCGGTTCATGGCCGACGGGGCCGTCCGCTTGCCAAGGTCCAGCCGGTTGATGCCCCAGCCCGCCCACAACAGTCCCGACAGCACCTCGGGAGGAAGCGGTCGGCTGTCGAATTCCCGGCGGGTACGCCGGGCCCGCAAGGCCGCTTCCAGGGATTTGTCCTTGGGCGTGGCCGGTTGCGGCAAGGCAACGGCCGCGGTTGCGGCCTGCAGCGGGCCAGCCAGTCCCCATCCCGCGGCCAGGGTACCGGCCGCCACCAGAAACGTTCTGCGATCCATACGACTCCTCCTCGCAGCTTTTTCCGAATCGATATTTTACGCCCCGACCCGACGCTCCGGCAAGCTGTCCGGCATATCCGCACAACTCCTTGCCTGGACAGGGCAAAAAGGGCATGGTGTAAGAAGATTCCCAGGTCACAGGCCATGCACGACACGCCAACGCACGACACGGACGCCACCATCCTCCAGCTTTCGGCCCTGGCCGAAATCGCGGGCGACATCGTGGCCTGTCTGTCCTCCGACGGCCGGGTGCAGTGGATCAGCCGGCGCGGACTGGCCCTGCTCGGCCTGACCGGCCAGGACGTCACCGGCCAGGACTTCCTCGAATTGGTCGTACCGCCCGAGGACCGCATACAGGCCCAATGCCTGTTCCATGCCTGCCTGGGCGTCGGCCCCCTTGACTCCGGGACCTCGGCCGTCCACGTCATCATGACACCGTCGGGCCGCCAGAGCCTGCGCTGGACCACCACGCCCCTGCCCGGCCCGGACGGCCATCCGGCCGGTTTGCTCGGCATCGGCCAGGGCATCGGGGCGCACACCCCCCTGGAAGCCGACGCCCTCGAATGCCGAGCCATCATCAATGCCATCACCGAAGGCCTGTGCATCCTCAATGCGGCCTCCGGCGCCATCGTGGACGCCAACGACAAGATGGCGGCCATGTTCGGCCACAACCTCGCGGAACTTTCGAGCCTAGCCTACGCGGACTTAAGCGCCGGTTATCCGCCGTATTCCCAGATCGAGGCCGAGGCCCGGGTGGCCCTGGCCCGTTCCGGCGAAGCCCAGGATTTCGAATGGCTGGCCCGGCATCGCAGCGGCCAGCTCTTCTGGATCGAGGTCCATCTTGAGAAGGTCCGATTCAAGGCCCAGGACAGCCTCATCTGCGTGATCCGGGACATCTCCCGCCGTAAAACCTCGGAACGGGCCATCCGCGAAAGCGAAAAAAAATTCCGCCAGCTGGCCGAAGCCATCGGTGAAGTCTTCTGGCTCGGATCGCCGGACTGGAAACGCGTCTTCTACATCAGCCCGGCCTATGCCCGGCTGTGGGGACGTTCGACTATGAGCCTGTACGACGCCCCCCTGTCCTGGCTCGACGCCCTGCCGCCCGAGGACCACGCAAAGATCGCGGCCCACATGGCCCGCCAGGCCGGCAAGCCGATCCTGCCCTCGACCTTTCCCGAATTCCGGGTGGTCCGACCCGACGGTTCGATCCGTTGGGTCCAGGCGCGGTATTTCCCGGTTACCGACGATACCGGCGTGGCCTACCGCCTGGCCGGCATCATGGAGGACATCACCGAACGGGTGGGTACCCGCCAGGAAAAGGAACGCATCACCGAACGGCTGGAGGATATGGTGCGCAAGCGCACCCAAATCCTCAACCGCATGAACGAGGAGCTCATCCGGGAAGTGGCCGAACGCCGGGAAGCCGAAGCGGCCATGACCGCGGCCAAGGAGGCGGCCGAAGCGGCAAGCCAGGCCAAATCCGAATTCCTGGCCACCATGAGCCACGAAATCCGCACACCCATGAACGGCATCCTGGGCATGGCCCAGCTGCTCGGCACCACCACCCTCGACGCCGAACAGCGCGCCCAGTTGGGCGATATCGAAGACTCGGCCACGAGCTTGCTCTCCCTGATCAACACCATCCTCGACTACGCCAGGATCGAGGCCGGCCACCTGGAACCGATCCGGGAAATCTTCTCCCTGCGCTCCCTCCTTGCCTCGGTCCAGGCCACCCTGTCCCCCCTGGCCCAGGCCAAGCAGCTCGGCGTCTCCACGGATATCGGCCCGGACGTGCCCGAGGTCCTGATCGGTGACCCCGACCGCCTGCGCCAAGTGCTCGTGAACCTGCTCGACAACGCCATCAAGTTCACCCAGCGCGGCGGCATCGTCATCGGCGTGCACTTGGCCGACCTTCCGGCGGACCAGCCGCCCGAGCCCTCACGCATCGAGCTTGCCTTTTCCGTGGCCGATACCGGCATCGGCATCCGCCCCGAGGATACCGCGCGCATCTTCGAGGCCTTCACCCAGGCCGACGGGTCCTATACCCGGCGCTTCGGCGGCACGGGCCTGGGGCTGGCCATCAGTAAACGGGTCGTGGAATCCCTGGGCGGCAGTCTGGAAGTGAGCAGCTAACCGGGGCACGGTTCCGTTTTCACCTTCAACGCCTTTTTCGGCCAGGAGCAGGCCGAGGACTTCCCGCCTCCAACCCCTTTGGCCCGGTAGCCTCACCACGGCCCGGTCGCGCGCAGCATCCTTCTTGCATGGTCCCGGACGACGCCTCGAGCTGATCGCCGGAGAACGACCATGGCCCAAAGCAACCACCTGCCCCGCGCCGCCGCCTTCGGCACGAGCTTTCTCCTCGTGACCTGGGTTGGCGGCAGCCTCGGCGCCGCCGGCTTCAAGGCCGTGTACTGGCTCAGCTGCGGGGTCTGGCCCGACACCGCCTTGTACGGCCTGGTGCCCGATGCCGCCCTTGGTCCGCTTCGCGCCGGGGCCGGTGAGGGCGGACCGGATGCCTGGCTGCTCGGGCTGTTGCGGCTGGACATTCTGACCTTAATTCTCCTCGCGCCACCTGTACTGCTTCTGCCCTTCCTGGTCGGCCGGTTGCTGACGCGCCCCCCCAAGCCGTTCTTGCTGCGCCTGCGCCACCCCTTTGCCCCCTCATCGCGTGATCGTGGATCAAACACCGCCAGAGCGGGAAACCCGTCCATGAAAAATGGACCGGCGTCCCCCACCGTGTTTGGCCGCCGTCCGAATCTGTCCCCGCCTTCCGTCACAACCGAAAAAAACGTCTGAAAGGACCGCCTCCTCGAAAGGAATGGGGAACGGCCCTCGGTCAGCACGTCAACGGTCTGCCCTCCCTGGGAGCCCCGATGCCCTCCCTGACCGGCCAGGGGACATGCCCCCTTTTTGTCAAAAGTATCCGGGGATAGCGCGACCAAGGCTGCTTTTTTGTTTTCCCGGTTTTCCTTTTTCCCACAATAGGCTATTCTAAGAGAAGCTCTCTGTGCCATACGTTTTTTCCATGGCATAACCGTTTGTTATCGGAGGGATTCCATGTCGCTGACCGTCAAGGTGCTTTCCCCGACCCTGGCCCTGATCGCCCTGGTCGCCGCCATGTTCACGGCCACCTGGACCGTCTCCCGCAACCAGCGCCTGGACGGACTGGTCATCAACATTGCCGGCCGCCAGCGCATGTTATCCCAAAAAATGGCCAAGGAAGCCCTGGCCGTGGTCGATGGCACCGATACGGCCCTGGCAGCCAAGCGCGATATGACCATGGCGGTGTTCGCCCAGAGCCTCGAAGCCTTGCGCCAGGGCGGCCAGGCGCCCCTGACCCTTAACCCGACCGGGCCACGGCAGACACTGCCTCCGCCGACGCCCGCGGTCGCGGCCCAACTCGACCGAGTGGCAGGATTGTGGGCGGGCTACGAGGCCGAAATCCGCCGTCTGGCCTCGCCGGGCGAGGGCAAGAAGGCGGAGGCGATGCTCACTGCCAGCGACGCCGTCAACACGGCCATGAACCAGGCCGTCTCCATGCTCCAGGCCGAATCCGAAGGCCGGGTCTCCACCCTGCTGTGGACCCAGGCCGCCTTCCTCCTGGTGGCCGTGATCCTGGGCGCGGCCGTATGGCGGGTCCTGCGCCGCACGGTCCTGACTCCCCTGACCCGGTGCATCGACTTTGCCGAGACCGTGGCCCAGGGCCAATTCCGGGCCACCTTCGCCACGACCCAGGCCGGGGAGCTCGGCCGGCTCCAGGCCTCCCTGGCAAAAATGCTGGCCAGCCTCAAAACCAAGATCGCCTTTGCCGAGGGCGTGCTCGTGGCCATCGACGGCACCTCGCCCTTCCTGATCCTCGACGCCACAGGCAACATCACCCACGTCAACCAGCTGCTGCTCGATCTGCTCGGGAAAAACGGCGCGCCCGGCGATTACGTGGGCCAGAGCCCGGGCCAGTTCTTCCACGGCGATCCCACGCGCCACACCCGGGCCGCCGAAGCGGCCCGGACCCGGCAGCCCTTCCACGGCGACATCGAGATCACCCTGCCCTCGGGCGCGAAAAAGGCTCTCCAGGTCTCGGCCACGCCCATTGCCGATGACGACGGCAAGCCCCTGGGGCTGTTCGGCTTCTATCAGGATCTGACCACCTTGCGCCTCCAGGAGGCGGAAATCGCCCGCCAGCGCCGCACACTCCTCGAACTCGGCGACCAGGCCGACCTCGTGGCCCACTCCGTGGCCGAGGCCACGAGCGCCCTGTCCGGCCTCATCACCCGGACCTCACGCGGGGCCCAGTTCCAGACCGGCAAACTCACCGCCTCCTCCGACGCCATGACCGCCATGGACGGCCAGGCCCATGACATGGCCCGCCAGGGTCAGGAAGTCGCCAAGGAGGCGACCCTGGCCATGGACACGGCCCGGCAGGGCGACGCGGCGGTCAAGGAGGTGGTGGACGCCATTGCCCGCATCAACGACCTGGCCCAGGACCTGCGCCGGGGCATGGGGGAACTCGGCGACCAAGCCCGGGAAATTGGCGCCATCACCACCGTCATCTCGGACATCGCCGACCAGACCAATCTGCTGGCCTTGAACGCCGCCATCGAAGCGGCCCGGGCCGGCGAGGCCGGACGCGGCTTTGCCGTGGTGGCCGACGAAGTGCGCAAGCTCGCGGAAAAGACCATGCACGCCACCGGCGAGGTGACCCGGGCCGTCAGCACCATCCAGGCGGGCATCACCACCAACATCGCCTCCACCCGGGAAGCCGGCACGGCTGTCGAGGCCTGCACGGGCCTGGCCGCCAATTCCGGCCACTCCCTGAGCGCCATCCTCGAGATCGTAGCCCGCACCGCCGACCGGGCCACGACCATGGCCTCCCTGGCCGAGGCCCTGGCCGCCCAGGGGCAAGGCTTGGCGCAAAATCTGACCGGCATCCGGGCCATTTCCGACGAGACCAGCGCCGGCATGCGCCAGGCCGCCGATGCCGTGGCCGAGCTCACCCAACGCACCGGAGAGCTCGGTTCCCTGCTCGAATGCCTGCGCTCGGAACAGACGGCCGAGTGCCAATCCCCCGAGCTGCGCGCCCTGCCCCAAGCCTAGGCGTATCCGGCCGGGACACCGCCCCAAACCGCTCTGGGCGGTTGACACGCGGCCCGGCTTGCCGCATCCCTTGGCCTCAGCCCGCATATCGGGCCAAGCCAAAGGAGCTGCCGCATGCTCTCGCCACTGCTTCGTTTCCTCGGCCCGCGCCGCCGGGATTACCTGCCGGGTCTGCTCGACCACTACCAGCCCATCGCCCGGGGCATGTCCCTGCTCAACGAAGCCCTCAAACGCTCCATCAAGCTGCACCAGGACCGTGGGTTCCAGGTCCTGGCGACCGAGATCGACACGCTGGAGGCCGAGGCGGACAAGATCAAGCGCCGCATCCGCAACCATCTGCCCGCCGCCGTGCTCATGGTGGTGGATAAGACCCTGTTTCTCGACTACACCCGGCGCCAGGACGACATCCTCGACAATGTCCAGGAAGCCGTAACCTGGCTTGGCTTGCGCGACTTCGAGGCCCCGCCCCCCCTGGCCGCGGCCATGACCGACTACGTGGGCGCCTCGACCCACACCGTGGACATGCTGCGCCCGGCCCTCATGGACACCATCGACTTCATCCTCCACGGCCGCCACGCCCGGGGCGACGTCAAGGCCCGCATCCACGACATCCGGCTCCAGCACGTCAAGGTCCTCAAGACCAAACGGACCCTGATCGCCGCCGCCTCTGCCTCGGGCCTGGAATTCGCCCAGGTCTACCAGATCATGCGCTTCGTGGAATACGTCTACCGGGCCAGCCACAGCGCCGAACGCTGCGCCGATCTGCTGCGCGCCATGATGGCCCGCTGAGGATTGGACGGCATGAGCGGTTGGGGAAAACGCGTCCGCCGGGTCGCGGTCGACGTTTTGCATAAGGGACAGGAAGGCCCGGGGGGCAAAAACACATGAACCCGCCCGGCGACCGCCTGGAAGCCATGCTGGACTGGCTGCGCCACGCCGGCTGCCGCATCACGCCCCAACGCCTGGAAATCCTCAAGGTCCTGGCCGTCAGCGAAGGCCATCCCTCGGCCGAGACCATCCACCAGCGCGTGGCGGCCCACTTCCCCACCATGAGCCTGGCCACGGTCTATAAGACCCTGGCCGTGCTCAAGACCGCCGGCCAAGTCCTGGAACTCGAATTCAGCGACCGGGACAACCGCTACGACGGCAACCGGCCCGAGCCCCATCCCCACTGCATCTGCCAAGGCTGCGGCGCCATCCTGGACCCGGACCTGACCAGCCTTGACGCCCTGGCCAGCCTGGCCGCCCGGCAAACCGGCTTTCGCATCCAGTCCCTGCGCCTGGATTTCTACGGCCTCTGCCCGGCTTGCCTGGCTCGTTGCGCGGCCGAAGCCGACAACAAATCCGCCTAATTCACGCGGTCTCCCGCGGCTGCTTCAGCATCCCATTCTGCCCGGACTCCCGATCCGCGCATTTTTTGCGTCGGGCACTTGCCATTGAAATACGTTTTTTATAGAGAATGATTATCCATAAAATCCGATCCCGCCCCCGGGCGGCACACGGCCTCACGGCCGGGGAGACGCATCATGCCCGACAACAAGACCATGACCACGGGATTTGGCGCCCCAATCGGCAACGATCTCAATACCGCAACCGCCGGCGCGCGCGGACCGGCCCTCATGCAGGACGTGCACCTGCTCGAAAAAATGGCCCACTTCGACCGGGAGCGCATCCCGGAACGGGTTGTCCATGCCAAGGGCGCCGGCGCCTACGGCGTCTTCGAGGTCACGGCCGACGTGACCCGCTACACCCGGGCCGCCTTTCTCGCCCAGGTCGGCAAACGCACCGAGGTCTTTGCCCGCTTCTCCACGGTGGGCGGCGAGCGCGGCTCGGCCGACTCGGCCCGCGATCCGCGCGGCTTCGCGCTCAAATTCTATACCGAGGAAGGCAACTACGATCTGGTCGGCAACAACACGCCGGTCTTTTTCATCCGCGACCCGCTCAAATTCCCGGACTTTATCCACACCCAAAAGCGCAATCCCCGCACCAACCTCAAAGACGCCACCATGTTTTGGGATTTCCTGTCCCTCACTCCGGAATCCCTGCACCAAGTCGGCGTGCTGTTCTCCGACCGGGGCACCCCGGACGGCTACCGCCACATGAACGGCTACAGCAGCCATACCTACAAATGGTACAACGCGGCCGGGGAATACTTCTGGGTCAAATACCACTTCAAGACCAACCAGGGCATCCGCAACCTGACCCGCCAGCAGGCCGACGCCCTGGCCGGCACCGATCCCGATCACGCTACCCGGGACCTGTCCGCGGCCATCGACGCCGGCGAGTTCCCGTCCTGGACCCTCGAAATGCAGATCATGACCCCCGAGCAGGCCAAGGACTACCGCTACGACATTTTCGACGTGACCAAGGTCTGGCCCCATGCCGACGTGCCGCCCGTCGTCATCGGCACGCTCACCCTCGACCGCAACCCGACCAACTACTTCGCCGAGGTGGAACAGGCGGCGTTTAATCCGAGCAACTTTGTGCCCGGCATCGCCGCCTCGCCGGACAAGATGCTCCAGGGCAGGCTCTTTTCCTACCACGACACCCATCTGCACCGCCTGGGACCCAACTACCAGCTCATTGCGGTCAACGCGCCCAAGCACGCCCCGGTCGCCAATTACCAGCGCGACGGGGCCATGCGCACGGACAACGGCGGCGGCGCCGGCCCCAACTACTGGCCCAACAGCCTGGGCGGCCCGGCCCCGGACCCGGCGGTCCTGGAACCCCACGCGCCCCTCGACGGCGAGGCCGGCCGGTTCGCCTACACCCATCCCAATGACGACTTCGAACAGCCCGGCGCCTTCTACCGCAAGGCCTTAAACGACCAGGACCGCGACCATCTCGTGGGCAACATCGTGGAGCACCTGGCCGGGGCCCTGCCCCGCATCCAGAAGCGCCAGTGCGCCCTGTTTTCCAAGGCCGACTCCGAATGGGGCGAGCGGGTGGCCGCCGGCCTCGGACTCGACCCGGGCGAGATCAAGCGCCTGGCCGACCTGGACGCCGAAGCCCGGGTAGCGGCCACCGCTGCGGAATAAAAGAAAAAAAATGAACGGAGACGGGGGAGGAAACGCCTCCGGCGGCCAGGAGGGGAGTAACTCCCCTCCTGGACCTCCCCGGAAAGGGGATACGACAAGTCTCGGGACGCGGAGGAAAAGAAGCGGGTAAGTTCAGGGCTAGGCCGACATGCCGGCCAGTTCGAGCAGCCAGTAACACGCGGCGGCGACAATGGCCGCCGCCGGGATGGTCAGCACCCAGGCCACGACCAGCCGGCCGGCCACGCCCCAACGCACGGCCGAGAGCCGTTTGGACGCACCCACGCCGATGACCGTGGTCGAAATGGTATGGGTGGTGGAAATGGGCGCGCCCAGGGCCGAGGCCCCGCAGATGACGGCCGCGGCCGCGGTCTCGGCCGCAAAACCGTGGATGGGCTCCAGCTTGAAGATCTTGTGCCCCATGGTCTTGACGATCTTCCAGCCGCCGGTGGCCGTGCCTAGGCCCATGGACAGGGCGCAGGCGATCTTGACCCAATTCGGCACCGACATATCCGGAATCTCGTGAAAAATGAAAAGCGCCAGGGTGATGATGCCCATGGTCTTCTGGGCGTCGTTCAGGCCATGGCTCGTGGCCATGAAGGCCGAGGACACGATCTGGAGTTTTTTGAACAGGAAATTGACCCGCCCGGGCGAGCTCGTGCGTACGAGCCAGGACAGCAGCACCATGAGCAGGTAGCCGGAACCGAATCCGGCCAGGGGAGAGAGCACCAGCGGCAGCACGATCTTGTGCACGATGGACAGGTAGCTCGGCGCGCTCCAGCCGCCAAAGGCGATGGCCGCGCCGATCAGCCCGCCCACCAACGCATGGGAGGACGAAGACGGCAGTCCCCAATACCAGGTGAGCAGGTTCCAGCAGATGGCCCCCATGAGCGCGGCCAGGACCAGGGCATGGGAACCGGCGACCATCTTCGGATCGACGATGCCGCTGCCCATGGTGTGGGCCACGGCCGTGCCCAGAAAAGCCCCGAGCAGGTTCAGTGCCCCGGCCATGCACACGGCCGTGAACGGGGAAAGCACCTTGGTCGAAACGATGGTGGCAATGGCGTTGGCGCTGTCGTGGGCCCCGTTGGTGAAGTCGAAAAGCAGGGCCAATCCCACCACCGCGACGAGAAGGATGGGGAGATCAAGCATTTTTGAGCATCACCCCTTCCAGGACATCGGCCAGGGACTCGGTGCGGTTGACCGCATCCTCGATGCGGTCGAAAATGTGCTTCCATTTGACGATTTCGAGGATGGCGTCGTAGTCGCGCCGGGCATCCCCGCCATCGTAGAGCTCGCCGATGCCGACCATGATCAGGGTCTCGCACTCGTGCTTGAGGTTCTCCACCTTGTGGAAATGTTCCTCGGCCTTCTTGCTTTTGCTCATGAGCTGGAACACGACGCCGAGTTCGTCGATCATCCCCCGCATGTTGGTCACGATGCGCCGGGCCGGGTAGCGGATGCGCTCGAACCCGAACAGGCCGATGCGCGAGGCAATGGCCTTGATCAGGTTGAGGATGTCCTCCTGGGTCAGGTTGATCTCGTGGATGTCCTCGCGGTCGATGGGGGTGATGAAGGTGAGGGACAGTTCCTTGGCGATGCGCCGGCTGATGGCGTTGCCCTCGGACTCGATGATGGTGATGCGCTTGCAGCGCTCCTCCACGTCCTCGAAAGAAGTGAACAGGTCGTCGAGCACACCGGCCGCCTTGGCTACTTTGCGGTGTTGCTCCTTGAACAGATCATAAAATTTCGCCGACCTGGGAAACAGGCTGAAACCCATGCGCCTCTCCGCTGGTTATGGGATGCGTGGCCAGAGGCCACGAACGTGTCATGCCAACCGGTCAGGTAGCCCGGGGCAGCCGCAGTACCCAGACGGCCCCATCGAGAACGACCGATCCGCCCCACGGCGCAAGCACCTCGCCGGGCGGCGCGGCATCCAGGGCCACCGGGCCCTGGAACCGGATCTCCACCATTGCCTCGTCCACGGCCACCGACACGGCCACGGTCGCCCCGGCCGGTGCCTGGCCGAGCAAATCCGCCAAGACCCGGGCCAACACGCCGTGGTCGACCCGAACCGGCGCAGGACCGCCTGGCGCCGCGACCAACCGGACCGTGACCCCCCGGGCCCGCAGCAGGGAGCCGGATTCGGCCAGGGCCTGCTTGAAGGCGGCCAGGGCATCGCCGGCCGGCACGGCCGCAGCCGCGGCCGCGGCCGCGAACCGGTCCCGGGCCGCCGCGAGCAGATCGTCGATGACCTCGCGGATATCGCCCGCGCCCCGGATGACCACATCCAAGGCGGTCCGGGCGGCACTCGGGTCCGAAGCCGCCAGGTCCCGGGCCGTTTCGGCATAGCCCTGGACCTTGGTCAGGGGCGTGCGCAAACGGTGGGAGGCGTCGATGACGAAATCGCGAAAAATCCGGTCCAGGGCCGCCACTTCGGTCACATCGTGAAACGTGGCGATGCGTGTGTGGGCATCCCCGGCCACCGGGACCACGGAAATCTCGGCCATGCGCTCGCCCGGCAGCTCGTAGCGCCCGACCGGTCCCTGGCCCGGATGCTCCCCGCCCAGGCAACGTTCGATGGCCAGGCTCATGCCGGCTTCGATGGGCGTCTTGCCCACCGGGTCGGCGTTCCGGGGAAACATGGCGGAAAGCGCCCGGTTCACGGCCTGGATACGACCCCGGTCGTCGAGAATGGCCACGCCTTCGGCCATGCCGTCCAGGATCGCGGCCTGGCGTTCGCGCCGCTCCTCGATCTCCCGGACATGGGCACCCACCCGTTCGGCCAGGACATTGACCGCCTCGGCCAGGGGCGCGAAATCCCGGGCCGGCACGATGTGGATGCGCCGGTCGTATTCGCCCCGGCCGATGGCCGCCACCACATCGGAAATTTCCTTCACCGAATGCGACATGCTCCGGGCCAGACCGTAAGCGACCAGCCCGCCGGCCACGAAAACCAACCCCAGCACCCACAGCAACGTGACCCGCAGCCGGCCCAGTTCGCCGCGCAGGGACGAAACCGGCAAGGCCAGCCGCAGCACGCCGGCCGGTACGCCCGGTATCCCCGGAAAGGGCTCGGCCACGTACAGCATGTCCCGACCGAGGGTATGGCTCAGGCGCACGTCCTGCCCGTAACCGCCGGTGAGTGCCTGGCGCACTTCGGGTCGGGCGCCGTGATTTTCCATTTCGGCCACGCCCGAAGTCGTGACTTCGGAATCGGCCACCACCCGGCCGTCCACGATGTAGGTCAGGCGGAACCCCAGATGGGGGCCCAGGGAGTCCACATACGCGGCCAGCCCGGCCTCGCCGGACACGGGCGTGCGGGTGATGAGCAGATAGCGGACAAGCCCCAGGGCACTGCGCGCCCGGTCCTCGGCCTCGGCCACCACCGTGTGCTCGGACTGGCGCGTGGCAAAGACAAAGACCGCACTGAGGACCAACAAAAAAATGCCCCACGTCCAGAGCAGATACGTCAAGGTGATGGACCGTTTGGCCATAGGCCCTCCCGCGGGGTGACGACGACGTGACAAACCGGTTGCGAATGCGTGGCGTCCTGGTGACGCGCGCGAGTCGGGGAAGATATAGGCGGCCACGGCCCTGGCCGCAAGCCCGGAATGGGGGGGGCCCGGCACGGGCGGGAGGCGGGAGAGAACGCCTCCGGCGGCCAAAGGGCGTTGCCCTTTGGAAACCCTTCCGGGAAAAGACCGTTCCGCAGCCTCGATTCCCGGGGTGCAAGCTCGCCACGGAGCGAAGCCTTGCCTGCGCCCGCGGCACGGCCTACAGGCCTTGTTACGGAGGCCACATGCGGTTTGTTACGGCGCCACAGACCTTGCCACGGTTGCTGCTTTGGCTGCTGGTCACCAGCCTGCTGGCCACCCTTGGGGCCTGCGCCGGGGTGCCCGATCCGGCGATCCGGCGCCACGACGCCCTGGCCCTGGCCGAGCCGGACGGTTTCACCCCCCTGCCCGGGGCGCCGGGCTCCGTGCCGGTCCTCATCCTGGTCCATCCCGGCCCGGGCGAGGATCTGGTGGTCTATATCGAAGGCGACGGTCTGGCCTACCGCGACCGCCACACCCCCTCCCCGGACCCGACCCCGGTCGATCCCCTGGCCTTGCGCCTGGCCCTGCTCGATCCCGCACCCAAGCGGGCCTACCTCGGCCGGCCCTGCCAGTATGCCACGCCGCTGTCCGCCGCTATCTGCCCGGAGCGCCTGTGGACCACGGCCCGGTTCGGCCCCGAGGCCCTGGCCGCCCTGGACGCGGCCCTGGACCAGGCCAAAGCGGCCACGGGCGCCCGGCACCTCCATCTGGTGGGCTATTCCGGGGGCGGGGCCATGGCCGTGCTGCTGGCCGCGAGGCGAACCGACGTGGCGAGCCTTGTCACCGTGGCCGGCAACCTCGACACCGCCGCCTTCGCCGCCTGGCACCAGGTGACGCCCATGACCGCCTCGGCCAATCCCCTGGACGCGGCCCCGGCCGTGGCCCGACTGCCCCAGGCCCATGTGGTGGGCGCTCGCGACCGCATCTGCCCGCCGCTTCTGTCCGCCCATTTTCTCGACCGGCTGGGGAATCCGCCGAGCGCGCAGCGCATCGTCCTGCCCGGGGCGGAGCATCACCAGGGCCTGGCCGCGGCTTGGCCTGAACTTCTCGCGCGCATCCGCCGGGAGATCGCGCCCTTGCCCACGCCAATCGATCGGTCCTCACAGCCGGCAGGGACCCGGCGGGACGCTTCACCGGTGTTGCCAGCCGCTATAAAAAGGAATAGTTAAAAATATCATGTTTCCTTCAACCAGGAGCATCCCCATGCGCCGCGCGCCACTCCTTGCCTGCATGGCCTTGTGTCTGGCCCTGTCCGCCTGCAACGCTGTTACCGCCATCAATAATAAAGACATTTCCGGAAAGCCGACGATTTACGCCAAGGTGAACAAGGAGCCGGATGCCCGGCTGCTCGGCTGTTTCACCCGCCCGCGCCCCCAGGAATACAAACGGCCCAACTCCTACGAGTTCTGCCTAGTCAAGGATGGCGACAAATACGCCATGTACTACTACATCCTGGACGGCAAATCCCTGGCCACCTTCAAGGGCTGGTCGCCGAGCCTGATCGACGGCGATTCCGTCACCAGCGGTTATGACGGCTCGCGCTACTTCGTCAAAGACGATGGCGTCTGGCAGATGACCACGGTCGGCGGTCCCCATCCCATGAAGCGGATCAAGTAACGAGGCTGCCCCGTCCCGGGGACATCCTGCCAGGACCGGACCGTCGTTTCGCACGCGGCGCCTGGCGTGTCGGCCGGCCTGAAAACGTGTTCGAATCTTGACGGCGGTGATCGCACCGCCGTCAAGATTGTTGTTTCCGCCCCAGCCGCCCACCTTCTGTTCGGAAACGCTCCCCGCCTGCCCCAATCCAGTGCCACGGCAGGGAATATTTCCGGGGTGAAATGGATGACAACCCGTGACGGTCCGGTTATATCCGCGCCATGTGGGAAACGATCGCCATCTTTGTCGGCATCTTCGTCGTCCTGAGCGCCGGGCTGTGGTTTTTCATCCGCCAGAACGCCCGCAAGCGCAACGATGTCATCGCCTCGGGAAAATTCGACTTCGACGCGTTCAAATCCCGGGAAATCGCCCGGCGAGGCATTCACGACACGACCAGGATCGGCAAGTCGCGTTGACGGACGCCGCGTCCGACCATCGACTGCGCCTGATCTCCTTTTGCGCCCTTTCCTGCCCGGCCCACCCAAGGAGAACATCATGCCCCGATTGTGCACCTTCCTGTTGTCCAGCCTGCTGGTATCCGCCCTGTGTCTCCTGGGCACGGCCGCCGCGGTCCGAGCCGCCGACCCACCGGCAACCCTCGCCGGCATTGGCCTCGGTGATGCAGCCCAGCAGCATAAAAAACGCATCCGCCTCAACAAGCCGCGCCCCATGGAGGCCGCGCCCTGGCTGCGCCGCTTGCCCGTGACCGGGGACAAATACTTCACCGGCGGCTACGTGCTGGTCGGCACCTGCGCCGCGCCCGGTCGGGTCGTGCGCATTAAGCTCCGCTACCGCGATACCAGCGTGGATTTCTTCCGCAAGCTGGCCGGGGACATGCTCGGCAGCTACGGCGATCCGGCCGAATACAAGGGGGACTTCGAGGGCCGAACCATGGGCAACAAATGGTCGTTCACCGATAGCTCGACGCGCCCCGTGAGCCTCATCCTCCAACACACCGAGGGCGAGGACCCGGAACTGGGCACCGGCACCACCATCAAGCTCACCAACTGGGGCCTGCTCGAAGCCGAACGCGCCTGCTACCAGGAACGCCATGCCCCGGCCGTGACCGCCGCCACCCCCAAGGCCACCGCCAAGGACAACGGCTACCTGCCCAAATAACGGAGGGCGCCATGCGTGACCTGGCCTACGAACCGTCGCTTGCAACCGGATTTGACGACATCGACGAGCAGCACCGGATGTTTCTCGACATGCTCGGGGAACTGGCCACGCGCATCGAGCAAGGCGCCCATCGCCAGGGCTTCCTGGACGCCTTGCAGGGCATGCGCCTCTACGCCGCCCAGCACTTCAGCGACGAGGAAGCCCTCATGACCCGCTGGGAATACCCGGAATACGAGGCCCATTGCCGGTTGCACGGGACGTTTCGCACCATGACCGAGGAGCTGGAGAAACGGGCCGCCGAGGGCCCTGGGCTCGTCTCCCTGGAAATGCTCGAATTTCTGGGCCAGTGGTTCATCGGCCACATCCGCACCGAGGATTTGCGCTTCGCCGCCCACGCCAAGGCGCAGCGGGAAGTCGGAGGGGCGTAGGGGCAGGGAAGAAAGCCTCCGGCGGCCAAAGGGCGCGGCCCTTTGGAATCCCGAATGGGAAAACGCTTTTAGGGGGCGTTGCAGGTCACTTCGGGCGGATTTTTGAGCGTGAGGGCGAAAATGTAGCGCTCCACCACCTCCAGCACCACCACGTTCGGCCGTTCGGCCCGGATGATCTCCGGCGAAAAGGCGTGGGACCACAAAAATACCGACCGCGAAAACCCTTCGGCCAGATACGGCACCATGGGCCGGGTGAAGGAATCGTGGAAAAAGACCGCCCGGGGCCCGTCCGGCCGGTCCGTCTCGCGCGCGATACGATCCCGGCCCGGCTGACCGGCCGGATCGGCATAGGCGCCGGGAGCGGCTTCACGCGCCTTGGCATCGAGCAGGCGCGGCACGATATCCACTTCGGTCAGCACGTCCGGCATGAGCAGCATCTCGGCCAGATCCCCGCCTGGCTGCTCTTTTTCCTCGATGACACAGGCGGCATCGGTCAGGGGCGAAAGCCCCGGCAGGCTGTCGCCAAGGGCCGCCACCACCGCCGACGCGGCCCGATAGGCGCCGAACCGGTTCCAGTGGGTGTCGGTCTTGAGGTAGGCCCGGCGCTCGGTCTTGGCTTGGGCGAGGGGCTCACGCAAGTCGAGCACCGCCACCCCGACTTGGCGCAGGGCCGGCAGGACCTGATCGAGCCGTGACCGAGGCCCGAGGGGCCGTATGCCGGCCGGCAGGAACTCGGGATAGACGGTCGCCTTGTTCGGCGCCACCACCACCAGATAGGCGATGCCTTGGGCCGCCAGCCAGTTTTGACGCTCGACCTGGGTGCGCACCATGGTCGCGATGTCCCCGGCATCAAGGGGTATGGCGTTCAGGGCATCGTCCAGGGCCGATTCCTGGGTGAAATAGAGCCAGCCCTCCCGTCCCCAGAGGACCGACGGCGCCGGGGACTGGCCCAAAAGGGCCAGACGCAGCCGGAATCCGGCGCGGATCAGATGGTCGCGAAACGGGGCCGCGTCCCGGGCATGGGCGGCCAGGGCCGGACCAAAGCCGGCCGGATCGCGCCAGAGGGCGGAGAGGGCCGGAGCCGGGGCCAGGGGCCGTTTTTCCACGGCCAGCCGCCCCGAAGGCACGCCAAGCAGGGTGAGAGCGACCGGCGCACACAGGCAGCCGAGGAAAAGCACAGATTGAAACAGGGCGAGGGGACGGAGCATAGCTATATCACTGCAAACTGGAAGTAGTTAATTTAGGAAATCTTCTTTCAAACTGACTAATAACATGCGCGCAAGCGTCGAGAGATGCATGGTGTGCCTCTAACGCCTGCTGCAATTTCACAGTCGTATTGTCATAGCGAACACCAGCAGTACATTGGATTTTATTTAATAATTCTTGATCAATTCTTTCAAACACGCCGTCCGAAGCAGCCAGATTATTATAAGTTGACAATTTATGACCTTTATTCATTTTTTCTATCTCAGAAACTATACCAGATTCGAACAAATAGGATTTAATCAATTTTTCAACAAATTGTAGTGAATGCCATTTAGACAAGGAACTAAGGGGATAGGCGCACATCAATGTATGCACAGCAATATTCAAATCGTCGTTAGCTTCTGGAACAAATTTTTTACCCGAAATAAGCCCTAATCTATAAAAAACAGTGTGAAATTTCCCAAATTTTAAATTTATTTCGTTTACCTCGGCTGAACTCAGCCTGCCTGCATATTGTTTTGTAAAGTCAACGATACAATCACGAATGTCAATTGCCCGCTTACCCCAAAAAACAGGAACCCGTACTCTCCATGGGTCATTTCTGATCAATAGAACAAATTCCCCCTTTTCAACAATACCAAGCATCCTTCGACCATAATTCTCATGATACCAACGCTTTATGTGTGATTCAATGTTATCGGCTGTATATAGTCCTTCAACAGGTGTCCCCATACATGACCCAAGAGGAGCAACAAAATGCAACTTTCTGCAAAACAGATTAAATGCAAATAAAGGCCTATTCGGTATAGAAACTCTATCTCGACTTAGTTTATCATCAAATTCTTCAATCAGAGAAATGAACTCTCCTTCGCTTAACAAAGTGTTCATCAGTTTACTCTTTCACAAACGTCCTGCGTTGTCATATCAAATTAATAAGTTATACCCAACGACCTCAGAACCTGGCGTAGATAAACGGGCTGAAGGTACCGGCCGCGATCTGCATGGCGGCAGCGGCCAAAAGCAGGGGCAGGGCCACGGTCTGGGCCAAACCGGATACCAGGGCCTGGCGGGGGCCGGCCAGCCGGGCCAGGCACGCTTCCCAAAACCCGGCCAGGGGCAGGGAAAAAAGTACCGCCGCGCAAAGAGCCACGAGTTTGGCCCGGTCCACGCCCGTGGCCAGGGTGTAGGCGAAACCGTCCAGGGAAAAGGAAAAAAGTCCCTGGAAGTAGGCCCAGGCCCCGGGCAGGTCCGGAGCCCGGAACAACACCCAGCCGAGCATCACCGCAAGCAGGGCATAGCCATGGCGGATGGCGGCCGGGGACGCATCCAGCAGCCGGCCAAGGCGCGTACGCTCCACGGACAGAAACAGGCCGTGCCACAAGCCCCAGACCAGAAAATTGACCGTCGCCCCGTGCCACACGCCGCACAGCGTGAAAACAACAAGCAGATTGCACCGCACCCGCCAGGGCGCCACCCGGCTGCCGCCCAAGGGGATGTAGAGGTAGTCCCGGAACCAGGTGGACAGGGAAATGTGCCAGCGCCGCCAGAATTCACGCACGGATTGCGAGATATAGGGGTGGTCGAAGTTCTCGGGCAGGCGCAAGCCGAACATCCGCCCCAGGCCCACGGCCATGTCGGTATAGCCGGAAAAATCGAAATAAAGCTGGGCCGTGTAGCAGGCGAGCCCGAGCCAAGCCGTGCCCATGTCCGGCCCGCCGGCCTTGGCAAAGGCCGCATCGGCCAAAGGCGCCAGCGTGGCGGCAATCAGCGTCTTTTTGGCCAGGCCCACGGCGAAACGCCAGGCGCCCTGGCGAAAATCCTCCAGGGTCGGGGAAAGCTTCCCCATGTCGGCCAAAAGCGGCCCGAACCGGGCAATGGGTCCGGCCGTGATCTTCGGGAACAGGGCCATGGCCAGGGAAAACCGGGTCAGACTGGTTTCGGCCGGCGTGGTGCCGCGCTTGACGTCCACGAGGTAGGCCACGGCCTGGAAGGTGAAAAAGGAAATGCCGAGCGGCGCGGGGAGCGGCCCGTATTTGTAAAAGGCGAGCAGGCCGATATTGGCGACCACACCCAGGGCGGTGAGCCCGGCCCGGCCGCGCGGCGAGGCCCGACCCGCAGCCCGGGCGAGCAGAAAATTCCCCAGCGTGGCCCCGACCAGGATCGGCATGCCGGCCGCATCGGCCAGGAAAAAATAGATAAGGCTTGCGCCGAGCAGCACCCACACCCGGCCCGCGCGCGGGCACAAAAAAAAGACGCCCAGGACAAACGGTAGAAAATAATACAGGAAAAGCGGTCCATCCAACGTCATCGGCAAGCCCCTCCCGGCCGGGCCAAGGTGCCCGCAGCCGGCCGCCGTGTCCAGTCCCGATCACGCCCATGCGTTGCAAGACTGCTGTGATGAACGCCTCCGGCGGCCAAAGGGCTTCGCCCTTTGGAATCCCGACACGGCAAGCTGCCCTGTGGGCCTCGACGCGGCGGCCGGTCCGGCTTATCACCCGGCACGAACAGATACCCCACAAGGACCTGCCATGCCGCGACCCCGTAGTATCCGCGTCACCGACGAACTGGGCCAGGAGCAGCGTCTGGCCCCCGGCCACGATGTCGTGAGTTCCTCCCGAAGCCGGGACTGGCTCGTGCTCGGGCTCGGCCCTGATCCTACGGCCCTGGCCGCGTCCCTGCCGCCCGGGGCCCGGGTCCGCTATGTGGAATGCCCGGCCTTATGGGAGCAGATGGACGCGGACTGGCGCGCGGCCATTCCGGCCGACTGGCAACGCATCGAAACCTTCGATCCCCTGGCCGAGGAAAACATCCTGTTTTCCGGAGCCGGCCGGCGGCTCTTCCCCGGCTTCTGGACGCCCTTCCTGGCCGCCCTGCTCCTGCCTTGCCCGGCCACGCACGCGGCAGCCGGTCCGGCCACAGTCCTGCTCGGCGCAAGCGAGGGCAGTACCCTGGCCCCGGACGTGCGCCAGGCCTTTCGCGACGAAGGCCTGACCGTGCGCAGCCTGGACCGGGCCGATCTGCTCGACTGTCTCGAAGAGAGCCGGCCGGTGCTGGCGCTCTCTCTCAACTTCGCCGGCCTCGACCGGGTCGGCGAAGTCCAGGCGCTGCTCGACCGGGCCGGGGTACCGGTGGCGGTCTGGTGCCTGGACAACCCGTTTCTCCTCCTCGCGGGCGTGCGCAACGCGGCCTGGCGCGACCTGCGCCTTTTTGTCACCGATGCCTGGTGCGTGGAACCGCTCACCCGCCACGGCGCCCGCCATGTCCGGGTCCTGCCCCTGGCCGCCAGCCGGAATTTTTTCGATACCACGCCCGACCACCCGGAACTGACGGAGTCCCTGCTCTATGTTGGCCGCAGCGCCATTCCGGACAAGGAGCTCGTCTTTTCCGGCCTGCACCTGCGCCCGGAACGCGTGGCCGCGGCGCGGGCCCTGCTCGAACGCGGGGAGCGCCCGGATTTCGGCTGGTGGGCCGCACAGTTGGGCTGTGAAACGCTCTGGCCGGGCCGGGACGCCAGGCGCGTGGGCCTTGGCGCCGAAGCTTCGACCCGGGACTGGCGGGTGCGCGTGCTGTGCCAGGCCGCGCGCTCGGGTCGGCTGGCCGTGTGCGGGGACGAAGCCTGGCGGGAGCTCCTGGACGAGCCGTTCACGGCCCTGCCCGGCGTGGACTATCAGGAAGGGTTGCCGGGACTTTACGCCTCGGCCCGGTACGTGCTCGGCGCGGCCAGCCTGCTGCTGCCCCACGCCTTGAGCCAGCGCCATTTCGATGTCTGGGCGGCCGGTGGCTGTCTGCTTACCGATGCCACGCCCGGCCTCGATCTGTTTCCGGCGGAACTCACACGTCCCATCACCTATCGGACCGTCCAGGAGCTCCCGGAACTGCTGCGGCGCCTGGACCGGGAGCGGACCGCGCTCATTGCGGCCTGGCGAACCCAGATAGCCGGCGCCCACACCTACCGCCACCGGGTCCGGACCATTCTGGAGAGCCTCGCTTAGGAGCGCCCCCCAAAAAGAAGAAAGTCCTTTATCTTATCTCGTTGATCATCAGTAATGCCCTGTTGAAGTTTCATCACATCTCTCCTGGGAAAAGGAAGCGCCTGGGCTAGACCAATTTTTGGCATATCTTAGTAACTATACAAACACTTACACAATACCTAACTAACCATTTTCTATCTACTTTAAAATACAATTTTAAATTTACAAACGAGTTGACAATATCTTGCAATAGAATTAAATTTAAAATTAAGTTAAAAATTTTTATTATAATTTTGAACTTGGAGGTCATTTCGATGAGGAATAATTATTCTTTTTTACTATTGCCGTTATTTATAATATTTATTGCATCTTGCGCAAAGCAGCCAACATTAGGTGATGTGCATAATATCAACAATTCGAACTTATACACTGACATGGCATCAAACATAATAACATTATCTCATGATGTAACAACTCAATATGATTTATCTTCTCTACCAGGCGCAATTCTCATCAATAAAGGAGAAACAGCTTCGTGTGGGAAAAATTGCACCACAGATGTGTATGAAGTAGCTCCAGGAACATATATTAAAGCAGGGATTCCTACACCAAAAATCGAACCAATAACTACACCGAATAGCTTTACAAGTATTGTCACCAATAAATTTTCTACTTCTGGACAAGCAACAGCATCATTAGCAAGCATAACGCTAAGCCTCTCAAATAATCAGGTTGGCGATTTAAGTATTATTGATACAGAAAAATGCTCTTTAAAAAGGGACGACATGGATGGAAATAGTGTTGCCAAGTTTAATTCTGCTAATCCATTCTCTCCTGGAGAAAAGCGCTACTGGGTGCAAGGAGTAGTATTATGCGTCGGCAACATGAAAATATTTGACGAAATAGATACAAAGGCAACGGCTACCTCTGCTATTGTAAAAGCAGATGGAAACTTTTATGCTTCAACAAATCAAGCGAAACAAACGCTATATATCAAGGCAACTTTAATACCGATAGCAAATAAAATTGGTTCCTTCAAGAAGTCAGCAGAACGTTTTGCTGAAGTCCAAAGTTTATCTGCAACACTAAGCAGCAATATTAATGGTGTTCCAGAAGTTACATTAAAAAAATTTATCAAAAACTAAGCGTCTGCATATATAGAACTGTTCTAAAATTGATTACACAAGACACCTGCCCGGACTCTACATAATGCCACCTCGAACAACAAAGCCCCGGAGTCACCGGGGCTTTGTTGTTCGAGGCCTTGATTAACTACTCAAGGCCTCGTTTTTCTAGTGTGTAATTCTTTTTATTTTGTTTCTCGTTGAGCCTGCAATCTTAAAAAATACTACCATATTTTCAAGGGAGACACAGAAGCGTCGCGCTCCCGAAATGGTCATTGGCAGGGCTCGGGCGGAGGCACGACCACGCTTTCGAGGCTGGTGCCGTCGTTCCCGGTCACCCGGGTCAGGCACAGGGATTTGATCGGATTGCCGTCGTTCTCGAAGTCGAAACGGCCGGTGACCCCGTCATGGGGCGGCAGGGCGATCAGGGCCCGGGTCACGGCCTCGGGTGCGATGCTCCCGGCCTGGGCCACGGCGTCCAGCACCACGTCCACGGCATCCTGGGTCAAGGCGCCGAGTTCCGTGGCCGGCCGTCTAAGTGCTTTGCGGAAAGCGACCGCATAGGCCTTGGAGGTCTTCCCGGGCGCATCCTCGCGCCAGTGATCCACGAACACCGCACCCTTGAAAGCCGACAAGCTCGACACCTCGGGCCCGTTCCAGGAATCCCCGCCAAAAAGCGCGCCGGTAAAGCCAAGACTCCGGGCGGCCAGGCCCTGCAGCACCACTTCCTTGTTCGGATTGGGCAAAAACAGCGCCTGTGGGTCCTTGGCCAGGGCCTGGCGCAGCAACGGACGAAAATCCCGATCCCGATCCGGATAGGTCAAAAGGCTCACTTCCCCGCCGCAGGCCGCAAAGGCCCGCCCAAACGCCTCGGCCAGGGATCGGCTCGCCAGATTGTCCGCATTGGCCACCACACTCACCCGGTGCAGACCGAGTTCCCGCACGGCCAGCCGCCCCAGGACCATGCCCTGGAACGCGTCGGTAAAGGCGATACGGAAGATGTGGGGCCGCCCGGCCGTGACCACGGCGGCCGTGGCCGAGGGCGTGACCAGGGGCACACCGACCGCCTCGGCGGCCTTGGCGGCGGCATCGGCCAGCCCGCTGCTGTACGGGCCGATCACGGCCGTGACGTGCTCGCTTGTGGCCAGCTCCCGCACGACCTTGGCCGCCTCCTCGGGGGAACCCAGGTCATCGCGGATCAGGAGGCGAATGCGGCAGGCCCGACCGCCGATGGCCGGCCGACCATGCGCCACGGCCTGGTCCACGGCAAACCGCGCCGCTTCCAGGGCGTCCCGGCCGGAGCGGAAATCCTCGCCGCTGAAGGTGGCCACAAAACCCAGGCACACTTCCGGGACATCCGAACGGAAACAGGCGGCCACGGCCAAAACGGCCAGGACCGGCACGAGCATGACCCGGAGGATGGCCAGGCGGGGGGCAACAGCCATGGGAACCTCCTCGTCGGTTGGGCGCTTTTACGGCAGGACCGGACGCTGCCCCCGGGCAGCGTCGAAGGTGGTCTCCCACCAGGGCAAAAAGGCTTCGCCGCTGGCGAGATTCGGCCCGAATTGCACTTCCGGATCGTAGGTCCACACCGACAAGCCGGACAGGGCCTCGCCGCCGGCCCGCAGTTTCAGTTCCAGGCGGGGCGAGGTCAAAACATGGGCCGTGCGCAGCCGCAGGGCATCGGCCCGCAAGTGCTCGAAATCCTGAAGCGTGAACCGGTGCCGGTCGTGGATGTAGAACACCATGCGCGGCGGCAGGCCAAGCAGCCGGCGCAACATGTCCGGCAGCACGTCCCGGTCGGATTCCCCGAGCACCGCGATGTAGGGTTCGCCGGCCAGGTCCTCGGCCGCGGCCGCCCCGGACGGCCCCCGGAAACGCCAAATGCCGAACGTCATACCGAAAATCGGGCGTTCAAAGGCTTTGAGCCGCCGGGAAGCCGCTTGCATGACCGTTTCCAGCCGGTCGGCCCCGGCAAAGACGCAAAAGGCCGTGGCCCGGTCCAGGGTTGTAGTATCGCCGCGCCAGACGCCGGCCGGCACGGGCCGGTTCCAGCCCGGTCCCAAATCCTCGGGGGTGAGCAAGACGAGGTTCGTATCCCGGGCCACCCGGTAGTCCGTCACCGCGTCCTGCAGAATGAGCAGGTCGGGGTCGCAGGTGGTCACGGCGGTCCGGGCAGCCTGGATGGGATCGGCGGAGACTAGGATACGACATTGCGAACAGTAGCGGGCGAGCAGGGCCGCCTCGATGCCGGTGTCCTGGGGATCGGCGTCGGGCAGGGCGCGCAGGGGCGTCTCCGGTGCGGGCGCCTCGCCGGGCGGCACGGCGACGGCCGCGCGCAGCCCCCGGGCCGCGGCCCAACCGAGCAGCCAGGACGTGAGCAGCACCCGCCCCCGGCTGTCCGGGGACATGCCGCCCACCGCCACGGTCGGCGGTCCGGGACGGCACGTGCAGCGCAGCCCCCGGGTGTGAAGCAGGCGGTCGAGCCGGCGCCACAACGCATAGCCCACGGCCGGCGGTACGAGAAGCCCCCGGCCCAGCCGCCGGACCAGTTCGTCCGGCGACGGCAGGGACGGCAAGAAAACGGAGGGGCGCAAGCGCCCCTCCCTGCGACGGCGGAAACGGTTCACGCCCTGGATCGCTCCCCGATCGGGAAAGGGCGTTTGCGGGCGGTGTCGACGGTCATGTCGCTGCCCTTATCGTTTGCGGACCTAGTCCCGGCTGGAGCCGAACAGGCGCAGCATCATGAGGAACAGGTTGATGAAATCCAGATACAGGGTCAGCGCGCCGAGGATGGTGCCTCGCCGTACGGCCGTGGCGTCGTCGGCCGGTGCCATCTGGCCCATGACCTTGAGCTTTTGCGTGTCGTAGGCCGTGAGCCCCAGGAAAACCAGCACCCCCACGCACGAGATGACGAAATCCATCACCGCGGACTTGGTGAAGATGTTGACGATGGAGGCGATGATGATGCCGATCAGCCCCATGAACAGGAAGCTGCCGAACGAGGTCAGGTCCTTTTTCGTGAGCAGGCCGTACAGGCTCATGGCGCCGAACATGCCGCCCGAGACCAGAAAGGCGTTCATGATGGCCGATGGTGAATAGACCGCGACAATGACCGACAAAGTGACGCCGTTCAGGGCGCTGTAGGCCAGAAACAGCAGACTGGCCGTACCGGCGGACAGCCGGTTGATGGCTGCGGACAGCCCCACCACCAGAGCCAGTTCGGCGATGATCAGACCAAAAAATACGATCTGGTTGCCGAAAACGATCTGGCGCATGGCGGGCATTCCAATCGTGAACACCGACGCGCCGGCCGTGACCAGAAGGCCCAGGCACATCCAGCCGTACACCCCCCGCAGAAAGGCATTGACCACCTCGACGCGGGTTTGGGCGGTTTGCATCGAACCATAGGGATAGCTCATGTGTATTGTCCTCCTTGAAAGACGGGCAATCCTGCCAAGGCATATAACGCGGGGCCAGGCATGTGGCAAGGGGAGTCGAAACCGGCCGTTCGGTCGGCCCGGCCTTGCCCGACGGGCCCAAAGCCGGTAGGAAAATGGCCACGGAATCACGCCACAATGCCAGACACCCTGCTCGCCATCGAACATCTGCGCGCGGTCTTCGACACCGCCGCCGGCCCGGCCGTGGCCGTGGACGACATGTGCCTGACCGTGGACCGGGGCCAGACCCTGGCCCTGGTCGGCGAATCAGGCTGCGGCAAGACCGTGCTGGCGCTTTCCTGCCTGGGGCTGCTCTCCCCGCCCGGACGGGTGGCCACGGGCCGGGCGATCTTCGATGGCCGCGACCTGCTCGCCCTGCCCGAACGGGAACGCCGCACCATCCGGGGCCGGCGGGCGGCCATGATCTTCCAGGAGCCCATGACCGCGCTCAATCCTGTGCTCACCATCGGCGACCAGGTGTCCGAACCGGCCCGGGTGCACAAACACCTGTCCCGACGCCAGGCCCTGGAGGCGGCCGCGGCCATGCTCGCCCAGGTCGGCCTGCCCGACCCCACGCGCCGCCTGGCCAGCTATCCCCATGAACTTTCCGGGGGCCAGCGTCAGCGGGTCATGATCGCCATGGCGCTTATGCTCTCGCCCCAGCTCCTCATCGCCGACGAGCCGACCACGGCCCTGGACGTGACCGTGCAACGCCAGATCCTCGACCTCATGCTCGACCTGGCCCGGGCCCGGGGCACGGCCATCGTGCTCGTCACCCACAACCTGGGCGTGGTGGCCGAGACCGCCGACGCCGTGGCGGTGATGTATTCGGGCCGGCTCGTCGAATGGGCGCCGGTGGCCGCGCTGTTCCGGGACCCCCTGCACCCCTACACCCGGGGCCTGCTCGCCTCCCTGCCCCGCCTGGACGACCCGACCGCCGCGCTCACGCCCATTGCCGGCACGGTGCCGAGCCTGCTTGCGTTGCCGACCGGCTGCCATTTCCATCCCCGCTGCCCGGCGGCCTTTGCCCCGTGCGCACGCGACATCCCGCCCCTGGTCCTGCGACCGGACGGGCGGCGGGTACGGTGCTGGCTCCATGTCTGAACAGCCAAACGCGCCCCTGCTGGAGCTGACCGGCGTCTGGCGCCGCTACGCCACGCGCCAGGGCGTTTTCACCGGCCGGACACGCGAGGTCACGGCCGTAGCCGGCGTGGACCTGACCGTGGCCCGGGGCGAGACCGTGGGCCTGGTCGGGGAATCGGGCTGCGGCAAGTCCACCCTGGCCCGGCTGGCCGTGGGGCTGGAGCCCCCCAGTCGCGGCACGGTGCGCCTGGACGGTCGCGCCATCCATGGCCCGGACGGCCTGACCGGCCGGGAATTGCCCCGGCTGGTGCAGATGATCTTTCAGGACCCGTTTTCCTCCCTGAACCCGCGTTTGCCCATCGGCTGGACCGTGGCCGAAGGGCTGCGGGCCATGGGCGTGGGCTCGCGACGGGAGCGCCGGGAACGGGTACTTCAGCTGCTCACCCAGGTCGGGCTGCTCCCCGAGCATGCCAGCCGATTTCCACACCAGTTTTCCGGCGGCCAGCGCCAGCGGGTGGCCATTGCCCGGGCGCTCGCCCTGTCGCCGGCCCTGCTCGTGTGCGACGAGCCGGTCTCGGCTCTGGACGTGTCGGTCCAGGCCCAGGTCATTAATCTCCTGGCCGACCTCAAGGCGCGCCTCGGACTGGCCTATCTGTTCATTTCCCACGACCTGGCCGTGGTCGGGCACTTGAGCGACCGGGTGGCGGTCATGTACCTGGGCCGGATCATGGAACTGGCCCCGGCCCGGGCGCTTTACGCCGACCCGATCCACCCGTATACCCAGGCCCTTCTCGCGGCCGTGCCCCGCCCCGATCCCGGACTGCGCCGTCCGACCGGACTGGCCGGGGAAACGCCTGATCCGGCCTCGCCGCCGCGCGGTTGCGTGTTCCACCCGCGCTGCCCGAGGGCAACACCCGAATGCGCCGCCACCGAACCACCCCTGGTCGCCCTGTCGCCGGGACATTTCGTACGGTGCGCGCACCCCTAGATAAGGAGTCGTTTGTATGGATGCGATCGCAGAGGCCGCCGGAAGGATTTTCCGCGTCTTTTTGGCCGAGCATTGGGCCCGGTTCTATTTCGCCGTGGAACAGGAGGGCGTGGTCTATCTGGACGTGCCCGAGGATGTGCTGGCCGGCGTCGCGGCCGACGCGCCCGACCTGGCCGACTTCCTGCGGGGCTTAAACGGCCAGCCCCTGGACGCCGAAAGCTCCCGCAAGGCCATCGGCGAGCATGTGTTCTCCAGCCTGGAAGGCGGCACCTATCCGCCGGGCACCGTGGCCAAGACCTTTGACAGCCCGGCCTTCGGCCTGACCATGCAGCTTTTTTCCGTCTGGCTGTCCGGCCACGAGGGGCTCCTCGACACCGAGGTCATGCCCCTGGCCGAATGGGAACGCCTTTTTTCCACCTGGCGCCAGGACCCGGCCGTGTTGCGCTTCGCCCAGAGCTTAAGCGCCGCCGGGACCAAGACCGCCCCTGACAGCGGCACGGTCCACTAAGTCCGGTCAGTTCGCCAGCCGCCAGCCCCGATCGCGCAGGCAACGGGCATAGACGTTGTCGTGGGCGTCGTCTTCGAGCACGTTGCCCAGATACTGCACGGTCTGGCCCTCGATGGTGGGATCGGGGCTGAAGCGCGCCTCGCCGTAGCTGGGCGGAACGGTCTCGTTGGCCAGGGAATGGCAGAGGGACTTGTCCGCGGCCAGTCTGGCCCGGGCCTCGCGCGGATCGGTGATATCGGGATTGACGTAGCGTGCGCAGCCAGCCGCGACCGCAACCGCGAAAACCATCCCCGCAATCCCACGCCAGCCCAACGTCTTGTACTGCATAATCCGTCCTTTTTGTGACAGATTTTCCGAACCGGCGCACCATGTCAAGGGGAAGCTCCCAGGCCTCCCTTTTGCCTCCCCGGCTTGACAGAAGAACAAAATCTCTTTTTATACTCAAAAAGCATGCATCGATTCAGGGAGGTATTCGATGGATACGTATCTTGCTCTGGCATTGGACATTGTGACGGCGCAGGCGAAGACACGAAACATGACGGAGATGGAAATCACCACCATGGTTTCCAAGCTGGCTGCCAGTATCAAGGACATCGATTCCGGTCAGTTACCCCAACTGGAAGAAGCTGAAACAGCCACGATTTCCGATGCAAAAAAGGCGTTGAAGGAACGCAGCATCGTCTGCATGGAATCCGGCAAATCCTTTAAGGTCCTAACCCGTAAACATCTTGCGAAATATGGTCTTACTCCCGAGGAATACCGCGAAAAATGGGGCTACCCCAAGGGAATGCCTCTTGTTTGCAAGGCTCTGCAACGGGAAAGACGCAAAAAAATGCGGGAAATGCGTCTGTGGGAACGTCGCGGAAAAGCAAAAGCGGAATAAACAACAGGAATACTGAGCGCAGACACTGTACAATTACTTGTGCAGCCGTGAGATGAACCGGGCATGCCTTTGTCACGACGATGCGGCCAGGAACGGCAGTCCGCCTCCTGTCCCGCGCGCCGGGGCGGGGCATGCATCCGGCTCGGGAACGATCCTTCTTGACAATTCCCACCGAGAGCGTATTCTACTTTTTTGATGCTTTTTCGGCCAAGAGGCGATGTCACGCGCGACGCTGTCATGCTGCAGGCTCGTCGCCCCCTTCCGGACGCTCTCCCCGCCGAAGACCCCTGGCCCCGATCTTCCGATCCTGACGCGGCCCGCAGCTCCCGTTTCTCGATTCGCCGATCGCCACCGCGCCCCGGCGCGCGGTCCACTTTTGCCAAAGGATATCCTTTTGAGCTTCGCTTCTTTTTGTCTTGATCCCGTTTTGCTCGCTAATATTAAGCGCCTGGGCTATGAAGCCCCCACCCCCATCCAGGCCGAAGCCATCCCCCATGTGGCCGCCGGCCACGACCTCATGGGACTGGCCCAGACCGGCACCGGCAAGACGGCCGCCTTTTTGTTGCCCATCCTGCACCGGCTCATGACCAACCCGAGCCGCTCGCGCGCCGTGCGCACCCTGATTCTGGCCCCGACCCGCGAACTGGCCGAACAGATCTACCGGGCCGCCCTGGACCTCGGCCGGGGCTCGCGCCTGCGCTTCGCGGTCATCTACGGCGGCGTGGGCCTGTTCCCCCAGACCCGGACCCTGCGCCAGGGCGTGGACGTGGTCGTGGCCTGCCCGGGCCGGCTGCTCGACCACATGGGCCAGGGCAACGTCCGCTTCGACCAGCTGGAAACCCTGGTCCTGGACGAAGCCGACCACATGTTCGACATGGGTTTTCTGCCCGACATCAAGCGCATCCTCGGCGCCCTGCCGACCACGCGCCAGACCCTGCTCTTTTCCGCCACCATGCCCCCGGCCATCTCCGGCCTGGCCCGGGAAACCCTGACCGATCCGGTCACCGTGCGCATCGGCCATCTGGCCCCGCCCACCACCGTGGAGCACGCCATCTATCCGGTCGCCCCCACCCGCAAGGTGCCCCTGCTCCTGCACCTGCTCGGCCAGAGCGCCGGGGACTCGGTCATCGTGTTCACCCGCACCAAGCACCGGGCCAAGAACCTGGCCCAGGTGCTGTGCCGCGAGGGACACAAGGCCACCTGCCTCCAGGGCAACCTGTCCCAGCGCCAGCGCCAGATCGCCATGGACGGCTTCCGTCGCGGCACCTTCCGGGTGCTCGTGGCCACGGACATCGCCGCCCGGGGCATCGACGTCTCCCAGGTGGCCCACGTGGTCAATTTCGACATCCCGGACACGGCCGAGGCCTACACCCACCGCATCGGCCGCACCGGCCGGGCCGAACACGAAGGGCAAGCCCATACGTTCGTCACCGGCGAGGACCTGGGCATGGTCCGGGCCATCGAAGCCCACATGAAAAAGCCCCTGCCCCGCCGCGAGGTGGAAGGCTTCACCCAGGACCCGGCCGAATGGCGGCGTCCCGCGCCCATGGCCGCGCGCCAGCCGTCGCGCAACCGTCCCTACGGCGACCGGTCCTACGGTGACCGGCCCCAGGGCGGCAATCGGTCCCGGAGCGATCGTCCCCAGGGCGAACGCTCCTTTGGCGAGCGCTCCGGCAGCGACAGACCCCAGAGTGACCGGCCGCACAACAGCCGTCCCAGCAACGGCCAGCCCCGGTCCCGGGCGCCCCAAGGCCGCTCGACCTTCGGCCTGTCCCCGGAGCGTGAGGAGCGCCGTGACGGCAACCGTCCCCCGCGTCGCCAGCCCATGCCCCGCGCCGACGCCAGCGCCGCTTAAGGCAGGTTAGCGGCGAGGGGTTGGAGGGGAAAAGCCTCCGGCGGCCAAAGGGCGCTGCCCTTTGGAAACCCGTTACGGGGAGCCGCTCCAATCACACGTACGCAAACGGCCCGGTTCGGAAAGTATCCAAACCGGGCCGTTTTATTTGGCGGGCCGAGCCGTAAGCCGCATGACGATGATGCTTCCAATGGCCCCTGACAGGCCGTCATGCCACATTCGCCTCGCCGCCACCCGAAAGCGAAAAGGGATTCCAAAGGGCGAAGCCTTTTGGCCGCCGGAGGCTTCTCCCCTACCCCCCTACGCCCCTAGCCCCTTATCCCCTATCCTCTATTCCCCTATCCCACATTGCAGGCGCCAGGCCGCGAAGGCCTTGCGCCCGCGTTCCGGGTAGGCCAGCTTGCGGTTGGCCTTGCGCATGCGTTCTTCGAGGGGCGGGGTGAGGCCGAAATTGACGTTGGACGGCTGGAAATGCTTGGCCTCGCTGCGCAGGTGCCCAAGCAGCGCGCCCAGGGCGGACTCGATCGGGGGCTGGGGCAATTCCCGGCCGGCGGACAGCCGGGTGCCGAGCTGGAGTCCGAGCCACAACCCGCAGGCCGCCGATTCCACGTAGCCTTCCACGCCGGTGATCTGGCCGGCCAGGTACACCCCGGGGCGCGCCAGGAGTTCCAGGCGCTCGCCCAGCACCCGGGGCGCATTGACGAAGGTATTACGGTGGATGCTGCCCAGGCGCGTGAACTCGGCCGCGTGCAGGGCCGGGATCATGCGAAAGATCCGCTCCTGCTCCCCGTAGGCGAGCTTGGTCTGGAAGCCCACCAGATTGAGCGTGGAGCGGTCCACGTTTTCCGGCCGCAGCTGCACCACGGCATAGGGACGCCGGCCCGTGCGCGGGTCGGTCAGGCCGACCGGCTTCATGGGGCCAAAGGCCAGGGTGCGCTCGCCGCGCTCGGCCATGGCTTCGATCGGCAGGCAGCCCTCGAAATGGAGTTCCTTTTCAAAGGCCCTACTCGGCACCTTGCGCGCTTCGAGCAGGGCGGCCACGAAAGCCTTGTACGCGGCCTCGTCCAGGGGGCAGTTGCAATAGTCCCCTTCCCCTTCCTGCCAGCGCGAGGCCCAGAACGCCTGCTCCATGTCCACCGACGCGGTGGTGACGATGGGCGCGATGGCGTCGTAGAAATAGAGGCTGTCCTGCCCCACGGTCTCGGCCAGGCTCACGGCCATCCGGTCCGAGGCCAAGGGGCCGGCCGCCACCACCACATCCGTAAACCCGGCCAGACACGGATCGGCCAGGCCCATGACCTCCCGGCGCACCAACGTCACAAGGGGTTCGTTTTCGATCCGGGCAGTCATGGCCGCAGCAAAATGTTCGCGGTCCACGGCCAGGGCCTTGCCGGCCGGCACCTGGGTGTCCCGCGCGACGGCAATGACGGCGCTGCCCAGTTCCGCCATCTCGACCTTGAGCAGGCCCACAGCCGTGACCGGCTCGTCGGAACGCAGGGAATTGGAGCACACGAGTTCGGCCAGCAGCGGGCTGACATGGGCCGGCGAATAGGCCTGCGGCTTCATTTCGAACAGGGTCGTGGCGATCCCGAACCGGGCCAGGGCCAGGGCGCACTCGCACCCGGCCAGGCCGCCGCCGATGACGGCTACGGACATGGGCAAGACTCCTTCGCAACGGTGAAGCACCCCGGACAGGGGGAGAATGTGCAACCGGAAGCGGTTCGGACGGTCCGAACCGCTCCGGTCTGTTACGGACGCGTGCCTAGAATGTCCAGCCCAGATTCAGGCTGCCCCAGCCGGCACTGCGCAGGCCGCCAAGGTCCGTGCCGGCAGCCAGGCCGACGCTCAGGGTATCGTGGAACTTGGACGTGACCCCAAGGGACAGGGTGCAGGTATCGCGGTCCGTGACGGTGTTGCGGAAGTTGAACTCGCCGCCGAAATCGGCGAAACGCGCCCGCAGCGTGCCGTAATCGCCGAGGTATTCGTGGTTCCAGGTGGCCAGGACATCGGCCGTGACCGTGTTCCCGGCTTGTGTCCGGGGCAGGAGGGTCACGCCCAGGCGGGCGCCGAGGCTCGACCGCAAGGACTGGGACCAGCCGTCGCGCAGATGCAGGTTGCTGGCCTGGCCACCGTATTCCGACACGCTCGGCCGCCAGGCGGCGCTGTAGTCCATCCAGGCCACCGGGCCCAGGCGCAGCCGGCCGTCCAGTGACCGGGGCAGCATGTCCCAGCCGCCGCCGGCCAGCACGCTCCACACCGGCGACACCCAATCGGACTTGGCCGTGCGTGTGTAACCGTTGAAATCCACGCCCCGGCGCTGGCTCGTGCTTTCAAGGCCGAGCCTGGCCAGACCAAAGGTGTAGCCCTCGCCGGACTCCGAACTCCAGGCCCGGGGCGCGAACCGGGCCTGGCCACCCAGGTGGAAACCGTCGGTGCGGGCGCTGTTGTCGCCGGCGCCGTCGGCCCACTGGTCGCGGTGCAAAAAGGCCGCATGCCCGCCCACGGTCCAGACTCCGGAGGCGGAGGCGCATTCGGTTTCGACACCGGCCAGCACGCCGCCAAAAGTGCTTGTCGTCGACGCAACGCCCTTGCCTGCGGCCGTGAAATCCCCGCCCCCAAGCGGCGACACAAAGGCGCGCCAGGTCTGGCCCGTGGCGTCTCCACTGGCCACGGCCGTGGTGCCGGCGGCGGCCGGAGAAGCTGTGCCGAGCAGGCGGCCGAGCAAGGCCTGACTCATGTCGCGCTGGTTGGACAGGGCAGCCCGACCCGAGGCCGCGAACTGCCGGGGACCGAGCTCGGCCAGGGCCGCCCGGAGCACACTGCCGTCACTGGCCGAGAAATCGAGCGCCTCCACGAGATTGGCCGCGTCCCCGGTGACCGCGCCGGCCGACTGGTCAAAGACCGCGCCCACTTCCCGGTCGTTCGTGGTGGCGCCGTAGCGGCTGTAGGCATTGGCGGCCCGGGTCGTAGTGACGGTAAGGCTGGTGGGCGTCCCGCCGGCATCCTGGCCCACGGTCACCCCGGCGGTGAGAGTCGGCGAGGTCCATTCCCCCAGCACGCTTGTTCCGCCATTGGACCAGCCCGCCACCACGTCGGTGTCCCAATCAAAGCCGGCCGTGGAGACGGTGCCGCTGATAAAATCCGAAAAATTGAAGGTCAGGGTACGGTTGCGGTAATAGTCCCGGCTGGACAGCAGGACGATCCGGCCGCCGTTGAACTGGAGGGTGGCGGCGTTGAGGCTCGTATGGTCGCCCGAGGCATCGAGCCCCAGGATCAACCGGCTGGCGGTACCCTGCTGCGTGTAGGTGCCGGCGGTAAAGGCGCTGCCGTATTCGCCGTTGCCCGGGATGAACAGGCCCTCGTTGGTGACGGCGTTGTCCACCGAACCGTCACCGGTGAGCTGGCCCGCGCTTTCCACAGTCACACTGCTGTTGACCAGACGGCCGCTACCGGTGGTGTCACCACCCACGGTGGAAAGAGACAAGGTGCCATCCCGAACCACGGTGGCACCGGCGTAGGTGTTCAGGCCGGTCAGGACCAGGGTCCCGGCGCCGTCCTTGAGCAGGCCCACATTTTGGCCGATCAGGGCCACGGCATCGGCCCGATTCGGGTCGGTCGGATCATCGCCCCAGACATACTGGAAGTCCTGGTGATGCAGGCTGTTGTCCCATTGGCGCTGGCTGATGTCATTGCCGAACAGGGCGGTATAGCCTTGGGTGTCCACCGCGTACAGCGCACTGCCATAGCGCGTGCTGACATCCTCGGCGGTCAGCCGGTTGGCGTCCAGGCTGGCCGGTCCGCGCACGGCCAGGCCCAGGTTGAGCAGGCCCTGGCCATACACCGAGGCAAAGGTCACACGGCTGGCTGCACCCGTTGTGAAGCCCCCGAATTGGCCAGTGTAAGCCAACACGAAATCGGAATAGGATTGAATGGCATAGTAGGTCCGCAACGCCGTGGCATTTTTGTCGTAGTACGTTTGCAGATCGGCAAGGACATCCGCCGGAACATCCGTGTCGATGTAGTGCATGAGCACCTGATAGCGCATCACGCCACCGGCTTGTTCCGTCTCCGCCACAGTGATCGTGAAGTCAGGAGGCGTAAAGCGTCCATTGTCCGAATTATCTGCCGTAGTCAGCACGGTATCGGCCAGTTGTTTGCCGGTCATCCAGGGAAACGCCTGCTGGACCAGGGCCAATCCGCCGCTGACATAGGGCGCGGCCATAGAGGTACCACTGTCGAGCTTATAGCCCGTGCCCGTGCCCTCGGCATCCAGGGAATAGATATTCGACCCCGGCGCGGCGATGGAGAACAGTTCCGCGCCCTGGGCCAGGTTGCTGAAAACGCTGACCGATTGCACATCCCCGGTCTTGTTGCCGTTGGCTTCGATGGTGATGGCGGCCGGGTCGAGGGAAATGACGCTGAGCCAGCCCGTGAGCGACGGGATGTAGCGCGGGGAGATGGCTTCGCCAGCCGGGCTCACATGCCCTTCGTTGCCAGCCGCAAAGACCGCCAACTTGTCGTATTGCATGACGAGTTGGCCCAGAGACGAGCTGTCGTGATCCGCCCAAAACGTCGAGACGGCCTCCTGGACATTGTCGTTTTCCTCGTATGGAAACATTGTCGATCCCCAGCTATTGTTGAGGATCTTGAGGTTTGGCATCGATGCGTAAAGCGTCAGGAAATCAGGCGACGGCAGCGTTGTTGCCTGTTCGCGCAGATCCAGGGCCACGGCGTACAATTTGGAGTTGAAAGCCACGCCCTGCATGCCGACTCCGTTGCGCAACGCGACCATGATGCCTGCCACATGGGAGCCATGTTCATCCTCTTTCCAGTCACCCAGTGGATAACCCGCCGGTAGCAGCTCTCCCAGGACCTGTCCGGCCAGCTCGGGATGCGTGAGCCGTAACGGCGTATCGAGAATACCAAGCGTAATACCCTGGCCTGTGTAGCCCTGCGCATAGGCTGAAGCGGCATTGATCAGTTCAAGACCTGTGCTGTTCCAGTATTCCTGAGTCTTGAAATCCTCGGGCGTTGCGGCCATAGCCACGGTCGATACGAGGACATGGCAGCAAAGAAACAGGTATAAGGCAAAACGTTGCACAAGCTTGACAGGGCGCAGCATACTTCCTCCTCACAGACAGCGATCCATACGGCACCCCTCAAGGGGTTACACGAAGCAGCTGCGATCGAAAAGAAAAAAATGACAATGTTCCTGGCCTAACAAGGCCGGAGCGTTGGGAAAAGTCTTTGCGAAGGAGCAGAAAATACGGTCCGCACGCCGCGCGTGAAATCGGCTTCGGGACTCAACCACACCGCGAGGAACGCCCGGCCAAGCCCTTGCCTACCGGCTCCATCCCGCACCAGTCGCGTCCGCCTGCCTCAGCAGGTCTCGCCGAGCAAGGCCAGCTGGGCCTTGATCTTCTCGGCGCCGCGCAGCAGCGCCTTGCCTTCCTCGTCCGTGAGTTCCAGCTCCATGATGCCCTCCACGCCGTAGGCCCCGAGCTTCACGGGCATGCCCACGAACACATCGCGCAGCCCGTATTCGCCGGTCAAATACGTGGCGCAGGGCAGAATCTTTTTCTTGTCCATGACCACGGCCGCCACCATCTGAATTACGGCCGAGGCCGGGGCATAAAAGGCGCTCGTCTGCATGAGCCGGATGATTTCCGCGCCACCGTCCCGGGTGCGGTCGATGATGGCCGCGAGCTTGTCCGGGGACAACAGCTCGGTGATGGGAATACCGGCTACGGTGGAGTAGCGGGGCACGGGCACCATGTCCTCGCCGTGGTCCCCCAGGACCATGGCCTGGACGTTTTCCACGGAGACATCCAGCTCCTTGGAGATGAAGTACTGAAACCGGCTGGCGTCCAGAATGCCGGCCATGCCCGTGATGCGGGTACGCGGGATCTGGCCCGCCCGCATGGCCACGTGGCACATGACATTGAGCGGATTGCTGACGATGATATAGAAGGCATAGGGGCTGTACTGGGCGGCCCGGATCACGCAATCGCGCACGATCTCGCTGTTGATCCGCAGCAAGTCGTCCCGAGTCATGCCTTCCTTGCGCGTGGCCCCGGCGGTGATGATCACAATGTCGGAGTTGCGCGTCTGCTCCAGATCCTCGCCCGACAAACATACGGGTTCGAGCAGGTCAACGGGACTCGCCTCCAGGATGTCCAGGGCGATGCCGGTCGCCTTGCCCGGCGTCCGGTCCACCAAAACGACTTTCTTGCAGACCTTGCGCTCGATGAGCCGGCGCGTGACCGCCCCACCGACGTTCCCCGCGCCAAATACGGTCACCTTGCCGTTCATGCTCGTGTCCTCCCGGGCCGTGGCGGACCGGAACCGGCCTGCCCCCGTCGATCCGTGCGGGGGTGAGCGCATCCTTCCGGTCTTCCGGGGATGCCCGTGACCCCGGCAGACCAAGCGAGCGCCGAGGTCGTCGGTTCGGCTTGTCACTACGCTAGCATGCCGGACGCATTGTTCCAACCGCTTTCGCGCCGACGGCTGGCGGACATCACCCCATCCGTTGCCGGGCTCACGCTTCGGGCATCAGAAAACCATAAAAAAAAGCGGGGAGATCCCGTGGGACCTCCCCGCTTTAACGTCTTCAGCTTTATTCTACCACTTGTCAGTGGCGAAGGCGTCGGAACCGAAACCGAAGTCGGAGGACGGCTCACCGCCGACCGCCGGCTCGCCCGAGCCAGCAGCAGCGCCATCACCAGCCGGGGCAGCGCCACCGGCGGCCACGGTGACCACACCGTGCTTTTTAACATCTTCGATCATCTTGAGCAGCTCGTCGACCTTACCGATGTACTCGGTGACCTTGGCCTCGGAAGCGACGATGACCTTCTCACCCTCGTCCTTCATGGACGCTTCGAGCTTGTTGGCCTTGTCCTCGGCGGCCTTACAGCGCACCTCGGCATCCTTGAGGATGGCGGTCTTCTCGGCCAGTTCCTTTTCGACGGCGGCCAGCTTGGTGGCCTGCTCGTCCAAGGTCTTCTTGGCTTCGCTGAGCTTGCCGAAAATGGCGCTCACTTCGGCCACGACATCGGGCGGCAGCACGGACACGGACACGTTCTGGGCCGAAGAGCCCAGCTCGCCGCCGCTCATGCGCACGAGTTCCGGATGCTGTTCGTATATCCAAGCCTTGGCCAGGGCGGCGGCGAACGGCGCCAGTTCCGCGTCGATTTCCATGCCGGTCATGAAACCGACCATCTCGGCCACGCCTTTCTTGTTGCCTTCCTTGTCGATCCCCTTGAGGTACGACACGAACGTGTTCATGGGGAAGACTTTGCGCGCTTCAGCCATGGGAGCCTCCTTTCATTAAACCATGAAAGTCTTTTGTTCTTCACGTTTCAAGGGGAGCCGCCCAGCCTGGTGGGCGTAAACCAACGCCGTAGTTCTGTACACCAGGTGCCCGAGCTTGGACCAGGGCAGGTAGGCGAACAGCATGAACACCGCGATCAGATGCAGGTAATAAGTCGGGTAGGCCAAGACGGCCACACCGGCCAAGCGGAAGATCTCCGAACCGAGGCCCGTGAGAGCCACGACCCAGATCACGCCAAGCAGATACCAGTCGTAGTACGACGAGGTCGACTTGGCGGGGTCGACATTGATCCGACGCCGGGTCAGCATGGTCAGGCCGTACAGCAACGCGATGGCGCCGACGTTGGCCAGCAGTTTGACCGGGCTCCACAAGGGCATGGGCGTATGCCCAAGGGGGGCGATAAAGGAGATGATCCGGCCGCCCCAGTGGGAAACGGCCACAATGGAGGTGACGATGGCCAGAGCCACGAAACCGTAGAACAAGGATAGATGGCCCTTGTACCGCTCAGTGTTGTCGTTGCCGCACTCGTTCCATTTGACGTGGGTGGCGATCTCGTCCACCACCACCGCCTTGATGGATTCGAGCAGGGTCGGCTTGGCCGGTTTTTCGCCGACGTACAGAGTCGTCGGCACGGCCGGGCCGAAGCTCTTCCACAGCGTGGTCACGCCCTTGTAGAAGGTAAAGGCCACGAACAGGGCGACCAGGCCGAAGATCGGGTCAATGGTGAAATCGCCCGGGAAGAGCTTGCCATAGACGATGTCGCCCTCGGGCAGACCGAACCCGGCGCTGATGAGCCAGATGAGCAGGTAGAGCACGGCCGGGATGGCGATGAGCTTGGGCAGATGCTTGGGCGAGCTCATCCAGGTGCCGATGATCTTCGGCTCAACCAGGTTGCGATAGGTCAGGTTGCGGGCGGCGGAGATCAGGTCGCCCGGCCGGGCGCCGCGCGGGCACAGCTCGGAACAGGTCTGGCAGTTGTGACACAGCCAGATGTCGATGTCGCCCTCGAAGCGATCCTTGAGACCCCACTGGGCCCAGACCATCTCCTTGCGGGGGAAGGGGCTCTCGGGCGGGGCGAGCGGGCAGGCCACGCTGCAGGTGGCGCACTGGTAGCACTTCTTGACCGCCTCGCCGCCTGCCGCCTGCAGGTCCTTGATGAACTGCAGATCGGGTTTGATGCGTTGCACTTCTGACATGGAGCCCTCCTCCTAATAGCCCTTGAACGGGTTCGGACCGATCTTCAAAACCATGTCCATGAACTGGTCGATCATCCCAGGGATCTTATCGTATTCGTCGATGGCCACCTGGTACTGCTCGACCCGCTCCGGTTCCACGCCCAGGCGCTTCAGGGACTCGGCGATGTTTTCCTTGCGGCGGTTGCAGATCTCGGAGCCCTTGACGAAGTGGCACTGGTAGTCGTCGCCGTACTTGCAGCCGAGCAGCATGACGCCGTCCACGCCCTTGCTCATGGCATCGGCCACCCAGATGGCGTTGACCGAACCCAGGCACCGCACCGGGATGATACGTACGTAGGGGCTCCACTTCTTGCCGCGCAGGGCCGCCATATCCAGGGCCGGATAGGCGTCGTTCTCGCAGGCCAAAATCAGCACGCGCGGACCGCCGTCCTCAATCTTGGGCGGAATCTCGCACTCGCGGATCATGGAGCCGATCATGTCGATGTTGTAGTTGTCAAACGAGATGACGCGTTCCGGGCAGGCACCCATGCAGGTACCACAGCGGCGGCAGCGCGTGGGATTGGGCTTGGGCGTGCCCTTTTCATCGTCGTCCAGAGCGCCGAACGGGCATTCCTCGGTGCAGCGCTTGCACTGGGTGCAACGCACGAAGTTGAACACCGGGTAGCTCAGGTCGCCCGAGCGCGGATGCACGGCCACGCCGCGGCTGGCCGACTCGATGCACTGGATGGCCTTGAGGGCGGCACCCGCGGCATCGTCGGCGGCTTGGGCCATGGTCATGGGCTGGCGCACGCAACCGGCGGCATACACGCCGGTGCGCCGGGTCTCGTAGGGGAAGCAGATGTAGTTGGAATCCGCGAACCCGTCGAAGAGCGCCAGATCCGGGAAGGCCGGACCCTGACGATAGAGCAGGTTGATGGTCGGATCGAGGGCCGTGGCCGGCACCAGGCCGGTGGGCAGGACCACCATGTCCGCCCCCAGCACCACATCCGAGCCGAGCAGCGTATCCTTGGCTTCGATGGCCAGGGTCGAGCCGGCTTCCTCGCGCACGGCCATGACCGTGCCCTTGGTCAGCATGATGCCGGGATTGTCCTGGGCGGCGCGGTAGTAGCGCTCGTTGATGCCCGGGACCATCATGGAATCGTAGATGATCATGGCCACGGCGTCGGGGAGTTTTTCCCGGACGTAGTTGGCCTGCTTGAGGGCGACCAGGCTGGTCAGCTCCGAGGAGTAGGCCAGATGCTTGGGCGTGGTCAGGGGCGTGAAGACGAACTTGGGCTCTTCCTCACCCTCTTTCTTGGCGTCGGCCGGTGCCTGGGCAGCCGCGGCCGCAGCCGCTTCCGCCGCTTCGGCGGCCTTGGCCGTGGCGGTCTCCATGAGCTTGGTCACGTCGACCACGAAGGCGACCGAGGTCGGGGCCTTGCCGTCGGAGGGGCGCTTGATGGCGCCGTCCTTGGCCATGGCCTCGAATTCGGCGGCCGTGACCACGTTCTTGTAGGCGCCGTAGCCGAAGGGAGCCAGGGCTTCGGTGCCCATGGGCGTCCAACCGGCGGCCAGGACCACGGAGCCGATGGGCAGGGTCTCTTCCTTGCCGTTGCTCGACAAGGTGGCCTGGTAGATGCCCGGCGCCCCGGCCAGGGTAGTCAGGGTCGTATTGAGGCGCACCTGAATTTTCGAATTGCCGGCGACCTGGGCGATGAGGCGCTCGATGCCGGTGTCGGTGGCTTCCAGGTGGGGGTATTTGAGGGGGAAGGTCTTGTACAGGGACAAGGCCTTGCCGCCGAGGGAGCCGGTCTTTTCGACCAGGACCACCTCGTAGCCGGCGCCGGCCACGGACAGGGCCGCGTTGATGCCGGCAAAACCGCCGCCGAGCACCAGGACGGTCTTGACCGTCTCGGGCAGCTCGGGGTTGGGCTTTTTCATCTTCTGGAGCTTGACCACGCCCATGCGCAGGTAGTCCTGCACCATGGAGACGAGCTCCCGGGGCGCGGCCTGGCCAGGGGCCACGGACGAGCCGTCGGGATTCTTATAGGCCAGGACCACGAACTCGCGCAGGTTGACGCGCTCGACGAGCACCTTGTCACCGAAGTCAAAGACTTCCCAGTCCACCCGAGGGGAGGTGCCGGCCAGCAGCACGGCGTCGATTTCGCCGGTCGCCACGTCGGCCTTGATCATATCCAGTCCGGCGGGACTGGACAGACGCTTGTGGGATTTGACGATGGGGCAGGCCCCACCGCACTTTTCCTTGACAAAGGCGACCAAGTCCTCGGCGGCAAGCAGCGGGGCGAGGCTGGATTCGTCTATATACACACCGATTTTTTCGGCCATCGCCGCTACCTCCCTCTCACCAAGGCAATTGCTTTCATGGCCGCGCCGGTCGCGGACTGGGCCGACTTCATGACATCCAGGGGCGAGGCGGCGCATCCGGCAGCGAATATGCCCTTGTCCTCGCCGCCCACGATGAAGCCCATCTCATCCACGGGCACGTCCACGGGCAGGCGCTCGCCGCTGATGCTCGGCTGCATGCCCGTGGCCAGGACCACCAGCTCATGCCGGTTGTCGGACTTGATGCCGGACACGGCATCTTCCACGGTGCAGATGACATCGCCGGTTCCGGCATCCTCGGCCACGGCCGCCACCTTGCCCTTGACGGTCATGATGCGTTCGTCGGCCAGGATGCGCTTGGCGAAGTTGTCGTAGCGGCCGGGCGTGCGCAGATCGATATAATAGATGGTGATGCGCGCGTCGGGATAGGCCTCGCGGACGTAGGCCGCCTGCTTGAGCGACGCCATGCAGCAGATATAGGAGCAGTAGTTGAGGTGGTTCTCGTCGCGCGAACCGGCGCACTGGACAAAGGCCACGCTACGGGGGGCCTTGCCGTCCGAGGGGCGCAGGATCTTGCCCTTGGTGGGGCCGTTCGGCGACGCGAGCCGTTCGAGCTGCATGTTGGTGACGCAGTTGGAAATGGAACCGGCACCTAGGTTGGTGAGCCGGGTCACATCGTAGGGCTTCCAGCCGGTGGCATAGATGATGCTGCCGACCTTGAGTACGATTTCCTTGGGTGCGTCGTCGAGATTGATGACGTCGGCGCCGGAGAGCACTTCCAAGTCTTCCTTGGCACACTGATCCTTATCCAGGACATAGCGGTTGGGGAAGGCGAACGGAACGTCCATGTGCAGGGCCTTGCGGGTCCCAAGTCCGAGGTCGAAATCGTTGGGAACGTCCTTGGAAAGTTTGGCGACCGTCTCGGACAGGTTGACGCTGCCGGGCTCGACATACCGAGGCTGGATGCGGACCGTGACCTCGTAGTTCCCGGCCGATCCCGTGACCTTGGTCACTTCGGCCAGGGTGAAAAACTTGACGTTCTTATTGTTCTTGATGCGCTGGAACTGGATTTCCAGGCCGCAGGACGGGGGGCACAGCTTGGGAAAATATTTGTTGAGCTGCATCACCCGGCCGCCGAGAAAGGGATTTTTCTCGACGATGTAGACTTCATGGCCGACTTCCGCGGCTTCGAGTGCGGCGGAAATGCCGCTGAAGCCGCCGCCGACGACCAGTATTGCATTGCTTCCCATCGCAACCTCCCGGCAATGGTTAAGGCCAGCAAGAAAACGGCCTGATCCGCGAGGAAAGACCGCCCCCGCCGCAGGCGCCTTGGCACGGTCCCTCCGCCCGGGCAAGACCGTTGAAAAACGGCCGCGGGCTGATGCCCGCGGCCGTTAAGATCAAACCTAGGCAGGAATGATCTGGTAGTAGGCCTTCTTGAAGACCGTGGTCTCCTTGGTGGCCGGATTGTACTTGGAGTTGACGAAGCACTTCCATTTGCTGTCGTCCAGACCGAGGAAGTCGCCGCGGTAGTAGAAGCCCGGGTAACGGGTCTCTTCACGGAACATGATGTGGGTCATGTGCAGACGAACGGTCCACAGGCGGTGGTACTGTTCCCAGCAACGCATCAGTTCGTGCAGATCGCGGGCGGCCAGCTTGGCGCTGTCCTCTTCCAGGTACTGCAGCAGCTGGAAGCCGGTGTCGAGCAGGGACTTGGAGGTGGTGTACATGGTCATGCAACCTCCGCCGTACTCGTCCGTGCACTTCACCAGGCGCATCATGAAGTTGTGCGGGGTGATGTAGTTCGGGTTGACAACCGGATCGGTGGACACACCGACGTTGTCCTTGAAGGTGTACCAGGGCTGGTAAATGGCCTTGGCCAGATCAGCGGCCTTCTCAGCCACGGTGGGCTTGAAGTCCTTGTGATCCACGACCCAGCGCACCATCTGCTTGCCGGCGATACGACCCTCGGCGTGGGAGCCCGAGGAGAACTTGTGGCCGGAAGCGCCGACGCCGTCAGCGCAGGTGAACAGGCCGTTGACGGTGGTCATACGGTTGTAGACCTTGCCGTTGTCAGCCTTGACTTTGTACTCGTCCGGCACCCAAGCTTCGTCCGGGCCGGAGACCCAGATACCGCAGCAGCCGGAGTGGGAACCGAGCAGGTACGGCTCGGTGGGCATGATCTCGGAGCCCTTCATTTCCGGCATGGTATCGGTGCAGGCCCACAGGTTGGCCTGGCCGACGCACATGTCGAGGAAGTCTTCCCAGGCTTCGCTCTCGAGGTGCTTCTGCTGCTCGGCGTTCAGGTTGGCGAAGGTGTTCTGCAGGGCGCTCTTGGTGTCCATGTAGATCGGACCGCGGCCTTCGCGCATTTCACGCAGCATCATGTGGTTACGCAGGCAGGTCGGGATGATGTTGCCCTTGGCGTAGCCACGATCCTCGTAGGGCTTCAGCATGGCCTTGTTGGTGGCGCAGTAGTCTTCACCCTTGGCGTTGGTCGCCTTGGCCTTGAAGAGCAGGAACCAAGCGCCGACCGGGCCGTAACCGTCCTTGAAACGGGCGGGGACGAACCGGTTTTCCATCATGGTCATCTCAGCACCGGCCTGAGCGCACATGGTGTAGGTGGAACCAGCGTTCCAGACCGGGTACCAGGCGCGGCCCATGCCTTCACCAGTGGAACGGGGGCGGTACACGTTGACCGCGCCGCCGCAGGCCACCAGGATGGCGTTGGACTTGAAGACATACACCTTGTTCTCACGGGTGGAGAAGCCGACCGCACCGGCGATGCGGTTGGGGGTGTTGGCATCGAGGAGCAGCTTCACGATGAAGACGCGCTCGAGGTAGCGATCCTGGCCCAGGGCGTTTTTCGCAGCCTCGGCCACGATGCACTTGTAGGACTCACCGTTGATCATGATCTGCCAACGGCCGGAACGGACGGGCTTGGCACCGGTGCGCAGGGACACGCCGGCGGCCTTGGACTGGGCGCCGTCGAGGTTGTGACCGTTGGCGTCCTTGGTCCAGCAGGGCAGGCCCCACTCTTCGAACAGATGGACGGAATCGTCGACGTGACGACCGACGTCGAAAATGAGGTCCTCGCGGACGAGGCCCATCAGGTCGGTGCGGACCATGCGGACGTAGTCGTCGGCATTGTTGTCGCCCAGGTAGGTATTGATGGCGGACAGGCCCTGGGCCACGGCGCCGGAACGCTCGAGGGCGGCCTTGTCGACCAGCATGACGCTGATCCCGCCGATCTTGTCAGCCCAGCGGCAGGCCTCGTAGGCCGCGCCGCAGCTGCCCATACCGCCGCCGACGATGAGGATGTCGACGTCTTTTTCAATCAGTTCCGGCTCGGCGAGAGCAACGCCTTTGGGCTCGTCCTTCACGGGAATGGTCGGCATAATATGGTTCCTCCGTAGGGTGGATGACTATTTGTTAGGGTTCCGGACTACTTGCAGAAGCCGTCGAGCCAGCACTGGGTGGTGTCCATGCCGGTGACGTCGAACTTCTTGCCCAGGGCTTCCTGAGGAACGGCCAGGGCGGTCTCGGTGAAGAGCAGTTCGGAATCCAGGTCAGCGCCCTCGGGCTTGCCCTCGTAGGGCTTGATGGAGCCTTCAGGAGTGGTACGGATGGGGAACTTGAAGCGCTTGATGTTGCCGTTGCGGAACTTCACAGTCCACATGATGGAATCGGCCGAACGCATGGGGATGGACGTTCCGCCCATGGGAGCGAAGTCGGCGTAGGGGCGAGCCGAAATGGCGCCCTGGGGGCAGATCTTCACGCAGGAGTAGCATTCCCAGCAGGCGGACGGCTCCTGGTTGAAAGCACGCATTTCCTGAGGATCCAGAATCATCAAATCATTGGGGCAAATGTACATGCACGCGGTCTTTTCACCGCCTTTGCATCCGTCACACTTGCTCGGATCCACAAAGGTAGGCATAGTTCATCCTCCAAACGTTTAGTTGTTGAACACCCAGCGCCCAATCTTTCGAGCGACACGCCTTGCGACAGGACATCCGCGTGCCGGACCGGCGCCGCCCCTGCGGCGTCTTTTCCCGGCCTGCCCTGTCGTGGCGTGGCCTGGTGCCGACATCGGGAACTCGTAGCCTTGGGCTCGGGCCATGGGCCAACCCGCCCGAACAGCCGGCAAGCCCGCAGCTTCGCTACCGTTTTCGACCTGCTAGCGGTTAGCTTGTGCGCAATTTAACAAGGTCGAAAACCCGCGTCAAGGGCGAAAGTTCTTTTTTTCACGTCCCTCGAACGCAACGCGAAAACCAGCCCGCCATGGATGATCCATGGCTCCCACGCGACAGAGGCAGTCCTGATGCTCCTTCCCTCCTAGCAGGTCACTCCCACCCGCGCAAGCCCTTTCGGCTTTTTGCCCCGGTTCCTCTACTACGGTCACGCACCTCGGGATTTTTTTCCCACAACCCTGCCCGACCCGCCCCGCTTGACACCGCCCCACCCGCCCGGCTATCGCCTCCCCAGTTTTGTGACCCTTCGAGAAACGGAAGACGGTGCGAATCCGTCGCAGACGCGCTGCTGTATACGGGGTTTGCGGCCGCGTTCACTGAGCCCACGCTCGGGAAGGACGCCGCCATCGCCACCGGTCCCCGGGACCGCCCCCGCAAGCCAGAAGACGCCTCGAAGCCGGTCGGCATCCAGGCCTCGCGACATGGGCCGGAGTGACCAGGGCTCGCCCGCCCCGCGCGAGGCGATCCCCATCACCCGTGGCCCGTTCTCCCTGCCGGAGGACGGGTTTTTCCTTTTGCGCACGTGGTGCGCGTCGTTGCGTCGCGGTCCCTGCCGGCCTCCAGCAACGCCCGAACGGGCAAGACAAGGAGCCTTTCGCATGGTGACGCATTCCCTGGGATTTCCCCGCATGGGCCTTGGGCGCGAGCTCAAGACCGCCCTTGAAGCCTTTTTCAGCGGCCGCCTCGACGGCCCAGGCCTTGAAACCAGCGCCGCCGCATTGCGCCTGCGCCACTGGACCCTCCAGCGCGACGCCGGCCTCGACCTCGTGCCCGTGGGCGACTTCTCCCTCTACGACCACCTGCTCGACACGGCGCTGCTTTTCGGCGTCGTGCCCGAGCGCCACGGCACGACCGACGGGCCCGTGGACCTGGCCGCGTACTTCCGCCTGGCCCGGGGCGGCCGGGATGCCCGGGGCGCGGAAGTCACGGCCCTGGAAATGACCAAGTGGTTCGATACCAACTACCATTATCTGGTGCCGGAGTTCGCGGCCGGCCAGACCTTCCGGCTCGACCCCGGGCGCCTGCTCGGCCAGGTCCGGGAGGCGGTCACGGCCGGGTTTGCACCCAAGGTCGTGCTGCCCGGGCCGCTCACCTTCCTGACCCTGGGCAAGGCCCCGGACGGCGTGGACCGGCTGGCCCTGCTCCCCGGACTGCTTGACGCCTACGCCGCGCTCCTGGCCCGGTTGGCCCGGGAATGCCCCTGGATCGAGCTCGACGAGCCCATCCTAGTCCAGGACCTGCCCCGGGACGTGGCCCAGGCCTTTCCCGACACGTACCGTATGCTCGTCGCGGCGGCTGCGCCGGCCAAGGTCATGCTCGCCACATATTTCGGCTCCATCGCCCACAACCTCGACTGCGTGGCCGACCTGCCCCTGGCCGCGCTCCATGTGGACCTCGCCCGCGCCCCCGAACAGCTCGCCCTGGTGGCCAAGGCGCTGGCCCCCGAAACCGCCCTGTCCCTGGGCCTGGTCGACGGGCGCAACATCTGGCGCGTGGACGCGGCCGCGGCTCTGGCTCGCATCGATCTGGCCGCGCGCCACCTCGGACCCGACCGGCTCCTGCTCGCCCCGTCGTGCTCCCTGCTCCACTGCCCCATCGATCTCGCGGCGGAAACGGACCTCGACCCGGAACTGCGGTCCTGGATGGCCTTTGCCGCGCAGAAATGCCGCGAGGTGCGCCTGCTCGCCGACGCGGCCGCGCCCGGCGGCCCTGACCGGCCGGACGTCACCGAGGCCCTGGCCGCCAACCGCCGCGCCTGGGAATCCCGCCGCCAAAGCCCCCGCACCCAGGTCGCGGCCGTGCGCGCGCGGTTGTCGGCCATCACCCCGGCCATGTTCAACCGCGCCAAGCCCTACCCCGAACGGGCCCGCCGCCAACAGGCCGTCCTGAACCTGCCCCCCATCCCGACCACGACCATCGGCTCCTTCCCCCAGACACCGGAGATCCGTAGCGCCCGGCGCCGCTTCAAGTCCGGCGCGCTCTCCCCGGACGCCTACGAGGCCTTCCTCAAGACGACCATCGCCGACGCCATCGCCCGCCAGGAAGCCTTGGGCCTCGACGTACTGGTCCACGGCGAGCCCGAACGCAACGACATGGTGGAATATTTCGGCGAGCGCCTGGACGGGTTCTGCTTCACCCGAAACGGCTGGGTGCAAAGCTACGGTTCGCGCTGCGTCAAGCCGCCGATCCTTTATGGCGACGTGTCCCGCCCCGGCCCCATGACCGTGGACATGGCCGTCTCCGCGGCCTCGCTGACCGAAAAGCCCATGAAAGGCATGCTCACCGGCCCGGCCACCATCCTCGGCTGGAGCTTCGTGCGCGACGACCAGCCCCGGGAGGTGTCCCGCCGCCAGATCGCCCTGGCCATCCGCGACGAGGTGGCCGATCTCGAAGCCGCCGGGCTGCGCGTCATCCAGATCGACGAGCCGGCCCTGCGCGAGGGCCTGCCCCTGCGCCGCAAGGACTGGGACCTGGCGCTGGCCCTGGCCGTGGACGACTTCCGCCTGGCCACGGCCGTGGCCAAACCCGAAACCCAGATCCACACCCATATGTGCTACGCGGAGTTCAATGACATCGTGTCCGCCATCGCGGCCATGGACGCCGACGTCATCAGTATCGAAGCCAGCCGCAGCCGCATGGAGCTGCTTACCGCCTTCGCCGACTTCGCCTACCCCAACGAGATCGGACCGGGCCTCTACGACATCCATAGCCCGCGCATCCCGTCCGTGGAAGAAATGGAAGCGCTCCTTTTGCGCGCGGCCGCGGTCATCCCGGTCGAACGCCTCTGGGCCAATCCCGATTGCGGCCTCAAGACCCGGACCTGGCCCGAAGTCACGGCCGCTTTGACAAATATGGTGGAAGCAGCCCGTCGCGTGCGGCGGAGGCTGGAGGGGGGAACGCCTCCGGCGGCCGGGAGGGGGTAACCCCCTCCCGGACCCTCCGTAACGGAAAAAGCAACCTGATGGTATCAAACAGGAAACGCGCCGGCATCGTGCATTTCCCCCGACGAGGGGGTCCGGGGGGAATCATTCCCCCCGGCGGAGAGGTCCAGGAGAGGCAGCGCCTCTCCTGGCCGCCGGAGGCCTCTTTTGTGAAAAACACCTTGACAACAATGCACGGGCCCGCGTAGCAGTTTTGGCCATGCAATCCCTCATCAACCCGACCGCCGGTTTTTATTTTTGGTTCTGGTTTAGCCACGCCCGTGGTCTGGGGAGGGGTGCGGTCTAACCAAAACCGCAACGAGCCACTCCAGGGCCGCGGGCAGAAAAGCCGGCGGCCCTTTTTGTTTCCTGTCGCCGGCGTCCGTGCCGGGAGGGGCCAAACCGCAAGGAGATACCGCCATGCTGCTTGGGAAAGCCGTCCGCCTCGAACGCATTTTCAACCGTAACACCCATCGTGCCATCATCGTTCCCATGGACCACGGCGTCACCGTCGGCCCCATCGACGGGCTCATCGACATGCGCGAGGCCGTCAACCAGGTGGCCGAGGGCGGTGCCAACGCGGTGCTCATGCACAAGGGGCTGCCCCGCTGCTCCCACCGGGGACGCGGTCGCGACGTCGGCCTCATCATCCATCTGTCCGCCTCCACCAGCATTTCGCCCTACCCCAACGCCAAGACCCTGGTCGCCACGGTCGAGGACGCCATCAAGCTCGGCGCCGACGCCGTCTCCCTGCACATCAACCTGGGCGACGAGACCGAACGCGACATGCTGGCCCATCTCGGCGAAATCACCTCCCGGGCGGCCGAATGGGGCATGCCGGTCCTGGCCATGATCTACGCCCGGGGCCCCAAGGTCACCAACGAATACGATCCCGGCATGATCGCCCACTGCGCCCGGGTCGGCACGGAAATCGGCGCCGATGTGGTCAAGGTGCCCTACACCGGCGACATCGAGACCTTCTCCCGGGTGACCGAGGCCTGCTGCATCCCGGTGGTCATCGCCGGCGGCCCGAAAATGGACAATGACCGCGACCTGCTGCAAATGGCCCACGACTCCATCCAGGCCGGCGGTTCCGGACTATCCATCGGCCGCAACATCTTCCAGCACCGCCAGCCCGCCCGCATCGTGCAGGCCCTGCACGGCATCGTGCACCTCGACTGGGAAGTCGACCAGGCCCTGGAAATCCTGAAGGACTAGTCATGAGCAAGGAAATCTGGATCAAGGCCATTCCCTTTGATAAAAAGCTCGTGACCCTCGGCCTCGAATCCGGCGTGGACGGATTCGTGGCCGAGGCGGGCGATGCGGAAAAGATCCTGGCCCTGGGGCGCACCAAGGTGCTGACCCCCGAGGAGTTCGAACTGTTGCCCATCACCCGCAAGGAGGACGAGGGCACGGCCATCGACTGCCTCAAGTCGGGCAGGCAAGTGTTTCTGGCCCAGGGCTGGGAGATCATCCCGGTGGAAAACATCCTGGCCTGCACCTGCGGCCTGGGCCTCGAATGCGAGAGCCTGGACCGGGCGCGCCTGGCCGCCGGCGTGCTGGAACGCGGCGCCGACCGGCTGCTCATCACTCCCGAGGCGATGTGCGACGTGAAGACGATCGTCAACGAGCTGAAACTCTCCCAGGGCACGGTGGAGCTGGTCCCGGCCACCATCACCGCCATCGAGCACGCGGGCCTTGGACACCGGGTCTGCGTGGACACCACAAGCATTTTAAAGACCGGTGAAGGCATGCTGGTCGGCAATTCCTCGGCCTTCACCTTCCTGATCAACGCCGAGACCGAGTCCAACCCCTACGTGGCGGCCCGGCCTTTCCGCATCAATGCCGGCGCGGTCCACGCCTACTGCCAGATGCCGGGCGACAAGACCCGCTATCTGGAAGAGCTGGCCGCCGGCAGCGAAGTGCTCGTGGTTTCCCACCAGGGCGCGACGAAAACCGCCGTGGTCGGCCGGGTCAAGACCGAAATCCGGCCCATGCTGCTTTTCACCGCCCAGGTCGAGGGCAAGGAAGGCAAGGTCTTTTTGCAAAACGCCGAGACCATCCGGCTGGTGGCCCCGGACGGCAAGCCCGTCAGCGTCGTGACCCTCAAGGAAGGCGATCAGGTGCTCGTGCGCACCGACGTGGCCGGCCGCCATTTCGGCATGCGTATCACCGAAGACATCAAGGAAGGTTGAACATGAGCCCGACAGACGACACCCTCGCCCCGGGCTCCCTGGAAGAAGCCCTCCTGGAACTGCGCCAGGGCATCGACAGCCTGGACGACCAGATCGTGGGGCTGCTCAACCGCCGCGCCTCCCTGAGTCTCGAAGTGGGCCGGCGCAAGGCCGGCCGGGACAGCGCCGTGTTCAAGCCCTTCCGCGAACAGGAAGTCCTGGCCCGGCTCACGGCCGCCAATCCCGGTCCCCTGCCCGCCAACCACCTCATGGCCATCTACCGCGAGATTCTGTCCTCCTCCCGCCGGCTCCAGCGGCCCGAGCGCGTGGCCTACCTCGGCCCGGAGGGCACGTTTTCCCACTTCGCGGCCATGGCCGCCCTGGGGCATTCACCGGAGTTTTTGCCCCAGACCACCATCGGCGACGTGTTCGCGGCCGTGTCCGGCCACCGGGCCGATCTCGGCATCGTGCCGCTCGAAAACTCCCTGCAAGGCACCGTGGGCCAGAGCCTCGACCACTTCCAGCGCCACGACGTGTTCATCCAGGCCGAAATCTCCTGCCGGGTGAGCCATGCCCTGCTCTCCACGGCCAAGGACCTCGACGCCATCGACACCGTGTACTCGCACCCCCAGCCCCTGGCCCAGTGCGCGACCTGGCTCAAGACCCACCTGCCGCGCGCCCGGGTCATCCCCACCGATTCCACGGCCGCCGCGGCCGCCTTGCTGGCCGACAAGCCCCATGCCGCCTCCATCGGCCATGTGAAGCTCGCCGCCATGCACGGCCTCAATATCCTGGCCAGCCCGATCGAGGACCTGCCCGACAACTGGACCCGGTTTTTCATCATCGGCCCCGAGGACACCAAGCAGCAGACCCGGGACAAGACCTCGATCCTTTTTACCGTGCCCAACCGCCCCGGCTCCCTGCACCAGGTGCTTTTTCACCTGGCCGGCGAGGGCATCAACATGACCAAGCTCGAATCGCGGCCCATTCGCGGCGAGAAATGGCAGTATGTGTTTTTCGCCGACCTCCAGTGCGACCTGTCGCGCGAGGAGTACAAACAGCTGCTGACCACCCTCAAGGAACATACGCACAGCCTGCGCATCCTCGGCTGCTACCCGGCCGGACCGCAGGTCGACCTCGGAAGCGGAGGCGCGGAGGCGGCTTAGAGGGAAGTATTGGGGAGGAGGAGAGGCGCCTCCGGCGGCCAGGAGGGGGTATGCCCCCTCCTGGACCACCCCACCCGGAAAGACAGAAAAACATTTTATGCATGTTTCCCCTTGTGCGGGGGGCCGGGGGGATGATCCCCCCGGTGGGGTCCAGGGGCAACGCCCCTGGTCGCCGAAGGCTGCCACTACCAAGCGCGTAAAAGGATCGACCATGCCGACTGTCATTGCCCCGCCGTCCAAGTCCGTGTCCCACCGGGCCGTCATCGCCGCCGCCCTGGCCCGGGGCACGAGCCGGCTTTCCGGCCTCCTCGACAGCCAGGATCTCGAACGCACCCGGGCCTGCATGGAAGCCATGGGCGCGGATATCCATCCCCAGTCCGACGGTTCGATCATCGTCTCGGGCACGGCCGGCCGCCCCCAGGGCGGCGATCCCGAACATCCCGAGGAACCCGTGCTCCTCGATGTGGGCGAATCCGGCACCACCTGCCGGCTGCTCACGGCCGTGGCCGCCGCCGGTCAGGGCGTGTTCGAGATCCGGGGACGCGGCCGCATGCACGACCGGCCCATCGGCGAACTCATAAAGGTCCTCATGCCCCAGGGCCTGGAAGTGCTCTATCTCGGCAAGTCCGGTTGCCCGCCCCTGGTCCTGGTCGCCAAGGGACTGCGCGGCGGCACCGCCAGCATCTCCCTGGAGGACAGCTCCCAGTACCTGTCCGGACTGCTTTTGGCCGCACCCCTGGCCAAGGCGCCGCTCACCATCGAAATTTCCGGAAAAAAGACCGTGTCCTGGCCCTATGTAGCTATCACACTGTCCACCCTGGCCGATTTTTCCGTGCCCTTCGTCGTCGAGACCCTGGAAGGCGAGACCTGGGCCGAGGCCGACTGGCGCGCCCTGACCGACGTGACCCCGGGCCGGGTGCGTTTCGTCATGCAGCCCGCCCCGTACCAGCCGCGCGAGTATGCCGTGGAGGCCGACTGGTCGAGCGCCTCGTACTTCCTGGCCGCCGGGGCCGTGGGCGAAAAGCCCGTTACCGTGGCCGGACTGCGCCCCGATTCCCTCCAAGGCGACCGGGCCATCCTCGACATCCTGCGCGGCATGGGCGCCGGCATCACCATCGACCACACGGGTGTCACCGTGCACCCGGCACAACTTTACGGCCAGGTGATCGACATGGGCCGCTGCCCGGACCTCGTGCCCACCGTGGCCGTGGCCGCCTGCTTCGCCACGGGCCCGACCACGATCAAAAACGTGGCCCACCTGCGGCTCAAGGAGTCGGACCGCATCGAGGCCGTGGCCGAAAACTGCACCCGGGCCGGGGCCGCCGTCACCACGTTGCCCGACGGCCTGCGCATCCACCCCACGCCCTTGCCGCGCGGCCAGCAGATCACGTTTGCGAGCTTCGACGACCACCGGCTGGCCATGTCCGCCGCCCTGTTTGGCCTCGGCGGCATCTCGGTACGCCTCGACAACCCCGGCTGCGTGGCCAAGTCGTTCCCGACCTTCTGGGAGAAATGGGAGACCGTGCGCCAGGGGTAGGAAGGAAGGGGGAAGAATCGGGGCGCTGCCCCGAACCCCGCCGGGGGGAATGATTCCCCCCGGACCCCCTCGACGGGTGGCCGACCGACCACAAAATAAGGTCCAAGGAAATAAGCCTGTTATGAGCGATACGAACACAAACCGCACACTCCCTCCCCGCGAAGCGCATCGAAAAATTTCAGGGAAGGAGGAGTCCGGGGAGGGAACCCCCTTTTCAAAGGGGGTTCCCTCCCCGGGGTCTTCACCCGCCACCATCGACGCACTGGCCCTTCTTGGTGCACGCGGTGGAATGGGGCGGCTCATTGCGGCCAGAAGCCGGGCGGCAGGCATCGACGTCCGGGAGCTGGACCGGCCGCTGACCGAGGAAAAGATCGCGGCCGCGGTCACCGGGGCCGACATGGTGTTGCTGTCCGTGCCGGTCTACGCCACGGCCGAGGTGGCGGCCCTCGTGGCCGGACACATGGGCGGCAGGCAGATTCTGGCCGACGTCGGTTCGGTCAAGACCCTGCCCATTGCCGGCATGGTGGAACATTACCCGGGCGCGGTGGTCGGCACGCATCCGCTTTTCGGTCCCGAGCCCAAGCCCGAGGAACCGCTTCGGGTGGCGATCATGGACGGCCGTCCGGGGCAGGACGGCTGGGCCAGCGCGGCCGTTTGGGACTGGTGCGAGCGGATCGGGTTCACGCCGTTCGCTTCGGATGCCGCCGAGCACGACCGGGCAGCGGCCTTTGTGCAGGGGCTTAATTTCGTCACCACCGTGGCTTATTTCGCGGCCCAGGCCGCCGGCGGCGAGGTCCAGAAATACCTGACCCCGTCGTTCCAGCGCCGCATGGTCGCGGCCGAAAAGCTCATCACCAAGGACGCGGCACTTTTCGCGGCGCTGTTCGAGGCCAATCCGTACAGCCATGAGGCCGTGCGCAACTATAGAAGCTTGCTCAACATCGCCGCCGGCGGCGACGTCGACCTCCTCGTGCGTCGCGCCGAGGCCTGGTGGGCCGCCAAGACCGAAACAAAGGACAACCCATGAGTGCGATTACGCTCAGGCAGGAAGGAACGTGGCTCCCGGCCGACGTGCAAACGCCCATCAGCCTTTTTCTGGGGCTTGTGGGCGAGCGGCCGGGCATTCTCCTGGAAAGCGCCGAGGTGGACGGGCGGCTCGGCCGCTACAGCCTGATCGCCTGGGATTTCCGTCTGCGCCTGCGACTCAAGGACGGTAAGCTCGACGTCAACACCCGGGATGCGCGCCTGGAACCGCTGCGCGAATACAACGGCCAGGGCTTTTTCGAGGGCATGCGCGCCATCATGGCCCGGCTCAAGGTCCTTGCCCCCGAGGGCCAGGCCGACGCTCCGGCCATCACCCGTTCGCTGGTGGGCTATTTCGGCTATGGCATTGCCGGCATTTTCGAGCCCAAGCTGGCCAAGGTGCTGCCGCCCGACGAGGCCGAGTTCTGCCTGGTGCTGCCCGGCCATCTGGTGCTGTTCGACCACATCAAGCACCGCTGCCTGCACCTGTCCCTGGACGCCGGCAAGAAGCCCAAGCTCGACCACGCCAACATCTACGCGCGCATGAACCGGCCGCAGGTCGGCAAGGTGGTCAACACCCCGGACGCCGAGGGCTACATGGAAGCCGTGGCCAAGTGCAAGGAGATGATCCGGGCCGGGGAATGCATCCAGACCGTGCTGTCGACCCAGTTCACGGCGCCCTTCACCGGTGATCCCTTCGTGCTCTACCGGCGGCTGCGCCAGGTGAACCCGTCGCCGTACATGTTTTTCATGCGCCTGCCGCGCATCACCCTGCTCGGGTCCTCGCCGGAACTGCTCATTCGCTGCCGCGACGGCGAGCTCACCACCTGCCCCATCGCCGGGACCCGGCCGCGGAGCAAGGACCCGGTCCAGGACGACAAGCTGGCCGAGGAGCTCATGGCCGATCCCAAGGAGCGGGCCGAGCACGTGATGCTCGTGGACCTCGGACGCAACGACCTGGGCCGCATGGCCGAGGCCGGCACGGTCAAGGTCGAGAAGTTCATGGCCGTGGAGCGGTTTTCCCACGTCATGCACATCGTCTCCTACGTGACCGCCGAGCTCAAAAAAGGCCTGGACGCCCTGGACGTACTCAAGTGCGCCTTCCCGGCCGGAACGCTGTCCGGCGCGCCCAAGGTCCGGGCCATGGAAATGATCGCCGAACTCGAAAAGGGCCTGCCGCGCGGGCCGTATGCCGGCTGCATCGGCTGGATCGGCCTGGACGAGGGCACGGTCAACCTCGACACCGGCATCACCATCCGCAGCCTCTGGATTCGCGACGGCCAGCTCACCTGGCAAGCCGGCGCCGGCATCGTTTTCGATTCCGTGCCGGCCACGGAATGGATGGAGTGCCAAAACAAGGCCCGGGTGCTCGCCGAGGTCATGGCGGCCAAGGAGGATGGCGATGTTTTTACTTATTGATAATTTCGACTCGTTCACCTTCAACGTCGTCCAGGCCTTCCAGCAGCTCGGGCACGATCCGGTGGTTAAAAAAAACGACGATCCCGAGATTCTGGAGCTGGCCGCCTCGGGCACCCTGGACAAGGTGTGCATCTCGCCCGGACCGAGCACCCCGACCAATGCCGGGCTCTGTTTGCAATTTCTGGAAAAGCTGCCCGTGACCACGCCGGTTTTGGGCATCTGCCTGGGCCATCAGATCCTGGGGCATTTCGCCGGGGCGCCGGTGGTGGTGGCCGACCGCATCATGCACGGCAAGACGTCCGACGTGTTCCACCGGGAGTTGGGCCTGTTTGACGGTCTGCCCAACCCCATGGAGTGCTGCCGCTACCATTCGCTTCTGGTGCTCGCGGCCAAGGTGCCGGACAAGCTCGAAATCACGGCCTGGACCGACCGCAACGAGGTGATGGGCCTGGCTTACCGCGACCGCCCCTGGGTCGGGGTGCAGTTCCACCCGGAATCGGTCTTCACGCCCGACGGCGTGAAGCTACTCGGGAATTTTCCGGAGAAGATCCTCAAAAAATAACTCGGGCACTGGCGCTGCCACCGGCCGCCCCCCTGAAGGGTTTCCAAAGGGTGGAACCCTTTGGCCGCCGGAGGCTTTCCCCCGACGCGCACCGCAACAAGGATTGACGGTTTTGAACACGATTCCCGCCCTGATCAAAAAAGCCAAGGACAGCCTACACGGTGCCCGGGTGCTGGCCTCGGAAAACCTGCTCGACTTTGCCGTAGGGCGGGCCTATTTCGCCATGCATTACGTGGCCGAGGCCTTCCTTCTCTCCCACAAGCTCGACGTCCTCGATCCCGACGGCGTGGCCGACGCCTTTGGCCAGCTCTTCTCCAACACCGGCGAGCTGCCGCCCATCTTCCACCGCTGGCTCATCGAGGCCAAGCGACTCGCCAAGTCCGCCGAATTCGAAACTCAAACCGGCATCACCAAGGATATCGCGGCCGAACAACTCGACCGGGCCAGGGCTTTCGTCAACCTGGGCCGCGAGGAGCTGACCGAGCCGTTCATGTAACGCCATCTTGCCTGGCCGAAAGGAGCCCTACCGTGGACAAACATGTCGAATGCCTCGAATTGCTGGCCGTTGGCAAAGACCTGCCGCCCGAACTCGCCACCCATGCCTTCCGGGCCATGTACACCGGCGAGATGCCTGCCTCGTGCGTCGGCGCCTTCCTCATGGGCCTCAAGACCAAGGGCGAATCCGCCGTGGAAATCGCGGCCGGCGTCACCACCGCCCTGGCCGAAGCCCGCCTCGTTGCCGGATTGACCGAAAACCGCATCGACACCTGCGGCACCGGCGGCGACAACACGTGCTCGTTCAACTGCTCCACCGCCGTGGCCCTCTACCTGGCCGCCCTGGGGCACAAGGTCGTCAAGCACGGCAACCGGGCCGTCAGTAGCACCTGCGGCAGCGCCGACGCCGTGGAAGCCCTGGGTTTCCCCCTGATCGTGGAGCCCGAGGCCGTGGCCGCCGAACTGGCCAAGCATAATTTCGTCTTCCTGTTCGCCCCCAACTACCACCCGGCCTTCAAGCGCATCGGACCCATCCGCAAGGAACTCGGCGTGCAGTCGCTTTTTAACCTCATGGGCCCCCTGCTCAACCCGGCCCGGCCCACCCACCAGCTTTTGGGCGTGCCCTCCGCCCGCCACGTGCCGCTCATGGCCGAGGTGCTGGCCCTGATGGGTCTGGCCCGGGGCGCGGTGGTCCACGGCGCTGGCGGCTTCGACGAGCTGACGCCGTTTGGCCCGGCCACGGTCTGCTGGCTGCGCGACGGCTGGATCAAAAAGGACCGGGTCGATCCCAAGGACCTCGGTTTTGCCGAGCGCAAGCCGTCCGATGTCGTGGTCTCGGGCCGCGACGAGGCCGTGGCCGTGCTGCGCGACATCCTGGCCGGCCGGGGCAACGAGGCCATGCTCGACATGGTGGCCCTGAACCTCGGCTGCGCGCTCCACCTGCTCGAAGACGACCTGACCCTCAAACAGGGCGTGGACAAGGCCCGGCAGGCCCTTGCCGCCGGGGCCGCGGCCGCGTTTTTCAAGGACGTGTTCCATGCTTGAGAAGTTCCGGGGCGCCAAGCAGGCCGAAGTCGCCCGGCTGAAAGCCCTTGAGGCCAGCCAAGCCCTGCCCGTGCCGTATACCGGCAAGCGGCCGTGCTTTTCCGACGCCCTGCTCGCCAAGGCGCCCATCGCGGTCATCGCCGAGTACAAGCGGGCCTCGCCGTCCAAGGGCGACATCAACCTCGACGTCCCGCCCGAGGACGTGGCCGCCATGTACGCCGCCTCGGGCGCGGCCGCCATTTCGGTGCTCACCGAGGAGACCTACTTCAAGGGCTCCCTCGACTACCTCGAACCCATGAGCGCCCCGGGACTGCCGCTTTTGCGCAAGGACTTCCTCATCCATCCGCTCCAGGTGGCGGCCACGGCCGCGACCAAGGCCTCGGCCCTGCTACTTATCGTGCGCATGCTCACCGACGCGGAAATGGCCGAAATGCTGCGCCTGACCTACGACGCCGGCCTGGAAGCCGTCACCGAGGTCTTTGACGAGGCCGATCTGGCCCGGGCCGAATCGGTCGGCGCCCACATCATCCAGGTCAACAACCGCGACCTGGACACCCTGGTCACGGACCTGGCCGTGTCCGAACGCCTCGCCCCGCGCAAGCGGCCGGGCCGCATCTGGATCTCGGCTAGTGGCATAAGCTCTCGGGCCGATGTGCTGCATATGGCCGAACTCGGCTTCGACGCCGTGCTCGTCGGCACCTCGCTCATGTCCGGGACCGATCCGGGCGCGGCCCTGGCACGCCTCACCGGCAAGGAGCCCGCATGAGCGCCTTCGTGGTCAAGATCTGCGGCCTGACCCGCGCCGAGGACGTCATCGGCTGCGCCGAAGCCGGGGCCGACTTCACGGGATTCATCTTCGCGGCCAAAAGCCCGCGCCGGGTGACGCCCGAACACGTCGCCGCCCTTCCCCGGACCACGGCCAAACGCGTGGGCGTGTTCGTCGAACAGACCCTGGACGAAGTCCTGGCCATCATGGATGCGGCCGGCCTCGACCTTGCCCAGCTCCACGGCGACCAGTCCCCGGAATTTTGTCAGGCCGTGGGCCCCGAACGCGTGATCCGGGCCTTCTGGCCCCGCAAGCACGCCGATATCCCGAGCCTGGCCGAGGCCATGACCCCGTTCGCCGGTTCCATCCGCTACGCCCTGCTCGATGCCGGCACCTCGGGTGGCGGCCACGGCCAGACCCTGGACTTCCAGACGCTGGGCGAACTGGCCGCGCCCATGCCCTGGCTTTTGGCCGGCGGCCTCGGCCCCGACAACCTGATCGAGGCCGTGCGCCTGGCCCGGCCCCATGGCGTTGATCTCAACTCCGGCGTCGAAGCCTCGCCCGGCCTCAAGGAGTTGGCAAAAGTCCGGAGGTCTCTTTGGGCCGTGAGGGGGAGCTGAGCAGGCGGGGAGAGAAGACTGGGGCGCTGCCCCAGACCCCGCCGGGGGGATGATCCCCCCGGACCCCTGCGACGGGGCGGGCTGACCGGCCGTCGGGAACGCCAAGCGGCGTGACCCGGGTCGTTTGGGCCGGAATCGATCCGGCGACACGCGGCGCCAAGCCGCCGCGACGCCGGACACGATTCCGGCCCAAAAGGGCGCCAGCGGCGAAGCGCCGCAATGGGGAAACGACAGAGACATCGCGTTAAACGCGAAGCCCATTGAAAGTTTTTGGGAAGGGGTCCGGGGGAACCTTTTTTTCAAAAAAGGTTCCCCCGGCCGCCGGAGGCACTCTACATGCGTAAAAGTTACTTTGGCGATTTCGGCGGGCAGTTCGTGCCCGAGCTCCTCATGCCGCCGCTTCTGGAACTGGAAGAGGCCATGAAGACCATCGTGCCGAGCGAGCCGTTCCAGACGGAACTCAAGGCGCTCTTGGCCGATTACGTCGGCCGGCCCTCGCCGCTCTATCGTTGTCCCAACCTGTCCAGGGAGCTGGGATTTGATCTGTGGCTCAAACGGGAAGATTTGAACCATACCGGCGCCCACAAGATCAACAACACCATGGGCCAGGGCCTGCTCACCAAGTACATGGGCAAAAAGGTGCTCCTGGCCGAGACCGGCGCCGGCCAGCACGGCGTGGCCACGGCCACAGCCGCCGCCATGCTTGGGCTTGACTGCATCGTGTACATGGGTGCCGAGGACGTGGTGCGCCAGTCCCACAACGTCCGGCGCATGCATTTGCTCGGCGCCGAAGTGGTGCCCATCGAATCCGGCACCAAGACCCTCAAGGATGCCATCAACGCGGCCCTGCGTTATTGGATCGCCGAGCAGCGCACCACGCATTACTGCTTTGGCACGGCCGCCGGACCGCATCCCTTTCCGCTTTTGGTGCGTGAATTCCAGGCCGTGATCTCTCTGGAGGCCCGGGCCCAGTGCCTGGACAAGATGGGCCGGCTGCCGGACTACGTTGTCGCCTGCGTGGGCGGCGGTTCCAACGCCATCGGCATGTTCCACCACTTCGTGCCGGACGAGCAGGTGAAGCTCATCGGCGTGGAGGCCGGCGGCACGGGCGAACCGGGCTGCTACAACTCCGCGCCCATCAACCTCGGCACGCCCGGCGTGCTTCACGGCATGCGCTCCATGCTGCTCCAGACCCCGGAAGGCCAGATCCTGCCCTCGCATTCGGTTTCGGCCGGCCTGGACTATCCCGGTGTCGGGCCCGAGCACGCCTATCTGAGCGACATCGGCCGGGTGCGCTACGACATGGCCGTGGATGCCGAGGCGCTGAGCGCCTTCGAGACCCTGTGCCACCGCGAGGGCATCATCCCGGCCCTCGAAAGCTGCCATGCCGTGGCCTGGGTCCTGACCCACCGCGCCGAAATCCCCCAGGGAAGCCAGGTGGTGGTGTGTCTGTCCGGTCGGGGCGACAAGGACCTCGACATCATCGAAGCCTACGAACGCCAGCAGCAAGGGGCCGCGTCATGAGCACCTCGATTCTCACCACCCGCATGATGGAGGCGCTTGCCGCCGGCCGCAAGGCGCTCATTCCGTTTCTGCCCGGCGGCTTCCCGGACAAGGACCGGTTCTTCGACGAACTGGAGGCCCTGGATGCCGGCGGCGCCGACATCATCGAAATCGGCGTGCCCTTTTCCGACCCCGTGGCCGACGGTCCGGTGGTGGAAAAGGCGTCCCTGGATTGTCTGGCCGGCGGAGTCTGCCTGTCCTGGCTGCTCGGGGAGCTGACCCGGCGCAAGGGCCGTTACCGGGCCGGGCTCGTGCTCATGGGCTACTACAACCCCTTCTACCAGTACGGTCTGGAACAACTCGCCGCCGACGCGGCCGCGGCCGGGGTCTCCGGCTGCATCGTGCCCGACCTGCCCCTGGAGGAAGCCGGTCCCATGACCGAGGCCCTGGCCAAGGAAGGTCTGGACCTCGTTCCCCTGGTCGGCCTCAACACCGAGGAAGACCGGTTGGCCGCCTACGCCGCCAAGGCCCGCGGCTATGTCTACTTCGTGTCCGTGCTCGGCACCACCGGCATGCGCGACTCGCTGCCGGCCGAGATCAAGGAACGCCTCACCGTGGTGCGCCGGCTGTTCAAGGTGCCGGTGGCCCTGGGATTCGGTATCAAGGAACCCGCCCAACTCGCCGCTTTCGGCGATCTCATCGACGGCGTGGTCTTCGGCTCCGCGCTGATTGCCCACATCACCGCCGGCGGCACCGCCGCCGAATTCATGGAACGCTGGCGACGCTAGTCCGCAGGAGAGGGAAGAGGCCTCCGGCGGCCGGGAAGGGGGTCACCCCCTTCCCGGACCCATCCCGACAGGGATAACGGACGCGCGGATTCCCGAACTTCCGTATCGTGATTGATGGTTTCGCCCTTCCAGAGGTCCGGGGGGAATGCTTCTCCCCGGCCGCCGGAGGCGTCTTTACACCCATCCACCATCGCGAGGCGTCGCCATGAATATCGCGCTTTACGGCCCCTATCTAACGGTCGTGTCCGTCAGCATGCTCACCCCCGGTCCGGCCATGCTCCAGGCCATGTCCCTGGGCAAGCGCCACGGTCCGCGACCGGTCGCGGCCACGGCCCTGGGCAATGTCTGCATCACCGCCGTGCAGGTGACAGCCGCTCTGTTCGGCCTGTCCCGGTTGGCGGGCAATCCCGAGCTGCTGCGGCTGGCCGGCCTGGCCGGCGCGGCCTACATCGCCTGGCTCGGACTGACCTTGTGGCGGCGGCCCGGAACCGCTTCGGGCGCCGCACCGGCGGATACGGCCCTCAACGCGCGTGCCTTAGCGGCACTCTTTGGCCAGGGCGCCCTCGTGGCGGCGCTCAATCCCAAGGCCTGGGGCTTTCTGACCGCCCTGCTGCCGCCTTTCGCCACGGACGGTATGCCGGCACCCGGTACGGTCGCCTTGCTCGCCGCGCCGATCTGCCTGCTCGCCTTTGGCGGCATGCTGCTCTATGCGAGTTTCGGTGCCGTTGTCGGCCGATTGCTGTCCGCGCCCCGGGCCGTGCAACGGATTTTCCGGACCCAAGCCGTGCTTTTGTGGCTCTGCGCCGGATATTTCGCCTTGCGCGGCCTCTGACCGGCTGGTTCTTGCAACGCATTTGGGGTATGGCGAGAAAAACCCGAAAGGATGCGCCATGCCCCAGTGCGTCAAGGTGCTTTTCGTGGACGACGAGCAGGCCGTGCTCGATTCCCTGCGCCGCGGCCTGTGCCGTACCTACGACATGACCACGGCCCGGGGACCCGAGATGGGCCTTGAGACCGTGCGCAAGGCCGGGCCCTTTGCCGTGGTGGTCTCGGATCTGCGCATGCCGGGCATGGACGGGGTGCAGTTTCTCAAAAAAGTCCACGAGATTTCCCCCCTGACCGTGGGCATCATGCTCACCGGCTACGGCGATCTGACCGCCGCCATGGACGCCGTCAACGAGGGGCACATCTTCCGCTTCCTGACCAAGCCCTGTCCCATCCCCTGCCTGTCCCAGGCCCTGGACGCCGGGCTCGACCAGTACCGGCTGGTGGCCGCCGAAAAAGAGCTCTTGCGCGTGACCCTGGAAAACGCCCGGCTCAAGGAGGACGTGGAGCGCATCATGCGCCACGACCTCAAGTCGCCGCTGACCACCATCATCAGCCTGCCCCAGCTGCTGCGCCTGGCCGACAACCTCACCGACGACCAGCGCGAAATGCTCGACTGCATCGAGGACGCCGGCTACACCATGCTGTCCATGGTCAACCTGTCCACGGCCCTGTTCAAGATGGAGCGCGGCCAATATGTCCTATGCCCGGAGGTCGTGGACCTCATGCCGCTGGTACGCAAGATCCTGAGCGTGCACGCCGATGCGGCCGCCCACCATCGTTTCGCCCTGGAACTCACCCGCGAAGGCCGGCCGGCCGGCCCGGAGGATCGCTTCCTGATCCGGGGTGAGGAACTGCTGTGCTATTCCATGCTGGCCAACCTGGTGGCCAATGCCGTGGAAGCCTCGCCGGACGGCGCGACCGTGTCCGTCGACTGCCGCCGCCAGGACGATCTGGCCCGGGTGGTCATCCGCAACCAGGGCGCGGTGCCGGAAAGCGTACGGGGGTGTTTTTTCGAAAAATACGCCACGGCCGGCAAACCCAAGGGCACCGGACTCGGCACCTATTCGGCCCGACTCATCGCCCAGGCCCATGGCGGGGACATCACCATGCGCACGGACGACGCCTGGGGCACCGAGGTCACGATCAGTCTCCCCGCCGCTTGAGCCGCTGGGCCAGCTCAAAGGCCTCGTGCATCTTCTTGATCAACGTGGCCGGGGCGAAGGGCTTGACGATATAGGAGGTCACGCCGGCGTCGATGGCCGCCAGGACATGTTCCTCGTTGGCCTCGGCCGTGATCATGACCACGGGCAGCCGGCCGTATTGTTCGCTCCGCCGGATGCGCGAAAGCAGTTCGAGCCCCGACATCCGGGGCATATTCCAATCGAGCAGCACCATATCCACCGGGTCGTGGTTGATGATGGACCAGGCGGTCTCCCCGTCCTCGGCGAAATTGAGGTTTTTGAGGCCTTCCTGCCGCAGGATGTAGGCGATGGTCTTGCGCATGGGTTGCTGGTCATCCACCACGAGGATCGCCAGGCTCGGGGCAAAGTTCACGGGCACATCTCCTGTTCCGCGCCGTTTGGAACTGTCCGGATTCACGCTACACGTCTCGCGCGACGGATTCCAGAAAAACCGCGCCGCCCCCGCCGGCGCGTCCTGCCCCTTGCCAGGGCCTGGCGTAACGTATAGCGTTTATAACTTGACTCCTCATGCGCGCTCAGGGGGGAGGTGCCATATGGAAAGACTCATCGAATCGGATTTGGAAAAGCTCAAGATCGATATGCTCACCGCCTTGCGCACGGCCCAGGCCGCCGTGGACAAGGCCGTCTCCGTGGTGTTCGGCCGCGATACCGCGGCCATCGAGGCGACCCTGGCCGACGAAGAGACCATCGACGCCATGGAATGCGCCCTGGATGCCGAAATCCTGCGGCTGCTCGCCCTGCACCAACCCGTGGCCGGGGACCTGCGCTACATTCTCGGCTGCATGCGGGCCGTGGGCGACATCGAACGCATCGGCGACCAGGCCGTGAGCATTGCCGAACGCGGACGCATCCTGCTCGAACGGCCGCCCGCGCCCATTTCCCCCACCTTGTGGGAAATGGCCGACACCACCCGCGAGTTCCTCGTGCTGACCGCCGCCTGCTTCACGGACAAGAGCCTGGATCTGGCCCGCCGCATCTGCGCCGAGTCCGGGGACATCCTGGATCTCAACACGGCTTTTCTCAAGGAAATGACCACCTACATGCGCGAGGAAGCCCGGCCGGTGGAGCGGGCCGTGCAATTAAGTTTCATCGCCCACGGCCTCAAACGGGTCTGTGACCAGTGCACCAACATCGCCGAATCCGTGGTCTTCATGCAGGAAGGCGCCTGTAGCCGCCACCGGTGCGACTAGCCCGTCGTCCGCCGCCGTTTCTTGCGCCGCCTGGCTTGACGCGTCTTGCCAAAGGGTGAAAACACCCTTTCCCGACGCCTCTTTCTTACCGCAACCCTGGGGATTTCGTATGCCTTACCCCAAAGCCGGTTCGCCGGCTCTGGTTCTGATTACGGTCTGCATTGCCCAGTTCATGGCGCCGTTCATGCTCACGGCCGTGGGCGTGGCCTTGCCCTCCCTGGGCCGCGAGCTCGGGGCCACGGCCATGCAGCTCGGCCTCGTCGAACAGCTCTATGTCGTGTCCCTGGCCATGGGCATGCTCACCTTCGGCCGTTACGGCGACATCGTGGGCCAGCGGCGCATTCTGCTGCCGGGTCTGGCGGTTTTCACGGCCCTGACCTGCTCCCTGGGGTTTACCGAATCCGTGCACATGATCATGGTGCAGCGGTTTTTCCAGGGGATCGGCGCCTGCATGGTGCTGTCCGGGTCGCTGGCCCTTGTGGCCGCCGCCTATCCGCCCGAACTGCGCGGGCGCAAGATCGGCATCGTCTCGGCCTGCACCTATGCCGGACTGTCCCTGGGACCGGTGCTCGGCGGCTATGTGACCGGACATTTCGGCTGGCGTTACGTGTTCCTCATGCCCGTGCCCATCGGCCTGACCGCGACCTTGCTGTGCCTGTGGGGCATGCGCGAGGGGCCGAAAAATGCTTCCGGCGAACGCATGGATTGGCGCGGCGGGCTGGTCTACGCCACCGGGGTCTGCCTGTTCATGCTCGGCGCGGCCCATGCCAAGGAACTGCCCCTCGGACCGGCCATGCTGCTCGGCGGTCTGTTTGGGCTGGCCCTGTTCGTCCGCCTCCAGTCCCGCACCAAAAGTCCGCTCCTCGACGTGTCGCTTTTGACGGGCAACCGGTTTTTCACCCTGAGCTGCCTGGCGGCCCTCGGCAACTATGCCGCCACCTTCGGCATCACCTTTCTCATGAGCCTGTACCTGCAATACGCCAAGGGTTTGCCGCCCCGGCTGGCCGGATTCGTGCTCCTGTTCCAGCCCATCATGCAGGTCATCGCCTCGCCCGTGGCCGGCCGGCTGGCCGACCGGTTCGATCCGGGGAAGCTCGCCACCGTGGGCATGCTCGTAAGTTCGGCCGGACTGCTCGCGGCCGCGGGCAGCATCGCCCCGGAAACGCCCATCTGGCTGCTGGCCGGAGAGCTCGCCCTGATCGGGACCGGATTCGGGCTTTTCATCACGCCCAATTCCACGGCCATCATGGGCAGCGTGGACAAGCGCCAGTTCGGGCTGGCCTCGGGCATGATCGCCACCATGCGTACCCTGGGCATGGCGGTCAGCATGACCTCGGTCACCTTCATCTTCGCTCTTTTCATGGGCGACGCGATCATTACGCCCGCGACCCTGCCGGCATTCCTGGTCAGCATGCGGGTGGGGCTCACGGCCTTCGCCGTTTTCTCGTGCCTGGGGGTGATTCTGTCGTTCGGGCGGGGCCGGCGGCGGTAGGCCGCGAGGGGGGGGAAAGAGACGCCTCCGGCGGCCAAAGGGCTGTGCCCTTTGGAATCCCGCAACGGGAGCGATCCCGGATGCGCAGGGGGCAAGGCCCCGGGTGTTGTCGTGCCCGCGGCCTAGGCCTGGGGCTTTTTCACCTTGACCGTGTCCTTGGCCCCGCACTTGCTGCACTCCAAGGTATACACGATGCTGTCCTCGGTCTCGGTGATCCTGGTCGGCTTGACGATTTTCCCGCAGACAAGACACTGGAAGGTCGGCGCCGCATCAGCGGTGGCCGGTTGTTGGCGCATGAATTTCATGGGGTTTTCCTATCGCTCCCGGCCGGACAAGGCAAGGGGCAGGGCTGTCCCGCCGGCGTCGCCCGGCTAATGGAGCAGCACCGGAAAGGACGTGGACAGGCCCGTGAGGATGAACTGCACGCCGAGCGCCAAGGTGATCAGGCCGAAGACCTTGGTGAAGATGTCCATGCCGGTGTGGCCGAGCACGCGGATGATGACCGGCGAAAAATAAAACGACAGATAGTTGATGGCGCTCACGGCGCCGATGGCCGCGCCGATTTTGAGCAGCCCGGGCAGGCCGTGGGCTTCCTGGGCAAAAAGGATGATGGCGGAAATGACCCCTGGTCCCGAGGTCAGCGGGATGGCGATGGGCACCACGGCGATGGGGATCACCTCGGAGAGGCTGAACGTCTGGGAAGAGTCGCCGTCGCTCTTGCTTCGCAGCATGCCAAGGCCGCTCGTTGCGAGATAGAGCCCGCCGGCGATGCGGAAGGCGGCAATGGAGATGCCGAAGAACTCCAGCACGGCCGCGCCCATGAGAAAGGACACGGCCATGGTGGCCAGGGAAGCGGTGGTGGCCGTCAGGCACAGGCGATGCTGGGCGCTTTTGCTCAGGCCCTTGCACAGGTTCATGTGCATGGGCAAGGCCGAGATGTTGTTGCCCACGGCAAAGATGCCGAGCAGATAATGCTGGAACGTCACTTCCACAACCGGTAGCCGCCTCGCTAAAAGGTTCTATCCCCGATGCCCCAGTGTTTCGAAGGGGGCTTGGGGGAAACGCTTTGCAAAAGCGTTCCCCCCAATGCTTCCCGTCCTACTTGTAATAGATCTTGATCTCGTTGGTGCCGGGGGTGTCGTTACCGGGCGTGGGACGGCCGGCCGTGATCACCACCGGTTCGCCCGGAGCGAAATCCGGGCACGAATTCACGAACGATTCGACCAGGGCCATGTAGTCCGTGTCCGTGCCTTCGAGCACGCGCGGCTTGACCCCCCAGGCGAAGTTGAGAAACCGCATGACACGCGGGTCGGGCGTCAGGGCGTAGATGGCCTGGCGCGGCCGGCGGCTCGAGGTCAGGCGCGGATTGGTGCCGCTTATGGTGTGGCAGACAATGGACTTGCTCTCCAGGTTCTCGGCCACCAGGCAGGCCGAATAGGCCACGAACTTGCGGGGATTTTTCTCCCGCTTGGGGGCATACGGCGCCTGGATGCGCTCAAGATAGTATTCCAGGGCGTTGTCCGAAATCTCCCGCATGACCTTGACCGTCTCCACCGGGTAGTCGCCCACGGCCGTCTCCTCGGACAGCATGACGCAATCGGCCCCGTCCAGGATGGCGTTGGCCACGTCCGTGGATTCGGCCCGGGTGGGGATCGGATTTTTCACCATGGACAACAGCATCTGGGTGGCCACGATGACCGGCCGCTGGGCATGGCGGCAGGCCCGGATGATCTTTTTTTGGAGAATGGGCAGCTGGGGAATCGGACATTCGAGCCCCAGGTCGCCCCGGGCCACCATGACCGCGTCGGTGATCTGGAGGATCGACTCCAGGTTGTCCACGGCGTTTTGCCGTTCGAGCTTGGAGACCACCGGCACCCACACGCCGTGTTTCTTGATCTCCTCCTTGGTCATGAGGACATCGTTTGCCCCCTGGACAAAGGAGATGGCCAGGGCGTCCACTCCGACTTCCAGGCCCTCGTGCAGGTCCTTGATATCCTTGGGCGTGAGCGCCGGCATGGGATGGTGCTTGCCCGGAAAGGCAATACCCTTGTTGGACGAGAGCAGCCCCGCGTTCTGGGCCTCGATCTCATAGAGCCGGTCGGCCTTGAGCTCCCGGGTGACATGGAACTGAAGCAGGCCGTCGCTCAAATTGACCGCCATACCGACCCGCAATCCGGCCAAAAGCTCGGGCACGTCCAGGGACACGAACACGCGTTCGTCCCGGGCCGGATCGGGCCGCTCGTCGGGCAGGCCAAGGAGCAGATACTCGCCCTTGCCCACGTTGCGGGGCGAATCCGCCACCTCGCCGATGCGGGTCTTGGGCCCGCACAGATCGCCGAGGGCCGTGAGCGGCACGCCGAACTCCCCTTCCAGCCCCCGGATGGTGCGGATGGCCGGCTCGAAATAGGCGGCATCGGAATGGGAGAAATTGAGGCGGAAAATACGCACGCCATGACGCACCATGTCGCGCATGGTTTCGGGATTGAGGGACGCCGGGCCAAGGGTGGCCACGATCTTCGTGTGCATGGGCTTGCCTCCAGGCGTTTCCGGCCCGGCCGCCCCGGCCCGGGGCCAAAAAGCGGATGCATGCCGGGCGGGTTTGGGGTAAGACTACCCACGGCTGGTTGCCGTTTCGCGACATACCTGTGTATCCGGGAGTGCGCGGAACGACAAGGCCCAAGACCCCGCAAGGAGGAAGATGGCCCATGGCTATCTCGCCGGATTTCAAGGATACCGCCGGATCCACCTCCCCGACCGGCGACAGCGCCGACGCCACGGCCGGCACTGGAACCTGCAAGGAATCACGCCCGGAACACGAACCGTGTTTCCCGCCGGTCTCGTTTATCACCTTCGTCCTGTCCCTGGCCCATTCGGCCATGGTCCTCATGGGCGAGGCGCCTGAACCGGAATCGGGCCGCTACATGCAAAACCTGCCCGAAGCCAAGCACACCATCGACCTCCTGGCCATGCTCGAATGCAAGACCCGGGGCAATCTCACCGAAGAGGAGGCCGGCGTCCTGTCCAACCTCCTGTGCGAACTGCGCCTGGCTTTCGTCAGAAAACAATAACGTCCCGGAGGACGCACATGGAGACGATTCCCGTCGGTCTGGTCGGCGTGACCGGGTACACCGGTATGGAACTGGCCCGGATTCTGGCCACCCACCCGGTCCTGCGCCTGACCCGCGCCACCTCCCGGGCCGAGGCCGGCAAGCCTTTGCGGGCCCTCTACCCCTTTTTGCAGGGCTTTCCCGCCGGCGACGTCAGCATCACCGTGCCGGACGCGGCCGACCTGGCCGGCGCCTGCCGGCTGGTGTTTCTGGCCGTGCCCCACGGTGCGGCCATGGACTACGCCGCCGAACTGGTGGCCGCCGGGCTGTCCGTAGTCGATCTCTCGGCCGACTTCCGCCTGGCCGACGCCGACATCTACGCCGCCTGGTACGGCCTGGACCACCGCCACCCGGACCTGCTCCCCCAGGCCGTCTACGGCCTGCCGGAACTCTACGCCGCGCGCATCAAGGAAACCAAGCTCACGGCCAACCCGGGCTGCTATCCGACCTCCATCATCCTCGGCCTGGCTCCGGCCCTGGCCGGGGGCCTCATCGAGACCGACGGCATCGTGGCCGACAGCAAGTCCGGCACCTCGGGTGCCGGGCGCAAGGCCGCCGTGCCCACGCTTTTTTGCGAGGTCCACGACTCGTTCCGGGCCTACAGCCTGGGCAAGCACCGCCATACCCCGGAAATCGAACAGGAACTCTCGAAGATCGCCGGCGCGGACATCCTGCTGTCGTTCAATCCGCACCTGCTCCCCATCGACCGGGGCATTCTCTCCACCATCTACACGCGCCTGACCAGCCATCGGCCCGTGGAGGAGATCCACGCCGCCTACGAGGCCTATTACGCGGACAAACCCTGGGTGCGGGTGCTGCCCCTGGGCATGCTCCCGGAAACGCGCTATGTGCGCGGGACCATGTTCTGCGACATCGGTCTGGTGGTCGACCCGCGCACGGGCCGGCTCATCGTGGTCAGCGCCATCGACAACCTGTGCCGGGGCGCCTCGGGCCAGGCCGTGGCCTGCGCCAACCTGATGTCCGGGCTGCCGGTCGACGCCGGGCTCCACCTGGCGCCGCTCATGCCGTAGGAGACGCCATGACCATGGACAATGTTCGCCGGCTGTTCAAGGGCCTGGAAAAGGACCCGGAACTGCGCACCCGGCTTTACAAGGCCGACGGCCAAGCCGGCCGCGACGTCGTGCTGCGGGAAGCGGGCTTGTACTTCAGCGACGCCGAATTCGACGAGATGGTGGATGTGCTCCACGTCCAATGCCAGACCCGGGAAGAGGCGGAACGCTTCTTCGAATTCCGTAACTGGTGGGACTTCCTGCGCCGGACCTGACGCCATGCCCGAGACGCCACTGCCCCAATGCGCCCTGTGCCCGTTCGACTGGTCCGAGCGGTATTGCCGGACCGGCAAGGGCAAGGCCCCGGCCGATTGCCCGTCGCTGCGTCTGCGCGCCCTGACCGGCCAGGCCCGCGAGGCCACCCTGGCCCCGGATAATCAGGAGTTCGCCCGCCAGGCCTCGCTCCAGGAGGCCGCCTGCTACGGCGGCCGCGAGTCCGGCTACGGGGCCGTGTATCCGCTCAAACCCCGCATCGTCGAAATCGTGGAATTCGCCCGGCGCATGGGCTACCGTCGGCTGGGCTTGGTCTTTTGCGTGGGGCTGCGCCGGGAGGCGGCCGTGGTCCACGAAATCCTGGCCACCAACGGCTTCGAGGTCGCCTCGGTGTCCTGCAAGGTCGGCGGCCAGCCCAAATCCCTGCTCGGCATCGCCCCCCAGGATCAGGTCGATCCGGGCGCGGCCCACGAGACCATGTGCAACCCGGTGCTCCAGGCCATGGTCGTCAACGAGGCCGGCACGCAGTTCAACGTGCTGCTCGGACTGTGCGTGGGCCACGATTCGCTGTTCTTCAAGCACGCCACGGCCATGGGCACGGTGCTCGCGGTCAAGGACCGCCTGCTCGGCCACAATCCCCTGGCCGCCATCTTCCAATACGAAAGCTACTACCGCTATTTGAAAAAGCCGTTACCGTAGAGGGCTGCGGGGTAGGGTGCGGGGGGAAACGCCTCCGGCGGCCAAAGGGCTTCGCCCTCTGGACTCCCGGGAAGGGAAACCAGACCAGCGCGGTGAAGAGCAATGAGCCTGGCGTGACTGCGGTTTCAGACCGCCTTGGCCAGCATGATGGCCAAGGCGTTGACCGTGGCCCCGGCCAGGGCCGAGCCGCCCTTGCGCCCGGCAATGGCGATCCAGGGCACGTCGGCCCGGGCCATGAGCAGCGCCTTGGACTCGGCCGCGTTGATGAACCCGACCGGCATACCGATGACCAGATCCGGGGGCGGCGCGCCCTCGTCCAGACGTTTGAGCAGCCGCAACAAGGCGGTGGGCGCATTGCCGATGGCGAAAATCAGCCGTCCGGGCAGGCCAAGCCCCACATCCACGGCCGCAGCCGCCCGGGTGCCACCCACGGCCTGGGCCGCGGCCACCACCTCCGGCTCGTTAAGCAGACAGCGCACCTGACAGCCAAGCGGCGTCAGCCGGCGCAACGGAATGGCGCACCGGGCCATCTCGGTGTCCGTGACCACCGTCGCCCCGGCAGACAGGGCGGCCAGCCCCGCTTCCACGGCCCCCGGCGAAAACCGCACCAGATCCAGCAGCTCGAAATCGGCCGTAGTGTGAATGAGCCGGCGCACGATCTCCCACTGCCGACCGGCAAAGGGCCTGGGCTCGGGCGTTTCGGCGTCGATGATGGCCAGGGAACGCGCCTCGATGGCCTCGGGCGCGGTGATGGGCGAAAGCGTCGGATCGGCTGGCTTCATGGTCACCTCGTGGGCCTTGTGTACCGGCTTTTCCCACCCAGGCCAAGCCGTGCGTATGACGGTTCGCGGTCTTTCGACCTCTTTTTTCATTGACAAATAACACGATTTATTTTTTCTTATACATAGAGACCGCGTTTTTGCGCGCCTCAGGGCATCGCCGCTCCCGGGAACTTGTTTCGCGCGGACCGATCCGCGACCACCCGCGGGTCAAACCATACCGCGCAGGCAAACGCTGTTTTGGCACCGCGCCGTTTGCCGCGTCCCCGGACGCATCCCGCGCCCCAGGCTGCGCCGTCAAGGCCATGGCTGCTCCACCGCCGAGGAGCGCCATGGCCTTGATTTTTCAGGCCAGGGACGAGCCATCACCCCGGACCGAGGCCCGTGCCCGGTCCGCCCCAACCGTCCCCCCATCCGGGAGGGTCCGGGAGGGACCGCGTCCCTCCCGGCCGCCGGAGGCGCCCTCTCCTCCCCTCCCCATCACCACCCCCTCCCCCCTTCTTGCCGGCGCCGCCCCCTGCCTGTACGGTGCCGAGCGGCGGCCGCGGGGCCGACTCCGACGATACGGCGACTCCATGCTCTGGTTCTGGCTTTCCCTGACCACGGCCCTGACCCAGGCGGTCAAGGATGCCTGCCTCAAACGCTGCCTGCGCGAGATGGACGCCGTGGTGGCGGTTACGGCCTACAGCTCACTCGCGGCCTGTTTTTTCTGGGTGGCCGCAGGGCTGGAACCCTGGCCGGTCCTGGCCGGGGAATTCTGGAGCATCCTGGCCATCGGCGGGCTGCTCGGCGTGGTGACCTTCGCCCTCTACGGCAAGGCCCTCAAGGGCGGCGACATGTCTCTGACCTTGCCCATGCTGGCCTTCACGCCGCTATTTCTGCTCGTGACCTCGCCGCTGACCCTGGGCGAATTCCCATCCCCGGCCGGAGTCGGCGGTTTGATGTGCGTGGTCGTGGGCTCGTATGTCCTCAACCTGCGCGAGCGACGCAAGGGCTTCTGGGGCCCGGTGCGGGCGCTTTGGACCAACCCTTACGCCCGGCTCATGCTGCTGGTGGCCGTCATCTGGAGCGTGGGCGCCAATGTGGACAAGCTCGGCTTGCGCGCGTCCTCGCCCCGGGTCTGGATCGCCTCGGTCTATACCGTCAGCGCCTTGGGCTTGCTGCCGCTCGTGCTGCGCCATGCCCGAAACGTTCGGGCCCAGATCGGGCGGATGCCGGGCTGGCTGCTAGCCGCAGGTATTCTGGAAGCTCTGGGGCTCGTGTGCCAGATGCATGCCCTGCCCCTCACCATGGTTTCCTATGTCATTGCGGTCAAACGCCTGAGCATCGTGTTCGCGGTACTGATCGGAGCGACCTTTTTCCGGGAGCCCGACGTACTCCATCGGCTGCCCGGAGCACTTATCATGGTTGCAGGCGTTTTCTTTATCGCGGTTTTCGGGTAAGACCCCCCACCGATCTTGCCATCCCGGAGCCTTGCCATGACCCCTTACCGTTTTCTTCCCGATCTTTCCCCGGACGCCCTGGCCGCCAAACAAACCGAAGGCCTCAACTGGACTGTCCGGCATGCTTTCGCCGGTTCCCCGGTCTACCGTGAACGTCTGGCCGCCATGGGCTACGAGCCCGGCCAGTCCCTGACCCTGGACGATCTGACCCGGCTGCCCGTCACCACCGTCGAAGACCTGCGCCAGGGCTATCCCCTGCCCCTGCTCTCGGTCCCCGAGGAGCAGGTGGTCCGCATCCATGCCTCGTCCGGCACCACGGGCAAACGCAAAATCCTGGCCTACACCGCCCGCGACCTGGACACCTGGCAGAACCTGTTCGCCCGGTGCTACGAACTGGCGGGGCTGACCACCCTTGACCGGGTGCAGATCGCCGTGGGCTACGGCCTGTGGACGGCCGGAGCCGGATTCCAGCTCGGCTGCGAACGCTTCGGCGCCATGGCCGTACCGGTCGGACCGGCCAACATGGAAATCCACCTCCAGTTGCTGGAGGATCTGCGCCCCACCTGCCTCGGCGCCACCGCTTCCATGGCCCTGCTCATGGCCGAGGAAGTGCAAAAGCGCGACATGATCAAGCGCATCGGCCTCAAAAAAATCATTTTCGGCGCCGAGACCCACACGGCCAAGATGCGCCGGCGTTTCGAGAAATGGCTCGGTGTGGAGCACAGCTTCGACATCTCGGGCATGACCGAGCTCTACGGCCCGGGCATGGGACTCGAATGCACGGCCCACCAGGGCATCCACTACTGGGCCGACTACTACATCCTGGAGATCCTCGACCCGACGACCTTGCAGCCGGTCGGGCCGGGCGAAGTGGGCGAAATGGTCGTCACGAGCCTGGCCAAGGAAGCCGTGCCGCTGATTCGCTACCGGACGCGCGACCTGACCCGGATGCTGCCCGGCGACTGCCCGTGCGGACTCAAGCTGCCGCGCCACGACAAGATCGTCGGCCGCTCCGACGATATGTTCATTTTCCGGGGCGTCAACATCTACCCCGGCCAGATCGCAAGCGTCCTCGAAGGTTTCCGCGACGTGGACAGCGAATTCCAGATCCGGCTTTTGCGCAAGGACGGCCGCGACCAGATGGTGGTCAAGGTGGAACGCAAGGCCGTGGCCTCCCACGACCTGGACCAGAACCTGTCCGAAGCCATCTCCATCGAACTGCGCAAACACCTGCTCGTGCGCGGCTGGGTGGAAATCCTGCCGCCCGGCAGCCTGCCCCGCAGCTGCGGCAAGACCAAACGCGTCCTCGACGACCGTAACGGTATAGAGGATTAGGGAAAATAAGGGGGGAGACGCCTCCGGCGGCCAGGAGGGGCCGAGGGCCCCTCCTGGACCACCCCGATAAAAAAGGCCCTGGCGATCTGCCAGGGCCTTTTCGTTTTCCGTCGCAGGGGTCCGGGGGGATCATCCCCCCGGCCGCCGGAGGCATCCTCCCCTGCTCCCTGCGACGTCGCCGTCGGCCGCTCAGCCTTTGGCGTGCCGGGTCAGAAAGATATCGAGCTGGTTGGCGAAGGCTTCCCGGTCGCGGTTCCCGAGCGGCGGGGGGCCGCCGGTCACCACGCCGCCGCTGCGCAGTTCGTAGAGCAGGTTGCGCATGGCGAGCCGCCCCTGGATGTTGTCCTTGGTGTAGAGCTCGCCCCTGGGGTTCAGGGCATGAGCGTCCTTTTCGATGACCAGGGCGGCCAACGGGATGTCCGCCGTGATCACCAGATCGCCCGGCTCGACCAGCTCCACGATGGCCGCGTCCACCACATCGAAGCCCTGGCCCACCCGGATGGTGGCGATGAATTCCGACCGGGGAATTTGCAGGGTCTTGTTGGCCACCAGGGTCAAGCCGAGGCGCAGACGCATGGCCGCGCGAAACAGTATTTCCTTGATGGGATTGGGCAGCGCGTCGGCATCGGCGTAGATGTGCATGGGGTTTCCTTGGGCCAGCCACAGGGCGTCCGGAATGACGCAAAACGGGCGGCTTGCGCCACCCGTCCCTCTTTTGTCTCGCTTCTTTTCAGGGAGCCGGGGCGAGGATCAGGCCTCGTCGCTCTGAGGAGGGCTTTTCCGTTGGGGTAGGTCCAGGGAGGGACTCAGTCCCTCCCTGGCCGCCGGAGGCATCTTCCCTCCGTCTCTCCCTTACCCTTCACTAGACATTAAACAAAAAGTGCACGACGTCGCCGTCGGCCATGACGTAGTCCTTGCCTTCCTGGCGCAGGACGCCGGCGGCGCGGCATTTGGCCTCGGTTTCCAGGCGGATGTAGTCGTCGTAGCCGATGACCTCGGCCCGGATGAAACCGCGTTCGATGTCGGAGTGGATCTGGCCGGCGGCGGACGGCGCCTTGGTACCGGCGGCGATGGTCCAGGCCCGGACTTCCTTGGGGCCGGCGGTGAAAAAGCTGATGAGCCCGAGCGTGTGGTAGGCGAGCCTGGCCACCCGGTCGAGGCCGGATTCGGTCAGGCCGTAGGCGGAGAGGAATTCCTGGCGTTCGGCGTCGGAGAGCCCAGCCAGCTCCTCTTCCATGCGCGCGCACACCACGACCATCTCGGCGCCCCGGGCCTCGGCGATCTCGCGCACCTGCGCGACGAGCGGCGATTCCCCGGCCAGGTCGGATTCGTCCACATTGGCGCAGTAGATGACGCGCTTGGCCGAGAGCGGCCGGATTTCCTCGAACAGCGCCACCATGCCCGGCGCGTCCACTTCCGGCACCGAGGCGGCGGGCTTGCCGGCCATGAGATGGTCCATGAGCCGCTTGCCGGCCTCGATCTTGGCGATCATGTCCTTGTCGCGACTGCACTTGGCCTGCTTGGTCAGGCGGTCGAGGCGGGCTTCCAGGATCTGGGCGTCGGCCAGGATGAGCTCGGTATCGATGATGTCGATGTCCCGGGCCGGATCGACCGACCCGGCCACATGGACCACGTCCGGGTCGGCAAAGGCCCGGGCCACGTGGACGATGACCTCGGTTTCGCGGATGTGGGCCAAAAACTTGTTGCCCAGGCCTTCGCCCCGGCTGGCTCCGGCCACAAGGCCGGCGATGTCGGTGAAGCGCACCGTGGCCGGCACGATCTGGGCCGGGTTGACGAGCCGCGCCAGGGCGTCCAGACGCGCGTCCGGCACGGGCACGATGGCCACGTTGGGCTCGATGGTGCAGAAGGGATAGTTGGCGGCCTGGGCGTTTTGGGCCTTGGTGAGGGCGTTGAACAGGGTGGATTTGCCGACGTTGGGCAAACCCACGATGCCGACGGAAAGGGCCATGGGGGAAACCTCTTGCGGCGGCCGGGCCGCCGGATGGGGCCGACGGGCGCGGCCGGGTTAGCGCGAGGGCCGGGGCCGCCTGACGCGACCCCGGACACTTACTGCTTGATGTCCCGCGTGCGCAGGACGGTCTTTTCCAGAAAATGAATCAGCTCGTAGTCCGAAGCCAGGCGGGTGATCCCTCGGGACACGGTCTGGCTGAGCAACTTGTCGAATTCCGGCTCCACATCCGAACCGGAAAGCTTCCAGGTCGTGTCGGAGTCGTAGCGCCGGGTCATGGTCTGGCCGTTGTTGTCGGCGGTGACGGACAGGCTGGCCGTGGCCTTGGCGTTGAGCCCGGCGCCGGTCTGGGTCGGCTTGTAGGTCAGGTCGGTCAGCTCCACGGTCAGCGTACGCACCACGGCGTCGCTTTTGGGGGCCGGCACGAAGCCTTTCTCGAACAGGGCGCGTTCCACGGCCGTCTTGATGGCCGGAGCCGGATCGCAGGCCATGGTGAGCTTGCCGGAGACGGACGAGGTCGGGTTGCAAAGGCCAATGACCGGAGCGGAGCGGGCGTCGCGGACCACGACCGCAACCTTGACCCCATTGCCGAGGGTCTCTTTCTCCACGATGGCCGCAGGCGTGAGGGTGGCTTTTTGCCCGGCGCAGCCCGACAGCAGGCCGGCCAGGAGAACAAGGGCCGTAAAAACGGCCGACGCCGGATGGCGTCGGCCCAGTGTGCGAACGATCTGTTTCATGGTGCCTTCCAGCGGCCGCACTTGGCGGCTGACAGGCCCCGTGTCTACAGGACCTTGCCCAAGGCCGCAAGGGCGGCGGCATAGTCGGGCTCGTTGGTCACCTCCGGCACGAGCTCCATGTAGGTCACCTTGCGGGCGGCGTCGAGCACGAGCACGGCCCGGGACAACAGCCGCAGTTCCTTGATCAGCAGGCCGTAGGCCTGGCCGAAGGACGCGTCGCGGTGGTCGGACAGGGTGACGATGTTTTTGACGCCGGCCGCCTCGGCCCAGCGTTTCTGGGCAAAGGGCAGGTCCATGCTCACGACCAGGGCCTTGGCCTTGCCGGTCATGTTCTCCATTTCGTTATTGAACTTGCGGGCTTCCAGATCGCACACCGCCGTATCCAGGGACGGCACGGCAATGAGGATCAGGCCTTTTTCCGTGAAATCGGCCAGGCCGGCCGGGGCCAGTTCGTTGGTGAGAACCGAGAAGTTCGGGGCGGTGTCGCCGACGCCGACCGGATTGCCGGCCAGGGTGAGCCCGTTGCCCATGAATGTGATAAGACCAGTGCGCTCGTTCATGCGCGTTCCTCCTTATGGGTTGCGCCGCCCGCAGGGCGACCATTGCACGTTATGGCCCCCGAGCGTCCAGACGTCAACAGGGTAGCGCCCAAAGAGTCGGTTCGTAGCGCCATCGAAAAAACGCCCGCGCGGGGGGCGCATCCCTTGACAACGCGCCCCAGCGCGGCATGGTGCCGGAAAGGAGACCGCCATGCCACGACGCCTTACCCCCTGGTTTCTCGTCCTCGCTCTGGTCAGCTTCGCTCCGGCCGTCCGGGCCGCCGGTCCGTCCACCCCGGAGGAAGCGGGCCTGGTGGATATCACCAAGGTTGCGCCGGGAATCCGGCTCGACATCCGCTACGCCACGCCGAACAATTTCACCCATGTGGCCGTGTATCCGGCGGCACGTTGCTTCCTGCGCGCCCCGGTGGCCAAACGTCTGGCCAAGGTCCAGGCCGACCTGGAAAAGCAGGGCCTCGGACTCAAGGTCTACGACTGCTACCGGCCGTTTTCCATCCAGAAGAAGTTCTGGTCCCTGGTGCCGAACGAGGACTGGGTGGCCAAGCCCGTGGAAAAAGACGGCAAGCCAGTGACCGGTTCCAAGCACAACCGGGGCGCGGCCGTGGACCTGACCCTGGTGGACAAGGCCGGCAACGAAGTGCCCATGCCGTCGGGCTTTGACGATTTCACCGAAAAGGCCCGCCGCGACTACACCGGCGGCGATCCCGCCGCCCGGGCCAATGCCAAGCGCCTGGAAGCGGCCATGGCCAAGGAAGGGTTCGAGCCGCTGCCGAGCGAATGGTGGCATTTCGACGGCCCGGGCTGGAAGGACGACGACCTGCTCGACGTGCCCTTCAACTAGACGGACCGCGCAGCCTTTTCCGGTCTGGGGAGCAGGGGCAGATAGACATCGAACCGGCTCCCCTGACCGGGCGTACTTTCCACCAACACCGCCCCCCCGCAGCTCTTGACGATGCCGTGTACCGCGGCCAGGCCCATGCCCGTGCCCTGGCCGGGTTTTTTCGTGGTGAAAAACGGCTCGAAAATCCGCTCGCAGATGTCCGCGCCCATGCCATGGCCACTGTCCGTCACCCACAGCCGGGCATAGGGCCCGGGCTCAAGCTGGGACAAGGACTGGCCGGCGGCAATGCAGGGCCCGGCCGGTCGCGGCGGCTCGGGCACGGCTGTCAGCCCCACTTCCATGATCCCGCCCTCGGGCATGGCCTGGGCCGCGTTGAGACACAGGTTCATGAGCACCTGGTGCATCTGGGCCGGGTCGGCCTCCACGGTCAGGTCCAGCTCGGACACGCGCTGCCGGATTTCCACCCGCTGATCCACCAGGCCCCGGGCGAGCTTGATGGTCTCCTTGACCAGGGGCGTCAGCGGCAACGGCCCCACGGTGAGTTCGCCCTGGCGGCTGAAGGTGAGGAGCTGGCGCACGAGATCCCGGGCCCGCTCCGAGGCCCGCACCACGTCGGCCAGGGGCCGGCGCAGGGGGTCCTTCCAGGGGATGTCGGCCAGGATCATCTCGGTATTGAGCAGGATCGGGGTGAGGATGTTGTTGAAGTCGTGGGCCACGCCCCCGGCCAACACGCCGATGGCTTCGAGCTTTTCGGCCTGGCGCAGGCGTTTTTCCAGCCCGGTCTCGTAGGTCATGTCGCGCACGAGCATGATGTGGTTGACGATCTGGGTGGTGGCGTCGCGCACGGGCGAAATCAGAGCCTCGGCCACGGCCTCGCTGCCGTCCGGCCGCAATAGCCGCACCCGGCCCGACCAGCGCAAGCCCAGACCCAGCATCTTGCGCACCGACGGCGTCAGGAAAGGTGCCAAACGATCGCTCGGGCTCTCCCCTCCGGTCAGGGGGCCGACGATCTGGGTGAAGGCCGGATTGGCGTATTCCAAACGGAAGTCCCGGCCCACGATGACGAGTCCCTCGGCGCTCTGGTCCACGGCCGAGACGAGCAGCATGCGTTCGTCCTCGGCCCGCTTGCGGTCGGTGATGTCCCGGGCCGCGCCCTCCACCCGGCCGAGCCGTCCCCTGTCGTCCATGACCGCCCGGGCATTGACCGACAGCCAGGCCGTCCGCCCGTCCTGGCGCACCACCTGCATCTCGAAGTCATACACCCGGCCGTTTCGGGCCAGCTGGCGCAGAAATTCCAGCCGGTCCTCCTGCCTGGCCTGGATGCGGCGGAAAAGGTCCCCGGGCTCGCCGATGACCTCGTCCACCGAGGCATAGCCCAGGATGCGGGCCAAGGCCGGATTGCAAGCCACCATGTCCCCGTCCGGGCCGAACTGGAAGATGCCCTCGGCCGAATGCTCGAAGATGTCGCGATACTTGGCCTCGCTGCGCACAAGCTCCTGCTCCATGCGCCAATAGGCCGTGATGTCCCGTCCCACGGCCTGGTATTCGGCCAAGCGCCCGGCTGCGTCGAAAATCCCCCGGACGGTCCAGGTCAGGCAGCACTCCCTGCCCCCGGGCAGAAGCAGCAGTTGCCGAACGTCGCAGACCGGAGCGCGCGGGGTCAGCGCCAACAGGCGCCGGCGGACATCCTCGGCTTCGACCGTGTCCTGGCCGACCGGAAACTGCCGGCCCAGCAGGGCGTCGGACGTCTGGTCGTGCAGACGGGCCAGGGCGCGGTTGACGCAAACGTAGCGCAAGTCCGGCGAAAGGCGGCACACCAGCTCGGTCTGCTCCTCCACGATGGCTTGGTAACGCTGGCGGCTCTCGCGCAATTCCCGCTCGGTACGACGGTGGGCGGTGATGTCGGTGAACATGCCGCACAGGACCTCGACCTGGCCCTGGGCATCGAACAGGGGAAAGAGCGCAATGAGAAAAACGTGTTGCCGGCCCCGCACGGACACGGTGAATTCCTTTTCCACCGCCTCCTGGCCGGTCAACAGCTGCCGGGCAATCTCCCGGTACGGGGCCACGTATTCCGGTGTCAGGACCTTTTCGAAGCTTTGCCCCACGAGTTCCGACCGGTCAAAGCCGTAAAGCCGCTCATAGGCCGCGTTGACGTACAGAAAACGGCTTTCCCGGTCCACGACGAACACGGCCGAAACGGCATGTTCCAGGATGGCCGCCAGCCGGGCATCCATCCAATTGGCCCGGCGGACCTCGGCCACGCAGAGCACGCCTCCCGGAGTTCCGGCAGCGGCGGCCAGAGGCAGGCAGGACACGGTCACGGACGAGGAGGGTCCGGCCGTGACCAGCGGACAGTCCGGGCAGGGAACCGCCCGGGAACGCAAGGCCACATGGCACGGACGGGCCGGCGCGCCGTCCAGGATCTCACGGGCCCGGGCATTACCTGAAACCAGGGCCCGCTCCCGGTCGAAGACCGCCACCACCGCGTCCAGGTTTTCGACCAAGCCGTGCACCGGTTCCCGAGACAGATCGATCTTCCCCTCGCCGACCAGAAACCTGGCCAAGTCCAGGGGGGCTAACGACGGCACAGGTGCACCTCCAGCCCCCCCGCAAGGGCGAAGCCTCTCCGGCCCATTCCAAAATCTGTCCGTATCTTCGGGACATATGGACGCATCCATCCGCTCATGACAGGTTCCTCGACTCCATCATGGAGGCAACATAGCCGCGGCATTGGACCAAATGCAAGTTATATCCAAAAAAACAACGCGTTAGAGGCTGGATTTTCGTCACGGGAAAACGTAAGGGTGGTTTGGTGTCCAGGATGTGTGTCCGGCTGCCTATTGTATGGAAAAAGTACTGATCGTCGAGGACAGTAAAGTCTTCGCCCGCATCCTGATCCGCAGGATCGAAGACGAGTTGTTCTTTGATACCTGCTGGGCTTCCAATTTCGAGGAAGCCCGCTACCTTCTGGACGAAAATCCCGACGGCAACATCTATTTCGTGGCCCTGCTCGACCTGCACCTTCCGGACGCGGCCGACGGCCGAATCGTGGATTACGTCATTTCCAAGGGCATCCCGTCCATTGTCTTCACCGGCGATGTGGAAGACGCCGTGCGCGACCGCGTCTGGGCCAAGAAGGTCGTGGACTACGTGTCCAAGGAGTCGCCCGACAGCCTGGATTACCTGTGCTCCCTGGTCCGCCGCATTTCACTCAACAAATTCATCCACATCCTGGTGGTGGACGACTCCTCCACCGTGCGCAACCATCTGGTGCGGCTGCTTTCGGCCCACGAATTCATCGTGCACGAGGCGGGCGACGGTGACACCGCCCTGAACATTCTCGAACGCCATCCCGAAATCAAGGCGGTCATCTCCGACTACTTCATGCCGGGCATGGACGGGGTGGAACTCACCCGCCGCATCCGTCACCTGCACCACAAGGACCAGCTGGCCGTCATCGGCATCTCGGCCTACGGCAATTCCATCCTGTCGGCGCGTTTCATCAAAAACGGCGCCAACGACTTTTTGAACAAGCCCTTTTCCAGCGAGGAATTCTACTGCCGGGTGACCCAGAATCTGGAGATGCTCGAATACATCCAGAAACTGCGGGAAACCTCCATCCGCGATCCCCTGACCGGACTCTACAACCGACGCCATTTCTTCGAGGCCTCGGTGTGCTGCCACGCCCGCCTGGCCCAGGGCGAAGAACCCATGACCCTGGCCATGATCGATATCGACCACTTCAAAAACGTCAACGACACCTACGGCCACGCCGTGGGCGATGAAGTGCTCAAACACGTGGCCCACGGCCTGTCCAACCGCTTCCGCGGCGGTGACATGGTGGCCCGGCTCGGCGGCGAGGAATTCTGCGTGATCGCCCGGGGCCTCAGCGGCCAGCATGCCCTGGACGTCTTCAACGACCTGCGCAACAGCATCGAGCGCTCCAAGGCCAAAGCCGACCGCACCAACGTGGGCGTGACCATCAGCATCGGCATCTGCGACCGACCCCTGGGCTCCCTCGACGCCATGCTGGCCGCCGCCGACGCCGCCCTGTACAAGGCCAAACGCGCCGGCCGCAACCGCGTCATGTGGGCGGACTAGGCGGAGAAGGGAAAAAATGCCGACGACGGCCGGAAGGGGCAAGGCCCCGAACCATCCCGGCGGGAAACGCGGTTACCAGGCCCGGGGGCCGAGGCCGGTCAGGGCGCGGAAACGGTCCTCGACGGACCGCAGATAGGCCCGGGCCTCGGGCGTCTCGGCCGCCGGAGCCCAGGCGGCGAAATCCTTGTCCGAAACCGCCGCGTACGGGCCGGGTTTGGCCTCAAATGCCACCGTATCCGGCTCCAGGGCCAAAATGGCGTGCCAAACGCCCTCCACCACATCCACGGCCACGACGCCCCGCTCGCGGCTGAGCAGCACGCAATCCTCCGGCCCGAAATGCCCCGCGTCATCGAAAGCGATAAAGCCCAGACTGCCGGTCAGCAGCACGAACGATTCGGCCTTGGGCGGGGTCAGATGGCGATGGGGCCGGACATAGCTGCCCGGTTGCAACGCATTGAGCATGCGCTGCAAGGAAGCGGCATCAGTCTCGTGGAAACAGTGGATTTCCCGCCGACGGCTGTTGACGGCGGCATCGGCGGCCTTTTGGGCCACAAGCGCCGCGTCCACCACGGCGAACCGGTCATGCGCCGACCGGGTGGCCAGGGATGAAACGCGGCGCAGGAAAACGGTCATGGGAAGGTTAGCCGTGCAACGGCAACCCGGCGGCGATCAGGCGCTGATACGCGGCCACCAGCTGGCCGGACAGGCACATGTCGCGCAGCACGAAAGCCACCAGGATGATCCAGCCGCCCCAGCAGCAGACCTTCTGCTCGATGCCCTCGGTCTGGCCGCGCTGCATGTAAAAAAGCACGTAGCTGACAACAGCCAGCGGCAGCATGAGCCACCAGCGGATGGTGGTCGCCTCGAAGAACATAAACAGGATGAACAGGAACCCGAGCACACAGGCCACCTGGGTCATGCGGGAAAACGAGCCGCAGGGACAGCCGCACTTCTGATCGGACATGACACTCTCCTTCGTGGTTTGGCCCCCCTATAGCGTTCGGTCCGGCCCGCTGTCCAGGCCGTTACTCAGCCCAGAAACACGGACACGATGGTGGCCAGGCCAAGCAAGGCCGCGATCACGCCATTGAGGGTGAAAAACGACACGTTGATGCGCGAAAGATCATCCTCGGAAATGAGCCGGTGCTCCACAAGCAGCACCACCGCACACACCGCCCAGCCCAGATAGTACACACCCGAAAGCCCGGCCGCGTATCCGGCCAGCAGGAAAAAGAGCGCTGCGTCCGCATGGGCAAAGGCGGCCAACCGCAAGGCCCCGCCCACGCCGAACCGGACCGGCATGGAAGAAAGCCCCTGGCTGCGGTCGAAGTCCACATCCTGGCAGGCGTACAGCACATCGAACCCGGCCACCCAACACGTCACGCCGCACGCGAGCAGGATGGCCGGCACGGAAAACACCGGGTCCACGGCCAGCCAGCCGGCCACGGGCGCCAGTCCCAGCACCGAGCCCAGCGCGAAATGACACAGCCAGGTAAAGCGCTTGGTCAAACTGTAAAACGCCCCCCACACCAGGGCCACGGGCGCGAGCAGCAGGCACAGCCGGTTGAGCCCCCAGCAGGCGGCCACGAACACCACGGCGCAGGCAACCGTAAAAATCACAGCCTGCCCCACCCCCACCTCGCCCGTAACGAGCTCCCGGTGGTTCGTGCGGGGATTGACCCGGTCATAGGGCAGATCGGCCAGGCGGTTGACGGCCATGGCAAAGGACCGCATGGCCACCATGGCCACAGACAACAGCAGGAAGGCCCGCCAGCCCGGCCAGCCCCGGGCGGCCACGAACAGGCCGATATAGGCGAACGGCAACGCGAATACCGAATGCTCGACCTTCACCAACCGTGCCAGCGCGCCGATCATAGCGACTCCTTGTAGGAGGGAAGCGTGGAAGCGGGGGAGGAAACCCCTTTTTGCAAAAAGGGGTTTCCTCCCCCGCGCCCCCTCTTTCCCCAAAAACTCTTCAAGGGGGCCAGCCTCCCCCCTCTCCAATTGTCTCTTCCTCGCCCGGAGGGCGACGGCCACCGGTCGGCCGCAATCGCGGCGGCGTCAAGGCGCGCTTCGCGGCTTGTGCCGTCGCCGCGATTGCGGCCGAGCATCTGGCGGAACCGTGCGCAACCCTCGGGCTCTCCCGTCCAGGGGGTCCGGGGGGGATGATCCCCCCCGGCGGGTCCAGGGCAGCGCCCTGGCAGGGTCCGGGACAGCGTCCCGGCCGCCGGAGGCATTCTTCACCTCCCGCCCGCCTGGCCTCCCGCCAGCCCGCCACGTTCCCGGCTAGGCGCCGAGCGTCACCACGCCGTAGTTCTTCTTGCCCTTGCGAAGCAGGGCGATTTCGCCGCCGAGGAAATCGGCGGCTTCAAGCGGCCTGTCCTCACCGGACACGCGGACGTTGTTGAGATAGATACCGCCGGCCTTGATATCCTTGCGGGCCTGGGAATTGGACGGGCACAGCCCCAGATCGACGAGCAGCTTGGCCAGGGGCGGCACGGCGGCCAATTCCGGATACTTGCAGCCGGGCGCGGCCTCCAGGGCCGCCTTGAGGGTGGCCGGGTCCACGACCGTGAGGTCGCCGCCGCCGAACAAGGCCGCGGTCACGGCCTCGACCTTGGCCAGCTCGTCCGCGCCGTGGATCATGGTGGTGACTTCCCGGGCCAGGGTTTTCTGGGCCTCGCGCAGGTGGGGCCGCTCGGCCACGGCAACTTCCAGGGCAGCGATGTCGTCCTTGGACAAGTACGTAAAATAGCGCAGGAAGTTGGCCACGTCCCGGTCGTCGGCGTTGATCCAGTACTGGTAGAAGGCATAGGGCGAGGTCAGGGCCGGATCGAGGTAGATGGCGCCTTTTTCGCTCTTGCCGAACTTGGCGCCCGAGGCGGTGGTGATGAGCGGAAAGGTCAGGGCATAGGCCTGGCTGCCGGCCTTGCGCCGGATGAGTTCCAGGCCGGCGGTGATGTTGCCGAACTGGTCGCCGCCCCCGATCTGGAGCGTACAGCCCCGGGTCGCGTGCAGGTGATGGAAGTCGTAGGCCTGGAGCATCATGTAGCTGAATTCGGTGTAGGAGATGCCGGTCTCCTCCCGGGCGATGCGGGACTTCACCGAATCCTTGGCCAGCATGTAGTTGACCGTGAAATGCTTGCCGGTATCGCGCAGGAACTCGATGAGGGAGACTTCGCGAATCCAGTCGTAGTTGTTGACCGGGCTCACGGCCCCGGCCACGCCCTGGCGGTCGAAAAAGGCCATGGCCTGGGCCTTGATGCGCTCGGCCGAGGCTTCGATGACTTCGGCCGGCTTGAGCTGGCGTTCCTTGTCCTTGCCGCTGGGGTCACCGATGCGGCCGGTGGCGCCGCCGAGCAGGAACAGGGGCTTGTGCCCGGCCCGGGCGAAACGGGCCAGGGCCAGAAGCGGCACGAGATTGCCAATATGCAGGCTGTCGGCCGTGGGATCGAAGCCGCAGTAGAGCACGCGGCCGGGGGTGGCGAGATGCTCGCGCAGCCCCGGTTCGTCGGACGTCTGATGCACGAGGCCGCGCCAGGCGAGTTCGTCGAAGATATTCAAGGGAAAACCTTTTCGCGTTAGGCGTTACGGGACCCCCCAGGGGGCGTCCCGGAAAAGGAGCGCACGCCGGCGGCAGACGCCGCGACCGCCCCTGCGCCGCCTAGGCAGCGCACCGACAAGTCCCCGGCGCCCGGCCCGACCAGGCTTCCAGCGCCGGTTAGAACGCCTTGGGACTGACCTTCGGCGTATCCGTGGAGGACTTGCGCAACACTGGCGGCTTGCCGGCGATCTTTTCCAGCTCGGGCAGGGTATTCGGCGTCATTGTGTAGACATCCACCAGAACGTTCAGCATGAACGTACCGTTCTGAATGCCCGTTTCGATGCGGGGGGCGTAGCCGTTGCGTTGCAGCTTGGAGCGCAGGGCATCGGCCTGGCGCGAATCGCTGAACGAGCCGACCAGATAGGTGTCATGGGGCCGTTGCCAATCGTAGACCTTTTCGTCACCGCAACCGACCAGGGCCACGGTCAGGCCCGTCAGGCACAAGGCCAGGAAAAACGCACGCCACATGCTGCAGGAACCTCCTACGGTTTGGCCGCGGCACCGCGGCGCTGCTTGTCGTTGTATTCGATGACCTCGGTGCGACCATTCTGTTTCTCGGTGACAAGCAGCAATTTGTCGCCTTCCACATTGATGTTGAGGACCCGGGAACATTTGTTGACATCCGGGGTCACGGCATAGGTCTTGTCCGCGCCCACGGTGACGAGGTCATAGGTGATGGGGCAGGAGGTGTCGCCCACGCCATGGCGGATGAGCACGGCATCGTAGCCGTCGGCCGGTTCGCCTACGCTCATGTAGGACTGGGCGGTGAGGGCCGCACCGGCGGACTGGTGGATGACCTTGCCACCCAAAAGGACCTGGGAATTGCCGCCGGAGCGGATGACTTCCAACGGGCCGCCCACGGTCATGTAAATGGCGGTGCGCTCGGCTCCGGCAAAACCGGCCGTGGCGACACAACAAACGAACAGGACAGCCCCTGCCAGGCTGGCGATACGGGTCATGGTTTCCTCCGGCCTGACGGCCTCTCAATCGCCTTTCACGGCATGCCGCCAGGAAGCAATCTGTACGGCCTTGCCCGTGGCGGCGTCAACATCCAGCAACGCGCCCTGGAGCGCCACCGGGGACCGGGACACCGTGAACCGGTGGGCCAGGCCTGTGCGGTAGCGGGCAATGACGTTGTCCGGGTCCATGCCGATGACCGAGAGTTCGGGGCCGGTCATGCCGCAGTCGGTGAGGCTGGCCGTGCCCCGGGGCAAAATCTGGGCGTCGTTGGTCAGCACGTGGGTATGGGTGCCGCACAGGGCCGTGATGCGGCCGTCGCAGGCAAAGGCCAGGGCACGTTTTTCCGAGGTGGCCTCAGCGTGGAAATCGAGCAGCCGGATGGGCACGTCCCCGGGTAACTGGTCGAGGATGGCCTCGGCGGCCCGGAATGGACAGTCCACGGCCTCCATGAACATGCGCCCGAGCAGGTTCAGCACGGCAAAAGGCGGCTTGTCGGCCGGCCGGTACACTCGCCAGCCCACCCCGGGCGCGCCCGGGGGATAGTTGGCCGGCCGCAGCAGGCGGTCGGTGGTCTCCATGAACGGCCCGATATCGGCGTGGCGGAAGATGTGGTTGCCGCCGGTCAGAACATCAATGCCGCTGCCGAGGAGCTGGCGGGCATCCTTGGCGGTCAGTCCCAGACCGCCCGAGGCGTTCTCGCCGTTGGCCACCACGAGGTCGAGTTCCAGATCGCGCCGCAATTGGGGCAGGTGGCCGTGGATGGCGGCCCGGCCGGGACGGCCCACGATGTCGCCGAGAAAAAGGATGCGCATGGGAATTCGCCTGTGGCTTCGGGGTGGTTGAGGTTGTCGCGGCCTGGCCCTGGCCCGGAAACGGCGTCGGGGACGCGAAGGCGCGTCCCCGAACCGGCAATAGTCGCTGCGCTACCCGGGACCGGCCCGGGGCGCGGCTATTTGGCGAAGCCCACGGCCCGCTTCTCGCGGATGACCGTGACCCGGATCTGGCCGGGATAGGTGAGGTTTTCCTCAATGCGCTTGGAGATATCCTTGCACAGCAAAAACGTCTTGTCGTCGTCGATCTGCTCGGAATCGACCACCACCCGGATCTCCCGGCCGGCCTGGATGGCATAGGCCTTGGCCACGCCGTCGAAATCCAGGGCCAGGTTCTCGAGTTCCTCCAGGCGCTTGACATAGCTTTCCAGGAGTTCCTTGCGCGCGCCGGGCCGGGCGCCGGACAGACTGTCCGCGGCCTGGACCAGGATGGCCAGCACGGACTTGGGCGGCACGTCCTCGTGGTGGGCCTGGATGGCATGGAGGATATCGGCCGGCTCGCCGAACTTCTTGGCCAGGTCGGCGCCGATCAGGGCATGGGGGCCTTCGATCTCGTGGTCCACGGCCTTGCCGATATCGTGGAGCAGGCCGGCCCGCTTGGCGCGCTTGACGTCGAGACCGAGCTCGGCGGCCATGATGCCGGCCAGGGTGGCCACTTCCAGGGAGTGCTGGAGCACGTTCTGGGAGTAGCTGGTGCGGTACTGGAGCTGGCCCAGGAAGCGCACGAGCTCGGGATGGATGCCGTGGACGCCGGAGTCGAAGGTGGCCTGTTCGCCGACCTCGCGCACCTTGACGTCGAGTTCCTGCTCGCACTTTTTAACGATGTCCTCGATGCGGGCGGGATGGATGCGGCCGTCGGTGATAAGGCGTTCCAGGGCCATCTTGGCGATCTGGCGCTTGAGCGGGGAAAACGCGGACAGGATGACGGTCTCGGGCGTATCGTCGATGATGAGGTCAACGCCCGTGGCCGCTTCCAGGGCCCGGATGTTGCGGCCCTCGCGGCCGATGATGCGGCCCTTCATCTCCTCGGAAGGCAGAGTCACGGCCGTGACGGTCTGCTCGGCCACGAAATCGCCGGCATAGCGCTGGATGGCCAGGGCCAGGATCTTCTTGCTGCTCTTGTCGGCGGTCTCCCGGGCCTCCATCTCGATCTGCCGGATCATGCGGGCCGATTCGTGGCGGGTCCGGGATTCGGTCTCCTCCATGATCTGCTTTTTGGCCTCTTCCATGGTCAGGCCGGCGATTTCCTGGAGCCGTTTGTCGTGTTCGCCGGCCAGGGCGGCGAGCTCCTCGGACTTCTCCTCCAGCTCCCGTTCCTTGCCGGTCAGACGCTTTTCCACGGCGAGCAGATCGGTTTCCTTCTGGACGATCTGTTCCTGCTTTTCCTCCAGGCGTTCGCGGCGGCGCAGGATCTGGTCCTCTTTTTCCTCCACGGACTGGGTCTTGTCGCGGAATTCGCGTTCCAGGTCCTGTTTCTGGCGGAACAGTTCGTCCTGAGCGGCCAGGATCACTTCCTTTTTGTGGGCCGAGGCTTCCTTGCGGGCCTCGTCGAGGATGCGCTCGGCCAGGGTCTTGGCCTCATTGAGCGTCTTTTGGGAAATCCATTTGTCGATGTAATAGCCGGCGGGCAGTCCGAGGCCCAAGCCGACAATTCCCATGAATATGGTCGAAAATTCCATGCAAGCTCCCATTGCGGGCGGACATCGGCGGGGACCAACGTCAAGGAGCCGGATTGTAAGGTAATCCGGGGAGCAAACATGGCAATTGCCACAGGGGCATGGCGCGAACAGTCAGTCCGGGAACGCGCAGTCCAGGCGGCCATGCGACCGCAACGGCGTTATGAAAGCCCCAGAGCGCCGTGTCATCGATTCTTTTGAACCTTGGCAACCAAGGTGGACACCACTGTTTGACCTTAAGGCCCCCCGAAAGACTCGGGTACGCACACCGGCCACTCGACGCAGCATCCTATTTTTGAGTATCGGCTCAAAAATAAATCAATGATCACGCACACCCCAGGGAGAATTCTCCCGACCGTCCCACGGACGGCATCTATCAATCTATCTTGTGCAACAGCCGCCCGGCCCGTTTTTGCAGGGCTTCGAGCCGCTGGTTCGACACGATCACATCATCGGCCAGACCCAAGGCGACAAAGGCCAGCAATTTCTCCTTCCCGAGAGTTTTCCCGCCTGCCTGCAGCATGTTATATCGTTGTTCCACCAGTTCCTTGGCGGAGGCGACGCGTTCAGCTTCCGCGTCCGTCTTGAACGACAGCTCCAAGCCCAATATGGACAACGTATAACTGGGCATCGACTAACCGGTCGATTCCGGGCAGCCCCACGGGCCTGGCCGGGAATCAGGCATCCAGTTCCTCCTGCAGTTTTTGCAGGAGGCTGTCGATCCGCGTGGCCACGGCTTGCTTGTCCTGGCCCAATTTGGCCAGTTCCGCCTTCAAGGCCTCGTTTTCTTCTTCCAAGGCCTTTTTGCGGGCCAGGAGCCGGTCCACGCGTTCTTCCAGTGTATCGAAAATATCCATGTCAAAATTCTATACCCGTTCCCGGTAAATTGCAAGCCGACGCCTTACCGACGCTGCTTCGTCACCTGTCTCCCGCGGCCGATGCCCAGGCCCCCGTCCGGCACGTCCTTGGTGATGACCGAGCCCGCACCGATCAGCGCGCCGGCCCCGATGGTCACCGGCGCGACCAGGGAACTGTTGGAACCGATGAACGCCTTGTCGCCGATGGTGGTTTTGTGCTTGTTTTTGCCGTCATAGTTGCAGGTGATGGTGCCGGCGCCGATATTGGCGTCCGCGCCCACCACGGCATCGCCGAGATAGGTGAGATGGCTGGCCTTGGACCCGGCCCCGAGCACGGATTTTTTCATCTCCACGAAATTGCCCACCCGGGCCTCGTGCTCCAGCACCGCACCCGGGCGCAACCGGGCATAGGGTCCGACCTGGCAGGCAGGGCCGACGACCGCCCCTTCCAGATGGCAAAAGGAATGCACCCGGACATCCGGGCCAATGACCGTATCGCGCAACACGCCATGGGAAGCGATGACCGCGCCGGCGGCAATGTCCGTGCGCCCGTACAGTTCCAACGGCCCGCACAGATCCACGCCCGGGGCGATGGTGACCTCGGGCCCGATGCGTACCGCCTCCCGGGCCCGGATGATGACGCCGGCCTCCAGATGCGCAGCCACGATCCGCCGGGTCAGCACGTCCTCGGCGGCCACGAGCTCGGCCGGGGTGTTGATACCGAGATAAGCGGTGTCCGGCCCCCGATTGACGGCCAGGACTGCAAGACCGGCCGCCTGGCCCAGGGACACGAGATCGGTGATGTAGTACTCGCCATTGGCGTTGGCGTCGGTCAGGCGCGACAGCAGCGGCTCCACCGCGGAAAGGCGCAGCAGATAGGCGCCGGCATTGACCTCGCCCGTGACCGGCCCGTACACGGCCGCATCGTAGTCCTTGGCCTCGACAATGGCCACGGCGCCGTCCTGGCCGCGCACGACCCGGCCATAGCCGCCGACCTCGGGAACTTCGATGGTGACAAAGGCCAGGTCGGCCCGGGCCGAAAGGGCCTCCCGCACAAAAGCGTCGAGGCTCGCCGCCGTGACCAAAGGCGCGTCGCCATTGACCACCAGCACGTATTCGAAACCGGCCTCGACCAGGCGCGGCCAGGCCGTGACCAGGGCATGGCCGGTGCCGCGCTGCTCGGCCTGGAACACGAACCGCTCCCGCCAGTCCGGGAACGCCTCTTCCACGGCATCCGCACCATGGCCCACAACTACCAGGACCTGTTCCCGGCAGACCGCGCCCAAGGCTTCTAGTCCGTACCATAACAAGGGACGGTCGAGCAGCCGGGCCAGCACCTTGGGTGCCCCGGTCTTCATACGCGTTCCCTTGCCCGCAGCCAGGACAAGCGCGCCCACCTGATCTCGCATGGTCACTCCCAGACCGCCCCAGGCGATCGTCTCTTGATGTTACTGGCCGACCGCTCAGCGCGAATGGCTGCCCATGGCCGCCATCTTCCCGGGCAAGCCGGCCTCTCCATGGATCTTGATGCGGGAAATGGCCCGCTGCAAGGCGGCCTTGGCCCGGGCATGGTCCAATTGTTCCTGCTGGGCGGCTTGCAACCTGGCCAGGGCCCGTTCCCGAGCCCGCATGGCCCGGGCCACGTCGATCTCCTCGGGCAGCTCGGCCGCCTCGGCCAGGATCAGCACCCGCTCGCCGGTGATTTCGGCAAAACCGCCGGAAATAAAGACATAGTGCACCGCTCCATCCACGTGGTAATGCAGGGAACCGACCTGCAAGGCGGTCAGGAAGGGAATGTGATGGGGCAGGATACTGAAGTCGCCGTCCACCCCCGAGGCCGTGACGGAGGCCACCTGCCGGGAGAGCACCTGGCGATCCGGGGTCACGATGTCAAGTTGCAGAGTCGAAGCCATGAAACATACCTCCAGAAGGGTTCTGCCGCATCCGTCACAAGGGTCTTTCTAGCAGAAAAACAGCGCTGCGTAAAAGAGCGCGCGGGCACGAAAAAAACGGGCGGTTCCGTGGGGAACCGCCCGTTGTGACAGCCGGAGCCGTCGGATGGTCTAGTGCGCCAGGGAACCGGCGGCGCTGGCGGACTCGCGAACCTTCATGCGGTACAGGGCCCGCTGCATGGCGGCCTGTGCCCGGGCGAAGTCGACCTTCTCCCGTTCGCGTTCCAGACGCTGCTTGGCACGGTCCTGGGCTTTTTTCGCCCGCTCCACGTCGATGTCCTCCGGTCGCTCGGCCACTTCGGCAAGAATGGTGACCTTGTTCCCCGAAACTTCGGCGAAGCCGCCGGAGACGAAGACGTAGTTCGCCTTCCCGCCCAGCTTGTACATCAGGCTACCGATGCCAAGGGCGGACAGGAACGGGATGTGGTTGGCCATGACGCCGAATTCGCCCAAAAGGCCCGGCGCGCCCACATAATCCACGTCCTGGGACAAGACGAGCTTGTCCGGGGTGACGATTTCAAGGAGGAGTTGGGCCATGGCGTTTACCCTTTCGCAGCCTTTTCAACGGCCTCGTTGATGTCGCCGACCATGTAAAAGGCGCCTTCGGGAATATCGTCGTGCTTGCCCTCGATGATTTCCTTGAAGCCCTTGACGGTGTCTTCGAGCTTCACATAGCGGCCTTCCTTGCCGGTGAACTGGGCGGCAACGAAGAACGGCTGGGACAGGAAGCGCTGGATCTTACGGGCCCGGGCCACGGTGAGCTTGTCTTCGTCAGACAGCTCGTCCATGCCCAGAATGGCGATGATGTCCTGGAGGTCCTTGTACTTCTGGAGGATCTGCTGAACTTCGCGGGCCGTGTTGTAGTGGTCCGCGCCAAGGACCAGCGGGTCCAGGATGCGCGAGGTGGAATCGAGGGGATCCACCGCGGGGTAGATGCCGAGCTCGGCGATCTGACGCGAAAGGACCAGCGTGCCGTCCAAGTGCGAGAACGTGGTGGCAGGCGCGGGGTCGGTCAAGTCATCGGCGGGCACGTAAACGGCCTGGACCGAAGTGATGGAACCCTTCTTGGTGGAGGTGATGCGTTCCTGCAGACCACCAAGGTCGGTGCCCAGGGTCGGCTGGTAACCGACGGCGGAGGGCATGCGGCCGAGAAGGGCGGACACTTCGGAACCGGCCTGGGTGAACCGGAAGATGTTGTCGATGAACAGCAGCACGTCCTGGCCTTCCTCGTCACGGAAGTACTCGGCGCAGGTCAGGCCGGTCAGAGCGACGCGGGCACGGGCTCCGGGGGGCTCGTTCATCTGGCCGTAAACAAGGCAGGCTTTGCCCAGAATGTCGGCTTCTTTAAACTCGTTATAGAGGTCGTTGCCCTCACGGGTACGCTCACCAACGCCGGCGAACACGGACAGACCGCCGTGGTGCTTGGCGATGTTGTTGATCAGCTCCATGAGAATAACGGTCTTGCCGACGCCGGCGCCGCCGAACAGGCCCATCTTACCGCCCTTGGGGAAGGGGATGAGCAGGTCGACGACCTTGATGCCGGTTTCGAGCAGCTCGATGCTGGTGGACTGATCCACGAAGGACGGCGCCGGACGGTGGATCGGCCACGTGGCCGAGGCATCGACCGGGCCCATTTCGTCCACGGGACGGCCGACGACGTTGAGGATGCGGCCCAGGGAGCCCTTGCCGACGGGCACGCTGATGGGCGAACCGGTGTCGACGGCAGCCATGCCGCGCACCAGACCGTCGGTGGAATCCATGGCGATGCAGCGCACCACGTTGTCACCCAGGTGCTGGGCGACCTCGACCACGAGGTCGGTGGCGTATTCGTTGTTGGAGTTCTTGATTTCGAGGGCGTTTAAGATACTCGGCAGTTTGCCCTCAGGAAACTCGACGTCGAGAACGGCGCCGATGACCTGCACAATTTTTCCGACATTTCCGCTTGACGCGCTCATTGTATGGTGCCCCCTTGGTTATCCCTTGAGTGCTTCGGAACCGCCGACGATGTCCATCAGCTCCGTGGTGATGGCCGCCTGCCGCGCCTTGTTGTAGACCAGGGTCAGCGAATTGACGAGGTCGTCGCAGTTCCTGGTGGCATTGTCCATGGACCGCATGCGGGCGGCATGTTCGCTGGCCGAAGTGTCGAGCAACCCGCGGTAGATCTGGACATTGATGAACCGGGGCAGAAGCTCGGCGAGCAAGCCCTCGACCGACGGTTCGTAGATGTACTCGGCCTTGGGTCCGGCGGGTTCCGACTCCGCGCCGGCCTCGGCCGGGGACAGCGGCAGCACGGGCAGCAGGGTGGCTTCTTGCCGGGCAAGGCTGACAAACTTGCCGAAGGCCATGGTCACTTCGTCATAGGTGCCGCCGACGTAGCCACCAATGACCTCGGCGCCGATGCGCGAAGCCAGGGTGAAGTCGAACGACCCCATTTCGTTGACGTAAGCGGCCACGATCTCGAACTCAGACCGCTTGAAGGCATCGCGCGCCTTGCGGCCGACGCACAGGATCTTGACGGACTTGCCCTCGGCGGCCTTGGCTCTGGCAACCTTGAGGGCGGCCTGGGCGATGTTATGGTTGAAGGCGCCGCACAGCCCGCGGTCCGAGGTGATGACGAGCAAAAGCACCGTCTTGACCTCTTCCCGGGCCTCCAAGAGCGGATGCACCGAAGGATCGGCCCCCTTGGCCAGTTCTCCGAGCATTTCGTAGAACTTGTCGGCATAGGGGCGGAACCGCTCAATGCGCGCCTGGGCATTGCGCAGCTTTGCCGAGGCCACCATGTTCATGGCCTTGGTGATCTGCTTGGTCTTTTTGACCGCGTTGATCTTTATCTTGACGTCTTTGAGCGCAGGCATGGCTCCCCCTTTTGACCTGGCTTGGCATTCCCGGACAGCCGCGCCCCGGACCCGTCAGACGGGCGCGGTTGTCCGATTTCAAAAAAACAGGTCTGTTTTTTCGAAATTGCCGCTAGGCCTTGAAGCCCTTCTTGAACTCCTCGATGGCCGCGCCCATTTTGGCGATCAGCCCGTCGTCAAGCTTTGCCTTGTCCTTGATCTCGGCCAGGATGTCGCTTTTCACGTTGTGGAAGTACTCCTGGAGCCCTTCCTCGAACTTACGCACGGCCTCGACCGGGACATCGTCCATGAAGCCGCGGGTGCCGGCGAACAGGGAAATCACCTGCTCCTCAACGGCCATGGGCTTGTACTGGGGCTGCTTGAGCAGTTCCACCATGCGCATGCCGCGGTTGAGCTTGAGCTGGGTGGCCTTGTCCAGATCGGAACCGAACTGGGCAAAAGCGGCCAGTTCGCGGTACTGGGCGAGGTCCAGGCGCAGCGTGCCGGCGACCTGCTTCATGGCCTTGACCTGGGCGGCGCCGCCGACGCGGGAGACCGACAGACCGACGTTGATGGCCGGACGGATACCGGCGTTGAACAGGTTCGGTTCCAGGTAGACCTGGCCGTCGGTGATGGAGATGACGTTGGTCGGGATGTAGGCCGACACGTCACCAGCCTGGGTCTCGATGATGGGCAGGGCGGTCAGGGAACCGGCTCCCAGAGCGTCGGAGAGCTTGGCCGCGCGCTCGAGCAGGCGGGAGTGCAGGTAGAAGACGTCGCCGGGGTAGGCTTCACGTCCGGGGGGGCGGCGCAGCAGCAGGGACATCTGGCGGTAGCTGACGGCCTGCTTGGAAAGATCGTCGTAGATGATCAGGGCGTGACGGCCGCCGTCGCGGTGGTACTCAGCCATGGTGCAGCCGGCGTAGGCCGCCATGAACTGCAGGGAGGCCGGCTCGGAGGCGGTAGCCGAAATGATGGTCGTGTAGTCCATGGCGCCGTAGCGACGCAGGGTCTCGGCGACCAGGGCCACGGTGGACTTCTTCTGGCCGATGGCCACGTAGAAGCAGTGCACGTCCTGTCCCTTCTGGGCCAGGATGGCGTCCAAGCAGACGGCGGTCTTGCCGGTCTGACGGTCGCCGATGATCAGCTCGCGCTGGCCGCGGCCGATGGGGGTCATGGCGTCGACGGCCTTGAGGCCCGTGTACATGGGCTGGTGGACCGATTTGCGCGCGATGATGCCCGGGGCCTTGATCTCGACGTTCCGGGTTTCCTTGGCTTCGATGGGTCCCAGACCGTCGATGGGGTTGCCCAGGGGGTCGATGACGCGGCCGGTGACGGCTTCGCCGACGGGCACCGAGAAGATCTTGCCGGTACGCTTGACCGGGTCGCCTTCTTTGATGTGGGTGTCCTCACCAAGAAGGGCCACACCGACGTTGTCCTCTTCCAGGTTGAGCACCAGACCCATGACGCCGCCCGGGAATTCCAGAAGCTCCATGGACATGGCGTTTTGGACGCCATAGACACGGGCGATCTGGTCACCGACGGACAGCACCGTACCGGTCTCGCTCATTTCCACGCGGGACTCGTAGTTTTGGATCTGCTGTTCGATGATCTGGCTGATCTCTTCCGCTTTAATTTGCATGGCCCTACTCACCCCTCTTGATTTGTTCTTTCAATATGTCGAGCTGGGCGCGCAAGCTCGCGTCCAGCACCTTGTCGCCGACCTTGAGGAGCACGCCGCCGAGGATGGCGGGATCGACGGCAAAGGACAGCACCAGCTTTTTGCCGGATTGCTTTTCGAGTTTGGTCTTGATCTGATCCTGTCTGGCGTCGGTGAGCGCGTAGGCGGTCACGAACTGGCCGCGCAGGACGCCTTCGGCCTCGTCGAGCAGGAGGCGGTAGAAGGCGGCCACGTCGAGCACGGACGACAGACGATCCTTATCGGCCAGAAGCGACAGGAAGTTGGCGACCATGGGCTTAAGGGAAAGCTTGCCGAGCACCCCGGCCAGCACCGCCTTTTTGACATCGGCGGTGATGATGGGGTTGGCGAACACCTTAAGCAGCTCCGGGGACGTCTTGAGGACCGAGGCAAACGCCTCGAGATCCTTGCCGTACTCCGCCGGGGCCTTCTTGCCGGCCTTCTTGGCCAGCGCGAAGAGCGCCTTGGCGTACCGGCGCGCGACGATGTTGCCGGTCAATTGAACACCACCTTTGTTAAGTATTCATCCACAAGCTTTTCCTGATCCTTGTCGGTCAGCTTCTTCTGCAGCATGGTCTTGGCGGACTCGACCACGGCATCGGCGATCTCGGACCGGATCTTTTCCACGGCGGCCCGGGTCTCGGCGGCGGCGGCGGACACAGCCTGCTCGCGGATCTGGACGGCCTTGGCTTCGGCGGCGGCGATGATGGCGTCGCGCATTTTCTCGCCCTGCTGCCGATACTCGTCCTCGATGCGCTTTTTCTCGGCGGCGAGGTTGCTGATGGAGGCCTCGATGTCGGCCAGCCGCTTGGCGGCGTCGGCCTTGCGACCGTCAAGATCGGCCATCTGGTTTTCGATCTGGGTCACGCGACCCCGAAAGAAGCCCACGATCTTTTTGCCGGCCAGCTTGGCGATGACGCCGAAGACCAGGACGAAGTTGACCACCCGGAAGAGGAAATCCTTCCAATTGAGCCCATGCTCGGCATGTTCGGCATCGCCCGACGCGTACGCCAGGGTGGCCAAGCCGAGGACAAAGGCCACGGTGGCGACGAGGTGGAGCCTTTTCAATTGAACCCTCCCTTTCCTTGAGAAATCCACGAAACCCCCCAGGCCCTAGGCCGCGCCGGAGAGCACCTTGGCCATTGCCTTGGACGCCAAGGCCGCCACACCGGCTCCAAGCGCCTTTTTCGCCGTCGCGCTTTGGGCGGCGATGTCCGCACGGGCAGCCTGAAGCCGACCGGCCGCATCCGCGGCGGCGGCGTCAAGCAGGGCCTTTTCCTGGGCCTGCCCCTCGGCCTTCATTTCCAGACGACCGGCCGTGGCCTGCTGCCGCGCCAGGTCGAGCGCCTTTTCGTAGTCCGCGAGCTTGGAGTCGGCGGAACCGGTGAACTGTTCGATCTCACCCACCTGGGCGGACACGAACTCGGCCCGCTTCTTGAGAATGCGCCGAATGGGCCCGATGAGAATGACGTTAAGGAGGATCAGGATGAGCAAAAAGTTGACGAACTGCACAAAAAATGTGGCGTTAAGGTCAATCATCGGCACCCTCCGGGAGGTTGTGAAAATTTTTGCAAAGTCAGCAAGCGGCTGTAGCGAATTTGGGCCGGCCTGTCCAGCCCTTTTTGACAAAAAACGTCCTGCCCCCAGGTCGGCAAACCCGCTCCGCGCCTGTCTCCACGCCCCGTTACTCCCCAGTTTCCCCGGCCAGCATGGCCGGTGCGCCAACCGTCACGGTCACCGCCGGTTCCGGGGTCATGACCACGTCCCCATCCAGCCGTCCGCCCTCCTCCACCACCAGGGCCGGCGTGCGCACGGTCCCTTCCAGGCGGCCGGCGGCATGCACCACGACCTTGGCGCTGGCGGTCACCTCGGCCGCCACCTGCCCGTCACAGGCCAGCTGGCCCACGGCGACACGCCCCGAAACCCGGGCGCTCCGTCCCACCACCAGCATTCCGGCGGATTCGATGTCCCCGTCGAATTCCCCGTCGATGCGCACCACGCCCTCAAAGGCGAGATGGCCGCGGAAGACCGTGCCCGCGCCCAGGAAGGCATTGATGTCGTGCTTGCCCATGACCCTCTCCAGTGACCGGCGCGACGCACCGCCCCTGCGTGCCGGGCCCGCGTCCCACTCAGCCTTTCTTGAACAGAAAGCGCCGCATGGAGACGTTGAGCACGATGCCCACAAGGGTGAAGTTCACGATGGTGGCGCTGCCCCCGTAGCTGATAAAGGGCAGGGGGATGCCAACGACCGGCATGATGCCGAGCACCATACCCATATTGATGAGGATTTGCCAGAAGAAATAGAAAAATACCCCGGCGGCCAGATAGCTGCCGAAGCGATCCTTGGCGTTGCGGGAAACGATGTAAAACTGCAGCAGGAAGAAGCAAAACAGCGTGAGCAACACGATGTCACCCACGAACCCCCACTCCTCGGCGAACACGGCCAGGGCGAAGTCGGTATGCTTCTCCGGCAGGTAGCGCAACTGGCTCTGGGTGCCTTCCAAAAAGCCCTTGCCCCACATCTGGCCCGAACCGATGGCGATCTGGGACTGGATGATGTGGTAGCCGGCGCCGAGCGGATCGCGCTGGGGATCGAACAGGGTCAGGATGCGGCCCTTCTGGTAGGGCTTGAGGAAAAACCAGCCGCACGGCAACAGCACGGGCATGGCCACGACCAGGGTCTTGAACACCGGCCCGGACAACCCCCGAAAAAGGATCAGCCCGCACACGAGCAGCATCACGTTGAGCCCCGTGCCCAGGTCCGGTTCCACGATGATAAGCAAGGCCACGGGCATGGTCACGGCCAAAATGCCGGCCAGATCGAGCCAGCCCAGGCGGTCCTGGCGCTTGGACAGGATTTTCGCCGCCAAGAGCAGGATGGCGATCTTGGCCAGCTCGCTCGGCTGGAAGGCATAGCCGGCAATGGGCAGCCAACGCTTGGCCCCGGACACGGTCTTGCCGGCCACGAGCACGAGGATGAGCAGCACCACCGTGAGGATGACCAGGGGCCAGGCCACCGTGGCCAGATGCTTGTAATCGAACAGGACCATGGCCAGCATGCAGAACAAGCCGCCCAGGCCCCAGATGAGCTGCTTGTTGTAAAACGGCTGCAGGGACAGCTCGTCACCCATGCGAAAGCCGCTGGCCGAATACAGGTTGAGCACGCCGACCCCGAACAGGATGGCCGTGAGCCCGATCAGGGGCCAGTTGATGCAAAATACGAGGCGGCGGTCGAACGGCATGGGGGGGTCAGATCCTCACTTGGCGATCAATCGCCGACTTCGCCGGTCTCGGCGGCCGGTTCCGGCACCGTGCCATCGGCCGGAGCCGGGGCGGCCGGACGCGGCGTCCTGGGCGGGGCCGGACCGAACAATTGTTCGTACACCTTGCGCACGATGGGGCCGCAGATCTCGCCGCCATGGCCACCGTGCTCCACCAGGCACACCACCACGTAGGCCTTGCCATCCTTCTTGCCCCAGCTGGCGAGCCAGGCATGGTCGCGCTGCTCGTAGGGCATGGACTTGGCCTTGGCCCGCACATCGGCGTTGATGAGCTTGACCACCTGGGCCGTACCGGTCTTGCCGCCCGCGACAACATCCGGGCGGTACAGGGATTTGGCCGTGCCGTGTTCCACCGTGGACACCATGGCGTCCACGATGACTTGGCGGTCGGCATCCTTGAGGGGCAGGGACGCATCCACCTGGGGCGGATCGGTCTCCACCAGCTCCGGCTTCATGAGTTTGCCGCCGTTTATAAGGGCCGAAACATACCGCGCCACCTGCAAGGGTGAGGTCAGGACGTAGCCCTGGCCGATGGAGGCGATGACGGTTTCACCCCGGGACCAGGCCGCGCCGAACCGCTTGCGTTTCCACTCCTTGGAGGGGATGAGGCCGGCCTTTTCATGGGGCAGGTCGATGCCGGTGCGGGTCCCGAAACCGCTGGCCGTGGCATAGTCGTGGAGGCGGTCGATGCCCATGCGATCGCCCAATTTGTAAAAATAAATATCGCAGGAGTGGACCAGGGCCCCGCGCAGGTCGAGGGCGCCATGCCCACCCTTTTTCCAGTCGTGGAACTCCCGGTTGCCCACCCGGTAGCTGCCCGGACACCCGACCACGTCCCCCGGCCGGACAAATCCCTCGGACAGGCCGGCCGCGGCCATGAGCAGCTTGAACACCGAACCCGGCGGGTACACGCCCTGGGTGACCCGGTTCTGGATGGGGTGGCGCGGATTGTCGCGCAGTTCCTTCCACTTGTCCGCCGGCACCCCGAGCACGAACAGGTTGTTGTCGTAGCTCGGTTCGCTGACCAGGGCCAGGATCTTGCCCGTGTCCGGCTCCATGACCACGATGGCCCCGGCCTCGCCGCCCAGAAACTGGGTGCAGGCGGTCTGGAGCTTGCTGTCGATGGCCAGCTTCACATCGCTACCGGCCTTGGGCGCCTCCAGGATCTGCTCGTTGTGCTGGCGACCGAACGCGTCCACCTCGACCTGCTTGCGGCCCTTGCTGCCGCGCAGGCGGTCTTCCAGGGCGTATTCGAGGCCTTGCTTGCCCACGGAATCGCCGAGGGATAGCTGGGGATTCTTCTCCAGCTCCTCCTCGTTGGCCTCGGCCACATAACCGAGCACGTGGGCCATGAGCGGTCCGGTCGGATAGTAGCGCTTCTGGCGGATGACGATTTCGAGACCCGGATAGAGCACGGAATTGGCCTCGATGCGGGCCAGGGCCTCGTAGGACAGGTCGGTGATGAGGATCAACGGCTCAAAGGGTTTGACGCGTTTTTTCCCGCGCCGGAAGGTTTCGAGCAGCACGTTGCGGTCCACGCCGGTCCATTCCGCCACCTTGGCCAGGGTGGCGTTCACATCGTCGCAGTCCTCGCGCACGAGGCCCAGGGCGAACGAGGGTTCGGACACGGCCAGGGGCACGCCGTCCTTGTCCACGATCCGGCCCCGGGCCGAATTGATGAGCACCTGGCGCAGCTGGTTGTCCCGGGCCATCTCGGCAAAGGTCACGCCCTTGTGCACCTGCAAATACCACAGGCGCAGGGTGAACAGGCAAAAGACGAAAAGGACCAGGGCCTGGAGCAGGATCAAGCCCGAACGGGGGGCCTGTTGTTGCGGGGTTTCACTATCAAGCCGCATGGACATTTTCCGGCAGGTGCTGATGGATGAGGTAGATGATGCCCCATTCGACCGGGAAAATCAGGGTCTGCAGGACACTTTCCATGGCCAGGCGTTGCAGGGGGATGCTCCAGTCCTGGAGCACGGCCATGAGGTTGATCAGCACGAAATGCATGGTGCCAAGGCACAGGCCCAGGATGAACATGAACAGGAAATTGCGCGCCTCAAACAGCCAGTGCCCGAAAAAAAACAGGCCGGCCAGCAGCCCGTACCACAAAAGGCCGGTACCGAAGGCCAAGCTGCCCGTGCCCTCCTGGATGAACAACCACGCCACCCCGAGCCAGACCGGCACGGTCCATTTCTCTTCCTGCATGGCCAAAATAAACCCCGGAGCCAGAAAGTCCACCCCCGGAATCACGCTCTGCATCCAGGTGCCGCAGATCGTAAAAAGGCTCCAGAAGGCAATGGCGGCGGGATTCATCGCGGTTCGACCCGCCGGGCCTTGCGGTGCTTTTTCAGGTTCGGGCCTTCCTGGACTTCCTGGCCCGGCGTGAGGTCCGGGGAAGCCGGTCCCGGCTGGGGCGCGGTCACCGCCGGCGCGGCCGGGACCGGTGTCTGAGCCGGAGCCTGGGCCGGCGGCGGGCTGACAACCGCCTTGGCCTTTTGGCCCTTCCCCGGCTTGGCCGTCGGAGCCGGAGCCGAGGCCGGCTGGGCCGGTTCCGGCGCGGCCGGGGCCGCGGTCGGCGCCGCCACGGGCGCCATGGCCGGTCCCCGGAACAGCAAGCCCACTTCCTCAAGCTGGCGCGGCGTAAAAAGCGGCTCGGCGTCGATGACCTGGAACAGGGACGAACCCGAACGGCCCACATGGATCACCTTGGCCACGGGCATGCCCTTGGGGAAAATTTCTTCCAGACCCGAGGTGACGAGGATCTCGCCCTCTTCCACGGGCGAGCCCTGGGGCACGTATTCCATGGCCAGGGCCCGGTTGGGGCCTTCGCCCTTGAGGATGCCCTGGGTGCGGTTGGTCTGGGAGATCACCGGAATGCGGCTGTTGGGATCGGTGATCAGAAGTACCGTGGCGGCGCTCGGCGACAGGCGCAACACCCGGCCCACAATGCCCTCGGGCACGGCCACCGGGGTGTTGATGCCCACGCTGCTCGAACTGCCCTTGTCGATGAGCAGGGTTTCCAGGGCGGCGTTGGGGCCCAGGCGTTGGGATATGATCCGAGCCCCCTGGCTTGTCCACTCCCGGGGCGGGGTCATGGACAGCAGCCGGCGCAGGCGGATGACTTCCGTGGCGTTTTCCCGCAGGCGCGCGAGCTCCTGGCGGTCGGCGTCGAGTTCCTCACGCAGGAGGTCGTTTTCCCGCCGGATGTCCACGAAATACAGATAGCGGTTCCAAAACGACGTTGTCTGGTCGTGAACCCATTTCCCGGGCGCAAGAATCCACCTGGCAAATTCCAGCCCGGTATGGCTCGCCAACGTATCAACGTAGCCTGTCCGGATGTTCCAGGTGAAAAGGCCCAGATAAAGAAACAGGACGACGAGCAGGCCGATCGCGATCCGCTGGGGGGTCGGTTTAATCTATCGTGACCTCCTTCAGCACGTCCAGGTTGTCCAGGGCCCGGCCGGACCCGAGCACAACCGTTGACAGGGGGTCCTCGACGACGGTGATGGGCAGGGAGGTCTCCTCGCGCAACAGCTGATCCAGCCCGCGCAAAAGCGCGCCGCCGCCAGTGAGCACGATGCCCCGATCCACGATATCGGCGGCCAATTCCGGAGGCGTCTGTTCCAGGGCGATCCGCACGGCCTGGACAATGCTTTCCACCTGCTCGGCAATGGATTTCTGCACTTCCTCGGCGGTAATGGTAATGTTTTGCGGAATACCGGTCACGAGATCGCGGCCCTTGACCTCCATCTCCCCCTGGCTGGTGGAGTGGTGGGCCGAGCCGACCTGGATCTTGATCTGTTCCGCCGTGGATTCGCCGATCAACATATTATACTTGCGCTTGACGTACTGCATGATGGCTTCGTCCATCTTGTCGCCGCCCACGCGCACGGACTTCGAGTAGACCACGCCGGACAGGGAGATTACCGCCACTTCGGTGGTGCCGCCGCCGATGTCCACGACCATGTTGGACGTGGGCTCGGTGATGGGCAGGTTGGCCCCGATGGCGGCGGCCATGGGCTCCTCGATGAGGTAGACCTCGCGGGCGCCGGCGCTCTGGGCCGATTCCTTAACGGCGCGCTTTTCCACCTGGGTGATGCCGGTGGGCACGCAGATGATGATGCGCGGCCGCACCAGGCGCCGGGAATTGTGCACCTTGGAAATGAAATGGCGCAGCATGGCCTCGGTCACCTCGAAGTCGGCGATGACGCCGTCCTTCATGGGCCGGATGGCCACGATATTGCCCGGGGTCCGGCCGAGCATACGCTTGGCCTCAAGCCCCACGGACAGGACCTTGTTGCCGCCCCGGGGGTCTTTTTTCACCGCCACCACCGACGGCTCGGACAGGACAATGCCCTTGCCCTTGACGAATACCAGGGTGTTGGCCGTTCCCAGATCGATGGCCAGATCGTTGGAGAACAGCCCGAGAATCCTATCCAAAATCCTGGACATACCGCCTCGCTTGCCGCAAATTCGGCCTCATGATCTCGCAAACGCGCTGTGTTTGCCGATTCAACCGACGTTGTCAACGTCTGATTTCCCGGGACTGCCGGTCATGATCCCGCGATATAACAAACTTTCCCGGGCCTTCCGCACGTTGTACGGCCGGAAGGCGAAAAAAATTCCCCTGGATGCCGCAAGCGGCTGTCCCAACCGAGACGGCACGTTGTCCCGGGGGGGATGTCTGTTTTGTAATGCCCTGGGGTCGGGAACGGGTTTGTACCATAAGGGGTTCGGGCTTCGGGCGCAATGGGAGGCACTCACCCCGGCGGCCCGCGCACGCGGGGAAGCGCTCATCGCCTACCTGCAATCCTTTTCCAACACCCACGGCCCGGCCGCGCGCCTGGCCGCCTTGCTCACCGAACTGGCCGCGCTGCCCGACATGGCCGGGGTATGCCTGGGCACCCGGCCCGACTGCCTGGACGGAGAAAAGCTCGACCTGCTGGCCCGGGCGCCCCTGGCCAACGTGCGCCTGGAAATCGGCCTGCAATCGGCCAACGACGCCACTTTGGCGTGCATCAACCGGGGCCACGACGCGGCCGCCTTTGCCACGGCCGTCCGCGAAGCAGCCAAACGCGACCTGTGGGTCACGGCCCATGTCATGGCCGGGCTGCCCGGCGAGGGACCGGCGGATTTTCTCGCCACCATCGATTTTTTAAACGCCCTGCCCGTGGCCGGGGTGAAACTCCACAACTGCCTGGTCGTCGACCGGGCCCCCCTGGCCTCCCTGTACCGCTCAGGCGCCTATACGCCCCTGGCGCGGGAGGAATACGTCGCGGTGGCGGTGGCGGCCCTGGCCCGGCTGCGGCCGGACATCGTCATCGAGCGCCTGAACGCCGACCCGGCCCCGGGGGAGCTCGTCGCCCCGGACTGGGCCGCGGACAAACGCGGCCTGCTGCGCGACATCGAGGCGAGGCTTGAGGCCGAGGACCTCCGCCAGGGCGACGACTGGGCGGGGCCGGGCCGCTAATCGGCCGCCCCGTGGCGCCTCGGCCGCAAATCGCGTATGAAACCCCCACGCACCCCATGCCGGAGGCACCTCGCATGAGCGCATCGCTGACCGAAACGTGTGTGGCCGCGCCGCTGGCTCTGGACATTGTCTGGGAGGACGGGCAGGTCGTATCCTTGCACCTGACCTGGGCCAAGGGCAGGCAGGCGGCCGTGAGCACCGATACCGGCCGGGCCATGGAGACGGCCCTGGCCCGCTATGTGGCCGGACAAACGCCGGACTGGCCCGAACTGCCGCTGTGCTGGGACGGGGTCTCGGATTTTTCCCGCCGGGTCCTTTCCGCCCTTGGCCGGGTGCCCCGGGGCCAGAAAGTGACCTACGGCTGGCTGGCGGCCCAGGTCGGCTCGCCCAAATCGGCCCGGGCCGTGGGCCGGGTCATGGCCGGCAACCGGTTCCCGCTGCTCTACCCCTGCCACCGTGTGGTCGGGGCGGACGGCAGCCTGACCGGGTTCGGTCCGGGGCTGCCCATGAAGACCTATCTGCTCGATCTCGAAGGGGTCGCGGACACAACCGCCGCCCGATAAGGAAATCTGGATGTTTACCGGACTGGTGATGGGCTTGGGACGGGTCATGGCCGCGGATCGGCGCGGCGACGAAACCCGGTTTCGCATCCGGGCGCTTTTCGACCTGGACAAGCTCGTTTTGGGCGAGTCCATCGCGGTCAACGGCGCCTGCCTGACCGTGGAGACGGCCGGGGATCGGGAATTCACGGCCTATGCCTCGGCCGAGACGCTCTCCAAGTCCGGGCTTGGCAAACTCAAGCCGGGCAGCGAAGTGAATCTGGAGCGGGCGCTGGCCCTGGGCGACCGTCTCGGCGGCCATCTGGTGGCCGGCCATGTGGACGGCGTGGCCACGGTGGAATCGGTGACGCCCATGGGCCAGTCCGTGCGCTATAAGGTTATCTATCCCGAGGAATTTTCCGTCTACGTGGTGCCCAAGGGCTCGGTGGCCCTGGACGGGGTGAGCCTTACGGTCAATGACTGCGGTCCCGGGTTTCTCACGGTCAACATCATCCCCTCGACCCAGGGCGCGACCACCATCGCCGCCTGGAAGCCGGGCGTGACCGTCAACATGGAAACCGACATGCTCGGCAAGTACGTGCGGCAAATGCTTATCCCGTGGCAGGACGCCTCCGACAAGGACAAGACGGTGGGGAAGATCACGGAGAACTTTTTGCGGGAACACGGATTTTAAGAAGGAGCCGCCCATGCCCATCCGCTTCCACAGCCCCTGCGTGTTCGTGTCCGACCTGACCAAGGCCAGGGCCTTTTACGAGGAAGCCCTGGGCCAGGAGCCGAGCCTCGTCCTCGACGGCTATGTCGTCTACGCCGGCTTTTGCCTCTGGCGCACCGACACCGCCAAAAAACACGTCTTCGACGACCCCGCCCCCACCACCGACGGACCCATGGGCCGCGACAACCTCGAACTCTACTTCGAGACCGAACACCTCGAAGACGCCTGGGACCGCGTCATGCCCCGGGCCGAAACCATCCACCCCATGAAACGACAGCCCTGGGGCCAACGCTGCTTCCGCGTCCGCGACCCCGAAGGCCATATCGTCGAGCTGGCCGAACCCATGGAAGTCGTTATCCGCCGCCTGCGCGAAGACGGCAAAACCACCGAGGAAATCATCACCGCCACCATGATGGACCCGGCCTTCGTACGCGCCGTGCTGGAAGCGTAAGCCGCCTTGGGCGGCGGCCGGACCGCCGAAACCGGCCGATCTTGTCTTGCCAAGTCCCGTCGCGTACACTATCTCCCCCTTGGACCCGGCCCGCCCGGGTCCTTGGTCTTTTCCATTCCGGGCCAGACGGACGTCCGGCCCGAACGAGGTACACCCCATGCGCATCAGCCCCATCGAGGAAGCCATCGAGGAAATCCGCAACGGCCGGATGATCATCCTCGTCGACGACGAAGACCGCGAAAACGAAGGCGATCTCACCATCGCCGCCGAAAAGGTCACACCCGAAGCCATCAATTTCATGGCCACCTACGGACGAGGCCTCATCTGCCTGTCCCTGGAACCCAGGATCGTGGACCAGCTCGGCCTGCCCATGATGACCCAGAATAACAAGTCGCCCTTCGGCACCGGATTTACCGTGTCCATCGAGGCCAAGGTCGGCGTCTCCACCGGCATTTCCGCCTTTGACCGGGCCACCACCATCCTGGCCGCCGTGGCCGACGGCGCCACCCCCGACGACCTCGTCACCCCGGGGCATATCTTTCCCCTGCGCGCCAAGGAAGGCGGCGTCCTGGACCGCGCCGGACAGACCGAAGGCAGCGTGGACCTGGCCCGGCTCGCCGGCCTCAAGCCCGCCGCCGTCATCTGCGAGGTCATGCGCGAGGACGGCAACATGGCCCGCATGCCCGACCTCAAGGAATTCGCCGAAAAGCACAATATCAAGATCGCGACCGTGGCCGACCTCATCCGCTACCGTCTCAAGTACGGCCATCTGGCCGTGACCAAGGTGGCCGAGGCCGACCTCCCCACCGCCTTCGGCACCTTCCGGGCCCTGGCCTTCGAGACCAACAGCGACAAGAAGACCCATATCGCCCTGGTCAAGGGCGACATCTCCCCGGACGAGCCCGTGCTCGTGCGCGTGCACAGCGAATGCCTGACCGGCGACGTGTTCGGGTCGCTGCGCTGCGACTGCGGCAACCAGCTCCACGAAGCCATGCGCATGATCGAGTCCGAGGGCAAGGGCGTCATCCTCTACATGCGCCAGGAAGGCCGGGGCATCGGCCTGGCCAACAAGATCAAGGCCTACGCCCTCCAGGACCAAGGCTATGACACCGTGGACGCCAATTTGCGCCTGGGCTTCAAGGCCGATCTGCGCGAATACGGCACCGGCGCCCAGATCCTGGTGGAACTCGGCGTGTCCAAGATGCGGCTGATGACCAACAATCCCAAAAAGATCGTCGGCCTCGAAGGTTACGGCCTGGAAATGGTCGAGCGCGTGCCCATCGAGACCTGCCCCTGCGCCGAGAACACCTGCTACCTGACCACCAAGCGCGACCGCATGGGCCATATCCTGCATCTGCCCGAAAGCGGCGAAGGTCAGGCCAACTAGCCCAGGCAGGCCGCCGGCTCCCCATCGCAGCAACCGCGCGCCAACCCGCGCCAGGAGAGAGATCATGCCGCATATCACGACCATCGAAGGCCAGCTCGTCGCCAAGGGACTCAAATTCGCCCTGGTGGCCGGCCGCTTCAACGATTTCATCACCGAGCGCCTCATCGGCGGCGCCGTGGACTACCTCACCCGCCACGGGGCCGAACGGGAAGACCTGACCCTGGTCAAGGTGCCGGGCGCCTTCGAGATTCCGCTGGCGGCCAAGAAACTCGCCGCCTCGGGCAAGTACCAGGGCATCATTTGTCTCGGCGCCGTCATCCGGGGCGCCACCCCCCATTTCGAGTACGTGGCCAACGAGTGCGTCAAGGGCCTGGCCCATGTCATGCTCGAAACCAATGTGCCCGTGGGTTTCGGCGTCCTCACCGTGGACACCCTGGAACAGGCCATCGAACGCGCCGGCTCCAAGGCCGGCAACAAGGGCGTGGAATCGGCCGCCGCCGTGCTCGAAATGGTCCGCGTCCTGGAGCAGCTCTAGAACCATGCAGGCTGTAGCACCCATCATGACCGAAGCCGAAGACAAAAAACCCGTGTCCCGCCGCAAGGCGCGCAAGCAGGCCTTCGAATGTCTGTACGGCCTCATTTTCGAGACCGCCGCCGACGAGCGCTCCCTGCGCCGAACCTTCAAGCGCTGCCCCCACGACGTGGTCGAGGGCGAGGACGATACGGGCCAGGATTTCGCCTGGGACCTCGTGCTCGGTGTCTGGTCGCGCCAGACCGAGATCGACGCCCTCATCGTGCGTTTCTCCAAGAACTGGAAGCTCGCGCGCATCGCCAAGGTGGAGCTGACCATTTTGCGCCTGGCCGTGTACGAGATCCTGTTCAGCCCGGACATTCCGCTCCGCGTGGCCTTAAACGAGGCCATCGAGCTGTCCAAGCGCTACGGCGACGAAAATTCCCGCAACTTCATCAACGGCATCCTCGACGCCATCGCCAAGGCCGTTGACAGCGGCGAGTTCGCCGTGACCAAGGAACTCTAGCGCCGCCAGACGGCACTTTTTCTGCCCGCCGCGACCATCACCGCCAAGGAGCGTTTTCCCATGAGCAAGTACGTGCCCGAGGACGTCGAAAAAAAATGGCAGGCCATCTGGGAGGAAGGCGGCCACTTCCACGTGGAAGTCGATCCGCAAAAGCCCAAGTACTACGTCCTCGAAATGTTCCCCTACCCCTCGGGACGCATCCACATGGGGCATGTGCGCAACTACTCCATCGGCGACGTGGTGGCGCGGTTCAAGCGCATGGAAGGCTTTAACGTCCTGCACCCCATGGGTTGGGACGCCTTCGGCATGCCGGCCGAAAACGCCGCCATCAAGCACAAGCTCCATCCCGCTTCCTGGACGATCTCCAACATCGACACCATGCGGGCGCAGCTCAAGCGCATGGGCTATTCCTACGACTGGCGCCGGGAACTGGCCACCTGCCATCCGGCCTACTACGTCCACGAACAGCGCTTTTTCCTGGAATTTTTGAAGCGCGGCTTGGTCTACCGCAAAAACGCCCCCCAGAACTGGTGCGAAACCTGCGGCACCGTGCTCGCCAACGAGCAGGTCATCGACGGCTGCTGCTGGCGCTGCGACCAGCCCGTGGTCCAGAAGGACCTGGAACAGTGGTTCTTGCGCATCACGGACTATGCCGAGGAGCTGCTGGCCGACCTCGACAAGCTCGTCGGCGGCTGGCCCGAACGCGTGCTCACCATGCAGCGCAACTGGATCGGCAAGTCGGTGGGCGCCGAGCTGAAGTTTTCCCTGGCCGAGCCCGTGGCCAATGCGGACGGCATCACAGTCTTCACCACCCGGCCGGATACGCTTTTCGGCGCCACCTTCATGAGCCTGGCCGCCGAGCATCCGCTGGTCCCGGCGCTTATCGCCGGCAAGCCCCAGGAAGCCTCGGTCAAGGAATTCGTCGAGAAGGTCCGCAACATGGACCGCATCGTGCGCTCGGCCGATGACCTGGAAAAGGAAGGCGTGTTTACCGGCAGCTACTGCGTCAACCCGGCCACCGGCGCGAAGATCCCCGTCTATGTGGCCAACTTCGTGCTCATGGGCTACGGCACCGGCGCGGTCATGGCCGTGCCCGCCCACGATCAGCGCGACTTCGAGTTCGCCCGCAAATACGACCTGCCCCTCAAGGTCGTCATCAGCCCCGAAGACGCGACCCTCGATCCGGCCGCCATGGAAGCGGCCTACGTCGATCCCGGCCGGCTCGTGGATTCCGGCCCGTTCACGGGTCTCCCCAACGAGGAGGCCAAGGGCAGGATCATCGACTGGCTGGAAGCGGACGGACGCGGCAAGAAAAGCATCAACTACCGGCTGCGCGACTGGAACATCTCGCGCCAGCGCTACTGGGGTGCGCCGATTCCGGTGCTCTACTGCGAGAAATGCGGCATTGTGCCCGTGCCCGAGGCCGATCTGCCCGTGGAGCTGCCCCGCGACCTGGCGCTTTTGCCCGACGGCCGCTCGCCGCTGCCCCATTCCCCGTCCTTCACCGACGCGACCTGCCCGGTCTGCGGGGGCAAGGCCCGGCGCGAAACCGATACCCTGGACACCTTTTTCGAGTCCTCGTGGTATTTCGCCCGCTATGCCTCGGCCCGGGAAGCCGATCGGCCCTTCGACCCGGCCGCGACCGACTACTGGCTGCCCGTGGACCAGTACATCGGCGGCATCGAACACGCCATTTTGCACCTGCTCTACTCGCGCTTTTTCGTCAAAGCCCTGCGCGACTGCGGCTATGTGAACTTCGACGAGCCGTTCCGCAACCTGCTCACCCAGGGCATGGTCATCAAGGACGGCTCGAAGATGAGCAAGTCCAAGGGCAATGTGGTGGACCCGGACCTCATGCTCTCCAAGTACGGGGCCGACACGGTGCGGGTGTTCATCCTGTTCGCCGCGCCCCCGGAAAAGGACCTGGAGTGGAGCGACACGGGCATTGACGGCGCGTCGCGCTTCCTGGCCCGGCTGTGGCGGCTGTGCACCGAGGAGCTGGCCGGAAGGCTTTTGCCCGTGCCCGCTTGCTCCCCGGCCGAGGGCCTCGGTCTGGCCGACCTCCCGCCCCTTTACGCCGAACTGCGCCGCCGCGAGCACGCCATGGTGGCCAAGGCCGGCGCGGACATCCGGGAGCGCTTCCAGTTCAACACGGCCATTGCCGCGGTCATGGAGATGGTCAATTTCCTCTACGCCAACGTGGAGACCTTCCGGGCCACGCCCAAGGGCGACAAGGCCGTGTCCGGGGCTGTGTCCTCGCTTTTAACCGTGCTCTCGCCCATCGCGCCCCACCTCTGCGAGGAGCTGTGGCAGGGCATGGGGCACAAGCAACTGCTGTTGCACCAGCCCTGGCCGACCCACGATCCGGCCGCCCTGGTCACCGACGCCGTGGAAGTGGTGGTGCAGGTCAACGGCAAGCTGCGGGGCAAGATCAGCGTGGCCCGGGATGCGGCCAAGGACGCCGTGGAACAGGCCGCCCTGGCCGAGCCCAACGTCACCAAGCACCTCGAAGGGAAAACGATCCGCAAGGTGATCGTGGTGCCGGGCAAGCTCGTCAACATCGTGGTGGGCTAGCCCCCCTTTGCGCAACCAAAAAGCCGGGTGGAAGAGCACTTCCACCCGGCTTTTTCTTTTCCATCCGTCCGGCCGATGGCTCCAACCACCCGGCCCCTCGTCGTTCCTCGCACGGGTTTCCAAAGGGCTCCGCCCTTTGGCCGCCGGAGGCTTCTCCCCCTGCTTCCCTCCCGCTACCCATTCCCTCGGTTGGAATAGGCGGCCATGACCCGGCGTACCGGGGTGGCCGGCCGCGCTGCGCCCTCGGGCTGGATCGAGGCCGCTTGCAGCACCACGGATTGGGGGGCGAGCGGCACATTTTGCCCGGCATCGGAGGCTTCTTCCAAGGACGCGCCATCGGAGGGCTGCGGGGGCTTTGCCTTGACCACGGGCGCGGCCGCAACCGGCGGTGTCCCGCCAAGGGGCGCCCCGGGCATGGCATAGCTCGCCGCGCCGGCCTTGGCCGCAGACAGGGAAAGCGGCGCTTGGGTACCGCTGCCCACCAGCCGCGTGTTCTGGGTGGCCGAGACTTCCACGGGCTTGCTCGTCACCCGGGTATTGGCCTCGGCAAAGGCCTCGCGCAGGCCGGTCAGGATGCGCACGGTCTCGTCCAGGGGGTCGGTATCGAGCTTGCGGTTGGCCATGAGCAGCCGCGTACTGCAATAGAGGTAGAGCCGCTTGAGGCGGTCGGCCATCTCCCCGCCTTTTTGCGGATTGAGGGTCGCCTGCAATTCGGCCAGGATATCAAGGGCCTTGGAGATGAGGATGCCCTTTTGGGCATAATCGCGCACCAGGATCTTTTCCCGGGCCTGAGCCAAAAATTTGAGCGCCCCGTCAAAAAGCATGATGAGCAGGTCGCCTTGGGTGGTGGTGGTCACCTGGGTCTGAAAATACGTCCTGGCCGCGCTTTGCATGGATGCCTTCCTTGTTTCCCCTTCTTATCGGCCAATTGGCGTTAATCTGAATTGAGCTTGTCGATATACGATGAAAGCGCGGTCTGCTGGTTGCTGTAGGTGCTGAGCAGGGAGTCAACCTTGGCGAATCTTTCACGTAATCTCTTAGCATAATTAGATATTCTTGTCTTTTCAAAGGCAATTTTGTCGTCGATCATGGACACGATATCATCATAGTTCTGGTCAAGAATGACCAGCGGCCCGTTCATGGGATCGATCAATTCATCCAGGACATCGACCAGCTCGCCCGTCTTGCCCTTGCGCAGGTTGATCGTTCCGGTATGGGTGCCGGCCGTCACGTCGATGCAGTTGATGGAAAGACCGGCTTCATCATAGCCGTGCTGGCCGGTGATGATATTCGAATTACTGTGGAAGAGCGCCGGATGCCCGTTAATGGTGGCGGCGGTGATCTTGCCGCTCGCATCGGTCGTATAACTTACCTCGTATGTGCCGCATTCCGTGGTACCACTGATGTACGAGGAAATGGAAAGCTCCGAGGAACTGGAACTCCCGGCGTACTTGGCCGAAAACAGCTTGGCCACGGCATCGGCGTTGGAGGCGAGAATGGCGTCCAACGTGTCGTCGTCGATGATGAGCAAGCCCTCGGAACTCGACCCCTCCGAGGCATCAGTGGTGATGCCGAGCTGCGACAGGACCGAATAGGTATCCTTGTTGCTGTCGAAACCGATGCCAGTAGAGGCCACGACCGTTTCAAGACGCGACTGGATGAGCTGCACGCCGTAGTTGCCCGTCAGGATGGAAGCGGTGTTGCTGGAGGTATCGACTTGGGTCAATTCCTGAAGCAATGTACGGACCGTGTTCATTTCCTTCACGAACGTCTGAATATTCGACTTGATCGTGTCGGTATCGGTCGTGGTGGTGAGGGTGGTCGTGCCCGTACTGTTCAGATTGAGGGTCACACCATCGACTAGATCGGTAATTTTATTGCTGCTGCGGGTGAGGTAAGAGCTGGACGGCCAACCGTCGAGCTTGAGCAGGGCATCGCAGTTGGAGGTAACCGTCTCAAAATCCGAACTGGAAAAACCGATCAGCGTGGAGTTGGAGGCGATGACCAGACTGGCATCGGCGCCGGTGTCGGTCCCAGCCAGCTTCAGGTAGTACAAACTACCGTCATTGACGACGCTGGCCTTGACACCGGCATTGTTGGCGTCGTTGTTGATGATGTTGACCAGATCTTCCAGCGTACAGTTGGCGCCGATGGTATTGGTGTAGGTGGCGCCCTTGTAGACGTAGCTGAAGGTCACGTCCGTATTGGAAGGATTGATATCGCTTGTCTTGCTGCTGTAGCCGGTGTCGGTGACCATGGATTTGGCAGCAGCCAGCTGCTTCACTTCGATCACGTGAGTGCCGTTGTCGGCGCCGGTCCCAGCGATCGCGGTCAGCACGGTGGAATCCGAGCTGGAAGTCGTCTTGGCCATGAATTCGCCAAGCGTATCCAACCCCTCCAGGGTGGTTTGCAGTTCGGTCAGCGCCGTGCTGAGTTCGTCGAAAGCGGTCTGCTTTTTGGTCCAGGACTGGCGCCAGGTTTGCAGTTTGGTGATGCGCGTCTGCTCCACGGCCACCAGCTTGGAAATGAGCTGGTTGAAATCCGTCCCGTTGCCAAGGCCGGTGAAGGTGGTCTGGCCGGATTTGGTGATCGCTGAATAGCTGGAAACACTGACGTCGGACATGGCACTTCCCTCGAAGGAAAAAATAGCCTGTTCTCGGGATTCGTACTTCTCCTAGCAAATGGGGTGCCAAGTTATGGCCGGGCCGTCCCGAACGGCCCGGCCATAAAAGTTCCGGCGCTAGCCTTGGATGAGATTAAGGGCCATCTTGGGCAGGGAATTGGCCTGGGACAGCATGGCCACGGCCGACTGGGTCAGGATCTGTTGCCGGACATATTCGGTCATTTCCGTGGCCACATCCACGTCGGAAATCTGCGACTCGGCGGCTTGCAAGTTCTCGCCCTGGATCTCCAGGTTGGAGATGGTGTTCTCCAGGCGGTTCTGCAAGGCTCCGAGGTTGGCGCGGATCTTATCCTTGGACACGATGGCGTCGTTGATCTTGTCCAGGGCCAGCTGGGCCAGTTGCTGGGTGGAAATGCTGCGGCCGGCGTTGGTGCTCGAGGTCGCGGCGCCAATGCCCAGACCAAAGGCCGAAGCCGTGGAAGTGCCGATCTGAACGTAGTAGTAGTCCTCGGCCGAAAGGTTGCCGGAACCGAAGTGGACCTTCAGCTTGCCCGTGGAACTGAGGCCGCTGCCGCTGTGGGTGTCGGAGGACAGGTTGCCGTTCAGGAGATAGATGCCGTTGAAGTCCGTGGCATTGGCGATTCGGGTGATTTCCGACGCCATGGCCTGGTATTCGGAGTCGATGATGAGGCGCTGGTCCGAAGTGTAGGTACCGGTGGCCGCCTGCTCGGCCAGCTCCTTCATGCGGATGAGCTTTTCATCGATGACCTGCAAGGCGCCGTCAGCGGTCTGGATGAGTGAGATGGCGTCGTTGGCGTTGCGCACGCCCTGGTTGAGGGAGGCGATGTCCGCGCGCATGAGCTCGCGCACGGCCAGGCCGGCGGCGTCATCGGCCGATGAATTGATGCGTAGGCCCGACGACAGACGCTGGGTGGACGTGGACAGCTTGCTGTAGGCGTTGTTGAGATTGCGCGCTGCAGTGGCGGCCATGAGATTGTTGTTGATGGTAAGTGCCATGGTTGATTCCTCCTTGAATGACTACGGGCGTCCTTGCCCTTGTGTACGCGCCCAACCCCGAGCCGGGTCAGGGGCCACGGTGGCCGGTTTTATCCTCTTATGGCCATTATCGGAGGGCGTGAGTGGTTTCTTTAGCCTGGGGAGCGGACCGGTTGCGGAAAAACAAAAACCGCCCCAAAGGGCGGTTGCGAACGGGAGATCGTCTGGAGGGGGATGGCGCTTTACGGGGCTTCCACGGCCCGGCGCAAACGCGCGGCCGCATCGGTCGGGGAAAGCCCCCGGCCGGCGGCAATGGCGACAAGATTTTCCTCGGCGTCCGTCGGGCGCAGGTAGAGCGGCGCAACCGGCTCCATGCCATACGCGGCCGCACCGGCCGCCGCCACCAGTACCCCCGGCTCCGGGGCATGGCAGGCCGGCCCGAGAAACACGGCCGTGGGCGCGGCCGCGGCGAACACCTCATGGTAGCGGTCCGAACCTTCACCCGCGAACCAGACCGGTCCCACAGCCACGGCCTCGGCCGCGCGCTCGGTCGCCTGGTCCAAGGTCAGGGCCTCGGGCGGCCCCAGGGGTGATACGCCGTCATCGGCCAAAAACGTTTGCAGGTAGACCTGGCCGGCCCGGGCATGGGCCACGACCACCAGGGCACCGGTCGCGTGGCGCGCGGCCGTGGCCGCCAGAAGCGGCAAGGCCTCCAGGCCGGCCATGGGCACCCCGGTCCCCAGGGACAAGCCCAGGGCCGTGGCCAGGACCACCCGGATGCCGGTGAAACTGCCCGGCCCCCGCACGCAGGCCACCCCGGCCAATTCGGCTGCATCCAGCCCGGCATCGGCCAGGACCGACGCCACCAGGGGCGCCAACACCTCGGCCGCCCGGCCGGCAGCCGGAGCCTCACGGTGATCGATCACCCGGCCCGGCCGGCCCAGGGTCACGGTCAGGGACGGAGCCACCCCGTTGAGTACGAGATAGGGCCGCCCCTGGCCTTTGGGTTGCTCAACCATTGAGGAAACTCAACTGCCGGCGGATGTCGTTGACCGTGGCCAAAAGCATCAGGGCGATGAGAAAGGCCAGGCCAAGCCGGGTGGAGAGCTGGCGCATGCGCGGGCTCACGGGCCGGCGCATGATGATTTCCAGGCTGTAAAAAAGCAGGTGTCCGCCGTCCAGGACCGGAATGGGCAGCAGGTTCAACACGCCGAGGTTGACGCTGATCAGGGCCGCCAGGGCGACCACGTTGCCAAGGCCCTCGGACGCCTGCTTGCTCACCATCTGGGCGATCATGATGGGACCGCCCAGGCTGTCCAGGGGCACCACCCGCTCGATGAGCTTGAGCAGCCCCGTGTAGGTGACCACAAGCACGTTCCAGGTCTGGCGCACGGCCTCGCCGGCGGCCGAGCCCGCGCCCACGGGCACGGCCCGGGTCTTGCCCGTGGCCACGATGCCGACCAGGGGGGCTTTTTCCTCTTCGCCGAAGATATTTTTCACGGTGCGCAGGGTCGGGGTCACGGCCACGGTCCGGCTTGTCCCGTCCTGGGTCACGGTCAGGGTGACGGTCCGACCGCCGCCGGCCCGGATGGCCGTGGCCAATTCGTCCCAGCTCTCCACGGCCCGGCCGTCGATGGCGGTGACGGTATCCCCGGCCTTGATGCCGGCCAGTTCGGCCGGGCTGTCCTTCTGGACCTGGCCGACCACGGGCAGCATCTCGAAGCGCCCCTCGGCCACGAGCAGGCACCAGAACAACAGCCAGGCCAGCACGAAGTTGAACACCGGCCCGGCCGCCACCACGATCATGCGCTGCCAGGCCGGGCGGAGCCGGAAATGGGTTTCGGGCGGGAAATCATCCGGCGCCGTATCGTCGGGGTCCTGGGCCACGAGCTGCACGTAACCGCCGAGCGGGATGGCCGACAGCACATAGCGGGTGGCGCCGCGCGTGAACCCGGCGATCTTGGGGCCGAAGCCCAGGGAAAAGGTGACAACGCCCATGCCGAAGGCGCGGGCGGCCAGGAAGTGTCCCAGTTCGTGGAAGAAAATGAGTCCTCCCAGGACCAGGATCACGGCGATGATGCTTTGTATCATGCGTTCTCAAGGGCGGCGGGGCGTCGCAGGCCCCCACTCCCGGGTTTGACCGCGCCTCCGGGCGGGGCATCCGCCTGGTCCCGTGCGGTCGACAGCACAGTATAAGCCTCCCTGGCGACGAGGCAATGTCAGTTCCGGCGCGCGCCGATCCAGGACTCGGTCCAGGCCCGGAAACGGGCGTCGCAGTCCATGATGGCTTCCGCATCCGGCAACGCTTCGCCGCTGTGAGCGTCCAGGGCAGCGGCAATGGCCGCCGCGATGCCCCGAAACGACAAGCCGCCTTTCAGAAAACGGGCCACGGCCACTTCATTGGCGGCGTTGAGCACCACAGTGTGGCTGGCCCCGGCGGCCAAAGCCTGCCGGGCCAGGCCCAGGCAGGGAAATTCCGCGTCGCGCGGCGCCTCGAAGGTCAAAGCGCCCAGGGCAATCAGGTCCACCCGGGGCACGGACAGGGACAGGCGCTCGGGAAAACCCAGGCAGTAGGCAATGGCCACGCGCATGTCCGGCGGGCCGAGATGGGCCAAAAGCGAGCCGTCGTGGAGCTGGGCCAGGGAATGGACAATGCTTTGGGGATGGACCACCACCTCCACCTGTTCGGGCGGTAGGCCGTAGAGCCGGCAGGCCTCGATGACCTCCAGGCCCTTGTTCATGAGGGTGGCCGAATCCACGCTGATTTTCGGGCCCATGGACCAGTTGGGGTGGGCCAGGGCCATTTCCGGGGTCACCTTGGCCAGCACGTCCGGGTGCGCGGCTCGAAACGGTCCGCCCGAGGCCGTGAGCACCAGTCGCTCCACCAGGGGCAGATCGGGCAAATCCGGGCCGCCCAGGGCCTGAAAGAGCGCGTTGTGCTCGGAATCGACCGGCAAAATCACCGCGCCCGAAACCTGCGCCAGCTCCCGGATGCAGTCCCCGGCCAGGACCAGGGATTCCTTGTTGGCCAAGGCCACGACCTTGCCGGCGGCCACGGCGGCCAGGGTCGGCAGCAAGCCGGCCGCGCCCACGATGGCCGAAAGCACGAGATCGGCCTCGGGCGCCGCGGCCAGGGCGGCATAGCCCGCCGGACCGGTCAGGATGTCCGGCCGATAGCCGTCGGGCAACAGCGCAGCCAGGGCGTCGGCCCGAGTTTCGTCGAGCACGGCCAACACCGGCGGCCGGAACCGGGCGGCCTGTTCGGCCAGCAAGCCCACATTGGTCGCCCCGGCCAGGCCGGTCACGACATAGCGGTCGGGATGCTCGGCCATGACCTTGAGGGCGCTGACGCCGATGGAGCCCGTGGCCCCGAGCAGGACCACCCGGCGCGGCCGGCCGGTCCAGGCAACGTCAAGGGAAGAGATATAGCCCGTCCCGGCGGGGCGGGGACTCGTGGACGATACGGCCGGCGAACCGGCTGCGGCAGGATTGGTCATGCGTCGCGTCGCGTCTTGGCCGGTTCGGCCCCTCCGGACGGGGCGATGCCGTAGCGGCCGAGGATCTCGGTGATGCGGGCCGACAGGTTGGTGGTCACCTTGTCGAGCGCCGACAGGTTGATACAGACATAGAGATCGACCTTGTGGGAGGCCGTCTCCCACAGGCCGGCCACGGACCGGGCCAGTTCGGGCTCCACCTGGAGAAACGTGAGCTTGGCCTCCAGCTCGGCCAGGCTGCGGGCCTTGAACAGAACCGCCTCGACTCGGTCGGGATCGTCGTCGAAAAGCTGCTTGCGCCGGATCTTGTTGAGGCCGGCTTCGGCCAGGGCGTCCACGGTCGTGCGTTCGGCCCGGCGCCCCCGGCTGGTCTTGACCTGGATACGCCCGCCCTCGGCCTTGCCCTTTTCCCGCAAAAGATACGCGAAATCGAGTTCCATGACGTATTCGAGCACCGTGCCCAGACGCCCGGCCTCGAACACCCCGGCCGTCTGCACGAGCCAGGCCGTCTCCTTGGGGGAAAAATCGCGCAACGCCCGGGCGAAATCCTCCCGCACCACGCGCAGCGACACGGCCGCACCCAAGGCCAACGCCGCCACCTGCTCCTGCAGGAAGACATGCCGGGCTTCGCCCTCCGCGTCCGTGGCCGGACCTTCGGCCAGATCCGTGGCCAGATCCCCGGCCGCCGCGTCCATGGCCGCCATCCGGGCGGCAAAGAGGTGTTCCTCGCGTTCGGCCCGCTTGGCCCAGGGCGTCAGATCGCCCCGGGTTAGCACCGTGGCCGCCGCATCCACGGCCCGGCGTTCGGCCTCGCCCGTGGCCGTGGCCTCGTAGCCGGTCTGGATGCGGGTCTTGGAAATCGTCTTGGTCGTGCCCTTGATCTTGTCGAGGACGGCATCGAAGGGATAGGCCACGAGCAAGAGCTGCCCCTCCCGGGCCAGACGGTAGCGCCGGTCGGCCAAAATATCGTCGTAAGCCGCGCGCACCTCTTCCTTGATGAACCGCTCGATGTAGGCCCGCCAGTACTGCTCGTCGCAGACCATGGTGGCCGTGATCTCCTCGATCTTGGCCAGGGAGGTCTCGCCGAAATGGCGGATGACGGCGTCGCTGAAATTGTCCTTGGCCAGACTCGTGGCATAGACCGCGCCTTGCAGCACCTTGGCCAGCACGGTCTCCACGCGTTCGAGCTTGCCGGCCAGCCGTTCGGTCTGGGCGGCATCGCCCACGGCCTTGGCCTTGCCGTAGTGATTGAGTTCGAGGATGTAGGCGGCCAGCAGTTCCTTGACCGCCTCGTAGCCCGGATGCAGGCCCTCGGCGCGCTTGAGCAGCATGTCCATGAGACTTTGCTGCTCGGTCTCGAGCAAGGGAAATTCGTTGACCCGGCCCCGGTTGACCCGCAAAAATTCGAGGAAAACCCGCTCTTCCACCACTTCCCGGCGGGCCTTCACGGCCTTGAGTTCCTCAAGCCGGCCCAGGCAGGCGGCAAACCGGCCTTCCCGGTCGGCAGGGGTCGCGGCGTCGCTGGCAGCGTCCATGGGCCTTCTCCCGTCCTAGCCGGCCAGCCCAAACAGGGCCCGACAGGCGGCGTATGCCAGGATGGCGGGCAACAGCCCGTCCACCCGGTCGAGGAGCCCGCCGTGTCCGGGCAAAAGCCGCCCAGAATCCTTGACCCCGGCGACCCGCTTGAGGGCGGATTCGAAAAAATCCCCGAACTGGGACACCACGGCCAGCAGCGCGCCGTAGCCGGCCAGGGCCAGAGGTCCCGGACCGGGCCCCAGGCCGAAACAGGCCCCGATCAAAGCCGCTCCCACCACGCCGCCGACACTGCCGGCCACGGTCTTGCCCGGCGACACGGCCGGCCAGACCTTGGGCCCGCCGATGGCGTGCCCGGCGTAGTAGGCCCCGGTATCGGCGGCCATGACCACGGCCAGGACATAAAAGGTTTCGAGCGCCGAAAAACGGCACAGCCAGGCGAGGCTGGCCGGCACGTAAAGCAGGGCCGCCCCGAGCACGCCGCGCGGGGGAGCGGTCTCGCCCCGGCCGGCGAACCGGCGCAGGAAATCGAACTGTTCGAGCCAGACCCCGGCCAAAACCGCGCCGAGCAGCCAGCCCGGGCCGCCCCGGGCCGTACCGATCACGGCCACCAGGCCCAAGCCCAGGCCCGCGAACCGCACGACCGGTCCCGGCCGGCCGACCAGGGCGAAAAACTCTTCCATGCCGACCAAAGAGGCGGCAGCGACCAGCACCACAAGCGGCCAACCGCCCCAAAGCACGGCGACAACCAGCACCGGCAGGCCGACGGCAGCGGTGAGCAGACGGGTATGTTGTGACAAGGCTTGCATAGATCGGAATTTTCAATCGCGCGCGTCAAACGTCCGCTCGGTCTTAGGCCATTTGGCCGGTCAGGGCAACGTCCCGGCGTTGCCTACGCCAAGGCCCTGCGGGAGTTGCCGCAAAGCCCTGCGTTGTCGCGAACATCACGAAAACAAAGGCCTGCGTCTTCCGTCGGCGACCCGAGGCCCGATTTCAGTCGTTTTCCCACCAGTTCACCGGCTCGAAGACAATGGGCATGACCGCGGCCAGCCCCGGCAGGATGGAGGCTTCCACGAGTTCGCGCACCCGCCCGGCCAGGGGCGCATAATAGAGGTCGCATTCCACCACGTACCAGGCGTCGCCGTCGACCAGCCCCTCGGACACGAGCATGAGGTACTGGTAGCCCCGGCCGAACCGGGCCTGACCGGTGGTGGCGTCGGCAACGGCCGCGAACCGGGCGAACCGGTCGAACACCCCGACCAACGCGGCCCGCTTGTCCGGTTCCGGATCGGGATCGGTCTGGAAAGTCAGGGTTATGTAGCCGGAAGCGTCGGGCCGGACGAACTCGGCGATTTTGAGCACCCCGTCCTTGGTCGCCCCGTTTACGCCGAGGTCGAGCCGAAATCCCGTAAACCCGGCCAGTTTCTCGTGGGCCTTGAGTTCCCGCAACTGCCGCTTGAGATCAATGACGCCCTCGGCCATGGGGCTCCTCCCGTGGTTGCGGCCCTTCCGGTTCGGGGCGGGCCGTCATCACCTTGTAAAAGCCTCTTTCGGGACGTATGCTTTTTCGGCGATGTTCGCCACTGTGTCAGAAACCCGCCCGCTGACGGAGGCCCGGCCTTGAGTGACCGCCATTACTATCAGTCCCTGACCCGGTCCATGGTGGCGTGGGTGGTGGCGGTGTCCCTGGCGCCGCTGCTCGTGTGCGCGGCCGTGCTCGGCTACCAGTTCCACACCGCCTACCGGGCCAAGGTCGTGGCCCAGCTCGAGGAACTGGTCCTCAAGCACAAGCAGGGCATAGGCTCGTTTCTGCGCGAATCCGCCGCCGAACTGCGGGTGCTCACCCGGCTCGTGCCCTTTGCCGATTTCCAGAGCGACGCCAAGTTGGCGGCCCTGCTCGCCACCATGCAGACCGAACATGGCGGCGTGTTCGTGGACCTGGGGCTTGTGGACGGGTCAGGGGCGCTGCTCGCCTATGCCGGCCCGTTTCGCCTGGGCAAGGCCGATTACGCTGAGTCGCCCTGGTTCGCGGCGGCCAAGTCCAAGGACATCGCGGTCAGCGACGTATTTCTGGGCCTGCGCGGCCTGCCCCATTTCGTGCTGACCGTGCGCCGCACCCACGATGACCGGACCTATTTCATCCGGTCGAGCATCGATTTCGCGGCGTTTAACAACCTCGTGGAAAACATCGGCCAGGGCGCCACGGGCCAGGCCTTCATCATCAACGCCAAGGGCGAGTTCCAGACCACGCCCAAAAAAGGCCGGCGCATCGACGCCTCCTTCCTGCACGAACACATCTGGGAAGCAAGCGGCACCCCGCGCCTGGCCGAGGACGCGGTCACGGTCTTCACCCACAACGATCCGGCCACCGGCCGGGACGCCGTGTTCGTGGCCACCACCCTCAAGGACGGCCAATGGGCCCTGGTCTACCAGCAGGACGAGGCCGACGCCTTTCCGGCCCTGTACCGGGCCCGGCTGCTGGCCCTGGCCATCGTGGCCCTCGGCGCGGTGGGCATCGTGCTCGCGGCCGTGCTCCTGGCCCGGCGCATGGTCGGGCGCATCGCCACGGCCGATACCGAGCGCGACGCGCTCAACGACCAGGTGATCGAGGCCGGCAAGCTGGCCTCGGTCGGGGAGCTGGCCGCCGGCATCGCCCACGAGATCAACAATCCCGTGGCCATCATGATGGAAGAAGCGGGCTGGGTCATGGACATCCTGGCCGACGACGACCGCGGCACCCCGGAAAATCTGTCCGAAATGCGCCGGGCCCTGGACCAGGTCCGGGTCCAGGGGGCGCGCTGCAAGGACATCACCCACAAGCTTTTGAGCTTCGCCCGCAAGACCGATTCGCGCCTGCGCGAACTCGACATCAACGACCTGGCCGCCGAAATGGCCGAGCTGTCGGAAAAGCGGGCCCGCTACGTCAACGTGCGCCTGCGCACCGAACTGGCCCCGGGCCTGCCCCATGTGGCCGGCTCGCCCTCGGAGCTGCAGCAGCTCCTGCTCAACCTCATCAACAACGCCATGGACGCCATGGAGAAAAACGGCGGCGACCTGGTCATCGCCACCCGCCAGGTCGGCGACCGGGTGGAAGTGTCCGTGTCCGACACCGGGCACGGCATTCCCAAGGCCGTGCTGCCGCGTATTTTCGACCCGTTTTTCACCACCAAGGCCGTGGGCAAGGGCACGGGACTGGGGCTGTCCATCTGCTACGGCATCGTGCAAAAAATCGGCGGCGAGATCACCGTGGACTCCGCCCCGGAAAAGGGCTCCACCTTCCGCATCCTGCTGCCGGCCGCGACCCAGACGCCCCCGCCGGCTCCGGAAAAGGCTTGAGGCGAGTTTTGTGGCGGATCTTACGATTGCTTCGGGAGAAAGCATGAGCGCACATCCCATGCGGATATTGCTGGTTGATGACGAAGTCGGCTTCACCGACGTCCTGTCCAAGCGGTTGGGCCGGCGCGGCCTGGACGTGGCCGTGGCCCACTGCGGCGCCGAAGGCTTGCGGCTGTTGCGCGAACGCGATTTCGACGTGGCCGTGCTCGACCTCAAGATGATGGACATGGACGGCATCGAGGTGCTCAAGGTCTTCAAAAAGATGGTGCCGGACATGCCTGTTGTCATGCTGACCGGGCATGGGTCCGAGGAAGCGGCCCGGGACGGCTTGCGCTCCGGCGCCGCCGACTACCTGCTCAAACCCTGCGCCATTGACGAGCTGCTCGAAAAGCTCACCGCGGCCGTGGCCAAAGGAGGCCAGTCCGCCCCGGCCGAGCCGGATGAGGCCAGCGTGTTCGATGCCCGGGCCGCGGCCTGGGACACCAATCCCCATCGCCTGAAGCTCGCCCGGGACATCGTTACCGCCATGGAGACGGCGGGCGTGTTCGAAGGCGTGGCCAGCGCCCTGGATTTCGGCTGCGGCACGGGGCTGCTCACCTTGGAGCTGGCCGAGCGCATCCCCTGGGTGACCGGGCTTGACACCTCGCCAGGCATGCTGGCCGAGCTCGCGGCCAAGATCGCCCGGGCCGGCCTTGGCAACGTGGGCACACTGCTGGCCGACCTGGCCCGGGGCGACATGGTCAAAAACCGCTTCGACCTGGTGGCCAGCGCCATGGCCCTGCACCACGTGGCCGATCTCGACGCGGTGCTGCCCCGGCTGTTCGCCCTGACCACGCCGGGCGGCCGGCTGGCCTTGGCCGACCTCGACAGCGAAGGCGGCGCCTTCCACGACGATCCGACCGGCGTGCACCACACCGGCTTCGACCGCGCCACGCTTGTCGAGAGCCTCGGCGCCATCGGCTGGACCGACCTGCGCGCCACCACCGCCACGTCCATCGAAAAACCCCAGTCCGATGGGGGCACCCGCGCCTTTACCGTGTTTCTTCTGACCGGCCGCAAGCCGCAGTAGGACGCGAAAAGGGAGGCGTGAAGCGCCTCCGGCGGCCAAAGGGCGCGGCCCTTTGGAATCCCGGACAGGGGAAGACGCGGGGTCAGGGCCTGCGGGTGCGAAAACCGAACAGGCGTCCCCGGACAATGGCCTCCCGGCCGAACTTCTCCCGGATGGCATCCAGGGCTGTGTCGACGCGACCGGCCCGCTGCTTGGAAGCGGCTTCGGGCGTCTCGAACAGGGAGAGCTGGCGTGGTTCGAGCCCGAAATGGGATACGCCCAGGCCAATGAGGCGCACCGGCCGGGGCAGGGCCTCGACCGCCAGCAACTCCCGGGCCGTGCGAAAAAGCGTTGCGTCGCTAGACGTGGGCTCGTCCAGGGTCCGACTGCGGGTGATCTGCCGGAAATCGTTGAACTTGAGCTTGAGCGTCACGGTGCGGCCTCGAAGCCCCTCCGCGCGCAACTCCCGCCCCACCCGTTCGGCCTGGGTCAGCAGCCACGATTCGAGCAGCTTGCGGTCGGCCGTGTCCGCGGCAAAAGTGTTCTCGGCGCTGACGGACTTGGTCTCGCGCTCGGTGGCCACGGTCGCGCTGCCCCGGCCATGGGCCCGCTCGTAAAGCACCAGCCCCCACTTGCCGAAATGGCGCGCGAAAAATTCCGACGGATAGGCGAGCAGGTCCCCAGCCACCCGGATGCCCAGCCGGCCGAGGGTAGCCTCGGCCCGCTTGCCCACCCCCGGAATCTTGCCCACCGGCAAATCGGCCAGAAACGCCATCACCTGGTCCGGCGCGACAAGCGTCAGGCCATCGGGCTTGTCATAGTCCGAGGCGATCTTGGCCAGAAACTTGACCGGAGCGATGCCGACCGAACACGACAGGCCCGTGACCTCGCGAATGAGCGCCTTGATCCGGCGCCCCAGGGCCTCGGGCGGGCCGAACAGGGTTTCCGTGCCGGTGATGTCCACATAGGCCTCGTCGATGGAGGCCGGCTCGACCAGGGGGGAAAAGCTTTCCAGACAGGCCATGACCTGGTGGGAGACTTCACTGTAGCGGTGGCGGTTGCCGCGCAGGAACACCCCGTGCGGACAGCGGCGCCTGGCCTCGACCACGGGCATGGCCGAACGCACGCCATAGACGCGCGCCTCATAGGACGCGGCCGAGACCACCCCACGCGGATCGCAGCCGATGATCACAGGCTTGCCGGCCAGGCTCGGATCGTCGTGCTGCTCCACGGAAGCGAAAAACGCGTCCATGTCGAGGTGCAGGATGGTCGCCATGGCCACCCATGCGATGCCGGCCCGAAAAAGGCAAGGGGCACGCCAGGGAGCCCTCCCGGCCGTGCCCCTCGGTGCTGCAACGTGTGGTTTTGCCCTAGGCGGTCACATCGATGTTCAAGCCGACCGCATGGGCCGAGAGCACCGACTTCTGGAAATCGTAATCCGAGTTGGTCTGGCCGAAGCCGTTCTGGTTCATCTTGTCCAGGGTGGCGCTGACCACCTGGGCGCCGAACACCTGCTTGTCCGAAATCGTGGAGGTCGAGCCGGACGACGTGCCGAAACCGGATGTGCCGCTTAGGCTGCTGATGGAATCCATAACACCCCTCCTTGGGTAATATATGCCCTTGTTCGTCTCCTATCGGCCATCCCCCACCCGTTCTTTAGGCCCGGCCGCGCCGGTCCCGATCAGTAAATTCCGTGTACGCGCCCGGCCACATTGGACAATGACGCGCTCCCTCTGGTATGGCGACGGTCGACTCTTCCCTCCCCCGAAACCCAGGAGGCACCATGCCCCTTCCCAATTGCCAACTGCCCGGTCTCGATCTGGACGCCCTGTCCTGCTCCGTACGCGATCATATCACCCACTCCCTGGGCAAGCCCTGCGTCGAGGCCGAGCAGCGCGACGTGGCCATGGCCCTGGCCATGACCCTACGCGACCGACTCGTGGACAAAATGCTCGAAACCCGGGACCGCTTCCGCCAATCCCGGGCCAAACGCATGTACTACCTGTCCATCGAGTATCTGCTCGGGCGCTGCCTGGGCAACAACCTGTGCAACATGGGGCTCGGCGCCACCTGCCGCGAGATGCTTGCCGCCTGGGGCTACGATTTCGACGAGATTCGGGAATTCGAGCGCGACCCGGCCCTCGGCAATGGCGGGCTGGGCCGGTTGGCCGCCTGCTTCCTCGATTCCCTGGCCACCCTGGACATGCCCGGCAACGGCTATGGCATCCACTACGAATTCGGCCTGTTCAAGCAGTCCATCGAAAACGACCGGCAAGTGGAACGCCCGGACTACTGGCTGGCCGAAGGCATGCCCTTGCAGCTCGAACGCCGGGACCAGTCCGTGATCGTGCCCCTCTACGGCCGGGTGGAGAATCACCAAGGCCCGGACGGCACCTACCTGCCCCTGTGGGTGGACTGGCAGGACATGGTCGGCGTGCCCTACGACATCCCCATCGTCGGCTACGGCGACCGCACGGTCAATTACCTGCGCCTGTTCGCCGCCCGCTCCACCGACAGCTTCGACATGCAGATCTTCGACCAGGGCGACTACATCAAGGCCATTCACCAGAAGGTCTATTCCGAGCTCGTCTCCAAGATCCTCTACCCGAGCGAATCCATCGCCTTTGGCCGGGAACTGCGGCTCATCCAGGAATATTTCCTCGTGTTCTGCTCCCTGCGCGACATCACCCGCCGCTTCCTCAAGCAGAACCGCAACATCGAGGACCTGCCCGACTACACGGCCATCCAGCTTAACGACACCCATCCGGCCCTGGCCGTGGCCGAACTCATGCGCACCCTGGTGGACGAACGCCGCCTGCCCTGGGAACGGGCCTGGGACATCACCACCCGCACCCTCTCCTTCACCAACCACACGCTCATGCCCGAGTCCCTGGAGATGTGGCCCGTGGACCTTTTGGGCAAGGTCCTGCCGCGCCACCTCCAGATCATCTACGAGATCAACCGCCGCTTCCTGGACCAGATCAGCCTCGCCTTCCCGGGCGATACGGCCAAGCTGCGCCGCATGTCCCTGATCGAGGAAAACGGCGGCAAGCAGGTGCGCATGGCCAACCTGGCCGTGGTCGGCTCCCATTCCATCAACGGCGTGTCCAAGCTCCACTCGGAGCTTGTCAAAACCGTGCTCTTCCCGGATTACGCCGCCCTGTGGCCCGGCAAGTTCAACAACAAGACCAACGGCATCACCCCGCGCCGCTGGCTGCTCAAGTCCAACCGGGGCCTGGCCGGACTGATCAGCGAGGCTATCGGCGAGGACTGGATCACCGACCTCGACGACCTGCGACGCCTGGAACCCCTGGCCGAGGACGCGGCCTTCCAGGAGAAGTTCATGGCCGTCAAGCGGGCCAACAAGGAACGGCTGGCCAACTACATCGCCCGCACCACCGGCATCATCGTCTCGCCCCGGGCCGTCTTCGACATGCAGTGCAAGCGCATCCACGAATACAAGCGCCAGCTGCTCAACGTCATGCGCATCATCCACGACTACCTGCGCCTGACCGAGGACGGCATCACCCCGCCCGTGCCCCGGGTTTACGTCTTCGCCGGCAAGGCCGCACCGGGCTATTTCGAGGCCAAGTCCATCATCAACCTGATCCTGCGCCTGGCCCGGGTGGTCAACGCCGACAAGAAGGCCTCGGATTGGATCAAGGTGGTGTTCACTACCGACTACCGGGTGTCCCTGGCCGAAAAGCTCATCCCGGCCGCCGACGTGAGCGAGCAGATATCGACCGCCGGCACCGAGGCCTCGGGCACGGGCAACATGAAGTTCTCGCTCAACGGCGCCCTGACCATCGGCACTCTGGACGGGGCGAATATCGAAATCCGGGAAGCGGTCGGCCCGGAGAACTTCCATCTCTTCGGCCTGACCACGCCCGAGGTGACGACGTTACTGCGCGACGGCTACGATCCCTGGGTCTACCACGCCCGCCACGCGGAGATCCGCCGGGTCCTGGACGCCCTGTCCGCCGGCCGGTTCACGCCCGAGGCGCCGGAAACCTTCCACTGGATCTTCGAAAAAATGCTGGCCCGGGGCGAGCGCTACCTGCATCTGGCCGACTTCATGGCCTATGTCGAAGCCCAGGAACGCCTGGGGCTCGATTATGCCCGGCCGTCCGTCTGGGCGCGCAAGGCCATTCTCAACACCGCGCGCATGGGGCCGTTTTCCTCGGACCGCACCATCCGGGAATACGCCCGCGACATCTGGAACATCAAATCCGTTCCCCCCCGCCCGGGGAAAAGCGAGTAAGAAAGGAGCCTCCGGCGGCCAAAGGGCGTGAGTCCTTTGGCCGCCGGAGGCATCTCCCCCTTCCGCCTAGGACCCCGCGTTCGGGGCCGGCAGGGTCGGGGGCAGGTCCGGCTTGCCCGTATCCGGCGCGGCCGGCGTTGGGGTTACGGCCTTGTCCGACGCCGGAGGAGTGGCAGGTTGCGCCGATTCCCCGGCCGGAGGCGTTGGGGTTGGCGCAGCCGGTTCCGATTGGGTCGGAGTTTCCGGTACGGGCGCGGGCGCAGCCGAAGGCGCTACCGGCGCGTTTTGCCCTGACGGCGCCGCCGGGGAGGCGGGAGTCGCGGACGGTTGCGGTACGACGGGCACGGGTGCCTGGCCCTGGGACGCGCCAGTTTCGGGCGAGACGGCCGGAGCGTCCGCCCCACCGCCACCCGGGCCGAGGTCACGCTCGTTCGGCAGCGCGACGCTCGGTTCCGCCCCCGGCCCTTGCAAGGGCTCGCCACGGGCGGCATCGCCCAAAAACGGCACGTCGGCCACGATCACATCCACGCGGCGGTTTTCCTGCCGGCCCTCGGGCGTGGCATTGCTGGCCACGGGCTGGTAAAAGGCGCGGCCCATGGCCGAGAAGCGCTCGGGTCCCACGCCGCCGCTCTCGGACAGAAACCGGATAACGGCCGAGGACCGGGCCGTGGACAGCTCCCAGTTGGACGGATACAGGGACGAGTGGATGGGCATGGTGTCGGTGTGCCCGACCACGTAAATGCTCTTGTCCTTGATCTTGACCAGCACCCCGGCCACCTTGGTGAGCACGTCGCGGCCATGGGGCGTGATCTCGGCGCTGCCCGAGGCAAACAGCACCTTGTCCACGAAATTGATCTCCAGCGCTTCCTTGAAACGCCGGATGCGCACTTCCTTGGAATCCATCTCGCCGCGCAGATCGGCCACCAGGGCGTCATAGGCGCTCTGGAGTTCGGCGGTCTTGCGTTCGAGCTGTTCGGCCCGTTTTTCCGCCTTGTGCTCGTCCTCCTTGGACTGAAAAAGTTGGCGGGTCAGGTTTTCCAGGGCCTCGGGCACGCCTTTGCGCTGGTACAGGCTCCTGGCCAGATAGGCGGACAAGCCCACCGGTATGAGCACCAGGACCACCATCAACACCTTGAGCATGCGTCCTCGCATCGCAGTCTCCCTCGGCCGCCCTTGCCCGCGACCGCGAATTCAGCCATGACTCCAGCCGACGGTTCGGGCCGAATGCATGACTAGCCCCAGCATCTACCCTCAATCGTGGCGAAAGGCCAAGCCCCTGCCGGCGGCCCCCCCGAAAGACGGCCGCCGCTCATAAAGGTTTCCCCCATGATCGGTGACGCCCGATTTGTTTCCCTGGCCCAGGATGCCGTGGACTGGAGCCGAGCCTTCCGCAATCCCCGGTGGACGGCCACCGCGACCGCCCTGGACGCGGTCGTGCCTGTCCTTCACGCGGCGGACGCGCGCTCGCGCGCCGGACAATGGATCGTGCTGGCCCTGGCCTACGAGGCGGCCCCGGCCTTGGACCCCGGACTGACCGTCCAAGTCCCGCCGCCGGGTGGACTCCTCGCCTTTGCGGCCGCCTATGACGCCCCCCAAAATCAGGACGCGGTCGTGAACGGACCGGCCGGACCGGTCCCGTCCGTCTCCTGGGCGCCGCAGGTCAGCCGGCAGGACTATGACCGCGCCCTTGTCGACATCCGGGAAAACATCCGCCAGGGCGAGGTCTACCAAGTCAACTACACCCTGCCCCTGGAGGCGCGGTTCGTGGGCGATCCGGCCGTCTGGTTCGACGCACTGGCCCGGCGCCAGGGCGCCCGCTATAACTGCCACCTCGACCTGGGCCGGCAGCACATCCTGTCCTTTTCGCCGGAACTGTTTTTTTCCCGGCGCGGCGAGGCCGTGACCGTACGACCCATGAAAGGCACCTTCCCCCGGGGGATGACGCCCCAAGCGGACGCCGCCCAGGCCCGCGCCCTGGGGGCGAGCCCCAAAAATCAGGCCGAAAACCGCATGATCACCGATCTGCTGCGAAACGACCTGGGCCGCATCGCCCGGCCGGGCAGCGTGACCGTCCCCGAACTTTTCACCGTGGAGCCCCTCGCCACGGCCTGGCAGATGACCTCCACAGTCACGGCCGCCGTGCCCCGGGAAATCGGCCTGGCCGATCTCATGGCCGCCCTTTTCCCCTGCGGTTCCATCACCGGCGCGCCCAAGCGCAGCGCCATGGCGATCATCAACCGGCTGGAACCGTATCCGCGCGGCTTTTATACCGGCGCCATCGGCCACATCGCCCCGAGCGGCGACTGCGCCTTTTCCGTGGCCATCCGCACCATCGAGCTCGACACCGAAACCGGCCGGGCCCGGTTCGGCGTCGGCGGCGGCATCACCTATGATTCCGAGGCCGGGGACGAATACGCGGAATGCCGGATCAAAGCCGCTTTCCTGTCCCGGTCGGACGACGGCTTTTCGCTGCTCGAAACCCTGCGCCTGGACGATGGACGCTACCTTTTTCTGGCCGAGCATCGGGCGAGGCTTGCCCGCACGGCCGCTTTTTACGGTTTCAGCCCTGACACCCGGACCATCGACCGGGTGCTGGACGCCAAACGCCACAGCCTACCCCACGGTCGCCACCGGGTGCGGCTGCTCGTCTCTCCGGACGGCGCGATCCGGGCCGAAACCTTTCCCCTTCCCCGCCGGCAATCCCGCCCCCTGCGCCTGGCCTGGGCCGATACGCCCGTCGATGCCACCGATCCCGCCCTTGCCCACAAAACCACCCGGCGCGCGCTCTATGACGCGGCCCTGGCCGCCCATCCGGAGCATGACGACGTGCTCCTGCGCAATACGCGGGGCGAGGTGACCGAAAGTTGCCGGGCCAATCTGGTCGTCGCCCTGGACGGGCGTCTGCTCACGCCCCAGGCGGCCTGCGGCCTGCTGCCCGGCACCTTTCGCGCCCGGCTGCTGCGGCGCGGCGTCATCGCCGAGGCGTCCCTGACACCGGAGGATCTGACCCGGGCCGACCGGCTGTGGCTGATTAACTCCGTCCGGCTGTGGATGCCGGCCATCCTCGATGCACCACGGCCGAAACGCCTCTGAGGCGCCGGTCGCTCTCGACGCCCGCAACCCGATCTGCTACCACCATCCCTCGATTCTATCGCAAGGAGCGTCGCATGGATCTTGAAGCCAGCCTGGGTCGGGCCGTCCCGTTTTACAAGCTGCAAGGCTGCGGGAACGATTTCGTGTTCGTGGACAATCGCGTGACCGGTTTCGCCCCGGAAGCCATGCAGGAAATGGTAGAGCCGGTGTGCCGCAAGGCCTTTGGCGTGGGCGCCGACGGCATGATGTTCCTCGATCCGGCGCCGGCCGGTTCAGGCCTGGACTACATCTGGCACTTTTTCAACGCCGACGGTTCCCGGGCCGAGATGTGCGGCAACGGTTCGCGTTGCGCCGCCAGGCTTGCCTACCTCATCGGCCTGGCCCCGGCCAAGCATGTCTTCGGCACGGACGCCGGTCCCATCGAAGCGGTGGTCGATCCGGACTCGGATCAGGTCACGGTGCTGTTGACCCCGCCCAAGGATCTGCGCCTGAACCAGACCATCGAGGTCGAACAGCAGCCCATCACCCTGCACAGCGTCAATACCGGCGTGCCCCACGCCGTGACCTTCCTCGAATCGCTCGAAAACGTCGACGTCTGGAAGTACGGCCGAGGGGTCCGCTTCCACACAGCCTTTGCCCCGGCCGGCACCAACATGAATTTCGTGGCCGTGGAAGGCCCGGGACGGCTGTCCCTGCGCACCTACGAACGCGGCGTCGAGGATGAGACCTATGCCTGCGGCACCGGAGCCGTGGCCTCGGCCATCGTGGCCCGGGAGCTGGACCTGACCGGCGACGAGACCATTGTCACCACCACCGGCGGCGAGGAGCTCGGCGTCATCCTCAAGGATGGCAAGACGTATCTGCGCGGAGCCGCCACCCTGGTCTACCAGGGCGAGTTTTTCCCGAGCAGCCTCGGACTCGACTAGCCTGACCGCGGCCGGGAGCAGTGCCCACGCTCCCGGCCGCTCCGGTCACCATCTTCAAAATCCATTGCGGTCAGGACGGGGCCTCGGTACGTTCACGGAAACCGTACCCGGAAATCGGTTGGGAGGACCCATGCGCTATACCGGCATCAACCACTTGGCCATGGCTACGGCCGACATGGACACCACCATCCGCTTCTGGCGCGACCTGCTCGGCATGCGGCTCGTGGCCGGGCTGGGGCGCACCGGCTACCGGCATTATTTTTTCGAGATCTCCAAGCACGATATGATCGCCTTCTTCGAATGGCCCGGCGTGGAAGCCATCGACGAGAAGGACCATGGCGTGCCCGTCAAGGGTCCTTTCGCCTTTGACCATGTGTCCATCGGCGTGCGCGACCGCAACGATCTGTGGGAGCTCAAGGACAAGCTCGACGCCGCCGGCTTCTGGGCCTCGGAGATCATCGACCACGGATTCATCTTTTCGCTCTATTCCTTCGACCCCAACCACATCGCCATCGAATTCAGCTGCCCGGTGCCCGGGGTGGATATCCGCAGCCACCCGGTCATGGCCGACCGCAATCCCTCGCCCATCACCCGCCAGGGCGCCGATCCCCAGCCCGAAGCCTGGCCCGCCCCGGCCCAGCCCACACCCCTGGCCGAGCGCCGCATCTACCCCGGAGAGGGGAGAGAGCTGGTCCTGGTCGAGGACGAATAACCAAAGGGAAGAGAATGCCTCCGGCGGCCGGGAAGGGGGTGACCCCCTTCCCGGACCCATCCCGAATGGGGCCGCCGCAATTTGGGCGCGGCCCGGCTTCCGGTGAACTTTATTGTATTCCGTTCAAGGGGTCCGGGGGGATGATCTCCCCACCCCTTCCCATCCTCACGCCACTGCATCCCAGTAAAAAGGCCCGCCTCCTGACGGAGGCGGGCCTTTTGTCGCATCAAGTACGGTGTGCCGGCTATTCGGTCGGCGGCACCATGGACAGGTTGGCGCTTTCCACTTCCTCGCGCACGCTGATGGCGATCTTCCACAGCACGGTGAGCACCAGGCCGCCCATGGCAAAGACCATGAGCGAGACCATGAGCTCGGGCACGGTCGGGAAGTAGGTGGTGACGGTCTCGAACGGGTTGGGCGTGAAACCGCCGATCAGAAGGCCCAGGCCCTTGTCGATCCAGGAGGCGACCACCAGCATGATGAGCCCGGTGACCAAGGCCGGCGTGCGTTCCCGCACGCTGGTCGGGATGAGGAAGAGCAGGCAGCCCACACCGAGGACCGCCGCCGTCCACATGAAGGGCACCATGAGGGTATGGCCGTCGAGCCCCTGGAAGAGATACAGGATCGGGGCCTTATGGCCCGGCATGTTGCTGTAGAACGCCGTGAACAGCTCAAGCAGGAAGAAGAAGATGTTCACGCACATGGCATAGGTGATGATGACGGCCAGGCGGTTGATGGCCTTCTTGCCGGGATCGAACCCGGTCAATCGCTTGAGCAGCAGGACCAGCAGCAGCAGGATGGCCGGACCGGAGCAAAAGGCCGAGGCCAGGAACCGGGCCGCCATGATGGCGGTCAGGAAGTAGTGGCGACCGGGCAGGCCGGCGTACAGGAAGGCTGTGACCGTGTGGATGGAGAAGGCCCAGATGACCGAGATGATGGCCAGGATTTTCACCCACTTGGGCGGGGTCATGTCGTTCTTGAAGTACTGCAGGCCCGTCCAACCGACGATGAGGTTGAGCAGCAGATAGACGTTCAGAACGATCATATCCCAGAACAAGACGGAGTTGGGCGTCGGGTGGAAAATCATGTTCATCATGCGCTGGGGTTGACCAAGGTCGACGACGACGAAGGCCAGGCACATGAGCACCGCGGCAATGGCCAGGAATTCGCCCAGGATAATCAGCTTGGCGAAGTCCTTGTAGTGGTGGAAGTAGTACGGCAGCACCAGCATGACGGCCGAGGCGGCCACGCCGACGAGATAGGTCAACTGGGAGATATAAAATCCCCAGGAGACGTCGCGGCTCATGCCGGTGGTGACCAGACCGTGGGACAACTGATAGAGCCAGAAGCCGGCCCCCAGGCACATGAGAAGGGCCAGGCCGATCAGCAGCCCCCAGTAACGCGGGGATCCTTTGAGTGCTTTTTCCAGCATGGCTTACCTCACAGGATGTAGTACACGCTCGGCGAGGTGCCGGCGTCCGGTTTGCGGCGGATGGCGAAGTGCTCGCGGAGCACCTTGCGGATATCCGAATTCTCGTCGCCGAGGTCCCCGAAGACCAGGGCCCCACCGGAAGCCTCCACGCACACGGGGAGCTTGCCGATAGCCAGGCGCTCGGCGCAGAAGTCACATTTTTCCACCACGCCCCGGGTCCGGGTGGGGAAGTGGGGATTGAAGGACTTGATGAAGGGCCGGGGGTCCTGGAAGTTGAAGCTGCGGGCCCCGAACGGACAACCGGCCATGCAGTACCGGCAGCCGATGCAGCGGTGGTAGTCCATCATGACGATGCCGTCCGGGCGCTGGAAGGTGGCCTGGGTCGGGCACACCCGCACGCACATGGGCGATTCGCAGTGGTTGCACAGGAGCGGAAACTCGCGGTGCTCCACGTCCTCGGACAAGTAGTTGCCGTGCTCGGTCGGGAAGCTCTCCTCGTAGGAGGCGCCCCAGAACCACTTGATCTGCTTATTGCCGGGGATATCCGGCACGTTGTGTTCGGTATGGCAGGCCTTGCGGCACGTGGCGATCAGGTCGGGCGTGAACTTCTTGGAGAAGACGGCCATGCCCCAATGTTTGGCCTTGAAACCGTGCTCGAAGGTCCCCGGCGTGGGCAGGTCCGCGGCCATGGCCGGGGCGTCGCCCAGGAAGCCAAGCCGGCCCGCACCGATCCCCAGGGCGGAGATCGCGGCCAGTTTCAGGAACTCTCGTCTGCTGCTCTTCATGGTATGTTCCCCTTCGTTGGTGATGTCACCGGCGCGCCGGCCTAGTGTCCGCCCGTCTCGCCGGCGGCGGCGGGGGGAATGGGCGTCTTCTGTTGCGGCGTGATGTTATGGCAGTCCCAGCAGTAGGGGTTCACGCCAACCGTCGTATGGCAGCGGTCGCAGAACTTGGTCTTGTCCGTGTGACAGCTCATGCAGGTGTTGGTCAGGCTTTTGACGAACTTCTGGCCCTTGGCGTTGGTGTAGATACGCTCACCGTCGCGCACGGCCGTGTTGCGCCAATCGTTCAGGATCTGCATGTGCTTGTCGCGCATGACCTGGGTGTCCTCGATGCACTCTTTGGAATCGCGCGGCAGTTCCGGTTTGACCTCGAAGGTTTTGCCCTTGTTGTAGGCAACGGGCAGAAAGGCGAGGGCCAGGAAGACCAGAATGCCGGGAATGATGTATTTGGCATTGTACATAGGTTATTCCTCCTCGTCCTCCATCCCCGGCAGGGGGTTTTGCCTGAGGTCGGTGGTGCGCTTTTTCTCGCCGTCGAGGATAAGCGCGTTACCCACCAGCTCATGCACGCCGGAGACGCCCACGCCCGGAGCCCAGTAGTCGCAAAGCGGCGGCAGGGTCGCGCGGTCAATGGCGCAGATGCAGGCCAGGTTGTTGACGCCGTGCCGATCGCGCACGTACTTGACCGCGTTGCCACGCGGCAGGCCGCCGCGCAGACGCGTTTCCGTGAACTCTTCGTTGTTGAGGCCCGCGCCGCCGCCGCAGCAGAAGGTCTGCTCGCGGATGGTGTTCTCGGGCATCTCGTAGAAGTGCCGACAGACATTTTTGAGAATGTAGCGCGGCTCTTCAAGCAGGCCCATGCCGCGGGCGGTGTTGCAAGAGTCGTGGTAGGTGGTGACGAAGTTGTCGTTGCGCGACGGATCGAGCTTGAGCTTGCCGTTCTTGATGAGGTCGGCCGTGAACTCCGTGATGTGGAGCATCTTGGTGCCGGCGGCCGCGTCGAACTTGGTGCCGGTGATGGGCGAGACCGGGGTCTCCATAAAGTCGGCCGGGCCGTTCATGGTCAGCATGTACTGGTTGATGACGCGCCACATGTGACCGCACTCGCCGCCGAGAATCCACTTGACGCCCAGGCGCTTGGCCTCGGCGTACATCTTGGCGTTGAGCTTCTTCATCATCTTGTCCGAGGTGAAAAGGCCGAAGTTACCACCCTCGGAAGCGTAGGTGCTCCAGGTGTAATCAAGGCCCAGGTAATCGAACAGGATGAGATACCCCATGAAGGTATAGATGCCCGGGTCGGCGAAGATGTCGCCCGACGGGGTGATAAAAAGGATCTCGCAACCCTTCTTGTTCACGTTGGGCCGGATGCGCTTGCCTGTGATTTCCTCGATGTCGTCGAGCAGGAAGTCCATCATGTCCTTGTAGGCATGGGGCTGGATACCGAGGTGGTTACCGGTCCGGTTGCAGTTGGCGGCCGGTTCGAGAATCCAGTTGATGTTGCAGCCGACTTCGTGCAGCAGCTCACGGGCCATCATGGTGATTTCGGCCGTGTCGATGCCGTAGGGGCAGAACAGGGAACACCGGCGGCATTCCGTGCACTGGTAGAAGTACATGAACCATTCTTTGACGACGTCTTCTTCCAGCTTGCGGGCACCGGCCAGCTTGCCGAGGACCTTGCCGGCCATGGTGAAGTCGCCGCGGTAGATGGAACGCAACAGTTCCGCGCGCAGCACCGGCATGTTCTTGGGGTCGCCGCCGCCGATGAAGAAGTGGCATTTGTCGGCGCAGGCGCCGCAGCGCACGCAGATGTCCATGAAGATCTTGAAGGAGCGGTACTTCTTCAGGTTCTCCCGGAACTTTTCCGTGATGCGTTCCTTCCAGTCCGGCGGCAGCTTCCAATCCTCATCCAGGGGGCTCCATTTGCGCGGATTGGGCATATGGAGGTATTCGAGGATTTCGGGCTTGGCAGGATAGCTGAAGTTGCCGGGTTTAAACGGCGTCTTGGTGTCCATCCACGACTTGACCGGCGTGGTGTAATTGATCTTGATGAGTTCTTCCGGTGGCGGATACTTGGCCATGGTCGCTCCTCACTTCTCTCCAGAATGTTGGTTTGGGCCCGCTTAGGCCTCTTTTTCCACCGGCAACCCGGCTTCGATCATCTTTTCGCGGAAATCGTTCTCGTAATCCTCGTAGGAATGCGGCTTCACGCTCGGATCGTTCCAGGGGTTCACCCACATGGCCCGGCGGCTCATGTTGGGGAGCACCCGGGTGGGCGACAGGAACACGCCGCCCATGTGCATGAGCTTGGAGAACGGGAAGTAGGCGAAAAGGGCGCACACCAGCGTGATATGGGCGTAGAAGGACGGGTCCAGGGTCTGCTTGGGCAGGGCCGGGTGCAGGGTGACCAGGCTCATGGCCAGCTCCTTGACCGCGATGACGTCCACCTTGACCACATAGCGCATCCAGATTCCGGTCAGCGCAATACCGATGATGAGCAGCAGGGGAAAGTAATCCTGCAGGAGGGAGATGTAGCGGACCTTGCCGTCGAAGACGCGACGGGCCAGCAGGAACAGCAATCCGACCAGGATCAGGGCGTCGGTCTGGTACATGACCGGCAACCCGATCTGGAGGATGGAATCCAGAAATTCGGTCTTTTCCACGAACATGGGCACCGGGTTGGTGAAAAACCGCAGGTGCCGGATCAGGATGACCAGGAAGCTGTAGTGGAAAGCCAGCGCGAAAAGCCACAGCCACTTGTCGGAGCTGTAGGCGACTTTGGGGCCGTTCTGGTCGAGCTTGACCGCAGTGTTGCGGAACAGCGACCGGAAGGTCAGCACCTCAAAGACCATGCGCATGAACACACCCGAGGCGTTGTAGGGGTTATCCCAGGGGTTGTTCTTGATCCAGGGCAGGGATTTCTGCTGCCCAGCGGTGGTGGGGATGCAAAACGGCACCGGCCGTTTCGCCCAGCCGACCACCTTGCAGGCGAACCCCACCATGAAAATAATGATCGCGATGTACGGAAAGGCGATCCCGAACACCGCCCCCATCCCAGCCCCGGCGCCAAGCCATGGGATGATGATGAGCGCCAGAACCACGAGTAAGGAAAAAAACGCTGCCATGTCCCCTCACCTCGGTAAAAGGTTGCCCGAAACGCGCCTCACGGTTCCTCCCCGTCTTCGGGGGAAAAGTCGCAGACGAGATTGGCCCGCTTTAACAGCCGGTCATACTGGCGTTTCACCTGGCTGACCCGCAATTGATAGATGGACTCGCGACACTGGCAGTAGATGTCGAGGCAAAAAAGCGCCAAGACGTCGATGGCCGACTCCAGGGCGAGCAATTCCACGAGGAGACCATGTTCGGCCACGTGCGGCCACAGGGTCTCGCGCATGACCTTTTTGAGGAGATAGATGAACGAAACGGCCTGGGACGGGGTGAAATCCTGCACGGCCCGCACCCGGACCATTTCGTCGAGGTACGGCCCGAACACGGCCACGTCCGGCGCACCTTGGGCGGCCAAGAGCCCTTCGACCACACCGCGCATGCCGTCTTCAAGCTTGTGGCGCACGGGGTTGGCGAAAGGATCCTTCTTTTTTTTCCACACGGTGGCCGTTTCCGGCGCATAGGTCTCCAAAACCAGGGCGAGCCACTGGTCAAGGACGGCCTCCTTGTGGGTGGCCAGGAATTCCATCAATTTGGGCATTGCAAATGTCCCTTTCTTCACAAGAAGCTTAACAGGTTGATTCCTTATCAGAAAAAAACAAATTGTAAAGGACGGGAAAGCGGCGGCGGGGACACGCAAGCCCCCGGAATCCCTTTGCCTTGCAGACTTTCCGGATTTTTTACAAAGTGCGGAAAAAATGAGGTGCCCATGCGCCCATCCCCCAGACAGCAAAACATCCTGCGCGCCACGGCCGCCTTTGACACGGTCCGGCGCTACCACGGCATCCTGCCGAAACACCTGGCGATTCTCTACGATCCCGAGGACCTGTCCGCCCTGGAGGCGGCCGGACTCCTCGAACGGGTCAAGATCGGCTTTGCCTGCGGCCGGGACGAAAAAGGCTGGCGTTTGACCGAGGCCGGCCGCCGGCTCCTGCCCGAGACCGCGCCGGGCGAGCCGAGCGTGCTGGCGCCCGAACATTTGCGCCTGCTGCGCGACTTCTACCACTATGCCCACATCAGCCGCCACCGGGGCATGATGCCTCGGAAGCTGGCCAAGGACTACGACGCCGACGACCTGCGCGACCTGTTCGAGCACGGGTATCTGCTGCGCATCCGGATCAAGGGCAAGGTGACGGCCAAGGGCTGGCTCGTGTCCCGCAAGGGCTTGCGCGCCCTGGGCCTGGCCGAAACCGCCCCGGCCCACGCGATGGCCTGTGCCTCGTCGACTGCAACCGAGGGGACACCGCCCGCCCGGACCGCAACCGTCGCCTAAGGAAGAGTGACCTGCAAAATACGTCGGTATTTTGAAGGAAAAAGACCGCGTGTTCCCCCGAAGCCGCGCCCGGATTCGGGACGACGCCCGGGAAGACCTAGAATTCGCCGCGCAGGGCGATGTTCTCGGGATGGTGCGGGTTCCAGGACAGACGCACGTCCACTCCTTCGCGGTCGCGGGCCTGGCTGGCCTTGATCTCCACGTCGAGCATGACCGACGGGGACAGTTCCAGCGCCACCCGGCCCGTCGTCGCCAGCCCAAGGGTGCCGGCGCGCAGTTGCCGGGCCAACGCCTCCAAGTGATCCGCCGCCTCGCTGACGCCCATCACCCCGACCATACGGGTTGTCTTCGTACCCATGGTGCCTCCCTGGCCGCCTGTGGACGGCCGTGCCACCGTGTACCCCGCCCGCTTGACCGACCGGCGACAGGGTTGTGACGCCTGCCGGTCAATCCGGAAAAAAATCAGGTCGCCGGCATTTCCCGGGTCACCAGATCGAGCACGGTGGCGATGGCCGTGCGCGCGGACTGGCTCTTGACGGCCAGTCGGTCGCCCGAGAAATGATGCCGCTCGGCCAGGGCCCCGAACGGGCCTTCCCAGGCCATCCAGACCGTGCCCACGGGCTTTTGGGGACTGCCGCCGTCGGGTCCGGCAATGCCGCTTATGGCCACGGCCACGTCGGCCCGGAAAATCCCGAGCGCCCCCCGGGTCATGTCCAGCACGGTCTCGCGACTCACCGCGCCCTTGGTGTCGAGGACCACCTGGGGCACGCCCAGGATGTTGCGCTTGGCCTCGTTGGAATAGACCACCACCCCGCCGGCGTACCAGGCCGAACTGCCGGCCAGATCGGTGAGCAGGCTCGACACCAGCCCGCCGGTGCAGGATTCGGCCATGGCCAGCTTCCAGCCGCGTTCCGCCAGCGCCTGGCCCAGGCGACGCGCCACGTCGTACACGCCTTCGTCCACGGCTGCCTCCTCCTTTGTGAAATCCATGTCATGCAATCTAGCCGCAAACACACCCCCCGGCAAGGACCATGTCACACCCGGCCGGTCTTGACGCGGCAAAGCCCGCGCGCGTACATCTGCGGCCGACTTCCGTCATAAGGAGCCTCTCATGCTCGACCTCAAAACCGTGCGCCAGAACCCCCAAGCCCTGGCCGACGGCATGGCCAGACGCCATTTTCCCCTGGACCTCGACGCCTTCCTCGCCCTGGAGGAACGCCGCCGCCAGCTCATCACCACTGTCGAGACAAAAAAAAGCCAGCGCAACGCCGCTTCGGCCGAAGTGGCCAAGATCAAGCGCCAAGGCGGCGACGCCGCCCATATCCTGGCCGGCCTCGGCGAACTGTCCGAGTCCATCAAAGCCCTGGACGCCCAGACCAAGGAAGTGGACGACCAGGTCCAGGCCTGGCTGCTCGGCGTGCCCAACATCCCCCACGCCACCACCCCGGACGGGGCCAATGAAAACGACAATCCGACCGTGCGCCTGGTCGGCACGCCCCGCAGCTTCGATTTTCCGATCCGGGACCACCAGGACGTGGGCGTCGGCCTCGGCGGCCTCGACTTCGAACGGGCGGCCAAGCTGTCCGGTGCCCGGTTCGTGGTCCTGCGCGGCGAGCTGGCACGGCTCGAACGGGCGCTGGCCGCCTTCATGCTCGACGTCCACATCCGCGAGCACGGCTACCTGGAAGTGGCCACGCCCTACATCGTCAATACCGAAAGCCTGATCGGCACCGGCCAGTTGCCCAAATTCGCGGCCGACCTGTTCAAGCTCGAAGGCCTCGGCGCCTATCTCATCCCCACGGCCGAGGTGCCGGTGACCAACCTGCACCGGGGCGAGGTCTTACCCGAGGAAGCCCTGCCCGTGGCCTACGTCTGCCACACCCAGTGCTTCCGCTCCGAAGCCGGCTCCTACGGCAAGGACACCAAGGGGCTCATCCGACTGCACCAGTTCGGCAAGGTTGAGCTCGTGCGCGTGGTCCACCCGGACACGTCCTACGCCGAGCTCGAAAAGCTCACCAACCAGGCCGAAGCCATCCTGCAAAAACTCGAACTGCCCTACCGGGTGGTAGCGCTTTGCGCCGGGGATATCGGCTTTTCCTCGGCCAAGACCTACGACCTGGAAGTCTGGCTGCCCGGCCAGGACAAGTACCGCGAGATCTCCTCGTGCTCCAATTTCGAGGATTTCCAGGCGCGCCGGGCCGACATCCGGTTCAAGCCGACCACCGGCAAAAAAACCGCCCTGGTCCACACCCTAAACGGCTCCGGCCTGGCCATCGGCCGCACCATGGCCGCCGTCCTCGAAAACTACGCCCAAAAGGACGGTTCCGTGGTGGTGCCCAAGGTCCTCGTGCCCTACATGGGCGGCCTCGAAGTCCTCACGCCGGCCGGTTAAGGGCCTGCGGGGAAGGGGGAGACGCCTCCGGCGGCCAAAGGGGACACGTCCCCTTTGGAATCCCCACCCGAAAAGGCGCCTGGCGGAACTCTTTTCACAACGAGCATCGGGAGAAACGGATGGCGGATGCACAGGGCAACAAACGCCCCTTCAAGGAAGATCTCAAGCGGGGCCTGCTCATCGGCGGCGCGGTCGGCGTCATCGGCGGCATCTTTTACATGGACATCCGCCATGGCCTCGTCCTCGGCCTGATCGGCGGTTTTTTCGCTGTCCTCACCCGGCGGGCCATCGACAAAAAAAGAGGCGGCTAGGGATTTCCCCAGCCGCCGTCCGTTCCAATCCCGCGGCTTGCGCCGCCTTGCGTCGTTTGCGCCGTCCGGGACCGCTCTGTCCCGGTTCGGCGCGGCCCGAGCCTAGTTCGGCATCAGGCTCGTGTTCTTGATGCCCATACCCGTATAGATATCGGCCAGGGCGCTCTGGTAGTCGGTCAGGGCCTGGGTCAGGTTGAATTCCGCCGAACTCACCTGGGCCTGGGACGTGAGCACATCGGTATTGGTGCCCACCTGGGCCTGGTACCGGGCCTGGGCCATACGGAACCCTTCCTTGGACGCTTCCAGGGCCGTGCGGGCCACGGCGATACGTTTGGCCGCGTCCTGGATGTTGAGGTAGTAGGTCTTGACCTCATAGCCCACGTCCAGGCGCATCTTGGCCAGGTCGGCTTGCAGCTTTTTCACCGTCTCCCGGGCCGACTGCACACCGAAATAGGTGGAACCCCAGTCCCAGGCCTGGAGGGTGGCCGTGACGCCGAACATCCGGGTCTCCGGCGTGGTCGCGCCGGAAAAGTTCCGCACATCCAGGCTCGGCGTGTTGCCGTCCCGGGCCACGGACGCCTGGGCCTGCACCTGGGGATAGAAGGTGCTGGCCGCGATCTTGACGTCGCGCTCGGCGATCTGCACGGACTTGACGCCCATGTAGAGGTCCGGACGCTGCTTGTAGGCCGCGTCCAGACAATCGGCCACGTTCATGGTGAAGGGCAGGTAGGTCAGCTCGCCCACGAAATTGGTATCCTGGTCCAGGGGCAGGTTCAGCAGGGAATTGAGCTGGGCGGTCTGGACAAGGACGTTGTTTTGGGCCTTGAGCAGGTTCTGTTCGGCTGTGGCCAGGTCGGATTCGGCCTGGAGCACGTCCAGACGGGGCTTGAGGCCGACGTCGTAATAGGCCTGAGCCACCTTGTACTGGGATTCCAGTCGGGCGACCGAATCCTTGTTGCTCTGGACATTGGACCGGGCTTGCAGCAGAGCCAGAAAGGCCTTCTGCACGGACTTGACCAGGGTCAGCTCGCTGTACTTGATGTTGGCTTCGGCCTGGTCCTTGGCCAACGACGCCTTCTGGTAGTTGCTCAACAGCTTGAAGCCGGTGAACAGCGGCTGGGTGACCGCGAGCTTGAGTTCGTAGGTATTGAGCCAATACGGATTCTGGGGATGCGGCGCCATGGCCGAGATGGCCTGCCCTTCGGTGCGCGTGTAGCCGTAGCTCACCGTGCCGACCGGCCCGAAGTTGGCCAGGGCCTGGCGCCGGCTTTCCTCGGCCCCGGAAGCCGAGGACCGGGCCGATTGCATCTGCGGGTTGGCGTCGAGGCTGCGTTGGACGCTGGTGGCCATGTCGTAGGCCTGGCCGTCCTTGGTCGGACGCAAGTTCGGCAGGTCTTTTTCCTGGGCGCCCGAGCCTTCCTTGACGAAATCCGGCAAGGGAATCTTCTGGATCTTGCCCGCGGCCCCGGCCTCGGCACTACCGGCCGCCGCACTCTTGGTGGTGGTCCCGGCATACCGCTTCGCCACCCGATCCTTGCTCCCGGTGCCCGTGGCGTCCTGGGCCAGGACCTGGCCACCGCCCAGACAAACGCAGAAAATCGCCGTCATCAAGGTCAGATAGAGTCTTCGTTTCGTGTTTGCGGTCATGCCGTCCTTCTCCCTGAAGGTCTCTTACCCTGGCTCGGGCACGTTTCGGTACTACGATTCCTTACGGATGTATATCGTTGTTAACAGACATTCACCTCGTGGGCGAAACCACGCAAGGTCCACCTCCTACGCAAATCCTTTTGCCTTGTCGAGCCAGACCCGGCCTTGGTTGCATCCCGGTGCCTCCTGCCGTACAACCCCCAGGCCGACTGTTTCCCTTCATTCCGGCAAGGAGCCCCATGACCCTGGCCCAGCGACTCGGTTTCAGCCAAAGTCCGGTCTTCCTCATCGACGGCAGCGCCTACCTTTACCGGGGCTACCACGCCTTCCGCGACATCTCGCGGTCGGACGGCTTCCCCACCAACGCCATATACATGGTCATGCGCCTGCTGCTGCGCCTGCTGCGCGACGAAGCCCCGCGCCATGCCGTGTTTTTCCTGGACGGACGCGGTCCGTCCTTCCGCAAGGATATTTTCGCGGATTACAAGGCCAACCGGGAATCCATGCCCGAGCCCCTGGCGGCGCAAGTCGAACCGGTGCTCGCCGGCGTGCGCCTGCTCGGGTTTCCGGTCATCGTGCCCGAAGGCTCCGAGGCCGACGACGGCATCGCGAGCCTGGCCGCCCGGTTCCGCAGTACCCGGCCGGTGGTCATCGTCGGCGCGGACAAGGACCTCAAGCAGTGCCTGGACAGCGCGGTCGTGCTCTACGACCCGTCGGGCAAGGCGGAAAAACTCACCACCCGGGCAGATCTGGAAGCCGAATGCGGCATCGCCCCGGCCTCGTGGCCCGACTTGCAGGCGCTGGTCGGCGACACCAGCGACAACATTCCGGGCGTGCCCGGCATCGGGCCCAAGACCGCCCTGGATGTGCTGCGCGCCTACCCCACCCTGGAGGACGTGCGCGACCATCTCGACGCCATCAAGCCGACCACCCGCAAAAAACTCGAACCGCATCTCGACGCTATCTTTACCTATCGGCGGCTGGCCCGGCTGCGCACCGACCTGTTCCCGGACACCAGCCTGGCCGACATCGCCGTGCGCACCCCGGACGCGGCCGCCCTGCGCCATTTCCTCGAAACCTACGAATTCCGCTCCCTGGTGCGGGAAATCGAAGGCCTGCCCGCCTCCCCTTCCCCGGCCGCCAAGAGCAACCACCAGCTGTCCCTGCTCGATCCGCCGGCCCCCCAGCCAGCTCCGGCCGCTTCCCCGGCCGTGGCCCTGGCCACCCTGCCCGACCCGACCGGTGCGCGTCTCGGCCTGGTCCCCCTGGACGGCGGCTACCGCCTGTCCCTGGGCGACCGGGAATGGCGCCTCGACGCGAACACCCCGGAACTGGCCGCTTTTCTGGGCCGGGCCGCATCCGTCGCCGTGCCCTCGGTCAAGGCCCTGTTCACGGCCGATCCGGCTTTCGAGACCGTGCCGCTTACCCGCTGGTTCGACCTCGGCCTGGCCGCCTATCTGCTCAGCCCCGAACAGCGCGTGTACGACTGGGAGCGGCTGCGCGACAGCCTTTTTGCCGATCCGTCCGTGGACAGCGCCGCCATCGGTCCCGAAGACCAGGCCAAGGCCGCCGTCATACTGGCCGGCATCCTGGCCGGACGGCTGACCGGAGCCGGACTCAACGACCTCGTGCGCGACCTGGAAATGCCGCTCATCCCGGTGCTCGTGGCCATGGAACGGGAAGGTATCGGCCTGGACCTGGCCGCCCTGGCCGATTTCGGGGCCGAGGTCGGCCGGGAGCTCGCGCGTCTGGATGCGGCCATCCAGGACGCGGCGGGCAAGCCCTTCAACCCCCGCTCCAGCCGCCAGCTCGGCGAAATCCTCTACGGCGACCTCGGGCTCAAGCCCCAAGGCAAGACCCCGGGCGGCCAGGCCTCCACCTCCCAGGAAGCCCTGGAACGCCTGGCCGGCAGCCACCCCCTGGTCGACCGCATCCTCGAATACCGCAAGCTCGAAAAACTGCGCTCCACTTATCTCGATCCCCTGCCCAAGCTGGCCGATCGGGACGGCCGCATCCACACCACGTTCAACAACCTGGCCACGGCCACCGGGCGCCTGTCGAGCTCCAACCCCAACCTCCAAAACATTCCCATCCGGGGCGATCTCGGCCGGCGTATGCGGCAATGTTTCGTGGCCGGACCGGGCAAGCTGCTCGTGGCCGCGGATTATTCCCAGATCGAGCTGCGGGTGCTGGCCCATCTGTCCGGCGAACCGGCCCTGCTGTCCGCCTTTGCCCGCGGGGCCGACATCCACGCCCGCACCGCGTCCCTGCTTTTCGACAAACCCGAGTCCGATATCGGTCCGGACGAGCGCCGCCAAGCCAAGACCATCAACTTCGGTCTGCTCTACGGCATGGGGCCCCAGAAGCTGTCCCGGGACCTCGGACTCAAACTCGATGCGGCCAAGGCCTTTATCGCCAAGTATTTCGAACGCCTGCCCGGTCTGTCCACCTTCTACGACGGCATTGTCGAGTCGGCCAAGCGCGAGGGCTTCGTGACCACCCTGGCCGGACGCCGCCGGCCCCTGCCGGACATCACCTCGGCCAACAGCCAGCTCGCCTCCCAGGCGAGGCGCCAGGCCATCAACACCGTGGTCCAGGGCGGCGCGGCCGACATCATTAAAATGGCCATGCTGGCCGTGGCCGCCGATGCGACCCTGCACGGCCTCGATGCCCGGCTCGTGCTCCAGATCCACGACGAACTCCTCATCGAGGTGCCCGAAGCGAAGGCCAAGGAGGCCGGCACCCGGCTGGCCGCCCTTATGTGCGGCATCGTCAGCCTGGCCGTGCCCCTGGACGTGGACTGGGGCACCGGCCGCACCTGGGGCCAGGCCCATTGAACGCAGCCGGGGTTGCTTTGTCCGGACAGTCCTGTATCCTTTACAGGTTCATCCTTTGTTGTACGGCGCGTCCGTGACGCGTCACACCGGCGCGCCCAGGGCGCAGCCGTTTTTCGAGGAAATGAAGGCATGCCGCCAAGCGCGAAAACCATCCGCGAGGACCTGGCCCGGGCCAAGGCCGCCTATGCCAAGAACGACGACCTGCGCACCCTGCAGTTGCTGCTTTCCGCCTTGCGCGCCTTTGTGACCGTGCGCCCGACCGGGCCGGACCGGATCACCATCGAAGGGCTTTTGCGCGAGAGCCTGACCAATCTGGTCAAACTCGACCGGGTCAAGCCGCTGCTGCCCCACGGTCTGCCCTATACCAAAGGCCAGGAAAAACAGCTCTATGCCGCCCTCGTGCCCGTGACCCGGGCCGTGGAAGAGGCCATCAACCGCGAGGATCTCGAAAGCAAGCGCGAACGCAAACTGCGCATCGACCATGCCATCATCAAGGGTTCCAAGCTCCTGGCCGAGGGCAATCTGCTCGAAGCCCAGCGCAATTTCCGGGCGGCGGTCGAGGACTATGTCGACGAGAAAGGACTTTTTCCCCTGATCGCCTCGCGGCTCATCGATGCCGGACATTTCAAGGCTTCCCTGGAATACACCAAGCGGGCCATCGAGGAATCTCCGGACAATCCCCGGGCCTATGACTTCCTGCTCACCGCCGCGGGCAAGGCCGAAGCCTGGCCCGACGCCAAACGCATCCTGGCCGATGCCCGACCCAAAATCGGCGATCTACCTTTACTCTGCCAGGCCCAGGCCCTGGTCGAAGCGCGCCTTGGCGACTGGAACGCGGCCGATGCGGCCGCCGCAAAAGCCCTGGAAGGCGATGCCCGCCTGGAAGACGCCCGCAAGGTCCGCGCCCTGGCCCAAAAACACCTGTCCGCCCAATAAGCGGGCTCGGTGGTGCGCAGGGAGAGAGGGGAGGGGAGAAGCCTCCGGCGGCCAAAGGGCTGCGCCCTTTGGAATCCCCCAAGGTTGAAGAAGGGAGAGGGTTGGCTGTCGCGCGCAGAAGGGAGCGGCGTGGCTGACGCGCTCAGGAAGGCCGGTCGAGCGGGATGATCGGTCGGGGCGCGCCGTCGGGAGGCGTTCTGTCCTCACGATTCTCGTCGGGCCGTGATTCCGGGCGGACGGCCGGCTTGGCCCCCTTCCCCGGCACGGTCTGGCCCGGAGCCGCCACTTCCTGGTGGGACTGCTTGATCTTCCAGATGTAATCCACCCGCTCCAGGCTGAAAAAACAGTCGAGCACCACCTGCCGGGACTGGCCATGCTCCTGCCAGCCCATGTCCGCCAACGCCCGAACCTGCCCGGTCTCGCCGGACACCGTGATGTCCATGGGCTCCCGAAACGCCAGCTGCATCCGGGCCTTGCGCTGCATTTTCGTGATGTAGCCGAGGCGCGATTCCAGTTCCTTTTTGGTCAGCACCCGCCGATTTTCCACCAGATAGGGCACCATGCGCGCGCCATCGGCGTAAAAGCGCAAGAGCGCCTTCTCATCCTCACCCGTAACGACGGCCTGGTACTTGATCAGGAGATCGTGGATATTTTTAGCATCGGCCGAGGCAAAACCCGAGGTGGACGGCTTGGCATGGCGCGGCGGCTGCCGGGGCGTGAAAACCACCTGCCCACCCGCCGGCCCCTGGGCCGGTTTGGGCGCGGCGCAGCCGGACAGGACCGCAAAGACAAGGAGCAAACACAAGAGACGGAGGGAGGTGAAAGAAGCCTCCGGCGGCCAGGAGGGGCCACGGGCCCCTCCTGGACTACCCCATCCTGTGCAACAAGCCCTCTCCACGGCCCTCATGCTTGGTTTCCCTTTCCCTGGGGTCCGGGGGGCAGTGCCCCCCGGCCGCCGGCGGCGTCTCTCCCCCCGCACACCAGTTCCACCAATTCCCCAATATCTTCGGCCAGGTAATCGGCCCCAGCCCGTTGCAGATCGGCCAGGCTCACCCGGCCGCTGGCCACGCCGGCGGTCAGGGTGCCGGCGGCCTTGCCCGTAGCCAAATCCATGGGATGGTCGCCGACCATGAGCGACCGCTCCGGAGCGGCGCCGAGCACTGCCAGGGCATCAAGCAGATGGCGCGGATCGGGTTTGACGTGAGCCGCCTCGTCCCGGGTCAGGACGACCTCCACGTAGCGGCCGGCGTCCGGGAAAACCCGGTCCACGGCCTGGCGGCAATTGCGGGTGATGATGCCGCAGCGCACTCCGCAACGGGCAAACATGGTCAGGGCCGGCTTGGCCTGGGGAAAGAGTTGCGCCCGGCCGGCGGCCTCGATTTCCATGGCGCGCACGCTGTCCGCCACCGCGTCGAGGAAGGTCCGGGCCGTGTCGGCGTTACCCATGGCCTGGGCCAGGGAAGCGGCGTATTCCAGGGCCGGCAACCCGTTGGCCGGCGGCACCGCATCGAGATGGGCGGCGGCCAGGGCGGCCACGCGCCTTTTCATGGCCGCGAAATCGAGGACCAGTTCGGCCAAGGTCCCGTCAAAATCGAAAATTGCGGCTTCAAGACCGCGCGCTGCCGCGTCCACGCCGTGCCTCCACTGGTACATTGCCCCGAACGCCGCCTCCGGGTATGGTCGCTCGATTTTTCAAGCCAGGGCGGACTCTCCCGGACTTCCGCGCGGGGCGGGAACGGGAGCCGCCGCAACCCTTATGACCCAACACACCCATGACCGCAACGCATGATGCCATTGTTGTCGGGGCCGGACCGGCCGGCTCCACGGCCGCCTACCTGCTCGCCCAACGCGGAGCCAGCGTGGCTCTGCTCGACAAAGCCCTTTTCCCCCGGGACAAACTGTGCGCCGGCCTGCTCACCTGGAAAACCATGGACGTGCTGGAGCGCGTGTACGGCGAAACGCCCGAGGCGCTGCTCGCGGCCGGCACCCTGGACGACGCCCTGTCCGGCTACCGCATCCGGTTCGGACGCCGGGTCATCGCCGAAGGGGACATGTTCTATCCGTTCCATTTCGCCGAGCGGCGCGTATTCGACAAACATCTCCTCGACCGGGCGACCCGGGCCGGGGCCGATGTCCGGCTGGGCTGTCCGGTGGCGGCCGTTTCGCCTGAAACCGGCGCCGTCCGGCTGGCCGATGGCCGGGAACTGCGCGGCCGGTTCGTCATCGGCTGCGACGGGGTGACCAGTGTGACGCGCCGGTCCTGCCCCTTTGACAGCGCCTCCTGGCGGGCCAACATGGGCGGGGCCATGGAATTCTACCTGGACCGGGACGATCCGCTGCTTTCCGGCCCGGTGCACGAGGACCTGACCGCCGGCCTGCCCGTGATCTACGCCGGCATTCTGCGGGCCGGTTACGGCTGGGTGTTTCCCCACCGCCAGAAGCTCGCCATCGGCATCGGCGGCCACAGCCTGCTCCACGGCAAGGAGTTCCGCCAGAAATTCCGCGAATTCGTCAATTTCCTCGGCCTGCCGACCCATCTGGCCGATACCTGCAAGGGCCATGGCCTGCCCTACGGCAACTACCTGACAAGGCCCTGGCACGGCCGGACGCTTTTGGCCGGCGATGCGGCCGGATTGGTGGAGACGCTGTTCGGGGAAGGGCTCTACTATGCCCTGCGCAGTGGCGAGCTGGCCGCCACGGCCGTGGGAGAAGCCCTGGCCCGCGGCACAGATCCGGCCCCAACCTACGGCCGGGGACTCAAGCGCGACATTCTGCCCGAGCTTATCTGGTCACGCCGACTGCGCCGCATCCTCTACGCCAGCCAATCCCTGGGCTTCATGCCCCTGCTGTGCTTCGTGCGCAGCGGCGGCCGGCTGCTCGGCGAGATGGTCCACGGCCTGCGCTCCTACAGATTGTTGCAGCGCCGGGCCAGAGGACCGATGTGAGTTAAGAGAAGAAATGCCTCCGGCGGCCGGGAAGGGGGTTACCCCCTTCCCGGACCCATCCCAAAAGGGGCCGCATCAAACGCCCCTCCCTTCACTTTATGGGAACCGTAACATGTTTCCCTTCCAGGGGTCCGGGGGGATGATCCCCCCGGCCGCCGGAGGCATCTTTATTCTTAATTCTTACAACGCATCCACCCGAACCAGCCCCGGCAGGGTCTGGGCCAGGCTGTCCACCGAGGCGCCGGGGCCGACCATGACCACACAGGCGTCCTTGGCGGCCGCGTCCAGGGCCTCGCCGAATTCCCGGAAGCGCTTGGGCCCGGCGGCCAGGACCTGGCGGCGCATGGTGGCGCGTTGCTCGGCCGTGTCGCCGACCAGCCGCCGGGTCAGGGCCACGAAGCCCTTGGCATCGGGCAGCATGTGGGCGTCGATATCGCCCATGGCGCCGATGACGGCCCGGACCATCTCCTCCTCGGACAGGGGCGAATCCATCAGCGAACGTCCGGCCTCGCGGAAGATGTCCACCGTGGCGGCGGTATTGGGGTCGCGGTAGGAGACGAACACGATCTGGCCGGTGATGCGGTCCAGGGAGCAGAAAGCGCCATAGGCGCCGCCGCGCACCCGCACCCGATCCCAGAGATAGGCCATGCGCAGATGGCGCGAGGCCACAAGGTCCGCGCCGTCGAAGGTCCAGCCCGTCTTGGCCAAGTCGAGCCCCACGCCCACGTAGTGGACCTGGGAGGGTACGGCGATACCTTCGCGTTCGGGCAAGGTGATCGGCGTCCAGAGCGCCTTGTCGCTGGCCCGGTCGGGCAGGCGGGACAAAAAGGCCGACACGGCCGGTTCCGCCGTGGCCAGGGCGGCGGCCGAGGCGGTCAGACCGGCCCACAAGCCGCGCCGGGTGAGGATCAGGTCCCGCAAGGTTTCGAGATCCCGGCGCACGCCGGCATAATCGGCGGTCACGCGCTCGACGAGCCGGCGCAGGTAGTCGAGCTGGGACAGGCCGCGCAGCCGCTCGGCGGCAGAGCCGGCCAGGGAAGAGCGGGCGCGGATGCGGGTGGAAGCGGTGGCGTGGCCGGCCGGGGCGAGCCGGCGTTCCAGGCGCGACTTGGCCTCCAGGGCCATCTGGGCAAAGCGCTCGGTATTGCCGAAATCGGCCCCGGTCAGCACTTCGTCCAGGATGTCGAGCAGTTCGTCGGTTTTCTCCAAAGTGGCCTTGCCCCGAAACACGAGTCGCCCCACCACGTCGGACGGCGTCCCGCCCATGACCGAGGCGACCAGGGCATCCCGGGAGATGCCGCCGGTCTTGGCCGCGATGCGTCGGGTCAGCGCCACGGCGTCGTGGCGGTCGGAGCCGAGTTCGAGCACGGCCCGGCCGAAAAGCGGCACCAGCGGCAGCAAGGCATCCGGCACCCCGTCCAGGGGAAAGGCCAGATCGAGGTAGAGCACGCCGTTGGTCTCGATGTCGTGGCACAGCACCAGAGTCTGGCCCAGCGTCTCGTGGCGCTGGGGGATGGGCGTCTCGGCCTTGGGCAGATCGGCCAGGGTCAGGCTCGGGATGGTGGCCAGGGCCTCGGGGCTGTCCGGTGCTTCCTGGAACGTGCGCAACGTGGCCTCGTCCCGGGCCACGGCCTCGCGCCCGGCCGCATCCATGCGGGCGGCCACCTTGGCCAGCCCGGCCTTCTCGGCCGCCGTGCGCCGATCCTCATACAGGGTATCCGGAGCCAGGGTCAGGGTGACCCGATGGGCATTGCCGAGCAGGTGCGTCCGGATGGCGTCTTCGAGCACGGGTTCGCCAGCGGCGAGGCGTGCCTTGAGGCGGGCCAGGGGGCCGGAAAAACGCAGCGGCGCCAACGGATCGCCATCGTGCAGCCAGGTGGTCAGGGCGCGCAGCATCAGCGACAGCCCGCGCGGGAACGAACCGGTGTTGTTTTCGCGCAGGGCGAATTCCAGGGCATTGACCCCGGCCTCCACGGCATCGGCCGGCAGCCCTTCGCCGACCAGCCGGGACAGGGTGGCGAAGACCAGATCCTCGGCCGCCTGGGCATCCTCGGGCTTGATACCCTTGAGGCCCGTGGAAAAGCTCATCTGGCGCAGTTCGCCTTCGAGCCCGCCCCCGGCCAAATCCTCGCCCAGGCCGCTGTCGAGCAAGGCCTTGCGCAGCGGTGAGGACGGCAGACCGATCAGCACGTGTTCGAGCACATCGAGGATCAGCACCAGATCCGTGTCCAGGACCTCGGGCAAAAGCCAGTTGATGGTCAGGAAACCGCGTTCGGCCTGTCCCGGCGAGGCGGCAAACGGCATGACCGTATGGCGCGGGGCATCGAAGGCCGGCTGCAAGGCCACGGCCGAATCCACCGGCCGAGCCTCGAACTGGCTGCAATAGGCATCGACCAGCCGCAGGCGCTCGATGGGGTCGTCGTCCCCCGAGAAGTAGAACCGGGCATTGCCCGGGTGGTAGTAGTCGCGGTGGAAAGCCACAAACTCCTCGTAGGTGAGGCTCGGGATGATTTCGGGATCGCCGCCGGAATCCACGCCATAAGTGTTGTCCGGGAAGAGCAGCCGCTGGGAAAACTCGGCCAGGATGCTGTCCGGCGAGGAATACACACCCTTCATCTCATTATAGACCACGCCGCTGCGCGACAACGCCCCGTCCTGACCAAGCTCGTAGTGCCAGCCTTCCTGAAGGAAGACCTCCCGGGGGATGCGCGGGAAAAACACGGCGTCGAGATAGACGTCGATCAGGTTGTAAAAGTCCCGCAGATTGGTGGAGGCCACGGGATAGCAGGTCTTGTCAGGAAACGTGAAGGCGTTGAGAAAAGTTTGCAGCGAGCTTTTGAGCAGCTGCACGAAGGGTTCCTTGACGGGATACTTGCGCGAGCCACACAGGACCGAGTGTTCCAGGATGTGGGGCACGCCGGTGGAATTTTTAGGCGGCGTGCGCAGGGTGACACCGAAGACCTTGTTGGCGTCGTCGAGGCTTATGGAAAGGAGCTGGGCGCCGGTGCGGGCGTGCCGGTAGAGCACGGCCCGGGCGGCGTATTCTTCGAGGGGTTCGTCCCGAAGGACGTCGAATCCATGGATGCGGGACATCGTGACTCCTGCGTTTGACGTTGCGTGGGCCTTGAAGCGGCCCGTTTTTTTTCTACACATTTGGGCGAAATATGCCAGGGCGGCCCGTTCGCGGGTTCCGGCGCGGGCGCGGTGGAAATACAGTGCATCCTCTTGCGCAGCCTGGTGAAAAGCACTATACCTATAACCGGAGAACAGAGGGAAGCTTGCCAAGGGGCTGATTTTCAACTAGATAGGAGACCCTTGGGAAGTGGGAGACGTCCGCCGGTCAGGTGGGCTTTTCCCGTTCACCGTGAAAGAGGGTGGTTTTTCAGGCAAGGGTGAATCTCAATTCACTGCTCCGAGGAGGGAGTTATGAACAGAAAATTCAACATGTTGGTGGTGGCCCTGGTCATCCTGCTGCTTGGTGTCAGCGGGCCGGCCATGGCGAAGAAGCAGGTCCCGAAGGTCGATAACTTTATTTACTTCATCGACCATTCGAGCTCCATGGCGTTCTCCTACAAGGGTCAGCGCTATGTGCAGTTCGGCGGGGTGTCCAAGATCATGATGGCCAAGTCCCTGGCCCGTGAACTCAACAAAATGACCCCGGAACTCGGCTACAAGGCCGGCCTGTACACCTTCGCCCCGTACAAGGAGTACGCCGCGATGGGTCCCTACAGCCAGGCCGCCCTGGGTGCCGCCATTGAAAAGATCTCCACGAACTACTCCGTCTACGGCCGCATGACCCCGATGGGCCAGGGCCTGGAAGATCTGGACAAGCTGCCCGTCTCCGCCCTGACCGGCAAGACCGGCGTGTTCATCTTCTCCGATGGTGACTCCAACATGGGTGTCGATCCCGTGGCCGTCGCCCAGTCCCTGAAGGCCAAGTACGGCGACAACCTGTGCTTCTACGTTGTCGACCTGTCCGACAACAAGCACGGCCAGCAGGTCCTCAAGGCCATCGCCGCCCTGGGCCCCTGCAACTGCATCGAGCTCGGTGAAGAGCTGCTGCGCAACGAAGCCGCCCGCGAGCGCTTCCTCGAATGCTCCCTGTACGAGTGGATCGAGGACGAGATCGTCGTCTTCCGCAGCATCTACTTCGACTTCAACAAGTACAACATCAAGAAGGAATTCGTTCCGGTTCTTGAGGAAGGTACTTCCATCATTAAGTCCAAGCCCAACATGCGCGTCATCCTCGAGGGCCACACCGACAGCATCGGCTCCGAGCAGTACAACATGAAGCTTGGCCAGCGCCGCGCTGACTCCGTCAAGGCCTTCTTCGTGAAGAAGGGCATTGACGCCAGCCGCATCGAGACCATCAGCTTCGGCGAGTCCGATCCGGTCGCCACCAACAAGACCGCTCAGGGTCGCGCCCTGAACCGCCGGTGCGTGATCAAGTTCAAGAGCATGTAACCGGGACGCTTGGCGTCTCCCTGGCCAGACGCCCCTTCGGGGGCGTCTGGCCTTGTCTTTTGCACGGAGTCTCCCCGATGCCCAAAATCAAGACCCTCGCTCCCCTGCTCGTCCTGATTTTTGCCGTGCCAAGTCTGGCGCAGGCCGGATTCAACGTCTATCCCGCTGACGGTCCCGCGCCGATTCTCAAGATCGAGCCGCCCAAGCCCTTGGACTACAAGGTGCAAAAAGGCGACTCCGTGGCGAGTATCGCCAAAAAATTTTCCATAGATTCCAAGGCCCTCATGGCCGCCAACGGCATTGCCGATGCCCGCAAGCTGCAAGCCGGAAAGACCTTGCAGATTCCAGGCAAGACCGCGCCGGCTGCCGCCCCAGCTGCTCCGGCGCCCAAATCCCTCGCGGCTACCGGAACAGCGGCAACCCCGGCTCCGGCCACTACTGCCAAGACCGCGCCGACTCCAGAGCCCAAGCCTCTGGCTGCGGCTGAAATCAAGGCCGATGCCAAGGCCCGCAAGAGCGGCCGAGGTGAGTCCGTTGACCCGGGCGTGGCCGATGAAAAGCCCGTCAAGGGCAAACGCGGGAAAAAGGGCAAGGCTGAACCCGTGATCCAGGCCCCGACCATCGAAGTCGATGCCAAGACGCGGGCTTCCTTTGGCAAGACCGGTGTCATTACCAACAACACCAACGTGCCCCAGCCCATCCGCGACGAATTCCTCCGGTACGCCAATAAATGGCTGGACGATCTCGAAACCCTGGGTGTTGGCACCTTTGCCCACAAGAAAATCCACCAGGTCGGCGGACAGTGGGAAGCCACCTACCGGGTTGTCATCCGCGAATCCCTCGGTGCTGAAGTGAAAAAGGTCAATTACGAAGCCGAGGATACGCCGTACGTGGGCCACATCACCTATGTGCAGCGGGTGTTCACCTCGACCGGCCCGACCAAGCAGGCTGCCCTGGCTGGTCCGTACCAGCAAAAGGATGAGGCCATTCGCGAGATTTTCAGCTATTCGGGCAAGAAGAAAGCCTGGCGCTAACCAATCCGTCTTTCATTCCGAAAAAAGCCTCCCTGGTCTGACCAGAGAGGCTTTTTTTTGGAACCATCCTTTTCGATCTGCCCGTAGCCGCATAAATCAAGCACCGCGCGGAGCGCTAGTACAGGTGGGTTTCCAAAGGGCACCGCCCTTTGGCCGCCGGAGGCTTCTTCCCTGCCCCCCTGATGGCCCGCCCGTCAGACCGCTTCGTCGCGGACCGGATTGCGCAAGATACCGTAGCCTTCGAGTTCCACTTCGCAGATATCACCGGGCTTCAGGTAGACGGGAGGCGTCTGGGCAAAGCCAACCCCTGACGGTGTGCCGGTCACGATAACATCACCCGGGGCCAGGGTCATGGCTTCAGACAAGGCCGCCACCAGCCTGGCCACGTCAAAAAGCATATCCGCGGTGGACGCTTCCTGCATGGTGATCCCGTTGACCCGGGTACTCAGACGCAGGCCACGGGCACCGGGCGGGAGCTCATCAGCCGTGGCGAGCTCCGGTCCGAAGGCGCCGGACTGGTCGAAATTCTTGCCCAGAAACCACTGGGAGCCCCGGAACTGGTAATCCCGCACCGAACCTTCGTTGAAGAGCGCATAGCCAGCCACATGCTCCAGAGCATGCGCCACCGGGATGTGGCGTCCGCCCTGGCCGATAATCGCCGCCACCTCACCCTCGAAATCGAACTGGGTCGAGACCTTGGGCCGGATAAGGGGCGCGCCGTGCGCAACCAGGGTCGATTGCACCCGTCCAAAGAAAATGGGGTGTTCAGGCAGATCCCGCTGTTTGATTTCGGCCGCGTGGTCCACATAATTGAATCCCACGCAGATGAGCTTGTCCGGCCAGGGGACCGGTGGCAGCAACGCAACGGCGTTCAGGGGCTGACGGCAGGCGTCCGGGGCATTGGCGACCGCCTTGGCCGCGAAATCGAGCCCTTCGCGCCCCAGGGCCAACAACCCGCGCATGTCATGGTGGGGCAGTTCGGGCGCGGCCTCGGCCAGATCCACCAGCATATCACCCTGGCGTACGCCCAAACGCATTCCGAGAGGATGGGAAAACGTGACAATACGCATGCGCCCTCCTGTTTCGACTCGTGTCACAATAGGAGAGTCTGTCCGCAGGCGTCAAGGGACTCCGGCAAAAAGCCGACCGTAACGCTAGTGATCGCCGAGGAGGGCGCTGGCGCCCAGGCCAAAGGCCAAGCGCGTCAGCGGTGACAGGCTCTGGGGTTCGAAACCAAGCGCTGTCGTCAACCGTTCGATGAGGGGAATCTTCTTTTTTGGTCCCTTGGTCAGGGGAATCTCGCCGCTCAGATGGGTCAGGGCCTTGAGCTGTTCGATGGCCTCTTCCTGGCCGCCCAACGCGTCCACAAGGCCAAGCTCCTTGGCCCGGATACCGGTCATGGCCCGGCCGTCGGCAATGGCGGCCACGGCCTCAGGCGTCAGATGGCGTTCCGCGGCCACGGCGCCGGAGAACTGCTTGTTGAGGTCGGTGATGAGGCTTTCCAGATAGGCCCGCTGCTCGGGTGACAGTGGTTTGAACGGGGTACCCGCGTCCTTGAGCTTGCCCGTGGCCATCGACTCGAAGCGAACGCCGACTTTTTCGAGCAGTTCCTGGACATTGGCGAGTTGGGTCAGCACGCCGATGCTGCCGGTGAGGGTACCGGGATTGGCCAGGATTTTGGTCGCAGGACAGGCCGCGTAATACCCGCCGCTGGCCGCCACGGCCGAAAAGGACGCCACCACCGGTTTGACCCCGGCCAGGCGCTTGACGGCCATGTAGAGCTCCTGGGACGGACCGAACGACCCGCCCGGAGAGTTGATGCGCAACAGCACGCCCTTGACCGACGGGTCCTTGCGCAGGCTGCGGATGAATTCCACCGTATCCTCGGCATCGACAATGGCGCCCTCGATGCGCACCACGCCGAACCTATTCGCGGCGACGAACAGCCCGCCGTCTTCGCCCTGCCCCCACACGCCAAACGCGGCCATGACCCCGAAAATCAGGATCATGGCCGCGAGAACGATCAACAGGCCGAACAGACCAGGACGTCTGTCGGCAAAGGACAGCCTAGTGTTGGGCATCCTCTTCCAGCTTCTGGCGCAGCAGCTCGCCAAGGTTGCTGCCGGTGTCGGACGGGCCGGCGGTCCGGTATTCCTTGGCCTTGCGCTTGTCCTCTTCGTCCTTGATGGACTTGATGGACAGGCCCAGGCGGCGTTCGTCGGCGCTGACGTGGATGACCTTGGCCTCGATCTCGTCCCCTTCCTTGTACAACTCGGCCGGGGTCTTGACCTTTTTGCGGCTGATCTCCGAGACGTGCACCAGACCTTCGATGCCTTCCTCGACCTCCACGAACAGGCCGAAGTCGGTGATATTGGTCACCGTGCCCTTGACCACGGCGCCGACCGGGTAGGTGTCGGGCACACGGGTCCAGGGATCCTCGGAAAGCTGCTTGATGCCGAGGGTGAACTTCTCGTTTTCCTTGTCCACAGTCAGGACCTTGGCCATGACCGTATCGCCGGTCTTGTACATCTCGCCGGGATGGCGGACCTTCTTGGTCCAGGAGATGTCGGACACGTGGATCAGGCCGTCAATGCCGTCCTCGATGCCAATGAAGATGCCGAACTCGGTGATGTTTTTGACCGAACCCTCAAGGACGGTGCCCTCGGGGTACTTCTCGGCCACGATATCCCACGGGTTGGGCCGCACCTGCTTCATGCCAAGCGAGATGCGCTTCTTCTCCGGATCGACGGACAGCACCACCACCTCGACCTCGTCGCCGACGTGGACCATCTGGCTCGGATGCCGCAGCTTCCGGGTCCAGGACATCTCGGAGATGTGGACCAGGCCTTCGACGCCGGGCTCAAGCTCGACAAAGGCGCCGTAGTCCACCAGATTGGTGACCTTGCCGGTGAGGCGGGTGCCTTCGGGGTACTTGCCGGCGATATTCTCCCAGGGATCGGCCACGAGCTGCTTCATGCCCAGGGAAACCTTCTGCTTCTCCTGGTCGAAGGACAGGACCTTCAATTCCAGCTCGTCGCCCAGGTGCACCAGCTCCTTGGGATGCTTGATGCGCTTCCAGGACATGTCCGTGATGTGCATGAGGCCGTCGAGGCCACCCAGATCCACGAACACGCCGTATTCGGTGATGTTTTTCACGCGACCGGTGACCGTCTGGCCCTCTTCCAGGGTCTTGAGCAGGTCCTTGCGCATGGAGTCACGGCGCTCTTCCAGGAGCACCCGGCGGGACACGATGACATTGCTGCGACGACGGTTGATCTTCAGGACGCGGAATTCGAACTCCTGGCCAACCAGGGCGTCCATGTCCGGCACCGGACGCAGATCCACGTGGGAACCGGGCAGGAAGGCTTCGACACCGCCCAGGTCGACCGTGTAGCCGCCCTTGATGCGGCGCACGATCTTGCCGGTGATGACGTCGTCCTTTTCCTGGATTTCCTCGAGCTTATCAAAAAGCTGCATCCGCTTGGCCCGCTCACGGGACAAGTAGATGGTGCCTTCGGATTCGTTCTTGGACACGACGTAGACATCGATTTGATCGCCCACACCGACTTCCAGCTCGCCGCTGGCATCCTGGAATTCGGCGATGGCGATCTGGCCCTCGGACTTGAAGTTCACATCCACCAGGACATGTTCTTTGCCGATGCGGACCACGACGCCCGGGGTGATGGAACCTTCTTCGAGATCGCCGAAATCCTCGTTGAGATAATTCTCCAAGGCGGCTTCGAAGTTGACTTCCATCTCCGAGTTAGAGTTGCTTTTCATTTCCGGGGTTTTGTCCATGCGTTGACCTCCAACACGATCTAGTCCTTTGGAAAGGATTTAGTGTCTTAGCAGAAAGCCCCTGGCGGCACAACCAAAATCCCGACCCCAATCCTAGGCCAAAGCCACCAGATCGTAATCCTTGGCCTCTTCGATGGTGGCCGTGACCAGGGCCCCGGGCGCGACCCCCGGGCCGCTGACATAGGTCACGCCGTCGATCTCGGGAGCCTGGAACCAGGTGCGCCCCACATGGAGCCCGGGCCATTCGGGATGAGGCGCGTCCACCAGCACGTCCTGTTCCGTGCCGACGTAGTCGTCGAGGATGGCGGCGCTGATCTCCTGCTGGGCGGCCATAATGGCCGCCTCCCGCCGGGCCTTGACATCCCGTCGTACTTGTCCGGCCATGGCCGCGGCCGGAGTGCCCTCCTCGGCGCAGTACGGAAAGACGCCCAGGTGGTGCAGCCGGGCCCGGCGCACGAAGTCGAGCAGGGCCTCGAAATGTTCCTTTTTCTCGCCGGGCAGGCCGACAATGAAGGTCGAGCGCAGGGCCGCCTCGGAAAAATGCTTGCGGACCCGCTCGACGATGGTCAGGGCGTCGGCGGACTTGGGCCGGGCCATGGCCGCGAGCATGTCCGGGTGCACATGCTGGAACGGGATGTCGAAATAGGGCACGAACGGCCGCCCGGCCTGGGCCAGAAACGACAGCAGACTGTCCGTGACCCCGGACGGATACAGATACAGCAGCCGCAACCATTTGAGGCCGGCGAGAGGCAGCAGTCGCTCCAGAAGCCGCTTGAGCCCATCCCCGAGCCCCAGGTCCCGACCGTAGGCGGTCACGTCCTGGGCCACCACGACGAGTTCGGACACGCCCTGGTCGAGGAGGCCTCTCGCCTCGGCCACCAACGGCTCGATGGGCCGGCTCGTGAGCTTGCCCCGGATGGACGGGATGGTGCAGTAGCGGCAGGCATGGTCGCAGCCCTCGGCGATCTTGAGATAGGCATAGGACGGCGGCGTGCTGGAGAGCCGGCCCGTGGCCGCACCCTCCTCCGCCCCAAGGGCCTGGGACAGACGGCTCGGGATCAAATCGAGTTCCGATGGCAGGCCCCAGACGTCCACCTCGGGCAACCCCGCGCGCAGCTCCTCGCCGAACCGGGCCGGCAGACACCCCACCACGGCCAGGACCGGCTTGGGGGTAAGTCCCCGCACGGCCTCGGCCGCGTCCAACACCGCCCGCACCGACTCTTCCACGGCCGGATTGATGAAGGCGCACGTGTTGATCAAAACGAGGTCGGCGTCTTCCGGCGTCTCCACCGCTGTGGTACGAAACGGCAACGCCCCGAGGAGCTGTTCGGTATCCACCCGATTTTTCGGGCAGCCGAGGCTGATGGTGTGCACCTTGTACGTTGTGGGCATGTTCCTTCCCTTGTTGCGGACGCGTTGGCCAGGGGCTACCATGACGCCCCGCGAAGATCAAAACTCCCGGCTCCGGCCGGTCCGGAGGGCCTGGTATGGCTGACCACGACCCGGATCGTTGTCTGTGCCTGTACGGCAGCGGCGCGCAATTGCTCGACTGTTTCGAACTGGCCCGGGAGGCCGGCGTGGCCGTGTTCGACACCGTGAACCTGGCTGCCGCGCCCACGACCCCCCATGCCGAGGCCGCCCGCGAAGCCCGGCTGCTCGGTATCGACTGGCACGAGGACGTGCGGGCCATGCTCGACGCCCTGCCGGAGACTCTGCTTGCGCCCCTGGGGCCCGAGGCGGCCGTGCCCGCGCCGCTGCCCGAGGGATGTTGCCTGTTGCCGGCCGAGGCGTCGCGGCTTTTTTTCCAGCTTTTGGCCCGCAGCGCCGGCAATGGCGCCTGCCGGCCGGACCTGGCCCGGGCCAGGCGCCTGCTGGCCACGGTCCTTGACCGGCTGGACGAGGAAATCGCCCTGCTGACCCCGGACGGCTTCGTGCTCGACGCCAACGCCGCCCTGGCCACGCGCCTGGGCCTGACCCGCGAGGCGATCATCGGCCGGGCCGCGGCAGCGGTCTTTCCAGATTTCCCGGATCTGGCCGCACCGGAAAACGGCGGCCCGCCCCTCCTCGAAAGCCTGAGCCGGGGCCGCAAGGCCACCCGGGAAATTTCCCGCGTGGACGGCCGGGGACGCCTGCGCTACAGCCGCACCACCTTCTATCCCGTAGCCGGGCCAAACGGGGCCCTGGCCCAGCTCGTGGCCCTGCGCCGGGATATCACCGAGGACGTGTTCCTGGAGCGCCGGCTCCAGAAATCCGAACGCCTCGCCGCCATCGGCGAGCTGTCCATGTTCATCTCCCACGAAATCCGCAATCCCCTGTTCGCCATCGCCGGCTTTGCCAACGCCTTGCTGCGGGCCAAGGACCTGGGCGACACCAGCCGGGAAAAAGCGGCCATCATCCTGACCGAATCCAAGCGCCTGGACGACATCCTCAAGGACATCATCAATTTCGCCCGGCCGGTCGAGGGCAAGACCGGCGAGGCCGACCTCGGCGAGGTGGCTCGCCGCACCATGGCCCTGGTGCGCCTGGGCCTGGAACAGCAGGGCATTGCCGTTAAGCTGGACCTGGCCCCCGGCGCGCCCATGGCCCGAGGCGATCCCGAGATCCTGACCCAATGCCTGCTCAACTGCCTGACCAACGCCCGGGAGGCCATGCCCGAAGGCGGCTCGGTCACCGTGTCCACGGGACGGCGCGGCAACCGGGTCACGCTGGCCGTGGCCGATACCGGGCCGGGCATCCCGCCGGACGTCATGCCCCGGGTGTTCAACCCGTTTTTCACCACCCGGGACAAACGCGCGGGCCTCGGGTTGGCCATGATCAAAAAAATCCTTGAAGACCTCGGCGGTTCCGTGGAAATCGAAAGTCCGCCCGGGCAGGGCACCACCGTGACCCTGCTTTTGCCCCCTGTCCTGGAACTTGCAACCGAGGAGCCCTGATGCCCGCTTCCCCCCAAACCCGTTCCGACACCGTGGTGCTGGCCACCCGCAACAAAGGCAAGATCGCCGAGCTGCGCGCCCTGCTCGCCGGTCTTGGCCCCCAGGTCGTGGGCCTGGCCGAGTTCCCGGACATCGGCGAGATCCCCGAAACTGGCACCACGTTTCTGGAAAACGCCCGGATCAAGGCCCGGGCCGTGTGCCAGGCCACGGGGCTTGTCAGCCTCGCCGACGATTCCGGTCTGTGTGTGGACGCCCTGGACGGCGCTCCGGGGGTGTATTCGGCCCGCTACAGCGGCGAGGACGCCACCGACGCCGCCAATAACGCCAAGCTCCTGGCCGCCCTGGCCGATGTGCCCGAGGCGAGGCGCACCTGCCGGTTCGTGTCCGTGGTGGTGGCGGTGGCGCCGGATGGCCGGGAGCTCACCGCCGAAGGCGTCTGGGAAGGCCGCGTCACCACCAGCCCGGCCGGCCAGGGCGGCTTCGGCTACGATCCGCTCTTTTTCGATCCCACCGCCGGCCTGACCGCCGCCGAACTCTCCCCCGAAGCCAAAAACGCCCGCAGTCACCGGGGCAAGGCCCTGGCGAATCTGGTGAAGAACTGGGCGGGATTTTGGGAGAAGTAGGCAGGATACAGGGAGAACGCCTCCGGCGGCCAGGAGGGGCCGCAGCCCCCTCCTGGACCACCCCAACCGGAAAGGCAAGTAGAACAAAACTGTAACGTGCAATCCTCGTCGCCGGGGTCCGGGGGGATCATCCCCCCGGCGAGGTCCAAGGGGTAGCGCCCCTGGTCGCCGAAGGCACTCTTCCCCCTACGCACCCGCCACCAGTCTCCCCTCCAGATCCACCGGCATCACGGCGTAGCCGCCGCGTGCGCCCGGAGCGAGCAGGCCGAGGTCGTGGGCGCGGCCGAGCAGCCGGGCCGGGGTGGTGGTCAGGGCCGGCAGGATGGCCGCCGGCGGGAAATCCGGGTGGCTGGCCAACAGGCAGCGCACCTCATTCCAGAGATTGAGGTCGTCGTTGGAGGCCAGACTGTCCGTGCCAAGGCACAGACCCACACCGGCCGCGACCAAAGCCGGGGCATCGGCCGTGCCCACATCGATATGGGCGTTGCTGCGCGGGCACAGGCACACGGTGGTGCCGGTCGCGGCCAGACGGGCCCGGTCCGCGTCGGTCAGCCACACCCCATGCACGGCCAGCGTGGACGGCCCGAGCAGTCCCAGGGCCTCCGCATAAGCTACGGGCGAACAACCGGGCGGTCGGAAATCCCGGGGCAGCATCCGTCCGGCAAGCAGCGCGGCCAGCTTCCCCCGGCCCGTGGCAAGCAGTTCCACTTCACCTTGGAGTTCGGCCAGATGCAGGCAAAAGGGCGCGCTCCGGTCCTTACAGACCGCCTGCGCCCGACGCAGGTTTTCCGGGCTCGTGGAATAGAGGGCATGGCCGCTCGCCGCGACCGCGCCGGCCCCTTGGGGGAGCGCGGCCAAGGCCGCGTCCAGTCCGGGCGGGACCAGAGGCTCCGGCAGCGGCCGGAAACCGAAGGCCTCGTGGCAGACCAAGAACGTAAGCCTGGCCTCGGCCAAGGCCCGGACAACCGCCGGTCCGGTCCGGCTGCCGACGTCGATGACCGCGCCGGTCCCGGTCCGGGACAGGTCGGCCACGGCCGTGGCCAGGGCAGTGCCGTCCCGCTCGAACAGTCGCTGCCGGGCCAGCCAACCGGCCCAGGCCGCAAAGCCTTGCCCCGTGGGGGAGCGGCCGGCCAGATGGGACAGTTCGAGATGGGTATGGGCGTTTATCAGGCCCGGCACCAGGCACACCGGCCCGAGGTCCGTCACCGGCCCGGAAAACCCGGCCAACACCTGCCGGGCCGAGCCGATATCCAGCACGTCCCGCCCTCGCAGCACCAGCGCCGGCGCATCGAGCGGTCCGGCACCCGGCACCATGGTCAGGGCCTGTCTGGCCCGGACGGCATGCACCGGGAAGGCAGACCGAGCGCTCAATGCTTGAGCGCAGGCAGGGACTTGGTGATAAAGGCTTGGAGCTTGTGCACCTGCTCTTCAAAGAAAGCCCGCTTATCGTGCAACAACGTCGTATCGGCATTACTGGCCGACGTATCCACGACATACGGCGTATCGAGCAGGCGTTGCAGCATCCCTTGAATGAAATCGATACGGCTGAACAGGAAGTTCTTTTCATCCCGTCCGTAGCAGTAGGTTGTCTTATTATAGAGGATATAGAAATCCATGACATTGGCTGTCAGCAGGATGAGCCGTTGGGTACGCTGCTCCAGCTCGGCGTAAAAGATATAATTGCCCGTCAGGGGATACCCTGCCGCCTGTTTTTCCGCTTCCAACGCCTGCTGGTTTTGGATGGAAAACGCGGAAAAATCCTTCATGAAATTGGTAAAAGAAGCGATACATTGGTGGAGGTTTGGAGCATCGTCCTGGGCCCAGGCCCCGGTCGACAGCAAGACAAGACAAACCAGGGCAAAAACAGCTCGTTTCATGGCGTGTGACCAACCGGTTGAAAGTCCGTACAGCCGGCGGGGCAAAGGCCTCGCGACCTGCCTGGGACTTTTCCCGAAAGGTCCGGGGAAGTCAAACAGGCCGCGCCTCCAGACGAAAATCGGGCCGCTCCTCGAAGCGTATGTTCGCCCTTTGCAGGCCCAGGGCCGCATAGGCCGGAACCAGCTCCCGGGCCTGGCCGAAAAGTTCCCCGGAAAAGCGCCTGGGCGCGCTGAGCCCCACCGGCTGGCCGCCGAGGTCGCGAAACGCTTCCGTGAGGAGGGCCAGATTGGCTCGGGCCCGAACCCGCGACCCCAAGGCCGGATGCCACGGACCGGCCACCAGCGCTTCCAAAAACGCGGGCTCTGGCGCCAAGCCGATGCGCGTCACCCGAATCCCGGCCCGCCACAACACCGGCAAGGCCAAAGCCAGGGCGTCCAAGGTCGTGTCCAGGTCCCAAGGCTGATAGCGGCCGGCCCGGTACAGGCGTTCCAGGACGGTCCCTCGGGGGACCAGGCAAGGGTGCAGCCGGACCAGATCCGGGGCCAGCTCGGCGGCCACGGCCACATCGCGGGCAAGGAGATCCGGGGTATGGCCGGGAAGTCCGGGCAGCAGTTGGAGCCCCAGGCCCAGACCGGCCTGGCGCACGGCCCGGGCCGCCCGGAGGGAAGCCGCCGCGCCATGCCCCCGGCCCGAAGCCGCAAGGACCGGATCGCAAAAGGTCTGGGCGCCGATTTCGACCAGATCGAGTCCGCAGGCGGCCAAGCGTTCGAGCAGGGCCGGAGCACAGGCATCGGGCCGGGTGGAGCAGCGCACCCGGGTGACACTGCCCGCTTCCCGGGCCCGCTTGGCCGCGGCCAGAAAGCGTTCGGGCCAGGGTTCGGGCAGGGCCGTGAATACGCCGCCGTAAAAGGCCAGCTCATACGGGCCCCGGCCGGCGGCCCGGGCCTCGGCCAGCCCCGCTTCCATGGCGGCCAGGATGGCGTCCAGTGCCTCGGCCCCATGTCCCGACTGCAGGGGCTGGGCGCAAAACACGCACCGGCCTGGGCAGCCCTGGTAGGTCAGATACACCGGCCAGATCCTGCCCGGGGTCCCCACGGGTTCGGGATGGTGGAAAACGCGCACCCTATTTCGAGCATCCGGCGCGGTCGCGACAGTTCGGGCTGGACAGAGTGGGCCGGGTTGCAATATTTTTCTCCTAAGCCTCTTGAAAAAATACTTTTCCGTCGTTATGAAGGGACCAATGCGTTTGACCGGCCCGATTTCGGGCATTGCATACAGGGGAACGGGTTACCCGGACCCTTCGCGAGGTGCCTGCCACCATGCAATCAGGGGATTGCCTTTTTTGTAAAATTGTTCGCGGCGAGATCCCGTGCGCCAAGGTGTATGAGACCGAAGAGGTCCTGGCGTTCCTGGATATCGCGCCGGCGGCGCCGGGCCATGTCGTCCTTGTGCCCAAGGCCCATTATCCCACCCTCCTCGATGTGCCCGAGGATCTCGGCCGGGCCCTGCTCGGCGCCGTGAAGCAGGTGGGACGGGCCGCCATGGCGGCCCTTAGCGCAACCGGATTCAACGTGGCGGTCAATACGTTCGAGTCCGCCGGACAGGTGGTGTTCCACGCCCACATCCACGTGATTCCCCGGCAAAGTGGGGACGGCCTGTCCCCCTGGGCCGGCAAACCCTACGACAGCAACGAAACCATGGCGCGGCTGGCCGCCTCGATCCGCAGCCGCATCGCCCTGTGAACCAGGAAGCCAACACGTCGGAGAACGCCATGACCGGAAAGACCCTCACCAAGGCCGATATCGTCGACTACATCTATGAAAAGACCGAGCGCAACCGGGCCGAAGTCAAGGTGCTCGTGGACCATCTGCTCGATCTCATGAAGCAGTCCATCAAAAAGGACCATTCGCTCCTGGTCAGCGGTTTCGGCAAGTTCGAGTCCTACGACAAAAAGGCGCGCAAGGGGCGCAATCCCCAGACCAACGAATCCATCATGTTGCCGCCGCGCAAGGTGGTGGTGTTCCGGCTGTCGCGCAAATTCCGGGCCGAGCTCAACCCCGACGAAATCCTGTAAATCCGTCCTATTGCCCGCGTCCCCGCCGTCTTGTCCGCGCGGACGCGGGCTTTCCCGCCAAGCGGGCCACACGTCGGAAAGCCCGGCTCTCTGTCGTGCCAACCGGCCGAAGCGCGCCTTTTTTCCCGCGTTCTTCCCTGTGGCTCACTGGGCGATGACAAAAGCTCCCGCATACGTCATGACCAAGCGCCGACGCGCCTCCTCGGCCGCGGCCACCGAGCCGAAGGTGCCGGCCAGCACCCGCCAGTACCGCGTGCCCTCGATCTCCTGGTCGATGATGCGTGAACCGGCATAGCCGCCGGCCACCACCCGGGGCAAAAGCCGCACGGCGTTTTCCCGCTGCACGAACGCGCCGACCTGCACGTAAAACGGCCCGGGCAACTCTCCACCCGGCGCCACGCCCGGCACGTCGCCCACCACTTCCAGCCGCACCCGGGCCGTGCCCGGCGCGTAGATCCCGAGTTCCTGGGCTCCGGCCCGGGACACGTCCACGATGCGCCCGGCCACGAACGGTCCCCGGTCGTTGACCCGCAGCACCGTGGAACGGCCGTTTTTGAGGTTGGTCACCCGGACCATGGTGTGCATGGGCAGCAGCTTGTGGGCGCAGGTGAGCTTGTACTGGTCGTAGATTTCCCCGCACGAGGTCTGGCAGCCGTGGAATCCCGGCCCGTACCAGGAAGCGAGGCCTTCCTCGTGAAAGCCCTTGGCCGATTGCAGAGGGGTGTAGGTGACGCCCTTGACGGTGTACGGGCGCTGGGTAGCGGGCAACCGGGAACGGGGGACCTTGCCGGCGCACCCCGCAAGCAGCAGCAACGCGAGGGCGGCCGGTAGCCAGGACCGCGATACGGTACGCAAACAACGGAAAACAAAGCCCATGGCGTTATGGTAGCCGGGCGGGCGCGCCCGGGCAAGTCCCAAGACCTCCCCAGGGTCGGATCGAACAGCGGCCTCAAAGTTTGGGCCAGTCTCCCCAAGTCCGGTCGAGCAACCCCAGGACATCGGGCTCTTCCAGGGGCTTGGCATAGAAAAAGCCCTGCCCCAGATCGCAGCCCAAACCGGCCAGTTCGTCGAGCTGAGCCAGGGTCTCGATGCCCTCGGCCACCACGGCATAGCCCAGGTTGTGGGCCAGATGCACCACCGAGCGCACAATGACCTTGTTGCCGTGCTCATCCATGCCCGAGACGAACCCCCGGTCCACCTTGAGCACATCGATGGGAAAGCGTTGCAAATAGGCCAGGGACGAATAGCCGGTGCCGAAATCGTCGATGGCAATACCGATGCCCAGATCCTTGAGGCTGCGCAACTTGAGCATGGCCGACTCGGGATTTTCCATGAGCACGCTTTCGGTGATCTCCAGGCGCAAATCCGTCGGCCGCATGCCCGTCTCGCGCAAAATCCGCACCACCTGCTTGACGCAGTCGGGCTGGGCGAACTGGTAGGCCGAGACATTGACCGCCATGGCGAACGGCCTGTCGCCCAGGCTGTCCTCGCGCCAGCGCACCATGGCCCGGCAGGCCAGCCGCAAGACCAGGGCGCCCAGCGGCACGATGACGCCGGTCTGTTCGGCGGCGGCAATGAATTCCTCGGGCGGCACAAGGCCCACGCCCGGGCGCCACCAGCGCACCAGCGCCTCCACCCCCACCGGCACCAAGGTCTTGAGGTCGAACACTGGCTGGAAGTGAAGTACGAACTCCTCGGCTTCCAGGGCCTGGCGCAGACTCGTCTCCAGGTCCATGACCCGCTCGGCCTGCTCCCGCATGGACCAGTCGAAGACGCGCAGCCGCCCTTGCCCGGACCGGCGGGCGTTGTACATGGCAATGGCCGCGTTTTGCAGCACTTCCTCGGGCCGGTCGTAGCCGCCCGGCCCCAGTACGACCCCAAGGCTCGCCGTCACGTGGAGCTGATGGCCATCCACGAGCACCGGCCGGCGCAGCTGTTCGCGCAAGGACTTGGCCAAACGCAGGGCCTCGGCCGGCGTGGCGACATTCTCCAACAGCACCGCGAATTCGTCCCCGCCCACCCGGGCCACGGTATCGTGGGGCCGCAGTTCCCGGCGCAACTGGTTGGCCACCCGGCGCAGCAGCCCGTCGCCCACCAGATGGCCCAGGCTGTCGTTGACGAGCCGGAAACGGTCGAGGTCGAGAAAAATCAAGGCAAAAACGCAATTGGCCTGCTGGCGGGCCTTGTCCATGGCCTGGGCGATGCGCTCCAGGCACAAGGCCCGGTTGGGCAGCCCGGTCAGGTTGTCATGGAAGATGCGGTAGCGCAGCCGTTCCTCACTGTGCTTGCGCTCGGTGACATCCTCGAGCACCACGGCCACTTGCCCCTCCTGGGGGCAGTAGGCCTGGGCCACGAGATAGAGGTTGCGCACGGCCAGAAAATTCTCGAAACACACCGACGCGCCCGGGCTGGCCGCCTCCATGAACCGTTCGAGCCACACCGGCTCGATGCCGGGCAACATCTCGCGCAGGCTGCGGGATCGCACCGCATCCAGGGTCAGGCCCGTCATCTTCTCGAAAGCCGGATTGGCATCCAGGATGCGAAAGTCAACGCTCTCCCCGTCCCCGGGCAGCAGTTCGAGCAGCAGGCAGGCATTGAGCATGCGGGTGAAAAGCTGGCGGTACCGGAGTTCGCTGCGACGCAGCTCCTGCTCGGCCTGGTGCTTGCACAAGGCCACTTCCACGGCCGTGCGCAACCAATTGGGGTCCACGGGCTTAAGCACGTAGCCGTAGGGCGCGGAACGCTTGGCCCGCTGGACCGTGACCTGATCGGCATGTCCGGTCAGGAAAATGACCGGAATGCCGTAGTCATCCCGGATGCGGCAGGCCGCTTCCACCCCGTCCATGGAACCTTCCAGGAAGATGTCCATGAGCACGATATCCGGGGTGACGGTGCGGCACAGTTCCAGGGCCTCCTCGCCCGAAGCCGCCATGCCGGCCATGACATAGCCCACCCGGTGCAAGACGGCCTTGAGGTCCACAGCCACCAGCCGTTCGTCCTCCACCACCAGCACTCTGGGCGCCCGGGCGCCAAAACTGACATTGCGAGGGGCATCCGGTGGCCCCGGATGCATCAATTTCGGTACGATCGCCTCTTCCCCCTGACCAAAACGTACAAGAACCACGAGAGCATGATACGATCTTTGCCGCCGGAGTACAAAACAAACCTGCGCCGCCTCAGGGCAGGTTCTTCCCCCGCCGGCTCAGCACCAGGGCCAGGGCAGTGGTCAGCTTGACCAGATCCACGTTGTTTTTGCGCACCACCCTGGCCAGACGCCGGGCTAGGACCGTGACCAGCTTGACCCCGATGGCCGGATGCGTGGTGAGAAAGTCGAAAAACCGCTCCCGGTCGATGCGCAAAAACTGGCAATCGGTGAGGCAAGTGACCGTGGCCGACCGGATGTCCCGGTCAAGCAAGGCCATCTCACCGAAAAAGGGATGCTGGGAGTCCGAGAGTTCGGCCAGGGTCTTGCCCGTGCTTTCGGCCTCCAGCACGGGCAGGGCCGTGCCCTTGAGCACCATGGACTTGCTCACCCGGACCTTGCCGTCCACGAGCAGGAACATGTCATCGCCGGAATCGCCCTCGGTGATGACGTCCTTGCCGGCCGGCACGGACACCGGTTCGAACGCCGGATGCACCGTGGCCAGCTCCTCGTTGGAAAGGCCGGCAAACAGTTCGGTCCGCTTCCAGGAATCCTCGCTCACACGACACCCCCGTCGTCGTTCCCGGCCGGTGTTTCCCTGGACGGCCCGCCCTGGGCCGTGGCCAGCCGGCCCAGACGCAACACGACCAGCCCGTCGAACCCGGACAGGTCCACGCCATCCCCGGGATGCACGAGCACGCTCGGCCCTTCCTGACCCAGCCGCCCTTCCTGGCCATAGGCGGAAAAAAGCTCCAGAATGAACTGGTCCAAGGCCGAATCCGCGTCGAGCAGTTCCTTGATGGTGATGTCGCGTCGCAGACGGAACACGGCCACAGGCAAATCCCCGCCTTCGGAGGCGGCCTTGGTCACAAGCTGGGACCAGCGCTGCCCCCGCTCCTCCCGGGTGAGCAGGCGCACGCCCATGCCACGATGCCCGTGTTCGCCGAGCAACCGCTCCATGAACTGCCACAAGGCCGGATGCTCGCCCAGGGTGCCGAGCGCCCGGCCGGTCAGCTCGCCCCGGATGAGCGCCACATCCACCCCGGCCCGGGCCAGGTGCTTGCGATTGGTTTCGAGCCGGGCTTCGGCATAAAGCGGCACCTTGGCGGCCATCCCCCGGAAGGTCAGAGCGGTGAGCAGGGTCTGCTGGTCCGCCTCGTCGGCCGCCGTGGTGTCGTCGGACAGAATGTAGGCGGCCCGGGCCGTCTGGGGCGAGGCCCGGCCCAGAGCGGCCTCCTGGGCCGGATTGCCCCGGCAAAAGGCCAGCCGGTCCTTGAAATTGAGGTCCACGGTGGCTTCGGCAAAGGCCTCGGGCGTCATGGCCGCCACCACCACCACGGCCGGTCCCCGGCTGGGCGGCGTGGCCTCGACCAGGGTCCGGATCAGGTGCGGGGCATGGACGTTGAAACCCAACATGAGGGCATGTCCGGAGGTTTTCACGGGTAGCAGCCCCTGCTGTTTGCGGTTGTGGCGCTCGATCAAGGCCGAGGCCAGATTACCGGTCAGGGCGGCCATGATGCCGATGCCCGACCCCATGATGCACATGCCGATGATCCGCCCCGGCACGGTGACCGGCACGATATCGCCATAGCCCACGGTGGAGACCGTGACCACGGCCCACCAGACCGCGTCGAACAGGTTCCGCTCGGGATTGTCGCGCAGTTCGAAATAGTAAAAGCCCACCGAGGCCACGAAAAGAATCAGGACGACCAGGGCCAGGGTGGTGGCCAGGGTGGAGGCGAGGAAACGTCGCCACAGGGTTGTCGGGGTGTTCACCGCGGGACTCGGCGTTTAGGGGATGATGTCAGAGGCGCAGGCGCCTGGCGCGACCAAACCGTGGGACCTACCCGCACGTGGCGGTCAGGCCCGTAACCGGGCCCGCCAGGTGTCCACGATCTCTTTTTCCCGCCGGGCCGGTTCGCTTCCCGGCCGCATCCGGCAGGCTTTTTCGGCCGCCTCGGCCGCCTGCTTCATCCAGCCGCCCTCGCGCAGGCTGCGCGAGGCCATGACATACATGTTTTCCGGTTCCTCGCCGTAGATGCCCCGGATCAGCTCCCGGTAGCCCTGGCCAAAGACCTCGCGCACGAGATCGTTGCGCTTAAAAAGGAACCGGGCTAGCCAGTGGTTTTCCCCCTGGTCGGCCAGAAACAGCGGAAACAGTTTGCGGCATTCGCCGAAAAGGAAGCGGATACGCCGGATCTCGCGCTGCATGCTCTCGGCCGTCTGCATGAGCAGCTGAAACAGCTCCCGGCTGATGATGAGGTCGGGTTCGGGCAGTTCGCGCTCCTGCATGGACCGGAACCACGGGGCGTAGTTCTGCTGCTGGTAGGCGTCTTCCTTGAGCTTCATGGACTCGTGGAAGATGTAGCCGATGCACCAGTCCAGGAACTGGCCGACCAGGCTCGACCCGCCGCCCTCGCGGAACAGATGGTGGGCCGTGTCCTTGAGCCGCCACATGAGGCCCTTGTTCATCTCCTCGCCGAGCAGATCCTTGAGGTCCTCGAAGGTCATGGTGCCGCCGCGGTCGAAATCCTGGAACAAGCCCTCCAGCACCTGCACGGACAGACAGTAGTCCCGCAGCAGGTCGCGCATGAATTCGCAGCGTTTCTCGTCGAACCAGGAATGGGACATGCCGTCATCCTTGTTCGGGGCGAAAGCCCGCCGACCAGGGGGCGGCGTGCTTGGCGAGCAACGCCAGGCGCGCGTCCACCAGGGCATACAAGGTGCCGTCCGGGAACGCCCCGTCCGGTCCCCGGCGGCCGGCCGGCAAGCCGGTCAGGATTTCCATGGCCTCCTCGATGGTGGTGACCGGGAAGATGTGGAATTTCCCCTGGCGCACGGCCTCCACCACATCGGCGTCGAGCATGAGGTTGACCACGTTGTCGGCGGGCAGGATCACGCCCTGGTCGCCGGTCAGGCCCCGGCGGCGGCAGACCGTGAAAAAGCCGCGGATCTTTTCGTTGAGCCCGCCCACGGCCAGAATCGCGCCGGACTGGGACACGGCCCCGGTCATGGCGTAGCGCAGCCGGATCGGCCGCTCGGCCAGGGCCGACAACAACGCCGCCAGCTCCGCCCCGGAAGCCGAATCCCCTTCCACGGCGGCATAGCTCTGCTCGAAGCACAGCGACCCGGCCATGACCAGGGGCCGGTCCCGGGCGAAGCGGTCGATCAGGTAGCTTTTGAGAATCATCATGCCCTTGGTGTGGATGGGGCCGCCGAGTTCGGCCTCGCGTTCGAGGTCGAGGATGCCGCCATGGCCCACGCCCACGGAACAGGCGATCTGGTGGGGCAGCCCGAAGGCATAGTCCCCAAACATGCGCACGGACAAGCCGTTGGCCCGGCCGATGGCCTCGCCCGTGGTCGCGACCTTGATCATCTCCCGGTCGTACTCCTCCAGGTATTCCTCCTCGAAGAGATTGACCCGGAAATCCCGGGCGGCGAGGGCCTCGGCCAGATGGGCGGCACAGACCGTGGTCGCGCCCCGGGTACGGGCCAGGGCCGCGGCTTCGATCATGAGCTCCCGGGCAAGGGGCAGCTTGAGGGAAAGCCTGGCCTGATCCTCGGCCACAAGCGACGCATGCTCGACCAAAGCGGCCAGGGCCGACCGGTCGAAAAGCGGCAGCTTGGCGTCGCGGATGACCCGGCCGGCCAGCTTCAAATAGACAAGGGTGTTGTCCGGCGTGCGCGGCATGGTCTCCTGGAGATGGGCCTTGAGCTTGAAAAGCTTGCCGAAGCGCTCGTCAGAATAGAGCAGCACCTCGTAGGCCTCGTCGGAACCGACCAGCACCACCTTGACGTCCAGGGGAATGGGTTCGGGCTCGATGGTGCGGGTGCGCACGTGTTCGCCGCCCTCGGCCGGGTCCTCCACCCGGGCCACGCCGGAACGGAGCGCCCGCAAGAGCCCTTCCCAGGCCCCGACATTGGTGGACAGGTCGTCCACGCGGATGATGAGGAAGCCGCCGTTGGCCCGGTGCAGCGACCCGGCCTTGATGAGGGTGAAATCGGTATAGAGCGCGCCCATCTCGGATTCGCGCTCGATGCAGCCCATAAGGTTGAAATAGGTCGGATGGTCCTCGACCACCACCGGCGCGCCCGTAAGCGGACCGTTGTCCACGAACAGGTTGGCTTCGTAGCGGTAGAAGATATCGTCGGGCAACGACGCATCGCCATGGAGCGGCGGCAGGGACTGGGCGGCCTGGCCCGGCTGGTCCTTGGGCATGAAGGCGTCGAGATTGTCGAGGATGTCAGCGCGCAAGGCATCGAGGTACTGGGCAATGGCCGGCTGAGCCGCGCGCAGCTCGGTGAATTCCTCCAGGCGCGCGTCCAGGACCTCGCCGGCGGTTTGCCGTTCCAGATCCTTTTCACGGTCCCGGTAGCCCCGCTCCTCCTTGGACAAGCGACGAAGCGCCGAGCCCATCTCTTCGAGCAGGCGGTCGCCCTTGGCCTTGAGGGTCTTTTTGAGCTCCGGGTCCAGGCGCTCGAATTCCTCGTCGCTGACCACCTTGCCTTCGAGCAGCGGATAGAGGGTATAGCTGCCCTGGTCATCCACGAACAGGCTGTAGCCCTCGCCCTTGGCCTTGTCCTCCATCTCGTCGAGCACGGTTTCCCGGTCGGCGTTGTAGCCGCGCATGAGGGTCTGCTTCTGGTTGAGGTAGGCCTCGCGCTCGAACCGGGCCGGAATCTCCTCGCGCAGGTCGGCCACGGCCTTGGCCAGGGTAGTCTTGAAACCGCGCCCCTGGCCGGCCGGCAAGGAAATAGCCCGGGGCCGATCCGGATCGTCGAAATTGTGGACATAGAGCCAATCCGGCGGGGGCGCGGCCTTGGCCGCGGCCGGATCGAGGAAGGTCCGGGCGAAATGGGTCCGGCCGAGATAGGGCTCCCCGGCCAGATAGACGTTATATTCCCGGCCGCCGATGGACAGGGCCATGGTCAGGGCTGCGTGGGCCCGGGGCTGGGTCCGGGACAGGGCATCAGGGTCTTCGGGAATGGCGGCACTGTCGGCGAAGGGCAGGCCATCCGGATCGCAGGTGGCGCGCAAGGCGCCGGGAGCAAGGGCGCTGGTCTGGGTCGTTATCATGGAATCCGTCTGGGAAAACACGTTATTGCGGACGCCGGGACACGGGCTCACCGGCAACACCGTGCATACGGTCTTCCGCCCGGTTTGTCATCCATGCCGGCACGGCCCGCCCGCGCGCCCCTGCCGCCTCCGGCCGACTTTTTCGCCTATTCCCGCGTCACGGCAGCAAGGGCCGCGGCCGTCCCCGTGGGATCGGCCTTGGACAGGCGGTCGGCCAGGTCGGCCAAGGCGTCCTCCAAGGTCTCCAGGGGCGGCGGCGTGGGCAGGCACGGCGCCCCCAGATTGTCCAGATCGATGGGAGCAAAGGCCAGCTCCTGGTTGAGACGGTAAGACTCACCCTGAACCAGGCCGCCACAGGCACTTTCCTGCTCCAGCCGGGCCGGGTCCAGGGACTTGCAGTACTCCAGCAGTTCGAGCGGGCTCTGGGAGGTGTTGACGGCTTCAATTTCCGTGTTGAGGTCGCGGGCCACGACCAGCAGATGGTCATAGCCGGGAATGCGGCCCATGCGCCGGGGATTGCGTGGGTCCGGGGCATAGCCCCCCTCGTTGTAGTCCTCGAGTTCCTGGCGCAGCTTGGCATACAGGCGCAGCACGGCCTTGCGGTAGCGCCCGGCCGAGGTCAGGGCCAGGGGACGCCGGAGGCGCCAGGAAACCGTGGCCCTGGACGGCAGGGCCAGCAACACCGCCACGTCGAAACCCAGGCCGGCCAGGAAGGCATCGGCCACGTCTCCGGCCAACAGCAGGTCGCGAAAGGCCCGCCAATGGGCCAGGGCCAGTTCGCCCCGGCACGCCACCCGTTCCCGCAACGTGGCGAACGCTTCCAGACGTTCGTCCAGACGACGGCGGCGGGAAAAAAAATTGTCCGCCATTTCCGTGAGCAACTCGCGCTTGAGATCATCGGCGTATTCGCTATCAATCGCCATGGACAGGCTCCGTGGTTTATGGACCCCACCCCCGGCTACTCCGGCTCGGTGACCTTGGCAAGCCCACGTGTGGCATGACAAATCGGACGGGCTGGGCTATGGATATGGCAAAGGGTGTATCAGTATGCCACGTGACGCGTCCGACCACCAGTCCCTCGAAGCGGAAATCGAGGCGCTGCGCCGACAAGTGGCCGAACTCGAAGCCGGGCGGGAAGAGTGCCGGTTGGCCGAGGAGGCCCTGCGCCAAAGCGAGGAGCGGTATCGCCGTTTGCTGGAATCGGTCACGGACTATGTCTACACCGTCACGGTCCGCGACGGCCGGGCCGTCTCCACGGTCCACGGCCCCAATTGCCTGGCCGTCACCGGCTACGCCGCCGAGGACTACCGCGACAATCCCTTGCTCTGGCTGTCCATGGTCCCGGAACAGGACCGGCCGGCCGTACTCGAACAGGCCGAACGCCTGCTCACCGCCGGCGAGGCCCCACCCCTCGAACACCGCATCGTGCACAAGGACGGCTCGATCCGCTACGTGCGCAACACCCCGGTGGTGCGCCGCGATGCTTCCGGTGCCGTGGTGGCCTACGACGGCATCATCAACGACATCACCGAACGCAAACTGGCCGAGGCGGAAATCACGCGTCTGTCCCTGCACGACGGCCTGACCGGCCTGCCCAACCGGCTCCTGTTCATGGACCGGCTGCGCCAGGCCGTGGCCCGGGCCGAACGCAACCACGATAAAGTGGCCGTTTTTTTTATTGATCTCGACTATTTCAAGACCATCAACGACGACTACGGCCATGCCGTGGGCGACGCGGTCCTGGCCGCCGTGGCCGAACGGCTGTCGGCCTGCCTGCGCCACTCCGACACCGTGGCCCGGTTCGGCGGGGACGAGTTCGTGGCCCTGACTCCGGATATCGGCGCGACCCGAAACGCGGAGGGGATCGCAGCCAAGTTCGTGGCCGCCATGGCGGCTCCCTTCGCGGTCCTGGGCCATACCTGCCAGCTCGGGGTCAGCGTGGGTGTGGCCCTGTATCCGGACCACACCACCCAGGTGGACACCCTGCCCAGCCTGGCCGACGCGGCCATGTACCGGGTGAAAAAGGCGGGCCGCAACGGCTGGCGCCTGGCCGAACCACCCTTGCCGCCGCCCGGGACCACGCTCCCCTGACGTCTCACCCGGTCCGCGCGTTGCCTTCCGCGAACCGAATCGGTACACATCATGGCAGTCTCGCGACAAAAAACGGGACAGCCAAAGGCGTTTCGGGGCGCGTGGCCGGGCGGGATATGCAGGAAACGCCCGAGGACGCGGCGGCACCGGCAACGCGGGCCAGTCCAACGAACCCGGGCCAGGGCCCGGTCATGCGAGGGCGGCGTGTTCGGAAAAATCAAACGCGTACTGGCGCAGCTTTTTACCGATACCGGCGCGGAAACGGCCCCGGATCTCAGCGAAGAAGAGATCCAGACCGAGTTCAAAAAGCGCTACCACCATTTCAAGCTGCTGCTGACGGCCAACAAAAAGGCCCTGGAAATCATGACCGAGATGGAGGAGGCCCTGCACGGCCACCGGGCCTTCGGCATGGCCTTCATCCGGGCCCATTCCACGGCTGCCTCGGTCAATGTCTATAAAATCGTCGAGCACTTAAACGCCATTGCCCCGGGCAAGTACGCCGCGCTCTACGACCGCATCAAGGACATCCAGCGCCACATCGGCGACTGCCTGCGCCAGGACGAACCCGATGGCGGCAGCGAGCTCGTCATTCCCCTGACCAGGGCCGGCCGGGACCTGGCCGACCAGGTGGGCGGCAAGATGGCGGGCCTGGGCGAGATCGCCCGCCGGGCCGGCCTGCCCGTGCCCCAGGGCTTCGCCATCACGGCCCGAGCCTACCGCCGCCACATCGAAGCCAATGACCTCAAGGACGAGATCTACCGCCTGCTCCAGTCGGCCGGCCCGGACGACCAGCGCAACCTGCTCATCCTGAGTTCCCAGATCCGAAACGAAATCACCCAGGCCAAGGTCCCGGACGACGTGGCCGAGGCCATCACCGGCGCCTATAAGAAGTTGGCCGAAGCCTGCGGCCGGGACGTGCCGGTGTCGCTGCGCAGCTCGGCCCTGGGCGAGGACGAGGCCGGCCAGACCTTTGCCGGCCAGTTTTCCACCAAGCTCAACGTGGGCCCCGACGACCTGCTCGAATCCTACAAGGAAATCCTGGCCAGCAAGTACAGCCCCCAGGCCATGACCTACCGCCTGAACCGGGGCATCCCGGACGAGGACGTAGCCATGTGCGTGGGCGTCATGGTCATGGTGAACGCCGCCTCGGGCGGGGTCATCTACTCCCGCAACCCGCTTGATATCCGCGACGACGCCATCCGTATCCACAGCACCTTCGGCCTGCCCAAGTCCGTGGTGGACGGGGCCGTGTCCACGGACGAATTCGTGGTACGCCGGGGCGAGACCCCGGTGCTGGCCGAACGCCACATCCGGGACAAGGACCAGGAGGTGGTCTGCCTGCCCGGCGAAGGCGTGTGCCTGACCGAAACCACTGGCGGACGGGCCGGTGAGCCGAGCATCACCGACGAGCAGGCCCTGTATCTGGCCGGGGCGGCCGAAAAACTGGAGGCCATGCACGGGGCGCCGGTGGACGTGGAATGGGCGCTTGACGCCTCGGGTAACATCATTTTCCTGCAATGCCGGGAGCTGGTACAGCTGCCGGCCCCGGCCAACGCCGCGCCGGCCCGCGTGCACGGCGAACCCCTGGTGGCCGGCGGGGTCACGGCCAGCCCCGGAGTCGCTGCCGGACCGGTCTGGGTGGTGCGCCGGGAAGCCGATCTGCTGCGCTTTCCCCGGGGTGGCGTGCTCGTGGCCACGGAAGCCCCGCCCCGCTACGCCTCGGTCATCGGCATGGCCGCGGCCATCGTCACGGAAAAGGGCGGCGCGGCCGGCCACTTAGCCAATGTGGCCCGGGAATTCCGGGTGCCGGCCATCATGGGCCTGACCGGAGCCGTGGCGCGGCTCACCCAGGACGGCGAGGTCACGGTGGACGCCGACGGCCGGGCCGTCTATCCGGGCCGGGTCGCGGAACTGCTCGCCGAAGCCGACCGGCAGCGCCCACCCGCCCCGGAACGGCAAACCCCCATGCACGCCATCCTGCGCCGGGTCATGGACCATGTCACGCCGCTTGCGCTCATCGACCCCAACGTGCCGGAATTCTCTCCGGAAAACTGCCGTTCCCTCCACGACATCACCCGCTTTTGCCACGAAAAGTCCGTCACCGAGATGTTCACCTTCGGCCAGGAGTTCCATTTCTCCAAGCGGGCGGCCAAGCAGCTCAAGTACAAGGGCGTGGCCATGAAGTGGTGGTTCATCAACCTCGACGACGGCTTTTCCCACGACGTGCCGGGCAAGTACGTGAAGCTCGAAGAAATTTGCTCCATCCCGGTCGGCGCCCTGTGGGACGGCATCATCGCCATCCCCTGGCAGGGACCGCCGCCCGTGGACGGCCGGGGGCTGCTTTCCATCATCGCCCAAGCCTCCACCAATCCGCAGCTGGAGGTGGCCACGCACTCGTCCTTTGCCGAGCGAAACTATTTCATGGTCTCGCACAATTACATGTGCCTGTCCTCGCGGTTCGGCTTCCACTTCTGCACCGTGGAGGCCCTGGTCGGGGAGCGGCCCCAGGAAAACTACGTGAGTTTCCAGTTCAAGGGCGGCGCGGCCGAGTACTTCCGGCGCCGGCGCCGGGCCGAATTCGTGGCCGAGATCCTGGAAATCCGTGGATTCACCGTGGAGGTCAACGAGGATGCTTCGTTCGCCCGGGTCAGCGGCGGGGCCGAGCCCGAGATGCTGCGCGCGCTCAAGGTCATCGGCTACATGCTCATGCACACCCGCCAGCTCGACATGATCATGCACAACGAGCCCCTGGTGCAAACCTACAAGGAAAAGATTCTGACCGATCTCACCCAGGTGGTGGGGCCGGCGGAAGAGCCGCCGGTCTGCCCGACCGAAGCGGCCGCGCCCGAAGCCGGCGTTCCGGGCTGAGGCGTCCGCGCATCCGGACACAGTCCGCAACCGTGGCCGCGCCAAGGCGCCCGCGCCGCCACCCGAACTGGAACCGCGCCGCCAAAGGAGCCGTCATGCGCCGTGCCACCGTTCGCCTGTCCTGGATGCTGCTCGCCCTGGCCGTCCTGTGGTCCGCCGAGGCCGCGGCCTGGGACTGCGTCTTCAAAAAGGCCATTTCCGGCGACACCTTCATCGGCGTGTGCAACGGCACCGAGCGTATCATCCGGCTCTACGGCATCGACGCCCCGGATATCGGCCAGTTGGAGCACGAACGGTCCCGGGACGCCCTGGCTGCCCTGCTGCGCGGCCAAGGCACGGTGATTTTCGGCCAGGGCGTACGCGGCCTGAGCCCGGACCGCTACGGCCGGTACCAGGCCGTGGTCTACAAGGACGGCCGGTGCATCAACGAGCGCCTGGTCGCCGAAGGCATGGCCTTTGTCGCGCCGCGCCAGTGCCGGATCAAGGCCTGCCCTGCCTGGCGCGACCTGGAAGCCCAGGCCTGCCAGGCCCGCGCGGGCATCTGGTTCGCCGCCGGCGACGACAAGCCGTGGCTGTTCCGACAGAGCCTGCGCCAGCTGGCCCAACGCCGAAGCGGCTACTTTGAGGATATCCAATACGTCCGCTACGGCCGCTCCGCCCAGGCCTTCGAAGCGGACAAGCCGGCGCCCTAGTCCTGGACGGAAAGGGGGCGGGCAGAGACTGGCGCCTCCGGCGGCCAAAGGGCTGCGCCCTTTGGAATCCCGTTTCCGATTGAGCGTGCCGAGACGCTTGAAACTCCCACGAACGACGAAAGGAAACAAAAGGCCGGCCCCGCTTGGATGGCGAGGCCGGCCTGCGTGTTCGATGGGACGAGCGGCGTGCTATTGGCCGGTGGCCATGTCCTCGATGGCCTGGGTCACGCTGCGGCCGCCGGGCAGCACGGCACTGGGGTTGCGCGCGGCCAGTTCCTTGAGCGCCGCCAGGGCCCCGGCCCGGTCGTGCTTGTCGTGTTCGAGCACGATGCTCTTGTTGAAGGAGGCGATGATGTGGCTGGGATTGAGCGCAATCGCCTTGTTGAAACAGTCGAGCGCCTTGTCGAACTGCCCGATCTGCCGGTACATGACGCCCTGATCGGTGAGCACATCAGGCTCATTCGGCCGCAACAGCAGCGACTTGCCATAGGCGGCAATGGCCTTGTCCGGCTGGTTCGTGTCGAAGTAGAGATTGCCCAGGGTGGTCCAGGCATCGGGATTGTTGGGTTCGAGCTGGACCTGCTTTTCCAGGGCCTGGATCCGGTCGGCCAACCCGCCGGCTGGCGGGGGCGGCGTGGGCTTGGACGGCGTGGACACCTCAGGCGCCTGCTGCGCCACGGGCGCCGGAGCCTCCCCCTTTCCGCCCAAAAAGCCATGGACGGTAAATCCCAGGAAAAATCCCACGGCCAGGGCCAGTCCGGCAGCCAGGACGGCCACGCCGCGGCTCACGGAATCCCCGTTCGTTTTCTGTTTTTCGGCCATATGCGTCCTCCTTGGCGATACGCCGGCGCTACTCGGCCATCAGCTTTTTGATGCGTTCTTTCAGTTCCCGCAAACGGCTGAGGCGTTCGCCCAGGGCTTCCTGCTTCTCGCGTTCCTTGGCCACGACTTCGGCCGGAGCCCGGGAAATGAAGTCCTCGTTGCCGAGCTTCTTTTCGACCACGGTGAGGTCCTTGACGGTTTTGACCTCTTCCTTGGACAGACGCAAGAACTCCACGTCGAAATCCACCGCGCCGGACAGCGGCACGAACAACGCGCAGGTCCCGGCGGCCGCCGAGGCCGACGCCTTGGGCGCCACGATCTCGGTCCCGGCCTCGAAGCGTTCGAGCTTGGCCAGAAAGGCGATCATGGCCGTGTTGGCGGTCAGGGAAGCGACCTGCTCGGAGTTGTCGGCATGGACCAGGGCGGTGAGCTTGAGCCCGGGATTGATGTTGAGTTCGGCCCGGATGTTGCGCACGGCCGTGACCACGGCCTTGAGCAGCTCCAGATCCGCCTCGGCCGTTTCCGAGACGAGTTCCGGCCGGGACGCGGGATAAGGCATCTTGGCCAGGTTCGGATCGGCGGTTTCGGGCAGCTTGCTCCAGATCTCCTGGGTCACATAGGGCATGATGGGATGCATGAGGATGAGGACCTCGGAGAGCACCGTGGTCAGCACGCGCTTGGCCGCGCCCTTGCGGTCCGCGTCCTCGCCGGACAGGTCCACCTTGGCCATCTCCAGGTACCAGTCGCAGAACTCCCGCCAGAAAAACGCATAGAGTTCCTGGGCCGCCTCGTTGAACTGGTAGCCCTCGATGGCCGCGGACACCGTGCCCTTGAGCCGTTCCAGGCGGGAGAGGATGGCGGCGTGGCACAGGCCGGCCTGGGCCGCCTCGGCAAGCGGCATGTCCGGCGCGCCCTCGGCGATGTGCATCAGCGCGAACCGGGCCGCGTTCCACAGCTTGTTGACGAAGTGGCGGTAGCCCTCGATGCGCTCCTCGGACAGCTTGATGTCCCGGCCCATGGCCGCGAACGCGGTCAGGGTGAAGCGCAACGCGTCAGTGCCGTAGCGTTCCACCATGGCCAGGGGATCGATGCCGTTGCCAAGGGACTTGCTCATCTTGCGGCCTTCGCCGTCGCGCACCAGCGCGTGGATGTAGACCTGCTTGAAGGGCACGTCGCCCATGAAATGCAGGCCCATCATCATCATGCGGGCCACCCAGAAAAAGAGGATGTCAAAGGCGGTGCTGAGCACGGACGTCGGATAGAACATCTTGAGTTCGCGGGTCTGATCCGGCCAGCCCAGGGTGGAAAACGGCCACAGGGCCGAGGAAAACCAGGTGTCGAGCACGTCGGGATCGCGGGTGAGCGTGCCGCCGCAATCCGGACAGACCGTCGGGTCCTCGCGGGTGACCACGAGCTTGCCGCAGGCGTCGCAGGTCCAGGCCGGAATGCGGTGCCCCCACCAGATCTGGCGGGAGATGCACCAATCGCGGATGTTGTCCAGCCAGTCGTAGTAGGTCTTGGTCCACATCTCCGGCAGGATGACGGTGCGGCCCTGTTCCACGGCTTCCCGGGCCACCTTGGCCAGGGGGGCGGTGCGCACGAACCACTGCTTGGACACGTAGGGTTCGATGACCGTATGGCAGCGGTAGCATTCGCCCACGTTGTGCTCGTAGTCGCGGATGTCGTCGAGGAGGTGCAGCTCCTTAAGCTCCTCGATCACGGCCTTGCGGGCCACGGTCCGGTCCATGCCGCGGTACTTCTCGGGCGCGTTGTCGTTGATGCGGCCGGCTTCGTCCATGACGGCGATGGTTTCCAGGCCGTGTTTGCGCCCGAGCTCGAAGTCGTTCATGTCGTGGGCCGGGGTCACCTTGAGGCAGCCCGTGCCGAATTCGCGCTCGACGTAGGCGTCGGCGATGATGGGAATGCGCCGGCCGACCAGGGGCAGGATGACGTACTTGCCGACGAATTCCTTGTAGCGCTCGTCCTCGGGATGCACGGCCACGGCCGTGTCGCCGAGCATGGTCTCGGGCCGGGTGGTGGCCACGGTCACGAAGGTGTCGGTGCCCTCCACCGGATAGCGGATATGGTAGAGCTTGCCAATGTGGGGGGCGTATTCGACTTCCAGGTCGGCCAGGGCGGTGTGGCAGCGCGGGCACCAGTTGATGATGTAGTCGCCCCGGTAGATGAGGCCTTCCTCGTAGAGGCGCACGAACACTTCGCGCACGGCCCGGGACAGGCCCTCGTCCATGGTGAAGCGTTCCCGGCTCCAGTCGACCGACGCGCCCAGGCGGCGGATCTGGTTCAGGATCTTGCCGCCGTATTCCTCGCGCCACTGCCAGACCCGTTCGATAAAGGCCTCGCGACCGAGGGCTTCGCGGGAGGAACCCTCGGCGGCGAGCTTGCGCTCCACCACGTTCTGGGTGGCGATGCCGGCATGGTCGGTGCCGGGCACCCACAGGACCTTGCGGCCCTTCTGGCGGTGGTAACGGCACAGGATGTCCTGGATGGTGACGTTCAAGGCATGCCCCATGTGCAGGGCGCCGGTTACGTTGGGAGGCGGAATAACGATGGAATAGGGTTCCCCTGGGGCGTCTAGATCAGGGGTGAATGTTTCCTCGTCTCGCCAGTAGGCGATCCATCGGGCCTCGACATCGGCCGGCTCATACCCCTTGGGGAGGGCCTCGCTGCTCATGGTGCGCTCCTTGAGAAAATGCGGCTTGGGGGGCCGCGTCCAAGCGGCTTGGGATACAAAAGATCGGCCCCAATGTCACGGGCCGTGGGCCGAAGCTTACGCCTCCCCGGCCACAAAGGTCCGCAGGGCGTCCACCACCCGGCCCAAGGCGGCCGTGAGATCAGGGAAAAGCGCGGCGGATTGGTCCAGGTTTCCGGCGATCAGGGCGGCCTCCAGACGGACGGCCAGTTCCAGCACGTCCTGGGCGCGCAAGGCCCCGGCCGATCCGGCCAGGCCATGGGCCGCCTCCCGGGCAGCCTGGACATCGCCGGCGGCCAGGGCCTGTTGCACGGCGGCCAACCGCTCGGGCATCTCCTCCACGAACAAGGCGGCCATGCGGCCAAAAGCCGCCGGCGACACGCCCAGCTCGATGCGGCTGTGCCCCGGATCGTACGCCCCGTCCTTGGCGGTATCCCCGGCCCGACGCCGCACCAGTCGCCGCATGGCCCGGAAAAAATCCTCGAACCGGATGGGCTTGGCCAGATAGTCGTTCATGCCGGCGGCCATGAACCGCTCCCGGTCGCCCTTGATGGCATAGGCCGACAGCCCGAGCACCGGGATGTCGGGATCGAACAGGCCGCCGGTATGGGCCCGGATGGCCCGGGTGGCGGCCAGACCGTCCATGACCGGCATCTGCACGTCCATGAGCACGAGGTCGAAATGGCGGCGGCCGAGCAGGTCCAAGGCTTCGGCCCCGTTGCCGACCACGGTGACGTCATGGCCGCGGCTGGCCAGCAAGTCCTCGGTAAAAAGCTGGTTGATGCGGTTGTCCTCGGCCACGAGCACGGACAGACCGGGCAGGTCGGTTTCGCGGCGGTTCGCGGTCCGGCGGCCCGGCTCGGCCGGCTCGCGGCAGGCCACGGCGCCGAAGCGGGCCGTGAACCGGAAGGTCGCGCCCCGGCCCGGCTCGGATTCGACCCAGATCTCGCCGCCCATAAGCCCCGTGAGCTTGCGGCAGATGGCCAGCCCCAGTCCGGACCCGGCATAGCGCTTGGTCAACCCCGAATCGACCTGGACAAAGCTGTCGAAAATGCGCGTGCACTGCTCCGGGGCCAGGCCGATGCCGGTGTCGCTGACGGAAAAAAGCAGACGCACGGCTTCGTCCCCGGCCGCCCCGGTCCCCGGGTCCAGGGACACCGCGACCTCGACCCGGCCGGTGTCCGTGAACTTCAAGGCGTTGCCCACAAGGTTGACCAGAATCTGGCGCAGGCGCTGGGCATCGCCCAGGACCCGGCAGGGCACGGCCTCGTCCACGCCGTGGCGCAGGGTCAGGCCCTTGTGCTCGGCGGCCAGACGTTGCTCGTCCACCACCGAGGCCACCAGCCGCCTCGGGGAAAACGGCCGGGATTCGAGTTCCAGCTTGCCGGCCTCGATCTTGGAATAATCGAGCACGTCGCCCACGATGCGAAGCAGACTCTCCGAGGCTTCGAGCACCATGGACAACCGCTGGGCCTGCTTTTCGGGCAGGGTCTCGTCGGCCAGCACCAGCCGCGTCAAGCCCAGGATCGCATTGATGGGATTGCGGATTTCATGGCTCATGTTGGCCAGAAATTCGCTTTTGGCCTCGTTTGCGGCCACGGCCTCGCGCTTGGCGGCCACGAGTTCCCGGCGCAGGCGCTTTCGCGAGGTGACGTCCCGGGCGATGGTGGACAGGCCGACCATGTTGCCGGCCGGATCGCGGATGGGGGAAATGTTGAGGGAGACATCGACCAGGGTGCCGTCCTTGCGCCGGCGCTTGGTCTCGAAATGGGTGATGCTGCGGCCCTGAAGCATGGCCTCGGTCAAGCGGGCGAGTTCCTCGGTGCGCCCCGGCGGGGCCAGGTCGCGGATGGGTCGGCCGAGCATCTCCTGGGCGGGAAAGCCGTAAATCCGCTCGGCCCCGCTGTTCCAGCTCACGATCTTGCCGGTCAGGTCCACGCCGACAATGGCATCCCGGGAAAATTCCACGATGGAGGCCAGATACCGACTGTGCTCCTCGGCTCGGCGTCGCTCGGTGATGTCGGTCAGGGCGATCAGGCAACGCCGCGACAGGGCGACCGGCTCGTCCAGGGCCATGAAAAACATCTCCACCAGCCGTTCGGCAGCGTCGCGGGGAATGACGCGCAGTTCGCCCCGCCCCGGCACGCCGAGTTCGAAAACCCGGGTGCGGTACTGGACAAAGGCCTGCCGGCATTCGGTGGCCAGAAACGTGAAGGATGGCATGCCAAGCAGCAGGGAACGGCTGAGCCCGAAAAGCCGGGCCGCCTCCAGATTGGCGTCCAGGATGACGCCGTCGTGGTCGAGCAGGCAGTAGCCGACCGGGGCGAAGTCGAACAGCTTGCGGTAGCTGTCGCGCAGGATTTCGAGCTGGTGGTTGGCCCGCAGCAGATCCTCGTTTTGCAGTTCGAGTTCCACGCGGTGCACGGCCTGATCACGCTGCGGGGGCAAGGGCTGTCCCGAGGACTCCCGCAAGCGGCGTTCGGCCCTGTCCCGCAACGACCACAGGCGATCGGAACCCAATTTCGGATCGGTCATGCGTGTTCCCCGGGGCGACGTTGCGGGCAAGGCGGTACCCGGCACGTCCAACTAGCGTTTCCGGCAACCTAGATGCTTGGCCGGCGCAATTCAAGGGTCTTTGCTTGCCGCCACCCGTCCGGGCCTGCTAGCACGGGACATGGCCACGCCGTTTTTCGTCCTGTGGGACCATTCCCAACTGTGGGGCTTGCTTTTGTGCCGCGGGCTTACCGCCCTGGGCGTGCCGTTCGCCACGGTCTCCTGCGCCGCGGTGGCCGACGGCGTCCTCTCGCACCAGGCCAAGCCTCCGGCCCTGCTCGTGCCCGGCGGCTTTGCCCGGCGCAAGTTCGCCGCCCTGGGCCCCCAGGGTGTGGCCGCCATCCGGGACTATGTCGCCAACGGGGGCACCTATCTCGGCATCTGCGGCGGGGCCGGCCTGGCCCTGTCCCATGCCGACGGCCTGGGCCTTTGCCCCTGGGTGCGCCGCCCCTTCGGCGAGCGCCTGGACCACCTGGTCAGCGGCCATGTGCGCCTGACCGTGAACCGCGACTCGCCCCTAATCCCGCCCCAGGAAGGACCGCACCTGGCCGCGCCGGTCTGGTGGCCGGCCGGATTCGTGCCCCCGCCGGACCGGCCCGCCCCCCGGGACGTGTCGGTGCTGGCCGCCTATGCCGGGGCCGAAGCCGATCTCCGGCTGGCCGACATCCATCTCGGCGCCATGTCCGAGGCGGTGCTCGCCGCCTGCCAGGAGCGTTTCGGCCTGCGCCTGACCCCGGCCTTCCTCACCGGCGGCGCCTGCGTCGTGACGGGCAGCTTTGGCCGAGGACGCTACGTCCTGTCCCACGCCCATCTGGAAACGCCGGATTCCCCGGCGGCCAATGCCTGGCTGGCCCATTTGCTCGGCCGCTTCGCTGGAACCGGGACCACGTTCCCAACCCCCGTACCGGCCTGGGAACCGGCGAAGGAGCCCATCCTCTTCGCCGACCCGTCCCTGGAAGCCGCCCGGCGGGACATGGACGCGGTGCTGACCGCCGGACTCGGCCTGCGCCTGCTCCTGCGCCGCAACACCTGGCTGCTCGGCTGGCGGCCGGGCATGCCGGGCTTTTCCCTGTCCAACCTGGCCGTCATGCTGGCCGGGGCCGGGGCCATGGCGCCAACGGCCGCCGCCCGGGAATATTGGCGTGTCGTCGGCCCGGATTTCGCGGACCGGTTCGCGACCTTTGCCCGGCGGATGGAAGTCTTTTTCCCGGCCCAGCGCCTGGAAATCACCCTGTCCCTGGTGGACCGGCCGGCCGGAGCCGATCCGCAACTCGCGGCCGAACGCCGGGAACTGTTCGGCAACGGCCCGGGCGGCGGCGGCCTGTGCGGCGAACTCATCGACCGCCTGGACGGCCTGCTCGCCCGGCTGCTGCCCGCCGTGGGAGCGGAGGAGGAATGTCTCCGGCGGCCGGGGGGGAGCATCCCCCCGGACCCCCTGAACGGTAAATTCTCCAAGGTCCAATAATGTTGCGGCGGGAAACCTCATTGTGCGGCCCCTTTCGGGATGGTCCAGGAGGGGAGTGACTCCCCTCCTGGCCGCCGGAGGCATCTTTTCCCCGCCCCCCTACGGATTGGCCATGGCCAGGCGGCCGGTGGGCGCGGTGGGGCCCGGGTGCGGCTGGGGTTGCGGCTGACGCGCGGCCAGTTCCCGGGTCTGGGCGGCATGGCGGTCGATGTTGGCCAGGTAGTAGGCCGTGACGACCAGTTCCCGGCCGGAGCGGACCAGCGTGACGAGCCCGCCGTCCCGGGCCCAGACCGCGCCGCTGCCGGGCAAGGGCGTGGGCGGACCACAACGCTCGTCAAGGTAGCGGGTCACGGCTGTGGCATAGCTGTCGATCCGGGCGGAAAAACGCAAGGTGAGGCACAGCAGGCCGCCGCCAACCTCGGAAAAGACGACCGTGCCGAGGATGGGTTCGGCGGCCTGCCCGGAAGCCGTGCGCTCCTGGCCGAAGACGTAGGTGACGAGCTGGTGCGGCAGGTACGTGGTCACGGCGCAACACGCGCGGCCGCGCTCCCGGACAAAAGCGGCCACCGCACCCTCGGGCGCGTTCTGGCCGGACAGGGCGGCGGTGAAATCGCAGGCCTCGCCCTGGACCTTGCCCAGCCGGAACCGTTTGCGGGTACACTTGGCGGCCAGAGTTTGGGGCGTGTCGGAAGCGGCGATGTCGTAAAAGGAGAAGCCGGTCGGCGGCTTGGCCTCGGCGGCAAAACGCACGGCATGGGCCACGGGTGCGCGCATGCGCCAGCCCGGAGCCGGTGGCGCGGACTGGCGTTCGACCCAGGCCGCCGGCAAGGCACGCGGCCGGGCCGGACGCTTGGCCAGCTCGTCGAGCAGAAAGGCCCCGGCCGTCAGGGTAAAGGCCAGCACCGTAAAAAGGGTCGCCAGGGCGTATTTAAGGAGTCCCCATCGATCCAGGGCCGCGAAAAATCCCGCGCGCGCCATGCCTGCCTCCCGAGCGTTCGCATCGTTGTCGTCGCTCCTATCGACAGCAGACGGGCCTGGCATTAGGGGGCATGACCCGTTGCCCCATGGCCGCGTTCCTTGTTAGACTGTGCCAATCCTTTCGATGGAGCCCCCCATGAGCACTTGGTTCGACGCTTGCTTGTGCCAAATCGAGGAACTGCTCAACCACGTGGACACGCCCGAGGCGGTCCAGGACATCCTGGCCGTACTCCAGGCCCCGCCCATGGACCTGGAAAGCATCCGCCACATGCGGCTGTACAGCGAAACCCTGCCCAAGGCCGAGGAATACCCCTTCACGCCGACCCAGCGCCATTTGCACTTTCTGTGGGATGCCTTCGACAAGCTGCCGCTCAGCCTGTCCGTGACCTTCGCCTTTCCCTTCCGGCGCGCCCTGGCCAAGCGACTTTTCGCGGCCTGCGGCACGATGTTCGCGGCCGAGGAAAACCTGCGCTTCAATTTCGGCCAGCTTATTCGGGTGGGAGACGGTTTTTTCTGCAACCGCAACGTGTTCCTGGACAGCAAGGGCGGTATCACCATCGGCAACGGCGTGGCCCTGGCCGAGGACGTGCGGATTTTCACCCACAGCCACGGCGAAGCCTCGCATATCGAGCGGACCTACCAGGGCGTGGTCATCGAGGACTATGCCAAGGTCTATTCCGGGGTGGTCATCCTGCCCGGGGTGACCATCGGCAGTCAGGCCATCGTGGCGGCCGGCTCCCTGGTCACCCGCGACGTACCGGCGGGCATGGTGGTCATGGGCCGGCCGGCCAAGGTCATACGCGAACGCCAGACCCAGGGCCACGAAGGCGCCGAGCTGGACCATATCTGGTTGTTCTAGAAGGAGAGGGAGGGAGAGAAGATGCCTCCGGCGGCCGGGGGGATCATCCCCCCGGACCCCTGAAAGGGTGACTGGCCGCGTTCGCATGCCCGTATGCTGCGCAATAAATCGTTGGGGCCCCATTCCGAGTGGTCCAGGAGGGGAGTGACTCCCCTCCTGGCCGCCGGAGGCGCCTCCCCTGCCTCTCCCTTCGCTAATTTCTGCCCCGATCGGCGAAATAGCGCCCCACCAGGCAGGCGGCGGCAGCAGCGGCCGTGCATTCGGCCAGTTCCGGCAGGCTCGTGCGGTCGTTGAAGGCGCCCAGGTGCGGGCCGGTGACCAGTTCCACATCGGCCTCGCCACGTCGCAGGCTGCGGGCCGTTTCGGGCGCCATGCCCCGGGCAACGCAAAAATCCACAAAGGCCGCATCGGTCATGGCCTCCTGGTCAGCCACGCGCACGAGCTCGGTCATGTAGCGGTCCACGCCCATTTCCTCGATCATGCGCCGGGCCAGGGAACGGGCGCAAAAAGGCGGTTCAGCCGGGGTCCGGCCCACGAAGCCCGTGTGGTAGGCCGCGACCATGGCGGCTACGACCTCGGTCAAATGATCCTCGTCAAAGAGGTGGCGGGCGTCCACCGGGGAGCCATCCGGCCGACGCCCGAGCAGGGACGGCTCGCGCATGCGGTAGTAGCTGCCCGCGACCAGAAAAAGGCTCACGAAGTGATCGCCCATGCGTCGGTAGAGCCGGGCCGGTCGGCCGGTGAGGCTGGCCAGGTGTTCGAAATCGCGCAGACCGGACAGGCCGAAATTGGGATGCAGGGACGAGGCCAGCCAGCGGTCCAGCCGTCCGGGCAGCCGCCAGTCATAGACCCCGCCGTCCTCGCGTCGATCCTGCTGCACCCGGTTGTGGAACAGCGGAATGGCCGCCTCGTGCAGGATGCCCCGCCCGGCCAGCCAGCCCAGAAGCAAGGCGGCCCGGGTCATGGCCGCGGCAAAGACGGCGGCGTCCGGCCCGCCGGCGGCCGGCGGATCGTTGGGATAGGCGAAATACGCGCGCCGCGCCAGGTAAGCCAGGGCCAGCCCCGAGGCGTCCGGGACCTGGCCGGGCAGATCCGGGGCGTCGGTCACGGCCACAAGTGGCGCCTCGTCCGAACCCAAGGGCCGGGGCACATGGCAGGGGCCCGGGAAATCGAGCCCCGCGCAATAACGCATCCAGACCGCCTCGTGCACGAGGCCGGCCGGGTCCTCGCCCCGGCGCAGGCGCTTGACCACGAGCAGGGTGTCCGGGTCACGGGTTGGCGCGATATGGCTGCGCCCGGCCGTGCGCAAACGGGCGTCCGGAACGACTTCGGTCCGGCCCAGCAAGGCGGCGAAGGCGACGGGACGCGGCCGGCCGGGATCGGGAAAACGCAACGTCGGACCGGTGATGCCAAGGGGCAGGCTGCCGGCGGCCTCGGCCGCGGCGAGCCGGGGCTTGCCCGGAGTATTGAGGGCGCGCTCCAGGGCGCTCCGGGAGGCTCGGGCCAAATGCCCCGGACCGTTGGCCAAAAGCCGGGTCAGGATGGAAGCCGCCTCGCGATAAAGGATGCGGGCCTGGGTTTGCCGGGCGTGGTCGTCGCGCGCAAGCAGGGTTTCCAGGTCGGTCACGGTCTGCGGAGCCAGGGCCGTAGGATCGCGTTCGGCCAGGCCGGCCAAACGCTGCACCGCCAGATAGGCGGCGGTGAAATCGCCGTCGAGGCCGATGCCCTCCCCGTCCAGCATGCTCAATCCGTCGGCTTTTCGGGCAGCAGTTGGAGAAGCCGGCCCAGGTCGACCTCGTCGAGGGGCTTGGCCACGAAGGCAAGCGGTCCGGTCTCGGCGGCCCGGCGTCGGGTCTGGTCGTCGATGTAGGCGGTGACGAAGATGACCGGCACGTCATCGGCCTGGTGCAAAAGCTTGGCGGTTTCGATGCCGTCGAGGCGGCCGTCGAGGCGGATGTCCATGAGGATGAGATCAGGGCGCCGTTTGCGGAAGGCCTCCAGGGCGGCCTCGCCCGAGGAGACCGAGGCGGACACCTCGTGCCCCAGGCGTTTGAGCATGGCGCCGGTGGCCATGGCGGTAATGGCTTCGTCCTCGACAATCATAATCCGTGCCGGCGTCATGGCCGTCACTCCCTGTTGCTGTTCCCCCAAGCACAAGACCTTCCCTCTACCCTGCTTGCCTCCGGCGGAGGGAGTTGTCAATCTAAAAAGGAAATACATAAAATTAACGGTTGAATAAACGAGATCCACGATTTCGACTGGGAAAATGGGAACTGTGGTTTATCCTGTTCTCAATTGTGCCCGACTGACCTGTCCGCCAGACCAGTTCAGTTTGAAAAAAATTAAATACGATAGCATAAAAACTACAAAAACTTATGGAATGGCATTTTTAAAGTGCCTCCTATTGACAAACTTTGAGTAATCTATACTGTCTTAAAAAAGACAATACATGGTGAAATTATGCAAATTTTTATTAGTTGGTCAGGAGAATTAAGTCACAAGGTCGCTTTAATTTTTAAGGAATGGCTCCCATTGGTACTGCAACGTGTGGAAACTTATGTTTCATCTGAAAATATTGACAAAGGTGCACGGTGGAGTTCCGATATCTTAAAAGCGCTAGAAGACTCTTTCTTTGGTGTCCTTTGCATAACTCAGGAAAACATTAAAGCGCCCTGGATAAATTTTGAAGCCGGAGCTCTATTAAAATCGTTTGAAAAATCAAGAGTATCACCATTTTTATTTGGAATTACACGGACACAACTTCAAGGCCCCTTGGTACAATTCCAATCAACTATTTTTGAAAAGGAAGATATCAAAAAAATGGTATCAAGTATCAACAAAGCATGTGAATCCCTATGCCTTGAAGAAGCACGCCTTGGAAAATTAGTTGATCTTGCCTGGCCACAGCTTCAACAAGAGCTATCAAGCCTTAAAGAGAACCATGTGGAGGGATTGACAGACCAAAATGAAAACAAACTTTCGAAAGACGAAATCCTTGAAGAAATTCTTTTACTTACACGAACCCAGCAACAAATATTGTCAAATCCGGCGAACATCCTGCCCCAAGAATATCTTTATACCGCCATACGAGGACTAAATATCAACCTACAGCAAAACAACAACGAATCGCAGGAATTTATTCGTGCATTTTATGAATTCCAGAATATTTTTTCAAAATTTATCACAGACAGCAAAGCGATAGATATTATTGGCGAAGATCGATATCACCTCTTGTCTAGAGCATACAATAGCCTCTCACGGCTCTTTTCGACCGCAACCAATGCGGACAACATAAAAATCAAACAAAACAAACGTCAGGACGCATAGACGCAACCACCAAGAGAACAAGGATTCTGTTGAGCCTTACCGTTTTATTCATAACTGGGACTGCTGCGCAATGGTTTGACGGCGTGTTGGGCACCGAAAGCGCGAATTGCAACCGGTGAGAATCATGAAGGGATTCCAAAGGGCGGCGCCCTTTGGCCGCCGGAGGCCTCCATTTTGACGCATTGTGCAGCCGTCTCTAACTGCTATTATTCAACCAAAGCGACACGTCCTCAGCAAATCTCCCCATAGGTCAGCCGCTCGGCGTACTCGGCCTGTTTGCCCTTGTTCCACAAGGACACGGGGCGGTAGTAGCCCACGATGCGCGTGAACACCTCGGCCGTCGCGCCGCACTCCGGGCATTCGAAATGCTCGCCCGTGAGGTAGCCGTGGGTCTTGCAGATCGAAAACGTCGGCGTGATGGAGAGGTACGGAATCTTCGTCATGGTGAAGGCCTTGACGATGAAATGCTTGAGCGCCTCGGTGTCGGCCACGGCCTCGCCAAGGTAGGTGTGGAACACCGTGCCGCCCGTATAGAGCGGTTGGAGCTTGTTCTGGTGCTCCAGGGCGTAGAACACGTCGCGCGACAGCCCCACCGGCAAGGTCGTCGAATTGGTGTAGTACGGCGTGCCGTTGCCCGAGGCCTTGATGTCCGTGTAAAGCGCCTTGTCGATCTTGGCCAGCCGGTAGCTCGTGCCCTCGGCCGGGGTGGCCTCCAGGTTATAGAGCGTGCCCGTCTCCTCCTGGAAGCGCACGGTCAGGTCGCGCAGGTGGTTGAGCGCCCGGGTCATGAGGCGCAGGCCGGCGTCGGTCTCGATGCCCTTGCCGAGCAGGTTCAGGCAGGCCTCGTGGCCACCGACCAGGCCGATGGTCGAAAAATGCCCCTTGAAGCCGTTTTTGAGGTAGCGCTTGGTCCAGGGGAACAGCCCCCGTTCCAGATTGTCGCTGATCATCTTGCGCTTGAATTCAAGGGCCGTCTTGGCCAGCTCGGCGTATTCGGTGAGCAGGTCGAGGAAATCCTCCTCGCCTTGGGCCAGAAAGGCCAGCTTGGGCAGGTTCAGCGTCACCACGCCGACCGAGCCGGTCAGATCGCCGGCGCCAAACAGCCCGCCCACCTTGTTGCGCAACTGGCGCAAATCCATCTGCAACCGGCAGCACATGGAGCGCACGTCTTCGGGCGACAGGTCGGAATTGATGAAATTCTGGAAATACGGCGCCCCGTACTTGGCCGTGAGTTCGAGCAGCAGGGTGCCGATCTCGGAATCCCAGGGGAAATCGGCCGTGACGTTGTAGGTGGGGATGGGAAAGGAAAAAATGCGGCCCTGGTAATCGCCTTCGCCCATGACCTCCAGGAAGGCCTTGTTGATCATCTCCATTTCCGGGCCGAACTCGCCGTACGTCGCGTCGAGGAGCTTGCCGCCGTGGATCACGGCCTCGCCGGCCAAATGCTTGGGCGGGGCCAGGTCGAAGGTCAGGTTGGTGAACGGACTCTGGCCGCCCCAGCGCGAGGTCGTGTTCAGGTTGAACACGAACTTCTGCATGGCCTGCAAGACCTCGCGGTAGGAGAGGTTGTCGTAGCGCACGAACGGGGCGAGATAGGTGTCGACGTTGTTGAAGGCCTGGGCTCCGGCCCACTCGTTTTGGAGCGTGCCGAGAAAATTGACCATCTGCCCCATGGCCGCGTCGAAATGTCGGGCCGGACCGGCGCAGGACCGGCCGGGCAGGTTGAAGCCCTCCAGCAGCAAGTCGCGCAGACTCCAGCCGGCGCAGTAGCCGGCCAGGCCGAAGGACAGGTCGTGGATGTGGAAATACCCGTGGTCGTGGGCGTCGCGCACCTCTTCCGGGTATTTCCCCAGGGCATAGCGGGCCTGCACCGTGCCGGACAGGTGCAGCATGAGCCCCTGGAAGGAATGGTTCATGTTGGCGTTTTCGGCCACCCGCCAGTCGGTCTTGGCGATGTAGGTGTCGATGACGTCGGCGATGTCGAGGTAGGCGGCTTTTTGTTCGCGCAGTTCGCGCCGCTTTTCGCGGTAGACGATGTAGCGCCGGGCCACGTTGTAGAGCCGCGACTCCATGAGCACGAGCTCGACCGCGTCCTGGACGTGTTCCTGCTCCGGGACGTCGGCCTCAAGCTTGGCTTCGACCTTGTGGGCCAGGCGCGTGGCCAAAAGCGGGTCCTGGATACCGCTGGCCTTGAGGGCCTTCAGGATCGCATGGGCGATGCGCTGGGTGGACCATGTTTCCAGACATCCGTCGCGTTTGCGAATCTGCGTGGGCATGCCGTCGTTCCTCCCCCTTGCTCCTGATCGGTCTGAAAGGTTGGATGGTATGCGCGCACCCCGACGGCAGGCCCTCCCTGATCAGCCCGACATCGGACGCGTCCAGTTCCGGCACGAGGGTGGTCCGAAAGGCGATGCGCCCCGGATGCCGCCCGGCCAAGTCAAAGACCGCGGCCAGGCATTCCCCGGCCACAGCCGCGTCCACGGCCCCGCCCGTGGCGCGCCGGTACTTGGCCAGGGGCGCCTTGACGTCCACGGAAAACGAGGCCTCGGGATAGCGCTCGAAAACGGCGGCCATGACGTCCGGGCGCAGGCCGTTGGTGTCGATTTTGACCGGCAGGCCAAGGTCGGCCAGTTCGGCCGCGAAATCGGCCAGCCCGGGGACCAGCGTCGGCTCGCCACCGGACAGGACCAGCCCGTCGAGCCAGCGACCGTGGCTTGCCACGAACCGGCGCACGGACGCGGCGGGTAGCGGCGGCATCGCCTCGGGACGCCACGCCAGATCGGCGTTGTGGCAATGCGGACAGCGCAAGTTGCAGCCGCCGAAAAACAGCACGGCCGTCAGCCGGCCCGGCCAATCGCAAAAGGACATGGGCTCGATGCCGCGCACGAGCTCCCAGGCGGAAGAGGACTGCATGTGGTAAGGATACCAACCAGATAGAAGTTGCGTTTTCCCCGACCGCTCCCTGACGGAGCCGGGCGGGAACACCCCAGAACACCCCAAAAGCCTGTCTTCTCATACGCCCGGCCCGGCCATTTGCAAGGGGGGGACTTTCCACAGTCCTTGGACCGCCGCCCCCAACTCCGTGTGGTGCCGAACAATCCGTGGGGCCAAGTTTTTTCAGGCCGCCACGGCCCCGGAAGCGGACTCGGCCCGGCCCCCCTCGTCGAGCCGGACCGGCATGATGACAAAGGGCATGCCCAGCCGGTAGAGCTGGCGCTGGAGGGTGAACACCACGTAGTTGTGCAGCAACCGGGTGAAAAAGGTCTCCTTTTCGAACACGATCTGGCCGCCGAAAAAGACCGCCCGGGGAAAACGTTCCCGGATGGACGGCGCCAGCGCCAGGATCTCCTCGACCACGTCGGTGCCCACGGCCCAATGGGCCTCGGCGTGGTAGCCATGGTCCCGCATGATTTCCACATAGGTGCCCAGATCGTGGGCCATGTCGGCCTTGAGCTTGGCCAGTTCCGCCGCGCCTCGCAATACCGCCGCGTCCACCACGCCGATCTGCACGAACACGTAGTTTTTCATGTCCTTGCCGAAAAGCCGCAGCACGGAAAGCAGGGTATGGACGCCCAGCCCGTTGAAGCCGCTGACGAACATGACCGCCGTGGGAGCCTGGAAATCCGGTTGCGGCGTCGGGGCGGGATTTTTGGGAATGGGCGGCGTGTAGGGGTTTTGGGGATCGATGACCGCCCGCAGCACGTCGAGTTTTTTGATGCGCGCGCCCACCTGCCGGTAGTGTCGGTGGATGGCCATGGCCGCGGCCGCCAGCAAGCCGGTGACGAGCAGGGTCACCCAGCCGCCCTCGAAAAACTTCACCCAGGTCACCATGATGAGGATGAAGGCCGTGAGCACCAGACCCAGGCCGTTCAGGCACAGCCCCTTGCGCCAATGGGGCGCGTGTCCCCGCACCTTCCACCAGTGGCGCACCATGCCGAGCTGGGACAGCACGAAGGTGATGAAGACGTTGATGCTGTAGAGCACGATGAGCAGGTCCACCGAGCCGTTGGACACGATCATGAGGACCAGGGCGCCGATGCCCATGAGCAGGATGCCGTTCTGGGTGACGAGGCGGTCCGAGAGCATGGCGAAGCGGGTCGGCAGCCAGCGGTCGATGGCCATGTTGGCCAGCACCCGGGGCCCGTCGACGAACCCCGCCTGGGCGGCCACAAAAAGCAGCAGCGCCTCGGACACCAAGGTCACCAGCACGAAGCCGCCGCCGAACGTCGGCCCCCAGCCGGTGGTCACGGCGTCGAAGAGCACGGCGTTGAGGGTCTTGCCCGGCACGGACCCGACCTGAAAGAGCAGGTAGCAGACGATGAGTCCGACCACGGTGACGGACAGGGACAGGGCCATGTAGAGCATGGTGCGCTTGCCGGTTTTTTCCCGGGGCTCGCGCAGGATGGGCAGGCCGTTGGACACGGCCTCGATGCCGGTATAGGTGCCGGCGCCCATGCTGTAGGCGTGCAGCACGAGGAGCAGCATGCCAACCATGCCGAGTTCGGAATGAGCCGCGCTCACATCCTGGCGCAACCGGCTGGCCAGGACGGGCAGGGCCGTGGCGTGGGCGCACACGCCGTAGCCGATGATCACGGCATGGGTGACCACGAAGGTCATAAAGACCGGCACCAGCGCCATGACCGATTCCTTGACCCCGCGCAGGTTGAGCATGATCAAAAGCACCACGCCGGCGATGGCCACGCAAAGACGCCAGGGCTGCCAGGATGCGGGCAGGAAACTAAAAACCGCGTCCGCGCCGCTGGCCACGGACAGGGTGATGGTGAGCACGTAGTCGATAAGCAGGGCACAGCCCGAGACCATGCCCACCTTGGGCGAAAGCAGCGAGCTGGCCACGATGTAGCCGCCGCCCCCGGAGGGGAACAGTTCGATGATCTGGGAATAGGCGGCACTGATGACGAAAATGGTCAGGGCCGTGCCCAGGGCCACGAACACGGCCAGGAAGGTGTGCTTGCCCAGGGCCAGGTAGGCCTCGGCCGGACCGTAGCAGGACGAGGACAACCCGTCCGCGCCCAGCCCCACCCAGGCGAAAAAGGCGATGAGCGACAGTTTGTGAAAGAGCGACTGGTCGGCGAGACTGATGGAATCACCGATGACGGCCCGGCGCAACCGGCGCCAAGGCGAAAGACGAGAAGGCTCGGACATGGACGGCTCCCCTCACGGACCGCGCCCGGGTCGGACCACAGGCGCGCCGGTACTGCGACGCGAAAACGACCTCAGACGGCGGGACAAGACCGGCCGCAAGGCCAGACACGACGGCAAGGAAGCGGACGAACGGACGGAAATGGGCAGAAACCCGACACGAAAACGCGTGCGGACATGACACGACCTCCGGACAACCGGTTTTTGGGAAACCAGCGGTGTTCCGGAGGTTTCCCCTTCGACGTCTGCGAGGTTAGCTGACGGGCTCGGGCCGAAGAGGTTGCCCTACGCGCTGTGGCGATGCGCCCCGGGGAGTGGGTCCCCCGCTCCCGCCCCAGGCGGGACTCGACGTTTTCGCCCCACTATTCCTGCGCCGCGCTCTTGTCAACGGAGCGCAAAATCCGGTCACCGGCGACGAAGGCGCGCCGCACGGCGGTCACTTCGGACAGCAGGCCGTGGGCGGCCAGAAAACCCTCCGGCGTCCCCGGGAAGGTGAGCCTCTTCTGGGTGAAAATGGCCTCGAAGCGGTCGGCGAAGGGTTCGGGGCGACCCTCCCCAGCCAGGATGGATGCAACGAGCTGTTTCAACATTCCCTTGCGCGCGGAGGAACGGGCACGGCCTCGCCGACATTGCCCCCCGGCCGGGCCTCGGCTACTCTCGGGCCATGGAACGTCCCGGCTTCACCTTTCTGGCCTGTCCGGACCCGGAAATCATCCGGGAACGGGTGGATCGTCTGCTTGCCGACACCAAGACGGCCTTTGCCAAGGAGGTCTTCTGGGGTGACGAGGAAATCGGAGCGTCGTACTGGAACGCCCTGACCGTGCCGAGCCTGCTCGGCGGCCGCCGGGCCGTGGTACTGCGCCGGGCCGAGGCTTGTCCGCCCGAATTCTGGTCCGCCCTGTCCCCGGCCCTGCGCGGCTTCAACGACGCGGTCTGGCCGTTTTTCTGTCTGGAGGGCCCCTTTGACCGCAAGGGTCCCAAGCTGCCCAAGGGCCTGGCCGACCAGCCGTTTTACAAGGTGGCGGTCAAGCGCAAGTGGGTTTTCACCTCGCCCGGCCTGACCCGCCGGGACATGGGGCCGCGCCTGGCCGACTGGGCCGCCGGTCGGGGCCTGGCCCTGGGCCCGGGCGTGGCCGAAGGGCTCGCCGCCGCCCTGCCCCCGGACCTGGCCCGGGCCGACAACGAACTGGCCAAGCTCGAACTGGCCCTGGGCGACCGCACCGAGATCGAACTGGCCGACCTCGCCCTGCTCACCTACCACGAGGGCATGGACGGCTTCGCCTTTCTGGACGCCCTGTCCAGCCGGCGCGATCCGGCGGCGGTGTGGCGCGAGATTTTCGACAAGGAACTGGCCGGCGAAGAGATGGTTTTTCCGTTTCTGGGCTTGCTGCTCTACGAGGCCCGGACCATGTGGCGGCTGGCCGCGGGCGAGGGTTCGGACATCCGCCTGCCGCCTTACGTCCTCGAAAAAAAACAGGCCATGGCCCGTCGCTTGGGCGCGGCCGGCCTGGCCCGGATTTTCGAAGCCGCCTTTACGGCCGAGGCCGGGATCAAATCCGGAGCCAGGCGGCCGGATCAGGCCATGGAGCGGCTCACGGCGGAACTTTTCCGAATTTTAGGCGGTCCAACCGGGTCACGGGAGCGGATTCGGCCATGATTTTCCCTGAATTTGCCGGCCAGCACCGAATTCGGCCGGCTGTAACCGCGGTTTTTCCCCAATAAGTCTTGCCCAGGCCCACAGCCATGCTTAATAAGAAAGAACGTCCCCACTACCTTGGCCATCGGCGACGCCTCAAGGACCGGCTCATGGAAGATCCCCGGGCACTGGCCGATTACGAGGTTCTGGAGTTGCTCTTGGGCTATGTCAACGTCCGCCGCGACAACAAACCCCTGGCCAAGGAACTGTTGGCCCGCTTCGGCACCCTGCGAGGCACGTTGACCGCCCGGATGGGCGAATTGCGGGAGGTGGAGGGTTTCGGCCCCGGTCTTGAGGAGTTCCTCACCCTGTGGCGCGAGGCCTGGGCCCGGTTTCACGAGCAGCCCTTGCGGGACAGGGTGACCTTCAACAGCCCCGACATCGTGGCCGAGGCGGCCAAGGCCCGGATCGGGACTGCGGAGCACGAGGAATTCTGGATGGCCCTGCTCGACAACAAGAACCGGCTCATCGGCTGGGAACGGATCAGCAAGGGCACGGTGGACCAGGCGGCGGTCTATCCCCGGGAAGTCTTGGGCGTGGCGCTGGCCCGCAAGGCCAGCGGCATCATTCTCGTGCACAACCATCCCGGGTCCGACCCCAAGCCCTCCATCCAGGATATCGAATTCACCCGGCGCATCCGGCAGGCCGCCCGCGAGCTCGATGTCCGGGTGCTGGACCATTTGGTGGTCACGGACAACCGCTTTTTCAGTTTCCAGGCCGAGGGCATGCTGTAACGGCCAAGGCCGCCGTTTCCCAACGCCAGACGCGACAACAAGGAGGATGGACCCATGACGCCAAGTCTGCACGCAACCGTAACCGGTACGGTCCAAGGTGTGTATTTCCGAGCCTGGGTCTTTGATCAGGCGCAGAGTCTCGGTCTCACGGGCTGGGTGCGCAACCTCCAGGACGGCCAGGTGGAAATCCTGGCCCAGGGCGCGCCGGAAGGGCTCGACGCCTTCAAGGAACGCCTGTACCAGGGCTCGCCCCTGTCCCGGGTCCAGTCCGTCAAGGCGGAAAACATCGAATACGAAAAGCATTACCCGGAGTTTCAGATCCGGGGCTGATGCCACGCGCGGAACAAAACATACCGACCCGCCGGGGGCTGACGGCTCAAGGCCGCCGCCCCCCGGCCGCATCCAGACGCCGCCCGCAGGCGGCCAGGAAGGAGTGAGCTACTATGGTCAACGAATCCGATCCGAAAGCGTCCCCCGGGGCCGTGGACGCTTCCGAGCCGAGAGCCGATGCCGACGCACCCGAGGCCCCGGAAAAGACGGCCGTACCCGAGGACAACGCGTCCCTGGCGGCCGACAGCCCCCCCGTGGCCAAGGAGTCCGACCCCGAGGACAAGGCCCAACCCGACATCCCCTTGGAACTGCCGGTGTTGCCGGTGCGCGACATCGTCGTCTTCAATTATATGATACTGCCGCTGTTCGTGGGCCGGGAGAAATCCGTCCAGGCCGTGGACGCGGCCTTAAACGGTTCCCGCTACATCCTCATCCTGACCCAAAAGGATGAGAAGGTGGACGAACCCGGCGTGGACGACCTCTACCGGGTCGGCACCGTGGGCATGATCATGCGCATGCTCAAAATGCCCGACGGCCGGCTCAAGGTCCTGGTCCAGGGTCTGACCCGGGCCCGGGTGGACGAGTACATCCAGACCGACCCCTTCCAGGTGGCCAAGATCACCATCCTCGGCGAGCGCGAGACCAAGGAGGTCACCCTCGAACAGGAAGCCATGATGCGGGCAGCCCGGGAGGAAAGCGAAAAGATCCTGTCGCTGCGCGGCATGGCCTCGGCCGACATCATGGCCGTGCTCAACAGCGTCAACGAGCCCGGCCGGCTGGCCGACCTGGTCGCCTCCAACCTGCGCATGCGGGTCGAGGAAGCCCAGCGGCTGCTCGAATGCGAGGACCCCATCGAGCGGCTGCGCCTGGTTAACGAGCAGCTCGTCAAGGAAGCCGAAGTGGCGGCCATGCAGGCCAAGATCCAGAACATGGCCAAGGAAGGCATGGACAAGGCCCAGAAGGACTTCTTCCTGCGCGAGCAGATGAAGGCCATCCGTCGCGAACTGGGCGAGGGCGGCGAGGAGACCGACGAGCTCGAAGAACTCAAGGGCGCCCTGGACAAGGCCGGTCTGCCAAAGGACGTCAAAAAGGAAATCGACAAGCAGTTCAAGCGGCTGGCTTCCATGCATCCCGATTCCTCCGAGGCGACCGTCATCCGGACCTACCTCGACTGGATCGTGGATCTGCCCTGGAAAAAGCAGTCCAAGGACCGCCTCGACATCAAGGAAGCCAAGACCATCCTGGACGAAGACCACTTCGACCTGGAAAAGGTCAAGGAGCGCATCCTCGAATATCTGTCCGTGCGCAAGCTCAATCCGGGCATGAAGGGCCCGATCCTGTGCTTCGTCGGCCCTCCGGGCGTGGGCAAGACCTCCCTTGGCCGGTCCATCGCCCGGGCCCTCGGGCGCAAGTTCGTGCGCATGTCCCTTGGCGGCATGCGTGACGAGGCCGAGATCCGGGGGCATCGCCGCACCTACATCGGCGCCATGCCCGGCCGGGTCATCCAGAGCATCAAGCAGGCCGGCACGCGAAACCCGGTCATCATGCTCGACGAAATCGACAAGCTCGGCTCGGATTTCCGGGGCGATCCGTCGTCGGCGCTCCTTGAGGTCCTCGATCCGGAGCAGAACTTCTCCTTCTCCGATCACTACCTCAACGTGCCTTTCGACCTGTCCAAGGTGATGTTCATCTGCACGGCCAACATGCTCGACACCATTCCGCCGCCCCTGCTCGACCGCATGGAACTCATCCAGCTGCCGGGCTACACCGAGCAGGAAAAGGTGAAGATCGCGCGCCGGTTCATCCTGCCGCGCCAGGTCAAGGAAAACGGGCTCGAACCGGGCGATATGCGCATCTCCGACCGGGTGCTAGCCCGGATCATCCGGGATTACACCCGGGAGGCGGGCCTGCGGAACCTCGAACGCGAAGTGGGCTCGGTGTGCCGCAAGCTGGCCCGGCGCAAGGCCGAAGGTGAAACGCCGCCCTTCCAGGTGACGGTGGCCTCTCTGGACAAGCTGCTCGGACCGGCCCGGTTCCTGGACGACGAGCGGGAGGCCGATCTGCCGCCGGGCGTGGCCGTGGGCCTGGCCTGGACCCCGGTGGGCGGGGTGATCCTGCACATCGAGGCGGCCACGGTGCCCGGCAAGGGCGGTTTGCAGCTCACGGGCAAGCTCGGCGACGTCATGAAGGAATCGGCCCAGGCGGCGCTCACCTATGCCAAGTCCCGGGCCAAGGAACTCGGCATCGATCCCGAGGTGTTCGACAAGCACGACATCCATATCCACGTGCCGGCCGGGGCCACGCCCAAGGACGGCCCGTCGGCCGGTGTGACCATGGTCACGGCGCTCATCTCGCTTTTGACCAACACGCCGGTCTGCAACGACCTGGCCATGACCGGCGAGATCTCGTTGCGCGGCCGGGTGCTGCCGGTCGGTGGCATCAAGGAGAAGATCCTGGCCGCCGTGGCCGCCGGCATGAAGCGGGTCCTCATCCCGGCCCAGAACATGAAGGACCTGCGTGACATTCCCAAGGACCTGCGCGGCCGCATCAAGGTCACGCCCGTGGAGCGCATCGACGAGGTCTGGCCCCTGGCCTGCGGCCGGGAGGAAAAAAAGCCCGAGTCCGCCGAGACGACCGCCACGTCCTGAGACCTCCCCCGCCACAACCGAAAGGCCGGGAAGGGGCAAACGCCCTTCCCGGCCTTTTTTTTTACGTTCCGCCCAACCTTACTTTTCCGACAAAACTTACTGCGAAATAATTTTTCAGGGGTCCGGACTGTGACCCCGGTCTTCCTCCTTACGTCTTTGTCATAAGGGGACGGTTGTCACGGCCCCGCCGACACGGTTGACGAACACGGAAGACGACGACATGCGCGACGACACGACCCTGGTTCTTGGCGTCGGGGCGCCCCGGGCGGGCACCACCTGGCTGGCCACCTATCTGAGCCGCCATCCCCAGTTCTACATGTCGCCCCTCAAGGAACTGCACTATTTCGATGCCCGGTTCCTGCCCGAAACCTGTGCCTACTTCGACCATGTCTACATCCACAGTCTGCTCACCCTCGGCGAAACGATCGACAACCGCGACCACATCCGCATGCGGGTGAACATGATCGAGGACCCGAGCCTGTATCTCAAATACTTCGCGCGCTATACGGGCGACGAGCGCTGCTTCGGCGAATTCTCCCCAGCCTACTGCCTGCTTGAGAGCGCCATGATCAAACGCATCATGGCCCTGCACCCCAAGGTCAAATTCCTTTTCATCCTCCGCAACCCCCTGGAGCGGTTCATCTCCAACGCCTTTTACATGCTCCATTCCCTGGACGTCGATCTGCACAATCCGGATCAATACGTGCGCTCGAGCCTGTATTCGAAGCATCTCAGGGCCCGGGCCGACTACCGGCGTACCCTCACGGACTACGACCAGGCCGCGCCGGGGCAGGTGCTGTACCTGTTTTACGAACGGCTGTTTTGCGACGACACCATCCGCCGTGTCTGCGAATTCTGCGGAATCGATTTTCTGCCCGCGCGCTACGGCCTGCGGGTCAATGCCAGCAAGAGCCCGGTCGCCGCACGGCTCACCGACGCGACTCGCAGTCACATCTACCAGCAGCTTGCCGACCAGTACGTCTTTGTTCGCGACTACTTTGCCGGCGACATCCCGGAAAGCTGGCTGGCGGACATGGCCCGCTACCCCCGCCACCGCCCGTCCCGGGTCTGCCGTATCGGCGCCTGAGCCACGACGCTACAGGCGGCGCAAGGCTTCGGGGCGCAGGGGAATGGTCCCGGCCAGCGCGGCCTCGATACGGGCCAGGCCGTCGGCCTTGTCCCGGGGCAGGCGCAAGCGCAGGGGCAGGTGGTTGGAGGCGTGGTTGGCGAAAAAAAGCCCCCGATAGTCGGTATGGCTGAGCAGGGTATGGAGTTCGGCCAGCAGTCCGTCCGGCCCCAGGAGCGTGAACCGGCCCTGCCGGGCTCGCGTGTCCAGGGGCGTCCCCGCAATGAGCATGAGGGAAAGCGCCGCGGCCTGGTCCGGGGCCAGGGCGGTCAGCGCTTCCCCGGTCAGGCGGGCATGGCGCTCGGAACCTTCGGGCCCGGCCAGCCCGAGCAGCACCGTGACCGAGACCTTGAACCCGGCCGCCTTGGCGCGACGGCCGCCGGCCACGATGCTGGCCGCGCTCTCGGCCTTACGCATGGCGGCAAGGACCGCCTCGTCGCCGGATTCCAGCCCCACATAGAGCATGGCTAGGCCGTCACGGCGCAGGGTCAGGAGTTCGGCGTCGGACCGGCGGTCAAGGCTCGCTCCCGAGGCATACGACGCCACCCGGGTGACCCAGGGCAGGCGCTCCTGGATGGCGGCAAGCAACCGGCGCAATCGGGCCACGGGCATGGCCAACACATCGCCGTCGCACAAAAACACCCGGCGCTGCCGCCGACAGTGGGCGGCGGCCCAGTCGAGGTCGGCGAGCAAGGCGGCCTCGTCCTTCAAGCCATACGGCTTGTCGCGATAGGCGCCGCAAAAGGCGCACGCGTTGTGGGGGCAGCCGAAAGCGGCCTGGAGCAGAATGCTGTCCGCCTCGCTCGGCGGGCGAATCACGGTGCCGACGTAGTCCATGGCGCGAGGGTAAACAAAAACCCTCCCCGGGGCGAGCCCCCGGCAGCGGGTCAGGTGGGAAGGGGGGAAAGGGAGACAGGTCGGGAAGAAAGCCTCCGGCGGCCAAAGGGCTTCCGCCCTTTGGAAACCCCGAGTGGAAAGCGGCCGGTGCCTTCCGCCTGAAACTCCCGTCAATGCGCAGAATTAATGATTGGTGCCCAGGGAACGCTCGAAGTCGATCAGCTCCTGGCCCCGCTCCACGGCCCGGGCCTCGGTGTTGCCACCCACGCCCAGATGGGTGACGAGGCGGCCTTCGCCGTCACGGACATCCACGGCAAAAGCGGCGCAATAATCGCCGGTCGGGGTCAGTTCAATCCGATATCCCTTATAATCACGTGTCAGAGTGGTCGTCATGGTGCTCACCTCCCGGCGCGGGTCCTTGCCCGACATTCGAAGATGATAATCATCATCATTAAGAGGTCAAGGACCCTTGTTCCGGCTCCGGGAGGGACAAGGCGTTCTCCCGGAGCCGAAAAAAAGTCGTAGGCTTACTGGCCGGTACTGGTGTTGCCGGTGCCGCAGCCCGAACGCACGCTCCGGCAGTAGGACTCGCAGGCCCGGTCGCCCCGGCACTTGGCCACGCAGGCCTGGTACTGGCTTTCGCACTGGGCCGGCGATTCATAGGCCGGCGCGCCAAGGCCCGAAAGCATTTGCGGCGTGACCGTGATGGCGGGCAGATTGGGCGGCAGCACGGCCTGGCCGTCCTGGTGCTGCGCCACCGCGGCGCATGTCAGAAAGCACTGGGGCACCATGGCGTTGCACACCACGCTCGGATCGTGATGGGAACCGGCCGGCATGATGATGCTGGCCACAGGCGCCCCATCGGGTTTAACACAATAAAAATACCCCTGAGCAAAGGCGGGCGCGGCGCCGGCCACCAGCAGACTCGCGAGCAGAATCGACAACAGGATGCGTTGCATGCATTCCCTCCTTGGCAAATCATAGTGTAGGGGACGTTACTCCATGGGCCGGTGGTTGTCATCGGGGAATACGGGTACTTTCGCGGCGTTTTGGCTTGTGCCGCAAGCGGTTGGGGGCTATTGGAGTCAACGGCTTGGCGCATTGGCAGCGGGTGGGAAAAGTTGCGGAATCGGGCCGACCCCATTGACTTTCGCGCGGTGGGCGTGCTAGGCCTTCGCGACTTGTGAACTTGTGCACGAGCGCCGGCCGGACAAGCCGCGTGCCGGTTCCCTGGGGGAGGCGGCCCGGTGTTCGGAAAGCTGATCAAGGACAAGGCCCTGCGCGAAGCCATCGCCTCGGCCTCGGTGGTGGGTCTCAATTTGGTGACCGCCACCTTCGTGGGTCTCTTGATCGGCTATTGGCTGGACCGCTGGCTGGGCACGAAGCCGTGGCTTCTGCTCGTTTTTTTGGTGCTTGGCATTGTGGCCGGATTTAAAAACGTCGTGTCGGAAGTCAGGAAGATCCAGAAAGCCGACACGGATGAACCGACGGATGGCAAGGATGACGCGTAGCGTACTGGACAGGTTGGAAGGCTGGCTGCTGCGCCGGGGGTATGTCCACCCCGAGGTGCGCGAGCTGGTGCGCAACCAGGTTCTGCTCACCGCCCTGGTCCTGGCCGTAAGCGCCCTGGCCATTCCGTTCTGGGACGGCGCCTGGGCCCTGGCCGTGGGCACCTGCCTGATCACGCTCAATTTTTGTTCCCTGGCCCGGTTCGGCCAGCGGATCACGGGATACGCCAATCGACGCGAGGCCGTGGCGGCCGTGCTGGTCAGGTTCTACCTGCGCCTGGCCGTGACCGGACTCGTGTTGTTCGTTTGCATCGCATGGCTCGGGGCCAAGCCGTTGCCGCTTTTGGCCGGCATTTCGACGGTGGTGGGGAACTTCGTCGTCTGGGGCGCCCTGCGCCAAGGCGGTTCCAAGGCGCACCAAACGTTTACGGGAAAGGAGGCATAGGACATGGCAGGTGGATTGCCGCATCCGGTTTTGCTGGTGGAAGAGTTCGCGAAGAACATTGGGCTTTATAAGCTCAACGAGACCTTCCACGCCACGGTCATCGATTCCAACGTCATTTACGCCTGGTTTGTCATGCTCCTGCTCATCGTCCTGGGCATGCTGGCCACCCGTAAGCTGTCCATGATCCCGAGCGGATTCCAGAATTTCTTCGAGGTCGTCATCGGCGGTCTGGAATCCTTCGTGGTCGAGAACATCGGCGAGAAGGGCCGCAAGGTGTATCCTTTCCTGGCCGCCCTGTTCCTTTTCATCATCACCGGCAACCTGATCGGTCTGGTTCCGGGCTTCGACTCTCCGACCAACAACGTGAACACCAACGCCGCCATGGCCATCACGGTGTTCCTGTACTACAACTTCTGGGGCATCCGCATGTGGGGTGCCGGCTACATCAAGCACTTCATGGGCCCGTTCTGGTGGCTGGTGCCGCTGATGCTGCCCATCGAAATCATTTCGCACCTGGCCCGGCCGCTTTCGCTCACGCTCCGTCTGTTCGGCAACATCCGGGGTGAGGAAATCGTGCTGGTGCTGCTTTTCGCCCTGGCGCCGATCGTCGGCACCTTTCCCATGTACTTCCTGTTCTCGCTGGCTGACTGCATCCAGGCCTTCGTGTTCTTCATGCTGGCCATGATCTACCTCAAGGGTTCCCTGGATCACGCGCACTAGCATTTGGGGGAAATGGTCCTTTGGACCGTAACTTTAAACACCTGTTTTTCAGGAGGATCGACATGCGTAAGGCTTTCATGACCATCTTCGCGACCGCCGCCCTGCTGACCGTGGCCACCGCCGCCTTCGCCGCTGACACCGCCGGTGTCATGGGCGCCATCGGCACCATTTCTTGGGCCACTGCCATCGGCATGGGCCTGGCCGCCGCCGGTTGCGGTCTGGGTCAGGGCCTGGGCCTCAAGGCCGCTTGCGAAGGCACCGCCCGCAACCCCGAGGCCGGTGGTAAAATCACCGTTACCTTGATTCTGGGCCTGGCCTTCATCGAGTCTCTGGCCATTTACGCCCTGGTCGTCTGCCTGATCCTGCTCTTCGCCCATCCGTTCGCGAAGATGATCACCGGCTAAGACGGTTCGATAGGAAAGGAGGCCGGGCACTCCGGCCTCCTTTTTTTTACCACGGCGTGTCCAAACTTTCACAACAGTGAGCGAATCGGACACCCAAGGACGCCGCGTTGAAAAGCGAACACATCCCAAAGGCTACCATCAAGCGCCTGGCCATGTATGTCCAGGTGCTGGAGACCCTCAAGCGCGAGGGCACCCAGGTGGTCTCCTCGGAACTCCTGGCGCGCACCTGCAGCGTCAACCCCTCCCAGATCCGCAAGGACCTCGCCTATTTCGGCGAATTCGGCGTGCGCGGCGTCGGCTATCACGTCCAGGATCTCATCGTCTCCATCAAGCATTCCCTGGGGGTCGACCGGGTCTGGAAATGCGCCCTGGTCGGCGTTGGCAATCTCGGCAAGGCGTTGTTGCGCCATCAGGACTTCAAGTTCCGCGGCTTCGACATCGTCGGCGCCTTCGACTGCGATCCGTTCAAGATCGGCGAGGAAGTCTCGGGCCTGGAAGTGGTCTGCACCCGGCGCCTCAAGGACGCCGTGGCCGAACTCGGCATCGAGATCGGACTCATCACCACCCCGGTCAACCGGGCCCAGCGCGCCGCCAACTTCCTCATCGAGGCCGGCGTCAAGGGCATTATCAACTACTCCCCGGCCATGCTCACGGTTCCCGCCGATGTCTACGTGGAATACGTGGACTTCTTCCATCATTTCTATTCCGTCGCCTTTTCCATCACCCTGGATCGTCAGGATCGCGCCAGCGCTGACGACGACACGGACGAGTAATCCTTCCGCACGCCTTTTGCGCCTTCAGGACCGCCTGACCCTGTGCGGGCGAGTTTTTTTGCGTGGCGGCGCCCGCCAAGGCCCCAAGGTCTGGACAGCTTCTGGAGAATCGGGCTTATAGAGGGCATGGACCCCTCGACGCCAGAAACCGCCTCCGGCCCTTCGGTGCCTGCGCCGCCGGGCACGCCGGTCTCGTGCCCGCTTGTGACCCGGCGCACGGTCCGCTGGCGACTGACCCAGCTGGTGACGGCTTGCGTGTTGCCGGTTTGGCTGTGCGCGGGCCTGCTTGTCCATTACGCCGTCAAAACAAAATGGGCCCTGGTCGAAAGCCATATGGCCGAATCGGCTCGGGCCCTGGCCCTGGCCGTGGACCAGGAACTGGCCATCATCCAGGCCGCCCTGGAAGGCCTGACCACCTCGCCGGCCCTGGAGCATGACGATTTCCCGGCCTTTCGCATCCAGGTCGCCAAACTTTTGCGCTCCTTTCCCCAGTCCGACATCGTCATGGCCGATGCCACCGGCCAGCAGGTCTTCAACTCCTTTTTGCCCCCCAAGGCCCCCCTGCCCAAGCGGGGCGTACCGGAAGCCGTGCGCCGGGTGTTCGAGACGGGCATGCCGTGCCAAAGTCGCCTGTTTCGCGGGGCGGTCACCGGCCGGACCTTGATCAGCCTGGACCTGCCGGTCTGGAAAGACGGCCAAGTCCGCTACGATCTGGCCATGACCATGCCGACCACGCGGTTTGCCGACATCCTGGCCCAGCATACCCACGAGCCGCACTGGGTGACCACCATCCTCGACCCTGGCAATACTGTGGTCGCGCGCACGGCCGGCCCCGAATCCCTGGTCGGCCAGCCCGCGGACAAGGCCCTGCCGGGACTTTTTCCCGGAGCCGGCGAGACCGTCGCCTACACCACGGTCAATCTCGCGCACGAGCCCGTTCTGGCCACCTTCGTTCGAGCCCAAAAGTCGGGATTCGGCGTGGTGGTAAGCGTTCCCCTGGCGCTTTTACGGGCCGAACAGCTCGCCTGGCTCTGGTGGACGGTCGGTGGCACGGCCCTGCTCTCCCTGCTCGGTCTCGGCGTGGCCCTGGCCATGGCCCGGGGGATCACCCGGTCCATTCAGGCCCTGATTCCCCAGGCCCGGGCCCTGGCCGAGGGAAAGCCCGTGGATCTGTCCTGCCACAACCTGGACGAAACCTTGCAGGTGGCCAAGGCCTTGGACAACGCCTCGTGGCTGTTGCGCACCCGCGCCACCGAACGTGAGGCGGCGGAACGCAAACGCCAGGAAACCGAGGAACGGCTCAAGGAACATGACCGCATCTTCCGCATCGTGGCCGACAACTCCGCCAACTGGGAGTATTGGGTGGACGCGCACGGGGTCTGCCAGTGGGTGTCGCCTTCCTGCCGGCGCATCTCCGGCTATCCTACCGAAGCGTTTTTAAGCGGCCGGGTAACCCTGGACGCCATCATCCTGCCAGAAGACCGCACGACCTGGGAAAAGCATCTTGCGACCCTCGGCCAAGCCACCACGCCCCATGGCGAACTGAACGTGCGCATTCTGCGCCCGGACGGCACCGTCGTACCCATCGGCCATGTCTGCGAAGCCATTGTCGCGGCCGATGGCAGCCCCTTGGGCCGACGTGGTTCCAACCGGGACATGACCGAGCAGTTGCGCATCGAAGGCGCGCTCAAGGCAGCCAAGGCCCAGGCCGATGCCGCCAACCAGGCAAAAAGCGAATTCCTGGCCAATATGAGCCACGAAATCCGCACGCCCCTGGCCGGTGTACTCGGCATGCTCCAGCTCCTTTACGCCTCGGACCTCGACGACGAACAACGCGACTTTGTCCAGATGGCTACCAGCGCCTCGAAACGCCTGACCCGTCTGCTCTCGGATATTCTCGACCTCAGTCGAATCGAATCCGGCAAGCTCAGCCTGCACGAGGCGGAGTTCTCACCCGGGGAGGTGCGCCAGGCCGTGCTCGATATTTTCGCGCCCATGGCCGGTAAAAAGGGCCTCGCCCTGACCTTCGATCTCGACGACCGCCTGCCGCCCTGCCTGATCGGCGACGATGCCCGCCTGCGCCAGATCCTGCTGAACCTGGTCGGCAATGCGGTCAAATACACCGATACCGGCAGCATCCGGGTCACGGCCGCACCCGGGAAGACCGAACTCCCCGACGGGAAGCTGGGGGTATGCTTTACCGTGGCCGACACCGGGCGGGGCATTGCCGCGGACATGCGCGACGCCATTTTCGACCGCTTTGTGCAGGTCGGCGAGACCACCGCCAACGCGCCCGGCGGGGTAGGGCTTGGGCTGGCCATCGTCAAGCGCCTGACCGGCCTTATGGACGGCACCATCACCCTGGACAGCGCGCTCGGGCGCGGCACGACCATGCGGGTAACCTTGCCCTTTGCCGTGGCCGGTTCCCGACCGGATACGGAAGGGGGAGACTTGGCCCTGGAACGGCCGGACCGTGCCCTATCCATCCTCGTGGCCGAGGACGACGATATGAACCAATTCGCCATCGAGCGGCTTTTGACCAAGGTCGGCCATCGGCCACGACTGTGCGCCAACGGGGAGTTGGCCCTGGCCGCCTTGGCCGAGAACTCCTTTGATCTCGTGCTCATGGACGTACAGATGCCGGTCATGGACGGCCTGACCGCCACCCGGCGCATCCGCTCCGACACCTCGGGCCGCTTCGATCCGGCCATTCCCGTGGTGGCCATGACCGCCTACGCCATGAGCGGTGACCGGGAAAAGTTCCTGGCCGCCGGCATGGACGACTACGTGGCCAAACCCATGGACGCGACGACCCTGCTTGCGGTCATCAAGCAGGTCATGGCCGCCCGCGCTGCCGCCCGGCACGACACCACGCCTTCCTGACGCGTCCCGGGTTCACGTCGGGGAGACTGCCGTTTCCTCAACTCCGCGTGACAGTAAATACCGCAACGCAACACGCCAACAGCCTTAAATAATGCACTCTTTACGGGCAGTGTCCCGTTGCGTCCCCACCGGGCCAGGCTATAGTGACGGAAACTGCGTCCAAGGATGTCGCTATGCCCTGCCCTGCCGCTTGGCCCCGCCCGCGGGTCCTGATTTTTTGCGTTGTGTCCTTGCTGTTGTTGCTGGCCGGCCCGGCCCAGGCCAAGACCGTCACAGACATGGAGGGCCGGTCCGTCACCGTGCCCGACGCGCCCAAACGGGTCTACACCCTGTCCCCGCCGGACACCTTGCTCGTCTATGCCGTGGCCCCGTGCCTGCTGGCCGGCTGGAACTATCCCCTGCCGGGCACGGCCGCGCCCTACCTCGACCCGTGCGTGCGCGGCCTGCCGGTGCTGGGCGGTTTTTTCGGCCAGGCCATGACCCCCAACAAGGAATCCCTGGCCAAGGCCGCCCCGGATCTGGTGGTCAGCGGCACCATGGCCAAACCGCACCGGGAATTCGAAAGCTTTTTCACCGACCTGCACATTCCGGTCGTGCACATCGATAGCGAATCCCCCGAGGAATATCCCAAGGATTTCCGGTTCCTGGGCGAAGTCCTGGGGCAGAAGGCCCGCGGCGAGGCCCTGGCCGCCTATGCCGAGGCCACCCTGGCCGACCTGCGCAAGGGCTTGGCCACCATCCCCGAAAACAAGCGCCTGACCGTCTACTACGCCGAGGGCGGCGACGGGCTCTACACCGACGGTCGCGGCTCCTTCCATACCCTGGTCCTGGACCTGGCCGGAGGCATCAACGCCCACCCCACGCCCCAAAGCCGGCGCTACGGCATGGACAAGGTCACCCTGGAGACGGTCATCGGCTACGCGCCCCAGGTCATCCTGGTCCAGGACGCGGCCTGCCGCGACATGATCCTGGCCTCCCCGGTCTGGAAGACCATTCCGGCCGTGCAGCAGGGCCGGGTCTATCTGATCCCGGACAAGCCGCTCAACTGGTTCGACCGGCCGCCGTCGTTCATGCGGCTGCTCGGGCTCAAATGGCTGGCCAACATCCTCTATCCCGAGACGTTCCCCTCTGACATGGTCCAGGAGACGCGAACATTCATGAAGCTCTTCCTGGGCAAGAATCTGACCGACGCCGAGGCCCGGGCGCTGCTGGATCAAAAGGCCGTACCCAAGCCGTGACAGCCCCCTGCCAGGTGCTTTCCGGGACCGCCACCAAGAGACGGTCCATCCCCTGGCTGCTGGCGGCCTTGCTGCTCATGGGGGCGGTCTGGTCCCTGACCGCAGGCAACTATCCCATCGGCCTGGGTGACCAATGGCGCGCCCTGACCGGGACCTTTACGGGCGAGGACGGGGAGGCCCGGATGCGGCTGGTCGGCGTGGTGCTCTACGACATCCGCCTGCCCCGGCTCGTGGCCGCCGTGCTGCTCGGGGCAGCCCTTTCCATGAGCGGTGCCGCCTACCAGGCCATGTTCGTCAATCCGTTGGTCTCGCCGGCACTCCTTGGAGTCCTGGCCGGAGCCGGCTTTGGCGCGGCCTGCGGCATGCTCGTCGGCGCGCCCTGGCTGGCCGTCCAGGCTTGTTCCTTTGCCGGCGGGCTGCTGGCCGTAGGGCTGGCCCTGTTTCTGGCCGCCATCTGCCGGGGCGACCGCCAGCTCGTGCTTATTTTGAGCGGTGTCATCAGCACGGCCCTTTTCACGGCCCTGCTTGCGGCGGCCAAGTACGTGGCCGATCCCAAGGACCAGCTGCCGGCCATCACCTACTGGCTCATGGGCGGCCTGTCCCGGGCCGACGGGCCCACCATGGTCCGGGCCGCGCCCGTGATGCTCGTCTGCATGGCCGGACTGTTCGCCTTTTCCCGCCAGCTCGATCTTTTGAGCCTCGGCGACGAGGAGGCCCAAAGCCTCGGCCTGTCCGTGGCCCCGGTGCGACTGGTCCTCATCGGCCTGACCACGGTGCTGTGCGCCGCCACCGTATCCATTGCCGGGCTGATCGGCTGGGTGGGGCTCATCATCCCCCATGCCGGCCGCATGCTGGTCGGGCCGGACAATCGCCGGCTCCTGCCCACGGTAGCCCTGCTCGGCGGACTGTTCCTGCTTTTGGTGGACGATGTGGCCCGGCTGACCTTTTCGGTGGAAATTCCCCTGGGCATCCTGACTGCCCTGATCGGCATCCCGTTTTTTCCGATTGTGCTGCGCCATGCCAGGCGCGCCTGGAGCTAGGCCATGGACGTGTTCACGGCCGAAAACCTGAGCTTTGCCTATGAGCGCCAACCGGTCTTGTCCCGGGTGTCGTTTGCGGTGCGCCCGGGGGAGCTCGTCTGCCTGCTCGGACCCAACGGCTGCGGCAAGACCACCCTGCTCAAGCTCATGCGCGGCCTGCTCGCCCCGAGCTCCGGCCGATTGCTCTTGGCGGGCCGGGAAGCCGGCTCGTATTCCCGACGGGAACTGGCTCGACGCCTGGCCAGCGTACCCCAATCCGGCCAGCCGGCCTTTGCCTACACGGTCCTGGCCATGGTGCTCATGGGCCGGTCCGCCCGGGGGGGCTTTTTCGGCCGGCCGACCCGCCGGGACCGCGACATCGCCCGCGAGGCCCTGGCCCGGTTCGACATCGCCGACCTGGCCAATGTCCCGTACACGCGCCTGAGCGGCGGACAGCGCCAACGCACCCTGCTCGCCCGGGCCCTGGCCCAGGACACGCCCACCATCGTGTTCGACGAGCCCACCACCGGCCTGGATTTCGGCCACCAGGCGCGATTCCTGGACATCCTCGACGCGCTGCGCACGGCCGGGCGCACCATTGTCATGACCACCCATTTCCCGGACCATGCCCTGTGGCTGGCCGACCGGGTGCTCATGCTGCGCGGCGGGGCCCTCGTGGCCGACGGCGCCCCGGACACCGTGGTCACCGAGGACAGCCTCGGCCGCCTCTACGACGCCCCGATTTCCATCCACACCATAAATGGCGCCCTCCGGATCTGCGTACCGGACGGCATTCCCCGCCCCGGACGTCGCCAGCCCGCCGTGTCGTCCGTAACTTTTCCCGCGACGCCACCGTCGCCGCCAAGGAGTTCCCATGAGCGAGACCATCGTTGAAAAGGAGTTCTACCTCTACGACGAAAACCACCGCTTCGCGGTCATGTATCCCCTGCTTGCCAAGCAGATCGTGGACGATTTCGGCATCACCAAGGGCGTGTGCCTGGACGTGGGCACGGGCAGCGCCGCCGTCATCATCGAGCTGGCCAAGATCACGGACCTCGACATGATCGGCCTGGACGCCAAGGCCGAGATCCTCGACATGGCCCGGGAAAACGTGGTCCGCCACGGCCTGCCTACCGAGCGCTTCCGGTTCCTCGAAGCCGACGTCACGGCCATGCCCCTGGAGGACGGCAGCGTGAATTTCCTGGTCAGCCGGGGCTCGATTCCGTTCTGGGAGGATCACGTGGCCGCTTTCCTGGAGATCTTCCGGGTGCTGTCCCCGGGCGGGGCGGCCCTGGTCGGCTGCGGTTTCAGCCGCTACCAGCCCATCGAGGAAGTCCGGGCCATGCGGCCCAAGTGGTCGGGCGAGGAGCAAAAGGACGATCGCAACAACTGGAAGCAGGACGGCTATCTGGCCAAGGTGCTGCGCGAGGCCGGGGTGGTCGGGGCGTCCGAGCACCGGGACTCCTACGGCGTCTGGGTGCACATCCGCAAACCGGGCGCGGCCGACACGGCCGGGAAATAAGGGCAAGGAGACGCCATGCGCTGCATGATCTGCGAACGGGGCTGCCAGGTCACCCCGGGGGACACCGGCCTGTGCGGCCGCTACCGCAACGACGGCGGCCGCATGGTCGAGCGCTATCCCGACCGCTACCTGATCACCAGCCCCATTTCGGTGGAGACCATTCCCCTGCTCCACTTCCACCCCGGGGCGCCGTTTTTCCAGGTGAGCACCGTGGGCTGCAACTTCGACTGCCCGGGCTGCATCGCCACGGTCACGGCCCGGGAAATGCGGCCCGACAGCCCGGTGCTGCGCCATCTGCCGCCCGAGGCCGTAGTCGACATGGCCGTGGCCGCCGGCTGCCGGGGCATCGCCTTTCTCATGAACGATCCCCTGGCCTCCTACCAAACCTTCCTCGGGCTGGCCCGGACAGCCAAGGCCCGGGGGCTGCTCGTGTGCTGCGCCTCCAATGCCTACTTCACCGAGGCCTCCCTGCACCCGTTCCTGGAGCTGCTCGACGGCATCAATATCGGCATCAAGGGCCTGACCCGGGCCGGCATCGGCGCCTGCGGCGGCGGCAATCCCGAACCGGTCCTGCGCAACATCCGCAAGCTGCGCCAGGCCGGGGTCCATGTGGAAGTCGCCTGCATGGACCGGCGGGACAACCGCGACGACACCCGTCGCCTGGCCGGGGTGCTGGCGGCCATCGACCCGGACCTCGTGCTGCAGCTCATGCGCTACGTGCCCCTGGAGGACGCGGACCCGGCCTTGGAACCGGCCATCGCCGACACCGAAGGCTTTGCCCAAAGCCTTCGCGCCGTGCTGCCCTTCACCTACGTGTTCAACTCCCCGGGCACCCGGGAACTGGATACGGTCTGTCCGGACTGCGGCAAGCTGCTCGTGAGCCGGGATTTCTACGGTCCCATGGGGGCGCGCCTGCTCGGGCTCGGGCCGGACGTCGCAACCGACGCCGTGACCTGTCCCGGCTGTGGCGCGGGTCCGGCCATCACTGGCCCGGTCTCGCCCCCGGCCCTGCGGGAAAAGGCCTTCCAGGGCGGCTATCCCTTCACTCGGGGCCTCGAAATCGTGGAATCGTTGTGTCTGGCCATGGGCACCACCAGCCAGGCCGAGGTCGTGCGCGCCTGGGAGCATCTGCTGGCCGAGCGCCTGCTCAACCAGCTCCACAAGGACATCCAGACCATTGACGGCTATTTCGGGCTCGTGCGCCATTTCGGCACGGTCCTCGGCCGGGAAACGGCGGCCGAGGGCCTGCTCGACTTCCTGTCGGAGATGATCGAGCCCGTACGCGCCGGCGTGGCCACGGTCACGCGACGGCCCCGGGTCTACTACGCCATGGGTCGACCGCTTTTCGCCATCAAGGGCGACCGGTTCGAGAACCATCTGGCCGCGGTAGCCGGCGGCGAAAGCCTCAACACCCGGCTGGAACTGGAAGGCCGGCCCGGCCGGACCATCGACGCCGCCACCTTCATGCGCCTCGACCCCGAAGTCATCTGCATCTCGTCGTTTCTGTCCTGCGAGCCCGGGGAATTCTGCCGCCTGTGCCGGAAGGAGGGCCTCGACGTCTCGGCCGTGCGTACGGGTCGGGTCCATACGGCGCCGGTGCCGTCGAGCGACTTCGGCGCGCCCAAATGGGTGCTCGGCCTGCGCCATCTGGCCAATGTCCTGCACCCGGACCGGTTCGCCTTCGATCTGGCGGACGATGCCCGGCGCTACCACAGCCACGTGTTCGGCCGGGATTTCCCGCCCGAGAGCATCAACCGCTCCTTTGCCAAGCCAAGCCGCCTGTGGCGCTTCGCCGAGGCGTAAAGGCGATGGGGGAGTGGGAGTGGAAGTAGAAGTGGGAGTGGTGGGAGAAGAGAGGCCTCCGGCGGCCAAAGGGCGGAGCCCTTTGGAAACCCTTTTGGGGCAAGCGGGTTGTGCCGTAAGCCTTCCGTGACGAGAGGCAAACGGGCAAGGAAAGAATGATTTTGAAAGGCAAAACGCCCCGCCACGGACAGACCGTGGCGGGGCGTTTGCTGTTATGGGGGCATCGTAGGGCCTAGGCCGAGCGTTGCTCCCACTCGGCCGGCGTGCACGAGCTGGCGTCCTCCCAGCCCGTGATCATGGAGCGCACATGGGCCAAGGGCGTATGCCCGGTGGTGGTCATGTAGACGTGCACCACCAGGAAGACCAAGACCGCGAACGCCCCGGCCAAATGGAGCAGGGACACCACGGGCAGGCGCAATCCGCCAAGCCCCAGGCTCGCCCAGTCGTTATAGAGGTAATAGAGCAGCCCCGTGACCATCATAAAGGGCAGCAGGATGGCGGCCAGGGCCAGATAGGTCAGGCGCTGCAACGGATTATGCTTGGCCTCGGGCGTCTTGGGACAGGGATGGGGCCAGCCGACGAAAATGCCGTAGGCGTAAAAGCGCATGACCTCGAACATCTTCTTCGTGGTGGGCAGGTACTGGCGCCACTCACCCGTGGTCGCGATCCAGAACACGAAGAAGGCAAAGGCCACGAGCCAGGTCACCCCGAGGCCCGCGTGCCAGGCCACGGCCCGCTTGTAGCCGATAAGCTCGAAGGTGCCGTGCACCTCCAGGCCCGTGACCAGCAGGCAAGCGATGAGCAAGCCTTGCAGCCAATGCCAGAAGCGTTCGTAGCGGGTGTAGAGATAGAACTTGCCGCTCGCCGTGTTGTTGTCGCAGCGCATGGTCATTGCTTCCTCCTGCCCCGGGAGACGATGCGGATCAGCCCGTGGCCGCACACCGCGATCAGGGCTGCGATCACGGCCGCCCAGCCCACGGTGGACACGCCGGCATGGATGTCGCGTCCGGGCACGTACACCCCGGGTACGCCTTCCAGACGTCCCTGGCGGGTGTGGCATTCCCGGCAGGCCACCACCTGCTCCTTGGGCGCCACCATGTGGGTGATGGGGAAGAAGTATTCGGTGGACACAAACCCGACCTCCCCGGAAAACGGCAACCCCACGGCATTCATACCCACGGTGATGGCCCGCTTCCAGTCATAGCCGACCCAGAAGGCGTCGGTGTCGTCCTTGGGACCGAAAAGGTGCGGGAACACCAGGGTGTTGTTGACGGAATCAAAGGGTTGTTTGCCGGTGTGGCGCTTGAACGGCATGATGCGCGAGTGCGGGTCGTCGGGCGAGCCCACCGGATGGTTGACGCTCACCATCTGGCTCGGGTCCACGGTGTCGGTCACGAGCAGGTTGCTCATGGCGCCGTTGAACCAGTAGTAGCGTGGCACCACGTTCTTTTCCCAGACGAAGTCACCCTTCTTGGTGTCGTAGACCGGCTTGCCGTACGGGCCTTCCTTCTTGAACGGCTTGCCTTCGGCATTGAGCTTGCCGGCGGTCGACCAGTCCCACGACATCTTGGTCGGCAGCACCCGGGCGAAGCGGGGAATGTGGCAGGCCTGGCAAGCCACCTTGTCGGTGTGGTCATTGGCCTTGGCGTCCTTCTTGTGGGGCTTTTGGCCGTGGCAGGACTCGCAGGCGATCTTGGAAGCCAGGTCGGCCTCGGTGAGGCTGATGCGCTCGGGCGCGGCCGGCGAGGTGTAGAGCCGGCCGGCGATCTGGTGTTCCTTGGTGGTGTGGCAGCGCTGACAAGTGAAATTGAGGCCGTCGACGTCCATGTGCACGTCCAGGGACTTCTTGGGCAGGCCCATGGAACTGTCCAGATCTCCGTGCTTCACGCCGTCGCCGCCCCCGCCGTAGAAGTGGCAGGCGCCACAATTGAGCCGGTCCGGCCGGCCGACCTTGGCCACGATGGCCTTGTAATCCGGGGGCAGGTAGGTCTGGCCGTCCTCGGGAAAGACCGTGGGCTCGGTCACGGGATAGCCGGCCTTGGTGGGGAACTTCTTGTAGGTGTGGGTCGTGTCGTGACAGACCAGACAGTCGATGCGGTCGTTGGAGGTGAAGTCGAAATTCTTGTTCTTCCAGCCGTAGCCGATGTGGCACGAGGTGCAGCGCGGTTCGTTGGTCGGCACGGAGATGCAGAAGTTGTTGATGGTACGGCCGTACTTGCCCATGCTCTTGCCGTCGCCGCAGTCGGCGCAGATCCAGGTCCAGTGGATGGAATGGTGGATCTGGTCGGCGGCCAGGTCATGGCAGGACAGGCAGGCCGCCGTCACTTCCTCGGGCTTGCCGAAGTCCTTTTTGAGCGCCTCGAATTTGGAGTGGTCGGCCGTGGTCCAGCGGGCACCGGGCGCCTTGACGGCGCTGCGCGCGAGCTGGCGGCCCGGGGCCTTGTCCGCGTCGGCCTCCTGGTCCCCGGCGCCGGATAGTCCGGCCGGTCCCAGCAGCAGGGCCCCGCACAACAGGGCCAGCAGGCCAAACGGTGTCCAGGAGCGATGCCGCAAACGCATGGTTCCTCCTTCTGCCCGGCGCATGCGTGTACCGGGACGTGCCGTTATCCGAGACAACGGCTTGCGCTGAAGAGACTTGTCTCCTTCTTAGCATGGGTACGCGCTTTTGCAAGCAGGCAATCGCAGCAACACGACGTTGCGTGGTTGCCTGGCGCGGCGTCTTATCTTGACTTGTTACATAGGAAATAAAACGAAGGACCTGCCGCAACAGGGAGACAACAAAACCGCGCCCCGGCCCCAGGCAGCCAGCCCGAGGCGGAGCGGAAACGGATTGTGTCGGGTGCGGCCGGTTGCCGGGAAAGGGTCAGCTGACGGGGGTGACGAGGCGCTTGAGCAGACCGGCGATCTCGGCCTTGATGGCCGCCGCCTCCCGGGTCAGAGCCGCCGCGGCCAGGCCGGCCTCGGGATCGGCCGTGGCCAAACCACCCGGCACCAGGCGCGTGGCCGGGCGGGACTGCTCACCCAGGCCGGCCGTGGCCGTACAGGTCGTGGCCAGGCCGTCCGGTTGGGGCACCTCGGCCAGTTCCAGGCGCTGGCGGCTGACGCACAGGCCGCTCCAGAACCGTTCGTCGGTATGGCTGGCCCCGGCGAGCAACAACGGCCCCTGGCCGGCCACCGGTTCGGCCCGCCGACGCCAGGCCGTGTCCTCGCGCCGGGCCACGGGCTTGCCGGCTTCGAAGCGCCGCCGGCACCAGGAGAGTTCATAGGGGATGTCGCGGACGGCGCCACTGGTGACCGCGCCCAAGGGATCGCACAATCCGGCGTCCAGGGCCTCCCGCAACGGATCGAGAAACAGGCTCCCATCCCGGGCGGCGGTGAGGAAAACGCCGGCCAGGCAATCTCCGGCGGCCGCGTACCCGTCCCGGCCCAGGGCGCAAGCCCCGAACCCGGCCGGTGACAGCCGCCAGGCCAGGGTGTCCGGGGCGCGCCAATCGCCGGCGCCGAGGACGCATTCGCCGGCGATAGCGACCTGCCGTTGGCCGCCGTCGTACCAGGTGGCGGCCAGACGTTCCCGCTCGCCACCGTTGGCTTCCAGGGTGTTGTGGCAGGAAACGGTCCGCAGGGGCCGGCCCAGGGCATCCCGGGTGGTGATGGACACGGAAAAACGGTGGCCAACGCTCGGACCGCCGGAAGCCGGCCCCGCCTCCAGGTCCCAGATCTGGTCAAGGACCGCGTCGCGTAGCAGACGTTCTCCCTGGTACTCGCGCAGGCTCGCGGTGTAGCGGACATGAAAACTGTCGGGCGTGGTCACGTGCGTACCACGCAACGTTTCGTCCAGATCGGAAGCCCGGATGGTGAACACCCGCACCCCGTCGAGGAGTTCGCGGGTGAGCAGACCATCCGCGAACCATTGTCCGTCCCGGTGCAAGGCCGCGGCGGTCATGGCCGGGGAAAAGCCTTCCACGCCGTGCAGTTCGGCCACCAGCCGGGTCACGGGCCGGCCGTCGTGATCGTAGTGCCCGGTCTCAAGGGACGCCGAGGTCTCGTCCACCCGGCCGTTCTGGATCGCGCCAAGGCCGGTCGCGTCGAGTTCGAGGACTTCCAGGCGCTCGCCGTCCACATCGATCTCCCGGGCCAGGCCGCTTGGCAGCACGGTGACGCCGGTGGTCAGGCCGAACACCGTAGTCCAGGGGCTCTCGCCGCCAGGCCCGGACCGAAACGTTACCGGACGTCCCGGACCGGGGTTGGGCGATGCCTGTGGTTGCAAAACTGGCTGCGCAGCCGCCGCCGACTCCCGCTCGTTGCCACAAACCTGCCGGGCGTCCGTGGGGCAGGGATTCGTCTGCCGATCCAGCTCGTCACTCGTCCGCTCGTCCATGGCCACCCCCATCGCTTGTGGCTCCGGAAACGGACGCCCACGAAATGCGGCGTCCTTTCAGAAGGCCTTTCGGCCTTGTCCGAGGGAACTTTAGGGCGCGGCGGCCAGGATCGGCAGGCTCAAGGCCGGGTTACGGCTCTATGGCAGGCAGGGGACGGTCGGAATCGGAAGAGGATGCGGAAGCGGAGGTCTCGGTTGCCTCCGTCGCTTGCGGCCGGTCGGTTTGACCGAACCTGTCGGGCGCGCCGGGCGCTTCGGGCGTAGCTGCGGTGGGAGGGGAAACGGGACGCCCGGCCGCTTCGGCCACGATCCGATCCACGAAGCAGGCTTTGTTGGGATAGGTCATGGTGTCCAGAAAATCCGCCAAGGCATCCGTGTCCCGGCAGACATGGGCGTATTCGCGGCGCAGGGTCAGGTCGTCGTGGCCGGAACAGGCCACGATATAATAGACAAGCGAACGTCCGGCCCGGGTTTTGAAGACAGCCAGCAGGTCCACATAGCCGACTTCGGGCGGGAACGGCACGGCCTCCGACCCGTTTTGGTGGCGGTAAAACGTCAGCAAGGTCCCGACAAAGGACAGCATGCCGCCGTTTCGGGGCAGTCGGTAGCGGCGGACGCGGCCGCGCAGTCGGTCGCCGATATCTTTAATGGTTCTGGGCCGCGAGAAAGGGAACATGGACGCCACGCCTCCGGAAGTAAGGCCCGTCCGTCGCGGGGCCGGGGCTGACGCCGTATATACCGGCCGGGACAAGGGGTCAAAACGAAAATGATATAAAAAAAGGCTTGCCCTGTCTCGCACTTTGGGTCAAAAGAAGCCTGCCGGCCATGTGCATCCGGTAAGAGGGTTTCGCCGCTTGCGGCGAGGCCCTTTTTTAATCCCCGACATTGTGATTATTTTCACAATGCCAAAGGTTCCCCAGACCTCCTTGCCCCGCCATCCAGTCCCCTCCTTGCGAAAAGTGGCACATTGGCACGTCTTTCTTGACATTTCCAAGTTGCAATGGTCTATCCTGGCCTCAGTCCCTTCCCCTTTCCGGTCGCCGCTCGCGGTTCCAACCAGTCGCCGGTCGGCCAGGGAAGACCGCGGGCCCGGCCTCACGCAGGTCCGCGCCCCATGTGCTGCATCCGGCTGGGCTCGGCCCGCCGCAAAACACGACGGCAATGTTGCCAAACCAAGGAGGCGCCTGGTGAAACATTGGAAATTGACCCTGCCCGTGGGGCTTTTGGCCCTGGCGGCCCTGACCCTGTGGATCGAACCGGCCTTTGCCGACAAACTGGCCGATGCCATTGCCAAGGCGCCCCAGGGCACGGGACCGGGACAGATCGACCCGTCCAAGCCGGCCGGATTTCTCGGCATCAATGGCGCGCCCGAGGTCAATCTCATCCTGGCTTTCTGCTGGGCCGTGTGGGTGGGCTGGATCTTCTCCACCGTCGGCGCCTTTGGCGGCGTCATGGCCGGTGTGGGCCACATCACGGTCTATGGCCTCGGCAACTACGCCAAGTCGTTTAAGAGCACCGCGCCCCAGCTCAACAAGCTCGTCACCGACTCCATCCGCGTGTCCAACCAATGGCTGGTCGGCCTGTCCGCGCTCATTTCCTCCTTCAACTACTGGAAGATGGGCCGTCTCGTGCTGCCCCTGGCCGTGTCGCTCGGCGCGGGCTCCATCGTCGGCAGCTGGCTGTCGGTGACCCTGTCCCAGGGCAAGGTGTCCTTCTCGGCCTACCAGGGTTATTTCGGTCTGTTCGTCCTGTTCCTGGGCGCCTATCTCTTCTGGGGCACCACGTCCCGGGCCCAGGCGGGGAAAAAGCAGGCCAAGGAAGCGGCCAGAGCTTTCGAGGAAACCGTCAAGCGCCAGAAAAGCGGTGAGAAGGTCGACACCAAGGCCCTGGGCGTCAAGGTGACCTCGATTTCCCTGACCCGCGTCACCTTCACCTTCTACGGCGTGCAGTTCGGCTTCAACCCGCTGATTCCTTTTATCGGCGGCATCGTCATCGCCGGTGTGGCGGCGTTCCTGGGCGTCGGCGGCGGCTTCCTGCTCGTGCCGTTTCTCACCAACGTGGCCCAGCTGCCCATGTACCTGGCCGCCGGCACCTCGGCCCTGGCCGTGCTGGTCGGCATGATCACCTCGATCACCACCTTCATGTCCGGCGGCGTGTCCATTCACTGGCACCTGATCGGCATCGAGCTGATCGGCATCGTCATCGGCTCGGTCATCGGTCCGCGCACCTCCAAGTACATCCCCGACATCTGGCTCAAGCGGCTGTTTATCGTGCTCGCCCTGTATGTCGGCGCCCGCTACGTGCTGCGCGGCTTCTTCGCCATCAATATCTAACGGGGAATCCCCCCTCCCCTGCCTGGCCCCGGGCCTCGGCCCGGGGCTTTTTTTATGCCCGTGTCCGACCGCTCTCCAGGGGACCGGCCAAACAAAGGCCGGACAGCCCGTTCCCCAGGACCGCCGGTTGTGTTACAGTGCGCCAACGCGCACAACGAGGGAATCGTGACCGAACTCTTCGACGCCATCTGCATCGCCCCCTACCGCCTCGTCGCCAATCCGGTGGCCGGTTTCTATGTTGGCACCCTGGTGCTGGCCCTGGCGAGCCTGGTCCTCGGCCGCCTCACCTACGACCTGACCTGGCTTTTCAACCGCGGCCACTACGCCAAGGAAGAAGCCGAGATGGTGCGCATGCACAACCTGTCCGTGGCCGCCATCGAAGCCCACAACAAGGAAGCCTACAAGGCCGCCAACAAGGAGGCGAACGAGGCCTTCGGCAAATCCTTTTTTGCCGGAGCAGCGCTTTTTTCCGTGTCCATCTGGCCCCTGCCCTTTGCCCTGGCCTGGCTGGACGGACGCTTCAGCGGGGTGGACATTCCCTTCCTTCCGGGCCATACCGTACGCTACAACGCCGTTTTTCTGGGGATTTATATCCTGTTGCGGCTCGGCATGTGGCCGCTGTGGCAACGTTTGCCTGTGTTCGGTCGCGTGGAGAAACGCCGGCGGGACATGGTGGCCAGACGCGCCCGGCTGCGCAGCTGGACCGAGCTCGGCAACCCCAGGGGGGACCCGTGAACCGACGGGATTTCCTGCGCGCCGCCCTGTTCGCCTCGTTTTTGACCGGCTGCGGCCAGGACGAGGACGCCATCCGCGTGGATATGTCCCGGCGCGAGGACATCACCGTGCGCACCCCGCCCCGGGCCGTGACCTACGCCTATCTGCCCCAGTACGCCCACACCGTGTCCTACGAGCGCCACCGACTGCTCCTCGACTACCTCTCCCGGGCCACGGGCATAGCCCTGCGCCAGATTTTCCCCGACACCTTCGAGGAACACGTGCGCATGGTGGAGCGCGGCGAGATCGACATCTCCTTTTCCAACCCCTTCGCCTATATCCGCATGGCACGTTACGGCGCCCGGGCCTTTGCCCGCATCATCGAGCCGTCCGGCAAACCCGATTTCAAGAGCCAGATCATCTGCCGCCGGGACAACACCGCCATCCGGACCCTTGCGGATTGCCGCGGCAAGCGCTGGATCGCCGTGGACCCGTCCTCGGCCGGCGGGTATCTCTACGCCCTGGGCGAATTCCTGGACAACGGCCTCAAACGCAGCGACTTCAGCGAAATCAGTTTTGCCCCGGGCCCGGGCGGCAAGCAGGAAAAGGTCGTGCTGGCCGTCTACGCCGGCACCTACGACATCGGCTCCATCCGGGATGGCACCCTGGACATCCTGCGCGGCAAGATCGCCCTCAGCCAGATCCGCGTGCTGGCCGAAAGCAAGGCCTATCCCGGCTGGGTCTATGCCGCCCGGTCCGGGCTGTCGCCCCAGATCGTGGACAAGATCGCCCGGGCCATGTTCGCCCTGTCACCCAAGCGTTCCGAGGATGCGGTCATCCTCGAAACCGCCGGCATGCGCGGCATCATTCCGGCCACCGACGCCGATTACGCCCCGGTGCGGGCCCTGGCCGAACGCCTGGGACTTGAAGTCATGGAGGAGGCGGAATGATCCTGCGACTTTCGCGCCTCAGTTTCCGGGCCAAGATCAATTGCGGCATCGTGCTCATCGTCGGCCTGATCGCCATCCCCCTGGCCTATCTGACCTGGCGGGCGGCAGCCAAATCCCTGCTGGCCGAAACCCGCAAGCGGGGCATCGTGCTCTCGGAAAACCTGTCCGTCCGGGTGTCCGACGCCATGTTGTCCATGGACCTGCTGCGGCTCAAAAACATGGTGGACGAACTCGGCAAGCTCGATGACATCGTCTACGCCTTCATCCTCGACCGCCAGGGCTCGGTGCTGGTCCATTCCTTCAACGGCGGTTTCCCGGTGGAGCTCACCGACGTCAACCACCCCAAAAACGGCAGCCTCCACATCCAGCTCCTCGACACGGGCAAGGAATTCATCGACGACTTCGCCGCGCCCGTGAACATCGTGGGCACGGACTTCGGCACCGTGCGCATCGGCTTGTCCCGCACCAAGGCCGAGGCCGCCGCCGACCGGCTGGCCCTGCTCATCGTATTTTTTTCCGGTGCGGCCATGGTCGCGGCCCTGATTCCCTCCACGCTCTTCGCCCGGGGCGTGACCGGCCGCATCAACCGGCTCAAGGCCCATGCCGAGGAGGTGGTCAAGGGCAACCTCGATCAGCGGGCTGGGCTGCCCGTGGACAGGGCCTGCTCGGAAATCCTGGCCTGCGACAAGACCCACTGCCCGGCCTATGGCGACCGGCTGCGCCGCTGCTGGCTCATCGCCGCGCCGAGCGTGCGCGACGGCGCGCCACCGTCCTGCAAGGCCTGCCCGGTCTACCGCGAGCACAAGGGCGACGAGATCCAGGATCTGGCCGAGACCTTCGACGTCATGGCCGAATCCCTGACCACCCATTTGAGCGATCTGCGCAAGGCCGAACGCGTGCTCTCGCGCCAGGAACAGCTCCTGCGCACCATTCTCGACGCCACCCCGGACTTTTTGTGCCTGCTCGACGAGAACCTGTCCTATCTGGCCGTCAACCGGGCCTTTGCCGCCTTTGTCGGGCGCGAGGCCTCGGAGATCGTCGGCCGGTCCGACCGCGACATCTTTCCCCCCGACGAAGGCCCGGCCGCCCATGCCGAAAACCGGCGTGTGCTGGCCTCCTCCCATCCCACCAACCGCGAGGTGTTTTTCCAACGCGGAGCCGCGCCCATGTGGCTGCATATCGTGCGCGTGCCCGTTACCGACCGCGACGGCCGGCCCATGGGCCTGGTGCGCACGGCCCGGGACGTCACCCGCATCAAGCAGTTCCAGGAACAGCTCATCCAGTCCCAGAAAATGGAATCCCTGGGCAAGCTGGCCGGCGGCGTGGCCCACGAGATCAACACCCCCCTCGGCGTCATTCTCGGCTATTCCCAGCTCCTCCAGGAAGACGTGCCGCCGGACAGCCAGATCCTTTTGGATTTGCAAACCATCGAGAAACAGGCCAAGGTCTGCCGTAAGATCGTGGCCGACCTGCTCGGATTTTCCCGCCAGGCCCAAAGCGCCAAAATCGAGATGTGCTTCAACAACTCCCTCATGGAAGCGGCCAGCCTGGTGCGCCATGCCTTTTCCCTGGACAAGGTGACCATCGCCACCGATCTCGACGAGCGCATGCCCATCATTTTCGGCGATCCCGAAAAGCTCAAGCAGGTCTGGATCAATCTGCTCACCAACGCCCGGGACGCCCTGGCCGGTCCCGGCGGCACCATACTCGTGCGTTCCCGGCTGTTCTCCGAGCGCCAGCAGGTGACGGCCTGGTTCGCCGACACCGGTCCCGGCATCTCCCCGGAAAACCAGCACCGCATCTTCGACCCGTTTTTCACCACCAAACCCGTGGGCCAGGGCACGGGTCTCGGCCTGTCCGTCTCGTTCGGCATCATCAAGGACCACGGCGGCACCATCGATGTCCAAAGCCCGGCGCCGCCCGGCATCTGGGGACCGGACAATCCGGCCACCGGCTACGGCACCGTCATCCGCGTCGATCTGCCGCTGGACCACGAGGAAATCATAAGCGGGGGCCTGCCCCCGCCACCCCAGGAGGGATAACCTGCCATGGCCGATATCATCGTGCTCGACGACGTCATTGACGCCGGCGTCGTCATCAAACGGATTCTCGAACGCAAGGGCCATGCCGTCACCGTCTTCACCGAGGAAGAGGATGCCCTGGCCCATGTGGGGAAAAAGCATCCGGCACTGGCCATCCTGGACATGAAGCTCAAAAAGCTCAGCGGCGTGGAAGTGCTCGAAGAGATCAAAAAACGCTCTCCCGAGACCCGGGTCATCATGCTCACCGGCTACCCGACCCTGGAAACGGCCCGTCAGTCCGTGCAGCTCGGGGCCTGCCAGTACTGCGTCAAACCCATTGACAAGGACGAACTCGAACGCAAGGTCGAGGAGGCCCTGGCCGACGACGGCCGGTAGCGGAGGACGCGTGTTTTCCAGGGAGCTGTTGCGCCGCTGGACCTATCAGGTCTTTGCCCCGGGGGTGTTGTTGCGGGAAAAGTACAACGCCTTTCGGGAGCTGTTACGCCAGGACGAGGTCTGCCTGGAACTGATCGCCGCCCTGGAGGCCATCCACTACGGTGAGGCGGTGGTGGACTGGGCCCGCATCGTCCATCTGACCAACCAGCTGCGCCACGCGGTCACCGAAATGGTGGTGCGCCTGACCCGCCTGGAGCCGACCCGCCATCTCGATCTGGCCGACTACGCCAAAAAGCTCGATTTCTACGTCCAGATGGCCCTGGACATCCCCCTGGGCGGCATGGGACCACCCTTTGTGGTGCCCCTGGAGACCGTGGCCGATACGCCGGACGCGGCCGGCGGCAAGGCCGCCCATCTGGCCCGGGCGGCCCGGGACGCCAAGGTGCCGGTGCCCGAAGGCTTCGTGGTCACCACCAACGCCTTTCGCTATTTCCTGGAAGCAACCGAGCTGCGGCCGGCCATCGACCGGCTCCTGCGCCGGGTGGACCTGGCTAGGCCCGACGAGCTGGGCGGACTGGCCGCGGACATCCGTCGCCGCATCCTGGCCGCCCGGCTGCCGGACGATGTGGCCGGCCCCCTGGCCGAAGCCGCCCGGCTGCTCGGCCGGGGCCCGGACGGCAGCCCACGCGAGCTGGCCGCCCGCAGCTCGGCCGTGGCCGAGGATGGCCGGGCCTCGTTCGCCGGCCAATATGAAAGCGTGCTCCACATTCCGGCCGACGTGGCCGTGGGCGCCTACTTGCAAGTTGTGGCCGGCAAGTACACGGCCAAGGCCATCACCTACCGGGTGCTAACCGGCCACGCCGACGACGAGACGCCCATGGCGGTGCTATTCGTGCCCATGCTCGCGGCCACGGCCTCGGGCGTGCTCTACACCCGCGACAGCGCCGATCCGGACGCGCCCATGGCCGCCTATGCCGTGCCGGGCCTGGGTTCGGATCTGGTCGAGGGCGTGGCCAATCCCGAACGCCTGGCCCTGTCCCATGACCCGCCCCATTGCCTGCTCGACCGCCAGTCCCTCGAAGGACCGGTGCTCCCCGAACAGGCCGCCTTGCGCCTGGCCGCCCTGGGACTGTCCCTGGAGCAGGCTTTTGGCGCGCCCCAGGACGTGGAATGGGTGTTGCCGCCCACAGGCGGCCCGGTCATTCTCCAATCCCGGCCCATGGCCGTGGAACGGGCCGCGTCCGGCCCCGGCCAAGTCGCGGTCCGCCCCGAACTTCCGGACATCGCCCCCGTGGCCACGGGCGGGCAATGCGCTTCGGGCGGCGTGGCCAGCGGCACGGTGCTCCATGCCGCCACGATCCTCGACGTGGAAGCCATCGGTCCGGGCACGGTGCTTGTCACCGCCACCCTGCCGACGACCCTGGCCCGGGCCGTGGACCGGCTGGAAGCAGTAGTGGCCGTGGCGGGCAGCCGGGCCGGCCATTTCGCCTCGGTGGCCCGAGAATTCGGCCTGCCGGTGATCACCGGCCTGCCCGAGGCCTTCGACGCCCTGGAGGAAGGGACTACGGTCACGGTCGATGCCGAGACCGGGGCCGTGTATCCGGGTCGGATCGAATCCCTGCTCGCCTGGTCCCGGCCGGCGCGGCCGGAGGCGGCATCGCCCGTGGCCAGGCGCCTGGCGGACCTGACGCCCCTGGTGTTCCGGCTGACCCTGACCGATCCCGAAGCACCGGATTTCGTGCCCGAAAAGGTCCGCTCCCTGCACGACATCGTGCGCTTCGCCCACGAAAAGGCGGTGGGGGCCATGTTTTCCCTGGTCGGCGGCGAGCCTCGGGGGCTGGCCTCGGCCCGCAAGATCAAAAGCACCCTGCCCCTGACCATGTACCTGCTCGATCTCGGCGGCGGCGTGTTCGAAGCCGCGGCCGCGGACAAGGAGTTACGGCCCGACCAGATCAAAAGCGCGCCGCTTTGGGCCCTGTGGTCCGGCCTGGCCGCCGAGGACGCGCCCTGGCCGTCGGGACCGCCCATCACCGACGACAAGACCCTGGACCGCACGAGTGCCGGACTTTTTTCCGCCGGCGCCCGGCATCTGGCCAGCTATGCCGTGGTGTCGGACGTCTATGCCCATGTCATGCTGCGCTTCGGCTACCATTTCACCGTGGTCGACGCCCTGTGCGGCCCCCAGACCGAACAAAATTACGTCAATTTCCGGTTCAAGGGCGGCGGGGCCGCGACGGACCAGCGCGGGTTGCGCCTGGACTGCGTCACCCGGGTCCTCGGCCATTTCGGCTTCACCGTCCGCGTCACCGGCGACCTGCTCGACGCGCGTTTGCCGCGCATCCCCGAGCACATCGCCCAAAAACGCCTGGCCATGCTGGGCTACCTCCTGGCCGGCACCCGCATGCTCGACATGCGCCTGACCGACCCGGCCGCCGTGGACGCCTGGGTCACGCGTTTCCTGGCCCGCACCGACCGCTGACGAGGACCCCATGGCCGACACCGACGCAAACCACGCCTACCCCTTGACCTGGGTGACCGATCATCTGGCCGTGGGCGGCGCGCCCATGACCTACGAGCAGCTCGATTCCCTCCATGACCAGGGCATCACGGCCATTCTCAACCTGTGCGCGGAATTTTGCGACCTGCACGATATCGAGGCCGCGGCCGGCTTCGAGGTCCATTACCTGCCCATCCCGGACGAGAAGGCCCCGGACCTGCCCGCCCTGGAACGCGCCCTGGCCTGGCTCGACGAGGCCGTCTATCTCGGCAAGAAGGTGCTCATCCACTGCCGCCACGGCATCGGCCGCACAGGCACGGTACTCAACGCCTATCTGCTGCGCCGGGGCCTGGGACACAAACTGGCCGCCCGGGTGCTCTCGCCCCTGCGCTCCAAGCCCACGAGCTTCGACCAGTGGTGGACCATCCGCCGCTACGGCAAGGCCTCGGGCCGGTTGACCATCCGGGAGCCGCGTCTGGAGAGCGACCATCTGGTCAACCTGGCCCCGTTTCTGGCCGACTACTCGGGCCTGGTGGCCACGGTCCGGCTCGCGACCCGGGGCCTGCCCCGGTGCGGCCGGGATCACGACCGCTGCTGTCGCCGGCCCCTGACCCTGTCCCTGATCGAAGCCGTGCACGTGAGCCACCGCATCAACGTGTGTCTGTCGAGCGAAACCCGGCTGGCGGTCATCGAGGACGCGGCCGAAGCCTCCCGGGAGGTGGAACGCCTGACCCTGCTTCATGCCGACAATCCGGACTTTTGCCTGTCGTCCTGGTCCCGGTTGTGCCCGCTGTCCCGGGACGGAGCCTGTCTTATCCTGTCCCATCGCCCCCTGGCCTGCCGGCTCCACGGCCTGGCCGAGGACGAAGCCGCCGCGCTGTGGGAAAAAAAGCTGGAACCGGGCCTGACCACCCTGTCGCGCCAGGTGTTTCTGGCCCTGGCCGGAAGCCTCGGCGATGGGCCGCTGCCCCGGTTTCCCCTGCCGGACGTGATCTCGGGACGGTATGTGTCCACGGTGTTCAAGTACCTGCTCGCCCTGTCCTCGCTCACGGGCCGTTGACCCGGACTCCCGGGCCGGGCTACAAGCCGGGACACGAAACGCCAAGGAGGACAGGCATGGCCGAGGATTTCAGGACCCTGCTCATGGAAACGGACCACTTCGGCGCCGAGGACCGCTGGTTTGGGGACATTCAAATCGGCGGCTGGTTCTATTTTTCCGCCCAGGCCGGCCCGTACCACGACTGCCGGCCCCAGAAACTGCTGCCCGGCCCCATGGGCTACGAATCCTTTGACCTGCGCCTGCAAACCGTCAGCGGTGTCATCAGCTACGGCCGTTACGGCGCCTGGGAAGAGCTCCAGCACAAGCCCTGGGCCACGCTTTTTTCCCAGGACGGCCCGACCGTCATGCATGCCCCGGACGTGCCCGTGGCCACCTGCCAGCGGATCTACGAGGATCTCCTGGCCTTCGCCCGCACCCATCCCCTGCCGTAGTCCGCACGGACCCGACGTCGTACGGGAGCGGTTCGTAACGTTTCCAGCCAAGCGGCCAACCACCGTTTTCGCGGACCACTATGGAAAAAATACCTTTCAATCGGCCCTTCATCGCCGGCAAGGAACTGTATTACATCGCCCAGGCCGTGATGCAGGCCCATCTTTCCGGGGACGGCACCTTCACCAAGCGCTGCCAGACCTGGATGGAAGAGCATTTCGGCGTGTGCCGCGCCCTGCTCACCCATTCCTGCACCGCCGCCCTGGAGATGGCCGCCCTGTTGTGCGACGTCGGTCCGGGCGACGAAGTCATCATGCCGTCGTTCACGTTTTCGTCCACCGCCACCGCCTTCGTGCTGCGTGGCGCCACCCCGGTCTTCGTGGACATCCGGCCGGACAACTGCAACCTGGACGAAACCCTGTTGCCCGGAGCCCTCACCCCGCGCACCAAGGTCATCGTGCCGGTCCACTACGCGGGCGTGCCCTGCGAGATGGACACGATCATGGACTTGGCCCGGGCCCATGGCCTGCTCGTGGTCGAGGACGCGGCCCAGGCGTTTTTCTCCACCTACAAGGGCCGCATGCTGGGTAGCCTCGGCGATTTCGGCTGTCTGAGCTTCCACGAGACCAAAAACATCATCAGCGGCGAAGGTGGGGCCCTGCTCGTCAACACCCCGTCGTTCGTGGAGCGGGCCGAGATCCTGCGGGAAAAGGGCACCAACCGGTCCCAGTTCTTCCGGGGCCAGGTGGACAAGTACACCTGGGTGGATGTGGGCTCGTCGTTTCTGCCGAGCGAGCTCATCGGCGCGTTTTTATGGGGCCAGATCGAGGAGGCGGGAACCATCATCGCCAACCGCCGGGCCTCGTTCGACCACTACCTGCAGGCCCTGCGCCCGTTGCAGGACGCCGGTTGCCTGCGCCTGCCCCAGGTGCCGGAAGGCCTGGCCAACGGCCACCTCTTCTACATCCTGACCGAATCCCTGGACGTGCGCGAGGCCCTGACCGCCGCCCTCAAGGAAGACAACATCTCGGCCGTGTTCCATTACGTCCCCCTGCACGCCTCGCCGGCCGGCCGGCGTTTCGGCCGGGCCGTGGGCGAACTGCCGGTCACCCTGGCCACGGCCGACCGCCTGCTACGCCTGCCCCTTTATTTCGGCATGCGCCCCGACGAGGTGGACCGGGTCGTGGACCGGATCTTCGCCTTTTTCGGCCAACCCCGGACGGCCTGACCTTGCCCGGGATCTTGCGGTGACGACCTCGTTTGCGGCCTTTGTGCGAACCGTGCGGCAAACGCCCCGGCGCGAGCTGTGGCGTTTGCCCGTGGTCCGGCAACTGTGGCGCTACGGTCTGGTCGGCCTGTCCCAAAACGCCATCGGCTACGGGCTCTATCTGCTCGTGACCTGGCTTGGGCTCCCGCCCAAGACCACCGTCTCCATCCTCTATGTCGTCGGCGTCCTGATTTCCTTTTTCGGCAACCGCCGCTTCACCTTTGCCCATGCCGGGTCCGTGCGCTGGGCCATGGTCCGGTTTTTCGTGGCCCACAGCGGCGGGTATCTTCTCAATATCCTGCTCCTTCTGGTCTTTGTCGACCATCTCGGCTATCCGCACCAGCTCGTCCAGGCCGCCTCCATTTTCGTGGTCGCCGGCTACCTATTTTTCGCCCTGAAGTTCTTCGTCTTCCCGCACCCCAAGACCGTCTGAGGCCGGAAGGGTCGGAAGACAGCACAACAGGCCGCCACCCGCGCGACACAGCCTGTCCGGGGTCTGGCAGCCTTGACGGCGACCGGCCTTCGCGCCCGTACTCCCCCTCCTCTCCGCGGAGACGAGCGACCGTTTCGGTCGTGATCCGACCGGCGGTGCGCTCTATTTCGCGCCGCAAACGCCCAGGGAGGAAAATTCTCCCATGATCGCGTGGCAAAAACAGGGAGTTCTTTTTTGTTCGCCGCTGGAAGGCTTTTCACAGGCCCGGTTTCCAAAGGAAGCAGTCCTTTGGCCGCCGGAGGCTCTCTTTACGTCCCCCACCTCCTCACTGCGCCGGCGGCGGCGTGGCCTGGGCCGCATAGGCCCGGGCCAGGGACTCGGCGTACAGGCGGTGGGCCAGGGCGTTGGGGTGGCCGTCCATCTGCTTGCCTTCGCGGATAAGCGTAAAAAGGAGCCGTGGCGTCTGGTGATGGGCCTCGGCGTAGGCGGCGAGCACGGGCCGGGTGTCCACGAAGCGTTCCTTGAAATGCGCCGCCAGCCAGTCCTTTTCCTGACGCACGGCGGCGTCGTCCAGGTTGTCGGGATTATCCAGGGCCAGCACGAACAGGCTTACGCCGTTTTCCCGGCACAACTGCTCGATTTCCGTAAAGGCGGCCTGGAGCACGGCCATCCGGTCCCGCACCGGCACGGGGATCGTGCCGCACAGCATGCCGTAGCGCGTGGCCAGTTCCCGGGCGTCCTGGGTCACGAGCAGGGGCGCGGCCACGGTGGCGAAAAAATGCAGCTGGTCCCACAGGCTCTTATGGCAGTCGCGGTAGGCGTCGAGCTTCACATCAAAGGTCTGGCTCAAATAGAACGGCCCGTGCAGGCGCAGACCACCGTCCGCGGCCCGGTAGAAATACGGCCCGGGCAGCTTGGCGAAAAAGGTCGGGGCATAGCCGAAGGACCGGTCCACGAGCCAGGGCGAATACTGGAAGATGGCAATATCGGGCTTGTAGTGCGGGATGAGCGCGCGGGCACGCAGCAGCATGTGGGACAGACCGTAGCTGCTGACTCCGGCATTGAGCGCCGAGCCGTGGAGCCCGGCGGCGAAGAGATACGCGTAATTTTCCTCGGCCAGGGTTGAGGAGCCGAAGGCGAAGGAACAGCCGAGGCTCAGGACCAGGGGGCGCTGTGTCGGGGCCGTGTCCGGCGCGCCCACGGGGATGCGGAACCCGTCGCGCGAGATGCGGCTGACCATAGTCGGACCGATGGCGTAGAACTCCTCACCGGTCTTGCCCGGGGCGGCGCGAAAGCCCAGTTCCGCATCGAGTTCGTGGGGGCTGTTGATCCAGCCCCGGGTCCCGCACTTGGCATAGTCGTAGAAATCGGCCGCGCGGACGTAGAGAAAGAGGCCATAAACCACCGCGGCCAGCAGGACCGTGACGGCGCTTATGCCCGCGACCGTGCGAAGGGTCGACCACCAGGGATGTCGCATGCTGCTTCCTTGATCGGCGTTAACCGTTTTCTCCGGGCTTTTTCGGAACATACAATTCGAAGCGCGGATCGGTCCCCTCCGGCAGCCGGTCGAAGTGCTCGCGCACGAACCGGTAGGTCAGGGGATGGGTGTTTTGAAAGCGCAGATCGTCCCGGCCGTCCAGGGCCTGGTTGTCGAGGAGCACCAGGCCGATCCGACCGGGATCGAGGCGCGCGATCTCCTGTTCCTCGAAGGCCCGGGGGCGCGGATGGATGGCGTAGATCTCCCACACCGGGGAGCGCTGGCCGAGCAGGGCATAAGCGCCGGGCCACCGGGGTATGGTGAGCAGTTCCTTGCCCGGCCCCAGGTACTTGTCCGCGAGCCCGCGCAAAAAGGCCACATCCCTGGCGGTCTCGGCATCAACCACGATCCGGTCGCCGCCGATGGTCACCTCGGTCCAGCCTTTTTCCGGGCTGCTGTACACAAAGCGGTACTCACCCAGCATGACAAACACGCTCGCCCCGCAAAGGACCAGGGTGGCAAGCCACTTCGCGGCCCCCCGTTTTCCGGCCAACAGCCCCAGGCAGCCGAGCAGCAGAGGAAAAATGCCGTGGGCCAGATGGATGATATCGGCCCGGGAAAAGGCATAATGGGCGTAGGGCAGTCCCAGGCAGGCGGCGCCGACGAAAACCGGCGGCAGTGGCCGGCGGCGCAGGCCCTGGACGGCCAGCCAAGCCAAGGAAACGATCCCGAACAGGCCCGTGGCCAGAAAAAACAGGGACACGAGCAGCTTGCGCACGGCCATATCCGGTGAAAGCCGGGCCAAGGGCACGGTCCAAGGCCAGGGAATGGGCAGGGTAATGTTGGTGCCGGACATGGCCAAAAGCTGGCGGATGTTATCAAGATACGCCGCGTAAAACCCGGGCACCACGGCGCACATGACAAGGGTCGGCGCAAAGCCGATCACAACGCCGAGGCCCCACAGGGCCAGCCGGCCGACCAAGGCGCGGTTGAGGCCCCGGTGGGCATTGACCCAGGCCAGGGCGCACAGGCTGCCGGCCAAGCCGTAGACGCCGTGGTTGCGACCGATGACCGCGGCTAGACCGACGATGATCCCGGCCCCGAAATGGCGCGCGCCGGACGGATGGGCCGCGAGCCAGGCCAAGGCGGCCACAAGCAGGATCGCGATGGTGATGTTATAAATGATCCAGTAGCACTGCATCCAGGCCACCAGGGTGACGGCGGCCAGGACCAGGAACACCGCCCCCACCCGGCGTGCGGACCGGGCCACGATCCACAGGCCGGCAAAAAGCCCCAGGGCCTCGACGACCGCCCCGGTCGCGCGCAGGGACATGAGCCCACAGTCTCCCCACAAGCGCATGAGAGCGGCGGAGAAATAGTAGCGTCCGGGATCGTAGGCCATGAAATCCCGCATGGGGACCTCGCCGGCCAGGACGCGCTGCGCACCGTACCAGAGAAAGCCTTCGTCGTAGAGGCTGAAGTCGAGCCGGCCTTCGAGCCGGAACAGCACCACGACCAACACCGCGGTCAGCCCGGCGAGCCAGGCGGCAAGGGAGGCGGTTTTACGCACGAAATCTCCTTGGCGTCACAACCGGCTGCCGTGTCCGGCCAGGGGCCGGCCGGTGGGCGTGACCCGGGGAAAGGTGTCGACTGGCGGACGATCTGTCAACACCGCCTCCCCCGGCCCGGCCGGGATCGGGGAACGGAGGAAGCCTCCGACAACCATAGGGCGGAGCCCTTTGGCGGACAACGCCAAGCCGTTCGTGAAAATTGTCTTGCCAGGTTCCGTGAAGGCATCCATGGTAACAGTATCCTGCAAGGCAAACCGCAACGACCGGGAGGTGAAGGCAATGTTCACGGTACTGGAAGGTACGGGTGGCGATGTGCTGGCCATTGAAATTTCCGGAGGCTACACCAAGGCGGATGTTGCCGCCTTCAAGCAGGCTTTTGAAACGCTTCTTACCGCCGGTCCGCAACGTATCAATGTGTTATGCAAGATCGACCAGCTCGCTCTCGGCGCGAGCGAATGGAGCGCTTTTGTCGAGGATGCGCGTTACGCCCTGACCAACCGGAACAAACTGCGCCATCTCGCCATTGTCACCGACAGCAAGGCGTTGGGCGTCCTGATCAAACTCGACAACCTCATGCTCGGCGACCCCGAACACGGGCTGATCGAACGGTACTTCGCTGTCACGGACCTGGATCAAGCCTGGCGATTCGTGCGCGAATAGATCGGGACGAACGAACTTTTTCCTTTCCATACGCCCTGTTGGCACGGCAAGGCCGGATGGCGCGTTGCCAAGCCATCGGGGGCGCGCTACTGTTTTGCCATGCGTTACCCGATACAGTTCCACGCCCGTGTCCTTGTGGTCTTTTCGTGTCTGGCCGGTCTAGCCCTGCTTGGCGGCTGCGCCGGCACAACCAAGGCTCCGGTCAGCCAAAACCTGCCCGCGACCCGCACCGCGCCGCCCGTGGCCCGGGCCCCGATCACCACGCCCTGGCCCACGCGCATTTCCCCGACCAGCCAGCAGATCCAAAGCTTCGCCTCCCTGGCCCCGGCCGTGGACCGCTCCATCGCCCACGTGGCCCGAAAGCCCCAAGGCTCCCTGGCCGTGGACCGTCCCGGCGCCCGGCTCACCTACGGCCAGCTCCACCAGACCCTGGTCACCTTCCGGCGCATCCTGCCGGAACTGGACCGCGATCCGTCCGTGCTCGGCAAGTATTTCAAATGGGTGCCCATCGAGTCCGACACGCTGCTCACCGGCTACTACGAGCCCACCATCGAGGTCTCGCGCACCGAGCACGCGCCCTACGTCTGGCCCATCTACCGCAATCCCGGCGGCGCCGGCAAAAACTACAGCCGGGAGGCCATCGACTACGGCAAGGCCCTGCGCGGCCGGGGCCTGGAAATCGGCTATGCCAAGGACCCGATCGACGTGTTTTTCCTGCACGTCCAGGGTTCGGGCAAGCTGCGCTTCATCGAGGACGGTTCCACGACCTACGTGCTGTTCAACGGCAAAAACAGCCATCGCTACGTGGGCGTGGGCCGGGTCATGGTCAACCGGGGCTGCTTCCCCCAGGAAGAGATGAGCATGCAGCGCATCCGGCGCTATCTGGACGAGCATCCCAACCAGATCCGGGAATACCTGACCCAGAACCCGAGCTACATCTTTTTCAAGACCGCCCAGACCCCGCCGGTCGGGGCTATGGGCGTGCCGGTCACGCCCCACTGCAGCGTGGCCGTGGACCCGGGATTCGTGCCCTACGGCACGCTCATGGTGGTGGACGGGGATTTGCCGGGATTTACGAGCCCCGCGCCCGAGCGCTTCACCGGTTTCGTCATGGCCCAGGACACCGGCTGCATGCGCGGCAACCATTTCGACCTCTACCTCGGCCCCGGTGCCAAAGCCGCCCATCAGGCCGGCCTCATGAAGGGCACGGCCAAGTCCTACATCCTGATGCTGCGGTAGGGGGAAGGGGAAAACGCCTCCGGGTTCCACAAGGCGGCGCCCTTTGGAACCCCAGGGAGAGGGAGGCGGCGGGTCGGCGGCAAGGCGGTTTGGCCGCTCACTCCTCGTCGGCTTCCTGGGCCTTGGCCAGGGCTTCCTGACAGGCCTCGCGCCAGACCGGCAGGCGGTCCGACAGGCCCGAGGCGGCCAAAAAGAGCTCGTCCAAGGGATTGATGGCATAGCCCTGGTGGATGACCACCAGTTCGTGCTCGAACCGGTTGGCCGCGTGCACGGCGGCCAGGGTGGAAAAACCCGCCCGCTGGTCCCGGCCGGGCTCGTGGTGCAGGTAGACCGCGCGCACCACGGCGTCGTCCACGCCCCACAGCCCGAGCAGGTACGCCCCCACCTCGGCGTGGGACGCGCCGAACACCTGCCGCTCCATGTCGAGGATCGTACCCTGCCCCTGCTGACAGCCGGCAATGACCGTGGCGTAGGCCTCCGGGAAATTGGTGGCCATGACCAGCTTGCCCACGTCATGGAGCAACCCGGCGATACAGCACTGTTCCTGCTGGGGCACGGCCACGCCTTCCAAGGTGGAGATCACCCGGGCCAGCCGGCCCGTGGACAGGCTGTGGCGCCACAGCTTTTCCAGATCGAAATCGCGGAAGGCGTCCTTGTTGAACCGGTCGAACAGACCGACCGTCAGCACCAGGGACGTGACGATGTCGAGTCCGAGCAGGTTCACGGCATGGGCCGGGCTCGACACGTGGACGCGCAGGCCGAAAAAGGCCGAGTTGACGAGCTTCAGGATACCGGCCGCCATGCCCACATCCTGGGCGATGAGTCCGGACACCTCCCGCACCGACGGCTCGGGCTTGCCCAGTTCGTCGACCAGGGCCGTATAGAGCCGGGGGACCGTGGGTAACCGGTCGATCCGGGCCACCACATCCTTGACCCGATCGTCCAGAAACACCTCGCGCAGGGCCAGCCCCCGGGTGATGACGGCCTTGAGTTCCTCCGGCTGACAGGGCTTGGGCAAAAACTGGTGGGCCGGCCGCACGGTCTGCAAAATCATGTCCCGGTCCGAATGCCCGGACAGCACGATGCGGATGGCCCCGGGACAGATGGTCTGGGATTCGCGCAAAAACGTGGCCCCGTCCATGCCCGGCATGCGCATGTCGGCCACCACCACGTCGCAGGGCTGCTCGGCGAGCAAGGCCAGCCCGTCCCGGGCGTCGGACACGAACGCCATCTCCCACTCGCCGCGCATGTCGTGGAACATCCGCCGCAAGGCCGACAGGACATTGGGCTCGTCGTCCACGAACAAGATTCGGGTCTTCATGCCGGCTCCTCGGTCAAACCACCGACCTGCTCGGGGGCGCCAAACGGGACCCGGACCACGAAGGTCGTGCCCCTGCCCACCTCGGATTCGAAATCGATGCTGCCGCCGTGCTTGGTGACGACGATGTTGTGGGTGATGGCCAGGCCCTGGCCCGTGCCCTTGCCCACCTCCTTGGTGGTGAAAAACGGATCGAAAATCTTGCTCCGGTTTTCCTCGGGGATGCCCTTGCCGGTGTCGGCCACGGAGAGCTTGAAGAAATCCCCGTCGGCCTCGGAGCGGATGGTGATGGTCCCCTTGGCGGTGGTGCCCTTGACCTTGTCGGCGATGGCGTGGGCGGCGTTGACCAGGATGTTGAGGATGACCTGATTGAAGTCGCCGGGGTGGCAGAACACCGGCGGCAGGTCATGGTCGAGTTCGAGCACCACGTCGGCCACGTACTTCCATTCGTTCTTGGCCACGGTGACCGTGTTCTCCACGGCGGCGTTGATGTCCACGGCGGTTTTGTCCTCGCCGCCGGGGTGGGAGAACTTCTTCATGGCCGAGACAATGGCCGTGACCCGGTTCACGCCCTCCACGGACTGTTCCAGGGCCCGGGGCGCCTCGTCCTGGAGGAAGTCCACATCCGCCTCGGACCGGGCCGATTCGATCTCGGCCACGGCATTGGTATCGCCGGCGGCCTCGGCCAGACGCCGGGCCACGGCCTCGATGCGGGTCAGGGCCTGACCGAGGCCGGTGAAGGCGCTCGACAGGAAATGCAGGTTGTCGCCGATGTACTGGGTCGGGGTATTGATCTCGTGGGCGATGCCCGCGGCCAACTCGCCCACGGATTCGAGCTTCTGGGCAATGGCCAACTGCCGTTCCAAGGCCTTGCGCTCGGTGACGTCGAAAACGATCTCGAACAGACGCAGCTCACCGCGCCGCTTGGCCGTGATCACGGTCTTGATGATCGGCACGGCCCGGCCGTCGGGGCGGGTCAGGCGCATCTCCTCGTTGAGGAGGTTGCGTTCGGTCAGCATGCAGGGCGTGACCGCCCGGCCGCCGGCATCCCGCCAGCAAATAATGGAACACGGCTGGCCCACGAGTTCTTCCCGGCTGCGGCCGCACAATTCCTCGGCCACCTTGTTGACGTCGACGATGCGCCGATCCTTGGGGTCGATGATGAAGATGCCGGCCCGGATGCCGGACAGGATGCGTTGGAGCACCTCCTGTTCGTCACGCAGGTCCTTTTCCACCTGTTTGCTGTCGGTGACGTCGGTGGCCACGCCGACAATGCCCTGGGGCCGGTCCTCGGCATCGTCGAACCGGGCCCGGTTGAAAATCAGGTCCCGTTCCCGGCCGCTGGCGTCCTCGAGCATGACCTCGAGCTGCTGCACCCCGCCCCGGATCAGGATTTCCTGGTCCTTTTGGGCCAAAAGCTCCCCGATCTCCTCGGAAAAGATTTCCCGGGCCGTCAGCCCCTGGGCGCCTTCGATGGTCACCCCGAGGAAATTGGCAAAGGCCCGGTTGACGCTGACATAATGGCCGGCCGGGTCCTGGACGTAGATGGGGTTGACCGCCGCGTCCATGAGGCTTTTTTGAAAGGCGAGCTGATTTTGGAGTTCGGTTTCGGCCCGGTGGCGGGCGGTGACGTCCTCGGCCACGGTGACTAGGCCTTCGGGCTTGCCCTCGGGATCGCGGATCATGGCCACGTTGACCCGGCACCAGACAATGGACCCGTCCGGGCGCACATAGCGCTTTTCCCAGGCCACCGAATCCTCGCCGGCCAGCAAGCGGGCCAGACCGGTCCGATCGGCTTCGAGATCTTCGGGATGGGTGATTTCATCCACGGTGCGACCGACCAGCTCCAGGGGGGTGCGGCCCACCATCCGGGCGAAGCGCTCGTTGGTCTCCACGAAACGCCGATCGGGATTGATCCGGGACACGCCCACGCCGGCCTGCTCGAACACGGCCCGGAACCGGCGTTCGCTTTCGGACAGGTCCTGGCAGCGCCGGGCCAGCAGTTCCTCGGTCCAGCGCCGTAGCGCCCCTTCCAGGGCCACGGCCAGGGGATAGCGCTCGGCCGGCAGCAAGACCAAACCATACGGGTTGACGCGGGCGATACCGGCCAGGGCATCCTCGTCGTGGTGCCCGGTGAGATAGACCACCGGCACGTGGCGTCCTTGCAGGGCGCGCCCCAGGGCCAGGCCGGCCTGGGCCTCGGGCAACGCCACGTTGACCAGGGCCAAGTCGGGCCGGGTCCGCCCGGCCAGATCCATGGCCTCGGCCGCATCCCGGGCCGGACCGGTCATCTGATAGCCGAGTTCGCCGAGCAAACGACGCAACACATCCGCCTGCGCCAAGTCATGCTCGGCAAGCAGGATCCGCGTCGGTCGGTTCGTCTGTTCGCTTTCCGTCATGGTGGCCGCTCCACCGTTCCCATCTCTGCTGCTTCGCTCTATCGTAGGGCAAAACGGTGGGGCCGCTCAAGTGAAATTCACAAACCGCTCAACACCCCTCCCTGTCGGGTGCCTCCTGGATGTCCCCCCGGACGAGATCGGCCAGGGTGATGGCGTCGAGACGGGCGTGCATGGCCTTGGCCGCCTCCCTCCAGACGCGGCGGGTGAGACAGTCGGCGCTGCGGGAGCAGACGCCGTCGGGCCCGTCGCAGTCGACCAGGGTCAGGTCGCCTTCCAGCACCCGGACGATGGCTCCCACGGAAATCGCCTCCAGGGGCAGGGCCAGTTCGTGGCCGCCCCGGGGACCGCGCCGGCTTTTGACAAAACCGGCCGCCTTGAGCTCACGGACGAGTTTTTCCAGATATTTGACCGAGACGCCTTGCCTGGCCGCGATGTCCTTGATGCGCACCGGCCCGTCTTGGCAGTGCTGGGCCATGTCCAGGATCATGCGGGTGCCGTAGCGGCTGCGAGTCGTCAGTTTCATGGCCAGGGCCTCCTCAGGGCGAGTTGGCGGCAGGGACGCGACCGTGGCGGTCGCATCCATACGAAGACGGTAGGCAAATCCCGGGCGGGCGTCAACGCGGGCCGGGTCGGGAGTGTGCTGCCCCGGATAACCGGACGCCTGTCCCACGGCCGGCGGCCGGCGGCGGAACAGGTGGAATTGCCTTGCGAAAAGCGGTTGCGAATCCTTGACAGGCCGACGGGACCGGGGCTAAGGACAAAACCGACTGAGTACTCAGTCGATTTGTGCGAGCCTTCACATGACCAAAAAAGAAGCCATCCGCTACGCCGCCACGGTCCTTTTCGCCCACAAGGGCTTCCAGGAGACCACCATGCAGGACATCTGCAAGGTCACCGGGACGGCCGAGGGGACCATCTTCTACCACTTCAAGAGCAAAGAACAGCTCTTGATCGCCATTTTGGAGCATGCCAAGACCCGCATCCTGGAGGAGTACGAGACCGCCTTTGCCGACCGGGAGTTCGCCTCGGGCCTGGACATGATGGAAGAGGCCATCGCCTTCTACTTCCATCTCACCGGGCTCATGGAGCACGAATTCACCCTGCTGCAACGGCAGTTTCCCCACCAGTTGGCCGAGGACAATTCCGAATGTCGGGCGCATCTGGCCGCCATCTACAACTGCCTGACCGATATTTTCGAGCGGGTGGTGCGGGCCGGCCAGGCCGACGGATCCATGGGCGATTTCGAGCCCCGGGGAACGGCCATGATTCTTTTCGCCATGGTCGACGGTTTGCTGCGCCTGAAAACCTGCAACCTCTACGAGGCCGGGGCGCTGTTCGACCAGCTCGTCGCATCCTGCCGCAGGATGCTGGCCAAACCACGTGACGGGAGTTGCTGATGCTTGCGCGAATCTTTCCTTTCCTCGGCTGGTTCCGGGGGTACGGCATGGCCGCCTTGCGCGCCGATGCCATATCCGGCCTGACCGTGGCCCTGGTACTGATTCCCCAGTCCATGGCCTATGCCCAGCTGGCCGGCATGCCCCCCTACTACGGTCTGTACGCCTCGTTCCTGCCGCCGCTGGTGGCGGCCCTGTTCGGCTCCAGCCGGCAGCTGGCCACGGGCCCGGTGGCGGTGGTGTCGCTTATGACCTCGGCATCGTTGGCCCCCCTGGCCACGGCCGGGTCCGAGGGCTACATCGCCTACGCCATTTTGCTCGCCCTGCTCGTGGGCGTGTTCCAGTTCCTGCTCGGCGTGCTGCGCCTGGGCCTGGTGGTCAACTTCCTGTCCCACCCGGTGGTCAACGGCTTCACCAACGCCGGCGCGCTGATCATCGCCTCGTCCCAGCTGTCCAAGATGTTCGGGGTCAGCGTGGACGCGGCCGAGCATTACTACGAGACCATCATGCGGGTGGTGACGGCGGCGGCCCACCACACCCACTGGCCCACCCTGATCATGGGCGCGGCCGCCTTCGCCATCATGTTCGGGCTCAAAAAGATCAACCCGCGCATTCCCAACGTGCTCGTGGCCGTGGTGCTGACCACGGCCGTGTCCTGGGCCATCGGCTTCGAGCACAACGCCACCGTGAACCTGGCCGCCATCAAGTCCCCCGAGGTCCTGACGGACATCGAGGCCTTCAACAAGGCCGCCTCGGCCCTGCCGGCCATCGCCGTCAAGCGGGCCGAGGTCACGCCCAAGGAGGACGCGGCCAAGGCCGCCGGCGACAAGGTGGCCCTGCTCAACGTGGAGCATGAGATCGCCCTGCTCGACCTCGACAAGGAAAAGGCCAAGCACGAGGCCGAAGTCTATCGGGCCAAACTGCGCGGCTATCTGCTGTCCGCCGTGCCCGGAACGGACGGGGCCCTGGCCTTCTACCTCCAGGGCAAGCTGCCCGAAGGGGCCAAGGACGACGGCCGGACCTGGATTTTGCGCGTGGGCAACAGCGCGCTCAAGCCCGACAAGCTGCTGCTGATCGGCGGCGGCCAGGTCGTCGGCGTGGTGCCCTCGGGCCTGCCGTCGTTCACCGTGCCGAGCCTGGACTTCAAGGCCATTTTGCGGCTGCTGCCCTTTGCCTGCATCATTTCGCTCCTGGGCTTCATGGAAGCCATCTCCATCGCCAAGGCCATGGCCGCCAAGACCGGACAACGCCTGGACCCCAACCAGGAGCTCATCGGCCAGGGCCTGGCCAACATTCTGGGCTCCATCGGCAAGAGCTATCCGGCCTCGGGTTCGTTTTCCCGTTCGGCCGTCAACCTGCAAGCCGGAGCGCTGACCGGATTCTCCTCGGTGTTCACCAGCGCCACCGTGGTCATCGCCCTGCTGTTTTTCACCCCGCTGCTCTACCACCTGCCCCAGAGCGTGCTGGCCGCCGTCATCATGATGGCCGTCATCGGCCTGCTCAATGCCTCGGGCTTCATCCACGCCTGGAAGGCCCAGTGGTACGACGGCGCCATCTCCATCCTCACCTTCGTGTGCACGCTGGCCTTTGCCCCGCATCTGGACAAGGGCATCATGATCGGCGTGGTGTTGTCCCTGATGGTTTTCCTGTATAAGAGCATGCGGCCGCGGGTGGCCTCCCTGGCCCTCACCGAGGACAGCGCCTACCGCGACGCCTCGGTGTACAAGCTGGCCGAGTGTCCGTACCTGGCCGTGGTGCGTTTCGACGGGACGCTGTTTTTCGCCAACGCGAGCTTTCTGGAAGACCAGATCACCGAACGCATGCAGAGCAATAAGAAGCTCAAGCACATTATCCTGGCCGCCGACGGCGTAAACGACATGGACGCCTCGGGCGAGGAAGCGCTCTCCCTGCTCGTGGACCGTATCCGCAGCGCCGGCCTTGACATCTCCCTTTGCGGCGTGAAGGAATCGGTCATGGACGTCATGAAGCGCACCCACCTCCTGGAGCACATCGGGGAGGACCATCTCTATCCGGATCTCAACCAGGCCCTTTGCGCCGTGCACCAGGACTCCTGGCATACGCGCGGCGAAAGCTGTCCGCTGACCACCGTGTGCCGCCTGCCCGGCGCCGAAGCGAGAGCATAAGGAGTCGCCATGTCCGTCATTTCCTTTTTCAGCGGCGTCTACTGCAAGGAACAGTCCGTGGTGGCGGCCGTGCACGAGACCACGGGCCTGCCCATCGTACCCGACGCCGATCTCGTGGCCCTGGCCGCCAAGCTCTCCGGGCTCGGCGCGGACAAGATCGAAAAGGCCTTCACGGCCAAGACCTCGGTCTTTAACAAGTTCACCCACGAAAAACAGCGGGCCACGGCCTGGCTGCGCCTGGCCCTGGCCACCCGCCTGGACGAGGACGCCAAATGCATCCTGGCCGGCTTTTGCGGCCTGCTGGCCCCCCGCGAGCTGACCCACGTGCTGCGGGTGTGTCTGATCGGCGACGCGGCCTTCCGCCGGGCCGTGGCCATCGAGGAATCCGGCCTGTCCGACCGCGAGGCCCAGCGCGCCCTGGAACGGGCCGACGAGGACCGGGCCGTGTGGACCGAACTGGTGGCCGGCACCAAGGACCCCTGGTCGGCCACGCTGCACGACATGGTCGTGCCCATGGACAAGACCGAGGTGGATGCGGCCGCCGATCTGGTGGTCAAGCACCTGGCCGATCCGGCCCTGCGCGTCACCGACGCCTCCCAGGCCGTGGCCCGGGATTTCCTGCTCGCCGCCCGGGTGGAAGCCGTGGTCACGGGCAAGGGTCACGACGTGGCCGTGTCGGCCAAGGACGGCATGATCACGCTCACCATCAACAAAAAGGTCCTGCTCCTCGACCGCCTGGAAACCGAACTGCGCGCCATCGCCGCCAAGATCGACGGCGTGCGGGACGTGACCACCAAGGTCGGCAAGGGCTTTTACCAGACCGACATCTACCGCCGGGCCGACTTCGAGATGCCGACCAAGGTCCTGCTCGTGGACGACGAACGCGAATTCGTGCAGACCCTGTCCGAGCGGCTGTCCATGCGCGAAGTGGGCTCCCACGTGGTCTACGACGGCGAATCGGCTCTCGACATGATGGCCGAGGACGAACCGGAAGTGATGGTCCTCGACCTCAAGATGCCCGGCATCGACGGCATCGAGGTCTTGAAGCGCGCCAAGCTCGCCCGGCCCGACGTGGAGATCATCATCCTGACCGGCCACGGTTCCGAGGCCGACCGGGAACTGTGCATGAAACTCGGGGCCTTCGCCTACCTGCAAAAGCCCGTGGACATCGAGCTTTTGAGCGAAACCCTGAAAAAGGCCAACGAAAAGGTCCGGCTCAAGAAAACCGCCGAATAGGCGGAATCGTTATGGCGGCCGGCGGGGATGCGCCCCGCCGGCCGCCGTGGCGAAGATCGGTTGTGCGGCGCGCGCCGCACGACCGCCAGGGAACGCGGTGGCGAAGGCCAGAGCAGGGTTTCGCCCACTGCCAGGGAGGATGGACCGCCATGGGTTTGGTTAGCCGACTGCGACCGCAGTTCTGGACCGCGACCGATGACACGGGTCCCTACAGGAGCCTTTTCAACTACCGACGCATCTGGTGGCTCTCGGTGGCGCTCTTGGCCGCGGTTTCACTGGCCCCGCTTTGCATCATGTCGGTGATCGACTTCAACGTCACCAAGCGGGCCGTCAACCAGGAAAACCTCCACCGCACCTTCATCACCACCTCCAACACCCGGCGCACCCTGGCCTATTTTCTGGACGAACGCCTGGCCGCCCTCAATTTCGCCGCCCGCGAGGAGGCCTATGCCTCCCTGGCCACGCCCGAACGCCTGGCCGAACTGCTCAAGGACCTTAAGGCCGCGTTCGGCGGTTTCATGGACCTCGGCGTCATCGACGACACCGGCCATCAGGTCACCTACGTCGGCCCCTACGACCTGCTCGGCATCGACTACTCCAACCAGGAGTGGTTCAAGAAAACCGTGGAGTCCGGCTACTTCATCAGCGACATTTTCCTGGGCTTTCGCAACGTGCCCCACATGGGCATTTCCGTGCGCGCCGACCGGCCGGGCGGCGGATTTTTCGTGCTGCGGGCCACGGTCGACACCCAGCGCGTCAACGACATCCTCAACAATCTCGACCTGTCCGGTGGCGGCGACGCCTTTCTCATCAACACGGCCGGGGTGCTGCAAACCGTTTCCCGCTCCCACGGCTCGGTCTTCGAACACCTGAACCTGGCCGTGCCGCCGCCGTCCAAACGCACCGAGGTCTACGAAACCACCGGCCCTGCCAACGGCCTCATCGTCGGCTACGCCTTTATCGAGCGCACGCCGCTCATCCTCATGGTGGTCAAGCGCCAGGCCGAGCTCATGAAGCCCTGGTATGCCATGCGCCTGGATCTGGTGGGCTTTTTGGCCGGCAGCGTGTGCGTCATCCTGCTCGTGATCGTGGGCGTGGCCACCTCCATGGTCAGCCGCATCCATGCCGCGGACCAGACCCGCACCAAGACCCTGCACCAGATGGAACACACCAACCGCATGGCCTCCATCGGCCGCCTGGCCGCCGGCGTGGCCCACGAGATCAACAATCCGCTGGCCATCATCAACGAGAAGGCCGGGCTCATCAAAGACCTGCTCCAGTTCGGCCAGGCTGCCCAGGCCACACCCGAACGCCTCATCGGCCTGCTCGATTCCATCCTCGGCTCGGTGACCCGGGCCGGCACCATCACCAAGCGCCTGCTCTCCTTCGCCCGCCAGGAAGAGGTGAGCATCGCCCCGGTGGACGTGCACAAGCTCCTCGACGAGGTGCTCGGCTTCCTGACCAAGGAGGCCGAATACCGCGGCATCGCCGTGGAGGTGACCGCGCCCGAAACCCTGCCCGTGATCGAATCCGACCGGGGCAAGCTCCAGCAGATCTTTCTCAACCTCATCAACAATGCCTTCCAGGCCATGGATGACGGCGGCCATTTGCGCGTCGCCATGACCGAGCCCGAACCGGACAAGGTGGCCGTGGCCATTAGCGACGATGGCTGCGGCATCCCGTCGGCCGATGTCAAACGCATCTTCGAGCCGTTTTTCTCCACCAAGAAAAAGAAAGGCGGCACCGGACTCGGGCTTTCCATCACCTACGGCCTGGTCCAGGAACTGGGCGGCCAGCTGGGTGTTGTCAGCGAACTGGGCAAGGGCACCACCTTCACGGTGACCTTCCCCCTGAAAAAAGGAGACGCCGGTGAAAGTCCTGCTCGTGGATGACGAGGCGGAACTCGTTTCGGCCCTGGCCGAACGCCTGGCCCTGCGGGGCCTGGAGACCGCCTATGCCACCGACGGCGATACCGCCGTGGACATGGTCCGGGCGTCGGCCTTCGACCTTGCCGTGCTCGACGTCAAGATGCCAGGCCTAAGCGGCATCGATCTCAAGAAAAAACTGCAACGCATCCGCCCCGGTCTGCGCTTTATCTTCGTCACCGGGCATGGTTCCGAGGAAGACTTCCGGGCCGGTTCGGCCGAAGCGGCCAGTTATCTGGTCAAACCCGTGGCCCTGGACGAACTCCTGCGCAAGATCAACGAGGCCATGGGCGGGTAGGATGCGGCGTGCAGGCGCCTCCGGCGGACGGAAAGGGTAAGGCCCTGCCTGACCGCCCCCAAGGACGGACTACAAAAACGCGAGGAATGCAGGCCGACAGGAGACGGGTCATGCCTGGAGACGAGAAGACTTACGGGGTCGAGGAACTGCGTTTTTTCGGAACGGTGGTGGCGAGCGCCACCCACGAATGGGGCAATGTCCTGGCCGTGATCCACGAAAGCGCCGGGCTGCTGGAGGATCTGGCCTGTCTGGCCGGACGGGGCCAGCCCCTTGATCCCGAACGCCTGGCCAGTCTGGCCGGCACCGTGACCCGGCAAGTACGCCGGGGCAATGCCCTGCTCACCAACCTGCGCCAGTTCGCCCACTGCATGGACACGCCCTGCCGGGCCGTGGACCTGGCCGCCGCCGGCGCCACCATGGCCGCCCTGGCCGGCCGCCTGGCCAGCCAGCATGGGGTCAACCTGAGCGCCGCCGCCGGCGGTCCGGCCCAGGTCAACCGCGATCCCTACCGCGTGTGCCGGCTGGTCCACGTTTGTCTGAGCTGGGGCATCGAGACCGTGGGTTCGGGCGGCAGTCTGGAGATCGCGCCCCTGGTCTCGGCCGACGGTCCGGGGTTTGGCCTCTCAGGCCTGCCCGAGGCCACGCCCGCCCTGCCCAAGGAGCTCCTGGAGGCCGCCGCGGCCGTGGAGGCCACGGTCCGACCGGAGCCGGGCCGGTTGCTGCTCCTTTTCCCGGCCGAGGCCTGACGGATCAGACGGCTGGCGCGTCCGGCCCTGGGAGCGTGACCGTGACCGTGGTCCCGTCGGCGGCGCTCGAATCGAGCCGGATGTTGCCGCCCTGACACTCGGTCATGAGCCGGGCCGAATAGGTGCCGAGGCCATTGCCGTCGGCCTTGCCGAACGTCGCATATTTCTCGAAAAAGACCGGTCGGATAGCCGGGTCCACGACGCCTGGGTTGTGCACCGCGAGGTGGACCTGGCCGTTGCCGGACAGGCGCACGGTCACGGTCTGGCCGGTCGTGGACGCCTCGATGGCGTTTTTGAGCAGATTACTGCCAATAGTCTGGCACAACACGGCATCGGCCCGGGCGAAAACACCTTCCCCCGGCTCGGCCGCCACCGCCACGGTCACCTCCCGGGACCGGGCCAGATTGGCCAACATACCCACCACATTGCGGGTCACGAACAGCAGATCGACGCGCTGCAAGGACGGCACATAGGTCCCGGTCTCCATCTTGTAGAGCGTCAGGGACAGGTCGATCTGTTCGAGCATGGCTTGCCCCGCCTGCTCGATGGTGCCGAGAAGTTCCTCCTGGTCGGCATTGAGTTCCCCCAAACTGCGCACCAGCTCGGGCAGGTTGAGGATACTGTTGAGCGGCGCCTTGAGATCGTGGCGCATGATGCGCTCCACGTCCTCACGAATTTTCTCCAGTTCCTTGCGCGCGGAGATATCTTCCTTGACGGCCACGTAATGGGTGATGGTCCCGGTTTCGTCCCGGATGGGCGAGATGAAGGAATCCTCCCAATAAAGCTCGCCGTTTTTCTTGCGGTTGCAAAATTCCCCGTGCCAAATCCGGCCCGCGACCAGAGTCTCCCACATCTCCCGGTAAAAGGCGTCGTCGTGGACCCCGCTTTTGAGCACGCTCGGATTCTGGCCCCGGGCCTCTTCGGGCGTGTAGCCGGTCAAGGCGGCAAAATGCGGGTTCACATACTCGATGCTCCCCGTGGCATCGGTAACGACGATAGAAGTCGGCGAGGCTTCCACCGCCGCCCACAACAGGCGCAAGGAGGCTTCCCGCTCCCGGGCGGCGCCCGTGTCCTCCACGGTGGCGATGACTTCGGAGACGGCTTTCCCGGGGTCCACCGGGTTGAACATGGCCCTGGCATAAAAGCGGTTGCAGCCGGTGAGGGATTGGTATTGCCCTTCGGCCAGGGCCGGTTCGCCGTGCAGGGCCCGGACCAAGGCCTCCCGGGCCCCCGCCGGAAGGTGGTCCAGGAAGCGCTTCCCCTCCACCCGCTCGGGCGTCGTGCCGGCCAGTTCCAGAAATCGCGGGTTGCACTTGACCACCCGGCCCTGGGAATCGAAGTAGACCAGCCCCAGGGGCGAGTTGTCGAAGATGACGCGCAGCTGGCGCTCCTGGTGGACCAGGGCGGCCTCGGCACGCTTGCGTTTACTGATATCCATGCAGAACCCTTCGTAGCGCAGCACGGCGCCGGAGGCATCGCGCAGGGCCCGCATGTTGAGCAGCACCCAGATAACGTCACCGGACCGGGTCACCCGGCGGGTCTCGTAACCGGCGATCACACCCGCGGCATCGAGCGTCTCGAGCATGGCGTCGCGCTCGTCCGGATCGTAGTAGTGCTGGTCCTGGATGTTGGTCACCTGGGCAAGCATCTCCTCGGCCGTGGCATAGCCGTACATCCGGGCCAGGCAGGCGTTGACCGTCAGGTAGCGGCCGGCAGGGGTCGAAGTGAAGATGCCGACCGGGGCGTTGTCCCGCAGACCGCGCAAGGCGGATTCGCTTTCCCGCACGGCCTGTTCCGCCCGAAACCGGTCCGTGACGTCGCGGATGATGCCGCCCACACCCGTCCGGCCAGAACCAAGGGGCGCCGGGAACTTGCGGACCTCGAACGTCCGGCCGCCCTGGGACTGGAGCGTGGTGACCGTTGCCTGGCCGGCAATAGCCTGCAAGTCCGTATCATGGCAGCTCGCGGCCAGATCGGCCGGCATGAGCGCGAAATCGTCGAGCCCCACCACATCCGTGGGCTCGCGGCCGAAAAAGGTCGCCAGAGCCCGGTTCGCCACCACATGGTACAGATTTTCGTCCTTCAGGAACACCATGTCCGCGGTGGCGTCGATGAAGATCCGATACCGTTGCTCGCTTTGCCGCAAGGCCTCGTTGGCGGCGCGCAGCTCCCGGGTGCGCTCCCCGACCTCGCGTTCCAGGCCGTCGCGGGCGCTGGCCAAGGCGGCCGTGGCCGTATCCACGGCCCGGGCCAATCGGGCCGGCCAGGACAAAAAGCCCCAAAGGATGGCCGTCAAAACGATCCAGCTCCCGACCGCCCCGGCCAACACGCCTCCCCGGGGCGCCCGGGTCCAGCCCGAAGCCGGAATGGCGGCCAGTTCCCAGGTTCCGCCCGGAACCGGGACCTTGGCCAGGACCGGCCGATCCGCAAAAAGAGCCGGATCGCCGAAAACCGTTTGTTCGCCGTCGGACAGGGCGCCGTCGCCCCGAATGGCCAAACGAATCCCCCGGGCTTCGGTCAGGTTGGCGTCGTGGAAAAAAGCCTCGGCGTCGATGATGATCGTGGCCAGGCCCCAGGGCCGGGCAGGCCCGTCCTGGCCGGCCTCGGACACCCGAACCGGTGCCCGGGCGATCAGCCCCAAGCCGCCCTGGAGCAGCCGTACCGGCCCGGTCAGGACCGGTTGCCCCGTGGCCAGGACATGGTCCACGGCCGCAGCCTGATCCACGGGCAGATCCTGTGGCAGGCGCAAGCCCAGGATGCCCGGACTCCCCTCCCGGGGATAGATGTGGGAAACGGCATTGTCCCGGGCCAGCTGCACGGACCGGATGGCCGGGGTGTCCCCGATCAGGTCCCGGGCAAAGCCGGTGAAACTCCCCTCGGTCACGTCGGGACGATTGGCGGCAAAGGCCTGCAAGGCGCGTAAAAAGGTCAACCGCGCGGCCAGGGCGGTCTCGATGCCGGCCCGAACCGCGCCCAAGCGCTCCACAACAGCGGTTCGCCGGACGGCGGCGTGTTCGGCATCCTTGGTGTGCAGCACGAACCAGGCCGCCGGCACGACGATCGCGGCCGCCGCCAGGCAGGCGATGGTGCATTGCCAGGTACGGGTGAGGCGTCTGAGCGGCATGAACACAAACTCCCGCGCGGTCCGACCGCCACGCGGGCCAGACGCCCGGAGCGGCACATCCGGGGTCCCCGAAAAGGACAGGTCCCCCGATATCTTCTCCTATATCCGGCGAGCAGGCGGGGAGCAAGAGGGACCCGGTCGTGGCGGGCCGGTCAATACTCCAGGATGGCTTCGGGAAACACGAAAGTCGCGAAGGGCCGGTCGACATGGGCGACCAGGCGCTCGAGCAGGAACATCCCCCGGGAAAACATCTCCTGGGCAAACCGGCGATGCATCTCGAACCGGGACGAGGTGACCATGGACCGGGCCACGGCCAGGCCGAGCCGGGCGGCAAAGGTGGCATCCCCCTGGCCGGCCGCGAAATTGCGGGCGAAGGCCAGCAGGATGCGCATCACCATTTCCAGACGCTGCCGGGCGCGCAGGCCAAATACCGGCAACCGGAAGTTGGAGACCAGAAACACCGCCACATCCTGGACATAATCGCCGTTTTGGGAGCGATGCAGGTCGATGAAGTGGATGCGCTGGGCCGTGTGGTCGTAGACGAGGTTGTTGAGGTTGAAATCGCCGTGGAGGTAGACGGAAAACGGCGCCGGCAGCTCCTGTTCCACTTCCTCGGCCGCGCGCAGCAATTCGGCCGGCGAAGCGATGTATTCCCCGGCCAGGCTCTTGGGGCCGGAGGCGAGGCTCGGATGCAGCCGGTAGACGTCGTCCAGCCGGGACCGCAGCTGGGCCATGAAATCCGTGGGCACGGGCCGGCGGTCCAAGGTCTGCTCCCAGACGCCGGACAGGGTCTGCTCGACCAGAAAACAGGCGTTTTCCACGATCTCCCGGTCCGAGGTCAGCACCATCTGCTGCAAATTGCAGCCGCCCAGGTATTCGAGGAGCATGGAGGCCGATTCCCCGTCGGTCTGGAAGGCCTGGATGCGGGGCGGCAGGCCCGGGACCAGCCGTTCCCAACGCTCGATGCTCTCCTTTTCCTTGGCCAGCTTGGCGGCATTGCCTTCCTTGAACAGCACGCCCTTGGACCGGGGGCCGTGTTCGTCCTGGACCCGGCCGATGCGGCAGCCCGAGCGGGTGCCCCAGATGGACTCGAATTCCCCGGCCTGGACCGGCATTTCCACGCCGCCGAGCTGGAGCGAATCCTTGAGGGCCTGGTACTGGTGGATCTTGAGCTTCTCGCCGAGGGCCGCGAAGATCACCGCCTCGCCGATGTTGAGCAAGGCATCGCCCATGCGCTCCAGGTAGCGGAAGATGTTGAAGCAGGAGATGGCGTTTTCCGGGGATTCGCCCTGGCGCAGGTCGTCGAGAATGGCGTCGAAAGCGGCCTTGAACCGGGCGTCCAGGGAGAATTCCGCCCGGCAGATGCGCAACCCCAGGCCGACGTCCTGGCGGGTCAGGGCCGGAAAGACCAGCCCCAAGGCCTGATCCACGTCGATAAACGGATCACGGTATTCGTAGCGCCGGATGAACGTGGGATCGGTCAGGTAGCGGACCTGGGAGACGATGTTGACGGCGTAGTCGGCAATGCGCTCCAGGTTGATGTTGACGATGTTGGCCGCGCGCACGATATCCAGGGTGCGCTTGGAGGTGTCCCGGGCGCCGTGGATACGGCCCCAGCAGGCGTTTTCGATCACGCTTTTGAGATTGTCGATGTAGTCGTCGCGGCTCTCGATACGGCGCACGCGCTCCGGGTCCGGGCGCTCCACCACGAGCAGGGCGCTGGCCACCTGCTTGGAGACCTCAAGGACCATGAAGCGAAAATTCTCCTCGATGCCCTCCAGGATGCGCAGGCCAGGCATGGTCATGGCTCGTCTCCGGCCTCGCCGGCGGCGATGGTCAAACTGTCCTCGATCTCGCTGTCCGCGCTGCCCTCGCGCCAGGAGAATTTCAGGTGGAGCTTCATACGGCCGCCCGAGGACTTGGCCTCGACCAGAAAGCCGATCATGCCCCGGGGATGCAGGGCCACTTCGCCGTCCCGGCTGGAGAAACGGATATCGCCCGAGGCGAATCCGGCCGTCAGCGCCTCCAGATAGCGCCGCAACGAATCGGCGTCCTGCACGGATTCGAACTTGAACCGGGATTCCTTTTCCACAACTTCCCCCTCGCCTCACGGTCGCGACCAGGCTTCGGCCGCGGCAGCGTCAATACCCTTCCCCGGACGAGCCCTCATCGTCCGCGCCCTCCCGGCGGCATGCCGCCGGAGATTCGGGCCCCGCCCGCGCTCAGGCGCAAAGACGCGACCGGTAGATGTCGATGATCTTGCGCCGGCTGACCCCGTTTATAATCAAGCTTTTGCGAATGGCATAGTCGTGCCAGGCCGGCTGGAGGCCGATCTCCCGACTGGCCTTTTCCGGGTCCTGTTCGGCCGGATCACGGGTCTTTTCGCTCATATGGCAATCGTCGCCCATAAAGATGAGGATGGGGCGCTGGCCGTGCCAGCCCATGCGGTTGCGACGGTTGACCACGTTGATCAGAAATTCCGTGTATTGCTGGGACTGGGGGTTCCAGACCTCGATGCCGTCCACGTCGTAGTCGGCGAGCAAAATCGGCCAGAACTGCTCCGGGTGGGGAATGACCACTCCGGCGCCCAGGGCCCGGGCCTCCTCGATGATCTCCGTGGCCCGGTAGAAATAGGACAGGGAGAACTCCTCCTTGACCACGTCCTTGACCGCCTTGGCATAGACTTGCGCCTTGTTGATCAGCCGGTCGGCGTAGCGGGCGCGCAGGGCGTCGAGGAAGTTGCGCACGAGTTTGTTTTTGTAGGTGTCGTCGGGCAGGTCGGCCTCGTGAGCCAGGAGCAATTCCTTGATCTTGGCGGCCTGGATCTGGACAAAGGCCACCAGATCCTCCTCGGCGTTGGTCCGGGAGGCGGCCAACTGGCGGCGACGCTCCTGGGAGGGCTCGGTCAGGGCATCCAGGTATTCGAAAAGCTGGGACGCCCGGTAACGGTGGGTGTGGCGCAGCATGGACACGAGCACCTCGGCCCTGTCCATGTCCAGGCCGTGGAAATGAAGCAGCAGCTGCACCTTGCGGTTGAAGCCGCTGGAGTAGCAGTCCACCTCCACGCCCCAGTTGCCGCCGTATTCCATGAGCACGTTGTGCTGGGTGGGAATGATGAGCTCGTCGACGCGGTTGGGATAGAGCTTGTCGATACGCCGGGCGAGCAGTTCCATGGGCACGTGCTCGGGGTGCCAGTGCACGGCCAGGACGTATTCCTGGCGCGGATAGGTCCGGGGTGGATTGACGATGCGCTCCACCTGCTCGGGGGTGAGCTTCGTGTCATTGATGCGGGCAAAGGCCTGGTCGTCCTCCTCGGTGACCTCGCGGTCCACCAAGGCCAAGTCGATGGCCACGCAGCGGGCCGGTTCGACGGGATGCGGCAGAACATCGGAATCAGGCATGACGACTGTGGCACTCCTTTTTCATGCGGCCCAGGGCGGCCACGGTCTCGGTCATGGCGGCCAGATCGCCGCTGGCGGCCGCAGCTTCGAGGCGGTCCACGGCGGCATTGTAGGCCGGATAAAACGCGTCTCCCTTGCCGGGATAGGTGGTCATGCGGCGCGAATCGGCGATGAAAGCGGCCAGCACGCCGGCATCCGGGACCTGCCCGGTCCCAAGGGCCAGGCCGATGTGCTTGAACGTCTGCTTCATGCGCTTTTTAAGGTCCTTGTAGCGCAGAGCGCCCCCCTTTGCCTTGGCATCCTGCCCTTCGGACATGGTGGATGGCCCGGCCTGCTTGACGCGCACCGCCACCAGGCAGGAGGCGCCCAAGGCCTTGACGCTCACCTTGAGTTCGGTCCAGTCGTCCAGGGGCAGGCTGTCCTCCCCGAGAACCAACCGTCCCTGGGGGGCCTCGGCCGTCAGCCGAGCCAGGGTTTCGGGTACCGCCTCCCGAGGCAACACCGTCTCCAAGCCGATTTTACGCGATCCGGACATAGCCGCTGTCTCCTTGGCGGGCGGGCGACAACGTTCACGCAACCCGCCGTTTGGCGACGAACCTATGGTAGAAAGATGACGGTTTAATGGCAAAGGGATTTCAAGCCCCGAGCGTCAATTCCGCCCCATTCGTCGCTTCAGGGCCCGCGCCATGGTCGCGCGCAAGGTTTCGGTCTCCACGGGCTTGGGCACATAGTCGTCCATGCCCGCGGCCAGAAAGCGCTCGCGATCCTCGCGCAAGGCATAGGCGGTCATGGCGATGATGGGCACGGCGGTTCCTCCGGCCTCGCGAATACGGCGAGTGGCCTCGACGCCGTCCATGACCGGCATCTGGACATCCATGAACACGCAGTCAAAGGGTTCCCGGGCAAAGGCCTCCACGGCCTCCTGGCCATTGGTGGCCTCGACCACGGAGCAGCCGAGCTTTTCGAGCAGGCGCCGGCCGCCCACCCGATTGACCGCGTCGTCCTCGACCAGCAAAACCCGATGGGGCCGCGCGGCGTCGGCCGTGTCCGCCGCTTGTTCCACACCGGCCTCCCCTGCCCCTGGCTGGGCCAGGGGCAGCATAAGGTAGACGGTCGTGCCCTTGCCCGCCTCGCTGTCGATGACGAGGCTGCCGTCCATGAGGTCGGTCAGACGCTTGCTGATGGTCAGGCCCAGGCCCGCTCCCTGCTGCCGGCGGGTGTAGGAGCCGTCGACCTGGGTGAAGGCCTCGCCCACCAGGCCGATCTTGTCATCGGGGATGCCGACCCCGGTATCGGCCACGGTAAAAAGGAGCCGGAGCCGGCCGTCGGGACAGGGGGCGAGCCGCCAGACCGCGACCCGGACCTCGCCCTGTTCTGTGAACTTCATGGCATTGCCGACCAGATTGAACAGGATCTGGCGCACGCGCACCTCGTCGCCGAGCACGGTTTCCGGCACGTCCGGCCCGGCCTGGCAGACCAGGGGCAGGTGCTTGTCCCGGGACAGGGGCGCGAAGGTCTCGGTGATGGCGGCCAGCACGTCACGGGGCCGAAACGGCGCCGGATTGAGGGCCAGGCGCGCGGCCTCGATGCGCGAGAGGTCGAGGATGTCGCCGAGCAGCCGGGTGAGCCGGCCACCCGAGCGGATGGCCATGTCGGTATATTCGACCTGCTCGGCATCGAGTTTGGTGGTCTTGAGCAGCTGCATCATGCCCATCAGCCCGTTTAAGGGGGTGCGGATCTCGTGGCTCATGTTGGCCAGGAATTCGCTTTTGGCCCGGTTGGCGGCTTCGGCCCGTCTGGCCAGGACCGTGGCCTCGGCCGCGGACCGTTCCAGGGCGGCCCGGGAATGCACGAGTTCCGCCTCCACCTGCTTGCGGCGTTCGATATCCTCGACCACGGAAATGAAATAGTCCGGCTGGCCGGCCGCGTCGCGCACCAAGGCCACGGTCAGGTTGATCCACACAAAATGCCGGTCTTTGTGGATATAGCGCTTTTCCATGGAAAAATGGTCGATTACGCCCGCAAGCAGGCTCTTGGTCAAAGCCAGATCGTCGGCCAGGTCGTCGGGATGGGTGATATCCTGGAACCGCGTGCCCAGCAGTTCCTCGGGGGCGTAACCGACGATGTCGCACAGCTTGCGGTTGACGCGCAGCCAGAGGCCGTCCGGAGACAGATGGGCGATGCCCACGGCCGCCTGCTCAAAGGTCTCCTGGAACAGCCGCTCGCCACGCCGCAGTTCGCCTTGCTGCCGCTGGCGATCGGCCAGCAACCGGCCGAGCCTGGCCAGCAATTCCTCGACCCGGAAGGGTTTGAGAATATAGTCCTGGACCCGCTCCTCCAGCAGGGACTGGCGCAAGGCATCGTCGGCCTTGGCCGTGAGCATGACCACGGGCACATCGTCCATGTCCTCGTGGCGACGCAAGGCATGCACCATGTCCTCGCCACTCATCTCCGGCATCATCACGTCGCTGACAATGCAGTCCGGGCGCACGGCCAAGGCGGTTTCCAGGCCTTCCCGGCCGTCGAAGGCCGAGACAACCCGGTAGTGTCGGCCGAGGGTCCTGACCAAATAGGCGTTCATGTCCAGGTTGTCCTCGACCACGAGCACGAGAGGCCCGTCCGCCGGGTATTCGCCGGCCTCGGGCAAAAGACAGCTCCGGCCCACGGCATCGTGCAGCAACCAGGAGCCCAGCCCTGGATCGGCCCAGCTTTCCGGGGCCTCATGGATCACGGTTCCCGGCGGCGCGATCAGCGGGAGGGTCACGGTAAAGCGGGCCCCCGCGCCCGTGGCCATTTCCAAGGCGATCTCCCCGCCGTGCATCACGGTAAATTCCTTGGCAATGGCCAGGCCGAGCCCGGTACCGCCATGGCTGCGTGACGCTTCCTCGTCCACTTGCCGAAACCGTTCGAACACGGCTTGGCGCATGGCCTCGGGCACGCCCTGGCCACTATCCGCGACCGTGAACCGGACCTTGTCCCCGTCCCGGGCCAGCGACAAGGTGACCCGGCCGCCGCAGGGCGTGAACTTGAAGGCGTTGGCCAGCAGATTGAGCAAAATCCGTTGGACCTTTTCTCCGTCGACCTGGGCCGGCAGGGAGCTGGGCGCTTCCACGGCAAAACGCATGTCCTTGTCCCGGGCCAGGGATTCGAAGCAGGAGGCCACGAACCGGATCAGGCCGGACAAATCCACCGCGGCGTAGCGCGGGGCCATTTCGCCGGCGTCGAGCTTGGCCAGATCGAGCAGATCGCTGACATGGCGATGGAGCAGCCGGGCATTGCGTTCGATGGTTTCGAGGTCCGGCCGGGACGGGTCGTCCGGCGGCAAGGCGGCAAGGCGGCTGGCCAGGGGACCGAGGATCAATGTCAGGGGGGTGCGCAACTCGTGGCTGACATTGGCGAAAAACCGGGTTTTCAGCTGGTCGAGCTGCCGGGTCCGCTCGTAAAGCTCCGTGATCCGGGCATTGGCCTCCTGAAGCTGCGCATTGGCTTCGTGGGACGTGGCCAGGGCCGCGTCGAGGGTCTGCTTGGCCCGGGCGAGCCGGGCATGGGTGAGACTGAAAAGTGTCCCCATGCCGAGAAACATAAGCACGGCAATGAGGCTGAAGGAATTGCCGGCCAAAAAGGAAAACGGCGGTTCCATGAAAAACGACGCCAGTCCGGCCGAAAGCAGCGTGGCCGTAAGCCCTCCGGCCATGCCGCCGATCCAGGAACTGAAAAAGACCGCCGGAAAGAAAAAAAACCAGATATATTGCCGCATCGCCGCTGAAAGCAGCCATTGCAAACCAAAGGCCGCAAACGGCAACCAGACCGCCAGGCAATACCGGAACATTCCCGGCCAAGAGGGCGTCCGCGTCGCCATAGTCAATCCCTGCCGCTCGGGTTGTCCGCCCTACCGCCAATCCACCCAGCCGCCGTCAGCACGACGTCTTCCCAACCACATGGCGATCCTCTCCGATTCTCCCATTCCCTATCACCATCCCGGGGTTTGAGGCAACACATCCCCCTCACGGCAGACCGGAACCGGGAAGACGTGACCGCCACGCCCCTTGGGTACGGTCCTTTGCCGTCCCTGGTAGCCCAAAACAGCAAAGGCCCGACCGCCCTTGGCGACCGAGCCTTTGCTCCCCTTGCACCGCAAGCAGGCTTTCGGGGACAGAATTGTTCCTTACATTAATAACGCATTTTAATATTTCATTATTTTTCGAACACGAAAGCTACAGCTTCGACTTGAGCACCATATCGGTGATGGGGCCGCGCGAGCGCTCGCCCTTGAGCACCATGTGGGCGTAGTTCGGAAAGCCCTTGAACTTGCGCACGACCCAGTTGAGGCCGTTGTTGGCCTCGTTGAGGTAGGGGTTGTCCACCTGGGAGGTGTCGCCGAGCACCACGCACTTGACGCCCTCGCCCATGCGGGTGAGCACGGCCCGGGCCTCGGTGCGCGAAAGGTTTTGCGCCTCGTCGATGATGACAAAGGCGTTCTCCACGTTCATGCCCCGGATGAACGCCAACGGCAGCACCTCGAATTTCTTGGGATTGATGCGCAACATCTCGTCGTTGGGGTTGAGGAAGACCTTGTTGGCCGCCCGACAGCGGTGGAGTTTCACCAGCAGGTCGAACACGTACTTCATGTACGGCTCCATCTTTTCCGACACGTCGCCCGGCAGGTAACCCATCTTGGCCCCGATCTCGATGGTGGGCTTGAGCACGAAGATCTTGTCGTAGAGTTTTTTCTCCTGCACGGCGCACAAGGCCGCGGCCAGGGCCAGAAAGGTCTTGCCGTAGCCGGCCTCGCTCTGGATGGACACGAGGTCGATGTGCGGGGCCATGATGAGTTCCAGGGCCAGGTTCTGGTAGACCGTGCGCGGACGGACGTTCCAGACATCGCAGGTATAGCCGATGGCCCGCTCACCGTCCGGGGCGTGGAGCACGGGCTTGCCGTCGCGCCAGGTGAAGCAGTTGGGCACGAGCTCCTCGCCCTCCTCCACGAAGCCGGTATAGCGCTGGGATTCGGATTCGAAGGGCTTGGAATCGCGCAACTCCTCGCTTTTGATGCCGCGCAGCTCGGCCTGGAGCTTAAAAAGGCGGTCATTGGTCACGAAGATCGGGTCCTCGATGGTCGAAGCCAGGATCTCGTCCAGGATGTGGTTGTCGACGATGTCGGTGAATTCGGAATGGCTCTTTTCGTTCTGGATGAAATGGATGCACTCGCGGTTTTCGCTGAGGACTTGGACGACGTTGGCCACGATATGGCGCAATTTGGGCGTTTTCTTGAGCTTATCCAGCTCCATGAGCACGTGGTAGGGAATGTGGATGGCGTTTTCGACCCCGTTACGCAGTCGGGTGACGCTTTGCGGGTTTTCGATCAGGACGTTGGTGTCGAGGACGTAGTTCTTGCGCCCGGGTGTTGCGAGTCCTTCGGTCATGCCTTTCTCCCTGGATTCCGGTCACGGCCGGCGTCCGGACCACCGGTCGGTTTGGCGGCAGGCCACCCCCTGGCCGTGCCCACCCCGAAAGCCCCCGCCAGGCGGCGGGCAGCCCATGCAAAAGGCGGCGCGACGCCCCATGCGTCACGCCGCCCTGTTTCGGTCGGAAAGTGGTGTCGTCTCCCTGCCAAGCCTGGGCTCCTCGCGTCCAAGCCACCGGGTCTTGCCGCGGCCTAACGGTTCTTTTGCAGCTTGGCCCGGTACAGGATGGCCCCCAGGTTCATGCCGAGCACGAGCACGATGAGGACCAGCGCGGTGCCGTATTGCAGGGGCCGGGTCTTGGCGATGTCCGTACCGGCCGTGGCCAGGACGTAGATGTGGTACGGCAGGGCCATGACCGAGTCGGTGAGGTTGGTCGGCAGGTAAGGCGTGAAAAAGACCGCGGCCGTGAACATGATGGCCGCAGTTTCGCCGGCCACCCGGGACAGGCCCAAAATGGCGCCCGTGAGCATGCCGGGCAGGGCCGCCGGCAGCACCACCAACCGGATGGTCTGCCACTTGGTGGCGCCAAGGCCGAGCGAGGCTTCGCGGTAGGTCTGGGGCACGGCCTTGAGCGCCTCCTCGGCCGTGCCGATGATGACCGGCAGAACCAGGATGGACAGGGTCAGGATGCCCGAAAGCAGGCTCACGCCCAGGCCGAAGAAGGTCACGAAAAAGGCCAGGCCGAACAGGCCGAACACCACCGACGGCACCCCGGCCAGGTTGTTGATGCCAAGCCGGATGAGCCGCAGCATGCGCCCCGGCCGGGCGTACTCGTTGAGGTACACGGCCGAGGCCACGCCCAGGGGAAAGGCCACGGCCATGGTGCCGACGCTCAGGTAGATGGTACCGAGGATGCAGGGCAGGATGCCGCCGGCGGTCATGGAATCGCGGGGCATCTCGGTCAAAAAGCTCCAGGAGATGGCCGGCAGGCCCTTGATGAGCAAAAAGCCGCAGATCACGAGCAGCGCGGCCAGGTTGATCAGGGACGACAGGCCGAACACGCCCCACATGAGCTTCTGTGTGCGGTGGCGTCGAGCCAGTCCGGCGTGGGCAATGGCGGAAGGATTCATGGCCAGGCTCCTTTGGTCCTACAGGGTCGCGGCGCCGACCTGCTTGTGCTTTTCGGCCACGTGGCTGGCGATGAGGTTGAAGGCCAGCGTGAACAGAAACAGCACGATGCCGATGGCGAACAAGGCGTGGTAGTGGTTGCCCCGGAAGGCCGCCTCGGCCATTTCGGCGGCGATGCTCGACGGCATGGGCCGCACCGGGTCGAAAATCGAGGTGGGGATGATGGCCGCGCCGCCGGCCACCATGAGCACCACCATGGTTTCGCCGATGGAGCGGGACATCCCGAGCATGATCGCCGTGGAGATGCCCGACAGGGAGGCCGGCAGCACCACCCGGCTGATGGTCTCGAAATGGGTGGCGCCCAGGGCCAGGGAGGCTTCCTTGAGCTCTCGGGGCACGGCGTAGATGGCGTCCTCGGACACCGAACAGATGGTGGGCACGGACATGAAGGCCAGCATGATCGCGGCGTTGAACAGGTTGAGTCCGGTGGCCAGATCAAAGGTTTCCTGTAAAAACGGCGCCACGACCACCATGCCGAAAAAACCGATGACCACCGAGGGCAACGCGGCCAGGAGTTCGACCACCGGCTTGAACAGATCGCGGGTCTTGCGGCTGGAAATCTCGGCCAGGTAAATGGCCGTCATGACGCCCAGGGGGATGGCGATGGCCGAAGACAGGGCCGTGACGGCGAGCGAGGCCACGATCAGGGGGAAAATACCGAAATCGGGCGGATCGGACGTGGGATACCACAGGGAACCGAACAGGAAGTCCTTGACCGAGACCACCTTGAAGATCGGCAGGCCCTCCACGAACAGGTAAATCATGATGAGCGCGAGCGCCACGATGGAGGACAAGGCGGTCAAAAACAGCAGGTTGCGGATCAGGGCGTCCTTGGACTTGCGCGAAAGGGCCATGCGTTTCTCCCGAAACCGCGCCCCGAAGCCGTCCGAACGGACCTCGGGGCGCGTTGGTAGGCGATGCGGCGGGGAATCTCTAGCTCAGGGGAACGAAGCCGACTTCCTTGACCAGCTTCTGGCCGTCCGGGCCGAGCAGGAAGTCCACCAGCCCCTTGACCGCGCCGGCCGGGGCGCCGTTGGTGTAGATGTAGAGGTCGCGGGAGATGGGGTACTTCTTGGACTTGGCGGTTTCGGCATCGGCCTTGACGCCGTCCACGGTCAGGCCCTTGAGGGAGGGCTCAAGATAGCCCAGGCCCACGTAGCCGATGGCGTTCTTGTTCTTGCTGACGGCCTGGGCCACGGCGCCGTTGGAAGCCTGCATGAGGGCGGCGGGGAACACGCGCTCCTTTTTCATGACCAGGTGCTCCCAGGTCTCGTAGGTGCCCGAGGAGGTGTCGCGGGAAACCACGACCACCGGGCCTTCACCACCCAGGTCCTTCCAGGAGGTGATCTTGCCCATGTAGATGTCCTTGAGCTGGGCCAGGGTGATGGCGGACAGCTTGCTGGCCGGGTTCACGACCGGGACGATGGCATCGACGGCGACAACGGTCTGGACCGGATTGCGGCCCTTGCTCTTGGCCAGGTCGATTTCCTTGGCTTCCATGGCGCGCGAGGCCATGGCGATATCGGTGGCGCCATCGATGAGGGCCTTGATGCCGTTGCCCGAGCCGCCGCCGGAAACCGAAATCTTCACATCCGGATGGGCCTTCATGTAGGCCTCGACGACCTTCTGCATGACGGGCAGCACGGTGGTGGAGCCGTCGACCTTGATGCTGGTCTCGGCCATGGCAACAGACGCACAAAGCAGCAACGCGGCACAGATCCCGATGATTTTTTTCATAATCTACCTCCTCAAAAGTTGTCGCGCCACAATTGGCGCGAAATGCCCCACGTCATGAATGCATGGGCGGAAGGTAGAAACACACTATGACGATCGGGTGACGACGTCACGGAAAACAGGTGACGTGACAGCCTGCTTCGCATCCGGCCTGGCGAGGGCAAAATCCGTCCGGGCCGGTTGTCAAGCTCCCGCTTGTGTCGTATCTGGTAACCAACCCCATTCTCCATGGACGGAGCCGGTCCCGACGTTCGGGATCGCGAGGGCAGGCACGCTCGCGAGTCGTCGCGGCGCTTGGCGCCCGGAGTCCGACCATGGCCCCCATTGCCGGAGCCACCCCTGTCCAGGCCTACCAGCGGGAGGCCTCGCGGCTTGCGACCGCCACGCCGCGCGTGGCCGGCAAGGTCGTGACCCGGGACGCCGGGGTGACGGTGGGACCGTTTTCGGTCCGGTTTACGGCCCAGGATTACGAGTTCGACCTCAGCGGCGCGGGCGTGCAAACGTCCTTTGCCGACGCCCTGGACGCGGCCGACAGGGCCCGCAGCCTGAGTGGCGCCACCGAAACGACACCCCCGGACAACGCACTCACCCGGCGTCAGGCCCTGAACAGCTACCAGGCCGTCCGGGACCGCTCCCTCGAAGACCGGCCCGTCATGTTCGACGTCACGGCCTGACCCGGCCGCACCCGGCGTCCACGCCGCCATCCCTTCGCCACGGACCGACCGCTCCCCCCCTTTTCCGAGGCCCGGGCGCGGGACGATGCCGCCCACCCGGTCGCGATACGCCCGGTAGGCCTCACCGAAATGTTCCATAAGACGCGCTTCCTCGTGGGGAATGCACAGCCGGTAGCACACGGCCGCCACAAGCGGCGTGGTCAGGACGAGCGGCGTACCGGCGAGCAGCGCCACACCCGGCACCAGGCACCAGACCCAGGCGGCATAGAGCGGATGGCGCACGAGGGCGTAAAGTCCCCGGGTGGCCAGGCGGCCGTCGTCGAGGGCGCGGTACACGGTCAAGGTGCCCCCGGCATAGACCACCACGCCGCAGGCGCACAGGAGCGTGCCCAGGGGATACCCCAGGTGTTCGGGAACGAGGCGGCCGCAAAAGGCGGCAATGAGGACGGTGTCGTAGAGGACGGCAAGCAGCGCGTAGCAGATCGTGGCACGGTACAGGAGCGTGCCCATACCCCAACGGTTCATGGCCCACCTCCGCAGGTCATGTTCCGCACAGAGCCAAAAATCCGGTCCGTGTCAAGGGGCGGCAACGAGAAGACCCGGAGGGGGGTGATCCCCCCTCCGGGTCGCCGGAGTTGTCCCCCCTCTCCAGCGACTACCCCCGCAGCTTGCCGGCGATTTCCGCCGCGACCTTCTCACCGGACAGCAGCATGCCGCCGAAGATCGGGCCCATGCGGTAGGAGCCGAAGCTCGCGTTGGCGGCCATACCGGTCACGTACACGCCGGGGAAGATTTCCCGGGTGTTGCGGACCGTGTTGTTTTCCGCCACTTCGGCCCACATGGACTGCTCGCCCTCGATGGCGCCGGACGGCGTGTTGAGCTTCACGTCGTTTTTGCGCACCAGGGTCTTGAGCACTTCCACGGGATGGCCCGTGGCTTCGATCAGGTACTTGCAGCCGACCACGACCGGGTCCACGTGCAACCCGGCCATTTCCACCGGCGAAGAATTGATGACCAGGCCGGTCACCCGCTTGATCCCGTTCGTTTCACGCAGGACCACGTCCTCGACGGTCAGGCAGTTGAAGACCTTGGTGCCGGCCAGGCAGGCCGCCGAGGCCAGGGTGGTGGTGGCGGCCACGGCGTCGGCCGTGAAATAGTTGTCCTTGAAGCGCGTGACCTGGATGCCGACGTCGGTCAGCAGATGGACGCTCTCCTCCTGGACCACGATGCTGTTCCAGGTCATGCCGCCGCCCCACATGCCGCCGCCCAGGGACAGCTTGCGTTCGAACAAGGCGACGTTGAATCCGTCCTTGGCCAGCAAACGCGCTGCGGTCAGCCCCGAAGGACCGCCGCCGACAATGGCCACGTCGAGGTCGAGGCTCGATTTGAACTTGGCTGCGTACGTTTCGAGAATGGCTTCGGTGATAATACGTTCATCAAGGGACATGGGATGCTACCTCAGGGACGTTACAGGTTGACGGTCCGGTCTCCAAAGGGACGCCGTGCCCGGCCGCTGTTGCCGGACCGGGCACGGTGTAGCCATCAGGGATTGGCCGCGGGGCGCGCCCAGGCGTCGTCATGGGCTCCCACCGGATCGGCGTGTGTTTCCGCGTCGGCGCCACTGTCCACTGCCAACCCCATCTGCTTCCGGATACGACGAATATCATCCTGATCGGGCTTGAACGGAAAGTTGCGGATGTCCGGGCCGGGCCGCGAATTGGCGTACGGCCGGTTGCAGGCAACTTCCCCGTCGTATCCCGTGCAGCCGCTCGTGCGAAACGGCTCACCGGATGCGATCAGTCCGTCCAGGTGATCCTGGGGTATCCCGAATTCCAACAGGCGGCCGTCGGCGTTGTAGACGAATCCGTCGGCGCGCGCCTGACCCCCATCGATCAGATACCTGGCCAGCTGGATGCGGCGGTACTGTTCCATGGGGGGCTGCGGATGGTCGGCCAAGGTCGAGGCAGCCTCGGGGAAAAAGGAGAAAAGATGCGTATTGCCGCCCATGTCGTGGACGCGCTGGATGGCCGCGCACATCTCGGCCTCGGTCTCGCCCATGCCCACCATGAAGTGGGAACCGGCATAGTCCTTGCCGAAGATGTCGATGGCGTCCGCCAGGCAGTTCCAATAGACCTCCCACTTGTGGGGGCCGCCCACGCCGGAGCCGCGATAGCGGTCGAACAGGGCCGGGGTGGCCAAATCGATGGCCACGCCGATCTTGTCCGCACCGGCTTCCTTGAACTCCACGAGGTCCTGGTGCGAAAGCACCGTGGGCGAGATGAGCAGCGACACCGGGATATCGAAGCTCGCGCGCAACCGGCGGCAGATTTCCTTGGTGTCCCGGATGGACCGGGTATTGGTCAGCATGGAGATGCAGATCCGTTTCACCTTGTGCTGGCGCTTCCCGATGGCCTCGATAATGGCATCCAGGGAATAGGTCGGCCAGGTGACCCGGATGAAGCTGTTTTTCGCGGCCTGGCCGGGACGGCTGCCGGAAAGGCCGCAATAGGCACACCGGGCCGCGCAGCCGGACGGGTAGGTCAAAAGCAGGTTGATGCAGTACAATCTGGCATCCCGGTAAAAGATCCCGGGCACAAAGTCGAGGGTCATGGCGGCCGCCAGGCTCATTCTGAGATACTGCGGGCTTTCCTGCCGCTCCTGCCCCGTCGTGGTCGTTTGTTCGTCCATCGTGCCTTACTCCCCGCGGCAACACGCCGCTCAGATTGCAAAAGGTCGATCCGGCCAAAGCCCGATCCGCCGCATCCTCACCACGGATTTTCCCCCGGACCGCGCCGCACCGAGCAGCAGGTCCGGTGATATTCGATTTCCAGGCCCAGTTCCTCGGCCCGCTGCCTGGCCTCCTCGGACGGCAGGGCCAGGCGGTTGATCCCGGCCTCCACGGCCAGAAGTTCCAGGCGTTCCCGGCCTCGCGGCCGGGCGCAGCCGAGGCTGATGGGGATTTTCGGCAGGCGCAGCCGGGTGGCGACGATCAGTTCCGCCACCGCCTCGGGCGCGGGCGGCGGCACCGCGGCCATGGCCGTGCCCGGCAGGTTCATCAGCGAAATGAGCACCACCACTTCCGGATTGAGGTCGGCGACCATGTCCAGGGCCTCGGCCTCGCCGCGCACCTCGCCGTAGTGCAGTCCGCAGATGATGTGCGGCACCACGGGTAGGCCCGCCTTGCCGAGGGCCGCGAGGGACGCCTTGAGCCGGGCCAGGCCGGAGTCCATGTGGTAGACCTGCCGGTAGGTCGCGTCGCTGCCGATGACATCGACCAGGGCCTGGTCCACGCCGGCCGTCTTGAAGCCCAGGGCGGTTTCCTCGGTGACGAAAGCGCTGTGCACGGTCACGGTCAGGGAGGTGGTCGCCTTGACTTCGGCCAGGGCCGGCAGAAAAGCCTCCCAGGGCAAACGACCGTCCGGATCGCAACCACCGCTGACCAGCACGCCCAAGTGCCCGGCCGCTTCCAGGGCCCGGCATTTCGCAACCAGGGTCCGCGGGTCCGTGGCCGGGATCATGGGCTCAAGCAACTTGCCGTTGCAGTGGTCGCAGCTTAGGCTACACGCCTTGCCCGTGACGGACAGGGCCGGATAGCGCCCCCGGCTGCCGTTGATGGCGAACATGCCCGGCAGGTGGAAGGAAATCCGCTTGCCCAAATGGCTCCAGGACAGTTCCCGGGCCTGGGCCAGCCTGTGCTCAAGCCTCTCCATAATATTCCCGGAAACCGATCCAGCAGCGCCTGATGATGTCTTCGAGCTTGCCCGGATGGCTTTCCAGCAACTGCCGCCGCGCAAAGCCCCGCTCCAAGGCATCGCCGTAAAACTCGTTCCACTCGGCCTCGTAGTGGCCAAGCAGGGTCAAATCCCCGGTCAGGGCCGCCCGGGCCGCCCATTTCCCGGCCATCTTGCCGCCCATGACGGCCTGGAACACGCCGGCGCCGGTCACGGGATGGGTATGGCCGGCCGCGTCCCCGGCCAGGAGGACCCGTTCGCGGACAATGGAGCGCGGGGCCTCGGCCGGAATCCAGCCGCCGGACGTGCCCACGGGCGTGCGTTCGATGCGCCCCTGGTCGGCCAGCTCCCGGAGCAGCTCGTAGAGCACCGCGCCCAGCTTGGGCGCGTTCGCGTCGCGCCGCAGCATGCCAAGCCCCAGATTGGCCTCGTCCCCCCGGGGGAACAGCCAGGCATAGCCGCCGTAAATACGATCGTCGAAAAAGACCTCGGTGTACTGTAGCGGCTTGGTCAGCCGCACCCGCATCTGGGCGGCCGGCACACAGTTGGCGTTGGCCGAACCGATCCAGCGGCCGACCCGGGAATGGGGGCCATCGGCTCCGATCACCACATCGGCCTGGATAGTGATGATTTCGCCGCCACGACGCCGTGCCGTGAGCACCCGGCCGTCAAAAGCGATGGCCGACGTGTCGAGCAGATAGCGCGCGCCGACTTCCCGGGCCGCCTGGGCCAGGGCCTGGTCGAACTGGTCGCGGCGGATCATGCACCCGGGCGCGGCCAGCTCCTGGATGGGCTCGCCGTTGAGCATGGTGCGCATTCCCGCGACATACTGGACGATATAGCCACGCCCCACCCCGGCTTCGCCCACCAGCGGCGCCGGGATGTATTCGGCGCACTGCACCGGCACGCCGATGACCGGCCGGCGCTCCAGCACCAACACATTGGCGCCGGCCGCGGCCGCTTCCCGCGCGGCGCACGATCCGGCCGGACCGGCGCCTACCACCAACACATTGCAATCAAGGGACCGCATACGACAGGCCTCATGCGCACTTGGCATCCAGCACGGCCCGCAACAGGCCGAGATTCAAGTCCGTCTGACTCGAAAACTCGCCTTTGTAGGCTTGCTGTTCCTGGTTGAGCTCATAGCAGGTCGTGTTTTCGATATTAAGCAGGATGCCCGGCAACCCGACTTTCGCGAAATCATCGACATGCTTGGTATAAAACGGCTGACAGCAGCACCCGATAAAGGCCTTGGCCCCGGTGTCGCGCAAGGCTTTGAGTTCCTGCATCAGATCCTCGAAGCTGGTGACGCAAATACTTTGCATCTGCCGGTCGAGGCCAAGGTCCCAGGCTTCGCCCACGGTACACTCGCCGCAGGCCCGGCAGGCCTTGTTGTAGCGCAGGTCGCACTCCTTGAGCTTGGAGCAATACGGCAACAGGAGCGCCGAAGGCTTCTTGGCGATGACCTCGTCAAAGGTGCCGTTGGTCACGCTGATCTGGTTGCAGTATTCGAGGGGGATGCCATGCCGGGTGATGGCCACCTTTTCCAGGGCCTGGAGCACGGGCTTGCACAGATCTTCCGCGTCCATGCCCGGAATGGTGATCTTCCCGTCGGCGAAAAAGCCCCGAATCACCCCGCATAGGGTGTCGCCGTCCAGGGACCGACCGCGCAGGGCCGCTTCGAGGTCGAAGAGCGCCCGGGATGGGAAGGACAGGAAATCCCCGGTGATATAAACGTTTTTCAGGATCTTCTGGGGCAGGTTGACGACCAACGTGAAGCGGACCAGGCCGAACGGCGACTTGTATGCGGCCTGGACCACTTCGGTTTTTTCATAGGTCGGGCGAACGAGATCGATCCATTCCTCGGACTGGAAGTACGGGAGGCGCTCGTCAAACAGCTGCTGTTCCTGCTCGGTCAGACCGCCGGGCACCAGGGTGATATCCAGGTGCTGTTCAAAGGCCTTGACCAGGGCCTGCTTGACCACGGCCGTGTCCGGCACGTGGCCCAGTTCCCAGGTGAGACAGGTGACGCGCTGCTTGACCGAATCGATCTCCTTGGCCTTGAGCTTCTCGACCGGAATACGCAGACTTTTGAGCATGGTCTCGACGTCGAAGTCCGTCAGCAGCGTGCCCTGAAACATGAACGCGCCTTCGCTGTCGGTACCGCCGGTGCCCGAGATCTTGCGCCCGTGCACCTCGATATCGTTTCGCGGACGGAATTGGGCCTCGACGCCAAGGGAACGTAATGCGGACACCGTGGGTTCGCACAGGTCGCGAAAGAGCCGGTCCGTAGGCAGCACGACATCGAAGAAGGCCTTGTCACAGATGACTTCCCAGCCGATCTGGCTCTCGTCGAAGAGCAGCCCACCGCCGCCGGTGATGCGGCGGTTGATATCGATGCCCTGGGCCTTGCAGTACGGAACCCGGATTTCCTCCTGGACGGACTGATGAAACCCAACCAGGACGGCCTTGGGACGAAACTGCAGGAACCGCAGGGTGTTGGGCGTACCCGCCCCCTGCCCCTTGAGTTCCAGCAACACCTCGTCCAGGGCCATATTCTCCGCCGCGCTCAGGGGCGGGAGATCCAGAAGTCGCCATGTCCGCATCGTCATACTCCGCAGGGAAACCGCATCCTAGCGCGCCAGGGCCTGCCGCACCAACTGGGACAGATCCATGACGTCTATGGCGACCTTGTTGCGCTTGGCATAGGTCGTCATGGTCCGCACGCACTGCTGACAGGTGGTGATGATAGCCTGCGCACCGGTGCTCACGGCTTCCTCGACTTTCTGTTTGGCCATGGCCGAGGAGAGGTCCCCGTCGATCATCTCGAGGTTTCCCCCGCCGCCACAGCACAGGCAGTTTTCACGATTATGGGGCATTTCCACCAGCTTGATGCCGGGGATGGCCCGCAAAACCTCACGAGGCGCGTCAAAGACCCGAGCCCCGCGGCCCAGATCGCACGGATCGTGGTACGTTACGGTCAGGTCCACTTCCTTGAGCGGCACCTTGCCGGACGTCACCAGGTCGATCAGGAATTCGGACGCATGGAACAGCTCGAATTCCTTGGGATACGCCTCACGCCAGATCTGGTAGCAGGACGGGCAGGTGAAGACCACCTTTTTGGCGCCCTTGCTGCGCACGGCTTCGAGGTTGTGGTCAACAAACGTCTGGAGGCCTTCGCCCAGACCGGCGCCGACCAGCGGGAATCCGCAACACCATTCCTCCTTGCCGAGCAGGGTGAAATCCACTCCGCTCGCCTCGAAGATCTCGGACAAGGCAATGGGGATCTTCTGGGCCAGGGGGAAGTACGCCCCCACGCAGCCCGTGAAAAACACCACCTCGGCCTTGTCCTTCTGGAAGGCGTCGTCCGGAGGATTGCGCATGTCCTCGACCCAGTCGGCCCGTTCGTCGTTGTCCTCGTCGAAGACATTGTGGCTCGATTCGAGGTTGTCTCGAATCATCTCGATCTTGCTGGGGAAATTGCCCGTGCGCACGAGCTCTTCCCGCAGCGACAGCCACAGGTCCTTGAGGTGCAGGCCCAGGGGGCACACCTCCTGGCAGTTGCCACAAAGCGAGCAGCGGAACACGGACGTGCCGAATTCCTTGAGCTGCTCGGCCGACGGCTCCTTGGTTCCGAAAATCTTCCGGAACAAGCCCTTGCGGCTCTTGAGGATCTCCTTGAGACCCTTCATGCGCAGCAAGGCCGACAAGGAGCCGTCTTTCGTCGCAGCGACCGCGGGACAGACATCCACGCACAGCCTGCACGAGGCGCAGGCCTCCATCTCCAGGCGCTGCTTGAGACTAAACGCTGGCTGGCTCATGCTAATGCTAGTCCTTCTTGAATTTCTTGACGTCTTCCTGCAACCAAGCTTCGAGGACGTCCTTACCGCCATGGATCAACCGGCTCAGCTGGCTCACATCCTTGGGACGGATCTTGTACATCCAGCCCTTGCCGTAGCAGTCCTGGTTGATCAGCGAAGGATTGGCCTCAAGCTCCTGGTTGGCGGCGATGATCTCGCCATCCACCGGGCCATACACGGTGCCGAGCCATTTGCCGGACTCGACCTTGGCGAATTTCTTGCCGGCGGTGACGGCCTTGCCCTCGAAGGGCAGCTGCACGAACACGATCTGACCGGCGAGCTTCTCGGCGAAGTCGTCCATCCCCATGACCAGGATGTCGCCATCGACCCGGGTCCAGAAGTGATAGGTATCGTAGTAGAGTTCCTCGGGCATGTTGTAGCCTGCGACTTCCATGTGGAGCCTCCCTTTCTGACTTGCGTCGGTTGCAGTTGTCATTGTTTCGCGGTCAGGGCGCCCGCCGGTACTCCTTGTGTGACCGGCGGGCGTCCCCGCGGTTATTCCTCTTTCCCAAAAGCCCCGAGCAGCATGACCAGGGGCGCGGTCACCACGTGGCGCAGCTGGCTGAAGGGCACGTAGGCCACGGTCACGCCGGTGAGAATGGCGTGGAGGTACCACATGGTGCCGTAGCTGCCGGACAGGCTCGCCGAACCGGGCGTGAACAGATGCGACAGCATGGCGCCCAGGAAGGCGTAGCCCGAGCCGGCCGGATGGCCGGTCATGGCGATGCGCATGCCCTCCAGGATGAAGCCCACGACCACAATGGCGATCAGGAGCAACAGCGCCGGCCAGTCACGCTTGGGCAACCCGGCCGCCTCCTCGACGTTCTCCGGCTTGTGCGCCCAGTTGGCGGCGGCACACAGGAGCCCGATCAGGAGCATAATCCCACTGACGTCGAACAGGAAGCCACCCAGGGGGCTGTTCTTGTCGATCATAAGCCACGGCAGCGAGGCTTCGGGCGTCCACAAGGAGCCGAGCAGCGCCACGATCCCCCACAGGAACCGGAAGGCGAAGGGGAAGAAGATCAGAGCGTGCACGGCCCAGCGGCTGGGCGATTGCCGGTACAGGCGCCGCTGCAGGAAGATGTCGTAGAAGGCCACGTCGCACACATGTCCCCAATCCGTGGCCGGCGCGGCATGCTGGCCGGCCGCCTTGCCCGCGCCGGAAGCAGTGCCGAGCAGGCCGCCGCCCGAGAACCAGAACACGCACAGGAAACCCATGCCGCAAAGGAACACGATCAGGGACAGGGCGGTCGTGGTGTCGCCCACGGAGAAGGTCGCGGTATGGCAGGGCATGCACAGCAAGCCCTTGGCCGGCAGGATCGAGGCTGCCGCACCCAGCTTGTTGCCCGGGAAGTGGCAGCGCAGGCACGACTTCTCGCCCTCGGGCAGGCTCATGGTGTGGACCGTGAGCGCCCCGGCCTTGGGCGTATCGAGCTTGGCCGTGATCAGGCCCGTGGCCGCGTCCTTGACCGGCGTGACACCGGACAGATGGCAGGCCTGGCAAGAGACGGTCATATGGGCGTCGTGGGCCACCTTTTCATCATGGCGGGCATGACACTGGGTGCAGGTCACGGGCTGCTGCTTGTCATGGCCGAACTTGGCCGCGTCCTTGTGGCAGTCAAGGCAGGAGGCCTTCTTATGGGTGGCGGCATCCAGGGCGGCCTTGTCCATGGTGGCCATGCCCGGGACAGCGCCCTTGGCCTGATCGGCGCCGTGGCAGTCAAGGCACATCTTGGCCACGGCCGCCTGGGCCCCGGGCTCGGTGGGACGCATTTCGCGGTGGCAGGACATGCAGGCCGCGTCGTCCTTGGACAGGGCAGGCAGGGCCGTGCGCTTCTCGTGGCAGGCGCCGCACTGTTCTTCCACGGGCTTGGCCGGATTGAAGGCCTTGGGCAGTTCCTTCTTGCCCTTCTGGTAGTGCGGATCGTGACAGGTGATGCAGGCCTGGTAGTCACGGTCCTTCACGACGGGCTTGCCGGCATGGGTGCCCTTGGCCAGCTCGTCGCTGATCTCGCTGTGACAGCCGAGGCACGTATCGGCCTGGAAAAACGCCGTGAGCGGCTTGGACACATCGGCGGGATTGGGATGGTCCTTGCCGGTCGGGATGGAGCTGTGACAATCGGCACAGCCCAGGCTGTTATGGGCACCGATGTGGTAGCGGGCCTGGTTGATGAGCCAGGAAGCCTGGCTTTGTCCCGGCCAGGCGCACACAACGAGCGCGGCAAGTACCGGCAGGAAGCAGCGGACAAGACCGAGCCCGATGGCCGAGCGGCGCGCCGCCGGCCGGGGCAGGCAGTCTCCCCCTTGTTTCGAACAAGTCGTGGTGTCGGCGTTCATGAGTCGATTCCCCTCTGAGGTCAGGCCCTTGTTACGCTAGCCTCTCGCGTTGATTTCAGACGATGTTCCCGCAGGAAGTACAGGAATCCCGGGGGGTGACCATTTCCTCGGCCCGATAGGAGCTGCGCACGAGCGGCCCGGAGGCCACGCCCGTAAAGCCCATGGTCCGCGCCAGTTGCGCCCAGTATTCGAACTCGTTGGGCGTGACGTAGCGGTCGATGGGCGCATGGTCCTTGGTCGGGGCGAGATACTGGCCCAAGGTCAGAAAGCGGCACCCGGCGCGATACAGGTCGCCCAAGGTCTCCTGGATCTCGCTTTCCGTCTCGCCAAGGCCGAGCATGAGCCCGGATTTGGTGGCCAGGCCCTGGTTGGCCGCATGGCGCAGGATGCGCATGGACAAGTCGTAGCTCGCCCTGGGGCGCACCTTGGGAAAAAGGCGCGGCACGGTTTCGATGTTGTGGTTGAACACGTCCGGCCGGGCATCGCACACGCTTTGCAGGGCCGGCTCGGAACCACCAAAATCGGGCACGAGCACTTCCACGGTCACCTTCGGGGTCCGCTGCCGGATGGCCTGGATGGTCCGGACGAACTGTCCCGCCCCGCCATCGGCCAAATCGTCGCGGGTCACCGAAGTGACCACGGCGTGGCGGATGCCGAGGGTGGCCACGGCCTCGGACACGTGGCGCGGTTCATCGGGATCGAGCGGCAACGGCCGCCCCTTGGTCACCGCGCAGTAGCGGCAGCCCCGGGTGCAGATCGTGCCGAGGATCATGAAGGTGGAGGTGCCCCGGGTGAAGCACTCCCCCATGTTGGGACAGTTGGCCTCCTGGCAGACCGTGCCCAGGCGCAGCTTGTCGAGCAGGGCTTCGACCCGGTCGGTATCACCCGGGTGCGAGGCCTGGATGCTCAACCAGGACGGTCGCTTCTGGCAGCAATGCCGTTCGGCGGCCGGCGGTTCGAAGGAAAAAACCTTGCAGAACTCCCGCACGTACAAGGTCGAGACGTCGTTGATGTCGAGCGTCTCGCCGAGTTCGCGCTTCATGGAGGTCATGCGTTCCTCGGCGTACCCGCACGGATTGATCATGCCAAACCAATGCAGGTCCGTGTTCACGTTGAGCGCCACCCCGTGGTAGGTCACCCACTTGCGCACGGCCATGCCGACGCTCGCGATCTTGGCGCCCTTGACCCAGACTCCCGGGCCCCGGACACCGAGTTCCGGCGTCAGGCCGTACGCCTTGAGTACCCGCGACACCACCTCGAGCATCCGCTCCAGATAGAGGTGCAGGTCCTTTTCGCGCAGTTTGATGATCGGGTAGGCGACGAGTTGGCCGGGGCCGTGAAACGTGGCCTTGCCGCCACGGTCCACGTGGAACAGGGGGACGCCCTTGTCGCGCAGCACCTGTTCCTCGACCAGGAGATCGGCATCGCTGCCGCTTAAACCCATCGTGATCACCGGCGGGTGTTCGACCAAGAGAAGCCTGTCCTTGGCCGCGTCGGTTATGCGTTCCTCGACCAGGCGTTTTTGAATCTGAAACGCCTTGTCGTAATCAAGACGACCCAGCTCGATTACCTCTAGGGCCGGAACATCTCCATCACATGGTACCGTCTGGCTCGCTGCATCGCGCATATTCGGCCTTTCGCATGGAATACTTCCCGCGCGCCCGCACCAGGCACCCCGATCCAACCGGGAACGCTTCCCCGGCTGGTCGTCCCGCCCGGTCGGCGGTCTGCTGTCTGGAGCAATGGTCGCACGTGAACCACCTTTTTGAAGTGGAAACCGTGGAGGCTCTCGGACAAGAGCCTCCAGCGGTTTCCGTTGCAGCCCTGGCGTTTCGTGGGGTCCGTCACTGACGTCTGGGCAAATACAGAGCCCAACCCGCGGCGTCGCGGGCGGCATCGACAACAGTTTCACAGAAGGCCGGGTGGACGCGCACGCCCCGGGCCAGTTCCTTGACCGTGCATTCGAGCTGCATGGCCAACACGGCTTCGCCGATGGTCTCGGTGGCGGCGCTGCCGACGATGTGCACGCCGAGGATCTCGCCGGTACCGGCATCGGAGACGATCTTCACCGCGCCGTCAACCTCACCGCGCACCATGGCGTAACCATTGATGGAATACGGGAAGCCACCGACCTCGATATCGATGCCCTTCTTTTCGGCTTCTTCCTCGGACAGGCCCACGGAACCCATCTGCGGCACGGTCCACATGGCCCGGGTGATGAGGTTACCGTTGAACTTGGTGGCCTGGCCCATGCAGTTCTCGGCCGCGCAGATGGCCATGGAGGAGGCGGCGTGGCTCAGCATCAAGCCACCGGTGCAGTCGCCGATGGCGTACACGGTGGGGATGGAGGTCTGGACACGGTCATTGACCGCGATCCCGCCCTCGGCGTTGAGCTTGATACCCACGGCTTCCAGGCCCATGTCGGCCACGCACGGCTTGCGGGTGGAGACGAGCACCTTCTTGACCTCGACGGTCTGCTCCTTGTCGCCACTGGTCAACTTGCAGGCAAAGCCGGCGCCGCCCTTGCTCACGGAAGCCAAGGTCTGGCGGGTCATGATCTCCACGCCGCGCTCGCGCAGGGACTGGGCGATACGCTGGCTGGAATCCTGATCCTCGGTCGGCAGGATGCGCGGGGTGGGCACGGCGATGGTGACCTTGCTGCCGAAGATGTTGAACACGAAGGCCATTTCCACGCCGATGTAGCTCGGATCGGTGATGAGCACCGACTCGGGCACTTCGGTCATGCTCAGGGCCTCGTCGGTGGTGAAGGCCGCATCTTCAAGGCCGGGCACCTTGGGGAAATCCAGGACGCTGCCGGTGGCGATGATGATGTTCTTGCCTTCGATGACCTTGTCGCCAACCGTGATTTCCTTGCCGCTTTTGAGCACGGCTTTGCCGCGGATGACTTCGGCGCCGTTGTTTTGCAAAAGCGCTTCCATGCCCATGCGGATGTCGTTACCCACGCCGTTTTTCCGGTCGACGATGGTCTTGAGTTCCATGAAGTCGATGGTGGCGTTGATGCCGAACTCACTGGCCTTGCGGGTCTGGTCGAGCAGGGTTGCGGCCTGCAACCAGGTCTTGCTGGAAATGCAGCCCCGGTTCACGCAGGTGCCGCCCATTTCGGCGCCCTCGACCAAGGCAACCTTGCCGCCAAGCTGGCAGGCGCGAATGGCCGCCGCATACCCGCCCGGTCCACCACCGATAACAATCACGTCATACATGGCTTTTACCTCGTTGCTTCCACCCCAGCTGCAAAGGGGCGCGCTGGATTAAAACATGATGAGCGAAGGCTGTTCCAGAGACAGGCACAGTTCCTTCAGAAAATCCCCAGCCGGGGCGCCATCGGTCACGCGATGGTCGAAGGTCAGGCTCAGCCCCATCATGGAGCGGATTTTGATCTCGCCCTTGTAGACCACCGGCTTTTCCACGATCCGGCCCACGCCGAGAATGCCCGTTTCCGTGGGCTTGAGGATCGGGGTGAAGAAATCGACCGGGGAGTAGCACATGTTCGAAATGGTGAACGTGCCCCCGGTAACGTCCTCGGAGTCAAGCGTGCTGGTGCGGGCCTTCTTGGCGATCACCCGGGCTTCGCGGGCGATCTGGACCAGACCCTTCTTGTCGGCGTTATGGAGCACCGGCACGATGAGGCCCTCGGGCAGGGCCACGGCCACGCCCATGTTCACGCTGTCGTGGATGTAGATCTCGTCGCCGACCTGGGTGGCGTTGAGCATGGGGAACTTCTTGAGGGCGCGCGAGGCGGCGAGGATCAAGACGTCGTTCATGGACACCTTGAAGGTCTCGTCCTTCTTGTACATCGCGCGGATGCAGGCCAGAAAGGCCAGGCTCTCGGTGACGTCGACCTCGGTCATGAGGGTGAGCTGGGCCGCGTTCTGGAGGCTCGAAGCCATGTTGTCGGCAATGGCCTTGCGCATGCCGGCCATGGGCACGACCTTCACACCGCCTTCCGCCGCCGGGGCTTCGGCCGCGGCAGCCGCTTCGGGATTGAGCGCCCGCTCGACGTCGGCCTTGGTGATCTTGCCGCCTTCGCCGGTGCCGGTGAGGGACCAGAGGTCGAGGCCGGCCTGCTCGGCCAGCACCTCGGCCAGAGGCGTGATCTTGGGCTTCTTGGAAGCATTTTCGTGATACTTGGTCACGTCATCTTCCTTGATGCGCCCGCCGGGACCGGTGCCCTTGACCTTGGCCAGGTCCACGCCGAGTTCCTTGGCCACGCGCTTGGCCGCGGGCGACGCAATGATCTCGGTCGGGGCGGCCTGGGGCTCGTCCTTGGCAGCGGCAGCGGCCTTGGCCGGCTTGGCGGCTTCCTTCGGCGCCTCACCGGCCTGACCGGCTTCGACGCGCTCGGGTGTTTCCCCAGGCTTGGCAATGACGCCGACAACGGTCATGACCGGAACCGTCGAGCCGGCCGGCACGACGATCTGGAACAAAATACCGTCTTCAGGGGCTTCCACCTTATTGGTGATTTTGTCCGTTTCGACCTCAAACAGGTCTTCGCCCTTCTTGACCTCAGCCCCTTCGGCCTTGAACCAGTTGGAGACCTTACCGGTCTTCATGGTCAGGCCGAGCTTCGGCATCGTAACAGTAACGCTCACTGCCATCACCCTCCAATTGCTTTGTGCATCTGGTCAAATAAAAACGCATTGTGTGCGATCGTCATCGCCTTGAAGTTTCCTTGGTCCTCCAGCCATTCCGTCGAATGGTGACCGCCTTCCTTTTCCTGGACCTGCGGCTTGAAGCATCTTCATCTTCAATCCGCCGGTTCGCTGTAAAAAGAACCCCCAACCCGTTTGCCCGAATTTCGGGCCTCATGCTAATAACGCGAATAGAGCTAATGTGCTTGAAAGTATCAGTTGTATTTAACGGTACACCATACCGCCATCAATGAGCACCGCCTGTCCCGTCATATAGTCGGAATCCGGGCCGGCCAGATACGAAACGAAAGCGGCGACATCTTCGGGGTATTCCGGACGTCCAAGAGCGATCCCTGCGCAGAACTGGGTAAAAGCTTCCTTCGGCTTGGTGCCGGTGGTCTTCTGAAAGCCCTTGTCGATGCCATCCCACATGTCCGTGTCCACCACGCCGGGGCAATACCCGTTCACGGTAATGCCCTTGCTGGCGTATTCGCGGGCACCAGCCTGAATAAGACCGCGCACGGCGAACTTGGTGGCCGAATAGGCACCGATCATGGCATAGCCATCATGGCCGGCGATGGACGAAGCGCAGATGATCTTGCCCTTTTGTTTGCGGGCGATGAATTTGGCGGCGGCAGCCTGAATGCCCCACATCACGCCGAAGACATTGATCTTGAAGATCAATTCCAGTTCTTCGGGGGTGACGTCGGCCATGGCTTTCACCTGAGCGATACCGGCGTTGTTGACCATGATGTCGAAGCCGCCAAGTTCCTTTTCCGCATGGTCGATTGCGGCATACACTTGGGCGCGATCGCTGACATCAGCGGAAAACGTGGTGACCTTCCGACCGAGGGCTTCAATCTCCTTGGCAACTGCGGCGAGCTTGTCCTTCTTGAGGTCGACAAGCGCAATGTCGGCCCCATCTTTGGCAAGCCGTAAGGCAATACCGCGACCAATACCCTGAGCAGAACCCGTGATCAGTGCAACCTTTCCGTCGATAGACATCGTTGTCGCTCCTTGCATTGAGGGTTGGCTCTATTCGCGTCATTAGAGAATGAAGCTCGATTTCCATTCCTCCTACAGACGGAGGCACTCCGATTGGCAAAAAATCAAGCAATCATAACCAAACCCTATGCGAGAGTCTCTTTAGCAAGGGACATGCCACGTATTCCGGGGCGATTTTCGCGAAACCTGTCGGGCCAAGCCCAAACCGCCTCGGACCGCCAAAAGGGACCGGAACCGCGAGATGGCGGGTTCGCCGCGCTTTGGTGACAGCGGGAAGAAGCGCCTGGACGCGGGTTTTGCGGGGAAGACCGGCCATTTCAGATCACGGACACGCCTGCTCGAAATGCGAACAGAACCGCCGGGTGGACCGGAAGCGGCGACTGTTCGCCGTTTGCCCGGCCGATTGTTCGCCTTCGCGACACTGTTCTGCAACCGAACACCAGGAATCGGGCACGGAAGGCCTTTTCGGCAGCGCCAACCGCCCGGCCCGAACACGGCCCCACGCATGGACGAGGTCGTGTTCGGGGAAAGACGGTTGGCGCGGCACCATGGCAAAATGCCGCGCCAAGCGAGGGTGGAAAGGCCGTGGACGCCCCGATGCAAACTCGGGGGGCGACCAGGAGGGGATAAAGGCCGGGCGCGCCTGGTCGCGACGCTGGGCGCGATACGCCCGGCCTGGGTGGTACCTTCCGTCGGCGCCGGTTCGCACCGGGGACCGAAGGCTAAAGGCCGTCTTGCATGCGCACGGCGCAGAACTTGCCGCACATGGCGCATTCTTTCTGGTGGCTGAAATCTTTCCGACGCTCGCGCACCAGGTCCGGGTCCAGGGCCAGATTGGTCATGGCTTCCCAATCCAAATTCTTGCGAGCCTTGGACATTTCCAGGTTGCGGGCCACGGAGGCTTCCCGGCCCCGGGCGGTCTCGGCCGCCTGGGCCGCGATGCGCGAAGCCATGATGCCCTGGCGCACGTCGTCGGCGCAGGGCAGGGTCAGATGCTCGGCCGGGGTGACGTAGCACAGGAAATCCGCGCCGTAGTAGCCGGCCAGGGCGCCGCCGATGGCCGCGCCGATATGGTCGTACCCCGGGGCGCAGTCCGTGGTCAGGGGTCCCAGGACGTAAAGCGGCGCGTTGTGCGTCAGGCGCTTGATGCCCTGGATCTGGGCCTGGACCAGGTGCAAGGGCACATGGCCGGGGCCTTCGATCATGACCTGAACGCCGCTGTCCAGGGCCCGGCGGGCCAATTCGCCAAGGACGATGACCTCTTCCCACTGGGCGCCGTCACCGGCATCGGCGCCGGCTCCGGGCCGCAGGCCGTCCCCAAGGCTCAGCACGACATTGTGCGCCCGGGCGAT